>JAESFZ010000041.1_pt1 | contig 502035 bp, 485 predicted proteins | sample 9269561 | NCBI WGS metagenome assembly JAESFZ01 (sample SAMN14515552, study PRJNA621657) | algae metagenome | isolation source: Tildeniella nuda ZEHNDER 1965/U140 and co-occurring heterotrophs from wet... | place: Switzerland: Stansstaad, Zurih | collected 1965-01-01
CCCCGTCCCCCGCCAGTACGAACGCCACGACGGCTGGACCCCAGCCCGCCAGATCGCCTTTATCGAGGCGTTGGCCGACACCGGCTCGGTCAAGGCCGCCGCGCGCGCCGTCGACATGAGCGCCGAGGGTGCCTACCACCTGCGCCGCCAGCCCGGCGCCGAGAGCTTCCGCGCCGCATGGGAGGCCGCGCTCCAGCTTGGCGTCGCCCGCATCGAGGACGTGGTGATGGACCGCGCGCTCAACGGCGTGGAGGAACCGCTCTACTCCTACGGCAAGCTCATTGGCACCCGCACCCGTTACAACGACCGGCTGCTGATGTTCATCCTGCGCAACCGCGCGCCCGAGCGTTTCGCCGCCGGCGGCGGGCCGAAAGGCCTCAACGCGATCAGCCAGATGCAGCTCGACCGGCTCAAGCAGGAATGGATCGCCGAGCACGAAGCCAGCAAGCCCCAGGTCTCGGCCGAGGATGTCCGCCGCCGCATCGACCGCAAGGTCGAGGAAATCCGCCTCCGCCTGCGCCACGAGTCCGAACACCGCTGGGCCGCCCTCACCGAGGAAACCCGCACCGCCTGGGCCCACTTCATATCCCTCCGCGACCGCGACCTCGACGCGATGAAGGCCGACGCCAAGACCCGCGAGGTGCTCGACGTGAAGTGGAACGCGGCGGGTGACAGGTTTGACCCGCCCGAGGTGAAGGGGTTGCCGAGCGAGTGAAGGCGCCCAGCGCAGGCGTTTGCGCAGCAAAGGCCAAGCTGGAAGCCGGTGCGCGGAACGCGCATCACCGCCCGCGGCCGGCGGGCGGCGTCAGCCGACCCGTTCGACGTCATGGCCGCGGCTTTGCCGTGGCTGAGGACTTTGCCGTCGATGTCAGACAGCGGAGCATAGCCACGACCTGAGGCCAAACTGCACAGCAATTATGCAAAGGCCAATAACCAATCCGACAACAAAAATCGTAAATAAGAGTGGCAGCTTGTCGCGAAGCAATTTAAATTTAAGTTGCTCATCAATCCAACCTATCTGATGCTGCCAAAAAAACTTATAGTGCGCGTACCAGTCTGCAAATAATATTTGCTTGGATTCGTTAGAAACGAAGAAATCTTCTTGGTACTCTTCAAGAGTATTACGATAATTTTCCACATCTTCGCCATCACCTACTGCCTGCACATCTCGATAGAGATCACGAAGCTTATAAAAAAGAGCAGTAAGCCTCTCCCCTTCCTTACTATACGCAATCTTATTGTGATCGTAATTTGTTATATAAAGGCTAGCTATACCAAGAACAACAAGCGTAGCAGCGATCCATTTGCTGTTGAGTGGCTCATACATTAAGGCATAAACGCCTACAGCTAGTGAGATGAAACCGATTAGCCCAGGTGCCTTTTGGACAATGTCGTGCGTGGCGAAGTTCTTCTTCGCGCCAAAACCAACATTATATCCCGTTTCGGCAATACTTCGAAGCAACCCGGCCTTATCCATCGTAATCCTCTTGGTTTGCGCTGATAGGCACGTGAATGCGGTCCCTAGCGACCATCACTCCATCGACTACGGCATAACACTCCACCACGTGATCGCCCTTGAAATTGGAGTGCTCAACACGCTTCTTCCTGCCCTCGTCCGCCACAATTTGGCCACGTATACAGTCTCGGTCCATTGCCTCCTGACCGCGATTGAGAACCTTCCAGAACAAGCCATACTCGCCGACGATGTCCGTTTCGACCACAGTGAATGTAAGCTTCTTCCGAGGCATCAACGGCTTGCGATCTCGGAGCATCAACCGAAGCAAGAAAGGGCGAAAGCCATCCTGCTCAACATTACAGTCGATCCGAATGTTGTTTCTGACATCTATGGCTTTGAAGACGTCCTCGGCGAATTCCTCCGTCATGCGCGGAGATATGCCCTTGTATTCTAGGAGCGCGGCCTTCTCCACCTTAACGGCTGCAGGAAATTGCCGTCCATAGACGGCGCGCCATTTGTCGTTCTGGCTTTCCTTGCCCTCAGCCTCGATGGCCTCCAAGCAAAGTTCGTAAGCTTTTTTTGCTTTACGTTGGAACTTCTTCTTTACTTTCACCCGCTGGCCGCTGCCGAGCGCCGCGAAGTAATCCTGATCTGGTAGATCTTTGATATACGCGAAAAAATCACGACTCATGAAATCGTAATAGTGATAGCTTTTATTGTCGTACTCCTGAGTGCACGAGAGAAATTTGTGAGCTAAGGTATCAATCAGCAAGCCGCCGATACCTACTCCATGCTTGTTTTTCCAAGCACGTGCCATTTTGCACATACGCCTGAGATTTTTGTTTTTCTCCGAATCAAAGGCAGACATTGCCTCGATCTCTTCCCGTGGCTTCGTGATTTTCCAAGAGCCACCACTATAAGTGTCAGGATACTTGAAACTTCCATCTTCTTGCTCAAAGACAGGCTGCGCTTCCACGTGAAAGTCCGAGTAGACTGCTTGGACTACAAGTCTGTCGATCCTTACCGTAGTCCGAGGATAGCGCACGCGAATTGCTTCGGCAGCGTCAGATAGCAGTCTCGACTGACCTCCATCCTTGTAATTGTTCCATTCGCTCTTCGGCATGATGTACAACATGTCGAGGTCTGAGACGCCTTTGATGGCAGTCCACCGTCCGTAGGAACCTACTTGCAACGAGTTCGCTTTTTTTGACTCAGTATCACGGAATTTCTTGTTCAACGCACAGGTGATCTCGTCGTATCTATTTGAAATGGCTTCGTCGTTATCGACGGCCAAATTCTGAATGAACTGCTTAAAGGTGTCAGCGATGCTCAAGCGTAAAGCCCCCAAGAGGTGATGAGGCTCCATTGTATATCAGGGCGTTAGCTGTGCAACTGCGTGCATGAAGTAATTCACATTCCGCGTGCGCACTGACTTGCCACGGCAAGCCGCGGCAATGAGGTAGCCTTCGGCCGGCTTCGCTTCCGAACGGGTTCTGTTCGCAGCCCCACCGCCCGGAATGCGGCCACTGGCTCCTAGCTTGCCGTTCGCTGCGCGAACGTCTGCGCTAGGCGCCGGGCCTTATCCTTAACCATCCCCCGCCACCGCTCAGCAACCTTTCACCCCCACCTTTGCGCAACGCATTGAAAGGGTTCGCGATGTTCACACGGCTGCGGGATGATGAGGCGGGGGCCACCGCGATTGAATATGGGCTGATTGTCGCGCTGATCGCGATTGCGGCGCTTATCGCGTTTCAGTCGCTCGGGCTGACGCTGTCGGATGTGTTCGATACGATCCGGACGGCGATGGGGAGCACTTTGTAGGGCTGGTTGCTTGGGGGGTTGGCCTTGCTCGCCCCTCCACGACCCCGGATCAGGTCCGGGGTGGTCCCCCTCCTCTTCAGGTGAGGATTTGCGGTTAGCCGATCAGAACCGTTCGTCCTGAGCTTGTCGAAGGACTGTTCTTCACTTGTGCTGTTCCGCGCTACTCGAGCAAGTGCGGCCGTTGAACCTGCGGTTCAGCTTCGCTTCCGACAAGCTCAGGGCGAACGGTACAAGTCTAGCCACGGCAAAGCCGCGGCCATGACGTCGAACGGGCTGCGCTGCGCGCACCCGCCGGCCGGAATGCGGCCTCTAGCTTCTAGCTTGCCGTTCGCTGCGCGAACGTCTGCGCTAGGCGCTGGGCCTTATTCTTCCCCCATCCGCAGCGCCGCGATGAAAGCTTCCTGAGGAATGCTCACATTCCCATACTCTCTCATCCTGGCCTTCCCCTTCTTCTGCTTGTCCAGCAGCTTCTTCTTCCGGGAAATATCCCCGCCGTAACACTTGGCGGTCACGTCCTTGCGCATCGCGGCGATGGTTTCGCGGGCGATTACCTTGCCGCCGATCGCGGCCTGGATCGGGATCTTGAACAGGTGGCGGGGGATCAGGTCTTTGAGGCGTTCGCACATGCCGCGGCCGCGTTCTTCGGCGACGTGGCGGTGGACGATCAGGCTGAGCGCGTCGACCGGCTCGGCGTTGACGAGGATGTTCATCTTCACAAGGTCGCCCTCGCGCGTGCCGATCTGCTCGTAATCGAAGCTGGCATAGCCGCGGCTGATCGACTTCAACCGGTCGTAGAAATCGAACACCACTTCGTTGAGCGGCAGTTCATAGGTCACCTGCGCGCGGCCGCCCACATAGGTGAGCTCGGTCTGGATGCCGCGGCGGTCCTGACACAGCTTCAGGATCGCGCCGAGGTATTCATCGGGGGTGTAGATCACCGCCTTGATCCACGGCTCCTCGATCACCTCGATCCGGTTGGTATCGGGCCAATCGGCGGGGTTGTGGATGTCGATCACCTTGGCGTCCTCGTATTTCGAGTGGCCGAGTTGGATGCGGTAGACCACGGATGGCGCGGTGGTGATGAGGTCGAGGTCGTATTCGCGGCTGAGGCGTTCCTGGATGATTTCCAGATGCAGCAGGCCGAGGAAGCCGCAGCGGAAGCCGAAGCCCAATGCGGCGGAGCTTTCCATCTCGAAGGAGAAGGAGGCGTCGTTGAGGCGCAGCTTGGCGATGCTTTCGCGCAGCTTCTCGAAATCGGCGGCGTCGACCGGGAACAGGCCGCAGAAGACGACCGGCTGGACTTCCTTGTAGCCCGGCAGCGGGGTGTCGGAACCGCCCTTCACGGTGGTGATGGTGTCACCGACGCGGGCCTGCTCGACCTCCTTGATCTGGGCGGTGATGAAGCCGATCTCGCCGGGGCCGAGTTCGTTGAGGTCGGTGCGCTTGGGCGTGAAGCAGCCGACGCGGTCGACAAGGTGCTGGGTGCCGCCCTGCATGAAGCGGATGTTGAGCCCCTTGGTGAGCTTGCCGTCGATCACGCGCACGAGGATGACGACGCCGAGATAGGGGTCGTACCACGAGTCCACGAGGCTGGCGGTGAGCGGCGCGTCGATCTTGCCCTTGGGCGCGGGGATGCGTTGGACGACGGCTTCGAGCACGTCCTCGATGCCGATGCCGGACTTGGCGCTGGTCATCACCGCGTTGGATGCGTCGAGGCCGATGATCTCCTCGATCTCGGCGCGGACCTTTTCGGGCTCGGCGGCGGGGAGGTCGATCTTGTTGATGACGGGGACGATTTCGTGATCGTGCTCGATCGACTGGTAGACGTTGGCGAGGGTCTGGGCTTCGACCCCCTGCGCGGCGTCGACGACGAGCAGCGCGCCCTCGCAAGCGGCGAGGGAGCGGGAGACCTCGTAGGCGAAATCGACGTGGCCGGGGGTGTCCATGAGGTTGAGCTGGTAGGTCTCGCCATCCTTGGCGGTGTAGTTGAGGCGCACGGTCTGCGCCTTGATGGTGATGCCGCGCTCTTTCTCAATGTCCATGTTATCAAGGACTTGCTCGGACATCTCACGCGCGGTGAGGCCTCCGGTGAACTGGATCAGCCGGTCCGCGAGGGTCGACTTGCCATGGTCGATATGCGCGATGATGGAGAAATTGCGGATTTTGGAGAGATCAGTCATTGCCCGCGACTTAGCGCCCGGTCAGGCGGTTGTCATTCGCCAAAAACGCAACACCTAAGCTGATGGTGCAGCATAACCGAACTTGGGGATCGCGCCGCCTTGATCCATGCCAAGGAACCGGCCCGGTGCCAATGCCGCGAGCGGGGTTCCGGCAGCGGCCAGCGCATAGGGCGAGACGCGGTTGCGGGTGCATAGCCCGCCCGATCCGTCCTCGATCAGGGATTGTTCGAACTCGAGCCCCTGCACATCGCCATTGGAACGCGTCACCGTCGCCACCGCCAGCTGTCCGCCGCCCAGGTCGACCACGAATTGCGTGCCCTTGGGCACTTCGGCCAACCCCTGGATCAGCGCGCCCGACTTCGACAGGTTGCGCAGCGTCACCTCATAGGCATAGTCATCATGGATCACCTGGATCTTGCGGAACACAGTCCGGCGCCGGGCACGGCGGGTGCGGTCGGTGCCGGGTTCAATCTTCCACGTGCCACCGGCCATCTCATCCGCCAGCGTATCTTCGTCGACCGGTTCGCTGAAGATCGGGCCTTCGAGGTAGTGCACCCCGCCGGCGGTCAATGCCGCCAGCAGATCCGCGCTTTCGATGCCGCTCGCGACGGTGTCCATCTGAAGCGCACCGGCCAGCGCGACAATCGCGCGTACGAGCCCGAGTTCGCGGCTGTCTTGACGTTCGGCTTCGGCAATCAGCTTCTGGTCGATCTTGATGCTGTCAAACGGCGCCCGGCGCAGATATGCGAGCGAGGAGTAGCCGCTGCCGAACTCGTCAAGCGTTAGGCGCACGCCCAGCTTGAACAACGCGGCGAGCGTGCGGTCGACCACGGCAGCGTCGCCGAAGAACACGGCTTCGCTAATTTCAAGCTCAAGCCGCGCGGGGTTCAGTCCGGCGCTGTCGATCGCCTCGCCGATCTGCTCGACAAAATCATCGGCAAGGAACAGCGCGACCGGCACATTAACCGCCACCCGGACGGTATCGGGCCACAAGGCCGCGCGCTGGCACGCTGCGGCAATCGCCCAGCGCCCGACATCGGGGAGCAAGGCGGAGCCTTCTACGATCTGCGCGAACTCTTCCTCGTCGATCACACCTCGCTCGGCGTGGGTCCAGCACACATGCGCCTCAAGCGCGCAGACCGATCCGGCAGCGGCTTCGACGATGGGTTCGAAGCGCAGGAACAATTGCTCCTCGCGCAGGGCTGTTCCCAAGTCCTGCTCCAGCCGCCGGCGGAATATCGTCTCGTTCTCAAGCTCGCCCGAGAAGAACCGGTATTGCCCGCGCCCGCCATTTTTCGAGGCATAGAGCGCAAGGTCGGCGGCGCGCACGATTTCCTCGCGGCTCACCCCGTCATGCGGGGCAATCGCAATGCCGACCGACGCGCCGATTACGCAGCGGCCATCTTCAAGGCTGTAAGGCTGACGCAGCATGGTGATGATCTTCATGGCCAGATCACCCAGCACCCCGCGGTCGTCGATATCGGGCAGCATCACCTGGAACTCGTCGCCGCCGAGACGTCCGATCTCGCATTCGCGGTCGATCGCACGGGTTAGCCTTGCGGCGACCTGCTTGAGCAATTCATCCCCTGCGGCATGACCGAGCGTGTCGTTGACATGCTTGAACCGGTCGAGGTCGATCATCATCACTGCGCAGTTGCGCCGCGCCGCCTTGAACGCGGTCAGTGTGCTTTCGATCTGGTGGGCCATGCGGTGGCGATTGCTGAGGCCAGTGAGCGAATCGTAGCGGGCGAGGCGCGCGGTTTCTTCCTCACGGTGATATTCATCGGTGATATCGACGCCAGTGCCGCGGAAGCCCGCAAAGCATCCCTCGGCGGTGGTCACCGGCTGGCCGGACAGGCGCAGCACTGCGCCTTCAGGCCGCCGCGCCGCATGGACTGCGATCCCGCCAAAGGCTTTGTGTGCGCCGAGCATCAGCGGGAGTGACTTGCCGCGCTGCTCGCGGTCGGCGGCTGTGAAGATGGTACTGAGGGGTTGGCCCAGCAACTCGCCAAGCGGGATATCAAGTCGTACTGCGATAGCAGCGGATAGATAGGTCAGATGGCCATTCGCATCGCTCGCCCAGAACCAACCGAGACCCGATTGTTCAAGCTCATCGAGCATGGCGAGACGCTCGCCATCGGACAGCGTCGAGGCGGTGAATGTGCGCACACTGCGGGGAGCCGCGACGTTGCGGGACGACAGGAGACCCTTCAGGGACATCGTCTCGGTAAACCTCCAGACCTCAATCCGGTAGCAGCCCGCACGGCCGCCCCCGTTGTTCGCCAAGGAGTAAAGCCCGATGGTTATTTTTCCGCTAACAGCCACCCTTGCGAGAGATGGCTAAGGCGCTGCTAACTAGTCCGTGAAGCACGGCAAGGATTACCACCCGCCAGCACCTGCGCCTTGGCTGCGTCGCCCCTTCAGCACCGAGTAGGAACCATCGGCTCGGCGGCGCAGGGGCTCGTGGAATTCGACCCCGACGCGGTTCTCGCGCGACCAGCGCACTTGCGCGGTAACCGATTTGTCGTCCGAAAACTCGATCCGCATCGCGCTTCCTGCGGGCATATTCCACAGGCCTTCGATCATCGCTCCGCTTTCGGAGATGTTGCGCAGCGTGGCGTTGAGGCGGTTATTGTTGTGGATCACGGTCACCTTGCGCAACAAGTTCTGGCGCGGCACGCGCGCGCACTGCGGGCCATCAGCCTCGGCCACCAGATCGCCCGAAACCAGTGCGGTCGCATCTGCGGCATTCATCGGCTTGAAGTAGATATAGCCCTGAATATGGCTGCACCCGAGCAGGCGCACCAATTCGAGCTCATCGAGCGTTTCAACGCCTTCCGCCGTGGTGTCCATATGCAGCGCTTCGGCCAGCGACGTGATCGAGGCGATGATCGCGCCATTGCGGCTGCCTTCCTCGGTTGCGCCCTGCACGAAGCTGCGGTCGATCTTGATCTTGTCGAATGGCGCTTTCTTGAGATAGCCGAGCGACGAGTAACCGGTCCCAAAATCGTCGAGTGCAAGACGCACTCCGACCCGCTTCAGCGCCTTGAACATGGCGTCAGTGCCGGCGTTGTCGTTGAGGAACACGCTTTCGGTGATTTCCAGCTCCAACCGCGATGGCGCGACCCCAGCATGGGCCAGCGCATTGGCGACGATGGTTGGCAGTTCGGGATTGGCGAATTGCAGTGCGGAAACGTTGACAGCGCAACGGATCGAGCGTGGCCAGCGGGCGAGATCGGCACACGCCGTGCGCAGCGCCCACTGGCCCATCCGGTCAATCAGTCCGGCATCTTCGGCGATGGGGACGAACTTCGCCGGACTGAGCCAGCCGCGCTTGGGGTGGTTCCAACGCATCAACGCTTCGAAACCGACGATCTTCTCGTTGGCAGCGAAGACGACGGGTTGGTAGTGAAGCTCCAGCTCGCCCTTGGCGATCGCCTCGCGCAGGTCCTGTTCGAGCTCGGCGCGTTCTTCTGCGGCGGCGTGGAGGTCTTCGGCGTAGAAGCGGTAAACCCCGCGCCCGGCGTCCTTGGCGGCATAGAGCGCAAGGTCGACATTGCGGATCAGCGCATCGCTGGTCAAGCCATGCTCGGGAGCGAGCGCGATCCCGACCGAGGCGCCGATGACCACACTCTGGCCGGTGATCGAATAAGGCTGCGAGAGCGAGTTGATGATTTCCTGCGCCATGTGGCCCAGCGTGCTGCGATCCTGATGACCGGGGACAATCACCTGGAATTCGTCACCGCCGAGACGCCCGCAGCGCCCTGCCCCGCCAATGGCGCGTTCGAGCCGCTGCGCCACCTGCTTCAGCAACGCATCGCCAGCGGGGTGGCCCAGCGTATCGTTGACATGCTTGAAGCGATCAAGATCGAGCATGAGCACAGCGCAGGCCCGCTCACGCCCACTGGGGGCGGCAAGGATTTGTTCGAGCGCCTGACTCATTTGCACGCGGTTGGCGAGGCCGGTGAGGGAATCGTAGTGAGCGAGGCGCGAGACCTGCTGTTCGCTGCGGCGCTTTTCGGTAAGATCGGTACCGTGGCCGCGAAAGCCGCAGAAGTTCTTGTAGCTGTCATACACCGGACGCCCGGCGAGCGCCCACCAGCGTTCGTCGCCGGTGGTGGCGGCGCGCACCTCGACATCGTGGAACGCGGAGCGGGCCGAAAGGTGGAAAGCGAGCGTGCGCTCGGCATCGGCCGCGCTCTGGGTGGGGTCGACGATCTCGCTCAGCGGACGGCCCACAATTTCATCGCTGGACTTGCCGAGCGCCATGGCCGCTTTGGGCGAGATATAGGTGATCAAACCGCGTCGGTCGGTCTCCCAGAACCAGCCTTGCCCGGTCTCCTCGAAGCTGCGCAGAATGTCTTCGGCGCGCGCAGCGACCCGCTCGCGTGCTTCGCGGGCGAGGCGGCGCTGCTCTGCCGCTTTCCATTCGAGCCGCGCGATCAGCGATAGGGTTATGGCCGCAGCAATCAGGGCGGCGTAGGTGAGCATGCCCGGCATCAGTACGGCAAAGCCCGCCCAGCTCGCGATTTTGGCGCAGAACAGCGAGATGATGCGCATGTCGAACAAAGCGGCGGCGGCCGCGTTGATGCAGATCAGGGTCGCGATGGCCCATTGCCACGGCAGGCCCTCGCTCACCCAGCCGGCCAAGGCATAACCCGCCAGTGCCATCGGCAGGACGATGCCCGCCACCACCACCAATGCTGGTGCGGCGAACGACCTGTCGGCGCGGCGTTCCGTGGCGGCGAACAGCGACCCGCACGCAAACAACGCCGCCGACGCCAGCGCTGCGCCGAGCGTATGGGTCGAAGGCAGGCCCTGAAATGCCACCGCCGAAACGGCATAGGCGGCCAGCAGGAACAGTGTCATGCCCCCGGCTTCGCGCGGCAAAAGGAAGTTTTGTTCGCTGGCAGGCTCGTCAATCGCGTGCTTCAGCCCACCGATCTTTTCGGTCTGGAGCCGTTCAATCCCGCGACGCTCGCCGCGTGCGCGCAGATCAGCACCGTCAACCTCGGCTGTCGCCTTTGCCATTGCCTTGGCCTTGGCTTTTGCCGCCGAACGCAAATCGCGGTCCCCGCCCACGGGGCGGGGATCAAATGTTGCGAATTTTCGGATCGGTTCCCCAGCCATCGATGTGGCCTACCCGATCAGGGTTGAGAAAAGCGTTAATCGGGATGATGAATCCTTTCACCTTTGCGCCTCGCCCCCACGATCCCTCCCCGCGCGCCGCGCTTGCAACTTGGCAGCCGAGGCGGCATTCTGGACCACAAGGACCGCGTTAACCGATTGCCATGCAGGGCATCGGACGAGACGGCCTCACAAAGGGGATTCCATGGCACGCAGCGAAGTGAAGCTTGAGAACGAAGCAGCCCAGTCCACCAACGCTCTGGGGCCGTTGGTGGGCTTGGCCCGCGAGGATTTCGTCAGTGCGGTGGCGCTGCTGCTGCGCGAAACGGCCTCTGATCCTTCGCGCTTCGTGCGCCATTCGACCGCGATGGCGCAGGACATGGTCAAGATCATGACCGGCAAGAGCGAACTTGCCCCCGATCCCAAGGACAAGCGGTTCATGGATCCGGCGTGGCAGTACAACCCCTTTTTCCGTGCTGGCGCGCAATATTACCTTGCGGTGCAGAAGGGGATGAAGAACTGGCTGGAGGAGCTTGAGCTTGACGAGCTGGAGCGTAACCGCGCCAACTTCATCGCCAACATCATCCTTGATGGTCTGGCCCCCACAAACACACTGGTTGGCAACCCCACCGCGCAGAAGCAGATCATCAACTCGGGCGGCCTCAGCCTGATCAAGGGCCTCCAGAACGCCTATAACGACCTCGTCCACAACAAGGGCATGGTCAGCCAGGTCGACAAGCGGCCGTTCAAACTGGGCGAGAACGTCGCGACCTCCAAGGGCAGCGTTGTCTACCGCGACGAGATCATGGAGGTGCTGCAATATGCCCCCACCACCGATGAGGTCTACGAGATCCCGCAGCTGACGATCCCGCCGCAAATCAACAAGATGTACATCAACGACCTGTCGCCGGACAAATCGGTGATCAAGTGGCAGCTCGACAATGGCGTGCAGACCTTCGTGATCTCGTGGCGCAATCCTAGCAAGGAACAGGGTCACTGGGGCATGGCCGATTACATCGCTGCCTGCGAAAAGGCGCTCGAGGTTGTGGCGTCGATCACCGGCTCAAAGAAGGTTAACGTGTCCGCTGGCTGTTCAGGCGGGCAGACCGCGGCGGTGCTTGCTTCGAAGCTTGCCGCGACCGGCAATCCGATCCTCGGCACGCTGACGCTGATGGTGTGCGTGCTCCACCCCAAGCCGACCGATATCGAAGCCGGTTCGCTGGTGAGCGAGAATGGCATGGCGCTGGCCCGCCAGCGGGCGAAGAAGGCCGGGATCATCAAGGCTGATGACCTCGCGCGCGGCTTCGCCTGGCTGCGGCCCAACGACCTGATCTGGAACTACGTCATCAACAACTACCTGCTCGGGCAGGACCCGCCGGCGTTCGATGTCCTGTTCTGGAATGCTGATGCGACCAACCTGTCGTCGAGCCTGATGGGCGATTTCCTGACGCTGTTCGAAACCCTCGCCTTCACGAAGCAGGGCGAGGTCGAGATGGCCGGGCACAAGGTCGATCTCAGCAAGGTGACCGCCGATTTGTTCATCCTTGGCGGGGTGACTGATCACATTACACCGTGGAAGGCGACCTATCGTTCGACCCAGCTGTTCGGATCGAAGGACGTGACTTACGTGCTCAGCCAATCGGGCCACATGCAGGCGATCCTCAACCCGCCGGGCAACCCCAAGGCCAAGTATTTCGTGCAAGCCAAGAAGGGCAAGCTCCCCGCGACCGCCGACGAGTGGTTGCAGGGCACCGAAGAGGTCAAGGGCAGCTGGTGGCCGCTGTGGATGGAGTGGGTGCAGGCGCGTTCGGGCAAGAAGAAATCTGCGCCCACCGCTCTGGGCAACGACACCTATCAGGCGACCGATAAGGCGCCGGGACTCTACGTCATCGAAGAAGTCTGATATTGCACTGCAGCGCCCGACCTCGGGGGACAGGGGGCGGAGCGTGCAAACAGCTTATGGGCGCGCGCGTTTAGGGATCGACGTGCGCGCCCAACCCGCGCCCCTCGCGGCGCTCAGAAAGGACGGGTTTTTGTGGCCAATGCAATGGACGGCGCTGTCGTCACAATGGAACAAGTGGGCGGTCGGACGCTACGGACTGCGGCCTGGCGGCTCGATATGCCCTCCGATCACCTGCCGATCCTGTTCTTCAACGGCATCGGCGCCAATATCGAGGCGGTAGCCCCCCTCGCCGCCGCTTTGCCGGAGCGCGGGTTCCTGATGTTCGACATGCCCGGAACCGGCGAATCGCCTGATCCGCTGATCCCTTATAACCCCTTCACCATGAGCTGGACGGCTGCGCAGCTGCTGGCGCGCTATGGCCTGGATGAGGTCGATGTGATGGGTGTTTCTTGGGGCGGCGCGATGGCGCAGCACTTTGCGCTACAACACCCGGGCCGCACCCGGCGGCTGACGCTGATCGCGACGACGCCGGGCATGGTGATGGTGCCGGGCAATCCCGCCGCCTTCACCAAGATGGCCGATCCGCGCCGCTATATCGACCCGGAGTTCATGAACGAGCACTTCGCCACGCTTTACGGCGGGGTCGACAAGGACGGGGCCGAGCACCAGAAGGACAGCCATATCGGCCGTCTCAAACCGCCCAGCCCGCGCGGCTATATGTACCAGCTGATGTGCATGATGGGCTGGAGCAGCCTGCCTGCCCTGCCCTTCATGAAGAAGGAAACGCTGATCATGATGGGCGAGGACGACCAGATCGTCCCCGTCATCAACGGCAAAATCCTGAAAGCGATGATCCCCAATTCGCGGCTTCAGACCTTCGCAGGTGGCGGGCATCTGTTCCTGCTGACTCACGCCGATGAAAGCGTGGCTGCGATCCGCGAGTTTCTGGATGCGCCCGACACGGTAAAAGAAGCCAAGCGCGCGGCGGCATAACCGCACGCAATGCAATGCTAAGGCCGGGCCGCAAGGGCACCGGGATTACACCGCCCGGCCGGAAGGCTGGATGTGGGTGGAGATCGACCACGCTCGTCATCCCAGCGAAAGCTGGGATGACGGAGAGGGTGCGGGTTCGGGCTGCTTTGCTGTTGGTGGCGCACGAAAGCTACGCGAAATTAACAAGATATCTTACGGCATCACCTCCTGCGGCCGCATCACCCCACCACGACCCCGCGCCAGAAGGCAATGCGATCCTTGATCTCGGCGGCGGCGGACTTGGGCTCCGGGTAATACCACGCAGCGTCAGTGTTGGTCGCGCCCTCCACCGTGACGCTGTGGTAATGCGCGGTCCCCTTCCACGGGCAATGCGTGGTCGTCTTGCTGTCCGTCAGCACCTCGGCCTTGACTGAGGTGCGCGGGAAGTAATGATTGCCTTCGACCACCACGGTATCGTCGCTTTCAGCGATGACGGCGCCGTTCCATGTTGCCTTGACCATTGTTTATGCTCCTTCAGGTGCCTGCATCTGCCAGCGCCGCAATTGCAAGTGGCGATGCCAGACGGCATTGCAAGCTGCCGCAGCGCGGAGTTGTTCTACCCGCCCCGGCTGACCCCGCACTGCCCCGCTTTCGGCAACCGCCCCGCCTCGGCCAGCGCGGCGGCGGCTTCGCGCGGCCGGTCGGTGGCGAGGATGTCGACGCCCTCCTTGCCGAGCTCGGCGTAGCGTTCGTCCATGCCGTAACGGTCGATCACCGCATCGATCGAGCGCGGCGGGCGGCCCAAAGTGCCGAAGATTACTTCGATGTTCTGGCCGTCAAGCTCGCGGTAGAGTTCAGGGCGCGGCAAGCGGGTGCCGGTGAAGGCGACCATGCGATCCTCCGGGATGCCCGCAGCCTTCAGCGCGGCAACATCGCCGGGCGCATCGACCGAAACGGACAGGAGAATATCGGGCGCGGCACGGTGGAGCGCCGCAGCCTGTTCGACCGAATAGGCGATCAGGATCACGCTGCGCTCCATCCCGGCTGCGCGGATTTCGTCCACGACCTTACTGACATCGGCGGAGCGCTTGAAATCGATCTGGAGCACCGTGCGGCCCTTGGCCCAATCGAGAGCCTGTGCGAGCGTTGGGATCTTGTAGGGCGTCACCCAGCCCCAATTGTCTTTGAGGAACAGCTGACTGAGCGCCGCCCAGCTTTGCGAGGCGGCCTCGCCCGTGCCGGTCGTGGTGCGATCAAGCCGGTCATCGTGGAGCAGGAACAGCCGTCCGTCGGCGCTCTGGCCGACATCGACCTCCATGATCGCCGGGTGCGCAGCGAGCAGCGCGTCCATCGTCGGGATGGCGTTTTCCGGCAGGCCCGGAGTCGGACCGCCGCGATGCGCGGAGATCAGCGTCTGCCCCGCCGCCTCGAAACAGTCGAGCATGGCCGACAGATCGCTCTCCGGCGCCAACCGCCAAGCGCCGCTATCCTGCGCGGCGAGCGGCGCCGCCAGCGTGGTCAATCCTACAAGTCCTGCAAGACCTGTGCGAAAATGCTTGTTCAGACCCATTTTGCTGCCCCTTGGCTTCGCACGCACGTCATCACCTAAAGGCGGGCACCCCTTGCCGGGGGCCGCGCTTTGCGACATTCTGCGCCCCAATAAGGGAGAGACAGAATGGCGCAATACGACCTGATCATCCGGGGCGGAACAATTGTCGATGGCACCGGGGCTGCGGCCTTTACCGGCGACGTCGCGATCACGGGCGGATTGATCGCAGCGGTGGGCCGGATCATGGGCAGCGCGGCTGAGGAAATCGACGCCAGCGGCAAGGTTGTCGCTCCTGGCTTCGTCGATATTCACACCCATTATGATGGTCAGGCCACCTGGGATCAGGAAATGGCCCCGTCCAGCTGGCACGGCGTCACCACGGTGGTGATGGGCAATTGCGGCGTCGGCTTCGCGCCCGCCAAGCCTGATCGCCACGAATGGCTGATCAGCTTGATGGAGGGGGTCGAGGACATCCCTGGCACTGCTTTGGCCGAAGGGATGACGTGGGATTGGGAGACCTTCCCCGAATATCTCGACGCGCTGGAAAAGCTCCCGCGCACGGTCGATGTCGGCACTCACGTCCCCCACGGCGCGGTGCGCGCCTATGTGCTGGGGGACCGCGAACAGCCCGGCGCCGTGCCGACCGATGAAGATATTGCGGCGATGTCAGCCATCGTCGAGGAAGGAGTGCGCGCCGGGGCGCTCGGCTTTTCCACCTCGCGCACGGTGCTTCACAAGTCGGTCGATGGCGAGCTCGTCCCCGGCACCACGGCGACGCCTGAAGAGCTGATTGCTATCGGCAAGGCCATGGGCCGCGCCCGGGCTGCGGGCGGCCATGCGGTGTTCGAAATCGCCAGCGACCTCAAGCGCGAATGGAACGAGTTCGGCTGGATGGGTCAATTGAGCCGCGAGGCCGGCATCCCCGTCACCTTCGCCGCGCTCCAATCCATCGCCAAGGAACTTTCGCTCGACGAGCAGATCGCCCAGATGCGCGCCGAGAACGACAATGGCGCGCAAATCGTCGCCCAGATCGCGCTGCGCGGGAACGGCATCGTGATGGCGTGGCAAGGCACCGTGAACCCCTTCGCCTTCCGCCCGAGCTGGATGGCGATCAAGGAGCTTCCCTGGGACGAACAGAAAGCCAAGTTGCTCGACCCCGCGTTCAAGGCACAGCTGCTCGCCGAGCCTAATGATTACACCGATGCCCCCAAGGACATCGGGGGGGTGGTCATGGCGATCTCAATGGGCTGGACGCTGCAATACGAGATGGACCCTGATTTCGATTACGAGCCTCAGGCCGACGCTAGCATCAACGCCCGCGCGGCGGCGGCAGGGGTTTCCCCTCAGGAATATGCCTATGATCTCCTGTGCCGGGACGACGGGAAAGGCTTCATCTACCTGCCGATCCTGAACTATGCCGACGGGAACCTCGATTTCCTGCACCCGCTCCAGCACGCGGACGACACAGTGAACTCGCTGTCGGATGGCGGCGCGCATTGCGGGACGATCTGCGATGCGGCCTCGCCCACCTTCATGCTCGAACACTGGGTCAAGAGCCGCAAGCGCGGTGAGCGCATCAGCCTCGAACAGGCGATCAAGCGCCAGTGCCGTGATACGGCGGTGCTTTATGGCCTGGAGGATCGCGGGGTGATCGCGCCGGGCTATCTCGCCGATCTCAACGTGATCGACATGGACAAGCTGAAGCTCGGCAAGCCGTGGCTCGCCTTCGACCTTCCGGCGGGCGGAAAACGGCTGCTCCAGAAAGCGGATGGTTATGTCGCCACCATCAAGAGCGGCGTGGTCACCTTCCGCGATGGGCAATGGACCGGCGCAGCGCCGGGCGGGCTCATCCGTGGGCCGCAGCGCGTGGAGTTGGCCGAAGCAGCGGAATAATCCGCCGCCCGATATCCTCAGCGCCCCGGCCTAGGGTTCGATCACGATCCCCTTGGCCGGGTCGATCTGACCTGCAACCATGGCGGTGAACACCGTGCGGGCGGCTTCAAGCCCATGATGCCGCTCGATTGCGACTGTGCCATCGGCGGCCTTGAGGAATTCGTGCCATGCGGCAGCGACCAGCTTGCCGCCTTCCACGGGGCCGTGCGCCTTGAAGAATGCCACGGCGTGATCCGGCGCAAAGAACAGCGCAGGCTTGGGTCCGGGCAACGGCTCGCCGCCCCCGAAGGTCGAACGCGCTTCTATATGGGTCATGCCGACCAGCGCCGAATGGGCCAGCGCGGCATCGAAATGGCGATGCACTTGCGCCAGCAGATCGGCATTGCCGGCAAAATCAACACTCACGCTTCGCAAGACAGGCACGCGCTCAAGGTCATCATAGGCTACGACTTCGTCATAGAGTCCAGTTGCTTCGACAAAGCCGACATTGCCCTTCGAAGTCAGGCCGATCCGCTTGACGCCGGGCGATGAATGCCGCGCCACGCTCGCAAGGCCCAGCGCCGTCTTTGAAGAAGCGCTGGTGACGATCAGTTGCTCGGCCCCGAACCAATCCTGACCGCGAAGGAAGTATTCGATCAAGAACCCCGTGCGGAACAACGGGCCGAAGATCATCCGCTCCGCCTCACGCGAAGCATCATGCTCGGGATCGGCGGCAAGGCGCGTGTAGCTGTTGTAAACCGGGCTCATCGGCTGGCGATAATCGGTGGTGTCGAGGAAGCCGCCAGTCGTCACTCGTCCGGGCACCACATCCAGGTGGCTCGCCATCGGCAGGTAGCCATAGACCCGCTCGCCCACCGCAATCTCGGCGCAATGGCTCTCGATCACCCGCGCGTGGCCCCACATCGGCACGATCCCGAAGCCTTCGGGCGCGGGGAAGAAATCCCAATATTTGAAGCTGTCACCCGCGACCGCATAAGTGACGTTGTTCGCTGTGACCGAGAAGCTTTCAACGGCGAGCCGAACTGCACCTTCAGCCAGCGGGGCCGGAGGAACATCAGCCAGCACGGCATCGGTCAGCGCGCCCTTACGGACATGAACCTGTACAACGTTCATCGGCAATTCCCCTCCTTGCAGGCGGGGATCACACCCGCATCGGCATCAGCACATACAGCGCGCGAGCCTGTTCGTTTTCACGGATCAAAGTCGGCGCGCCGGCATCGGCAAGGTGGAGTTCCACCGTGTCGCTGTCGATCTGGCCGAGGATATCCTTGAGGTAATTGGCGTTGAAGCCAATCTCGAGCCCTTCGGAGCGGTATTCGGCCGCCAGCTCTTCAGCGGCGGTGCCGTTGTCGGGCGAGGTGACCGAGAGCGTGACCCGGTCATGGTCGAGCCCGATCTTGACCGCGCGGGTCTTTTCGGTGGCGATCGTTGCCACGCGGTCGACACCCGAGAAGAACAGCTTCGGATCGACCTTGAGCAGCTTGTCATTCGCGGTCGGGATGACGCGGCTGTAATCGGGGAACGTCCCGTCGATCAGCTTGCTGGTGAGCACTACGCCGCCTTCGCCGCCCATCGTGAAGCGAATCTTGCTGGCCGACAGGTCGATCAACACGTTGCTGTCGAGCGCTTCGTCCAGCAACTTGCGCAATTCGCCCACGGCTTTGCGCGGCACGATCACGTCCGGCATTCCGGCAGCGCCTTCGGGACGCGGCACGGTGTAGCGAGCAAGGCGGTGACCATCGGTCGCCGCAGCCTTGAGCAAAGGCTCGTCTTCGTCGGTGACGTGCAGGAAAATCCCGTTGAGGTAGTAGCGGGTTTCCTCGGTCGAAATCGCAAACCGGGTGCGGTCGATCAGCTCGGCCAGCAGACGTGCGGGCAGTTCAAAGCTGGTCGGCAGATCGCCTTCGACGATCACCGGGAAATCGTCACGCGGCAGCGTCGGCAGCTTGAAGTTCGACCGGCCCGCCTTGACCTCCAAACGGTTGTCGCTGGTGGTGAGGCTGACTTGGCTACCCTCGGGCAGCTTGCGCGCAATGTCGAACAGCAAGTGCGCCGACACAGTGATCGCACCGGGCTGATCGACCGAGGCAGCCGACATGGTCTCGACCACCTGCAAATCAAGATCGGTCGCCATCACCCGCACAGAACCGCCATCGCTGGCGTCGATCAGGACGTTGGACAGAATGGGAATGGTATTGCGGCGTTCCACCACGGATTGAACATGGGAAAGGCACCGCAGCAGCGTCGCGCGTTCGATCGTGGCCTTCATCGCTTGTCCCTATCGGTCCTGTATGTGGCAGAGGGGCGAAGGAATCGCCCTCAAGCGCCGGAATCTGCGTAAAACCTTAGCGCAGGCAACACTACGGGCAAGTTGGCGGCTTTGCGAGGGGCGACTCCGCTGGGGATAAGGCAGGGCAGAAGCCCTAGCCCCCTATCCCAGCATCGCCATTCCGCCGTTCACGTGCAGCGTCTCGCCCGTGACATAGGCGGCTTCACGGCTGGCGAGGAAAGCAACCGCAGCGCCGATCTCCGCGCCTTCGCCCATCCGGCCCATCGGAATGCGGCCATTGATCGCGGCCTGCTGCTTCTCATCGAGCGCAGCGGTCATCGCGGTGCGGATGAAGCCAGGCGCGACGCAGTTGGCGGTGATCCCGCGGCTTGCCACTTCCTGCGCAAAGGCCTTGGTCATGCCGGTCAGACCTGCCTTGGCGGCGCAATAGTTCATTTGGCCGGGATTGCCGGTGCTCCCAACCACGCTGGTGATGTTGATGATCCGGCCAAAGCGCGCCTTCATCATCGGCTTGGCACTCGCGCGCATCAGACGGAAACTGGCTTCGAGGTTGATGCGGATCACCTGATCCCATTCATCATCCTTCATCCGCATCCCGAGGTTATCGCGAGTGATGCCGGCATTGTTGACGAGAATGTCCATCGTGCCGAGCGTATCGAGCATCGCCGGGATCAATTCTTCGACCTGCGTTGTGTTACCCAGATCGCAGGTGATCTCGACATGGCCATCGTGGTCGTGATGGGGATAGGCTTCGTTGAGTTCGTCACGGAAAGCGCGCAGCTTGGCCGAGTTCGAGCCAGACAATGCAAGCCGCGCGCCCTGCGAAGCGAGCGCGTGTGCGATCGCCGAACCGATGCCACCAGCAGCGCCGGTGACCAGTGCGTTCATGCCTTTAAGTGAGAACATCACACCATCTCCTTCGCAAAGGCCTCAAGGTCGGCCATCGTCACAAGGCTCGTCACCTGTGCTTCCTTGTCCGTCCGGCTGACCATCGGCCCGACCACCTTTCCGCCCAGCTCGACGAAGCTTTCCACCCCATCCGCGCGCATGGCAAGCACGCTTTCGCGCCAACGCACACGGCCGGTGACCTGCTCGACCAGCAGTGCGCGTTCGGCGTCGGGGTCGGTGACAGCGGCGGCAGTGACATTGGCATAGAGCGGCAGAGTGAAGGCCTGCGGGCGCGTTTCGGTCAGCGCCTCGGCCATCCGCTCGGCGGCGGGTGCCATCAGAGAGGAGTGGAACGGGGCCGACACATTGAGGATCATGCCGCGCTTGATCCCGTGTTCCCTGACCAATGCCACTGCCCGTTCAATCGCGCCAGTGTGTCCGGACAGTACGACCTGCGAGGGGTCATTGTCATTGGCGACCTCGCACACTTCGCCTTGCGCTGCGGCCTCGGCCAGCGCCTTGGCTTGATCAATGTTCGCGCCGAGCAGAACGGCCATCGTCCCCTCGCCCACCGGCACCGCTGCCTGCATCGCCCAGCCACGCAGCTTGAGGAGGCGCGCGGTATCGGCAAGGCTGAAGGCGCCGATGCTGGCCAGCGCAGTGTATTCGCCAAGCGAATGGCCCGCGACGCAGTTCGCCGTCGCGAGCAGCTTCACCCCGAAGTCGCGCTCCAGCACCCTAAGGGTGGCGATGGCATTGGCCATGATCGCGGGTTGCGCGTTCTCGGTCAGAGTCAGCCGGTCTTCGGGCCCTTCGCGCATCAGCTTCGAAAGGTTCTGCTTCAGCGCCTCGTCCACCTCGCCGAACACTTCGCGCGCGGCCGCGCTGGCATCCGCAAGGTCTGCTCCCATGCCGACTTTCTGACTGCCCTGCCCCGGAAAAATGAACGCGCGCATCGACGACCCTCTTTATGAGTTTTGGGGCGCGCCGTTACGTCCGCGCGGGCGGACTGGCAAGGCCGAAGGGCACAACCCTGTTGGCAGAAGTATGGCCGATCAGCGCGCGGCCAAGGTACGGAATGCCTGCCCGGTCGCACCAGAAGCGCGCAATATCTTCCTCGCTCTGGCCGAATTCGACGTAGTTTTCGGGGACATCGGTCACCGAACCCAACCGCAATCCAGCAAGCCGCGGGAGCGTTCCGGCGAGATGGAAGAACATCCGGTCGATTGCGTAAAGATGTTCGGCCACTTCCTCGACCATCACCACGTGGCCAGTAAGATCGGGCATCAACGGCGTGCCAGCAATCATCGCTAGCGTGATCAGGTTGAAGGCCGCAGCAGGCGTCGTGCCGTCAAGGCTTGGCTCGACCCCACTGGTATCCCCGCCGAGCCATTTGAGGACTCGGCGAATCGCCTCCCGCCCGCCTTCCGACCGCGCGCTGACTGGCATCGAACCGTGGACACTCTGCCCGATCCCCGCCCGGTACAGCGCAGCGAGCAGGTAACCGCAGTCGGAGAACCCCACGAAAGTCTTGGCCCGCGCAGCGCCATTCATCTGCGACACCGCCGCCTCGGCGATCCGGTTCGAGCCGTAACCGCCCTTGGCAAACCAGACGACATCGAAGGCAGGGTCGTTAGCGAATTCGAGCAGTGCTGAAAGGCGCCGCAGATCATCGCCCGCAAAATGGCCGACGCGTTCAAAGCACTGGTCGTGAAAGGTGACGCGGTGCCCGGGGAATTCGGCGGAGACCAGCTCTTCGAGCGCGGCCTGTTGCTCGCGGGTGATCGGCGTAGCGGGGGCGCAGATGGCGATATTCGTCATGGCGCACAGCCTATGGCGCTTGTCAGGGGGCACGCAAGCCAATAACCACGCGCCATATGGATAACGGGCTCAAGGCTGGGACACTCACAGGGCGCCCGCTGTTCTTCTGCGGCATCGGCGGGTCCGGAATGCTGCCGCTGGCGCAGATTGCGCAGGGTCTCGGCTTGCCTGTGGCAGGCTCTGACCGCAGCCGTGATCAAGGGCGCACCCCTGAAAAGTTCGCGTGGATGGAGGCCAATGGCTTTGCCCTGTTCCCGCAGGACGGGAGCGGGGTGACCTCGTCCGATCAAGTCCTCATCGCCTCCGCCGCGATTGAGGATACCGTGCCCGAAGTCGCCCGCGCGAAGGCGCTGGGCTGTGAGCGGTTGAGCCGCGCACAGCTACTCTCGCGCCTGTTCAACGCCGCCGATGTCTCGGTCGCGGTTGCAGGCACCTCGGGCAAATCGACCGTCACCGGGATGATCGCCTGGATCTTCAGCGAGGCGGGCCGCGATCCCACGGTGATGAACGGCGCGGTGATGAAGAATTTCATCTCGCCGACGAACCCCTTCGCCAGCGCCCGGATCGGATCGCGCGATCTTTTCGTGAGCGAAGTGGACGAAAGCGACGGATCAATCGCGCTCTACCGCCCCAGCGTGGGCGTATTGCTCAACGTCAGCCTCGATCACAAGAGCATTGAGGAATTGCGGGTGCTGTTCGGCGACTACCTCGGCGCTTCCGGCACGGCCGTGATCAACCTCGACAGCGCGGAGGCCGGGAATCTCGCCAGCCGGGCGAACGCGGCGGTGACCTTCGGCGTCAGGGCACGCGATGCCTACCTGACGATCGATCCCGACACGATCGCCCAGACCGACCGCGGTATCGAGGCCGTGCTGATCGACAACCGTCGGCGCGAGACCTTTGCGTTACGTGTGCCGATGCCGGGGCTGCACAACCTCTCGAATGCTCTGGCGGCGATTGCGGCAGCGAGTGCGGCGGGGATCGATATCGCGCACGCCGCCTTCGCACTGCGCAGCTTTGCGGGTCTGGCGCGGCGGTTCGACGTGATCGGCACCTCGACCTCGGGCGTGACCGTCATCGACGATTTCGGCCATAACCCTGAAAAATGCGCCGCCACCTTGCGCACTTTGAAGGCTACTCCGGGCCGGGTGATCGCCTTTTTCCAGCCCCACGGCTATGGCCCCTTGCGCCAGATGGGTGAGGAGCTCGCCCAGACTTTTGCGCGCGAGCTTTCGCCCGATGACATCACGATCATGTCCGATCCGGTCTATTTCGGCGGTACCGTGGATCGCAGCGTTGGCAGCGAGCGGATCACAGAGCTCATCACGGTCAACGGCGGGAAGGCCGAACACATCGCGCTCCGCGACGACTGCGCTGACCGGATCGTCGCCCTCGCCAGGCCCGGTGACCGGATCGTGGTGATGGGCGCGCGGGACGACACGCTAACGGAGTTCGCCCGATCAATTCTCGCCCGCCTGGCTTGAGCCTTTATGCCCGTGCGGCGCGCCATGCCTGGCGGATGCTGGGCGTGGTCGGCTTCGGCGTGCTGCTGGTGGTGACGGTCGACCGGCTTTACGGCCACTCGAACATCGCCTTTGCCGCAGCAATCCTGCTGCTGCTGATCGTCAATGCTCCAATGCTGCGGTTCAATTGCCCGCGCTGCGGCAAGAATGCGTTCTTCCGAGGCGTGTTCGTGGTTCCTTGGCCCAACCGCACCTGCTCGCGCTGCCACCTCGACCTAGCTGAGACCCATACCCAAAATCGCTGATGGCTGAAGGGTCTGCGCAGCGCTAGCATCGCGCCGATGCATCCCCGCGATTTCAGCCTTGATACGCTGCTGGCGAATTGCGCCGCGCGCCACGCTCACCGGCTGGCGACGGTCGACGGTGATCAGCGCCTAACCTGGGCCGAGCTTGATGCGCGCGTCACCAACCTCGCGCGGTGGCTGCTGGCGCGCGGGATTGGGCCGGGAGACCGGATCGCATTGCTGCTGACCGACGGCGCGCCGTTTATCACCACGCTGCTGGCGGCGGGGCGGATCGGAGCCATCGCGGTGCTGCTCAACTGGCGGCTGGCGGCTGCCGAAATCGCATGGATCTGCGGCAATGCCGAGCCCGCCATGACCTTCGTGAACCCCCGCTTTTCCAGTCTTTTGGCCGAAGCTGCGGCGGGTGAAGTCCATCACGTCGACGAAACGCACGCCGTGGGTGGGTTTTTCGAAACGGTTGCAGAGACCGAACTCGACCCCACACCACATTCCTATGATCTAGACCTCAAGTTGGCTGCTGAGCGCCCGCATTACATGATGTACACCAGCGGCACGACCGGGCGGCCCAAGGGGTGCCTTCAAGCGGGCAGCGCGGTTGCCGCATCCGCGCTTGGCTTTGCGCAGCATCGCGGTTTCCGCCACACCGAGGTTCTGCTTTCGGTCAATCCGCTATTCCATGTGGTCGGGATGCAGCAATTCGCCGCGATGCTCGCCTGCGGCGGCACCAGCGTGTTCGCGGGCCGCGATGATAGCAACGCGGCGATCCTCGACCTGCTCCACCGCGAGAGGTGCACCACCACCAGCGCCTTTCCCACGATCTGCTTCCCGTGGCAGGGCATGGAGCCGATCCGCGATGGCCGGATGCCGCTCACCAACTACACCGGCGGCGCGGGCATGGGGCGGCCGCAAATGTACGAATTCATCGAGAAGGACTGGGACGCACGCGTGGTTGGTGGTTACGGCCAGACCGAGATTTGCGGCTTTGCGACCTTCATCGACTACCTCGACATGCTCGAAGCCCCGCGTTCGATCGGCTGGACGTTGCCGCATGTGACGATGACTGTGCTTGACCCCGAGGGCCAGCACCTGCCGCCCGGCGAGGAAGGCGAGCTGTGCCTGCGCGGGCCTTCGGTCATGCTCGGCTACTGGCGTAATCCGGAGGCATCCGCGGCAGCCTTGGGCCACGGCTGGCTGCACACCGGCGACCTTGGCACAATGGACGAACGCGGTCGCGGCTACCTGCTCGGTCGCGCCAAGGAGCTGATCAAGACCGGCGGCGAGAACGTCTATCCGGCAGAGGTCGACGCCATTTTTGCCGCCATGCCCGAAGTCGCCGACGCTGGTTGCTGCGGCGTGCCGGACAAACAGTGGGGCGAGGCGGTGAAAGCCTTTGTGGTGCTGAAGCCCGGCCAGACCCTTACCCGCGAGGACATCACCGCCCGCTTCAAGGGCCAGATCGCCGGCTACAAGCGGCCCCGTTACATCGAGTTCGTGGACCAGCTCCCGCGCGATCCCATCGGGAAGTTGCTGCGGCGCGAACTATCGGCAAGACCGGTGAAGCCCGATCAGGCGACTTGAACACAAGCGGCTACGCCAAGACCGGATTTCGCCGGTTTGACGAAAGCAACCTGTGACAGCATCCTGACTTAAGATTGACATGCGCGGCTGTGCACGTCACTGCGCCGTCCGTCCTGTTCTATCGTGGCAGACCAAACGCTTGCCCGGACCGGACAAATGCACAGTATCAATAGCGCCGCGCGGATCGACGCGGTTATCACCTGGGTCGATGGTGACGACCCGGTGCACAGCGCCAAGCGCCAACACTATCAACCGCAAGCGCCGCGCAACGCCAATGCCGTCAACCCGCACCGCTGGGCCTGCAATGACGAGCTGAGCTATTGTCTGCGCTCGATCGCCAATCACGCTCCATGGATCGCACGGATCTGGATCATCACCGACGCGCAGACGCCCGATCTCTCGGCCCTGCCTGCCGAACTGACCGAGCGGATCGCGATTGTCGATCATTCCATTCTGTTCGCGGGGCACGAAAGTGCGCTGCCGACCTTCAACTCGATGGCGATTGAAACTCTGCTGTGGCGCATCCCCGGGCTCGCCGAACGCTTTGTCTATTTCAACGACGATGTGTTCCTGACCGGGCCGCTGGCGCCGGGCGACGTGTTTTGCGACGATGCGCCGGTGCTGCGCGGGGCCTGGGTCGATCAGCGCGCGATTGCTGCCGATCCTGCCAGTCGCGATGATCCGGCGCTGCTCAACGCCCTGACCCAGATCAATGCCGCAAATCTGGCGGGCTTTGGCGCGGAGCGGATGTTCCGGGCGGCGCATGTCGTCCACCCGCTGCGTCGGTCCGTGCTGGCGCGATTGTATGATCAACACCGGTCAGCCTTCCTCGCCAATATCGATCACCGGTTCCGGTGCGTGTCGCAGTTTCTGCCGCAGGGCTTGCACAACCATACCTGCATTGCTGCGGGCGAAGCGGTGGTGCAGACGGCCGAGGATCATCTCCACCTGCGCACGGGCGCGGTGCTGGATTACCCGCTGCCGCAGGTCCGCGCCTATCTCGCCCGCGCGCTTTCGCCGCAGTTCAAATTCCTGTGCGTGAACGATCTGCCGCAGGTTGAAGCTGTTATCCCCGACACGCGGGACTGGATCGAACGCGCCATCGCTGCGTGAGAGGGGCCTAGGAGGCGAGCGCCAAGCGCCCTTCTTCCTCACGCGCAAATGCCCGCTGGTAGGCCTCCCGCGCCGTCAGCCGGGCGCGATAGGCCTTGAGGCTGTCAGGCACGCCCTCATCCAGACCTACACTCTCGGCAAGGATCAACGCATAGCCGACGCAGATGTCAGCAACCGTGAAGCGGTCCGCGCACAGGAATTCGCGGTTGTTGAGGCGTTCTTCAACCTTCACCAAGCGCTTGTGGAACCACTTCGCATAAGCGACCCCGGCCTCGGCGAGGCCCTTGTCCTTCTCGAAGATCGCGAACCGCATATAGACCGTCTGCGGGAAAGTGATCGTCGCGTCGGCGTGGTAGGTGTAGTCGAGGTAAGCACCATAATCCCGCTCACCCGGCGCAATCGCGAGGTCGGTGTAGCCACCGCGGGTGGCGAGGTAATGGGCGATGGCGCAGCTTTCCGTCATGCGCGTTTCGCCATCCACCAGCAGCGGCACCGTGCCGAGCGGGTTCAGCGCCATGAACTCGGGCGCGAGGTAGCGCGGTGGGAACGGCAGGATCTTGAGATCGAGGGCAACCCCCGCCTCTTCCGCCGCCCAAGTGGCGCGCAATCCGCGTGAACGGGCGCAGGTGTAGAGAACAGGTGTCGTCATACTGGCGGGCTTAGTGGGCCTTGTCCGCGCCCACACCCAGCACTTTGTGCAGGACGAGGGCGATGATGCTACCCAGCACGAGGCCGACCACCGCCGACATTGCGGCGTAGGTCAGCCAGCCTGCCACACCACCCAATGCTCCGGCAGCGGCTGCCACTGCGCCTTCTGCTCCGTGAATGACATCGTAGAGGCCGTGGAAACCGACTTCATGCGTGCCATGGACGATGATCCCGCCGCCGACCCACAGCATTGCCACCGTCCCGATGATCGACAGCGCAACCAGCAGCTTGGGCACGAAACGCAGCAAGAAGTGGCCGACACTTTGCCTCCACGCCTCGGCCTGCTTGGTCAGATAGAGGCCGACATCATCAATCTTCACGATAATCGCGACTGCGCCATAAACCGCCACCGTGACGATGATCGCGACCAATGCCAGCGCAAGGCCCCGCTCCCACCAACTGGGAAGTTCCAACGCAGCCAGCGTGATCGCCATGATTTCCGCCGAAAGGATCAGATCGGTGCGGATAGCGCCCGCCACTCGTTCATTCTCAAAGGCGACGGGATCGGTGATCTCGTCCTCCAGAGTCTCCCCGTGCTTCCCGAAGCCAAGCTTCTCCATCACCTTTTCCGCGCCTTCGTAACACAGGAACGCCCCGCCCAGCATCAGCAGGTAGATGATCGCTTGCGGCAGGAATTCGGACAGCAGCAATGCGCCCGGCAACAGAAACAGCAGCTTGTTCTTCAGGCTGCCCTTGGTGATCTTCCAGATAATCGGCAGTTCGCGTGCCGGGCTGAGGCCGGTGACGTAGCTCGGCGTAACGGCCGCATCGTCAATCACCACGCCCGCGGTCTTGGAACCCGCCTTGCCTGCGGCCACAGCGATATCGTCAATCGAGGCGGAGGCAGCGCGCGCGATTACCGCCACATCGTCAAGCAAAGCGACCAGACCTGATGGCACGACAATCTCCTCTGTTGCGAATCGTTCAACTTCAACCGCTCGCCTGCCCGTCCAGTTCCCGCGCAGCAAGTCTTGCAATTGCGCCTGAAAGCTGTAAGGGCCGCCGCTTCGCATGGGAACCGCCCGGCGATTGTTTGAAGAAAGCCGGAGGGGCCCCGTTCAACCGGAACGGATAAGCCAGCGATCGGCATGGAGTGAAAGGACGCGAGATGGCTCTGTACGAGCACGTCTTTCTCGCGCGTCAGGATCTGAGCCAGGCTCAGGTCGACGCGCTGGCAGCGCAAGCTACCGAAATCGTCGAGGCCGGCAACGGCAAGGTCACCAAGACCGAAACTTGGGGCCTGAAGTCGCTCGCCTACAAGATCGAGCGTAACCGCAAGGCGCATTTCGTGCTGCTCAACATCGAAGCCCCCGGCTCGGTTGTGGCAGAACTCGAACGCCAGACCCGTATCAACGAAGACGTCATCCGCTACATGACCATCCGCGTGGAAGAGCACGAGGAAGGCCCGAGCGTGATGATGCGCAAGAACGAACGCGAGCGTAAGCGCCGCGAAACCCGTGAGGAGCGCGACTGATGGCACGCCCGTTTTTCCGCCGCCGCAAGTCCTGCCCGTTCGCGGCCAAGGACGCCCCGAAGATCGATTACAAGGACGTGCGCCTGCTGCAGGGCTTCATGTCCGAGCGTGGCAAGATCGTGCCTTCGCGCATCACCGCCGTTTCGGCGAAGAAGCAGCGTGAACTGGCTCAGGCGATCAAGCGCGCCCGTCAGATCGGCCTGCTTCCCTTCATCGTGAAGTAAGAGGAGAAGACGAAATGGATATCATTCTCCTTGAGCGCATCGAAAAGCTCGGCTCGATCGGTGACGTTGTCACCGTGAAGGACGGCTATGCGCGCAACTTCCTGCTGCCGCAGAAGAAGGCACTCCGCGCCAACGACAGCAACCGCAAGGTGTTCGAAGCCAACCGTGAGCGGCTGGTTACCGAAAACGCCGAGCGTCGCTCCGCTGCTGAAGCGCAGGGCGAAAAGGTTGCCGGTGCAGAAGTGGTGCTGATCCGCGCCGCTTCGAACGCTGGCCAGCTCTATGGTTCGGTGAGCGTGCGCGACATCGTCGCCGGTCTTGCTGATCAGGGCCACGACGTTGACAAGCGCATGGTCATCCTTGGCGCGCCGATCAAGACCATCGGCATGCACGATGTGACTGTTGCCCTGCACCCGGAAGTGCGCGTCACCGTGAAGGCCAACGTGGCCCGTTCGGACGACGAAGCCAAGCTGCAGAGCGAAGGCGTTGACGTGCTGAAGGCAATGTTCGACGACGAACAGCGTGAAATCGAAGAACAGGCCGATGCCACCCGCATCGACACCAACCTCGAACCCGGTGAAATCCCGGCCGAGCTGTTCGACGGCGACGACGAAGACTGACACGCGCGGCCTTTCCGGCCCACATGATACAAAGAACGGGCGCGGGGATCGGCATGATCCCCGCGCCCTTCTTGTAAACAGACCACGTCTCAAGCAAAGGTCCTGTCGCACAACGATAACAAGAAAGGAGCAGAACAACTGCCATGATCGACATTCCGACCATCCTCACCCAGTTGCAGCAGCATTACGACCAAGCGGTGCGCTGCTTGCGCGATGATGTGATCGCTTTCGGGCGCGACGGCACCTTGCCGGCCCCGTCGAAGCGCACTGACGGCAGCTATGCCTATCCCCAGATTACCTTGCGCTATGCCGGGGTCGGCGCCCAGCGCGATCGCAGCCGCGCGTTCGGGCGGCTGGAGATGCCGGGGACCTATTCCACCACCGTCACCCGGCCTGACCGCTTTGCCGAATACCTGACCGAACAGCTCCAGCTGATCGCGGCGGAATACGAGATCGAGGTCACAGTCGAACGCTCACGTCAGGAAATCCCCTTCCCCTACGTGCTCGATGGCGAAGCAGGTGCCGCAATGGTCGGCATCGCGGCGCAGGATATTGCCGCGCATTTCCCTTCGACCGATCTGGCCTTGATCGGCGACGAGCTGGCCGACGGGATCGAGTTCGATGGCGATCACGATATGCCCTTGTCGCTGTTCGATGGGCTGCGCACCGATTACTCACTCGCGCGGCTCAAGCACTATACGGGCAGCGAAGTCAGCGACTTTCAGGATTTCATCCTGTTCACCAACTACCACCGCTATGTCGATGAGTTCGTGAACTGGGGTGCGCAGCAGATCGGTCAGGATGGCTATGTCGCGCTGACCGGTGCGGCTGGCCTCGACATCCGCGTGGCGACCCCGCACGCGCAGGATCAGCTCAACGATACCGCCTGGCGCAAGCACCAGATGCCCGCCTATCACCTGATCCGGGAAGACGGACGTGGGATTACGCTGGTCAATATCGGCGTCGGCCCGTCCAACGCCAAGACAATCTGCGATCACCTCGCGGTACTGCGGCCGCACGCATGGATGATGATCGGCCACTGCGGCGGGCTTCGCTCCACCCAGAAGATCGGCGATTTCGTGCTGGCTCACGCTTACCTGCGCGATGATCACGTGCTCGATCCGGTGCTCCCGCCCGAAGTGCCGATCCCGCCGATTGCCGAAGTCCAGCAGGCGATGGCAGCGGCGGCGGAAAGCGTGGCGGGCGTGCAGGGCGCGAACCTCAAGCAGCGGATGCGCACCGGCACGGTCGTCACGACCGATGATCGCAACTGGGAGCTACGCTACTCCTCCTCGGCCAAGCGGTTCTCGCAGAGCCGCGCGATCGCGATCGACATGGAAAGCGCGACCATCGCCACGCAGGGCTACCGCTTCCGGGTGCCTTACGGGACACTGCTGTGCGTGTCAGACAAGCCGCTGCACGGGGAGATCAAGCTGCCCGGTCAGGCCAACAAATTCTACGAGGAAGCCATCGCGGCCCACTTGCAGATCGGAATTGTTGCCTGCGCCATGCTCCGCGACGAAGGCGACCGGCTTCACAGCCGCAAGCTGCGCGCCTTCAACGAGCCGCCGTTTAGGTAAGAAGCATCGGGCCGCCGTTCCGCAGGGGAGCGGCGGCTCGCCGATACCCGCCTAAAGGTCGTCCCCGCCGCCGGTCAGTTCGATTTCCTTGTTATCGGCGGATTCGGCCGCAATCTTGGCCAGCGTGCCAAGCTCGGTCGAGGTCAGGCTTTCGGGCACCTTGATCACGAAATAGAGCACGTTGCCGCGAATCTCCCAGCTACCGACCTTGTTGGTGCTCGAATCTTCCAGGAGCACGAGCGCCTTGCTGCCGGTAACCTTATCTTCCTCGATCCGGGCAGCAGGCGCGAAGATTTCGCGGATCGTCATGCCGCTCACCGTCTGCGTGGTGCCAGAGACGAACACAATCTGGGTGCGACCTTCGTCGCTGTAATCGAACAACAGCTTGTAATCGCCGTCCTTGTCGACCTCGTACTTGAGTCCCTCCTTGTCGAGGCGCGTCGCCACGCTCCGGTCCTGTGCCGCAGCGGGAACCGCGGAAACGAGCGCAAGTCCGGTCAATGCCAAGGCCGACAATGACAGGCGGTAACGTGTGGTCATGCAATTTCTCTCCATCAGGCACGCAGCGATCCAGCACCCTGATAGCGGCTTTGCGACGCCCGGGCTTGGAACAATTCGTCAGTTGCGCGGCAAAATCGGCATTGCATGAAGGCGCATCGCCAAGGTGACGGGCCGGGAGGCTTCGGCTAGCCTTGGGCAATCAGAACTTGCGGAGAGCCCCCATGACCAGCCCCAGTCTGTCGCGATCAATTGCGGGGCGCGTTGCCATCATCACCGGCGCGGCAAGCGGCATGGGACGCGCGACGGCGCAGCTGTTCGCCGCCGAAGGCGCGCATGTCGCAGTGGTTGACCTCGACTTGGCCGCCTGCGCGGCAGTGGCAGCGGAGTGCGGGCCTGCCGCGCGTCCCTATGCGCTCGATGTGGCGGATGGAGACGCCATCGTCCGCACCGTCGCGCAGATCGCAGCGGACTTTGGCCGGATAGACATTTTGGTGAACAATGCCGGGGTATCGAGCTTCTGCGCGTTGGATGATCCCGCTTATGAGGGCGTCTGGGCCACCGCGCTGGCTGTGATGCTGACCGCACACCAGCGGACGGTCCGCGCCAGCCTGCCGTGGTTGCGCCAGAGCGATGCCGCCCGGATCGTCAACATCGCTTCGACCGAAGGTCTCGGCGCGACCCCCGGTGATACGCCCTATGTCGCCGCTAAAACCGGCGTGATCGGGCTGACGCGCGGGCTGGCGGTCGATCTTGGGCCGGAAGGCATCACCGTCAACTGCATCTGCCCCGGCCCGATCCGGACCGCGATGACCGACGCGGTGGCGGAGGAACACAAGACCATCTTCGCGAAACGCCGCACCGCGCTCCGCCGCTATGGTGAGCCGGAGGAAGTCGCGCATATGACGCTGTCCCTCGTGCTCCCGGCGGCAAGCTACATCACGGGTGCCGCGATCCCGGTCGATGGCGGACTGATGGCGCGCAACGCCTGATCGAGCGCTAACCCCGCCCCTTGGTCTTCGTCGCCCCGCCTTTGGCATTGGCAGCGATGAAATCGATGACCTGGCCGGCGATGTCCTTGCCCGTCGCGCTTTCGATCCCTTCGAGGCCGGGGGAGGAATTGACCTCCATAATCACCGGGCCGTGGTTGCTGCGCAGCATATCGACACCGCAGACGTTCAGCCCCATCCGCTTGGCTGCGCGGACCGCAGTCGAGCGTTCCTCGGGGGTGATCTTGATCACCCCTGCGCTGCCGCCGCGGTGGAGGTTGGAGCGAAACTCATCGGGCGCGCCGGTGCGCTTCATCGCTGCGACCACCTTGCCGCCCACCACCAGCGCGCGAATATCGGTGCCGCCGGCTTCCTTGATGAACTCCTGCACCAGAATGTTGACGTTGGCCCCGCGAAACGCCTCGATCACGGACTTCGCACTGCTCATCGTTTCGGCGAGCACCACGCCGATGCCTTGGGTGCCTTCGATCAGCTTGATCACCACCGGCGGGCCATTGACCGCCTTGATGATCTCCTCGGCCTGCTTGGGATCATTGGCATAGGCGGTGAGTGGCAGGCCGAGCCCATGCTTGGCGAGGATTTGAAGGCTGCGGAGCTTGTCGCGGCTCCGGCCAATCGCCACGCTTTCGTTGAGCGACCAGATGCCGCGCATCTCGAACTGGCGCAGGATCGCGAGGCCGTAGTTCGTGATCGAGGCCCCGATGCGCGGGATGACCGCGTCATAGGCGGCGATCGGCGCACCATTGTAATAGACTTCGGGCCGGTGGCTGGCGATGTGCACGGTGCAGCGCAGGGTGTTGAGAATGTCGAGCGTATGGCCGCGCGCCTCGGCGGCCTGCTTGAGCCGCTGGTGCGAATAGAGGTTGGCGTTGCGCGCCAGCATCGCGATTTTCATGAAGTACCTTTCGTGTCCGGCGACTTAGCGGCGGATGCGCCCCATATGCGCTATCGCAGGTGATTGCAGCCACGAATGACCACTATCCACCACCATCCGCCGCCGAAGCGCGGTGCGCCCGATCAGCATCGGGAATTGCATCTGGGAACGATCCGCCAGGCTGATCTCCGCCCGGAAGGTAAGATTACCGATGGTCAGCGGCGACTTTATGACAAAGCGGGTCTGCTGATCGCCATTTGAGCTTGTGATCCCGCGCAGATCAACATGCACCGCCTCGCAGAAATGCCGCGTCCCGTCCCAGTCGACGGCAAAGCGCACAAACCGTTCGCCATCCCTTACGAAGTCTTCGAGCACCTGGCCGTGGAGCGACGAGGTGCGCGCGCCGGTGTCAATCTTGGCGGGGATACCCGCAAGCCCAAGCTCGGGTAGGCTGACAAGTTCACGCCAGCCGACGACCATTAAAGGTTTTGGGACCCTCAAGGCAGGATCGCCATCCCGTCCCCGCCCTCACCCACTTTCAAGCGGCGCAGGACTTTCCCGCTGGCGTAATCAACCTCGGCGACAGTGTCGCTGGCCGTCTCGGCAACGTAAACCTTGGAGCCGTCGTCGGACCACAGGATCGTCACCTGAAAGCGCTGCTGCGCCTCGGCGGGGCTGGAAACGGGAATCGTGCGGATCACCTTTGCAGTCGCCGTATCGATGACGCTGAGGCTGCCGTCCTGAAGATCGGAAGTCACGGCAACATCGCCTTGCGGACGCACCGCGATACGCAGCGGGAACCGGCCGGTGGCGACCGTTTCGCGCACCGCCATCGTCTGCGGATCGAGCGCGAAGGCTTGATTGGACCCGCGTGCCGAGACCCACAGGGTTTTGCCATCGGGGCTAAGCGCGATGCCCTCCGGCTCCTCACCGACCGTGACTGAAATCGGCGCACGGCGGGTTACGAGATCGACCCGTGTCACCGTGCGCGAGCCGAGATCGGTGGTCCAGGCCGTGCGCGCATCGGGACTTACGGCGAGCATATGGCTGCCTTGCTTGCCGGTAGAGAATTCGAACAGAACCGTGGCACCGGTCAGCGGACCGAGAATGTGGAACACCGATTGTCGACCTTCGGCTGTGACGAAGATGTTGCCGTTGTCATGCCAGACGATCCCGTGCGGCCGGGCATTGTCACCGAGGTCGATGCTCTTGACCCGCTCAAGCGTGTCGGTGCGGAACACGTCCACGCTCGTCCCGCCATAGCAGGCGAGCGCGACGTGCTGGCCATCCGGCGACGTCGCGAGTTCGTGGGGGTTGGTGCAGCTCGGCAGGCGCAGCACTTCCTCGCCGGTCGTCAGATCGACCTTGGACAGCGTGTTGCCGCGCTTGGCCGCGACGAACAGGGTGGGCGGCATGACAGTCGCCGCCCCAGCCTGTTCAACCTCGGCAACCGGCGCACAGGCGGCGAGCGCCAAAAGCGCCCCCGCCCCAGCGAGTGATCCGCCCCCGCGCCGCATCACCAGCCGGCCTTCTCGCCCTTGTTCTGCTTTTCGAGCCATTTCATCAGCGGCGCGAAATATTCGACCATCGCGGTACCGTTCATCTGACGCTCGCCGGTGAAGGCTTCGAGCGCGTCGGGCCATGGCTTGGACGCACCCATTTCCAGCATCGCGTTCAGCTTCGCGCCAACTTCCTTGTTGCCGTAGATCGAACAGCGGTGAAGCGGCCCCTTCCACCCGGCGGTATCGCAGGCGGCCTTGTAAAACTGGAACTGGAGCAACCGCGCCAGAAAGTAGCGGGTGTAGGAGACGTTGCCCGGAATGTGATACTTCGCGCCCGCATCAAACCCGGCCGCATCGCGCTCGACCGGCGGGACAACGCCCTGATACTCGCGCCGCAGCTCGTTCCAGCCGGTGTTGGTCGCCGCTTCCGGAATCGAGCCGTCGAACAGCCCCCAGCGGTAGCGATCCAGCAGGAGGCCGAAGGGCAGGAATGCGACCTTGTCCATCGCCTGACGCAACAGCAGGCCGATATCCTTGTCGGCGCTCGGCACGTCCTTGGGATCAAGCATGTCGATCTGCACCAGATATTCGGGCGTAATCGACAGGGCGATCATGTCGCCGATCGCTTCGTGAAAGCCGTCATTGGCGCCGTTCAGGTGCAGAGTGTCCTGCTTGTTATAAGCGCGCTGGTAGTAGTTGTGGCCAAGCTCATGGTGGATCGTGATGAAGTCATCCGCGTTGGGCTTGATGCACATCTTGATGCGCAGATCATCGACATTGTCGATGTCCCAGGCCGAGGCATGGCACACCACTTCGCGGTCGGCGGGCTTGGTGAACTGGCTGCGCTCCCAGAAGGTGGCAGGCAGCGGCGCAAAGCCCAACGAGGAGAAGAACTGTTCGCCCACCTTGGTCATGCCAACAGCATCAAGGTTCCTCTTGGCGATCAGATCGGTGAGGTCATAGCCGATGTCGCCAGCCCCAGCCGGTGCGACGAGCGGGTAGATATTGCCCCATTCCTGCGCCCACATATTGCCGAGCAGGTCAGCGCGGATCGGGCCAGTGCGCGGCTGGACGGCATCGCCGTATTTCTCGTTGAGCTTGCGGCGCACATAGGTGTGGAGCGCGATGTAGAGGGGTTTCACCTCCTGCCACATCCGCTCGGTCTCTGCGGCGAACTGTTCGGGGGGCATGTCATAGCCCGAACGCCACATCGCGCCGAAATCGGCAAAGCCCAATTCCTTGGCGCCCTCGTTGGCGAGCGCGGTCATGCGGGAATAGTCCTCCCGCATCGGCGCGCCGACATTGTCATGCCAACTGGCCCACATTTCCTTCAGTTCTGCGGGCGTACGCTCGAGATTGCCCATCTCGGCCTCGATATCGCTGCCGTTGATCGGCTGGCCATTCAGCGTGCCCTTGCCCCGCCCATAGGCTGAGCCAAGACGGGTGGCGATGGCGTTGAGCTCCTCGGCCGCGCCGGGACGCGACGGTGCAGGCAGAGCGATGCCATTGCGCAGCATATCGAGCTTGCGCCGGGTTTCTTCATCAAGGCCTTCGATCTTCGCATAGCGCGCTGCCTCGGTCGCATAGCCGACCTGCTTCACCGTCAGCTCAGCGCCATACTTGGCGGCGAGCTCGTCGCTATCGTGGGTGAGATAGGTCGCGTTGATCCACGAGACGCGCGAATATTCGACGATGAAGGCGCCGAATTCGGCCTCAACCTTGGCGATCCACGCGCTGGCATCGGCGGGCGTGAGCGCTTCAGCAGCAGCAGTGGGCGCGGCGGTGTCCTGCGCGGCCAAGGGGGCGGCAACAGCAATGGCGAGCGCAGCGCAGCAGCAGCGCAGCAGGGGGGCGGCAAGTTTCATGGTCCAGATTCCCGTCAGTCGTGTGACAATGGAATGCGGTTTGGACGCCCCGGCAGCCGGAATCAACCCGCCTGCGTCAGGCCGCAAGGAAGCGCGCAAGCGCCTCGCCAAGGTCAGGCTTGGTCACGCTGTTGAGGTGGGTGCCGGGCACTTCGATATAGCGCGCATCAGGCAGCAGTGCGGCAAGCTCCTCGGCCGAACCATTGTCCTGATCCTCATCGCCGCAGATCACCGCCGTCGGCATGGTAATGGCGGCAAGGCGGGCGAGATCGAAATCGTCCATTGCATCCAGCAGCAGCCGCGCTGCGACCCGATCAACGCCTTGGGACTTCAGGAAGGTGCGCGCGGTATAGGCCGGATCGCCGGGCCTGATGGTGTCAAACTCGTCGATCACCCGTTTGAAGTGATCCGCGCGCCGCTCCCAATCGGACAGGCCCGCCACCCCCATTCCGCAGATCGCCAAGCGGCGCGGTTCGAGGATGCCGTAACCGACCGCGTGGATCGCGGTGCGCGCGCCGAGCGAAAAGCCGACCAGATCGAACCCGCCCGGCTCCAACCCGAGATGCTCGGCCAGCGCGGCAACATCGCGCACGAGCACGCCGGGGGGATAGGCGCTCGCCTCGCGCGGGGCCTCGCTTTGGCCGTGCACGCGGAAATCGAGCATGATCGCCTTGAAGCCGGCTGTCGCAAGTCGCGCGCCGTGGCCCCACTTGATCCAGTTCATTTGCGCTGACGAAAACAGGCCGTGAAGCAGCAGCACGGGGCGCCCCTCCCCCTCGGTGTGAAACGCAAGGCGGGTGCCGTCGAAGCTGGCAAAATGCTCGGTCGTGATCGTCATGCCGCGCGTGCTAGCGCGGTTCGGTGCGGGGAGCCAGCCAGTGCTTGTAGATAGTAAGCACACTTATTATAAGTGCACGCATGAGTATGGATACAGGCTACCGACTCGCCGACAATTCGCGCCAACTGCGCCGCCTGTTTGACGAGCGTGTGCGCGGGCTGGGCATTACCGGCCCGCAGGCGCGGCTGCTGCTCTCGCTCGAACGCAATCCGGGCGAGAATCAGGCTTTCTATGCCGAGCGGCTGGAGATCGAGCCGATCACCCTCACCCGCATTGTAGACCGGCTGGAAGAGGCGGGCTGGATCGAACGCCGCAGCGATCCAGCAGACCGGCGTGCGCGCATCCTTCACCTCACGGACAAGAGCCGCGGGATCGTAACCCGGCTGCGGGTCAGCGTAGAAGGGCTGTTCGAGGAAATGCTTGCCGGGTTCGATGCGGGCGAGCGGGCGGTGTTTGCCGATCTTCTCGAACGGATCGCCACCAACCTTGCCACCGCGCGTCAACCGGAGGTGGCCCATGGCTGAAGCCGATCCCGCCATTGCACGCGACAGCGCAACCGAGGCCCCCACAGCCCCCACCCCAACCCGCAAGCCATGGGCCCGCTGGGCACTGATGCTGTTGGCGCCACTGGCGCTGGCGGCAGGCGCGCTGCTCTATTGGCAGAGCCTTGCAGGCAAGGTCTCGACCGACAATGCCTATATCAAGCAAGACATGGTCGCGGTCAGCGCCGAAGTCGGCGGGCGGATTGTCGAGGCGATGGTCACGGATGGCGCGGTGGTTCAGTCGGGCCAGCTGCTGTTCCGGATCGACCCCGAGCCCTTCCGCTTGCAGATCGCCGAAGCCAATGCCGCCATCGCCGGTGCTCAGGCAAATGTTATCGCGCTCAGCAATGCCCCCGAACTCACCGGCACCGACATAGAAGCGGCGCGCAGCGACGTCGCCTTTGCCGAAGCGCGGTTCGAACGGGTCGCGGCGCTCAGGCAAAAAGGCTTCTCGACCAAGGCCGATTACGAGGCGGCGGAGCAAGCGGTGGTACAGGCACGCGAGGCGGTGCGGCAGGCGGAAGACCGACAACGCGAAGCCCGCGCGCGGCTCGCCACCGGAGCGGCCGTGCCCGGCGTCAACCCGCAGGTCGCCGCGGCCGAGGCCCGGCGTGCCAATGCCCAGCTCGCCCTGCGTCGCACCGAAGTGCGCAGCCCCGCCGCAGGGCGCATCGCGCAAGCGGATCGCTTGCAAGTCGGCCAACAGGTCGTGCCCAATCTCCCCGTGCTGACGCTGGTGCGGGAGGGATCGACCTATGTCGAAGCCAATTTCAAGGAGACCGATCTGGCTGACATGGCGGTCGGCCAGCGCGCCGAGGTGCGCTTCGATGCCTATCCCGATCTGGTGCTCAAAGGCCGCGTGGCTGCGATTGGCGCAGGTACGGGCGCTGAATTCTCCGTGCTCCCGGCCCAGAATGCGACCGGCAATTGGGTCAAGGTGACGCAGCGCGTCCCGGTCAGGATCGCGCTGGAGGGCACCAGCCCGCGCCGCTTGATCGCCGGGCTTTCGAGCGAAGTCACCGTGTTCACCGCCACAAGCGCCCGGAACTGACCCATGGCAAGCCGGGCTGAGCCTGTCCCTGGCATCGATCAAGACCGACCAAGCGCCCCGCTGGACGCGCCCGAGGTTGAAACGGGCAACTACCCCCTGATGATCATCGGTGTCATGGCGGCATCGCTGCTCCAGATCCTCGACACCACCATCGCCAATGTCGCCCTGCCGCACATGCAAAGCTCATTGGGGGCGACGGTCGACACCATCACCTGGGTGCTGACGAGCTACATCATCGCCTCCGCTGTCGCCCTGCCGATCACCGGCTGGCTGGCAGACCGGATCGGCGCGCGCCGGTTGTTCATCGGTTCGGTCGCGGGGTTCATTCTCGCCTCGATGCTGTGCGGGCTGGCGCAGAACCTTGAGGAGATGGTCGCCTTCCGCGCGCTGCAAGGCGTGGCGGGGGCTTTTATCGCACCGTTGAGCCAGTCCTTCATGCTCGATGCTACCCGCCCCAGTCGTCATCCGCAGATCATGGCGATCTGGGGCATGGGAATCATGATCGGCCCGATCCTCGGGCCCATCCTCGGCGGATGGCTGACCGAGACCGCCAACTGGCGCTGGGTGTTCTTCGTCAACCTTCCGGTCGGCATCGCCTCATTGGCGATCCTCATCGCCTACCTGCCCAAACGCCCGCAGCGCGAGCGGCGCTTCGATATCACCGGGTTCCTGCTGCTCGCCGTGGCGCTCGCATCATTCCAGCTCTTGCTCGATCGCGGCGCGCAGGAAGACTGGCTCGCGTCGGCAGAGATCTGGACCTACCTCGTCCTCACCCTGTCAGCGACGTGGATGGTGGTGATCCACTTCGTCAAGGCACCCGCCCCGATGTTCGAGCGCAAGCTGTTCGCCGACCGCAATTTCGCCATCGCGCTCGCCTTCATGATCGTGATCGGGATCGTGATGTTCGCGGTCATGGCGCTGTTGCCGCCGATGCTGCAAAACCTGTTCGGCTACGGCGTGATCGACACCGGCATCGTGTTGATGCCGCGCGGGGTGGGCATCCTCGTTTCGATGCAACTCTCCGGCCTGATGATGCGCCGGGGGATCGACGCGCGGCCGGTGGTGGCGAGCGGGTTCCTGATTTGCGCCTTCTCGCTATGGCAGATGGCGCATTGGTCGCTGGATGTGGACGAGGCGCATGTGATCATCAGCGGGTTGCTGCAAGGTCTTGGCATGGGGCTGGTGTTCATCCCCTTGCAGGTCAGCGCTTTTGCCACGCTCAGCCCGGCGATGCGGACCGACGGGTCGAGCCTGCTCAACCTGTTCCGCTCCTTGGGCGCTTCGGCCGGAATCGCTTGGATGACAGTGCTGCTCGCCCGGAATATCCAGACCAGCCACGCGGACCTCGGCCAGCATGTGACGGCAGCGACGGGGAGCGTGGTGGATTTCTCGACCATCGACCGGTTCCAGACGCTGGGCGATACGGCGATGACGCTGATTGATGCCGAGGTGAACCGACAGGCGGCGATGATCGCCTATGTCGATGATTTCTGGCTGATGATGTGGATCACGCTGGCTGCCGCACCGCTTGCATTCTTGATGCGCGGCAACAAGGGGCGCGCTGCGGGGCCGATGGCCTTGTCCGAATAGCGCGCTTTACCGGAAGAAGCACTGCGTCCCGGCATAGAGCATCTCGACAACATCACCCTTGATGAAGCCGCCGATGTTGCTGCCCAGGGCGAATTCCTCGCCGAGAGTACTGCCTTCGACCTTGGAGAAACCGGGCGCGGCCTCGATGACGGCGCGGGCCGAGCCGACCTGCACGGTCCCCGGCAGCTTGACCGAGCCGATCGCTGGCGCATCGCCGTCCTGCGGCGCGTGCCAGGTCCAACCGACCAGACGGCCTTGCTGGAAATGCGCGGTCAAGCCGCCTGCGAAATCGGTGAAGGTGATCGGCCCTGCTCCGCATTCGGCATTCTCGCCCGAACGCAGCGGCTTGCCGAGCGCCGTGCCGAGCGCGGTTTCGACCTCTTGCTGACCGGCGGCGAAGTAGAACGCCTCCGCGCCGGCCGAAAGCCCGTCGCCGCGAAGCTCGACCGCGTTGGCCGCAACCTGAGCGGGCGCAGGTTCGCCCTGCTGGCGTTCAGCCGGGCTCGGCACATCGCCGCTGTCGCAGCCTGCCAGAGCGAGCGCGCCAGCCAGCGCGAGGAAAGAAGCCCGCATCGGCCTTACCCCTTCTTCAAATGCCGCCGCCCGAGCAGCTCAGCGATCTGCACGGCATTGAGCGCGGCACCCTTCCGCAGGTTGTCGGAGACGCACCACAGCGTGATGCCGTTCTCCACCGTTGGGTCTTCGCGCACCCGGCTGACGAAGGTCGCCGCATCGCCGACACATTCGACCGGAGTGATGTAGCCGCCGTCCTCGCGCTTATCGATCAGCATCACACCCGGGGCTTCGCGCAGGATGTCCATCGCCTGCTCGGCCGAGATTTCATTCTCGAACTCGATATTCACCGCTTCGGAGTGGCCGACGAACACCGGCACGCGCACGCAGGTGGCGTTGAGCTTGATCTTGGGATCAAGGATCTTTTTCGTCTCGACCACCATCTTCCATTCTTCCTTGGTCGAACCATCATCAAGGAAGCTGTCGATGTGCGGGATCACGTTGAAGGCGATCTGCTTGGTGAACTTGGACGGTTCGACCGGATCACCGACGAAGATCGCGCGGCTCTGCTGGAACAGCTCGTCCATGCCCGCCTTGCCCGCGCCGGAAACCGACTGGTAGGTCGACACGACCACGCGTTTGATCGTGGCAAAATCATGCAGGGGCTTGAGCGCCACCACCAGCTGCGCGGTCGAGCAGTTGGGGTTGGCGATGATGTTGCGCGCGGTGTAGCCGTCAATCGCGTCCGGGTTCACTTCCGGCACGATCAGTGGAACATCGGGGTCCATGCGGTAAAGCGAGGAGTTGTCGATCACGATGCACCCGGCGGCGGCCGCCTTGGGGGCATATTCCTTGGCCGGGCCGGAGCCTGCCGCGAACAGCGCGATGTCCCAACCGGCGAAATCAAAGTGCTCGATGTTCTTGCACTTGAGCATCTTGCCGGTGTCGCCGAATTCGACCTCCGTGCCGACCGAGCGGCTGGAGGCCACCGCTGCGACCTCATCACACGGAAACTCGCGCTCGGCGAGAACCATCATCATCTCGCGCCCGACATTGCCGGTCGCGCCGACCACTGCCACCCGGTAACCCACTTGGCATTCTCCTTTGACTTCGGACTGCGCGAGATAGCGATGCGTGCCTATTGCGCAACCGCTAACCTCGCCAGTGCAGACCTATTCGCCCCCAGGCGGCATCACTCCGTGGCGTTCAAGGAAGCGCATAATGCTGTTCCACACATGCGGCCCGATCTTTTCGCCCGACACGCGGTGGGTGTAGCCGGGGTAAAGCATCATCTCGAACGGCGTGTTGCTTTCCTGAAGCACGCTGATGAGTTCGGACGAATTCTCGAACACCACATTGTCGTCCGCCATGCCGTGGATCAGCAGCAGCGGATCGCTGATCTTGATGGCATCGGGGATGGCGCTGGCCTTTTCATAGGCTTCGGGCACCTCGCGGGGATCGCCCATGTAGCGTTCGGTGTAGTGGGTATCGTAGAGTTCCCAGCGGGTCACCGGTGCGCCGGAAATGCCAGCGGCGTAAAGGCCCGGATCGGCCTCAAGCTGCTTCAGCGTCATATACCCGCCGTAGGACCAGCCATAGATCGCGACCTTGGCCGGATCGACGAAATCGAGACTCTTGAGGAACAGTGCCCCCGCCTTCTGGTCGCGCACCTCGGCCCCGCCCATCGCCCGGTAGAGCGGCTGTTCGAAATCGACGCCCCGGTTGGCCGAGCCGCGATTGTCGAGCTGGAAAAAGATGTAGCCCTTATCCACGATCGACTGCGCGAGCGCCCCGCCCCAGCCCTTGGTCACCGTCTGCGGTCCCGGCCCGCCGTAGTGCTGGAAGAACACCGGATAGCGCTTGCCCGGCTCCATTTTCGGCTTGAGCATCATCCAATGCAGCGGCGTGCCGTCCTCGGCCGCGATGGTGCCGAATTCGGGCGTCACATGGCTGGCGAGATAGGGGGCGTAGGGGTGATCGCCTGTGACAGGGTTCTCCTCGATCCAGGCGACCTGCTTGCCGTCCGGTGTCGCCAGATAGGATTGCGGCGGCTGGGTCGGGCTGGAGCGAGTGACATAGAGCAGCTTGCCCGCCCCATCCATGCTGGCGCTGTTGGTAAAGGCGGGATCGGTCAGCAACTGGGCGCCGCCCTGCCCGCCGAGCGGCGCGCGGTAGATCTGCTGGGTCAGAACGTCAGTTGTCGCCTGATAGGTGAAGGTGCCTGCCGCCTCGTCCACGCCAACCAGCGCGGTAATCGGCTCAAGCCCGCTGGTGAGCCGCAGCCAGTTTTGTCCGTCGAAGCGGTAGAAATGGCCATAGCCGTCGCGCTCTGACCACCACAGAAGGCTGCCATCCTTGAGGAAGCGATAATTGTCGCTGAGGTTCACCCAGTAATCCGGCCGCGCGGCGGTTTCGGTGAACCAGATCGTGCTCGCGCCGGTGGCCGGATCGACCTTCAGCATATCGATCCTGGTCTGCGCACGGTCCTGCCGCTGGACGTAGATCGCACTGCCATCGGGCGCCCAATCGACGCGGGCGACATAGATGTCGAGATCAAGCCCGAGATCGACTTTCACTTTGCCCGAGCCATCGGGGTTCATCACGAACAGCTCAACCACCGCATTGTCAGTGCCGGCTGCCGGGTAGCGCTGATCGAACACCTTGGTGCCCTTTGCGCCGATCGCCGCACGGGTGACGATGCCGACGCTGGCTTCATCGGTGCGCTGGACGACGATCCGGCTGTCATCCGGGCTCCACCAATAGCCCTGCAACCGCGCCATCTCCTCCTGCGCGACGAATTCCGCCTCGCCCCAGCGGATCGTCTCGCCCTCCTGCGGCGTGACGGGCTGCGCCTCGCCGCCCACCGTCCCGACCCACAGCCGCCGGTCACGCACGAAGCTGACGTAAGCGCCCTTGCTCGACAGCTTGGGATTGAGTTCGGTGCCTTCGGTATCGGTCAGCCGGGTGATGGTGCCATCAAGCTTGGCCAGAAACAGATCGCCATCCAGCGGCACCAGCACGCCGCTGCCATCGCTGGCCCACTGGTAGGCGATGATCCCCTTGAGGCTGCCGACGCGCGCGCGCTCGCGCTGCATCTTCTCGTCTTCGGAGAGTTCACGCCCGCTGCCGAGCTTCTCCGAATCCACCAGCATCCGCCATTCGCGGGTGTCGATGTCATAGCCCCACAGGTCATACCGCTCGCGGTCGTCGACGCGATTGCGCAGCAGGGTGAGGTAGCGGCCATCGGGCGACAACTTCACCTGCCGGGGTGCTGGACCATCGAGGCCGGGGGAGGCGAAGACGCGTTCGAAGCTGAGGGTGAGGGCTTCGGTTGTCACGGGTGACTCCCCCATTGCAGGGGTAGACAGCAAGGCAGCGGCAAAAAGCAGCGAACGCATCTCAAGTTCAACCTCGTCATTGCGAGCGAAGCGAAGCAATCCAGGGCGTACCATGGATTGCCGCGCAACCTATTGGTTGCTCGCAATGACGAGAATTTGGGCGGATGCAAAGCCACAAACGAAAAGGGCGGCCCCTTGGAGCCGCCCTTCGCAATTTCGGTGGCTTGAAAGCCTTACGCCTTGGGGGCGCTCATCTTGCGCTCGACGATACGTGCGCTCTTGCCGGTGCGGCCGCGCAGATAATATAGCTTGGCGCGACGCACCACGCCGCGGCGGACCACGGTGATGCTTTCGACGATCGGCGAGTAGAGCGGGAAAACGCGCTCGACGCCTTCGCCGAAGCTCATCTTGCGCACGGTGAAGTTGCTGCCCATGCCGCGGTTCGAACGGGCGATCACGACGCCTTCGTAGTTCTGAACACGCTCACGGTTGCCTTCCTTCACCTTCACGCCGACGCGGACGGTGTCGCCTGCGCGGAATTCGGGGATGTCCTTGCCGGACTTGGCGATTTCTTCGGCTTCAATCTGCTGGATCAGGTTCACTGGTCCGGTTCCTTGTCTTTTCGCCGCGCGCCAGAGGCAGGTTGGACCCGAGCGCCCTCATAGCGCTCCCACAAGTCCGGCCTGCGTGACCGTGTGTCATCCTCGCTCCTTGCCTTGCGCCAAGCAGCGATTTTCGCATGATCCCCCGATCGCAGCACTTCGGGGATCGTGCGCCCTTCCCATTCCTGAGGTCGGGTATAGTGCGGGTATTCAAGGAGGCTTTGTTCAAAGCTCTCTTCATCCCCGCTGGAAGCCGCGCCCATTACGCCGGGAAGCAGCCGAATGCAAGCGTCAAGGATGGTGAGCACCGCCATCTCGCCGCCGCTGAGAACGATGTCGGCAAGGGAGACCTGTTCGATTTCCGGACGGGCCTCGAACAGGCGCTCGTCAAAGCCTTCAAACCGACCGCACAGGACGATGACGCCGGGGCCTTGAGCCAGCTCGCGGATGCGGGCTTGGGTGATGGGTTTCCCGCGCGGGGTCATGGCGAGGATGGGCACAGCAGAAGAAACCGTTCGTGCTGAGCTTGTCGAAGCACCGTCCTTCTCATCTGAGCTTCGATCTGAAGTAAAGTGCGGCCCTTCGACAAGCTCAGGGCGAACGGGGTGGGTGGCGATGGCATGATCCAAAGCCCGCGCCAACACATCGCACTTCAGTACCATCCCTGCCCCGCCGCCTGCCGGGGTATCATCGACAGTGCGGTGCTTGTCCTCGGCAAAGTCGCGGATCTGCACCGTCTCGCAGGCCCACTTACCCTCGGCCATAGCGCGCCCCGCCAGCGAAACACTGAGCGGGCCGGGGAACATCTCGGGGTAGAGCGTGAGGATGGTGGCGGCGAAGGTCATTTCCAGACCACCCCGTCCTTCGCATGCATATCCACTCGCAATTCGAACACATCGGGCCGCGCGTAGTGTCCGTCCGTATCGAGATTCGTCAGCCCGGCCGAGACTTCGCCAAGGTCGAGCTCCGCCAGCAAAGTCTCCTCCCCCTCGCCCGCCTGCGCGATTACGCGGGTGTCGGGCGCGGCGATCAGCGAGCCGCCGCGGTTGAGCACTTCGCCGGGGATGGCCTCCAGCAATTCGCGTGCTTCGGCATTGCCGCCAACCCGCTCCAGCCCGTCGAACAGATCGTCGCGCGTCTGCACCAGACCCGCCGCCAGCACGAAGCAGCGCCCTTCCATCGCATAGTGCCGCGAGGCGATCTGGTGGCTCTCGCGCACCGTCGGCCAAGCGGCGACATGCACGTCCTCGCCCAGATTGTGCATCGCCGCGCGGGCGAGCGGCATCCAGTGCTCCCAGCAGATCAGCGTGCCGAGCCGGCCCCACTCGGCCTGATGCACCCCCAGCGTGGAGCCATCGCCGCGCGCCCAGATCAGACGCTCGCCGTGGGTCGGCACCAGCTTGCGGTGATCGAGCACCGGCAGGCCAGGGCGGAAGGTCAACTGGTTATTGACGAGGCTCCGCCGCACCCGTTCATGCGCGCCGATGCTGATGATCGCACCGCTTGCGTCGGCCAGTTCCTGCAAGGGCAGCAGCCGCTCGTCATTGGCGACCACCGCCTGTTCGAGCATGATAGCGTGGAGCGCCTTGGTGCCGGGGTGATCCCACAGGGCCGCGCCGGGTGCCTCGTCGAGCCACAGCGGGTAACCGCCAAGGAAAGTCTCGCCAAAGGCCACCACCCGCGCACCCGCGTCAACGGCCTCGCGCGCCAGACGTAGCGCCTTGTCGATCCCGGCCTGAAAATCGAGCGGGATCGGAGCGGCTTGGACAACGGCGACAGTGAGCTTCGTCATGCCCGCCGCTTACGCCGGGAAATCAGCCCCCGCAACCGCCGCAGCCACCGCCACCGCAGCCGCCATCGCTGCTGCCATCGGCCCCGCCGCCGTCGCCATCCCTCTGGCGCATGGCGTGAACCGGCTCCCACGGGGTGCCAACCAGAACGCCGGTGCCGAACAACGCGACCGCCATCGCCGCCTCGTCAGGGCGCGGTGCACGGGCAAAGCGGTCGTTGCGGGCGCGCATCTGCTGCACGGTTGCCACGCCCGCCGCCGTGCGCGGATCGCTCTTGACGAAGCGGATCACCGCCATTGCGACGGTCACTCCCAGCAGCACAATCAGAAACCCGGTCGGCTCATCCAGCGCACTCCCGGCTCGCTGGCGATAGAGGCCAAGGACGAACAGCGCGCCAAAGGGCGCAACCGAAAGCAAGCGCAAGCGGCTGTGCTCCTCGGGGCGCAGCAACAGGCCTGCACGGCGCAGGCGGGCCGCAACCCGGTCGGCATGGATGCGGATTGCGCGGCGTGCTTCGTCGAGCGTCACCGGAGCATCAATGGCCAACAGCGCTTTGCCGCCCGGACTGACGGGGAGATCGCGCGCAGCCACGTAGAGCTTGCCCTTGTCGGCCGGAACCAGGGCGCCGCGCACATAAAGATCGGCCAGAAGCGAATCGGCCATGCGTTCGCGGCCACCTGCCAGCAGCGCGATGCTCTCAAGATCATTGGATTCGCCCTGCCGCCCCGGCTCGCGCAGATACGCGGGCAACCACCATGCAGCGAAGGTCGCAAGACCAAGCAACATCATGTAAAACAGCAAGAAATCGCTGCCCGTCCAGGACGAGAACAGCTGCATTACATCATCCTTCCCGCGATGAGGCCTGCCAGAAAGACAATCAGGCTCAGCGCCAGAGCGACCCGGCGTTTGACGACAATATCATCGAACAAGTTAACGCGAACACCTTTGGGATCGACGGAGAACCGCCTGCTGGCAGCCGGCCAGATGTCGGCAGGCGGCGGAGCGCCGAAGGCGGCTTCGTAGGCGGCGAGCGTATCGGCATATTGGCGGTAGAACCGCGTCCGCTCGATCTCGCCGCCTTGCGTGGGCCCGTGGTGCAAGGGTGACGCCAGCACGGTGGGGCAGAACACCTCCCAATAGTCGCGGCTGTAAGTGAGGTGGAGGTGCCACGCCTGATCGACTGCGTCAGACGGCGTGACCTCGTGCCCGGCGGTCATCGCGAGATAGCAGAAGCGCTTGTACTCATCGATCACCCGCTCGGCGTGTGGCTCGCTCCAGCGGTTTTCGCGAGCAAGCCGGGCGGCGAAGGTGAGTGATGCGTCCGCAGGGCCGATCCGGTGGTCGGCGATACGCTGCCAGAGAGCGTCGTCGTCAGGCGATCTCACGCCATCAATTATCGACGAAATCGGCTCCGATCACAAGCCTTGTCTGATCCCATTCGATCACCGCTGTGGGGATCATCGGCACCATGAAGGTCTTCGGCCCCTTTTCGGGGACGGGGGCGCGGGTGATTTCGATGATGTCGGTCGCGCCGAAATTCTCGATCGCAAGCACAGTGCCGACGCTCTCCCCGGTGTCGGTGACGACCGGCAACCCGAGTAGGTCGGCGTGGTAGAACTCGCCCTCAGCCAAGGGGGGCAAGGCGTCGCGGGGGACGGTCAGCGCCGTGCCGCGCAGCTTTTCAGCATCCCCGCGGGACGTGCTTTCGGCCAGCCGCGCGATTGCACCGCCTTTCCCGTCGTCACGTACCTTGATCAGGGTGAGTGCGCCGTCATTGAAGCTCTTGTGGCTGGAGAGCGTCTGGGCGCCCTCCCCGAACAGCTTCAGACGCACCTCGCCCGCCACCCCATGCGCACCGATGATGGCGGCGAGGGTGACGGGCTTGGTCATATCAGCTTAGCCTTCGGCCTGTTCTTCGGTCGCAGTATCTTCAGCAGCCGGGGCTTCCTCAGCGGCAGCTTCTTCAGCGGCGGGCGCTTCTTCAGCAGCCGCTTCTTCGGCAACCGGAGCCGGGGCAGCAGCAGCGGCCTTGGCCTCTTCTTCAGCAGCGCGGGCTGCTTCTTCGGCTTCAGCGATCTTGGCGGCACGCTCTTCAGCGCGCTCCTTGGCCTTTTCGCCGGGCTCACCCTTCTTGGGGTTCACGCGAGCGGTACGCTCAAGGATGCCAGCGGCATCGAGGAAGCGGGCAACACGGTCGGTCGGCTGCGCGCCAACGCCGAGCCAGTAACGGGCGCGGTCTTCGGTGATCTTCACGCGCTCGCCCGAATCCTTGGCGAGCAGCGGGTTATAGGTGCCGATCTGCTCGAGATACTTGCCGTCGCGCGGGCTGCGGCTGTTGGCGACGACGATGCGGTAATAGGGACGCTTCTTGGCACCGCCGCGCGAAAGCCGGATGGAAATGGACATGGAATGCTACCTTTCGATTGGGATTGAGTTTGATTTTCGAATTTAAACGCTTGAACTGAAACTATTTCTTGCCACGCGGAGGGCCGCCGAGGCCGGGCAATCCGCCCATGCCGCCCATTCCTCCGGGGCCGCCAAGACCAGGGAGACCGCCTGCGCCGCCGCCCATCCCGGGCATGCCGCCCATCGGGCCGCCAGCACCGCCGCCGCCGAACATCGCAGCGAGGCCCTTGAGGCCGCCCATCTTCTTGATCTGCTTCATGGCGCGGGCCATTTCCTGGTGCATCTTCAGCACCTTGTTGACCGTCTGCACATCGGTGCCGCTGCCGGCTGCCACGCGCTTCTTGCGCTTGGCGTTCATCAGATCGGGATTGGCGCGTTCCTTGGCGGTCATCGATCCGATGATCGCTTCCATGTGGACGAGCACCTTGTCGTCCATCCCGGAACTGGCCATCGCCGCCTTGGCCTTCTTCATGCCCGGCATCATGCCCGCGAGCATCCCGAGGCCGCCCATGTTGCGCATCTGCTTGAGCTGCATGGCGAGATCGTCGAGGTCGAACTTGCCCTTTTCGAGGTTGCGCGCGAGCTTTTCGGCGTCCTCTTCCTTGATGGTCGCCGCCGCCCGCTCAACCAGGCTGACGACATCGCCCATGCCAAGGATACGGTCAGCGACAGAGCCGGGGCGGAACGGCTCGATCGCGTCGAGCTTCTCACCGGTGCCGGCAAACTTGATCGGCTTGCCGGTCACCGCGCGCATCGACAGCGCCGCGCCGCCGCGGGCATCGCCGTCCATGCGGGTCAGCACCACGCCGGTCAGCGGCACTTCATTGGTAAAGTTCTGCGCGACGTTGACCGCGTCCTGACCCGTCAATGAATCGACTACCAGCAGCACTTCATTGGGCGACGACACGCTGGCGACGGCCTTCATTTCGGCCATCAGCGCATCGTCAACGTGGAGGCGGCCCGCGGTGTCGAGCAGCAGCACATCAAAATTCTGAAGCCGCGCCGATTCCATCGCGCGGCGCGCAATGTCGACCGGCTGTTGGCCGGCGACGATCGGCAGGGTCGCCACATCGACCTGCGTACCCAGCACTGCCAGCTGTTCCTGCGCGGCCGGACGGTTGACGTCGAGCGACGCCATCAGCGCCTTCTTGCCGTGGCGTTCGCGGATCAGCTTGGCGAGCTTGGCGGTGGTGGTGGTCTTGCCCGAGCCTTGCAGGCCGACCATCATGATCACGACCGGCGGCTTGGCATCGAGGCGGAGGCCTTCGACCTCCATGCCGCCGAGCGTTTCCACCAGCTCGTCATGGACGATCTTGATGACCTGCTGGCCCGGCGTGACCGAACGCAGCACGTCCTGCCCCACGGACTTTTCGGTGACGGCATCAATGAAGCGACGAGCGACCGGCAGAGCGACGTCGGCTTCGAGCAGCGCGATCCGTACTTCGCGCATGGCATCGCGCACGTCCTGCTCACGCAACGCGCCGCGGCCCTTGAGCTTGTCAAAGACCCCGCCAAGACGGTCAGACAGCGTGTCGAACATCGCCAACTTCTCCACTCAGACACCGCAGCGCCCGAAAAATGCGAAAAACGCCGGCGGACGAAACCTCGTCGGCCAGCGTTGCGGAAGGTGCTCCCTGAGGGACGCGAGCCTTTCGACTTTGATCAGGATGACTGGTGGAGCCTAGCGGGATCGAACCGCTGACCTCAACACTGCCAGTGTTGCGCTCTCCCAGCTGAGCTAAGGCCCCAAATCAGTCATCATGCGAGCAAGGCAAAGTGCCCTGCTTGCGGGAGGCGGCCATTAGTGGGGCCGCCTTCCCTTGGCAAGCGTATTTTGAATGATCCGGCGCGATAATCGCCAAATCGGTGTTTGGTCCGTCAAACGGTTGCGCAGCAACCGCAAGGCCGACCGGCCGCCCGCAGCGATGCGACCGCGAGGTCGCATGAGCGAGGATTTCGCACCCCGGACGGGGTGCGGACCATCAATTCTCGTGATCTTCGTCGTCGCCCGTGGTGGCAACGCCCAGATCGTCGTCGCCACCGAGGTCGACATCGTTGTCGGGCGAATCGCCGTCCTCGTCGATGTCCTCGATGTCTTCCAGATCATCGATATCGTCATCGCCGCCGAGATCGGCGTCAGCATCGACATCCTTCTTCTTTTCGACTTCCTCGAAGGGAATCGGCTGCTTCGACTTGAGCACCGGCTCAGGCGACCATGTCTCACCGCATTCGATGCAGCTGACAGGATCTTCCTTGCCGAGATCGTAGAAGCGCTCACCGCACTTGGGGCAGGTACGCTTGGTACCCCATTCGGCCTTTGCCATCTGTATTCCTCAAACTGGCCGCCCCGAAGCAGGGCGGGCGAAGCGCGGATGCGAATTCGCGGGATTGCACGAGAATTGTGGGTTCCGGCCTGACCTGATTCAAGGGCCTTGGTATCGAGCGCCTTGAATCAACGGGTCGGGCCCGATGCGCGGCGCGCCTTGCCAGAAGCGCGAGGCGCTGTCAAAGACCGCCGCCTCATGACCAGCCACCGTTTCTCAGCCCTCGGCCCGCTCACCGGCGCGATCAGCGTTCCTGGCGACAAGTCGATCAGCCACCGATCGCTGATGTTTGCCGGGCTCGCGGTGGGCCGCAGCACCATCACCGGCCTGCTCGAAGGCGAGGATGTGCTGGCCACAGCCGCTGCGATGCGAGCCTTCGGCGCGCAGATTGCCCGCAATGACGACGGCACTTGGACGGTGGACGGCGTCGGCGTCGGTAGCCTGCTGGAGCCAAAGACCGCACTCGACATGGGCAATTCCGGCACCTCGACCCGGCTGCTGATGGGGCTGGTCGCCAGCCACGCCATTACCGCGACCTTCGTGGGCGATGCGAGCCTTTCGGGCCGCCCGATGAAGCGCGTGATCGACCCGCTGGCGATGATGGGCGCAGGGATAGAAGCCTCGGCGGGCGGCACTCTGCCGCTGATGCTGCGCGGTGCTTCCCCCGCTGTGCCGATCACCTATCGGCTCCCGGTGGCGAGTGCGCAGGTCAAAAGCGCCGTGCTGCTCGCGGGCCTCAATACCCCCGGCATCACCCGCGTGATCGAGCCTGTCCCCACCCGCGACCATACCGAGCGGATGCTGACCGGCTTCGGCGCGAAGCTGGAAGTGGGCGTGGAGAATGGCGAGACCGTCATTGCGATCCACGGCGAGGCAGACCTCAAGCCGATGGATGTGACCGTGCCCGGCGATCCGTCCTCGGCCGCATTCTTCATGGTCGCGGCGAGCATTGTGCCGGGTAGTGATCTCACCATCCGCAATGTCGGCCTCAACCCGACCCGCGCGGGGTTACTCTCCGTGCTGCGTCAGATGGGCGCGGATATCGAAGAGGTGAACCCCCGCGAAGTCGGCGGCGAGCCGGTGGCGGACCTGCGCGTGCGCCATTCGCAGCTGACCGGCGTGGATGTCGATCCGGCGATTGCGCCCAGCATGATCGACGAATTCCCCGTGCTGTTCGTCGCTGCGGCCCTCGCCAAGGGCACCACCCGCACAAGCGGGCTCGACGAACTGCGCGTCAAGGAGAGCGACCGCCTCGCTACCATGGCCGCCGCGCTCACCAGCGTGGGCGCGCAGGTTGAGGAGCATGAAGACGGCCTCACCATCCACGGCACCGGCGGCGAACCGCTGCGGGGCAGCGCCAACGGGCGGGTCAAGACCATGCTCGATCACCGCATCGCCATGAGCATGGCAGTGGCCGGGCTAGTCAGCCGCGATGGCGTGATGGTGGACGACACCGCACCGATCAACACCAGCTTCCCGACCTTCATGCCGCTGCTCGAAGAGGCGGCGCGGTGAACACTCCGCTCGACTGGCCGAGCATCATCGGCCTGTGCGGCACAGCCTGCATTATCGGCGCCTACGCCTACCTTACGCTGGCGAAGGCGACCAATCCCTTCGTGCTCCACGGCACCAACTTGATGGGCGCCGCACTGCTGACGGTATCCTTGATCTACCACACCAATTGGGCGAGCCTGGTGCTCGAAGGCTTCTGGGCCGCGATTGCCATTTTCGGACTGGTCCGGGCATGGCGGGGGCGTACCATCGAGGGAGAAAAGTCTTGAACATGACCAAGCTTGCCGCCGCCGCTTTTGCCCTGCTGGCAGCCTCGGCACCCGCACAGGCGCAGACCGCCGCCCTCCCCACCAATCCCGCCGCAGATTGGTCGGTGTCAACGTCGGAACACCGCGTTGCTGTTGAAGGCGGCAAGGTGTGGGCGCGCGTGAATGGCAATATCGGTGAGGGCGCGACTCCAGTCATCATTATCCACGGCGGCCCGGGCGGCACGCATGTGAACTTCGGCGGGCTGCTGAGCCTTGCCGACACGCGGCCGGTGATCCTCTACGACCAGCTCGACAGCGGCATGTCCGACCGGCCGGAGAACCCGGCGAACTGGCGGCCCGAGCGTTTCGTTGCCGAGCTTGAGGCGATCCGCAAGGAATTGGGCGTCGAGCGTTGGCATGTCATCGGGCACAGCTGGGGCTCGGCCCTCGTGCTCGAATATGCCGCAGCCTACCCCGAGCACACTGCTTCGGCGGTATTGAGCGGCACGTTCCTGTCGACCTCGCACTGGATCACCGGCACCAACCTGTTGATCCGCGACCTGCCGGATGCTGTCGCCGCCGCGATCCGCGCGTGCGAAGGCCCTACGCCGCCCGCTGCCGAAGTCTGCGAGCCTGCCACCGCCGCTTTCTACGCCGCCTATAATGGCCGCGCTGACCGCCCCGCCCCCTCGCCCGAGGCGATCGCCTACCGCGCGCGCTATGGCGGCAAGGGGTTCAACGCCACCGTCTACAACGCGATGTGGGGGCCGACCGAATTCCGCGCCTCCGGCTCGCTGGCCAGCTATGACGCCAGCGGGTTGCTGCACCGCGTCGATGGCAAGAGGATCCTGTTCGTGGTCGGCCAGTATGACGAGGCGCGGATCGACACGGTGCAGGATTTCCTCGCGCTGACCCCCGGCGCTGAACTGGCGGTCGTCCCCGGCGGTAGCCACGCCTTCATCTCGGAACGGCCCGAGGTGTCCGAAGCGATCTACCGCGACTGGATGAACCGCATCGATGCCCGAGAGAACGCCGAATGATCATCGCCGTCGACGGCCCCACTGCATCAGGCAAAGGCACCATCGCTAAAGCGCTCGCCGCGCATTTCGGTCTGCCGCATCTCGACACGGGCTTGCTCTACCGCGCCGTTGGCCGGCAGGTGCAGTTGCTGGGCGGTAATCCCGATGATCCGCATGATGCCATCGCGGCCTGCGACTTTGCCGAGGGCCTGCTGGAGGATGACATCCTGCGCTCCGAAGACGTCGGCGGTTATGCGAGCCGCGTTTCCGTGCATCCGGCGGTGCGCCACGCGCTTTACGAACGTCAGCGTGCCTTTGCCCTGCAAGAAAGCGGCGCGGTGCTCGACGGGCGCGATATCGGCACGGTGATTGCGCCGGAAGCGCGCGTGAAACTGTTCGTCACCGCCAGCGTCGCCGAACGCGCCCGCCGCCGCTGGGCCGAGATGACGGGGCGCGGGATCGACGTCGCCCTCGCGACAATCGAACACGACATCGCCGCCCGCGACGCGCGCGACATGAACCGCAAGGACGCCCCGCTGATAGCAGCACCCGGCGCGCTGGTGATCGACACGACCCACTTCGGCCGCGACGCCGCGATCGAAGCCGCGATCGAAGCGGTGGAGCACAAGCTGGGCGCAGACTAAGGCCTTTCCTACTGCGCCATTGGGGCGCAGACTGCGCGCCATGGATCGCACTGACCTCTTCCCCGACTGTGGCTATGCGTTTGGCCCGCCAAGCTAGGGGATGGTTTTCATCTCAGGACAGTGTCTCCTGTGTCTCCAACACGCGCTTGCCGCCCGTGGCGGAGCGGCCAACCAGGGGCGAAACTCCTTGCCTTTCGGGCCACTCTCGACTAGGCGCGCGGCCGTTCATGCAATCCTTCGGCGATTGAAGAACCTTCGCGCAATCGCATTCGGCGGCGCGGAGACGTCGGCCTCTTGCCCTGCCAGCCCGCGCAATGGTGCACGGGAAGCAGTTTAAGACCCCGGAAAAACCGGTGGCCGGTAGCACAACGAAACAGGACTAAATCAGCCTATGGCAACCCAGATGCCCACGCGCGCCGATTTCGAGGCGATGCTCAATGAACAACTCGGCGGTGCCGGCGAAGATGGCTTTGAAGGCCGCGTCGTGAAGGGAACCGTCACTGCGATCGAAAACGGCTTTGCCGTGATCGACGTTGGCCTCAAGAGCGAAGGCCGCATCTCCCTCAAGGAATTCAGCCGCGGCGAAGACGACCACGGCCTGACCGTTGGCGGCGAAGTCGAAGTCTTCGTGGACCGCGTCGAGAACGCTGACGGCGAAGCCATGCTGTCGCGTGACCGCGCCCGCCGCGAAGCGGCTTGGGACAAGCTGGAAAGCGAATTCGGCGAAGGCAAGCGCGTCGAAGGCCGCATCTTCGGCCGCGTCAAGGGCGGCTTCACCGTCGACCTCGATGGCGCCGTGGCGTTCCTCCCCGGCTCGCAGGTCGACATTCGCCCCGTGCGCGACGTCACCCCGCTGATGGACGTGCCGCAGCCGTTCCAGATCCTCAAGATGGATCGTCGTCGTGGCAACATCGTTGTTTCGCGTCGTGCCGTTCTCGAAGAAACCCGCGCCGAACAGCGCAGCGAGCTGATCAATGACCTGGTCGAAGGCCAGATCATCGACGGCGTGGTCAAGAACATCACCGATTACGGTGCGTTCGTGGATCTCGGCGGCATCGACGGCCTGCTCCATGTCACCGACATGAGCTACAAGCGCGTCAACCACCCGAGCGAAGTGATCGCCATCGGCGATACCGTGAAGGTGCAGATCGTCCGCATCAACGCCGAAACCCAACGCATCAGCCTCGGCATGAAGCAGCTGGAAAGCGATCCGTGGGATGGCGTCGCCGCCAAGTACCCGGTCGGCATGAAGCTGCAGGGCCAGGTGACCAACATCACCGAGTATGGCGCATTCGTCGAACTGGAAGCGGGCATCGAAGGCCTCGTCCACGTTTCGGAAATGAGCTGGACCAAGAAGAACGTCCACCCGGGCAAGATCGTCTCGACCTCGCAGGAAGTCGATGTGATGGTGCTCGAAGTCGACAGCGACAAGCGTCGCATCAGCCTCGGTCTCAAGCAGGCCCAGCGCAATCCGTGGGATGAGTTCGCCGAGAAGCACCCGGTCGGCACCGAAGTCGAAGGCGAAGTCAAGAACGCCACCGAATTCGGCCTGTTCATCGGCCTCGATGGCGACGTCGACGGCATGGTCCACATGTCGGACATCGCCTGGGGCATCTCGGGCGAGGACGCGCTGGCGCTTCACCGCAAGGGCGAAATGGTCAAGGCCATCGTGCTCGATGTCGATGTCGACAAGGAGCGCATCAGCCTCGGCATGAAGCAGCTCGAAAAGGGTGCGCCCTCGGCTGAAGGCGCCACCAGCGGCGGTTCGCTGCGCAAGAACCAGACTGTCACTGTCACCGTGCTCGAAGTGCGTGACGGCGGCCTTGAAGTGCAGGTTGGCGAAGACGGTGCGACCGGCTTCATCAAGCGCGCCGATCTTGGCCGTGATCGCGACGAGCAGCGTCCCGACCGCTTCCAGGTCGGCAGCAAGATCGACGCGATGGTGATCGGTTTCGACCGTTCGAAGAAGCCCAACTTCTCGATCAAGGCACGTCAGATCTCGGAAGAGAAGGAAGCTGTCGCTCAGTTCGGTTCGTCGGATTCGGGCGCATCGCTCGGCGACATCTTGGGCGCCGCGCTCAAGAAGGGCCAGGACTAAGAATAGTGCGGACGCTCGCCCACAGCGGGTGAGCGTCCTCGGACCATATGAAAGGCCCGCCCGCTCAACCGAGCAGGCGGGCCTTTTCACATGCGGCGCGCGCGCGTAAGGTCGTCCGCATGATCCATGTTCACCAGTTCCCGTGCCTTAGTGACAACTATGGCTACCTCATCCACGACACCGAGAGCCATGAAACGGTTGCGATCGATACGCCCGATGCCAAGGCCTATCTGCTCGAAGCCGATATGAAGGGTTGGAAGATCACGCAAATCTGGAACACTCACTGGCATCCCGATCACGCCGGCGGCAATGCGGCGATCCAGGAGGCGACCGGCTGCACCATCACCGGCCCGGCTGAAGTCGCAGGTAAGTTCCCAGTCGATCGCATCATTGCCCACGGCGACACGGTGACGCTGGGCGAAACGCAGGCGCAAGTGATCGACGTCTCGGGCCACACCAACGGCCACATCGCCTTCCATCTGCCCTCGGCAGGCATCGCCTTTGTTGGCGATTCGGTGTTTGCGCTCGGTTGTGGTCGGATGTTCGAAGGCCAGCCCCAGCAGTTCTGGGAGAGCCTGAGCCGCATCAAGGCGCTGCCGCCGGAAACGCTGCTCTACTGCGCGCATGAATACACCGCGTCTAACGCTAAGTTCGCGCTTCACGCTGATCCCGAGAATGTTGCCTTGCAGGACTACGCCGCCGAGATCGCCGACAAGCGGGCCAAGGACAAGCCGACGGTGCCGACGACGCTCCGCCGCGAGCTGGCGACCAATCCGTTCCTGCGCGCCGACGATCCATCGATGATGGCGCGCTGGGGCGGCGAGGCACCGCACGAGACCTTTGCGGCGCTGCGGGCGGCCAAGGACAATTTCTAGCCCCATGCAGGCCCTCAGGGTCGAACGGCTGACGGACGATCTGCCCGGCGTGACGCTTGCCGAAATCTCGGCTCCTGTGCGTGCGCCGGGCGAGGTGCTGGTCCAGGTTCGCGCGGCATCGCTCAACTATCCCGACCTGCTGATGACGCGCGGCGAATATCAGTTCAAGCCGGAGCCGCCGTTCACCTCAGGTCTCGAATTCGCTGGCGAAGTGCTGGAGGCTGATCCGGCTAGCGGCTTTGCTCCGGGCGACAGGGTGATGGGCGGCAACAAGACCGGCGCCTTTGCTGAGCGCGCCTGCGTGCCGGCTGACAAGCTCTCGATGATGCCGCAAGGCATGGACTTCCCTGCCGCCGCCGCGATGGGCGCGGCCTATTCGACCGCCTTTACCGGACTTGTCGAACTGGGCGGGTTACAGGAGGGCCAGTGGGTGCTGGTCCACGGCGCAAGCGGCGGGGTGGGCCTGGCCGCTTGCGACTTGGCTCGCGCAATGGGCGCCCGCGTCATCGCCACCACCGGCTCGCCTGACAAGGTCGGCCGGATTGCCGCCCTCGCCCGCCCTGATGCCGTGATCGTGGCCGAGGGTCGCTTCCGAGAAGCTGTGGCAACCCTTACCGATGGCGCGCTCGCCGATATCGTGTTCGACCCCGTGGGGGGTGACGTTTTCGACGAATCGACCCGCTGCGTCGCTTTCGGCGGCAAGCTGATGGTGGTCGGCTTCACCTCGGGCCGGATTGCCGACATCGCCACCAACATCCCGCTGATCAAGGGCTTCAGCGTCGTGGGCCTGCGGGCCGGGGAATACGCCCGCCGCTTTCCCGAACGCGGCCGCGCGATCCAGAGCGCAATCACCCGGCTCGCGGAAGCGGGAGCAATCACACCTGCGATCGACCGGACGCTGCCACTCTCCCGCTGGCGCGAAGGCTTCGATGCGATGGCGCAGCGCGACTTGGTGGGCAAAGTGGTGTTCGTACCAGGGGCATAGGCCCACCTCTCAGTAGAGGTATTTATCCTCCCGCACGGTGAAGATCAGGTTGAACCCGCTGCCGGGCGCCTTGATCAGCTTGATCTTCTTGTCACCTTCGCGCCAGACCAGCATCAACCCCGTCGACGTCGTATCGAGCACCCCGCCATTGCCGTAGCCGATCACACTACCGAACGGGGCCGTATCCACCTCAGGCTTACCCCACTGCCCTTCGAACTGCGCCCGCAGCCTTGGGAAGCAATCAGCCGGGGCCAGCGATCCCATGAACGTCACCGTCACCAGCCCGGCCTTTCCACTCCGATAGCCGAACGGCGCTGGGCATCCGGGGATCACTTCGAGCTGCCGCTTGGGCAGGCTGTTCATGAATGCCTTAGCGTCGGCCTTGGGCGTTGCGGTGGTGAACTGTTCCCACAGCACGATGGGTTCAACCGCCGTATCCTGCGCCGAAACTACGGCTCCCAGCATCAGCAACACAGGGAGACCGACGGAGGCGGTGCGGGTCATCATGTGTGTCAGGCTAGTGATCTGGCCTACGAGCAGTCAAGGGCGCTCAACTCTCACCCGCCACAACAGAAAAGGGCGGCCTCAATGGACCGCCCTCTGCTGGTACCGAGATTTCTGTTCGGGCTCAGAGCGAGGCGATCACCTCGTCGGCGAGCTTCTTGTCCGCCGCGCCGTCATGGCGCTCGGCAATCAGCCTGCGCGATGCGGCGGCTGCGGCCGTCACAGCCTTGGCCTTCACCTCGGCAATTGCAGCGCGCTCAGCAGCCGCGATCTTGTCTTCGGCCATCTTCTGGCGGCGGGCGACCATCACTTCGCTGTCGGCTTCCGCCTTGGCGAGGATCGCGTCAGCCTCTTCGCGCGCGCCAGCCAGCATCGCTTCGGCGTCCTTTTCGGCGCTGGCGATCTTGGCGGCGTATTCGGCCCGTAGCGCTTCGGCTTCGGCGCGCAGGGTCTTGGCTTCATCAAGCGCGGAGCGGATCGCCGCGATCTTGGCGTCGAGCCCGCCGGTGATGATGCCGGGGACCTTTTTCCAGATGAAGACCGCGATCAGCACGCTCATCGCCAGCGCGACCCACTGGTACGAATCGAGACCCAGCACGCCGGGTTCGGCATGACCTTCGGCCCCACTGGCGAGCAGCATCAGAATATCAGCCATGCGCCATCACCTCCTTGACCGCGGCCTGGGCTGCGGCGGGTTCCACATCGGCGCCGGCGACGCGGGCAACGATGTCGCGCGCGGCATCGGCAGCGACCGCTTCGATTTCGGCCATGGCGCTGGTGCGCGCGGCATCAATCGCGGTTTCCGCTTCGGTCAAGCGCCCATCAAGACGGGTCTGCGCCTCGGCGAGCTTGACGCTGCTGGCGGCCGCGGCCTTGGCCTTGGCTTCACCAATCACGCCCTGCGCCGCAGCTCGGTTGGCGTTTTCACGCTTGCGCCACGCTTCTTCCTCGCTCGTCGCTTCATCGCGTGCGGCCTGCGCCGCTGTCAGATCGCCCGCGATCTGCTTGTCACGCAGGTCGACCGTGCCCATGATCTTGGGCACCATTCCAAGGCCCACGAACACAAAGGTGAGGCCGAAGAACACCAGCAGCCAGAAGACCTGGCTCGAAAGTGTTGCAGCGATTTGTTCGATCTGAGGCATGATGGGCCTTTGTTACCGGCAGTTCAGCAGCGCACGCCGGGCGCGGCAGGACATGTCCCGCCCCGCCCGGCGCAGCACGGATCTTAGCGGAAGATCAGCAGAACGGCGATGACGAAGGCGAGCAGGCCGAGAAGTTCGGCGGCCGCGAAGCCGATGAACAGGCGGCCCTGCTGGCCGTCGGCAGCGCCGGGGTTACGCAGCGCGCCTTCAAGGAACGAAGCGAACACGTTGCCCACGCCGAGGGCGGCGAGGCCCGCACCGATCGCCGCGAGACCGGCACCGAGGAGAGCTGCAGCAGTAGCGTCCATGATTATAAACTCCTTGAGAAAAAATCTGTTTGTTATCGGGGGTAGTCGAGAGAGCGTTTCAGCCCTCAGTGAAGGTTTTCCGCGTCGTTGATGTAGAGCGAAGTCAGCAGCGCAAACACATAGGCCTGAATGCCCGCGACGAGAATTTCGAGCGCGCTGATCGCAACCATCAGCACGAAGCTCGGCACGCCGACCAGAACGCCGGTCCCAATGCCGCCGCTACCGCCGGCAATGACGAAGCTCGCCAGCACCTTGAGCAGCACGTGACCCGCCATCATCGCAACGAACAGTCGCAGCGCGAGGCTGAAGGGACGGACCATGAAGGACACGAGTTCGATCAGGCTGATCGGCAGCGCGAGGAACGCGGGCGTGTTCGACGGCCAGAACAGCGAGAAGAAGTGGAAACCATGCTTGGCGAAGCCGACGATCAGCACGATCGAGAAGCTCATGATCGCCAGCACGCCGGTTACGGTGAAGTGGCTGGTGAAGGTGAAGGCATGCACCCCGGGGATCAGACCGACCGGCACGAGGCCGAGCAGGTTCCCGAACAGGATGAACATGAACAGGGTGAAGATGTAGGGGACATACTTGCGCCCTGCCGCCCCGACATTGGCTTCAAGCAGGTCGTCGATGAAGCCGGTCATGCTCTCGACCGCCATCTGCCAGCGTCCGGGCACCAGCTGGCGCTTCATGCCGCCCGCGACAAACACCCACACCAGGACAGCGGTAATCGCCATCCACAGTGCGGAGTTGGTGAACGCGATGTTGATCCCGTCAGCCAGCTGCCAATCGGAACCCAGAATGGGCTCGATGGTGAACTGCTTCATCGGATCGACCTTGCCTTCTTCGGCTGCCACGATCGAAAGATCCCCAAATGTTTCACATGAAACGCGCCCCTAGCTGGGGCCTAACGCGGTCTGGAAGGGGTCTAACCCTCACCATCCGGCCGCTGGGCCCCATCTGCGGGACGCGTATTCGCACCTTGAATAATCGTCCTGAAAGCCGACGCCGTTCCGAGGAACAGTCCGGCCAACAGACCCCAGGGCGCGATCCCGAACAATGCGTCAATCGCAAAGCCGATCACCAAGCCGCCGATAATCCCGCCCAGAAGACTGGCCAAAGCGCGGTTGCCGCTGCGGTAATTCGCATCGGTTCCCTTCACCGTTGGCCGGTTGCGTTGTTCTTCACGCTCGCGTGCGGCCTGGAGCCGCGCTTCGAGCGCGTCGATCCGCGCATCCTCGTGAATGGGTTCTCGTGCAGGTTTCTCGTCGCTCATGTCGTGGTCTCTAAAGGGAAGGCCACGCCATGTGCAACAAGGTGCCCGCCGAGGGCGCCGCCCCCTTAGAAGGGGGGCTGTTCAGTGTCAACATCAGGTCACCCGAGTTTTGTGCACCTGCGAAGAGGTTTATTGTCCCGCCCCCCGGATGGGCTGCGGACAAATTACGGGCAGCGCACGTCGCGAACCGGCGGTTCGGCAGTGCGGGTCTGCCAGCTGCCATCGGGCGCGCGATACTTTTCGCCCGCCACGGTGCGGGAAATCGCCTCACAACCCGCCGTCAGCGAATAGGCTTCCAGCGTGGTCTTCTTTTCCTTGGCCTTTTCGGCATAGATCGAGCGGCGCTTGATATTGATGTCATCAACCAGACGCTGAAGCGCCGGATTCGCATCGCCGACAATGCCGAGATAGCCGTCAGGCTGCTCGCCCACCTTGCCTGCGTCGCGGGCGGCGGCATAGGCCGGGTCGCGCTGTGCCAGCGCAGGCGTGGCCACCAGGCCAATCGCGGCCAGAGCGGCAAGCCCTGCAAGAACTGAATTGCGCATCATTGTTCCTCCTCGAGGCGGCACATCCATCAAAAGATGTCCGCATTCTCGTCAATCGTATTGGCCGCGTCTTCCGCGAGGGCATAGAGAACCTCTGCCCTGATGTTGATATCAAGCTGGATCACGATCGGCTTGTCGGGTGCCTGAATATTGATGCACCCTGACAACATCGCCCCCAGCCCCGTCAACGCGGCCATTGCCTTCACACCCGTTCCCCTTGCGCCGCCTCGGCTATCGCTTGCTCTGACATTGCAGAGGGATCGGGTCAAATTCAGGTGCGGCATGACAGAGGATCGCTTTCTGGAGGTTGAACGGATCAAAGGCGGGACACGGCGCGTCATGGCTTCGGCGGCGGCGTGGCGGGGTCTGGCGGCGGCGACGCCGTCTCGGTCTGGCGCATGATCAGCTTGCCGTTTTCCATCCTGAGCAGACCCATATCGAATGGATCGCCCCATGCAGTCGGATCGGAATAGCCACGCGCGATGATCGCCAGCTGCGAGAAATTTTGCGAGCGGACGTTGATCTTGAATTGGATCGGCAGCTTGGCGAGTCGCCGGGTGATGAAGTTCTGGCTGGTGCCGGCGCCCTGCCGCACCCCGTCAAAATCGAAGCTGGTGATGATTTCACCCGCCAGATCGCCTGCCAGGCCGATGCGCATCTGCCGGTAATCGAGCGAGCGCAGCGCCGAAAAGGCGTAATTGCCCATCGCGCCCAGATCCTCGTAAGTCAGTTCGCCGATGTAAGCGACATTGCCGCCACCCGCTCGGCTCAGCAGCAGCCCGCCTTCGATCCGACCATTGCCGTTGGCATCGAAGACGATCGGCACGGTGCCATCAAAGGTGCCAGTGGCGCTGAGATTGGTCAGTTCCATCTCCGACACGAAGGTCGCCGCATCGACCGCGATGATCTCGAACACATAGCGGCGCTCTTCGGGCTGGCTGAAGTCCATTACCAGCGGGCGCATTTGCAGCGTGCCGCCCATGAACGGGAAGCGCGCGTCTTCGAGGCTGAGGAGCGTGCCGTTTTTCAGCTCGAACTGCACCTTGCCTGCCAGCACTTCAACGCCGGGATTGATCGCGGCGATGGTGACGGTCTGATCGGGCGCGGTGGTGAGATTGATGAGATCCGTGAAGACGATCTTGCCCGCCAGCCCCCGCACCGGGCCAAAGGCGGCGGCCAGATCGAAGCCGTCCGAGCCAAAGGTGCCGCTGCTGGTGATCGTCTCGCCGTTCCAGTCCACCCGCCCCTCGCCCGTGATGGTGCCATCGGCGAGGGCGATGACCCCCTTGGCAAGATAGGTCAGGTCTTCGGGCTGGAGCGTCTTATCGAACACCAGCCCCGGCACGGACAGAAGCGCGCGGCCCGCAGCAGTGTCGAGATTGTGGGTGATCGCCACATTGGCGACGCCTCGACCCGATTCGGGGTGGCGCAGCAACGCGTCGGCCGTGATGCGGTTGTCGGCCAGCGTGAGGCTCGCGCCGTTGGCAGTCAGAGGAACAAACCGCGCCTCGCCTTCCGCCGGACGATCGGAGAGCGTGAAGGCGGCGTTATCGAGCAGGAGGATGCTGTCGGCAAAGCTCCAGCGCCCGGTGATCGCGTCGAGATCGAACGGTACTGCCGCCAATCGCGCCGTCCCGCCGGAAAATGCGCCTGCGACATCGCCCGCAAAGCTGCCGGTGAGGCTATCGGCGGCCATCCGCACCTCGCTATCGCCGGAGCCAATTGTGGCGGCGAGGCCTTCGATGGCAAAGGGTTGCGGATAGCGCAGAACCACACGGTTGGCGGCAAGATTGGCGGGGTTCTCTCCCAGCGTTCCGGCAAGGTTCAGCGGCCCGGTGCGCGCGGCGAGGCTCAATGCGTCGCGATAGGCGAGGATCGCGCCATTACCCTCGGGACACAGAGTGATCTGCTGGCCATCCAGCGCGAGGCCCGATAGCGCCAGCTTGGTGAACCGCAGCGGGGTACAGCGCGTGCCCACCGCCAGCCCGCGCACAGATGACCACGTGCCTTCAAGCGGGACGGCAAGGTCATTGACCGCCCCGCCCGGCAGATCGCCGCTAGCCGTCACCAGGCCGTCAAACGCAATCGTCCCGCTCGGCGTGGTGCGCACGGTCAAACGCGGGAGCGCGAGGCGGTTGGGACCCGCAGCATAGTCCGCCATCGCCATCCGCAGCGTCCAGCCACCCGCTTGCTGCTCCATTCGGCCATTGATGCTCGGCAGCCCCTCCCCGCCCGCGAGAAAATTACCGCCGAGGCCCGACACGCCCTGCGCTCCGACCCGCGCACTCAGGCGGGAAAGCGCCAGCACGCGGGTGCCGCTGCGGGTGGCGAGGCTGGCCTCAGGCACGATCAGCGAGGCTTCGGTGCCCTTGTGGCGGATGATCCCTTCAGCGCGGACACTCGCGCCGTCCAGCGCGCGGGTGACTCCGCCACGCGCCTTGGCGATGAGAGGGGCGAGCAAGGTGCCTTCAAGCCCGCGCTCGGCTGAAGCGAGGTTGGCAGCGATGTCATTGGCAGGCGCAAGCCCGGCCCCGCGCAGGGTGCCTTCCCACTGGCCGCTGGAACCATCTGCCGCCCCGCGCCAGCTCCCTTCCGCGCCAAGCCGCGTCAAACGGCCTTGCGGGCTGGCAACCCCGGTCAGCGCAAGATCATGGCCGAGCGCGAGGCGACCGGGCGACCAGTTGACCTTCGCCGTGCCGCCAAGGCCAGCGCCGGTGACGTCGGCAAAGGCCGCGCGCGCGCCGGTAACGCGCAAGTCGGCCTCGGCGGCAGAAAAGTCGGCATTGAAGCTCATCAGCGTGCCGATGTCGGCCTTCGCGAGACTTGCGCCGCCACAGGCCAGTCCGCCGATCCGTAAGGGGCCATCAAGCCGGGGGGCGCCGTTATCTGTGGCAAGCTTGCCGTAGAGCGTAGCTGTCTCAGCCCGGCAGCCCTCGACCCCGATCCCCGGTGCAGTGGCGGCGAGGTTTCCGACGAAGCCGTCATCAATCCGGCCCGATCCTTCAAGCTTCACACCGATCCGCCCGTAATCACTGTCGACCAGCGCGCGCGCATCGCTCAGCGTCACGTCGATGGCGGGGAGCGCAGGCGGGGCATCGGAGCCGGTGAACACCAACGGATCGAGCGCGCCGAGGCTGAATGTGCCGCCGCGCAGGCTCGCAAACAGCCGCGCGCCTTCCACACGTACGTTGCCCACCGCGGGCCCGGTCCAGCCCACGCTGGTTTCGATCACCATTCGCCGCACAGTCAGGTCAGGCCGCGCCGGGTCGCCGATCACGAGATTTTCGATCACCTGCGCATTCGGGCCGATGCTGACGATGTCATAGGTCGCCGGAACGCCGCTTTGCTGGAGATAGCTGTCGATGACGTTGCCAGCGATTCGTTCGCGGGTGAGCCAGGCGGTGCCTGCGCCAAGCAAAACCGCCGCGCCCAGCCCGAGCGCGATGCGGCTGCGCCAACGGCGCGGTCGGAGCCGCCGCGTGCTGCTGCCCTCCGGCACGGTAATGTCCTGCGCGTCCGCTTCCGGCATCGTCCCTGACCCTTGCGCGCATCATCGCGCAAAGGCAATGAGGCTGAATAGCCCAACGCTTTCCCGGAGGTCGCATTGCCGGAAGCTGAAGACACTTTCTCGTTTCTGGACGGCGCCGTGCCCGACTTCGATGCCGGCAAGGCTGCGGGCGACGGTCACCGCGCCCGGCTCCGTCACCGCTTGTTGACCGGCGGGGCCGAGGCGCTGGCGGATTACGAGGTGCTCGAATTCCTGCTGTTCGCCGCCATCCCGCGCGGCAATACCAAGCCGATCGCCAAGGCGCTGCTGGCGCAATACGGCAGTCTTGCAGGCGTGCTCAATGCCGATCCCAAAGCCTTGCAGCGCGTAAAAGGCGTGGGCGAGAACAGCGCCGCTGCGCTCAAGGCTGTCGCCCTCGCTGCCCGCCGGATGGCGCGCGGCGAGATCATGGGCAGGCCAGTGCTCGGCAGCTGGCAGGCGCTGATCGACTACCTCACCACCGATATGGCGCATCTGACGGTCGAGCGCGTCAGGGTGCTCTATCTCGACACCAAGAACCGGCTGATCGATGATCACCACGTCGGCGACGGTTCGATTGATGAAGCCGCGATCCACCCGCGCGAAGTGATCCGCCGGGCGATGGACGTGGGCGCGAGCGCCATGATCCTCGTCCACAATCACCCCAGCGGTTCGCCAGAGCCCAGCCGCGCTGACATCCAGATCACCCAGCGCATCGCCGAGGCGGGGCGGCATATGGGCGTCACCGTCCATGATCACGTGATCATCGGGCGCGAGGGGCATACGTCGCTGCGGGCCAAAGGCCTCATCTAGCGCTCTTGCCATCCGCGCCCCGCCCGCCTAGCCCGCGCGGCGAGAATCCCGCCCCAAATGGAGCCGCCGATGGTCCCCCGCTACGCCCGCCCTGCCATGACCGCCCTGTGGGAGCCGGAGGCGAAATATCGCATCTGGTTCGAGATCGAGGCGCACGCGACCCAGAAGCTGGCTGACCTCGGCGTCGTGCCGCAAAGCGCGGCCAAGGCGCTATGGGACTGGTGGGCCACCAATCCTGCGATTGATGTCGCCGCGATTGACGCCATCGAAGCTGTCACTAAGCATGACGTAATCGCCTTTCTTGACTGGGTGGCCCAGCAAGTCGGCGAGGAAGCGCGCTTCATGCACCAGGGCATGACGAGTTCGGACGTGCTCGACACCACGCTTTCGGTGCAATTGGCACGGGCGAGCGACCTGCTGCTGGCCGATCTCGACGCGCTGCTCACCGCGATCAAGACGCGGGCCGAGGAGCACAAGTACACCCCGACCATCGGCCGCAGCCACGGCATTCATGCCGAGCCTGTCACCTTCGGGCTGAAGCTGGCTCAGGCCTATGCCGAGTTCGACCGCTGCCGGGCGCGGCTGGTGGCGGCGCGCGCTGAGATCGCGACCTGCGCGATCAGCGGCGCGGTCGGCACCTTCGCCAATGTCGACCCGCAGGTCGAAGCTTACGTGGCCGAGCAGCTTTGCCTCGCCATCGAACCGGTGTCGACGCAGGTCATCCCGCGCGATCGCCATGCGATGTATTTTGCCACGCTGGGCGTGATCGCCAGCAGCATCGAGCGCCTCGCCACCGAAATCCGCCACTTGCAGCGCACCGAAGTTCTGGAAGCCGAGGAGTATTTCTCTCCCGGCCAGAAGGGATCGAGCGCAATGCCGCACAAGCGCAACCCCATCCTCACCGAAAACCTCACCGGCCTTGCCCGGCTTGTGCGTTCGGCCGTCACCCCCGCGCTGGAGAACGTCGCGCTGTGGCATGAGCGGGATATCTCGCACTCTTCGGTCGAGCGGTTCATCGGCCCGGATGCGACCATAACGCTCGACTTCGCGCTCGCGCGGCTGACGGGCGTGGTCGACAAACTGCTGATCTACCCCGCGCGGATGGAGAAGAACCTCAATCGCATGGGCGGCCTCATCCATTCGCAGCGCGTGCTGCTGGCGCTGACGCAGGCGGGCCTGACTCGGGACGATTCCTACCGGCTCGTCCAACGCAACGCGATGCGCGTGTGGGAAGCCGACGGCGCCTTGAACCTCCTCGACCTGCTGAAGGCCGATGCCGACGTCACGGCGCGGCTTGCGCCCGAGCAGCTCGATCAGCTGTTCGACCTCGGCTACCACTTCAAGCATGTCGACACGATCTTCGCGCGGGTGTTCGGGTGACAGCAGCGATGCTGGACTCATCGGCACAATTGCTTAGGTTCGCTGGCGTCGCAGGCCATCAGAAGAGGCAGACTTCGTGAAGATCCTTCGCACAATCTTGTGGGTTTTGGCCGCGTTCGGCTTCTTGATCTTTGCGATCTATAACTGGCAGCCGGTCGAGCTGACGCTGTGGCAGAACCTCGTGCTGGAAACCAAGGTGCCGGTGCTGGCGCTGTTGGCGTTCTTGGCGGGCTTCTTGCCGATGTGGGCGCTGCATCGCAGCGTGGTGTGGGGCCAGAACCGCCGCATCCGCGCGCTGGAAACATCGCTCAAGAACACCGCCATGGCCCGGCAGCGCGAGACCCAATCGCCTGCCTTACCGGTCGGTGATAGCGTAGTGGACAGCCCTGTGGACAAGCCGGGCACAAAGTCGGGAGAAGTGGCCGATCCATTCGGCCCCGCCGACACTGGCGCAGACGGAGGCGGAAAATGAGCAACCCGGTCTATCTGGCACTTGATGTGCCGAGCTTGGAGCCGGCCAAGGCGCTGGTCGAGAAGGTCCGCTCGCATATTGGCGGGGTGAAGCTCGGCCTTGAATTCTTCTGCGCCCACGGCGCGCACGGGGTGCACGAAATCGCGCATCTCGGCCTGCCGATCTTCCTCGATCTCAAGTTCCACGACATCCCCAACACGGTCGCCAAGGCGATGCAGGCGATCCACGTCTATGAGCCCGCCATCGTCACCGTCCATGCCAGCGGCGGGCGCGCGATGATGGAGGATGCCAAGGCCGCCGCTGCCGAAGGCTGCAAGGTGGTCGCCGTGACGATGCTCACCAGTCTCGACACCAATGATCTGACCGCCACCGGCGTCTATGGCAGCGCGGAAACGCAGGTGATGCGGCTCGCAGAGCTGGCCCATGCGGCGGGCCTCGACGGGATTGTGTGTTCGGGGCAGGAAGTGGGCATGGTCAAGAAAGCGTGGAAGGACGGCTACTTCGTCGTTCCCGGCCTGCGACCATCCGGCGGAGGCACCGGCGATCAGAAGCGTGTCGTGACGCCGCGGCAGGCCCGCGATAACGGCGCAAGCGTGCTCGTCATCGGCCGCCCGATCAGCCGCGCGGACGATCCGGTCGCAGCGGCACGGGCGATCGAGGCGACGCTTTAGGCGCTCTTGTGGCAGACACAGCCACGCCCAACCTCCCCGCCCGCGATTTCGCGGCGACGGCGGCGTTCTATGCCAAGCTCGGATTTGAGGAGGATTATCGCTCGGACGGGTGGATGATCCTCTCGCGCGGGGATGTGACGCTGGAGTTTTTTCCCTATCACGATCTCGATCCCTACCAGTCGTCGTTCAGTTGCTGCATCCGGCTCGATAATCTGAGCGCGATCATGGCGCAGGTCGAGGCCAGCGGCGTACCGGATGCGCGGCATGGCATCCCGCGCTATCACCCCGCTGCGCCCGATCCGAGCGGACTCACCATCGCTTATCTGATCGACCCCGAGGGTACGCTGTTGCGGCTCATCCAGAACGATTGAATTCATGCACGCCTCGATGACCATTACCCCCGCCAATCCTACCGATGCCCCCGCACTCAAGGCCTTGCTCGAAGCCGCCTATCGTGGCGATTCAGCACGCCGGGGGTGGAACCATGAGGCGGATATCCTCGATGACGAGCGGACCGCGCCGGGCGAGGTCGAAGCTTTGCTGGCTGACCCTGCCGTCACCATTCTGACCGCGCGCGATGATGATCAGCTGATCGGCTGCGTGGCGGTCACCCGCAAGAACGCCAGCCTCGCCTATCTCGGGATGCTATGCGTCGCGCCCGATCTGCAATCGGCGGGGCTCGGCGGACGGTTGCTGACAGCAGCAGAGGATCATGCCCGCACCCACGGGATCGCGGCGATGGAGATGACGGTGATCGACAGCCGCGACAGTCTCATCGCGTGGTACGAACGGCGCGGATATCTCCGCACCGGCGAGACCCGCCCCTTCCCCGTCCCGCGCGATCCGCCGGTGACTTTTGTGGTGCTGGAAAAGCCGCTCTAGCGCGGGGCGGCAAGTGCGGGCTTGTCCGCGCCCTCCGTCAGCTTGCTAACGTCTTCAGGGCTGAGTTGCAGCAGCGGCGAATTGACCTTCCACCCGACGACCTCCATGTCCTTACCCGAACCGTGGAACAGGTACACCTCTTCCGCCACGCCCTTCTCGAAGGTGGTTTTCATCACCACCTGCGTGGTGGTGAGGCCGTTGTTGAAACCGGCGTTGAACCCGACCTGCTCGGTCGATTCGATCTGGCCCAGCCGCGCATTGATCAGCGCTAGCTGCGCTTCGAGCTGTGCGGGCGGCGATGTCTTGCGCCATGCCTCGCCGACGCTGTCGTAGAGCACCTCGGAATCGCCGCGATTATAATCGGCCTGAAACTGCTTGACCCGGGCCTGTGCATCTTCGACCTGCGCGGCAGGATTGCACGCGGCCAGCAAAAGCGCGCCGGCAAGGCTAAGAAATATGCGGACAATCATATGCGAGCCCTATGCTGATTAGCCGCTGAGACTGACGCGCATTGCAAGCAGGATCAAGCTTTTCGCGCTTCACGCGCAGGCCGCAGCGGCGTAGAGCGCGCGCCATGCCTGGCGCTCTTATCAAAATCTGCGGGCTATCGACCCCTGAGACCCTTGCAGCCGCAGTGCAGGCGGGAGCGGATTTTGTCGGACTCGTCCATTTCGAAAAAAGCCCGCGCCATCTCTCGCTGAGCCAAGCTGCGCGGCTGCGCGGTCTGGTGCCGCCGCAGGTCAAGGTCGTGCTGCTGGTGGTCAACCTTTCCCCTGCAACGCTCGCAGAGGCAGTGCGGGAAGTGCGGCCCGATGTGGTGCAATTCCATGGGCAGGAGACCCCCGAAACTCTCGCCCGCTTCCGCGCCGCAACCGGGATCGCAGCATGGCGCGCGCTGGGCGTGCGGGACGCAGATTCGCTTGCTGACGCCGCCCGTTTCCACGGCGCGGCAGACCGTTTGCTGTTCGATGCCCCCGCCAGCGGGCTGCCGGGCGGCAATGGCACCCGCTTCGATTGGGATTTACTCAAGGCCTACAAGGCGCCGACCCCGTGGGGCCTCGCGGGCGGGCTGACCCCCGCCAATGTTGCCGAGGCGATCTCACTGACCGGCGCACCGCTTGTCGACACCTCCTCGGGCGTCGAAAGCGCGCCGGGGATCAAGGACGTGGACAAAATCGCCGCCTTCTGCAAAGCCGCGCGGCAATCTTAACGTCATCCGTTCGCCCTGAGCTTGTCGAAGGGCCGTCCTTCTCTTATTCGCTGAGCCCGAAGAAAAAGCAGGGTTTCGACAAGCTCAGCCCGAACGGAATTTTATGAACACGCACCTCAATTCCTTCCGCACCCAGCCTGATGACCGCGGCCATTTCGGCCAATTCGGCGGGCGCTATGTCGCTGAAACGCTGATGCCGCTGGTGCTCGATCTGGAGCGAGAATATCGCAAGGCACAGGCCGATCCGGCGTTTCAGGCCGAGTTCGACGATCTGCTTGAGCATTACGTCGGCCGCCCGAGCCCGCTCTATTTCGCGCCGCGCATCACCGAGGAATTGGGCGGCGCGCAGGTGTGGTTCAAGCGCGACGAACTCAATCACACCGGCGCGCACAAGATCAACAATTGCATCGGCCAGATCCTGCTGGCGATGCGCATGGGCAAGACCCGCATCATTGCCGAGACCGGCGCGGGCCAGCACGGGGTGGCGACCGCGACGGTCTGCGCGCGGTTTGGATTGCCTTGCGTGATCTACATGGGCGCCGAAGACGTTGCGCGGCAATCGCCCAACGTGTTCCGCATGAAACTGCTCGGTGCAGAAGTGATCCCCGTCACCAGCGGCGGCGCGACGCTGAAGGACGCGATGAACGAAGGGCTGCGCGACTGGGTCGCGAATGTCCACGACACCTTCTATATCATCGGCACGGCGGCTGGCCCGCATCCCTACCCCGAGATGGTGCGCAATTTCCAGAGCGTGATCGGCAAGGAAGCGCGCGCGCAGATGCTGAGCCGCACGGGCCGCCTGCCCGATCTGCTGGTCGCCTGCATCGGCGGCGGATCGAATGCGCTGGGGCTGTTCCATCCCTTCCTTGATGATCCGTCGGTCAAGATGCTCGGCGTTGAAGCGGCCGGCCACGGCCTTGACGGCGATCAGCACGCCGCGAGCCTGCTCGGCGGATCACCCGGCGTGCTCCACGGCAACCGGACGTATCTGTTGCAGGACGAGGACGGCCAGATCACCGAAGGCCACTCGATTAGCGCTGGCCTCGATTACCCCGGCATCGGGCCGGAACATGCGTGGCTGAAGGAATCGGGCCGCGTCGATTACACCGCTGTCACCGATGACGAGGCGCTGGAAGGCTTCCAGCTGCTCTGCCGCACCGAGGGGATCATTCCTGCCTTGGAGCCTTCGCACGCCATCGCCGCCGTGGCGAAGGTCGCGCCGACCATGCCCAAGGACTCCATCGTGCTGATGAATCTGTGCGGGCGCGGGGATAAGGATATCTTCACCGTGGCAGAAAAGCTGGGAGTTGAATTGTGAGAGATTTGCTCGATCGCCATGCTCTGATCCTGTTTGTCGCGTTCAACATGGTCGCAATCGCGGGCACGTCATTCGTCCACGGGAAGTACGGCGTACCGCTGCCGAACCCTCTTTGGATTGTCGCAATTAGCGGGATCGCCGCTCTGGCTATCCGATCTTTTGCCAAGTCTCTGCGCATATGACTCGCCTCTCCACCACCTTCGCCAAGCCCCGCCCCGCGCTCGTCTGCTTCATCACCGCAGGCGATGGCGACACCGCGGCCAATCTCGATGCGCTGGTGGAAGCCGGCGCGGATGTGATCGAGCTGGGGATGCCCTTCACCGATCCGATGGCCGATGGCCCCGCGATCCAGAGCGCCAACCTGCGCTCGCTCGGCGCGGGTACGACCACGGCGGACGTGCTGCGCTACGCCACCGATTTCCGCGCCCGGCATCCGCAAGTGCCGCTGGTCCTGATGGGCTATGCCAACCCGATGGTTCGGCGCGGGCCCGAGTGGTTCGCTGAAGCGGCGGCGCAGGCAGGCGTTGACGGCGTGATCTGCGTCGACATTCCGCCCGAGGAGGACGACGCGCTCGGCCCGGCCTTGCGCGCCAAGGGCATCGCTCCGATCCGACTCGCCACGCCGACGACCGATGCCGTGCGCCTGCCGCAGGTGCTCGCCGGGTCCGAAGGGTTCCTCTATTACGTTTCGGTCGCCGGGATCACCGGCAAGCAGCAGGCGGTGCAAGCCAGCATCGAGGAAGCGGTCGCGCGGCTCAAGCAATCGACCGATTTGCCCATCGCGGTCGGCTTCGGGGTGCGCACGCCCGAGCAGGCCGCTGCGATCGCCAAGGTCGCGGATGGCGTGGTGGTTGGCAGCGCGCTGGTGGAAATCTGCGGCGAATATGGCGCTGCGGCTCCGGCCAAGCTAAAGGAGCTGACCGCAGCCCTCGCACAGGCTGTCCATTCCGCCCGTCAGGAGCAAGTGGCATGAACTGGTTCACCCGCGTCCGCAGCACGCTCGGCTTCAGCGCTGACAAGAAGACCACCACGGAGAAGGATCTGTGGATCAAGTGTCCGTCGTGCCAGGAAATGCTGTTCGTGCAGGAGTATGAGGATAACCTCTCTGTCTGCCCGAAATGCGAACACCATGGCCGGATCGGTGCCGATGCGCGCTTGGCGCTGCTGCTCGATCCCGGCTTTGAAGTGCTGCCGTTGCCCAAGGTCACGGAAGACCCGCTGCAGTTCAAAGATACCAAGAAGTACACCGACCGCCTCAAGGCCGCGCGCGCTGCCAATCCGCATGAGGACGCCTTCGTGGTCGGATCGGGCTTCATCGAAACGCGTCCCGCCGTGGTCGGCGTGCAGGATTTCAGCTTCATGGGCGGCTCGATGGGCATGGCCGTGGGGCAGGCCTTCTGCGAGGGCGCGCAGAAAGCGCTCGACCGGCATTGCGCCTATGTCGTGGTGACAGCGGCAGGCGGTGCGCGGATGCAGGAGGGAATTCTCTCGCTGATGCAGATGCCGCGCGCGACCGTGATGACGCGGCGGCTGAAGCAAGCCGGACTGCCCTATATCGTGGTGCTGTCCGATCCGACGACCGGGGGTGTCACCGCGAGCTACGCCATGCTCGGGGACATCCACATTGCCGAGCCCGGTGCGCTCATCGGCTTTGCCGGCCAGCGCGTGATCCAGGACACCATCCGCGAGCAGCTGCCCGAAGGCTTCCAGCGCGCCGAGTACCTCCACAAGCACGGGATGGTCGACATGGTCGTGCCGCGCCGCGAGTTGAAGGCGACGCTGGGACAGGTGCTCGATTATCTCACCCCGGTGAAGGCGGCATAACGCTACATGCGCGACTTCGGTCGGTCGGACGACCCGCGCGTTCAGGCGCAGCTTGATCGCCTTGCTCGCCTGAGCCTGCCGCAAGGTCGGCTCGGGCTGGAGACGATCTCTGGGCTGATGGAGCGGCTCGGCAATCCGCATCGCAAGCTGCCGCCCGTGTTCCATGTTGCTGGCACCAACGGTAAGGGTTCCACCTGCGCCTTCTTGCGCGCGATGCTGGAGGCGGAGGGCTACCGCGTCCACGTCACCACTTCGCCGCATCTGGTGCGCTACAATGAGCGCATCCGAATTGCCGGACAGCTGATCTCTGACGAAGCACTGGCCGCAGAGCTGGCGGAGGTGCTGGATGCAGGCGAAGACCTCGGCCCCAGCTTCTTCGAAGTCACCATCGCCGCCGCCTTCCTCGCATTCAGCCGCACGCCTGCCGACGCCTGCGTGGTCGAAGTCGGCATGGGCGGGCGCTTCGATGCGACCAATGTGCTGGAGCCCGAAGCGCTGGCCGCCTGCGGGATCGCCGCGCTGGGCCTCGATCACGAACGCTTCCTGCTCGCGCCCGAGGACGGGGTACCGACCGAGCCGATGGCGCGGATCGCGTTTGAGAAGGCGGGGATTGCCAAGCGTGGCGTGCCGCTGGTGACGCTGCACGACACCTACCCGCCCGAAGCTCAGGCCGCGATCAGGGACGTTGCGGAGCGCGCTGGCGCGACGCTGCATGAGGGCTTTTGGCATTGCGACGCCAGCGGGGGTCAAGCCGAGTTCTGGCGTGACGAGAACACCTTCCTTCCGCTCTTCCCCTCGCTGCCTGGCGAGCATCAGGCGATGAACCTGTGCCTCGCCATCTCGATGCTGATGCGTCAGGACAGGCTCGCCGTGTCCGAGGCCGCCATCATCACGGGTGCCAGGACCGCGCGCTGGCCCGCCCGGATGCAGCGCCTTGGGCCGGGCCCACTGACGGCACTCGTGGCCGACCAGACCGTATGGCTCGACGGCGGCCACAACCCCAGCGCGGGTGCAGCGATTGCGGCCCATTTCGACGGCCCGCTGCACCTCGTCATTGGCATGATCGAGGGCAAGGACCCGCGCGCGCTCATCGACCCGCTGGCGGGCCGCATCCGCACGCTGACCGTGGTTCCCGTTCCGAGCCATGAGTGTCACCCGGCAAGCGCCTTCGGACCCGAGGCCCGCGCCGCCGCCAATGTCGAGGAGGCGCTGCTTGGCCTGCCCGGAGACGGCTACCCCGTCCTCATCGCCGGTTCGCTCTATCTCGCGGGAGAGGTGCTCAGGCTGAACCACGAACTGCCGGACTAGCCCGCTCGCGCCGTGTCCCCGCCCGTGTTGGAGACACATGAGACACAGTCCAGAAGCGAAAATCGTGCCGCCCCGCGCACGCGCTTTCACGCAGGGGGCGGGAGCGAGCAACAGGGTCGTCATTCGCGGACGATGTCACCGACAATGCGAGTAGGAAAGCGCTCGCGCGAAGGCTGCCGCAGCCCCGAAGGTCAGACCAGTTCCGGCTCGGGCGGCGGAGCGTTCTCAGGTCGGCCGGAGCGCGCCTGCCGCACCCACTCAATCACGCACAGCACCACTGCGAATGCGCCAATCCCGGTCGTCAGCAGAAACACATCGTAATAGCCCCGCTCCTCGATCATCTGGCCGAGTGCGGGCCGGCCCAGCGTCCCCACCAGCATCGTCAGCGAGGACAGCAGCGCATATTGCACCGCGCTGTATCCCTTGGCGACCACGCTAGAGAGATAGGCGACAAACGCCGCGCCTGCGATGCCGACCGCGATGTTCTCGGCGCCGATGGTCAGCATCAGCCGCGCCATCCGGTCGTCCGCGCCGAACTGCCCGGCGAGCCAGGTGAAGCCGGTCAGGTCGCTCGCCGCCTGCATCCGCGCGCCGCCAATGGCGAGATCAGCGTAGAGCAGGTTGGTCAGCGCCGCGATCACCGCACCCAGCGTCAGCGTGGTCATGCGGCCGATCACCGTCAGCAGCGTGCCGCCCAGCGCAAGGCCTACGATCAGCGCGCCAACCCCAAAGAACTTGGAGGCAATCGCCACCTCGTCCTTGGTATATTGCAGCTCGCCAAGGTAGAACGGGTAGGCAAAGCTCCCCCAGATCGCGTCGGTGATGCGGTAGGACAGCACCAGTGCGATCACCAGCACAGCGGCCCACTTCAAGCGCCCGATGATCTCGGCCAGCGGCAGGATCAGCGCGCGATACCCGTGGTCGAGCGCGGTGTCATAGGCCGTGCGCGCGGGTGCGTCGGTGGTCAGCACATGGCGGCCCTGTTTGCGCATCGATTCCAGCCAGCCGGCAATCAGCCCGGGGATGACCACGGTCGCGATCACGATCAGCGGGCCCATCTGCGTCACGAACTCGGTCGAGTCCGGGCGCGTTTCGGGTGTGGCAGTCAGCGAGCGAACCATGAACACCAGCACCGTCACCAATGCCCAGCCCCACAGCAAGGCGACCGCCCCCAGCGCATAGGCCCGGACACGCGGGGTCATCTGCCCTGCCTGCCGCAATGTGCCAAGGTTGCTGCGCTCGTCCGCCAAGGCCGCCACCGTCCGTTCGGCATCGGGCGCGAACAAACCGAGGAAGCCCACGAACAGCAAAATGCCGCCCATGCTGGCGAACACCGTCGGCCAACCCAGCCGTTCGGCCATGAACAGCGCCAGTGCCCCGCCTACCAACGCGGCGACGCGGTAACCCATCTGGAACACGGTCGATAGAATGTCGATCGTCGCCACCTCGTCGGCCACGTCCACGCGCCACGCGTCGATCACCACGTCCTGCGTCGCGCTGGCGAAGGCACCGATCCCGGCGAGCAGCGAGAACACGCCGAGCGAGGACAGCGGATCGAGCAGCGACAGCACGACCAGAATCCCGCCCAACAGCAATTGCGCGGTCACGATCCATTGCTTGCGCTTGCCCAGCCGCCGCAGCCCCGGAAGGTCAACCCGGTCAAGCGCGGGCGACCACAGGAACTTGAAAGCGTAGGCGAGCCCAACCAACGAGAACACGCCCATCGTCTCGACATCGACTTTGGCATCGGTCAGCCACGCGTAGAGCGTGCCGAGCAGCAGCGCGTAAGGCAACCCGCTCGCAAAGCCGAACAGCAGGACATAGCCAGTCTTGGGATGACGCAGCGCCGCCATCAGCGCGAGCCAGCGCGACAGGCGTGTGCGGTGTTCTAGAACGGCTTCGGCCATTGACGATCCCATGTTGTCAGGTGGCGATTTGCGCCAGCCCGGTTTCGTGCCACACTAGGCGCAGGGAAGAGGATGAGAAAAGAGCGATGAACGCCGCAACAACAGATTTGCCCCGTTTGAGTCCGACGCCGGGCCAATTGGCGCTCGCCGAGGCGATCCGGGAGGGCCGGGCCAAGGTCGCTGGCGGAATCCAGACGGTGCCTGCGAGCAATTACACGAGCCCCGATCACTTCGCGCGCGAGAAGGCGGCGCTGTTTGACAAGCTGCCGCAGGTGCTCGCGCCGTCCGCGCTGTTGCCCGATCCGGGCATGGCGGTGCCGCATGATGCGACCGGCCGCCCGCTGCTCATCACTCGCGATACCGAGGGGCGCGCGCACGTGTTCCTCAACGTCTGCCGCCACCGGGGCACACGGCTGGTGGAAGGGAGCGAGGTGCAATGCGCCAAGCGGCTGGTCTGCCCCTATCACGCCTGGACCTACCGGCTTGATGGCGGGTTGCTCGCACTGCCCCGGCCCGAAACGTTCCCGGGGCTCAACAAAGCGGATTACGGACTGGTCGAACTCCCCAGCCTTGAGGCTGGCGGGTTGATCTGGTTCTCCCCGGTCGCAGATGCCGATTTCAGCGATGCGCAGGCCTTGGGCAATGACCTCGACGCTTTTGGTCTGGGGGCTGCGCACCTGTTCCGGCGCAGGACGCACACGGTGAAAGGCAACTGGAAGCTTATCATGGATGCCTTCCTTGAAAGCTACCACGTCACCCGGCTCCACGCCGCCACCATCGGGCCGTTCTTCAAGGACGGGATCACCGCAGGCGACCAGATCGGCCCGCATCAACGTTCCGCCGTCGGGCGGCTGGAGGAGATGGAAAGCGTCGACCTCACCGACATGGCGGCGCTGCGGCGGGTGGTGACCTTTGCCTACCAGCTGCTCCCGGCGACCGTGATCGTGCCCAGCCCCGATTACGTGAACGTCATGGTGCTGATGCCGCAGTCGGCCGACTTGACCTTGGTGGAAGATTTCATGCTCATCCCCGAAGCGCCCACCACCGAAAAGGCGCTGGCCCATTGGGAGAAGAGCTGGAATCTGCTCGACGGCGGGGTCTTCGCCTCGGAGGATTTCCGCGCCGCCGAACTTGGTCAACAGGGACTTTCCTCCGGCGCAGTCGAGCACATCACGCTCGGCACGCTAGAAGGCGGGATCGCGCGGTTCAACCAGATCGTAGCTGAAGCCTTGCGGGCGGCGCCCTGACTGGCATTTGGCCGGTCGCATTTCTGAACGAAATGCTTTAGGCGCGCCCCATGCCTACCCAGCCCCCCCGCTCCGAAAATCGCCCCGAAGGCGACCGTATTGCCAAGCTGCTCGCCCGCGCGGGTGTTGCCAGCCGCCGCGAGATCGAGCGGATGATCGCCGAAGGGCGCGTTGCGCTGGATGGCAAGGTGCTCGATACCCCAGCCACGATCCTCGCCAGCCTCAAAGGGGTGACGGTCGATGGCAATCCGGTCGCCGCCGCCGAAGCGACGCGGCTGTTCGCGTTCCACAAGCCCACCGGATTGCTGACGGCCGAGCGCGACATGGCCGGACGGCCCACGATCTACACAGCATTGCGCAATGCCCTTCCCGCCGGCACGCCGCGCCTGATCCCGGTCGGGCGGCTCGATTTGAACACCGAAGGCCTGCTGCTGCTCACCAATGACGGCGGGTTGAAGCGCACGATGGAACTGCCCGCTACCCAGGTGCCGCGCACCTATCGCGCGCGCGCTTTCGGCGTGGTGACACAGAGCCAGCTGGAAGACCTGATGGACGGGGTCGAGATCGACGGCGTGCGCTACGGCTCGATCGATGCGAACCTGGAACGGTCCTCAGGCCGCAATCTGTGGATCGAAATGACCATCACCGAAGGCAAGAACCGCGAAGTGCGCCGGGTGCTGGAATATCTGGGATTGCAGGTCAATCGCCTGATCCGCACCGGATACGGCCCCTTCAACCTCGGCGATCTGCCGCGCGGTCAGGCGGTCGAACTGACCGGCAAGCCGGTGGCGCATTTCCTGTCGGAGATGACCGGCACGCCGATCCCGCGTGGCGGGGTGAAGAAGGCCGACAAGGTGATGATCGCCGCCCCGGAAAAGGCGCCGCGCCCACCCCGTCCCCCGGCCCGCAAAGGGCCTTCCGCTCGCCCCGCTCCGCGCAAGGATGCCGCTGCCGCAGCGTTGCCGCGTAAGGATGCTGAGCCTGCAAAAAGCGCCCCACGCAGAGGCCCGGCTGCGTCCCCTGCGCCGCGCAAGGGCGCCGAAGCCCTGACCAACGCGCCGCGCAAAGGCGCCCGCGACGGACCCCGCCCGCCGCGCTCGGGTGCGGGCGCGCGCAAGCGTCCGGCACCGACACGCGGCCTCACCCCGCCGCGAGGTCCGCGCAAATGAGGATCATTGCAGGCGAATGGCGCGGTCGTAAGCTCGCCGCACCCAAAGGCGACGGCACGCGGCCCACGGCTGACCGCGCGCGCGAAACGCTGTTCGCGATGCTGACGAGTCGGCTGGGCGATTTTGAGGGATTGCAGATAGCGGATCTGTTCGCAGGCTCGGGCGCACTCGGGCTTGAAGCCCTGTCTCGGGGCGCGGCGCATTGTCTGTTCGTTGAGCAGGACCGCGCGGCGGTGGATGTGATCCGTGCGAATATCACAGCGCTGGGCGCAGAGGCCCGCGCGCGGGTCGAGGTGGGTTCGGTAATGCAACTGCGCGCGGCTTCGGCTCCGCTCGACCTGATCCTCGTCGATCCGCCCTATCAATCGGGCGCGGGCGAAGTGGCGTTGGATCGCTTGCTGCGCCTTGGCTGGATCGGTCCGCAGACTTGGATCGCGGTTGAAACCAGCTTCAAGGAAGATGTGGCGATCAAAGGTCTTACGCTCGAAGCAGAACGCCGGGTCGGCAAGGGCAAGCTCAGCCTGTTGAGACTGGCCGCATCTGATGCCGACCCGGGTCCCCCTGAAGAGGGGGCTTAGCTGCTTAGGGCTTCAAGCTTGGTCTTGATCTGAGCCCAAGCCGTTTCGCGCTGGGCATCATTCAGCTTGGCCAGCGTTTCCTTGTCGCCGTCGGTCAGACGCCAGAACATTTCTTGACGATCTTCGGTCAACGACCAGAAATAGTTCTGTGCCGCAGGTGACCAGGCTTTGTACGAGGTCTGCTTGTCGGCCGGCCACGAATCCATCTGGGCGACCTGCTCGTCAGTGGGTTCCGGAGCCGGAACCGGAGCCGGAGCTTCGGTTGCAGGCGGCGGAGTAGCACCCGGCATTGACGGGGGCGTGGTGCCCTCCATCGGCGGAGGCGTTGTGCCCGGCATGGGCGGTGTCATCGCATCGGTAGACGGCGAGGTTGTGGTGCCCGGCATCGGCTCAGGCGAGGTCTGCTCTTGCGCACCGGCCATTGCCGGGGTCATTACCAGAGCCATAGCTGCGCTAGCGAGGGTGAACTTATTCAGATACTTATGCATGGGTATCTCCATTTCTAACTGACCCAAGCACGACGAACGCAAAAATTCTGTCTGGTCGCTCAGTCCCCTGCTTACCTGACACCATCAAGTATGGGGCGGTCAGCCTGAGAGGCAACCCAAGCCCCGGCCAGACAACCCGCCGAGGCAACAGCCCATCGGTAATTGTGGCTGAAAGGCGGCAAGGCGATCTTCCGCCCACCGCGCGCTGTGGGCAAAGCGGCACCTCGCAGCTTGCCCCTGCGGAAATTGTTCCCTACCTGTTCGCATCAGACCATGAGCACCAACCTGCCCTCCCCAACGCCAGCGCGCGATTCCGGCTCCGTGCCCGCTTACGCCGCGCGGCTGAACCCGCCGCAGCGCGCTGCTGTGCTTGCAACGGAGGGCCCGGTGCTGATGCTGGCGGGCGCCGGGACGGGCAAGACCGCCGCACTGACCGCCCGGCTGGCGCATCTGGTGGCGACCGGGCGCGCTTACCCCTCGCAAATCCTGTGCGTCACCTTCACCAACAAGGCTGCGCGCGAGATGCGTGAGCGGGTGACGCACCACCTCGGCCCGCAGGCAGAAGGGCTGCCGTGGCTCGGCACATTCCATTCGATCTGCGCCAAGATGCTGCGCCGCCATGCCGAATTGGTCGGCCTCCAGCACAATTACACCATCATCGACACCGACGATCAGCTGCGCCTGCTGAAGGCTCTGATTGCCGAGGCCGATCTTGACGAAAAGCGCTGGCCCGCGCGGCAATTGGCCGGGCTGATCGACCGCTGGAAGAACCGCGGATTGAACCCCGCCGATCTCGATGCGGTGGAGAACGAGGCCTATGCCAATGGCAAAGGCACGGCGCTCTACACCCGCTATCAGGAGCGGCTGAAGGCGCTCAATGCCTGCGATTTCGGCGATCTGATGCTGCACATGCTGAACATCCTGCGCAGCCATCACGACATCCTTGCCGATTATCAGCGCCGCTTCCGCTACATCATGGTGGACGAATATCAGGACACCAATGCCGTCCAGTACCTGTGGCTGCGGCTGCTGGCGCAGGAGCATAAGAATATCTGCGTCGTCGGCGATGACGACCAGTCGATCTATTCGTGGCGCGGGGCCGAGGTCGCCAATATCCTGAGGTTCGAGAAGGATTTCCCGGGCGCGGAAGTCATCCGGCTCGAACAGAATTACCGCTCGACTCCGCACATTCTGGGCGCGGCGGCGGGACTGATCCGGGCCAATTCGCAGCGCCACGACAAGACGCTGTGGACCGAGGTCAACGGCGGCGACAAGGTCAAGGTTATCGGCGTGTGGGACGCGCCCGAAGAAGCGCGCCGGGTGGGCGAAGCAATCGAGCGGCTGGAGCGCGAAGGCGCGGCGCTCAATCAGGTCGCCATCCTCGTTCGCGCGCAGTACCAGACCCGCGAATTTGAAGACCGCTTCATTCAGATCGGGATCAACTACCGCATCATCGGCGGCTTCCGCTTCTACGAGCGTGCCGAGATCCGCGATGCGCTCGCCTACCTGCGCCTGATCGCGCAGCCGCAGGACGATCTCGCGTTCGAACGCATCCACAACCAGCCCAAGCGTGGGCTGGGTGCCAAGGCCCTAGAGCAGATGCACAGCCACGCGCGCCGCACTGGGCTGCCGCTGGCCGCCGCCGCGCTGCAACTGGCCGACAGCGATGAACTGCCCAAGCGCAGCGCCATGACCATCGGCGGGCTGATGCGGCAGTTCCTGCACTGGCGTGAGGCATCGGACACGCTCTCGCCTGCCGATCTGCTGCGTCTGGTGCTGGAGGAATCGGGCTACAACGCTATGCTGTCCGCCGACCGTTCGCCCGAAAGTGCGGGCCGCGCCGAAAACCTCTCCGAGCTCGCGCGCGCGATGGAGGAGTACGAGACGCTGGGCGATTTCCTCGAACACGTCAGCCTGGTGATGGACAATGACCGGTCGGATGCCGAGGAAACGGTTACGATCATGACGATCCACGCCGCCAAGGGGCTGGAATTCGACAATGTCTTCTGCGTCGGATGGGAAGAAGGCGTCTTCCCCTCGCAACGCGCCATCGACGAAGGCGGGCTGGCGTCTCTGGAAGAGGAACGCCGCCTCGCTTACGTCGCGATCACGCGCGCACGGCGGCATTGCACCATCCTCCACGCGGCGAACCGCCGGATTTATGGCCAGTGGACCAGTTCCATCCCCTCGCGCTTCATCGAGGATCTGCCGGAAGAGCATATCGAGCAGGAAACCACGCTGACGGGCGGCGCGTCGCTGTGGCGGGCGAACTGGAGCGAGCAGGACGATCCTTTCGCCCATGTCGCACGCGACCGGCCCGATCGCGCGCAGCAACGCGGCCCCGGGTGGCAGCGCGCTTTGACGTCAGGTTACGACACCAAGCCCGCTCGCGTTCGGGAGAGCACCCGCTCAGCCGCGAGCTTCGCCGCGCCCGCCCGTAGCGACATCGCCATAGGCGCAATGGTGACGCACACGAAATTCGGCACCGGCTGCGTGATCGATCAGGAGGGCAACAAGCTCACGATCATGTTCGAGGACGCAGGCGAAAAGCGCGTGCTGGATAGTTTTGTGACCGTGGTGGGTTAGGCGCCTGTAACGGCATTCCTTTTTTCCGCCGTTCCGCGATGCTAACACCCAGGCCTTTGGCTTTCATGGAGCTTGGCGCATGAAGTTTCCGTTCGCACTTGCCGCTGCCATAATGACTGTGCCCGCCGCAGCCGAGGAAGCCCGAGCGCCTGCCCCGAACCAATGCGCCGCGCCCGAAGGCTGGGCGGCCGTTACAGCACGCGACCCCGATTTCGTGGTGTTCGGCGAGACTCACGGCACCAATGAAGCTCCTGCATTTGTGGAACGTCTGATTTGCGCAGAGGCAGAGCGCGGCCAGCGTCTGCTGCTAGCGGTGGAGCACTCCTCCTGGCAGAATCAGGCGTGGCAAGCGGCTTGGGATCTGCCGCATGAAGCCTTCCAGCACGCGCTCCCGGAACTCGGCTGGCGCAATCGGGACGATGGCGTCGCGAGCGAAGCAATGCTTCGGCTCATTCTCGCGGCACACAGACACAAAGAACGCGGAGCTTTGATCGACATCGTGGCTTTCAACGGCGCGCGCGATGATGACCAGCGCACGAGATTTGCCGACCTACCCAGCCAGGGCCCGCATGAAGCCGCACAGGCCGAGAACATTGCCGAGGCCGCCGCGCAGAAGGATTACGACCGTGTGATCGTGCTGGTCGGAAACCTTCACGCCGAGATCGCTCCGCTCAGCATCGGCGGCCCGGAGTTCGAGCCGATGGCGGTGCGGCTGCGCAGGTATGGCTCCCTGCTCAGCCTGGGATTGCAGCACGGTGGCGGGGAAGCATGGAACTGCCTACTAGTACCGGAAACAAAGCTGGCACCGGGCGAGGACGTGACGAACGACATGATTTCCTGCGCTGCCTCTGCGACAGGTGCCGAAGGGTCTAGTGACCGGCCGCCACATATTGCGGTCGGCGAATTTGCAGATCCGCGCTTGGGGCGCCGGTTTGACGGCACCTTCTGGGTCGGACCGATCAGCGCCTCACCTCCGGCCTTCCCGCCGGAACGTTAGGCTTCAGCCGAAGCCGACATCCAGAAACCCCGGACGCGGGCCGTTCCATTCGCCTGCGGGCACGGGTTCGTCGTCCTCGTGATAGCGCCGGCGCGGCTTTTGATCGTCACTGGCGGTGACGCGGTCGGTGCGGGGGCCTGCCTTTTCGCGGCGAGGACGTTCCTCGCGCGGGGGACGGGCTTCACGGGGTGCGCGTTCCTCACGCGGAGCACGTTCTTCGCGCGGTGCGCGCTCCTCGCGGTCTTCGCGGGCGCGGCGAGGCTTGCGTTCGGGCCGATCTTCGCGCGCGTCTTCGGTGCGAACTTCAGGTTCAGCCTTGGCCTTGGCCGCTTCGGCCTTGGCGATCACTTCGGTAAGGTCGACGCGCACGTCCTCCTTGCCAAACACCTTGATCGCGCTGCCCGTCAGCTTCTCGACATTCGCAATCGCCTCGGCATCTTCTTCCGATACGAATGTGAAAGCCCGCCCCTTGGCGCCTGCGCGGCCGGTGCGGCCGATGCGGTGGACGTAGTCATCAGGGTGCCACGGCGTGTCATAGTTGAAGACGTGGCTGACGCCCTTGATGTCGAGCCCGCGGGCCGCGACGTCTGACGCTACCAGAATATTCACTTCGCCTGCCTTGAAGCGGTCAAGCTCCTTGATCCGGCTCGACTGGTCCATGTCGCCGTGAATCTCCGACGAACGGAAGCCCAGGCGATTGAGGCTCTGGTTCAATTCGCGCACCGTGGTCTTGCGGTTGGCGAAGATGATCGCGGTTTCGATCAGGTCATTTTCAAGGAACCAGCGCAGCGTGTCCTTTTTGGTGCGGGACTTCACGGGCACCTTGAAGGCGGTGATGTCAGCATTGGTGGACGCTGCGCGCGTGGTTTCGATCCGCTTGGGATTATTGAGGAACTTCTTCGCCAGCTTTTCGATCGGCGCAGGCATGGTCGCCGAGAACAGCATCGTCTGGCGCGTTTCGGGCAGCTTGGAGCAGATGAATTCGATATCGGGGATGAACCCCATGTCGAGCATCCGGTCGGCTTCGTCGATCACCAGCAGCTCGCAGCCGTTGAGCATGATCTTGCCCCGCTCGAACAGGTCCATCAACCGGCCCGGCGTCGCGATCAGCACGTCGACCCCGTCCGACAGGGCCTTCAACTGGTCGCCCATCTGCACGCCGCCAATCAGCAGCGCCATTTTGAGATCGTGGTTCTTGCCGTATTTCTCGAAATTCTCGGCCACCTGAGCCGCGAGTTCGCGGGTCGGCTCGAGGATCAGCGAACGCGGCATCAGCGCACGGCGGCGGCCCGCGGCCATCACGTCGATCATGGGGAGCACGAAGCTCGCTGTCTTGCCGGTCCCAGTCTGAGCGATGCCGATCAGGTCGCGCATCATCAGGATGGTCGGGATCGCCTGCGCCTGAATCGCGGTCGGCGTAGTATAGCCCGCGTCTTCGACGGCTTTGAGCAATTCAGGCGAAAGGCCGAGATCGGCGAAGGTCATGCGGTGTGTGGTGTCCGAAAATAGCGGGCAGGGTTACTGCCGGGATTACGGCCCTGCGCGCGGTTAGCGTAGCATCGGGCTGCCGCGCCTTTGTTGCAAATGGCCGTAAAAGTCAAGGAATCGCGCGGGGGGAGCGCATTGGTCAGTCACGCACCTCGACCAGTTCACGCATGGTATCGACCTCACAGCGTGCGCCGGTGCGGGATTGCAGCTTGTCACGCTCAACACACAGACGCCCGTCCTTGTTCTTCTCGACATAGAAGCCGGAGTAGAAGTCACGGGCGCGGCACGATTTTTCGAGATTGACCGAGATCATCCTTCGGTCACGCAGGAACAATACAAGTCGGTTGCCGCTGCCAGTCTGAACGCCAGCAATCCCGTCTAGCGCGACGCATTTTTCCTTGCCGCCCTCCTCGAATTGGGGAGCAACCGCGCGCTGCGGCAGGTCAGCCAGCAAACTCCGGCGGGAGGTTGCCGATTGCGGGGCAATTCGGACAACGACACGCTGCTCGATGCGCACCTGTCGCACGATGGAGGACTGGCGCAGGGCTGAAAGCGGATTGACCGCGACGGGCTCGGCCGGCTCCTGCCCTGCTGCTGCCACATCACATTGCGGCGCCGACACCGCCGATTCCGAGCCATTGCCCGCCACATTACCCGCCTCTGCCACCAGAGGCAGCAACAGCGTCAGCGGCGCTGCAAGGGCAAACAGGCTGTGCATGGAAGGGGAGGATTCTCCTGGAAACGAGCAATTTCAGCAAACGCGCAGCGCATAAATGGCGCGTCGGGGATGCGGTAGCCGTAGCATCCCCAATTGAACCATGCCTTAACTGTCCGTCAGATGAGGACGAAAGCGGTGGCAAAATCATCGCAGAGTGTGGCATGGAGGCAACAATGAACCACCCTACCTCGCCCTCTCGCGCTCACGCCGAGGCCTTCCTTGCCGAGGCCGCCGCCCTGCTGGGCGTGCGCGGTCTGACCACCGATCCCGATCGAGTGGATGCTTGGCTGACGGACTGGCGCGGGCGCTACACCGGCCGCGCGCTGGCCCTCGCCTCGCCCGCCTCGACCGCCGAGGTTTCCGCATTGGTAAAGCTCTGCGCCGCGCATGGCGTGCCGATCGTTCCGCAGGGCGGCAACAGTGGCATGGCAGGCGGCGCAACCCCCGACGCGACCGGCACGGCGATCCTGCTCTCGCTCCGGCGCATGGACCAGATCCGTCAGGTTGATCCAGCCACCGGCCAAGCCGTGTGCGAGGCTGGCGTCATCCTCCAATCCTTGCATGACGCCGCCGATGCCGCAGGGCTGCGCTTCCCGCTCACCCTTGGCGGCAAGGGGTCAGCCACCATCGGCGGGTTGATCGCGACCAATGCCGGCGGCACGCAGGTGCTGCGCCACGGCACCATGCGGGCGCAGGTGCTAGGGCTAGAGGCGGTGCTGGCGTCGGGAGAGGTGCTCGACCTGATGACCCCGCTCAAGAAGGACAATCGCGGGTTTGACCTCAAGCAGTTGCTGATCGGCTCGGAGGGCACGCTCGGGATCGTCACCGCTGCCTGTCTGCGGTTGCTGTCTGCGCCGATTGGCCGGGCGACGGCGTGGGTGGGCCTTGGCGGTATCGTCGAAGCGCGCACGCTGCTGCGGCAGATGGAGCGCGCGCTGGGCGAGGCGCTTGAAGGGTTTGAGGTCGTCCCGGCGCATTGCCTCGCATCCGTCCTCGCGCATCAGCCAACGGCCCGCGCACCGCTGTCCGAGCCGCATGAATGGAACGCGTTGATTGAGTGCATATCCCCCACCCAGGACAGCGCCGCTTTGCGCGATCGGCTCGAAGCGGGACTTGGCACAGCGCTGGAACAGGGGCTCATCGCCGATGCCGTGATCGCCGCCAGTGACACTCAGGCCGAAGCGTTCTGGGCCCTGCGCGACGGCATTTCAGCCGCCGAGCGCGCACTCGGCCCGGCCATGCAGCACGATATCTCGGTGCCGGTCGAGAAAATGCCCGAATTCATCCTTGCCGCTGCGCCCGCGATTGAGGACGCGTTCCCCGGCACACGCGCCGTCGCTTTTGGCCACCTGGGCGATGGCAACGTCCATTTTCACGTCCTCGCCCCCGAAGGCGCCGTGCGCAGGGTGTGGGAGGAGGCAGACGGCAAGGACGTCAGCGCGCGGGTTTATGACCTCGTGACGCAATGGGGCGGCTCGATCAGCGCCGAACATGGGATCGGGCAGATGAAGGTCGAAGAGCTCGCCCGCCTGCACGATCCGGTCGCGCTGGCCTTGATGGCGCAGGTCAAAGCGGCGCTTGATCCGGGCAATCTGCTCAATCCGGGCAAACTCCTCCTCAGCCCGCCTGAACGCGAAGCCGCACGGCTTGCGCGCACGGCGGCAAAGGCTTAAGGGCCGCGCTTTCGACAGCGGGAGCAATCCTTTTCCGCTGAGGGGATCAACCACCACCGTTTTCGGAGACGATGTCATGGCCAGCGCGCCGCAACCGCAACTTCCGTTGTTCTACAAGGACCTTCTGCCGCTCAACAGCCGCGACCATGCGGACTGGAAAGCCGGCACGCTTGAAAGCGCAGCCTATCTCGCCGCAACCCATGCGATCCCGCTGACTTCGGACGAATTCGTCGATGCCCAGCGCAATTACCCGATCGTCTTCACCGCTGGTGACAGCCCGCTACCGATCGCGCTGTTCGGCCTCAACGAAGGCGTGAACACCTTCGTGGGCGACGACATGAAGATCAACGAGGTCGTCTATCTTCCCGCCTATGCGCGCCGTTACCCCTTCATCCTCGCCAAGCTCCAGCCGACCAGCGAAGACATGTCGCTGTGCTTCGATCCGTCTGCCGGCCTGATCGGCAAGATGGACGAAGGTCTGGCGATGTTCGACGAAGCCGGCCAGCCGACCGAATACACGCAGGGCGTGCTCGAATTCTGCCGCCGCTTTGAAGAAGCCGGTCAGCGCACCAAGCTGTTCATGGACGAACTCGCCAAGCTCGACGTCCTGATGGACGGCGAAATTGCGATCACCCGCAATGACATGCCCGATACGCCGTTCATCTATCGCGGCTTCCGCATGGTCGACGAAGCCAAGCTGCGCGAACTGCCGGCCGACAAGCTGGAAGAGCTCACCAAGAACGGCATGCTGATGCTGATCTATGCGCACCTGTTCTCGCTGAACCTGATGCGCTCGCTGTTCGAACGCCAGCTTGCACAGGGCAAGGTGCCAGCACCTGGTCAGGGCGCCGCAGCCCCCGCGCTCAATTAATTCAGCTGGCCGGGGCGGCAACGCGCCGGCGCTGGTTTGCGAAACATGACGGGCAGGCAGGCCATGGGCCGCCTGCCCGTTTTGCGTTTGGATGGGTCAGCGCGCTACTCGGCGGCTTGGCGCAGGCCTTCATTGCCGCCGAGCAAGGCGGTTTCAGCCCCCAGCTCGCGGGTCAGGGCGGCGAGCTGGGCGGCTACTGCGGGCAGGCCCGGCCCCGGCTCGGACATCTGGCGATCAAGATAGGTCGCACGGCACACTTCGATCTGCATCGCATGAACGCCCGCTTGCGGTTTCCCGTGGCGATCGAGGACATAGCCGCCCGAATAGGGTCGGTTCTGCGCTGCGGAGACGCCGCGCGTTTCCAGATGGGTGAGCGCCCGGCCCATCAGCGCCGTATGGCACGATGCCCCGAACCGGTCTCCCAGCACAAACACCGGCGCGCGCGCTTCGCCATCGGTCGGACGGAGCGGCGGCATGGAGTGCAGGTCGATCAGCAGCGCGGCGCCCCACTCGGCGCGAATCTGCGCGAGCGCTGCATCGAGCGCGGCGTGATAGGCGCGGTGAATCCCCTCAATCCGCGCATCAAGTTCAGTCGGAGCAAGCCGTCCGCGCCAGATCTCGCCCGATCCGGGCAGGCGGCGCGGCACGAGCCCCAAACCGCTGCGTGCGCGGGCGTTGCTCCGCTGACCCGGCTCTGACGTCATGACGCCTTCGGGTCGTCCACCCTCGATCATGTCCCAGTCGATATCGTCCTCGCCGCGGTTGAGATCGAGCAGCGCGCGCGGCGCATGGGCGACCAGCAGCGCCGCGCCCGTCTCGCGCGCGATGGCGACCCCGAGCCGGTCGGCATGGCGATCCTCCAGCCGCAGCTGCGCCAACGCGGAATCTCGCATCCGGGCGGTGATCGCGGCAGGATAGGCGCGCCCCGCATGCGGGACCGCCACCAGCACCGGCAGGCTCATGCGCGGCGGCGTTGTCAGCGTGAAGGCTGGCGCATCATTCAGACCCGGCACAAACCCGCCGCTCAGCGAGGCGCGAACCGGGGACGATGCCGAGCGAGAGGAGCGGGAGGGCGATGACATTTCGCTGCCCTTGCTGACGGTTTTGCACAGGCCTGTCAAAGCCTGATCGGCCGATCGTCACCTGCTCCCATTGCGCTATTTCGTGCCAATTCGCGCCACATCGGATGCATTCCGTCGCACGCACAAAGATTTCTTAAGCCGGTCCTGCTAATGCGCCTGACATGACAGCGACACGCACCCCCCGCATCCTGCTCGCCGAGGACGAAGAGGCGATGCGCGCCTATCTCGAACGGGCGCTCACCAATGCCGGCTACTTCGTCAGCGCGGTTGACCGCGGCACTGACGCGGTGCCGCTGCTGGAGACCGGCGATTATGACCTGCTGCTCTCGGACATCGTGATGCCCGAAATGGACGGGATCGAGCTCGCCCAGCGCTGTGCCGAGATTTCCCCGCGCACCAAAGTGATGTTCATCACCGGATTTGCCGCCGTGAGCTTGCGCGCCAGCCGCGAACAGCCGGCAGCCAAGGTGCTGTCAAAGCCGTTCCACCTGCGCGATCTGGTGCTGGAAGTGGAACGCGTGTTCGAGGAAGCGGACGCGCTGCGCGGGTAACAGTTCCGAATCGCTTGCACCTTTCCAGGGCTTGCGTTAAGGGCCGCCTCCGCCCCGGAAAGGGGCCGATCCGATGGTGCGGGCGTATAGCTCAGTGGTAGAGCACTATGTTGACATCGTAGGGGTCGCAAGTTCAATCCTTGCTACGCCCACCATCGTGTGATCCAAGACAGCCCGCCCTTTCGGCGGGCTTTTTTGTGTCCTGCGTCTGCCGCACCGGCTGTTGCGTTTCATTCGCATGTGCGGCGCTTGCAAGCCTGCCCTCCTCTGCTAAAGCCCCTCGCGGGATCTTTGAGCCTTTGGACGAGGCTCTGAACAACTTCCTGTCGATCAATCACAGCCCTGCGCAGACGGGGCAAGAAGGATAGGGCAACAGCCATGCAGAAAATCAAAGTCGCCAACCCCGTCGTCGAGCTCGATGGCGACGAGATGACGCGCATCATCTGGCAATGGATCCGCGAACGGCTGATCCTGCCCTACCTCGACATTGACCTGAAGTATTACGACCTTTCGATCGAGAACCGCGATGCGACCGATGATCAGGTGACCGTCGATTCCGCCAATGCGATCAAGCAGTATGGCGTGGGCGTGAAGTGCGCGACCATCACGCCTGACGAGCAGCGGGTGGAGGAATTCGGCCTCAAGAAGATGTGGAAGAGCCCCAATGGCACGATCCGCAACATCCTTGGCGGCGTCGTCTTCCGCGAGCCGATCGTGATCGACAACGTGCCGCGCCTCGTGCCGGGCTGGACTGACCCCATCGTGGTCGGCCGCCATGCCTTCGGCGACCAGTACAAGGCGACCGACACCCTGATCCCCGGCCCCGGCAAGCTGCGCCTGGTGTTCGATGGCGATGATGGCACCAAGATCGATCTCGACGTGTTCGACTTCCCCAGCGCCGGCGTGGCGATGGCGATGTACAATCTCGACGATTCGATCCGCGATTTCGCGCGCGCCAGCTTCAACTACGGCCTCAACCTCGGCTGGCCGGTATACCTCAGCACCAAGAACACCATCCTCAAGGCCTATGACGGGCGCTTCAAGGACCTGTTCCAGGAAGTGTTCGACACCGAAGGCTTTGCCGAGCAGTTCAAGGCCGCCGGCATCGTTTACGAACACCGCCTGATCGACGACATGGTCGCCTCGGCGCTCAAGTGGTCGGGCAAGTTCGTCTGGGCGTGCAAGAACTATGATGGCGACGTGCAGTCGGACACGGTCGCACAGGGCTTCGGCTCGCTCGGCCTGATGACCTCCGTGCTGCTTTCGCCCGATGGCAAGACGGTGGAAGCCGAAGCCGCGCATGGTACCGTCACCCGTCACTACCGTCAGCACCAGCAGGGCAAGTCGACCTCGACCAACCCGATTGCTTCGATCTTCGCCTGGACTCGCGGGCTCATGTATCGCGGCAAGTTCGACGGGACGCCCGAAGTGGTCAAGTTCGCCGAAACGCTGGAGCGCGTCTGCGTCCAGACGGTCGAAAAGGGCCACATGACCAAGGATCTGGCGCTGCTGATCGGCCCCGGTCAGGCATGGCAGACCACCGAGCAGTTCTTCGAGACGGTCGCGCAGAATCTCGAAAAGGAAATGGCCAGCTGGGCCTGAGGCCTGGCTAGGGAGCATCATGGCAAGCCGATCAACCGCACGTCTGGAAATTCGCCAGGCCAAACTGAAAGACGTGCGGGCGATCGGCGAGCTAGTGCGCCGCGCCTATGATGATCTTCCCGCCTATACGCAGGGCGAAATCCGCGGGCAGATCAACAACTACCCCGAAGGTTGCTTTGTCGCGCTGTTCGATGGCGCGGTAGTCGGTTACTGCGCCTCGATGCGGCTCGACGAGCGCGTGGCGCTGTCAGATCACACCTGGGACGAAGTGACCGGCAACGGATTCGGCAGCCGTCACGATCCGACCGGCGACTGGCTCTACGGCTACGAGCTTTGCGTTGATCCGGCAGTGCGCGGCACGCGGCTGGGGCGCAGGCTCTACGAAGAACGCCGTGCCTTGGCCGAACGGCTCGACCTCACCGGGATCGTGTTCGGCGGACGGATGCCCGGCTACGCCCGCGCCAAGCGCCGCAAGGCGAACCGGGCGGATACGCCGCAGGAATATCTCGACCTCGTGATCGAGAGCAAGATCCACGATCCAGTGCTCCGCTTCCAGCTCGCCAACGGGTTTGAAGCGGCGGGCATCATGCCCAAATACCTGCCCGAGGACAAAGCCAGCCGCGGCAATGCCGTGCGGATGATCTGGCGCAACCCCTACGTGGACGGCGACGCCCCGCCCAAACACCGCCTGCCGCGCGATGTCGAAAGCGTGCGCATCGCGACCTGCCAGCTGCAATCGCGCGCGGTCTCCGGCTTCGATGAATTCATGAAGCAGATCGAATATTTCGTCGATGTCGCCGCCGATTACGAAGCGGACTTTATCGTCTTCCCCGAGATGTTCACGGTGATGCTGCTCTCGGCCGAGCCTAAGGAACTCACTCCGCTCGAAGCCATCGAGACGCTCAGCGATTACACCCCGCGTATCCGCCAGCGCCTTTCCGAAATGGCGCTCGCCTTCAACATCAACATCATCGGTGGATCACACCCGACCCGGATGCCCGACGGCGACATCCACAACGTCGCCTATGTCTGCCTGCGTGACGGATCGATCCACGCGCAGGAGAAGATCCACCCCACCCCTAACGAAGCCTATTGGTGGAACATCAAGGGTGGCGATTCCATCGACGCGATCCCCACCGATTGCGGCCCGATTGGCGTACTGATCTGCTATGACAGTGAATTCCCCGAACTCGCCCGGCGGCTGGTGGACGAAGGCGCGCGGATCATCTTCGTACCGTTCTGCACCGACAGTCGCCAAGGCTATATGCGCGTGCGCTACTGTTCGCAGGCGCGCGCGATCGAGAACCAGTGCTTTGTCGTCATGAGCGGCAATGTCGGTAACCTGCCGAACGTCGCCAACATGGACATTCAGTACGCCCAGTCGTGCATCCTCACCCCCTGCGACTTCCCGTTCGCGCGTGACGGGATCGCGGCCGAGGCCTCCGAGAATGTCGAGACCCTGACGATCAGCGACGTCAACCTCGCCGATCTCAGCTGGGCACGCGCCGAAGGCACGGTGCAGAACCTCGCCGACCGCCGCTTCGATCTCTACCGGATCGAGTGGGACAAGCGCGTCGGCAACATTAAGGACCCGCTGGGCGAACAGCACGTCACCGGGCAGAAGCAGCCAATCGGACCGCACGGCGCAGGCGGTGGATGACAGGCGCGCAGCGCCACGTTAAGCCGATGGCGTGGCTGGCGAACTGACCCTCTCTCCCTTCCTGTCCGACGCGCTGGTGATCCTCGGCGCGGCGGGAATCGTGATTCCGGTGTTCGCCCGGTTCAGGATCACGCCGATCATCGGTTTCATCCTGATCGGTGTGCTGGTCGGCCCGTTCGGCCTTGGCTCGCTCGTCGAGCGAATACCCTGGCTTTACTACGTCACCATCAGCGAACCCGAGCGGCTCACGCCCTTTGCGGATTTCGGCATTGTGTTGCTGCTGTTCGCCATCGGGCTGGAACTGAGCTTCAACCGCTTATGGGCGATGCGCAAGCTGGTGTTCGGGCTCGGCGCGCTGGAGCTGTTGATCATCGGATCGTCGCTGGCGGCCTTCCTCGGACTAGCGGGCAGCATGAGCCCAGCTGGTGCGCTGGCGCTCGGCTTTGCTTTGGCCTTCTCCTCCACCGCGATTGTGCTGCCGATTTCCGGCACCCGCACGCCGGTTGGGCGCGCCGCGCTATCGATGCTGCTGTTCGAGGACATCATGATCGTCCCGATCATCTTCATCCTCGGCGCGCTGGCGCCCAATGCGGCGGATGATGGCTGGGCCGGGATGATCGAGACCTTGTGGCAGGGCGGGCTGGTGATCGCTGTGCTGCTGATCGTCGGCCGGTTCGCCCTCCCCCGCCTGTTCGCACAGGCTGCGCGCACGAAGAACCCCGAACTGTTTCTTGCCGCCTCGCTGCTGGTGGTGATCGGCGCGAGCCTGGCGACCGCTCTGGTCGGCCTCTCGCCCATCGTCGGCGCGCTGATCGCTGGCCTGCTGATCGCCGAAACGGAGTATCACACCGAAGTCGAGCAGATCATGGAGCCGTTCAAGGGCCTCGCGCTCGGCGTGTTCCTGATCACGGTCGGCATGAGCATCGACCTGTTCGATATTGGCGCGCATATCGGCGAGATCGCGCTCGCGGTGGTCGGCGTGCTGGTGTTCAAAGCGGCGGTCACCGGCGTATTGCTCCGCCTCATGGGCGCGCGGCGCAGCACGGCGGCGGAAACCGGCGTACTGATGGCCTCGCCATCCGAAACCACGCTGATCGTGCTCGCCGCCGCTACCAGCGCGCTGGTGATCGATATGGAAACGGCGCGCTTTTGGCAGACCGTCACCGCCATTGGCCTTACCATCACGCCGCTGCTGGCGAAGCTTGGCGCGGTCATCGCGCGCCGGGTGGACGGGGTCGCCGCGATCGGCGGCACGGATGACAGCGACGATGTCCGCACCATCATTGTTGGCGGCGGCCGCGTCGGTCGGCTGGTGGCCGACATGATGCAGACCCATGGCAAGCCCTATGTGATGATCGATTCCAATCCCGACCTTATCGCCGATGCCAAGCGCGACGGCTATCGCGCGATCTTCGGCGATGCCGCCCGCGGTGACACGCTGGCCCGGCTCGGGGTCGAGGTCGCGCCCGCCGTCGTGCTGACGATGGACGAACCGGTGCTGGCCCAGCGGCTCGTCACGAAGCTGCGGCAGACCTATCCCGACTTGCTGATCGTAGCCCGCGCCCGCGATACCGACCATGCCGCAGCCATGTACCGCGCCGGAGCGAGCCATGCAGTGCCCGAGACGCTGGAAAGTTCGCTCCAGCTATCCGAGGCCGTGCTGGTCGATATCGGGGTCGCGATGGGCCCGGTGATCGCCTCGATCCACGCCAAGCGCGACGAGTTCCGCGAGCAGCTAGAGCGTGACGGTGGGCTGAGCGAAAAACCGAAATTGCGGACGTCGACCAACGCGGCGGCTTAGTCCTCTGCGATACGCCAATGCGTCACCCAGACATAGGGCCGCGCATCGGGTGCCTCGCGCAGGCTGAAACCGCGCCGCGCCTGAAAACAGGTGTCATAGGCAATACGCGCCGTGTTGCTCGAACGGACCGGACGGCAGGTCGTGACGCGGCCCTGTTCGTCGAAAGTCACGGCAACAATCACCTGTGCCTCAATATCATTCTGCAAGGCATCGCGCGGGTATTCCATCGCCCGGTATTCGAGATCGGCGAGCGAAAGGCGCTCAGTCTCGGGCGGGATCGCGTAACTGCCAAAGGTCACGGGCCGCCGTTCGAACGGATAGCCGATTGAGGCTCTAAAGGTCGCCTCGCCCTTGATCGGCTGGCCGGTGTGGCTGCGAATGCTCAGCCGGTAAGTTGCGCTTGTGTAGTCGAGAGCTAGCACCGGATATGGCTGGAACCGCCCCACCCGCAGCGCCTGCGCGCAGAGCGCTTTTCCTGCAGGCGCAAGCTTCTCGTTCGCATCAAACCGGCAGTCCTGCACCGTGCCCGCAGCATTGATTGTGAGTTCGACACCGAGCCGCTCGCGCCCCTGATCAAAGGCACGGCGAAACGGCATGAGCGCGTCATCGAGAATGCCGAGGTCCAGCACACCCGCGCCGGTCACATCAAAGACATCGCCGCCGAAAATGATCTCCGTCTGATCCTGCGCTATGGCGGGCATGGCTTGCACACAAGCAAGCACCGCCGCCAAAATGCTGGCACCGCGAGGCGTCATCCCGCCATAACGGCCTTCACCGCCGCGAGCGCATCAGCCGCTTTGCTGCCATCCGGCCCGCCGCCCTGCGCCATGTCCGGACGGCCGCCGCCGCCCTTGCCGCCGAGCGCTTCCACGCCTGCACGCACCAGATCGACCGCGCTGAAACGGGCGGTAAGATCATCGGTCACGGCCGCCGCAATGCTAGCCTTGCCGTCATTGACCGCGATAATCGCCGCCACACCCGATCCCATGCGCTGTTTCGCCGCATCGAGCAGCGGGCGCAGTTCCTTGGGGTCGAGCCCGTCGAGCACCTGACCGCTGAACGCAACGCCGGCGATCGCTTCATCCGCCGCCGCCGCGCCGCCGCTTGAACCGCCACCGCCCAGCGCCAGCGCCTTCTTCGCCTCAGCCAGCTCCTTTTCGAGCCGCTTGCGTTCGTCGAGCAGCGCCGCGAGGCGCGCGGGCACTTCCTCGGGTGTCGCGCGGATCACGCTCGCCGCCGTCTTGAGCGCTTCTTCGCGGCTGACCAGCCACTGGCGCGCGCCTTCTCCTGTCATCGCCTCAATGCGGCGAACGCCCGAGGACACCGCGCTTTCTGACACGATCCGGAACACGCCGATATCGCCGGTCGCGCGCACATGGGTGCCGCCGCACAATTCGACCGAGTAATTGCGCCCTTCCTTGCCCGACCGGCCCATCGCCAGCACGCGCACTTCGTCGCCGTACTTTTCGCCGAATAGCGCCAAAGCGCCAGCGGCCACAGCGTCATCCGGAGTCATCAGGCGGGTCGAGACCTGCTCGTTGGCGCGAATTTCGGCGTTCACTTCAGCTTCGACCGCCGCGATATCGTCCGGCGTGAGCGCCACCGGGTGCGAGAAATCGAACCGCAGGCGATCTTCGGCGACCATGCTGCCCTTTTGGGTCACATGCCCGCCCAGACGATTGCGCAGCGCAGCGTGAACGAGGTGGGTAGCCGAGTGGTTGGCGCGGATACGGTCACGCCGGTCGGCGTCGACTTTCATCTCCACCGTATCGCCCACCGCGACTTCACCCGCCTCAATCCGCACCTGATGCGCGTGAAGGCGGCCCAAAGGCTTGGACGTGTCAGTGACCGTGCCCTTGAAGCCTGCGAGGCTCGCCATAGTGCCAGCGTCGCCGGTCTGGCCGCCGCTTTCGCCATAGAATGGGGTCTGGTTGGTGAGGATCACGACCGCGTCACCCGCAGCGGCGCTGGCGACTTCGGCGCCGCCTTTGACGATGGCGACCACCCGGCCCTCACCGCTGGTGGCGGCATAGCCGGTGAATTCGCTCGCGCCTTCTCGTTCGGCGATGTCGAACCAGACTTCGCCCGAAGCCGCGTCGCCGCTGCCCTTCCACGCGGCGCGGGCGGCGGCCTTCTGGCGCGCCATGGCGGTGTCGAAGCCGTCCTTGTCGACCCCAATGCCGCGCGCGCGCAGGGCGTCCTCGGTAAGGTCATAGGGGAAGCCGTAGGTGTCATAGAGACGGAAGGCGATCTCGCCATCGAGTTCGCCGCCCTCGGCAAGGTCACCTGTGGCTTCGTCGAGGAGCTTGAGGCCCTTGTCGAGCGTGCGGCGGAACTGGGCTTCCTCGCGCTCAAGCACTTCGGAAATCAGCGCCTGCCCGCGAACGAGCTCGGGATAGGCTTGGCCCATCTCGGTGACGAGCGCGGGAACGAGACGGTGCATCAAGGGCTCGGCTGCGCCGAGCAGGTGCGCGTGGCGCATCGCGCGGCGCATGATGCGGCGCAGGACATAGCCGCGGCCTTCGTTGGACGGGAGCACCCCGTCGGCCATCAGGAAGCTGGTCGAACGCAAATGATCGGCGATCACGCGGTGCGATGCTGCTTGTTCGCCTTGCGCAGCGACGCCGGTGAGTGCTTCGCTGGCGGCGATCAGCGCCTTGAAGGTGTCGGTGTCGTAGTTGTCATGCACGCCCTGAAGCACGGCGGCGACGCGTTCGATGCCCATGCCGGTGTCGATCGAAGGCTTGGGCAGATCGCGGCGGGTGCCGTCGGCCTGCTGCTCATATTGCATGAACACGAGGTTCCAGATCTCGACGAAGCGGTCACCGTCTTCATCCGGGCTACCGGGAGGGCCGCCGAAGATGTGATCGCCGTGATCGTAGAAGATTTCCGAGCACGGGCCGCAGGGGCCGGTGTCGCCCATCGACCAGAAATTGTCGCTGGTGGAGATGCGGATGATGCGGTCGTCGGGCAATCCGGCGATTTTGCGCCACAGGGCGTGGGCTTCATCATCAGTGTGGTAGACGGTGACGGTCAGCTTGTCCTTGGGCAGACCCCATTCGCCGGTCAGCAGCGTCCAGGCATGTTCGATCGCCTGCTCTTTGAAATAGTCGCCGAAGGAGAAATTCCCCAGCATTTCGAAGAAGGTATGGTGGCGCGCAGTGTAACCGACATTGTCGAGATCATTGTGCTTGCCGCCCGCGCGGACGCATTTCTGCGAGGAGGCCGCGCGCGGGGATACGGGGGTTTCCAGCCCGGTGAAGACATTCTTGAACGGCACCATCCCGGCGTTGACGAACATCAGCGTCGGATCATTGTACGGCACAAGCGGCGCCGAAGGCGTAGCCGTGTGGCCAGCCTTGCTGAAATAGTCGAGGAAGGAGCGGCGGATTTCGTTCGTCGATGTCATGGCGGTGCAGTTAGGCAAACCGCAAGGATTTCGCAATGGAGCGCGCAAAATCGGCCGTCACGCCGCCGCAATGACGGGGCAAAGATGGCACAATAACCCCGCGATAACCCCGCCATAACCTGCCGACACCCCGCACCGAAAAGCCGACCAGCACCCCGTAGCGGGATGGTGATCGGCTTCACGGTTGTCCGGGTGGCAAGCGCGCGATGCTTGCCCGATACCCGCTTAGGGATCAGTCGTCAGAGTCCGCGTCCGGCCCTGTCATCATTTCCCCGGCGACCTGATCGGTGCGGCTGCGGATCGCAGCTTCCAACCGGTCGCAAACTTCAGGATGTTCCTTGAGATAGGTCTTGGCGTTTTCACGGCCCTGACCGATGCGGATGCTGTCATAAGAGAACCAGCTCCCCGACTTTTCCACCAGACCTGCCTTCACGCCGAGATCGATGATCTCACCGATCTTGGAGATGCCTTCGCCGTACATGATGTCGAATTCGACCTGCTTGAACGGCGGGGCGACCTTGTTCTTGACCACCTTCACGCGGGTCGCGTTGCCGGTAATCTCGTCGCGGTCCTTGATCTGTCCGGTGCGGCGGATGTCGAGGCGCACGGAAGCGTAGAACTTCAGCGCGTTGCCTCCGGTGGTGGTTTCCGGATTGCCGTACATCACCCCGATCTTCATGCGCAGCTGGTTGATGAAGATCACCATGCAGCGCGAGCGGCTGATCGAGCCGGTCAGCTTGCGAAGCGACTGGCTCATCAACCGGGCCTGAAGGCCAACGTGCGAATCGCCCATTTCGCCTTCGATTTCCGCGCGCGGCACCAGCGCCGCGACCGAATCGACCACCAGCACATCGATCGCGTTGGAGCGCACCAGCGTGTCCACAATCTCCAGTGCCTGCTCACCGGTATCCGGCTGCGAAACGATCAACTCGTCAATGTCGACGCCGAGCTTCTTGGCATAGACCGGGTCGAGCGCGTGTTCCGCGTCCACGAAGGCCGCCGTGCCGCCCATCTTCTGCGCTTCGGCAATAACGTGCAGCGCCAGCGTGGTCTTGCCCGAGCTTTCCGGGCCGTAAACTTCGATCACCCGGCCGCGCGGCAGGCCGCCGATGCCGAGCGCAATATCCAGACCCAGCGATCCGGTCGAAATCGCTTCGACCTGCATGGTCTCTTTCGAGCCCAGCTTCATCGCCGAACCCTTGCCAAAGGCACGGTCAATCTGTGCAAGCGCAGCTTCGAGAGCCTTTTGACGATCCACGGCTTTTTTGTCCTCTTCCACCAATTTCAATTGGGTAGCCATCGCACGCGCTCCTTCGATTGACCAGAGGCGGCAAAACAGTTTTCCGCCGCCCGGTGGAGCCTATGTATCGTGTTTGTTCTCATGGAACAAGTAGGGAACGAAGAATTTTTCAGCAGGCGCCGCGTAGCCCGTCCCTACTCGTCGGCAGCTTCGCGGTGCTTCCAATCGAAAGCCTGCGTCTGATTGGCTGGCACCGTCAGTTCGACCGTCTGGTAGCCGTTCTTCACCTCGACCTTTCGGCCTGGGAACCGGATGTCATATTCGCCCGCATAGCCCACTTGCAGCCGCAGCGTGATGGGGTGCGGGTTGGCGTTGGTGATGCGAGCGCGCATCGGCGTCCATTGGCGCGCATCCTTGGGCGAACCCTTATCGGTGGCCCCGCCGCAACGCACGAAGACCTGCGCACTGGTGCCGAGGTCGAGTTCGATATCCTGCCCGCGCGCATAATCACGCAAATTGACCTGCGCGGCGAGCTGCGGTCCGCGCGATGTGGGCTCATAAAGCGTCATCGCGCCTTGCGGCAGGGCGATGCCAAGGCCCTTTGTCTCTTCGTTCTTGGTCACAAGCAGCAGGGTCGCGGCGACGAAATCTTCGTCCTCCGCGTCTTCCTCCTCGATCCAGTCCCACGGATCGCAGTTGCCTGCCTGGTAGAGATAGCGCGCCTTCACCGCGTCCTTGTTGAGAAAGGCCACCTGCTTCATCCCCTTGGCCGAGACATCAACCCGTTCGGGCACGCGAAACAGCTTGAGATCGCCGATGTCCTCTTCTTCCGCGGTGACGACCGAGGGCGATTCGAACACGGCTTCGAGGCGCGATCCGGTGACGACGATCATGCGATCCTCCATCGCCATCATCGCGGGGGCGGGATAGGCCATTTCCGGTGCGTACATGACCGGAGGCGGCGGCGGCGGCGCGATGTCGCTGCTGGTAGTTCCCAACGGATAGCAGGTCAGCCACAGCGCCTCGGCCACCGGCGGATCGGCGAGGCTTTCATAGTCACTGTCGACATTGAGCTTGCCAGCGATGATCTGAAGCCGGGCTTTGTCGAAGCTCTGGTCGTTGTCATTGACGAGGGTGAGCCAGCTCAGGACACCCATGTCGAATTCACCGGCGCCGCCTTTCTCCGTCATGGTGGCGACGTAATTGGCCTGCCAGTCGAAACCCCAGGCAAGATAGGTGAGCGTCACATCATAGGTGCCACCTTCGGGCGAGCGGGTATCGACCGAGAACACCGGGCTGGCCGAAAGCCCGGCAGGCACGCGGTCGTAGGTGAGGGTTTCGGGCAGGCCCGAACACTGCACCGCTTCAAACCCCTGGCTGGTTTGCAGTACCAGACCGCCATCGGCGCGGGTGCGGACGACCGCGCGTTCGCTCACCTGCGCACCGGTCGCGGGGTTCATCCGTGTGATCGACACCCGGTTGCCGAGCGTTCCGTCGACCAGCGATGCGGGCGAGAGCAATTGCGCGTTGCGGTTCTTCTCGATCGTACCGCCGGGCAGGCCGGTGACGATGGCCGAAACGCCGATCATGCCTTCGGCCACGCCTTCGAAGCGGATGGTCGATACGCCCTTGGGCAGCGTCACCCGGCGAGTCTCGCTGATCATGGCGAGGCCTTGGGGGTAATCAGCCTCCAGCGGCTCATCCACGCTACGGTCGGGGTCGCGGTAGATGGTGACGGCGATGTCGGATGGGTGCGCGGCGTCGATCACTTCGCGCGCCCATAGCGGCGAAGCAAGCACCGCAGCTCCCATCAGCGCAAGGGATGGCAGGCGCACGGCCCGGCCCTCAGTAGCGGGTTTCGTAGGTGACGCGGATCACCCGTTCACCCTCGGCCGGGATCGGGACAATGAAGCGCCGCTGGTCATTGTTGAGCTGTTCGCCCTTGATGTCTTCGGACGTGATTCGGAAATCGTCCGACCACCAGTTGCGGTTGAGGCCGGTCTGGGTGAGCTGCACCTCGACGGCTTCCGCTTTCGCGTTGGTGAGGGTGTAGCGCATGGTGGTGCGATAGTAGGTCTTCGGCCGCTCCAGCGTGACCTCCTGCACGACCTTGCCATCCTCAACCACGCGGTAACGCGCGCTCTCTTCCCATTCGTCAGCGGTGATGGTTTCGCGCTTTTCGACTTCGGCTTTGACCGTGATGTCGAAGGCCTCGCCCGTCACCAGCGAAAGATCGCTGCCCATCGGGGTGTGGGAGATCGCTTTTTCGCCAATGAACTGCGGCGTGCCTTCGCTGTCGCGCTGGTAGAAGCGCACGGTGCCTGCCGGGAGCGCATCGCCGAGGCCCTGATCGCGCGAGGTTGAAAAGCCGATACGGCTTTCGACGTTATCCGGCTCCTCGTCATTCTGTTGCCAATAAACGCTGTGCGAATAGATCTTACGCGCGGCCACGCCCTGTACGTCGAGGAAGCTGACCTGCTTGGTCTGCGCATTGGCGACCGTGGTCCGCGCGGATATCGGGTAGAGGTAGAAATCGCCCAAGCGCTCGCGGCTGGCTGCTTCGGTTCCGGCGCGGGTCATGCCGCGATCGCCGAAGCTGCGCCCGCCGCCCGAGCTTGCATCCCCCGCACTCGCCGGGGCGCCTGCGACCAGCACGGTATCGGCCATGTGGAAGGTGGTGCCGGTCTGGTTGGTCAGCGTCACCCAGCCCTGCATGTCGATGGTGCCGCCCTTCTCGTTATAGAGCGCCACATAATCCGCGCTCCAGCCCAGACCATTGGTCAGGTAGCGCAGCGCCACAGGCCGGGTACCGGCGCGGGTACTGTCAAGATTGACCGAGAGCGTGGGGCGCGCGCGCAGATTGGGCGGGACGCGGTCGAAGATGACCCGCACCGGCAGGCCATCATCACGCAGCACCTCGATCCGCTCCCCGATCTTGAGCACCGTGCCGCCCGCGACAGAGAGCACGGTCGCGCGCTCGCGGGTTTCCACGCCGGTGGCGGGGTTGGTGCGTAGCAGGGTGACGCTTTGGCCGACGGCTTTCTCCATCAGCTTGGTCGGGGTGAGCAGGTCGTAATCGAAGTTCTGTTCGATGATCGTGGTATTCGCGGCGGCAAAGCTCAGCGTCTGGGGGTGGATCTGGGCCGAGACATCGGGGAACTCCACCCGCGTCCTGCCTTGGGCAATTGGGAGCTGGCGGACGTCCTGCACCAGCGCGATGTTGTTGTTGTAGATCGTCAGCGCAACCTCGCCCTGCGCCGATTCGGAGCGCGCGCTGTCGTCCGATGTCTGCGCCGCAGCGCCTGCCGCCAGCAAAGCCGCTGCCGATACGCTGCACATAGCGCTGAATGCCCGGTCAATCATCTCGTCCCCTCCTGCCTTATGACAATCAGGATGAACGACTTGGACGCTTTATCCAAGGTGAATGGAGCGCTTTCCCGCCAAATGGGGGGATGGGACGCGGATCACGCCTCGGTAGCTTGCACCGCCCGCGCCTCGCGCAGCACTGCGCCGACCTTGTCGCCGATCGATGCGACGCTGAAGGGCTTGGCGATGAAGTGCATGTCCGGAATGTCGATGTCACGGCGTAGCTGTTCCTCGGCATAGCCAGACATGAACAGCACCGGCATGTGTGGCAGCTTGGCGCGGATCGCGCGGACCATCGCAGGGCCATCCATTCCCGGCATCACCACGTCCGAGACGACGATATCGAATTTCGCCGTACCCTCAGTGATCGCGGCGAGGCCTTCTTCGCCATTGGCGCAGGCCGTGACGTCATAACCTGCCCGCGCCAGCGCCCGCTCGGCGACAATGCGGACCATGTCCTCGTCCTCGACCAGCAGCACCTTGCCGCCCGCCGACCAATCGGACGAAACCAGTTCCTGCACCGGGCGCTTCTTGGGCATTTCGCCGCGGTGGACCGGGAAATAGACCGTGAAGCGTGCGCCAGTGGGATGACCGGCCTTGTCGCTGATATTGTCGGCAAAGATGAACCCGCCTGATTGCTTGACGATCCCGTAGGCGGTCGACAGGCCAAGCCCGGTGCCCTTGCCCTGTTCCTTGGTGGTGAAGAAGGGCTCGAACAGCTTGGGCAGCACGTGCGGCGGAATGCCGCCGCCGGTGTCCTGCACGATCAGCACGGTGTAATCGGCGGCTGGAAGCACCTCTGAACCCAGCTGGATGACCTGCTTGGCCTGCAAGGTGCGGGTGTAGAGCGATATCCGCCCCTGCCCGTTCCCGCGTGACTGGATCGCATCGCGCGCATTCACGGCGAGGTTCATGATCACCTGCTCCAGCTGCTGCGGATCGGCGCGCACCGGGCCGAGGTTGCGGTCATGCTGGACGTAATAGGTGATCTTCTCGCCCAGCAGCCGCTTGATCAGCGGGCTGACTTCGCTGACCACATCGGGCAGCTGGATGATCTCGGGCCGCAGGGTCTGTTGGCGCGAGAAGGCGAGCAATTGCCGGGTCAGCGCGGCGGCGCGGTTGGAATTGGCGCGGATTTGCTGGATATCGTCATAGTCGCTGTCGCCCGGAATATGGCGCAGCAGCATCAGATCGCAGGTGCCGATGATCGCGGTCAGCACATTGTTGAAATCATGCGCGACCCCGCCAGCGAGCTGGCCAACGGCCTGCATCTTGGTGGCTTGTGCGACTTGGCGCCGGAGCTGGTTTTCCTGAGACGTATCGGCCAGGCTGAGCAGCACCGCCGCCTCGCCCAAGCCGCGCACGCCTGCCAAGCCCAAAGACACCGGCTCTTCCGGACTGCCCACCAGCCGCACGGTGACATCGCCGCTGGTCGCAGGCCCGCGTCCGTGACGTCGCACAGCGTCGGACAACGCGGCCTTGTCTTCGCGCACCACCAGATCGGTCGGGAATTGCGGCAGGCCCCGCCCTTCGCGCGCGACCGAGCGCAGGAACGCCTCGTTGCCGAACAGGAAACGCCCGTCACGGTCGGTCATCGCCAGACCCAGCGGCAATTGCGCGAGCAACGCATCAAGCTGCGCAACGCCCGCTTGCGAGGCCCCGTCCCAGCCAGAACCAATGCCGACGCCGCTATCGATCAGCAGCATCAGCGAAGTCGCCTCGTCGGGCCCGGCGGCGGTGACGCGCTCCTCGGGGTCGACAAGCGGAATATCGACCAGCGTCTGCGGCGTGCCGCCCCGCCCTTCGCGGGCGAAAAAGATGCGGTCCCGCTCGTCCGAGCGCAGGAAGCTGACAAAGTCCTGCCCCACCAAGGTCGCGCGGTCATCGCCCGCTGCCCGCTCGGCAAAGCCGGAGCTGACGGCGCGGATGACGCCGTCGGCGGTCGTGATTACTGTCTCAATCCCGGCGCGGCTCAGCATCTTGCCGAACGGCCCCGCCAAATCGAGCAGGCCGAGGTTGTCCACCCGCGCGCGGGCCATCGGGCGCAGCCGCCAGATCAGGTGATCATCCCCGCGTCCGGCGCGGGTGGCGGCAATCTGCCAGCGGGTCTCGTCCAGCGCCTCAAGCGTCTCGATTGACGCTGAACCGTCGCGCCACGCATTGCGCGCGAGCAGCGTCACCGCCTCCTGCCCCGCACGCCCGAACGGCAGCGCTGGCGGGGCGGCATTGGCGCCGAAACTTTCGAGGAAGAACAGATTAGCGCAGACCATGCGATTGGCGCGGTCAGTGATGGCGATCGCCTCACCCTCGCGCTCGATCGCGGCGACGGTGACGCTCCAGTCAGGGGCACCGATACCTTCGCTGGCCGGTGCGCCGCGCATCCGGTCAAGCAACACCACGCCGCCCAGCATCACGCCCGCCGCTAGCACAAAAGCCAGCGCCACAATGCCGCTGCCGGTGGCGAAGAACAGCACGACCGCGCTGGCCACCACCGCGCCGCCCAGCGCAAGCAGCAGCGTAGCGGGAGGTGCGTCGTTAGCCCCGCCTGCGTCAGTCGCAGCGGGCACAGCTTTCGAATCATTGCCAAGGCGGCGGGACAAGCGGGCAGGCTCCTGTGGCTCAGGGATCGCGGAACGCGCGGAAGGGTGCTTCCTACTGCGTGCCGAGCCGCTGGTCGAGCCGTCCCACCATCGCCTTCAACCGTCTGGCGCGCTTGCGGGACACTACAGCGCGCCAAACCCAGACCGAAACGAAATAGCCGATGACAGGCGTGACCAACGCGAGGACGACACACCCCAGCAGGGTTGCCGCGCCGACTTCGTAAATCAGCATCAGCACGGCCCAGGTTCCGTCATCAGCCGTTGCACTCGCCAGGCTGGCGCTGGCGGCATCGAAGCGCAGGAAGAACTCGCCGATGCGGTTGGCGACCACCATCCAGAAGGGCAGCGTGAAGGGATTGGTGATGAACGTGACCAAGGCCGCGAGCGGCACGTTGGCGCGTGAAGGCAGCGCCAGAAAGGCGGCGAGGAAGATTTGCCCGATGGGAACAATGAAAGCCGCAAACAGCCCAAGCGCCACACCGCGCGGCACCGAGCGGCGGGTGAAGCGCCACAATTCGGGCGAGAGGAACCGGTGCGCGATCGGGGCCAGATACTTGTTCGCCGCCATTCCCTCTCGCGTGGGGGTGTTGTTGCGAATGACATCCATTGCCCAGGTCTTGGACCGGAAACTGATGCTCTTTTTGCGGGGCGGCGGGATGCTCATGGGCGAGCGCCTTCCCGACGCGCAAGCAGGCGTAGGGGCGCGACAGTATCGCAGGAGGCAGGCCGGAAGCGCATTGTGGATACCGATATGGGTAGCATAGCCTTGGTGACCAGTAGGTGAATCCGGGCCTTGGTGAGTATTTTTTCGCGGGCCGCGATTTACCCGCGATCCCGCATCAACCGGGCCTTGTCGCGCTTCCAGTCGCGATCCTTGGTGCTGGCGCGCTTATCGTGCGTCTGCTTGCCCTTGGCGAGCGCGAGTTCGACCTTCGCCCGGCCGGTGCTGTTGAAGTAAACCATCAGCGGCACCAGCGTCATACCCTTGCGCTCCACCGCGCCGACGAATTTCTCGATCTCGCGTTCGTGCAGCAGCAGTTTGCGCGGGCGGCGCGGTTCGTGGTTGAGGCGGTTGCCGTGGCTGTATTCGGGGATGTTGGCGTTGATCAGCCAGACCTGCCCGTCCTTCACCTCGGCATAGGACTCCGCGATGCTCGCTTCGCCCGCCCTGAGCGCCTTGACCTCGGTGCCCTGCAAGGCGAGCCCGGCCTCGAACTTGTCCTCGATATAGTAATCGTACCGCGCACGGCGGTTTTCGGCGACGATCTTGAGCTTGTCGAAGGTTACGGGTTTGGGGCGTGCCATGGGACGGGCGATGTAGGAGCGCGAGACGCAAAAAGCGAGGGCCTTTGCGCTGAGCGCCCATGCGGGGTATCGCTTGGTGCACGCAGCACGGGGGCCTGGCGGCATGAACAGTCCTGAACCATTCATCATCGCCGGGGAAAGCATCGCGCCCGGTACGATGCGCGATGTTGCCTTCCCGATCACCACGATGGCGACCGGCACGGCATCATCGCTGGCGGTGCGGGTGCTGCACGGCGCAAGGCCCGGCCCGGCGGTGTTCGTGAGCGCGGCCATCCACGGTGACGAGATCATCGGCACAGCGGTGATCCAGCGGCTGGCCAAGAAGCTTGATCCGGCGGTACTGGCGGGAACGGTGATGCTGGTGCCGGTCGCCAATATCTTCGGCTTCATCACGCATTCGCGCTACCTGCCCGACCGGCGCGACCTCAATCGCAGCTTTCCGGGGAGCGCGGGCGGATCGCTCGCCGGGCAGCTCGCCCATGTGTTCTACCGCGAGGTGGTAGCGCGCTGCCAGCTCGGGATCGACATCCACTCGGCAGCGATCCACCGCTACAACCTCCCGCAGATCCGCATTGCGGCGGGCAACCGCAAGCTGGTGGAACTGGCGATGGCGTTCGGCGCGCCGGTGATCATCGAGAGCCCTTTACGCGACGGGTCTTTACGCGATCTCGCACAGAAGCATGGCGTCGACATGCTGCTGATGGAAGCGGGCGAGGCGCTGCGGTTTGACCGGCTGTCGATTGAGACCGGCGTCGAAGGGGTCGAGCGGGTGCTGGCGCACCTCGGCATGATCGAAGCAGACGACGGCCTCAGCGCCGTCGGCATCCCGGCCCGCGCCAACCGCTCGGTCTGGGTACGCTCCCCACGCGGCGGCGTGGTGCAGATGGTGCGCGAATCCGGCGATCCGGTGAGGAAGGGTGATGTGCTCGCCTGCGTCTCGGGCCTCTTCGGTGAGGAGCCGCAGGAGATGTTCAGCCCCCTGGACGGCATCATCATCGGCCACGCCACCCTGCCGGTGGTGCATCAGGGCGACGCGCTGTTCCACATCGCCGCGATTGCGCACCCCGAACGGGTCGGAGCACAGATCGACACGATTACCGAGGCGATCTTGGCGAGCGAACCTGAGGGGAAAGCGGAACGGCTGCTGGACGAGGACGAGGTGGTTTAGGCCCCCAGCACCCCGGCCAGCACCAGCGCCTCATCCACAGCCCGCTTGGCCTCATCCGAAGCCTCGACGAGCGGCAAGCGCACTTCCGGCTCGATCCAGCCGTGCACGCGGCTCAGCGCATATTTCACCGGCGCGGGCGAAGCGTCAGAGAACATCGCATAATGCAGCGGGAACAGGCGGTCGTTCAATTGGCGCGCTTTCTTCAGCTCATTTGCAGCGATGGCTTCGTGGAACTCGGCGCACAGCTTTGGCGCGACGTTCGCCGTCACCGAAATGCACCCGCGCCCACCCGCCGCCGCGTGGGGTAGCCACAACTCGTCATTGCCCGAAAGCTGGCAGAATTCGCGGCCGATGCCCATCCGGTGGTCGGCAACCCGCGACAGGTCGCCGCTGGCGTCCTTGATAGCGATGATCCGGTCGGGGTATTTGCGCACCAGCTCCACAACTGTCTCGTCGAGCAGGTCGGTCACGGTGCGCGCAGGCACATTATAGAGCACAATCGGCAGGTCGCAGTTTTCGGCGAGATAGCTGAAATGCGCCACCAACCCGCGCTGGCTCGGCCGGTTGTAATAGGGGGCGACGCAGAGGCCCGCCGCAGCGCCCGCCTTCTTGGCGAAGTTCATGTGCAGCTGCGCGTTGCGGGTGTCGTTCGATCCGCAGCCCGCGATCACCGGGACGCGGCCCGCCGCCTGCTCGATGCAGACTTCGATCACGCGGTGATGCTCGGCATTCGAGAGCGTCGAGGCCTCGCCCGTCGTCCCGCAGGGCACCAGCGCGGCGCTGCCGTTTTCGATCTGCCAGTCGACCAGCCGCCGGAATGCGGCCTCGTCAAACGTCCCGCCGCGGAAAGGAGTCACCAGAGCGGGTATCGAACCGCTGAACATTGCCTTTGTCCTGCCTTCATCGCTAGATATCAATCGAAGCGGGCATCCCCCGCCCTCTTTCGTTCACCGCCTGATAAGGAGCCGATTGGCATTATGTCCAGCATGGTCCGTTATTCTTTGTTCTCGTCACGGATTTATGCTGCACTCGGGCTAACGCTTGCGGGCTTTGCAGCGCTGCCGGCCACTGCGCAGAATTTTTCGGGGAGCGATAATCTCGTCGCCCGTCAGCCAGCCGCGATCGACGCGGCGGTGGCGCGCTGGGAAGTACTGCAAGCCAGCCGCACGCACACCTTCGCCGACTATGCGGGCTTCGTGCTCGCCTACCCCAGCTTCCCGCGCGCCGATATTCTGCGCCTGCGGGCAGAGGCCGCGCTGGAGAACGAGGCTCCGCCGCAGGCTGAACTGCTGCGCTATTTCGATGCGAACCCGCCGCTGACCAATCCCGGTCGCTCGCGCTACGCGCTGGCACTGGCTGCGATGCAGCATCCCAAGGCCCTTGAGGAAGCGCGCCGTGCCTGGCGCGGGGGCGCGATGAGCGATCCGGTCGAGCTGTACATTGCCGGGCTCTACGGCGCGCAGTTCACGCCGGAAGATCATGCGGTGCGGATGGATGCACTGCTGTGGCAGGGCAAGGGCGATGCCGCCTCGCGCCAATTGGTCAATCTGTCCGAGACCGACCGCCAGCTCGCCATGGCCCGCCTGTCGCTGCTGCGCGGTTCGCGGCCCGAGATGTCCGGCCTCGCCGTGCCAGCGGGAGCAGAAGCCGATCCGGGCTACACCTTCAATCTGGTCAAGTTCCTGCGCTCCACCGGCCAATCGGGCGAGGCAGCGCGCGCCTTCACCAACCGTCCGGCGTTCAATCGGCCCGCCCTTGATCCCGAGGCTTTCGTGGGTGAGTTGCTCTCCCTCGCCAAGGCTACCGGCGCGCGCGATGCGGCCATGATCGCCGCCCGCACCGATGATCTGTTCGCGCCCGGCACCGATGTCTCGCTGATGAGCTTCACCTTGCGCGATCGCTACACCGATCTGATGTGGCTCGGCGGCACGCGGGCGCTGTGGGACATGGGCGACGGCACCACTGCTGCGCCGCTCTTCCAACGCTATGGCGATGCGGCCAAGACCCCGCTGACCAAGGCCAAGGGCTATTTCTGGGCCGGACGTGCGGCGCGCCAGGCGGGCAATGGGGCCGATGCCGCACGCTATTTCGAAATGGCCGCGCGCTGGCCGGATTATTACTATGGCCAGCTCGCCCTGTCCGAGCTCGGTCGGTCGATGCCGTCCTTCGCCGGTCTCCCGCAGCCTGCGATGGACCCGAGCGTCCGCGCCGAGTTCGAAAGCCGCCCGCTGGTCAAGGCGATCCGCGCGCTCGCCGTCAGCCGCCGCGACTGGCGCACCGAGCGCCGCTTCTTCGAAGCCTTGGGCGATGAGGCTGACACGCCGACCGAAATGCTGATGGCCGCAATGCTCGCCAACGAGGTCGGGCTGGACGAGATGGCCGTGGTGCTCGGCATGAAAGCGGGCGAGAACGGGCTTTCCAGTCTTGAACGGATCGGCTTCCCGGTGGTTGCGACGCCGCCCGCTGTCAACGACTGGGTAATGGTCCACGCTATCGCCCGGCAGGAAAGCGAATTTGACCGCACGCGTGAAAGCCATGCTGGCGCGCGCGGTATGATGCAGCTGATGCCCGGCACCGCGCGCGAACAGGCGGGCAAGCTCGGGATGCAATATCTCTCCGCCGATCTGACCGGCGCGCCGCAATACAATATCACGCTGGGCGATGCTTATTTCGCGCGGATGATGAATTATTACGGCGGGGCCTATCCGTTGGCGGTGGGCGCTTACAACGCAGGGCCAGGCCGCGTGAACGAATGGCTGCGCCTCAACGGCGACCCGCGCCGGGGCGAGATCGATTGGGTCACCTGGGTTGAGAAGATCCCCGCCAATTTCGAAACGCGCTATTACATCATGCGCGTGATCGGCAATGCGGTGACCTATTCGCATATGTACCCCGATCGGGCCGGACTGCCGCGTCCGGTCGACACCTTCCTGCGCTAAGCCTGCCCGTGAAGCCGCAGGGGCAACCCATCACGCCTGCGGGGATGGCGGCCTTGAAGGCGCGATACGACCAGCTGCTCGAAACCGACCGCCCGGCGATTGTCGAGATCGTCAGCTGGGCGGCGGGCAATGGCGACAGGTCTGAGAACGGCGACTACCTCTATGGCCGCAAGAAAATGCGCGAGATCGATCGCGAGCTCACTCATCTGATCAAGCGGATGAAAGCTCTCCGCGTCGTCGATCCTGCCGCGCAGGTGGACCGCAGTCGCGTGTTCTTTGGCGCGCGGGTCACTATTGCAGACGAGGACGACGATCAGCAAACAGTGCATCTGGTCGGCGATGACGAACAGGACGCGAGCGCGGGGCGGATTGGCTGGAACTCCCCCCTCGTGCGGGCGCTGCGCGGTGCCGGTGTCGGGGATTTGCGCGTGGTCAGCCTTCCCTCGGGCACGAAAGAGTGGGAAGTGCTTGCGATTAGCTATGACTAGGTTCGCGCTTCTCGCCTTGCTGCTTCTCGCCGCGCCCCTTGCCGCGCGCGAAAGTCTTGGCGTTTATGACGGCTGGGCGGCGTTCAAGGATGCCAAGCCCTTGCGGTGCTATGCAATTGCCAAGGCGCAGGGCAAGCCCCCCGCGCCGGCCTATGCCACGGTTTCCAACTGGCCGGATCGCAAGGTGCGCGGGGCGGTGCATCTTGTCCTGTCGCGCGATGTGGCTGACAAGAAGGTGGTCCGGCTCACCGTTGGGGATAAGCGCTTCGATCTCGTGGCGAAGGGCCGCAATGCCTGGGCCAAGGATGCGCGCGATGATGCGGCCATTGTCGCCGCGATGCGCTCCGCCAGCCGGATGAGCGTGTCGGGCAGCGGCTTTTCCGACCGCTACATCCTCTCCGGAGCCGCCACGGCGATTGATGCGGCGACCGTGGGGTGTGCCAAGCGATAAGCTCTCGTCCCCGCCCCGGACTTGATCCGGGGCCCAGCTGCTTGCCGCAAACTGAGCGGGGTCCCGGGTCAAGCCCGGGACGGGGGATAGTCAAATCTCTCTAACCCCACTATATGCGCGCTCACCCATGTCCGACACCGCACTCATGTCCATTCCGGGCCTCGTTGACCCGGTTCCCGCCGCGCGCGACATCACGCCCCGCGAAGACGGCCGCATTGACCTCATTGGCCTGCCCCGCCCACGCATCCGCGAATTGTTTGCCGAGGCGGGCTTGGACGACAAGGCCGCGAAGCTGCGTGCCAAGCAGGTGTTCCACTGGCTCTACCACCGCGGCGTGACCGATTTCGAGGCGATGACCGACATCGCCAAGCCGATGCGCCCGTGGCTAGCGGAGCGCTTCGTGATCGGCCGCCCCGATGTGGTCGAGGCCCAGCATTCGGTCGACGGCACCCGCAAGTGGCTGCTGCGAACGGCCGACGGTCACGATTTCGAGATGGTCTTCATCCCCGACGAGACGCGCGGAACGCTATGCGTCTCGTCGCAGGTCGGCTGCACGCTTACTTGTTCGTTCTGCCACACCGGCACGATGCGGCTGGTGCGCAATCTCACCCCCGGCGAGATCGTCGGGCAGGTGATGCTGGCGCGCGATGCGCTGGGCGAATGGCCGCGCGGGACCATGGTGTCCGACGCCGATGTGATCGACGAAGATGACGAGGCGGGCCACTACACCGCCGATGGACGCCTGCTCACCAACATCGTGATGATGGGCATGGGCGAGCCGCTCTACAATTTCGATCACGTCCGCGATGCATTGAAGCTGGTCATGGACGGCGATGGCCTCGCCCTCTCGAAGCGCCGCATCACGCTTTCGACCAGCGGCGTGATCCCGATGATGGAGCGCTGCGGCGAGGAGATCGGGGTGAACCTCGCGGTCTCGCTCCATGGCGTGCGCAAGGACGTGCGCGACGAGTTGGTGCCGCTGAACAAAAAATACGGCATCGAAGACCTGCTGCAGGCCTGCGCCGATTATCCCGGTGCCTCGAACGCCCGGCGCATCACGTTTGAATATGTGATGATCAAGGACAAGAACGACAGCGACGATGACGCACGCGAACTTGTCCGTCTGCTGCGCCAGTACAACCTGCCGGCCAAGGTCAACCTGATCCCCTTCAATCCCTGGCCGGGCGCAGGTTACGAAACCTCGACGCCCGACCGCATCCGCAGTTTCTCGCAGATCGTGTTCGAGGGCGGCATCTCCGCCCCCGTCCGCACACCGCGTGGCCGTGATATCGATGCGGCTTGCGGGCAGCTCAAGACGGCCGCCGAAAAGAAATCCCGCGCCCAGCGTGACCGCGAGGCGGCAACAGCAGCGGCGGACGCTTGAGCACCGATCCCGACACGATCGCATTCTATCAGGCGCGCGCGCCGCATTGGGTGTTCCACTCGGGCGAGCATTGCAGCCACCAGCTTGAGAGCTTCCTCGACCGCTTGCCAAAGGGCGCGTCCGTGCTCGAACTCGGGTGCGGCGGCGGGCGCGATGCGGCGCGGATGCGCGAGCGTGGGTTTGTGGTTGATGCCACCGATGCCACCCCCGGCCTCGTCAACCGCGCCAATCAGGCCTTCGCTCTCAATGCCAGGGTCATGGCCTTTCACGAGCTTGAGGCTGAGGCGGCCTATGCGGGGGTATGGGCCCACGCCTGCCTGCTCCACTGTCCGCGCGCTGCCTTCCCCGATGTGCTGGCCCGCATCCACGGGGCGCTCGTCCCGGGAGGCTGGCACTTTGCCAGCTTCAAGCTCGGTGACGGCGAGGGCCGCGATCTGCTCGGGCGGTTGCACAATTTCCCGCCCGCCGATTGGCTGATTGCGGCTTACGAGGCAGCGGGTTTCGTCATCGCCGCGCAGGAGACTTATGCAGGTAAGGCCAGCGATGGCACCCAGCGCGACTGGATCGACCTCATCGTGAGAAAGCCATGAAGCATATTGTCGAAGCCGTCTGCACCGGCACCGCCCGCCCGTTCAACGGCGCGGAACTCAGCGCCATTGCCAAGCGACCCCGGGAAGGCTTGGTGCAAGTGCTGGAAGAAGGTCTCGCCCCGGACGAACAGGCCGACCGAACCGTGCACGGCGGGCCGGAGATGGCGCTGCACCTCTACCCGATCGATCACCACGCCTGGTGGCGAGAGATCATCGGCACCCATCCGGCGCTGGATGAACCCGGCGGGTTCGGATCGAACCTCGCTGTCACTGGCCTGCTGGAGGATAACGTCCATATCGGCGACCGCTTCCGTCTCGGGACTGCGCTGATCGAGGTGAGCCAGCCGCGGCAGCCGTGCTGGAAGATCGAGCACCGTTTCGGCCACAAGGGCATGGTCGCGCAGATCGTCAAGACAGGGCGCTGCGGCTGGTATTTCCGCGTGATTGAGACTGGCGAGGTCGCCGCTGGCGAATCGCTTGAGCGCGTTGCCATCGGCGCAGCGGAATGGAGCGTTGCGCGGGTGTTTCGAGCTCTGGTGGCAGGCAAAGCAACTGCGGAAGAACTGGCACAGCTAGCCGATCTCGCCACGCTCACCCCGCGTCTGCGCGCCAAAGCCGCAGCCCGGCGCGGTTGAGCCACGGTTCATCCCAAAGCGCCCGCAGCTGAACAAATCTGCCGATTTCCTGAAAGTCGCGTTCATCCTGCGTTCGAGTAATCTGAACGAAAAGGGGGTCGCTCCATCGGGGAGCCGCCACAAGGAAGAATGACATGAAAAACCTTGCCCTGCTCGCCGCCGCCGCCGGTTCGATGGCTGTCTTTGCCGCCCCCGCGCAGGCTGCCGAACTGCCCGCCGCGCCCGCGCCGATCTTTGCCAACTTCAACGATAGCGCGGCGCCCTTCACCAGTGTTGCCGCCTATGGCGACCGTGACGACTGGCGTGACCGCCGCGACCGTCGCCATTATCGTGATCGTGACCGTGGTCGCGACTGGGATGACCGTGGCCGCCGCCTCTCGCGCAATGACCGCGTCTGGCGCGGGAATGATGGCCGCTACTACTGCAAGCGTGACAATGGCACCACCGGTCTCGTGATTGGCGCAGTGGGCGGAGCCCTGCTCGGCCGCACCGTTGACACCCGTGGTGACCGTACGCTTGGCACCGTCCTCGGCGGTCTCGCCGGGGGTCTCTTGGGCCGCGAAATCGACCGCGGCGAAGCACGCTGCCGCTAATTGACACTCCTTAACGGGCTGAACGCCGCTGGTCCCATCGCCAGCGGCGTTCTTGCCCGTTCAGCTATCACCGGCAGGGGCTGCGCCGCGCTCCCCGATTGAAGCGCGGCCCCTGCCCTGTTAGCGCTGGGCCATGCCCCAAACCTCAAAATCTGCCGCATGACCCGACCTGCTGTGCTTGTAACCGGCGGGGCGACCCGCATTGGCGCTGCAATCGTGCGCCGCTTTGCCGAGGCCGGATGGCACGTGGTGATCCATTACCGCGCCTCCGGCACCTCCGCCGAAGCGCTCGCCGCCACCTTGCCCTCGGCCGAGACAATCGCTTTTGATCTTGCCGATGATGAGGCGGCCGTGGCCGCTGTGACGCGGCTCGCGGCGCGCCTGCCTAACTGGCGCTGCCTCGTAAACTCCGCCTCGGTTTTTGATTATGACGGTGTAACCGAACTCGATCCCGGTACGAACCGGGCTGCGATGCAGATCAACGCACTTGCCCCGGCCCGCCTTGCTCAGGCTTTCATCGCCCACGCGGTGAGCCCTGCCATGCGCTGCGTGATCCACGTCACGGACATGAAAATCGAAAATACGAACCCCGATTTCTTCAGTTACACCATGTCCAAGCACGCGCTGGCATCCACGATCGGGATGCTGGCCAAGGGGAACCAAGACAAGGGCGTCAGGGTCTATGGCCTTGCGCCGGGGGCCGTGCTGGCCAGCCATGATCAGCGCGAGGAGGAGACCGAAATTTCACACCGCCTCAACCTGCTTCAGCGCAAGACCGGCGCTGACGAGATCGCCAATGCGGCACTGTTCCTGAGCAGTGGTGCGCTCGAAAGCGGGCAGAGCCTCTTCATCGACAGCGGTCAGCATCTGCTGGATCAGCCGCGCGATGTCATCTGGCTCGCCCGCGAACAGGCGCAGGCGACAGGGGCAACCGCATGAAGAAGCACGCGCTCTCGACCCGGCTATGGCATTGGGTCAATGCCGCCGCGATCATCGTGCTGTTCATGACCGGGCTGAACATCTCCAACGCGCACCGCTATCTCTATTGGGGCGATTATGGCTTCGATCCCAAGGATGCCTGGCTCAGCGTCATCAAGTTCCCCGGCTGGGCGACGATCCCGCAGCATTACAACCTCGCCCTCGCGCGTGACTGGCATACGACGGCGGCGTGGCCGTTCGGCGTCGGATTGCTGTTCATCTGGGTCGCGATGCTGGTGAACGGGCATTTCCGCCGCGACCTGACCACCACGCCGCGCGACTGGACGCCGGGCGCAGTGATTTCATCGATCAAGGCGCATTCGGGCAGCGGGGCCGCGCACGGTTACAACCCGGTGCAGCGCATCCTTTACGGCATGGTGTTCGGTGTGCTGTTGCCGCTGATGCTGTTCACCGGTCTCGCGATCAGTCCGGGCTTTCAGGCGGCCGCGCCGTGGCTGCTCGATGTGCTCGGCGGGCGGCAGAGTGCGCGCTCGCTGCATTTCATCGCAGCTTGGGGTATCTTTGGTTTCTTCGTGATCCACATCGTGCTGGCGTTGATGGACTGGCGGCTGATCCTTGAGATGTTCACCGGCGGCAAGCGCGCAGATGCTACGGCCCCGCCCGCTCCGGTTCCGCCCGAGCCCGACACCATGCCCCCCGAAGATGGAGCGCCCGCCCATGGTTGATCTGCCGCGCCGTTCGCTGCTTGCCGGGATAGCCGCCATGGGCGCGGCCGCCTGTTCCAAGATCAACGAGAGCGAGACTGCCAAGACCCTGTTCAAGGCCGCCGAGGACGGTCACCGCATCACCCACCGCGCGCTCGCGGGCAAGCAGGGCCTCGCGCCCGAGTATTCCCGCGCCGAACGTTCGCCCACATTCCGGGGCAATGGCTCGGTCACCGTCGCCGATCCGTTCTATCAGGAGCAGCTCGCCAGGGGTTTTCCCGAATGGAAGCTTGAGGTGAAGGGATTGGTCGAACAGCCGCTCGCGCTCACGCTCGCAGAGGTCAGAGCACTCCCGCAGCGCACCCAGATCACCCGGCACGACTGTGTCGAAGGCTGGAGCGCGATCGGCGAATGGCAGGGCCCGCAGCTCGCCGCGCTGCTTGATGCGGCGAAGGTCAAGGAAGGGGCGAACTTCATCGTCTTCCGCTGCGCCGATGTGCTCTACGGTCGCGACTATTACGAGAGCATCGACATGGTTGATGCCTATCACCCGCAGACAATCATCGCCCACACCCTCAATGGTGAGCCGCTGCCGGAGAAGAATGGCGCGCCGCTAAGGATGCGGATCGAGCGGCAGTTGGGCTACAAGCAGGCGAAATATGTGAAGGCAATCGAAGCGGTCAAAAGCTTCGACTATATCGGTCAGGGCAAAGGCGGGTTCTGGGAGGATGTTGCCGGCTACCAGTGGTACGCCGGGGTCTAGTCTTCCGGGAACAGCCGCAGCATCGTCTGCCAATCCGCCGCGACGATATCCTCCAGCACCGCCAGATCGATATCGGCGAGCTTGTTCACATAGAGGCAGCTCTTGCCGGTGCTATACTTACCCAGCCGTGCCAGCTTTTCGTCCCTGCCTGCGGCGGTGATGTCGTCGCAATAGCCGCCCATCAGGTAGAGCGAGTGCTTGGCCTTTCTGGGGCTGAAGCCGGTGCGCATCCAATGCACGTCGCGCCCGCTTTCGTAGGTCGTGCGGTAATCGCCGTAGCCGATAATGCTCGGCCCCCACATCTTGGGCGCTTCGCCCGTAACCCGGCGAAACATCGCGTCCAGGACGCGGGCGTCCTCGCGCTTGGCCGGCGGCTCGACCGCGGCGAGAAAAGCCTCGACCGGCGTTTCGGTCATCTGTGTCTTGGCCTCAGTCATGTTCTTCCCCCTAACCGGCCCTTTTGCTGCAACCGCGATATTGCGAAAGCTGTCAGGTGCGGTAACCCGGCAGGATTGAACCACGAAAGGAACGCCATGAGCAAGCCACTCCTCGACCGGTTTTTGTCGCGCGCTGTCAAGCAGGGCCGCCTCGGCATTGTGTTCGCCGATGGCAGCGCCAGCACCTATGGCACGAGCGCGCCCGGCTTTCCCGAGATCGTGTTGCGCTTCACCGATGCCCGTGTGCCGCGCGACATCGTGCTCGACCCGCGTCTGGGTGCGGCGGAGGCCTTCATCGACGGGCGGCTGCTGATCGAGGAAGGCGACGTGATGGGCCTCGTCAGCCTGCTGCGGGCCAACAATCCATGGGACAAAGGCGGTGATCTCGGCCCGCCAAGCCGTCTGAAGCGCTGGATCAACCGCGCGAGCTTTGCTGCCGAACAGATCAACAACCGCGTCGGCTCCAAGCAGAACGTCGCGCACCATTATGACATTGGCAATCCGCTCTATGCCCTGATGCTGGACGCGGAGCATTGGCAGTATTCCTGCGCCTATTGGCCCGAGGGCGTGACCACGCTGGCCGAAGCACAAGGGGCGAAACTGGCGCATATCGCGACGAAGCTGGCGCTGTCAGCTGGGCAGGAGGTGCTCGACATCGGCTGCGGCTGGGGCGGGATGGCGATCCATCTGGCCAAGCATCACGATGTGCGGGTGACCGGGATCACGCTGTCCGAGGAACAGGCTGCGCTCGCCCGCGAACGGGTGCGCGCTGCCGGGGTTGCCGACAAAGTGACGATCATGTTGGAGGACTACCGCGACACCGCCGCCAGCGGACGCCGGTTCGATCGGATCGTCTCGGTCGGTATGTTCGAGCACGTGGGCCGTGCGCAGTTCGAAACCTTCTTTGCCGATTGCGCGCGAATGCTGGCGGATGACGGCGTGATGCTGCTCCACACCATCGGCCGCTTCGGCGGGCCGGGCACCACCGATGCCTTCACCCGCAAGTACGTCTTCCCCGGCGGCTATATCCCCGCCCTGTCCGAGACGCTGGCGGCCAGCGAGAAAGTCCGCCTGATCGCCGCCGATGTCGAAACGCTGCGGCTCCACTACGCCAAGACAATCCGCGCCTGGTATGCCAACTGCCTCGCCAACCGCGACGCGATCATCGCCCTGCATGACGAGCGGTTCTTCCGAATGTGGACTTTCTACCTCGCCGGAGCGGCGACCGTCTTCGAGAATGGCGGGATGTGCAATTACCAGATCCAATACGTCCGCAGCCGCCATGCTCTGCCGATCACGCGGGATTATCTGATCGGGAGTTCGGGCGGCTCGCCCGATGATCCTGGACGGTTGCGCGGCCGGTAAACCGGGCCGAAGCCCATTAGCGCCGCACCTACCAGCGGCAGCGCGATTACCCACCAACGAACACCGGATACGCCTTCAGGGCTGGCAATCGTCAGCCCTGCCGTCGCTCCGAGCCCTGCGCAGATTGCCACCACGCCCAGCACTGCGCGGAGGCGCGGCACGGTGCGACCGCCACGGATCGGGCCGAAACTGCGCTCATGCCGCGCGAAGATGGCGATCATGGGGAGCAGCGCGAGGATATAAAGCCCGATCCACAGCGGACGACTCACCCACCATGCGCCCGTGCCCGGAACAGGGTCGAGGCCCACCCCGCCCAGCGCCAGCCAAGCGACAGTCATCACCAGCACAAAGGCGGTTAGGTGCCACAGGAACACGGTCATGATCATCCCGTTCATCAGCACCGTCGCAGTCCAAATGCCGACGTGGTCGAGCATCCGCCGCCCTGCCGGCTCCAACGCCAGCACCAGCCCGATCTGCACCGCTCCCAGGGCAAACAGCGCCAAAGTCGGCGGGAGCGAATTGGAGAAACCGCCCGGCGCGGACACCATCGACACGGGGTAGAAGCCATAGACCGTGATTGATACGAGGATCGCCAGCGACACCGCGAACCACACCCATGCAAACCACGTCGCCGCAAACTTGCCCGCGCGCCAGGCAAATCCCAGCTGGTGGATGCCGAGGAACACCCAGAGGAAATTGGTGAAGTTGACCCACGGCACCTTCACAGTGAAGGTCAGCCAATCAGTCAGCATCGCGGCGGGAATGAAGACGGCAAAGCTCAGCCAGCCGAACCGCTGCCATGCCCGATAGGCGATCGGCGTAAAGGCCGTGACCAGCAGATAGACGGCGAGGAACCATACCGGGATCAGGGCCGCCTCGGTCGCCATTCGGATCTGTTCGCGCGGCAGGCCGGCCTGCGTCAGGATCAGCGCCAGCGCAGCCCACAGCAGCAGAACGGGGAACGTCGGCGTGATCAGGCGCTGCACCCGGCTCGCCAGCCAGTCGCGATAGACGCCATCCTGTGTCAAAGGCGCCTTGGCAGTCGTCGCCGCCCAGCTCACCGAATTGGAATAGCCGCCGACAAGGAAGAACACCGGCATCACCTGAAAGCCCCACGTCAGCCAGTGGGTCCATTCGGCTACCGACAGCAGATCGCCGCGCCGCAGTTCGCCGGAGGCGTCGACATAGAGCCCGGCCATCAGCCAGTGGCCGATCACCACTGCCATGATCGAAACCGCGCGCAGAAAATCGACCCAGCGATTGCGCTCGGGCGGAGTCATTTCCGCCAGCTCGCGCGCCTTGCTCCACATTGTCAGCATGCAATCCCCTGTCTGGCAGCGCGTATGACGCCATCCCTCGGGGACTTAGCAGCAAATTCTGAAAGGAGGATTGCGGCGGCTGCGTCCATCCCCAGTCGCGTCGGCAAAGGCCGATTGCCCCCGCCCCCGCGCGCTGATAGGGGCGCGCCCACGTCATTTCCAAGGAAACCACCCATGGCCCAGCCCCAGAAAGTCGTCCTCGCCTATTCCGGCGGTCTCGATACCAGCGTCATCGCCAAGTGGCTGAGCGTCGAGCGCGGGCTGGAGGTCGTGACTTTCACCGCCGATCTGGGGCAAGGCGAGGAAATTGAGCCTGCGCGCGCCAAGGCTAAGGCGATGGGCATTCCCGATGATCACATCTTCATCGAGGATGTGCGCGAGGAATTCGTGCGCGATTTTGTCTTCCCGATGATGCGCGCCAATGCCCGCTATGAAGGAGACTACCTGCTCGGCACCTCGATCGCGCGGCCGCTGATCTCCAAGCGACTGGTCGAGATTGCGCACCAGACCGGCGCCGATTTCATCGCTCACGGTGCGACCGGCAAGGGCAATGATCAGGTGCGGTTTGAACTCAGCGCCTATGCGCTCGATCCGGATATCAAGGTCATCGCCCCGTGGCGCGAATGGGAGCTGACCAGCCGCACCGCATTGATCGCGTGGGCGGAGAAGCACCAGATCCAGGTGCCCAAGGACAAGCGCGGCGACAGCCCGTTCTCGACCGATGCCAACCTCCTCCACACCTCCTCGGAGGGGAAAGTGCTGGAAGACCCGTGGGAAGAGACACCCGACTACGTCTATTCGCGCACGGTCAATCCCGAGGACGCGCCTGATACGCCCGAATACATCACCGTCGATTTCGAACGCGGTGACGGCGTTGCGCTGAACGGTGAGGCCATGTCGCCCGCCACGCTGCTGACCGCCCTCAACGAGCTCGGCCGCAAGCACGGCATTGGGCGGCTCGATCTGGTCGAAAACCGCTTCGTCGGCATGAAGTCGCGCGGGATGTACGAAACGCCGGGCGGGGAGATCTACGCCCGTGCGCATCGCGGGATCGAGCAGATCACGCTGGATCGCGGCGCGGCGCATCTCAAGGACGAGCTGATGCCGAAATATGCCGAGCTCATTTACAACGGCTTCTGGTTCAGCCCCGAGCGCGAGATGCTGCAAGCGGCGATCGACCATTCGCAGGACAAGGTCACCGGCACCGTGCGTCTGAAGCTCTACAAGGGGCTGGCCAGCGTGGTGGGCCGCAAGTCACCCTACTCGCTCTATTCCGAAGCGCATGTGACGTTTGAGGATGACGCCGGGGCTTATGACCAGAAGGACGCGGAGGGCTTCATCAAATTGAATGGCCTGCGCCTGCGCCTGCTCTCGCGCCGCAACCGCGACGCCTGATCGGACTTCAAAGCGGGGAAAACCGAGTCGGGCCGCTGGGTGCAGTGGCCTGAACCCCTTATCCTGACAGTCTGGGGGCGGTTCTGTGTCCGCTCTTTGCTCCGCTTCGTGACTATTGCGACGAAGCGTTGACTTATCCACTCGTGTCCACAGGACAAATCGCCCGAAGTGGAAAACTCGCCGGTTGGAATGTTGTCAGATCGCCGATTCAGGCGCACCTTCAACTTGTCTTCGGGACACGAAGCAACCGGAACGGAAAGCCGCAAGGCCTTGAAGTTACCGGGGTTTTGATCCCAAAGATGGCGGTGGCATCTGTCCACGCGCTCAGCTGGAGACGGCATGCAGGAGGCTTCGGCCAAAGGCAAGTCTGCTCATTAACGGGTGAGAGCGACGCGATGACACCGGACAGGCCAAGAACCTGGCCGGACGGAAGAGCAGCGGAAACGGCGAAAGCCCCCAAGCCGCCGCGCTTCAGATCGGTAAAGGAACGCGGTCTCGGCCGAGCGAATGCGCAAGGCGGCGAAAATCGACAGGCTTCGGCCGGACGATGGACGCAGCTGGCAGGAGCAAAGCCGGATGCCGGCGCGAGCGCCGGTGACGAAGCTCTGGCAAGGCCAGTCGCAAGACCGGGCAGCGAGAGATTAGACATCGGGCGCCAAGTATGGCCCGGAGCGAAAGGATGCCGAAGGTTCGCCGGACGCATCGTGAGCGAAGGTCATCCACACGCCGGTGAGAGTGGGGTCGGCAGCAATGCCGGCCCCATTTGCATTGTACGGGCCGGTTCGCTCCCCTTCCATCGCTTTTGCCCGAGTCGCTCTGCACCAAAAGCGCACGGCGATGGCCGCTGGCCGACCTCGGTTCCAACGGTTCATCGCATTTCCGGGGCAACTCACTCCCCACCGGAACCCTCCCGGCGACGAAATGCTAACCTGGTTTGCTTTTGGGAAGGTCCCCGCCTTAACGGCCCCGTTATGCGGACGGGAAATCGCATACATGGCCTCGATGCCCGCAGCGCCGCTACGCGGAGCCTGCAAGCGCTTGCATTAGCCGCCTTGCTCGGGCTTGCGCCGCTTGCTGCGTCCTCAGCGGCGACACCGGATGCTGGCACCTCTCGGATTGAGCCTGCTACTAGCGCTGCCATCATTGAACTCGTGCCGCTCCAGCCCACTGCTGAAGTCACCGCACCTGCCTCCGAAACCGAAGCGCCCGCCGCCTCGGCTCCGCAGGAAACTGTCCTCGGCCGCGGCAGCGCCTCTTACTACGCGTCCAAGTTCAACGGCCGCCGCACCGCCAGTGGCGAGCGGTTCGACAATTCCGACCTGACCGCCGCACACCGCAGCCTGCCCTTCGGCAGCCGCGTGCGTGTCACTAACCCCGCCAATGGCCGCAGCGTCGTGGTGCGCGTCAATGATCGCGGCCCCTTTACGCGCGGGCGCCTGATCGATGTCAGCCGCGCCGCTGCCGAAGAACTCGGCATGGTCGCGCGCGGCCACGCCGATGTGGAACTGGCGCTGATCGCCGACTGATCGCGCTAGGGATTGTCCGCGTAGCTCATCCCGAGGCTCGACGTATCGCCGGTAACCTTCAGCTTCAGCCGCGCCGTCTTTTGGCTGGACGTATTGCGCAGCAACGCCATTTCCCCCGGCGCAATCTGCGCATCGACCGCTCCGCCCGGCGCGACAGTCCCGCGCTCCACGGCTGCGGCGCCGTCGGCTTTGCTCAGCACCACCACAGCAACCGGCCCGGTGTTTGTGCCGGTCACGACAAAGCCGCCTTCCTGCCCGCCGCCCAGCTCAAAGGTCTGGCCGGGATCGATCTGAAGGTTGGAGTTGATCGTCCCCGCCTGCACCGCTGCGCCCAGCGCAGCTAGAGTCAGAGCGGCGGCCAACACCGAAGCGGGACGGACAATCTTGAACGGCATTATGCGGCACTCCTTTGCGCTGCTCCCTATCCGCTTCCAGTAACGCGCCCTCCCTCTTGCCGGATGCAGACAGCCGACGATTAGGGCCCTTCGCCTCTTGCGTTCAGTGTCTGCCCGGTTAGGACTTCGCTCGGTTTGCAGGGGGAATGCCGCCATCACGCTCACGCTGATCGTGCTCTATGTCGCTGCCCAGATCGCGCTCGCGGTGTGGGCCGGACGCGGGGCGAAGTCCGATGCCGACTATCTGGTGGCCGGCCGCAGCCTCGGCCCTTTCGCCGTCGGCATGAGCCTGTTCGCCACCTGGTTCGCCTCCGAAAGCCTGATCGCCACCTCGGGCGAGGTCGCGCGGGACGGGATCGCGGGCGCGCGGGCCGAGCCGTTCGCCTATGCCATCGGCATCCTCGCGATCGCGCTGTTCTTCGCCTACCGGCTGCGCGCGGGCGGCTTCATCACCATCGCCGACTTCCTGAAGAGCCGCTTCGGCCCCGCAACCGAGAGCCTTGCCGCTGTCGTCATCGCGCTCTCGGCCACCACTTGGTCCGCCGCGCAGCTGTTCGCCTTTGCCACCATCATCGCGAGCGCATCGGGGCTCGACTTCACCACCGGCCTGATCGGAGCCACACTGCTGGTGATGACCTACACCCTGTTCGGCGGGCTCGCCGGAGACGTTGTCACCGACATCGTGCAGGGCATCGTCATCGTCATCGCGATCCTCATCCTGTTCGCGCTGATGGCGAGCGCCTTCGGAGGGCCGGCCGCCATGTGGGCCGCCGCGCCGCCCACCATCTGGAGCTTCACCGCGCCGGGTGAGAGCTGGATCGACCGCATCGAGCTCTGGCTCATCCCCATCGCCGGCACCATGGTCAGTCAGGAGGCGCTGTCCCGCACGCTCGCCGCCAAGTCGCCCGAGGTCGCGCGGCGGGGCGCGCTGTGGGGAGCGGCGATCTACCTCACCGTCGGGCTGATCCCGGTCAGCTTCGGCCTGTTCGGCCCGCAGCTCGCCCCCATCCTCGGCGTCACCTTCGGCGCTGACGAGGCGTACCTCCCCAGCTTCGCCACCGCCCTGTTCCCGCCCTGGCTGCACATCGTCTTCACCGGAGCGCTGGTGTCCGCGATCCTCTCCTCGGTCGACTCCGCCTTGCTAGCAGTCTCGGCCGTGGTGACCGAGAGCGGGTATCGCCGCCTCCGCCCGGACGCCTCCCCCCGCGCGATGCTGCGCGCCGCGCGGCTGGCGACGGTGGCTGCGGCTGCGGTCGCGGCGCTCTTGGCGATGCAGGGGGAGAGCCTGCGCAACCTCGTGCTTGATGCCGGAGCCATCGCGGCGGTGCTCGCCGTGCCGATCATCGCCGGGCTCGTCGGCTCCACCGCCCGCCGCGCGGCGCTCGCGGCGATCGTGGTGCAGATGGCGGTGCTGGGCGTGCTCGACTGGGGCCTGGGCGTCCCCGGCGCCTTCCTGTGGATGCTGGCGAGTGGGACTGCGACCTTCGCCGCTGTCGCCGCTCTGTCAGCCCGCCGCAGCGCCGCGCCGCGCGCTGTTGGAGACACATGAGACACTGTCCAGGAACCAAAAACCGGCCCCCGCACCACCCCGCTTAGGGGGTGTTCCCGCGCAGCCTTGCGATAAAGGCGTCCAGATCCTCCTCCGCGCCGTCATCCCCCTCCGCAGCCTCGCCCTCACCCTCGTCCGCCCAATCATCCTCGTCATATTCCTCGTAGTCCTCGTCGTCCCAATCCATCACCACCGGCGGATCGAGCAGCAGCGCTACCCGCTCCTCAAACTCCGCCGCGACCTTGTGGACCTGATGCGAGGCTTCGATCCGGTCGAGCCGCGCGAGGTGCGCGAGCAACAGCCGCCCATCGTAACGCGTGCGGGTCGCCACCTCCTCGCCGTGATAGAACACGGTCTCCTGCACCCCGTGGAGCGCCCGGTCGGCCAGCACCTCCTCGACCTGCGGCCGCGCCAGCACCAGCGCCGCATCCCACAATTGCCGGAATTCGGTCGAGGCGCGCCGCATCCGGTACAGATGCGCGCGGCTCACTCCCGCCTGCTGCGCCGCCGCCCGAACATTGCCCCACTGCGCCAGCGTCTGCACGAACGCCGCCTGCACCTCGCGCGACAGATCAGCGGCAAGGCCCGCCGGATCGACAATCTGCGTTGACGGCGCGGACGGGGGAGAATGATCGGACATATAACAGCTCCTCGGCAAAACCACGCCGCAGCGGGCGCAAGGCGCGGGAGCGTATCAGGCGCAAGTCGCTGTAGGAAAATAGATAATCCTCGAGTTTTTTGTGTTCCGCATCGCCTCCGCGATGCGAAATCCTCGCTCATGCGACCTGAAGGTCGCGTCGCTGCGGGCGGGCGGTCGCCCTTGCGGGCCTGCGGCCCGATTACCCTCCCCGGCACGGGGAGGGGGACCACCGCAGGTGGTGGAGGGGCAGGCGCGGTTGATCCGGGCTCCCCCCTCCCCCTGCGGGAGGGGAGCGAGACTTGGGTCTGCACAGCAGGCCCTAGTCGCAGCCGGGAGGGGGGATTTTGCGCCCTACCGCTGCGCTACTTGAGGGAGTCTTTGCTGCCCTACCGCTGCGCTACATGAGGGCGGGCACCAAAATCACCAGATCGGCAAGCGCCCATCCCCGCAAATCAACCGCTCATTGGCAAGCGTGACCGCGCGTATCTCGTCAGGCGTTTCAACCTTCACCCCAATCCGCCCGGCCTCCACATGGGCGAGCCAGCTGGCAATGAACGCCTCCCCGCCCGGATCGCGCAGATCAGTCGGCCCGACAGGCAGCTTGCGCGACGGATCATAGGGCGAGGGATTGGTGAGATAGAGCTCGTGACACGTAATCATCCGCGCGGGTCTCCTGCGAGAGAGGACAAGACGCGCCAAACGACCCGAGCCGCCGCAAGAATGCCCCGCCGCGTCAGGGCTGCGAGGAGCCGAGCGGCGCGGGAGAGCGGTTGCGGCGCGAGCGGGCTAGTCGGCGCGGGCGGGACGGTAGTGGGGTCTGGGGGGTGTAGGAAAGCTTCAGAATTTCTCAAAATCACTTGCACTTGACAGCGCGCAGCGGTTCGCGCTTCTATCCCACGGAGGAGGGCCCAATGCTACGCTATCTGACCCTACGCGAATACAGGGCCTTCAAGAGGCAGAACTTCAATTTCACTCGCTTAAATATCTTCGCGGGACGCAACAATTCTGGAAAGTCGAGCGCCTTAAGCGCATTAAATTTACTCGCGCAAACTACAGGTGTTAGAGAACTTGACAGTACCCCATTACTTTTAAATGGTCCTTTCGATCATTTAGGGACATTTATTGATGTAGTACACGAGAATATTGCCCGAAGACCATTGGGTGTTGATCTAGGATTTGGTCGTTATGACTTACGACTAGACTTCAAGTTCAGGTCTCAACGAAAACAAATCGAACTCCAGGGATTCAATTTGTCAACGAGAGGTAGCGAAATATTTCGCTATTCATCACGAAAAGATGCCTTTGATGTGTACGTTGAGGGTCAGGAAATAACTAAGGCTTTTCCCGGAATAAGGAAAAGGCGACCGACCTTTAGAAATTTCTGGCCCGTTTCTTTTTTAGATTTGCAGGATCTTCGTCGCCTCGACGAGGTAAAAGTGAGTGCAAATGATCCAGCACTCGATTCACGAGAGCGATACTTTCGCCTGTTTCGGCACCTTAGCATGGCTGGCCGCGAACTTGAGCAGTATTTCGAGGAATTTGAATCTCTAAGCGCCTTTCGAGACCGACCTCAAAGAACCTATTTGTATTCTGGGGAAACGGCCCGACGCGTTGGTGTTACGGGCTCTAACGCAGCCCTGATGCTCGCGGCCGATGAGTCGCGTCGGGGATCAGAGAAAAACAACTTGGCTGACTCGCTTTCTCGTTGGTTCAGGGCAACTGGAATCGCACAGGACGTCTTCGTAAAGCCGCTTACATCTCGACATTTCGAAATTTGCATTCGGTCAAACGATGGATCGGAACACAACATTTGCGACGTAGGTTTTGGATGCAGTCAAGTACTTCCAGTTTTGATCGGCGGCCTCCATCTACAGAAAAATGAGGCAAACCAGAAGAACAGGCAAAGTGTTTTTGTTGTGCAAGAACCTGAAATTCACCTCCATCCAAATGCACAAGCATCTTTAGGGTCATTTTTTGTCGAAATGGCCCGAAATGGCGGGCAAACATTTGTCGAAACTCATTCAGACAATTTAATTTTACGGGTTGCAAGACACGTGGCGGAGGGTGATTTGAAGCCCGAAGATGTTGCCATTTTTTGGGTTCAAGACACCGGCCCCGAACGAGTCAAGCACATCTCTTTGACCAAAGACGGTTCGTTTTCCCCAGAATGGCCCGGTGGATTTTTTCCTCAACGCCATGAAGAGAGCTTGGCACTTGCACGAGCTGCGTTTGGAGACAAACCAAGAACTTTTGATCAACTTGAATTTCGCTATCCGGAGGAGCGCTAATGTGCGTTGCCGTTGATGCGAACATGATGGTTCAATTTCAACGAGAGCGAGTTCTGCAAACTTATGGCCAAGCCTCGACATGTCTCGATCGAATTTTAATGAATACTTACCTCGCGCTTGATGAAGGCGATTTGTGCGTCATCGAATACTATCAATCGCTCCCTGGAGCACTGAGTGAGGAAATCAAGTCGTGGATTACTCAGAAAATCAACGATGGGAAGCTAAGGCTTCTACCGTTTGGTAATTATCAACAAGCAGTACAACGCTGCAAACAAGCTGGGTTGCCTAGAAAAGATCATCGGTGGATTAAGCTTTGCACACATGATTGCGTGACACATCTTTTAACAGATGACATCGATTTTTATGATCCAACTGCTAAGAATGGGTCACAAAGCGAGAAGGCGCGAGCAAAGATCAAGCGAAAAGGTAAAATGCTAAAAATTGTAGAAAAAGAAGCGAAGGTAAATGTCTTTTGCCCCGATCATATTGATCAATTTTTCCCAAATTAAATCACGCCAAAACTCGATTTGGCTATCGGGAACAACCCTTGCTGAATTGGACAGCATCACCTTCCCAACAACCGCGTCAGATACTGCCCGGTAAAGCTCCGCGGCTCGTTCACCATCCTTCAGCAAGCTCGGGATAGGCCTGCTAGGGTGTCCCCTTCAGCGACAATGTCCCGAACGCGTACACTGCAAGCGCGCGCAGCGCGCGCCTCAGCATGGATGCTGAAACAAGTTCAGCATGACGGATAGGCAGGGACGTTGCGGTTGCGAACCCTAACGCGAAATGCTCACAAACGTCCGTAGGTTGGCAGGCCCCCTCTGCGCCTCTCCTTCCCTCTGCGGTCTCTGCGTGAAACACACTGTCTTTGCCGCGGTGCGAGGGTGCGCAGGGCTTCGGGCGTCGTACACCCACCCCCGGCCCCGATACCTGCCCCGCCGAAGGCGCGGTTCGGGATTGCGCTGCCCTCTTCGTGTCTTTGTGGCTTTGTGTGAGCCGAGACTGGGTTGCTACACTTTGAGGGGGTGTTGGAATCGGCCTCGCTTGCCCCTCCACCACCTTTCGGTGGTCCCGCTGACCCGCAAGCGGGCCGTCTGCGACTCCCCCTTACAGGGGAAGATTGCGGCTGCCCCTCCACCATCCTGCGGATGGTTCCCCTCCCCGAGCGAGCTCGGGGAGGATTACTTCAGCAGGAGCGGCGCCAGATACTGGCCCGTGAAGCTGCGCGGTTCTTTCACCACCTGCTCGGGTGTGCCTTCCGCGACAATCTCCCCGCCGCGCACGCCGCCCTCGGGGCCGAGGTCGATGATCCAGTCGGCAGTCTTGATCACGTCGAGGTTGTGTTCGATCACCACGACCGAGTTGCCGCCCTCCACCAGCCGGTGCAGCACTTCGAGCAGTTTGCGCACGTCCTCGAAATGGAGGCCGGTGGTCGGCTCGTCGAGGATGTAGAGCGTCTGGCCGGTGCTGCGGCGCGCGAGCTCCTTGGCGAGTTTGACGCGCTGCGCCTCGCCGCCGGACAGGGTCGTCGCCTGCTGGCCGACCTTGACGTAGCCGAGGCCGACCTCGTTCAGCATCCGCATCTTCTCGCGGATCGGGGGGACGGCCTTGAAGAACTCCTCGGCATCCTCGATCGTCATGTCGAGCACGTCGGCGATGGAGTGGCCCTTGAACTTCACCTCGAGCGTTTCGCGGTTGTAGCGTTTGCCGCCACATTCCTCGCAGGTGACGTAGACGTCGGGGAGGAAGTGCATCTCGATTTTGATGAGGCCGTCGCCCTGGCACTTCTCGCAGCGGCCGCCCTTGACGTTGAAGGAGAAGCGCCCGGGCTTGTACCCGCGGGCGAGGCTTTCGGGGAGGCCGGCGAACCAGTCGCGGATCTGGGTGAAGGCGCCGGTGTAGGTGGCGGGGTTGGAGCGCGGGGTGCGGCCGATGGGGGACTGGTCGATCTCGATGACCTTGTCGCAGTACTCAAGGCCCGTGATGGCGTCATGCGCCCCCGCGATGACCCGCGCGCCGTTGAGCGCCCGCGCCGCGCCCGCTTGCAGCGTGTCGATGGTGAGGCTGGATTTGCCCGAGCCGGAGACCCCGGTGATGCAGGTGAAGGTGCCGAGCGGGATCTTCGCCGTCACGCCCTTGAGGTTGTTGGCGCGCGCGTTCTTGACCACGATCTTGTGCCCGTTGCCCTTGCGGCGCTTGGCCGGCACGTCGATCTTGCGCTTGCCGGTGAGGTAGTCGGCGGTGAGGCTGCCCTTGGCCTTGAGGATCTGCTTCAGGGTGCCCTGCGCGACGATCTCCCCGCCATGCACGCCCGCGCCGGGGCCGAGGTCGACGATGTAGTCGGCGGTGCGGATGGCGTCCTCGTCATGCTCGACGACGATGACGGTGTTGCCGAGATCGCGCAGGCGTTTGAGGGTCTCCAGCAGGCGGTCATTGTCGCGCTGGTGGAGGCCAATGCTGGGCTCGTCGAGCACGTAGAGCACGCCGGAGAGGCCGGAGCCGATCTGCGAGGCGAGGCGGATGCGCTGGCTCTCCCCGCCCGAGAGGGTGCCGGAGGTGCGATCGAGGTTGAGGTAGTCGAGCCCGACATTGTCGAGGAAACCCAGCCGCTCGTTGATCTCTTTCAGGATTGCCTTGGCAATCTGGCTCTGCTGCGAAGTCAGCTGGGCGTCGAGCCCAAGGAACCACGCCTTGGCATCCGCGACACTCATCGCAACGGGGGTGGCGATGTCGGTCTGAGCGATGCGAACGCTGAGCGCCTTCTCATTGAGCCGCTTGCCGCCGCAGGTCTCGCACGGTTGCGCGGTCTGGTACTTCGACAGCTCCTCCTGCATCCACGCGCTTTCGGTCTGCATCATCCGGCGGTTGAGGTTGCCGATGACGCCTTCGAACGCCTTGTTGACGGTGTATTCGCGGCGGCCGTCCTTGAAGGTCAGCGGCACCGGCATACCGCCCGTGCCGTGGAGGATGATGAGCTTCTGTTCGGGCGCCAAGTCTTTCCACGGCGTCGTCAAGTCGAAGCCATACGCCTTCGCGAGGCTGGCGAGCACCTGCATGTAATAGGGCGACGGCGGGTTGGACTTGGCCCACGGCACCACCGCGCCCTGCTTCAGCGTCAGCGCCTCGTTGGGCACCACCAGCTGCGGATCGAACAGCATCTTCTCGCCGATCCCGTCACACGCCGGGCAGGCACCCTGCGGCGCGTTGAAGGAGAACAGGCGCGGTTCGATCTCCTCGATGGTGAAGCCTGAGACGGGGCAGGCGAACTTCTCGGAAAAGACGATGCGGTTGGGCGGCAGGCCAGCGCCCTTCATCGCGCCGCCCTGCGCCTCGTCCTCGCGCCCGGGCACCACGCCGTCGGCCAGATCGACAAACGCCAACCCCTCGGCCAGCTTCAGCGCCTGTTCGAAACTTTCGGCGAGGCGGGTCTCGATGCCCTCCTTCACCGCGATCCGGTCAACCACCACTTCGATGTCATGCTTGAACTTCTTGTCGAGCGCGGGAGCCTCTTCGATAGGGTAAATCTCCCCGTCGATCCGCACGCGGGTAAAGCCGCTGCGCTGCCATTCGGCCAGCTCCTTGCGATACTCCCCCTTGCGCCCGCGCACCACGGGGGCGAGCAGGAACAGGCGCGTGCCTTCGGGCAGCGCCATCACCCGGTCGACCATCTGGCTGACGGTCTGGGCGGAGATCGGCAGGCCTGTGGTCGGCGAATAGGGCGTGCCAACCCGCGCCCACAGCAGACGCATGTAGTCGTAGATCTCGGTCACGGTCGCCACGGTCGAGCGCGGGTTGCGGCTCGTCGTCTTCTGTTCGATCGAGATGGCGGGGCTGAGCCCGTCGATATGCTCGACATCGGGCTTCTGCATCATTTCGAGGAACTGGCGCGCATAGGCGGAGAGCGACTCCACATAGCGCCGCTGCCCCTCGGCATAGATCGTATCAAAGGCGAGGCTCGACTTGCCGCTGCCGGACAGGCCCGTGACCACGATCAGCGCATCGCGCGGCAGATCAATGTCGATACCCTTGAGGTTATGCTCGCGCGCGCCGCGCACGGAAATGGTCGTAAGGCTCATGGGTGCAATCTGTTCCGGAAATGTTCGCGTGGGTCAAGGGCGGCGCGGCGGGGTTATCCGCAAGGCACCACAGATGGGGACGGCCTATTGCGGGTGCAACGGGCGAAGAGCCATGCGGTTTCCCGGTTCCCGAAGCGATGCGCCCAAAGGCAGGACCCGAATGACCCAATCGGATTCTATCATGGCGGCGCGTAATGTGTGACGTGAAAACCAGCCCATATCTACGCCTCTACTTTTCAATATCTTAAGTAGGACTATAGAAAAACTGAAGTCGCCAAAACACCGCGGATCGATCAGATGAAGCTCACTTTGCGCTTCATAGGCCGGGTCCCTTCAGGGTCGCAACCTGGCGCTTCGCAAAGGCGTCGCGGAGGGCCGGAACATGGCTGGAAGGGCTACCCCCAGTTCCTCTCAGTCTGTTCCGGTTCCTCTTCCGCGATCAGGGCCTGCGCTCCCGCATCGCCGAGCCACCGCGCCCGCACTCCCCATCCTTGCGCAATCACCTGCGGCGCCAATGCGATGTTCGGCGGGCCGTCGGCGATCACGTGGCCGTCCTTCATCACCAGCACGCGGTCGGCATGGTTCATCGCCAGCCCGAGATCGTGGAGCACCACGACCACGCCCTGCGCAGCCCCATTCTCAGGCCGCGCGCAGGCCTTGAGGTGGGCGACCAAGCCGAGCTGGTGCGCCAGATCGAGCGCGGCGAGCGGCTCGTCGGCGAGGATCCAACGCGGCTCGCCTGCCAGCACACGCGCGAGCAGCACCCGTGCGCGCTCTCCGCCCGATAGTTGGCTGACGGGGCGATAACGCAGAGGTTCGAGGTCGAGCGCGACCAGCGCCGCCTCAATCGCAGCTGTCCCCCGGTCGCGCCACGGCAGGCGGCCCAGCGCCACCAGCGCCTCGGCCGCGACGTCCCACGCGACATCGGGCGCTTGCGGCAGGTAGCCAATGCCCTGCGCCCGAACGCGGGGGTGCAAGCGGGCGAGGCTTTCGCCGTCCAGCGTGACGCCGCCCGAGGCTGGCGCAAGCAATCCGGCAAGCCCCAGCAGCAGCGATGATTTGCCCGCGCCATTGGGGCCGACGATCGCGGTGATGGTGCCAGGCTGGAGCGCGGCGGACAGACCGCTCACGACCTCGCGCCCGCCGCGCATCAGAACAAGGTTGTCCGCCGCCAGCATCTAGAGCCGCCCTTGCCGCATACGCAGCAGCAACCAGCCGAAGAACGGCGCGCCGATCAGCGACAGCGCGATGCCGAGCCGCAGCTCCGTCACCAGCGGTAGCACCCGCACCACGCTGTCAGCGGCCAGCACCAGACAGGCGCCCGCAAGTGCGCTGGGAAGGATCAGGCATGATGGCAGGCGATTGGTGAAGGGGCGCACCAGATGCGGCACCACGAGGCCGACAAAGCCGATGATCCCGGCCACCGCCACGCCCGCGCCCACGGTCAGACCGATCCCAACCACCAGCAGCGCCAGCAGTCGGCGCGGCTCGATCCCCATCGAGCGCGCCGCCTCCTCACCCAGCGTCAGCGCGTCGAGGCTGCGCGCGGCGAGCGCCAGCACGGCGATCCCGGCGGCGGTGAGCGGCGCGGCAATCGCGACTTCCCGCCACGACCGGTCGGTGAGCGCGCCATTGAGCCACATGACGATCTCGCTGAGGGCAAAGGGATTGGGTGCCAGCGTGATCGCCAGCGCGGTCAAGGCGCCGGCAAGGCTCGCCAGCATCAGGCCCGCCAGTGTGAACAGCGCGATGCCGCCGCCCGCCCCGCCCGCCGCGTCCGACGATGTGCGCCCGGCGATCAGCGCGAGGAGCGCCATGCCGAGGCTCGCTCCGCCGAGCGCCATCAGCGGCAGGCTCCATGCGGCCCATGCGGGCGGGATCGCCGTACCAAGCCAGAAGCTCGTCACTGCACCGAGCGCTGCCATCGGAGCGATGCCGAACAGCCCCGGATCGGCGAGCGGGTTGCGCAGATAGCCTTGCATCGCCGCTCCCGCTGCGCCGAGGCCCGCGCCGATGGTGATCGCCAGCACCGCGCGCGGAAGGCGCAGTTCGGCAAGGATCAGCAGCGTGTTGCCGGGGCCGAAATCGGCGGGCGCAATCCACACCCGCCCGGCCAGAAGCGAGAGTGGCACCAGCACCGCGAGCAACACCGCGAAGATCAGGCTCGCACGGTTCATGGGCGGCGCTCCGCCTCAGCCCGGATCGCCCGCAGCCGCTCGCGTGCCTTGGGGATCGTCGGCCCGCCGCAATAGATCAACGAGGGGTTGAAGTCGGCGATCAGCATCCGCTTGTATTGCCCATCTAGGACCGGATGGCGCTGGCCCGGCGCATCGCCTGCAATCAGCAGCACGCTGGGCGGATCGCTGAGCACACGCTCAAGGCTGACCCTGTCCGCTTGCCCCAATCCGCGCGCGGCGGCGTGGCTGGTGAAACCCTCTTGGCGGAGCAATTCCGCGATGAGCGTCTGTTCGCCCGCGACAATCTCGCCCTCCTGCCACAGCAGTGCATCAATTGGCGCGCCGATTTTTGGCGGGGGAGCAGCAATGCTTGCGGCGAGCGCCTCGCCCTTCCCGGCACGGCCCGCGAGCGCGGCAACTTCGCGCACCTGCGCCACGCTTTCGGCGACGGTGGCAGGGCTGCCGAAGGTCGCGACTGTGAGGCCGGCACGCTCCAGCGCCGAGCGGGTCGGCTGTGGCAGGAAGATCGAAGCGAGCACCAGATCGGGCTGAAGCGCGATCACCTCCTCCGCCGTCCCGCCCGTGACACCGTAGCGCTGCGCCACGCCCGCCGGGATCGAACTCCCGCCCGGATCGCGGCTGTAATGCGATAGAGCTAGAACCTGATCCGGCCCCGCAATCTCGACCAGAATGGCATCGAGGCAGGGGTTGAGGCTGACGATTGTGGGGGTATCCGATTGCGGCCTCTCCACGTGAGCATCGGGCGCGCAGGACGACAGCAGCAGCGCCGCAGCCAGCACCGCCATTCTCCCCCTCAAGCTGATGCGATCCCGCGCCATATCCGGCCCCGGCGATAGGGCGGCGCGCACGCTGGTGCAACGAGTTAAGGTGCTGTGCCCACCTGTCCGGAAACGGGACGCAGGCGTCTGCCACCCTCGCCGTTGCCGAGCCGCGCGCGTAAGGCCTCGGACACCTTATGGCTCAGCTGCGCACCTCCTTCCCCTTCACGGCCTCAGCCCGCCACGGATGGACGCTGCCCGGCGGCGCCCTCCCCAGCAAGACCTGGCGCAAGCGCCTCGCGGTGCTGTTTGCCGCGATTGCCGTGCCTGCGATGGCCGCATCCGGCGGCGTTGGCACCCTGCCGGGCAATGCGATTGAAAGCACCGCCGCGCTCGCCACCCGTCAGGCTGCTGAGGCGGCCCTGCCGTTCGAGCGGCCGGGGATGAGCTTTCCCGGCTCGGCCTTCTTCTACATGGCTGACCCGGCCGGCACCGCGCTGGTCGCGCTGCCAACCGCCGATCCGCTCGCCTCTGGTGCGGAAAGCGGGCGTGAGCTGGGCGCGCTGATCGATGTCGGCGCGGCGGCGCGGCCGTTCTATTCGCCCGGCACCGGCATCACCCACGCCCGCGCGGCAGAATGCCTCGCGCAGGCGATCTGGTACGAAGCCGCCAGCGAGAGCGAGGCGGGCCAGCGCGCCGTGGCACAGGTGGTGCTCAACCGCGTCGCTCACCCCGCGTGGCCCTCCAGCGTGTGCGGCGTCGTTTATCAGGGCTCGGAACGCTCGACCGGGTGCCAGTTCACCTTTACCTGTGACGGTAGTCTGGCGCGACGGCCTTCGGGCGTCAGCTGGGCACGCGCGCAGCGGATCGCGTCGGAAGCGCTGGGCGGCAGCGTTTATGCGCCGGTCGGGCTGGCGACGCATTATCATACGCTCTGGGTCAATCCGTACTGGGCGAGCACGCTCGACCATATCGGCAGCATCGGCGCGCACCGGTTCTACCGCAATCGCGGCGCAGGCGGGCAGGCTGCGGCATTCAGCACTGCCTATGCGGGTCTTGAGCCGATGGTGAGCGGGCGCACGACCGCCATCCCGGTCACTGCATCCGCGCCGATCACAGCCACGCCGGGTCGTCCGGTCATCGCCTACGAACTCGATCCCGTGCCTGTCCGCCAGCAGGCGGCACGCGGCGGCGCTGCCAAGGCTGATGCCGCCCCGCTCCCCCCCTCTGCGCCGAGCGAAGCCTATACCGGCACCGGCACGGTCAAGGCCGAATATGCCCGCGCAGGTCAGTGGAAAGCCCAGCCGGGTGCAGCGCCTTCTGCGGCTCCGGTACCGGCCGCCAAGGACTAGACGCTGGCTTTCGCGCGGGCCCGAAACAGGGTTAAGCTGTTCTCAACCCTGTTATCACACCAAGCCTTAGCGGCAGAGCGCTAGAGCGTTCGGGAACGCCGCGCACCTGATGACGCGGCGACGATAACGGGAAATGCCGCGCTTCATGTCTGTTCGCTTTGCTTCTACCAATCACCCTGTCCGCCGTCTCGGATGGCGCGCCGCGGGGCGCGGACTGCTGGCTCCGGCGCTGGCGCGGGCGGCCAATGACAACCGGCGGCTCGGGCCAGACGGTGTGGCAGAAGCTGCCTCCTTCGATCCGCTCCTGACCGAGGCGCTGCGGCATTTTGCCGTCCACGGTCTCGCCTCGGCCGAAGCCGCTGTGGATGCCGCTGCCGATGCGGCTGTGCGCGGGGATGCCGATGCGCAGGATCACTGGCTCGCGATTACCCGGATGTTTGACCGCCGCCTCGCCGCGCGCGCAGGCAGGGAGCTTATTCCCGCCTGAACAGCGCCCTGACCTTACGGCAACTGCGCTAAGGGGTTCCCCCGATCGGCTGACCTGCCGCATTAATGCAATTGCGAACTGTTTGCAAAGATAGTTGCCGCATCCGACCTTTTGACGGTTGCAATCCCATTTTGAGCGGCCTACCGCCCGGTTTGTAACGGGTGCCATGCCGCTTGGGACGGGGGTTGGCGCCAGCATTCTGTGCGCGTGTTTGTCGTCCCGATGAATAAGGGAAGGACGTCCTCACAATGGCCCGCAAGAAAATCGCCCTCGTCGGCGCCGGTAATATCGGCGGCACGCTTGCCCACCTCGCTGCGCTCAAGGGCCTTGGCGACATCGTGCTGTTCGACGTGGTCGAAGGCGTGCCGCAGGGCAAGGCGCTCGATCTCAGCCAGTGCGGTCCGGTCGAAGGTTTCGACGCGAGCATCACCGGCACCAATGACTACGCAGACATTGCCGGCGCGGACGTCGTGATCGTCACCGCAGGCGTGGCGCGCAAGCCCGGCATGAGCCGCGACGATCTGCTCGGCATCAATTTGAAGGTGATGAAGGCCGTTGGCGAAGGCATTGCGGCCAACTGCCCCGATGCCTTCGTGATCTGCATCACCAATCCGCTCGACGCGATGGTCTGGGCGCTGCGCGAATTCTCGGGCCTGCCCGCCAACAAGGTGGTCGGCATGGCCGGCGTGCTGGACTCGGCGCGGTTCGCAACCTTCCTCGCATGGGAATTCGGCGTGTCGGTGAAGGACGTGAACGCCTTCGTGCTCGGCGGCCACGGCGACACGATGGTGCCGGTGCTGTCCTATTCGACCATCAACGGCATCCCGGTTGCCGACATGGCCAAGATCAAGGGCATCTCGGAAGACCGCCTCGGCGAGATCGTCCAGCGCACCCGCTCGGGCGGCGGCGAGATCGTCGCGCTGCTCAAGACCGGCTCGGCCTTCTACGCGCCCGCCACCAGCGCCATTTCGATGGCCGAAGCCTATCTCTACGACCAGAAGCGCATTCTCCCCTGCGCAGTGCAGGTTGACGGCAAGTATGGCGTCGACGGATTGTATGTCGGCGTGCCGGTGGTGATCGGCGCGGGCGGCGCAGAGGACGTGATCGAGATCAGCCTGACCGACGAGGAAAAGGCCAACCTCGGCGTCAGCGTCGATGCGGTCAAGGAACTGCTCGAAGCGTGCAAGGCGCTGGACAGCAGCCTTGCGTAAGCTGTTCCTGCCTGCCGTGATACTCGCTGCGGCGCTGGGGTCTTCTGCTCACGCGCAGGACGACCCCGCAGCGCTCGTGCGGGCAATGGAGGGCGCGACGTCTTGCGTCCTAGCGGCGGGCAAGGATGGTGCTGACACGTCGAAATTCGACGATGACGCCAATTGGGAAAAGCAGGACGACGGGAGCTACTCTGCTGCCGAGGGCCTGCCAGTGAAGGTAACCTTCCCTGCCGATCCTGACGGCGTGTCCCGCATCTGCGTGGTCGAAGCGACGCTGCCGTCGCAGGATCAGCAAACGCAGATGCGCACCGCCTTCGAGGTGCTGCTCAAGAAAAAGCCGATCGATCAAAAGGACAGCCTAATCTGGATGTTCGGAGGCGGCAGCAATGCCCGCGGTCTTCAATTTTTCACGGACGATACGTCCGACCAACCCAAAATCCGCCTCATCGGCGCCGCCTTCTAGGAGCTACTGAATGTCCATCCTCGTAAACAAAGACACCAAGGTCATCACCCAGGGCATGACCGGTAACACCGGCACCTTCCACACCCAGGCCGCGCTCGATTACGGGACGCAGATGGTTGGCGGCGTGACCCCCGGCAAGGGCGGCACCACCCATATCGGCCTGCCGCAGTTCAACACCGTGCGCGAAGCCAAGGCCGCGACCGGCGCGACCGCCTCGTGCATTTACGTGCCGCCGCCGTTCGCCGCTGACGCGATCTGCGAGGCGATCGATGCCGAGATCGAGCTGATCATCTGCATCACCGAGGGCATTCCGGTGCTCGACATGGTCCGCGCCAAGCGCGCGCTGTCGGGTTCCAAGTCGCGCCTCATCGGCCCCAACTGCCCCGGCGTGCTGACGCCGAATGAATGCAAGATCGGCATCATGCCGGCCAACATCTTCAAGAAGGGCTCTGTTGGCATCGTCAGCCGTTCGGGCACGCTCACCTATGAAGCCGTGCACCAGACCACCATGGCGGGCCTCGGCCAGACCACGGCTGTCGGCATCGGCGGCGATCCGGTCAACGGCACCAACTTCATCGACGTGCTCGACCTGTTCCTCGACGATCCGGAAACCGAGAGCATCATCATGATCGGTGAAATCGGCGGCTCGGCCGAAGAAGAAGCCGCCGCCTTCATCAAGGCCGAGCGCGCCAAGGGTCGTTCCAAGCCGATGGTCGGCTTCATCGCCGGGCGCACCGCCCCTCCGGGCCGCCGCATGGGACACGCTGGCGCCATCGTCAGCGGCGGCCAAGGCGGCGCGGACGACAAGATCGCGGCGATGGAAGATGCGGGCATCCGCGTCTCGCCCTCGCCTTCGCTGCTGGGGGAAACCCTCGCCGCGATGCTGAAAGAGCTGGCCTAAGCTTCGAATTCCGGCCCCTCGCACCTGTGCGGGGGGTCGTCCTTCCTCCTCATTGTTTTCTCCTCCCCGGGAGTCCCATCATGGGCAACGAACCGCAGAACTTCATCCCCGCCTTCACTGATCAGGAAGGCCCGCAGCCCGGCCCTTCGTGGGCGAAGCGCGGCTGGCTCGACACGCTGGCCGATAGCGCGTCAGATCTGACCGCCGCGATGGACCCGACCGAGATGAAGCTCGCGGTCAAGGCTGCGGCGAAGGATGCGGGCAAGGCGATGGACCCCAAGGCGGTCGAGAAGGCCGCCGCCCTCTCCATCGCGGCGATGACGCTGGTCCGGCTCTATCGTGTGCGCGGGCACATGGCGGCGCAGCTCGACCCGCTCGGCCTGTCGGCGCGCGAAGGCCCGGCGGACCTCACGCTCGAATGGCACGGGTTGGCGGGCAAGGAGAACGAGGACGTCTATGTCGGCGGCGTGCTCGGCATGGAGTGGACGACGGTGGGCAAGCTCCACCAGCGGCTGCGCGAGGTGTATTGCGGCAAGGTCGGCCTCGAATACATGCACATCGCCGACACCGAGGAACGCCGCTTCCTCCAGGACAAGTTCGAAAAGCCGGGCGAGACGATCCAGTTCACCCCCGAGGGCAAGAAGGCGATCCTCGCTGCGGTGCTACGCGGGGAGCAGTACGAGGAATTCCTCGCGCGTAAGTACGTCGGCACCAAGCGCTTTGGCCTTGATGGCGGCGAGTCCATGATCCCGGCGCTCGAAGCCGTGATCAAGCACGGCGGTAGCGCGGGCGTGCGCGAGATCATCTACGGCATGGCTCACCGCGGGCGCCTGAACGTGCTCGCCAACGTGATGGCCAAGCCCTACCGCGTGATCTTCCACGAATTCTCGGGCGGTTCGGCCAACCCCGATGATGTCGGCGGATCGGGCGATGTGAAGTATCACCTCGGCACCTCGACCGACCGCGAGTTCGACGGGATCTCGGTGCACATGAGCCTCGTGCCCAACCCCTCGCACCTTGAAGCGGTGAACCCCGTGGTGCTCGGCAAGGTCCGCGCGCAGCAGGCGATCCGTGACGATCTGGCGAAGAAGGAGCAGGTGCTCCCCGTGCTGATCCACGGCGATGCGGCCTTCGCGGGTCAGGGCGTGGTGTGGGAAAGCCTCTCGCTGTCCGGCGTCCCCGGATACGACACCGGCGGCTGCATCCACTTCATCATCAACAACCAGATCGGCTTCACCACCTCGCCCAAGTTTGCGCGGTCTTCGCCTTACCCGAGTGACGTGGCCAAGGGCGTCATGGCGCCGATCTTGCACGTCAACGGCGATGATCCCGAAGCGGTGACCTTCGCCTGCAAGCTGGCGGTCGAATACCGCCAGACCTTCCACCGCGACGTGGTGATCGACATGTGGTGTTATCGCCGCTTCGGTCACAACGAAGGCGACGAGCCCAAGTTCACCCAGCCGCTGATGTACGACAAGATCCGCGCGCACCCCAAGGTCAGCGTCGCCTATGAAACGCGCCTGGTGCGCGAAGGCGTGGTCGAACCCGGTACGCGCGACCGGATGGCGGGCGAATTCGTCGCGCTGCTGGAAGAAGAATTCGAGGCCGGCAAGAACTACAAGGCCAACGAAGCCGACTGGTTCGGGGGGCGCTGGGCGGGTCTCAACAAGCCCGCCGATCCCGAAACCGCGCGCCGCTCGGTCGAAACCGCGATTGAGCCCAAGATGTTGGACTCGCTCGGCCGGGTGCTGACCGAAGTCCCCGCCGATCTGGACGTCCACAAGACGCTCGACCGCGTGCTCGCCGCCAAGCGTGAGATGTTTGCGACCGGCGAAGGCTTCGACTGGGCGACGGCTGAGGCGCTCGCCTTCGGCAGCCTTGTGATGGAAGGCTACGGCGTCCGCCTGTCGGGGCAGGATTCCGGCCGCGGCACCTTCTCGCAGCGTCACGCGGTGTGGGTCGATCAGAAGTCGGAACGCAAATACGTGCCGCTCAGCACCCTGCCGCATGGCAAGTTCGAAGTGCACGATTCCACCCTGTCGGAATACGGCGTGCTCGGCTTCGAATACGGCTTCGCGATGGCCGATCCGCGTTCCCTCGTGCTGTGGGAAGGCCAGTTCGGCGATTTCGCCAACGGCGCGCAGATCATGATCGACCAGTTCGTCGCTAGTGGTGAGAGCAAGTGGCTGCGCGCCAATGGCCTGGTGATGCTCTTGCCGCACGGTTATGAAGGCCAAGGGCCGGAGCACTCCTCGGCCCGCCTCGAACGCTTCCTCCAGCTGTGCGCCGACGACAATATGTGCGTCTGCAACGTCACCAGCCCGGCGAATTACTTCCACCTGCTGCGCCGCCAGATGCTCCGCAGCTTCCGCAAGCCGCTGATCATCATGAGCCCCAAGTCGCTGCTGCGCCACCCGCTGGCCAAGAGCAGCCGCGCGGAGTTCCTGGGTGATCGCCAGTTCCGGCGGATCCTGTCGGACTCGACCACGATTGCCGACGAGAAGGTGCGCCGTCTGGTGCTGTGTTCGGGCAAGGTCGCCTATGACCTGATGGAAGCCCGCGATGCCGCCGGGATCGACGATGTCTCGATCGTCCGCATCGAACAGCTGTTCCCCTTCCCCGGCGATCCGTTGGCCCTGCGTCTGTCGCGCATGACGAATCTTCAGGACGTGGTGTGGTGTCAGGAAGAGCCGCGCAACAACGGCGCATGGTTCTTCGTGAACGAGCGGATCGAGGATTCGCTCACCGCCGCCGGCCACACGGGCAAGCGCCCGATTTATGCGGGCCGCGACGCTGCCGCTTCGCCCGCGACGGGTCTCGCCAGCCGCCACAAGGCCCAGCAGGAAGCGCTGATCGCTGCCGCGCTGGGGCTGTAACGGCGCGCAACAGTTCACACGATAGAGAATCAAGTTTCAGGAACCCACCCCAATGGCCACCGAAATCAAAGTCCCCGCGCTCGGCGAATCCGTCACCGAAGGCACCATCGCCGAATGGCTCAAGCAGCCCGGCGAAGCGGTCGCAGCGGACGAGCCGATTTGCAGCCTCGAAACCGATAAGGTCGCGGTCGACGTGCCCTCGCCAGTCGCGGGCATCATGTCCGAACACCGCGTGGCGGTGGGCGACACGGTGGAAGTCGGCGCGGTGATCGCAGTGATCGAAGCGGGCGCAACCGCCACCACCGCTGCCGCGGTGACCGCTGCTGCCGCGACGGCGCCCAAGGCTGACACTCCCGCTCCGGCGGCCAGCGAGGAACTGCTGAACGCGGCGCAGACCATGTCGCCCGCCGTGCGCCGCGCGGTGCTGGAACACGGCGTCGATCCTTCGACCATCAAGGGCAGCGGCAAGGACGGCCGCCTGACTAAGGAAGACGTGCTCGCCGCCGCTGAGGCCAAGGCCAAGGGCACCCCTGCCCCCGCGCCTGCGCCCACACCTGCTCCGGCCGCTCCGGCGCCTGTCTCGACCGGCAACGCCCGCGGCGAGGAACGGGTCAAGATGACCCGGATGCGCCAGACCATCGCCAAGCGGTTGAAGAGCGCGCAGGACAATGCCGCGCTGCTTACCACCTTCAACGATGTCGACATGAGCGCGGTCATGGAAGCGCGCGACAAGTACAAGGACCTGTTCGCGAAGAAGCATGACATCCGCCTCGGCTTCATGGGCTTCTTCGCCAAGGCCGCCTGCCTTGCGCTGAAGGACGTCCCCGCCGCCAACGCCTATATCGATGGCGACGAGATCATCTATCACGACTATGTCGACATCTCGGTGGCGGTCTCGGCGCCCAACGGCCTCGTCGTCCCCGTCATCCGCGATGCCGACAAGAAGGGCTTTGCCCGGATCGAGCAGGACATCGCCGATTTCGGCGCGCGCGCGAAGGCGGGTACGCTGACCATGGAAGACATGAGCGGCGGTACCTTCACCATCTCCAACGGCGGGGTGTTCGGCTCGCTCATGAGCACCCCGATCATCAACCCGCCGCAGAGTGCGGTGCTGGGCCTCCACCGTATCGAAGATCGCCCGGTTGTCCGTAACGGCCAGATCGTGATCCGCCCGATGATGTACTTGGCGCTGTCCTATGACCACCGCCTGATCGACGGGCGCGAGGCTGTGACCGCGCTCAAGATCATCAAGGAAGCAATTGAAGATCCCACCCGGATGCTGATTGATTTGTGATTTCCTCCGCCCTTCGTCACCCCAGCGAAAGCTGGGGCCTAGGGCGGCACGCTTGACCCTTGCGGCCTGAGACCCCAGCTTTCGCTGGGGCGACGGAGAAAATAATGGCTGACCATTCCTACGATTACGACGTCCTCATCATCGGTGCCGGCCCCGGCGGCTATGTCGCGGCAATCCGCGCCGCGCAGCTGGGACTGAAGACCGCCTGCGTCGAAAGCCGCGCCACGCTGGGTGGCACCTGCCTCAATGTCGGGTGCATTCCGTCGAAGGCATTGCTCCACGGCTCGGAGCTGTTCGATGAGGCCGCTAACGGCCACTTCGCCGCCTGGGGCATCACCGCCACTCCGACGCTCGATCTGGGCAAGATGATGGCCGAGAAGACCAAGGCCGTGGGCGAGCTGACCGGCGGGATCGAATTCCTGTTCAAGAAGAACAAGGTCACCTGGCTCAAGGGCCATGCCGCTTTCGAAGACGCACACACCGTGACCGTGGCGGGTGAGACAGTCACCGCCAAGGACATCGTGATCGCCACCGGTTCCAGCGTCACCCCGCTCCCCGGCGTCACCGTCGACAATGCGGGCAAGCGCATCGTCGACAGCACCGGCGCGCTTGATCTGGACGAAGTGCCTGAGCACCTCGTGGTGATCGGCGGCGGGGTCATCGGCCTCGAACTCGGCTCGGTGTGGCGTCGTCTCGGCGCCAAGGTCACTGTGGTAGAGTTCCTCGACCAACTGCTGCCCGGCATGGATGGCGACGTGCGCAAGGAAGCGCAGAAGGTGTTCAAAAAGCAGGGCATGGCGATGATGCTCGGCCACAAGGTCACCGGGGCGAGCGTTGCGGGCAAGACCGTCACCCTCACCATCGAAAAGTCGGCAGGCGGTGACGTGCAGACGCTCGAAGCGAGCCACGTGCTGGTTGCCATTGGCCGCCGTCCGAACACGGATGGCCTTGCGCTCGACAAGGCGGGTCTCACAACTAACGCGCGCGGGCAGATCGAGATCGACCACGATTTCCGCACGAGCGTGCCCAACATCTGGGGTATCGGCGATGTCGTCCCCGGCCCAATGCTCGCCCACAAGGCCGAGGATGAAGGCATCGCGGTGGCCGAGAATATCGCCGGCCTCACCGGCATCGTGAACCACGATGTGATCCCCAGCGTCGTCTACACCGCACCCGAAATCGCAGGGGTCGGCATCACCGAGGACCAGGCCAAGGAACGCGGCCTCAACGTCAAGGTCGGCAAGTTCCCGATGATGGCCAACAGCCGCGCTAAAGCCAACCGCGACACCGAAGGCTTTGTGAAAGTCATTGCGGACGCGGAAACAGACCGCGTGCTGGGCGTGTGGATCGTCGCCAGCCTCGCCGGATCGATGATTGCCGAGGCCTGCGTCGCGATGGAATTCGGCGCGACCTCCGAGGATATTGCCTATACCTGCCACGCGCACCCGACCCACGCCGAAGCGCTCAAGGAAGCGGCAATGGCGGTGACGGGCAAGCCGATCCACATGTGATCCGGCGAGGGTGAGCGCGCGGGCCTTTGATCGCTGGCGGCTCACCCTGCCCCTCTTGCTCCCGTCATTGGGCGGGCTGGCATACCTCACCGCCTTTGAAGCGCCCACACGGCTGATCGCCGTTAACGCGGGCGCGTTGGCGTTGGCGTTGCTGTGGGTGCTGTTCGGGCGCCTGCCAGCCGAGCGCAACCCGCGCATAGCGCTCGCGGGCGGCGCGACACTGGCGCTGTTTCTCCCGCTGCTAACCGGGCCAGAGATGGGCGGGGTTGCCCGCTGGCTTCCTGCCGGTCCAGTAAGTCTGCACTCGGGCGCGCTGTTGCTGCCGCTGATTACCGTGCTGGCCGCGCGCGAAGAGGCCATCGGCGCAGGCCTGTTCGCGCTGGCGGGCGCGGCGTTTATACTGCAACCCGATGCGGCATCACTCTTTGCGCTCGGCGTGGCGAGTGCGACGCTCGCCGCTACATTGCGGCGTGTTTCCTTTGCGGTGGTGAGCCTCGCCGCGATTGTTTTTGCTACGGCGACATTCGGCGCAGGCACGCTCGAACCCCAGCGTTTTACCGAGGTCGTGCTTGCGGAGGTTTGGCACAGCGCACCGCTGGCGGCACTGGGCCCGGGCGGGCTGTTGTTCATCGCCCCGCCCTTGCTCATAGCGCGCGAACCGCAGATTCTCCGCGCCGAAGGCACGGCGCTTGCCGCACTGCTTTGGGGGTTCGGCATCGCCGCCATGCTCGCCCCCTTCCCCTACCCGCTGATCGGCTACGGCGCAGCGCCCATCCTAGGCTTTGGGCTCGCTCTCGGCGCAACCCCGCGCAAGGCTGGCCATAGCGCTCGCAATCTGCCAACATCCTGATCTGTTGAGACAACGCCCAAGAGCAGGCGAGAAGGGGCGTCAGTGAACGCGGTTCGCAGAGCCATGACCGCATTGGCAGCCGCCAGCTTGATCTTGCTGGTGGGCTGCGGCGCGTCCGACGATGCCGCTTCCGTTGCGCCGCCGCGCGGAGACGATCCGATCGTCTTCCAGCAGCAGGCATCGCAGATCGCGGTCGACCTGAAGCTCGATCTGGCCGAGCTTGAACGCACGCTCGAACGCGAATTGCCGCGCGAATTGTGGCAGATAGACCGTCCGGGGAGCGAATGTGTCGCCTCCAAGAAGGTCGATCTGGCGCTGTTCAAGGTCAAATCGCCCAAGATCGAATGCCACATTGTTGGTAAGGTCACGCGCGGTAGGCTGCGGCTGAGTGGCAAAGGCGAGATGCTGACGGTCAATTTGCCAGTCAAGGGCACGCTGGCGGCGCGCGATGTCGCCGGGATGTTCAAGGGCGAGACCGGGACAGGCGCGGCCGAAGTGGCGCTGGCGCTCCGGCTTGATCTGACGCCAGACTGGAAACTCGCCAGCACCGCAAAGCTCGATTACCGCTGGACGCGTGAGCCGGGGATCGACTTCCTCGGGCGGCGGATCACCTTCACCAGCGAGGCCGACCGCGAGCTGCGCCCGGTCAAGCGTGAGGTCGAACGGATCGTCGCACGCGAGTTGGCCCGCCTGCCGGTCAAAGCCACCGCGCAAGATGGCTGGACCAAGGCCCACGGCGTGTTCGTGCTCAACCGCGAGAACCCGGCGGTGTGGGGGCGGATGACCCCGCAGCAGTTCCGGTTCGGCGGCTACACGGTGCAGGGGCGCGAGCTGATCCTGCGTCTGGGGCTTGATGCGATGTTCGAAAGCTTCGTCGGCATCAAGCCCGATGCGGCCGCGCCCGCCCCGCTCCCCCCACTGGCGCGGCGTGACAAGGCGCAGGCCAAGTCCATCCTGCACGTACCGGTGGTTGCCGATTACGCGGTGCTTGAACCGGTGATCGCCAAGGCGCTGGCCAAACGCGCCCTGCGGCCGTTTGTGATCGCCGATTACGGCTCTGTCACCGCGCAGTTCGACAAGATCACGGTCTATGGCACTGGCGAGGGGCGCATCGCGGTCGGCGGCGAGTTTACCGCCAACTCGGACCTGCCGGTGATCGAGCAGGCCAAGGGGAGGATCTGGCTGACCGCGCGTCCCGTAAACACCCGCGGATCGCGCGCGGTGAAGTTCACTGAGGTGAGGATCACGGGAGATACCGACATCGTGGGTGAGGAATTCCTGTTCGCGCTCGCCAATTCTCCCGATTTCCAGGGCGCGATCACCGATGCACTGGCACAGAATTTCGAAGGCGACTTCACCAAGCTGCGCGGCAAGATCGACCGCGCACTGGCCAAGCGCAAGGGGCGCCTCGCCGATTACAGCATCACTATCGAGCGGGTCGAGACGGGGATCATCACGGCGCACGGCCAAGGACTCTATCTGCCGGTCGACATCACCGCGCAGATTGATGCCAGGCTGCGGCGGCTTAATTGAACAGCTAACTTTTCAGGCAGGGTTTTGCGCAAGCCTCTGTCTGGGTAGACCCCTGCCCGAGAGAGAGAGGAACGCACGCATGGCCTATCCGCAATTGACCGACAAAGCCGGGGTGCTGGCGACCGCGCTGGCGATCCGCACGCGCAAGCTCAGCGTGGCCGAAGCGGTCGATGCGGCGATCACCCGGGCCGGACGAGATGATGCCGCGATTGACGCGCTCGCCGTCCCCGATTTTGAGCGCGCGTGCGAGACCGCGCGGGCAATGGACAACGCGCCCCGACAGTTGAACCAGCCCTTGTTCGGCGTGCCGATGACGATCAAGGAAAGCTTCGACGTCGCCGGACTGCCCACAACCTTCGGCCACCCGGAGTTCCGCGATCAGCTTGCCACACGCGATGCAGCACTTGTGCGCCGCTTAAAGGCGGCGGGCGCGATCATCATTGGCAAGACCAATGTGCCGGTCGATCTGACTGACTGGCAAAGCTTCAACCCGGTCTATGGCCGTACCTCCAACCCGCATGACCCTGATCGCTCCCCCGGCGGATCGTCGGGCGGCAGCGCGGCCGCGGTGGCGAGCGGGATCGTGCCGGGCGACTTCGGCACCGACATCGGCGGATCGGTGCGGGTGCCGGCGCATTTCTGCGGAGTATGGGGACACAAGACGACTTGGGGCCTCATCCCCAAGCACGGCCACGATTTCCCCGGCATGTCGCGCCGCGAAGGCTTTATTGCTGCGCATGACAGCCCGCTGAGCATCGCCGGGCCGCTGGCGCGCAATGCGCCCGATCTTGCGGTGCTGACGGAGGTGGGCGCAGAGGTGCCGCTGCGCCGCCGTCCCAAGCCGTTGAAGGAATGCCGCCTGCTCGCCGTCACCGCGCTGCCCAATGCGCCGGTCGACGCCAGCGTCATGGAACCGACCGAAGCCGCGCTCGAACAGCTGGCCCGCGCGGGTGTGAGGATCGACCGGTCGAGCGATCTCCTTCCCGATCAGGCGCAGCAATATCGCCATTATCTCAAGATGATGAACGTGGTGATGGCGCGCGGAGCCCCTGCGCCGGACGGCAAGCGCGCAACCGCGACCGACTGGTTCGACCTGCTCGACGCGCAGGCTGTGTGCATCGCGCAGTGGGAGGCCTTGTTTGCGGAGTATGACTTCGTCCTCGCCCCGCCCGCTCCGGTGCTGGCGGTGCCGCACAGCGACAAAGCCGTGTTCCGCGGGACGCTGATGATCAATGGCAAGGAAGAGCCGGGCGGCAATGCGCTCGCTTGGGCCGGGCTGGCGACCTTCCCGAACTTGCCCGCCACCGTGCTCCCGATTGGTAGCGGCACGTACCTCGGCAACACGCTGCCCTGCGGGATGCAGGTGATCGGGCCGCGCTGGAGCGACCTCGATTGCATCGCGGCGGCAGAGGCGATCGGGAATATCTTGCACGGCTGAGCCGGCTTGGTCATGGCGGCGGCATGAAGACGCTCTCGATGCTCACCCTCGCAAAGTGGCACATCTGGCTCGGCTGGCTGGTCGGCGTGCCAATCGTGATGTGGCTTGCCACCGGTCTGCTGATGGTCGCGCGCCCGATCGAGCAGGTGCGCGGCGAGCATTTGCGGCGCGAAAGCCCCCCCGCCGCATTGGTGCTCCACGGCAGCAATCTCGCAGCGCCCGAAGCCAAGCTGGCCGAGATGCGGGTGGTGATGCAGGGCAACCGCCCCGTCGCGATCCTGACCGGGCTGGATGGTAGCGTCCGCCGGGTCGATTTCGCGAGCGGCGCGGCCCTCCCGTCGCTGGACGCCGCTGCTGCGCAGGCACTGGTGGCGCGCGAGATTACCGGAGGCGAAACGGTGGAGCGCGTCACGCTGTTCCCCGCCGACCGCACCCCGTTCGATTTCCGCCGACCGCTTGCGGTGTGGCAGGTGGCGCTGGCGGATGGCACCAATGTCTATGTCGGGCGCGATACCGGCGCCATCGAGGCGGTGCGCACCCGCTGGTGGCGGGCATTTGACCTTGCCTGGGGCCTCCACATCATGGACCTGTCCGAGCGGGAGGACACCAGCCACCCGGTGCTGATCATCTTCGCTGCGCTCTCGCTGACTGGCGCGCTCATCGGCTGCGTGCTGATGTTCCGCCGCCGCAAAGCGCGCCCGGCCGCCAAGTCCTTATGACCCCGACCGTCCTCACCCCGATCCTCGACTGGCTCGACCTTGCCGGGATTGCGCTGTTCGCGCTGTCGGGCGCGGTGCTGGCGGCGCGGCTCAAGCAGACCTTCGTCACCATGGCCTTCTTCGCACTGGTGACGGGCGTTGGGGGAGGGACGGTGCGCGATCTCCTGATCCGCGCGCCGGTGTTCTGGATCGACGATCCGTGGGTGGCGGCGGTGTGCCTGGGCACCGCGCTGATCGCATGGTTCACGCCGGTCCGCTGGTGGGAGGGCAAGGGCTTCGATTATGCCGACGGGGCGGGCCTCGCCGCCTATGCCGCGATCGGCAGCGCGAAGGCGCTGGCCTATGGCATTCCCCCGATCCCGGCGGCGCTGATGGGCGTGATCACCGGCTGCGTCGGCGGCATCATCCGCGATGTGGTCGCCGGGCGGCCGTCGATCATCATGAGCCCCGAACTTTACGTCACCCCGGCCGCGCTGACCGCCGCGTTGACGGTGGCGGGAATGCTGGCCGCGCCGCTGCTGGGTGTCAGCGACCAATGGGCCTGGGCGCTGGGCTTCACTTGCGGCTTTGCCCTGCGCGCGGCGGCGATCCGCTGGGAATGGGGCCTGCCAAGCTATGGCGAGAGGGAGGGCGCCTAGGCCCCCTCCCCCGTTTTCACCTTAGAGATCGCTATCAACGGTCTCGGGAATGACTTCACCCGGGATCGGCCCGCCGGGATAGGCAGGCATCGCCGTCGTCGTGGTTCGCGCTGCCGGAGCCTGCGCCATTGTCATCGACGCTTCCTGCACCGCAATATCCGGGCGAACCGTGCCGCCGACAGATGCGCGGGCGTTGGCGTAACCCTGATCGTCCCACTGCCCATTGGCGCGCAGGTCAGCGTCGCCAGCGGGTGCCGATGAATATCCGATATCCCGGAACCCGTCGCCATAATCGATCGCGTCGATTTGGCCGCCATTGCCGATCCGGCACTGGAAGGACGAGCCGTTAAACAGCGTGCCGCTGACCAGCCAGCCAGCCCCGGTTCGATCGACATTCTCTACCGTATCGACGCGCACATCGCGCTCGATCCGGTCGAGACACTGGTTCACGGCGTTATCGAGGCCCGACGCCCCAGTGCCGCGCGGCGCGCTGCCCCGGCGATCATCGCGGCGGTCGTCGTAACGGCGGTCATCATTGCGCCAGTCGGGATTGCGCACCTCGCGGTCGACAATCACGACATCGCGTTCACGCTCGCGGCGGTTGTTCGAGCTGACGATGGCAGCGATCCCGCCGATGATTGCGGCGCCGATCAGCACGTCGCCGGCATCGACCCGGTTGCGCCGCCATCCGCGCCGGTGCCCGCCCCAGCCACAGCCCCAGCGGCAGCGCCGCCATTCGGTCGTAGCGCTGACGGGATCATAGCGGCTGAAATCGAAGGTGCCCAACGGCGCGGCGGCCAGCGCAGCGCCCGAAGGCATCGGCGCAGCAGCAGCCGGGGCGGCAATCATGGTGGTACCGGCAAGCGCACCCGCCAAGGCAAGCGCGCGGAATGTCAGAGCCATTGCTGCTCTCTCCTGTTGCTATACGAGCGGCCACCAATCGCCCCAATGGCGGCAGGATTAACCGTGCGAGGCTTGCGCCAGGCTGAACCAACCAGGGCAAAACAAAACCGCCCCGCCATCCCTAATGCGGGAGGCGGGGCGGCAGGTTCACGCGCAGTCGTGAAGGAGACAGGCTGCGCGTAGCTCAAACGGGTCAGCGCAGACCGCGGATGCCGCTGAAGTCAACGAACGGCGCGCCGCGACCATCGAAGCGGCAGGTGAAGTTGCCGCGATCATTGCCGCGGTTGTTCCAACCACCGCCAACGTCGATCCGGCCCTTGACCCGGAAGCCATCGCGCGTGCGGTCAATATCGCGGATGTCGATCACGTCGGCGAAGCGATAGCCGCCATTGCGCCGTGCCTGATTCTCGGCTGCGCGGACGCAGCGATCAACCGCGGTGCGCGGGTTGCCGAAGCCGCCGCGATCCCAGCCACCGCGGTCGCCGCGGAAGTCGCGGTCGCGGTAGTCATAACGGCGATCGTCGCGGTCATTGTCGAAAGCGCCCGCAAGTGCCGCAAGGCCGCCGATCACGACCGCGCCGGCGATGATCTCGCCCGCGCCGATCCCGCCGCGGTCGCGGCGGTCATCAGCCATTGCAGGGGTGGCAGAGGCCGCCGTCAGCGCAGTCGCAGCGACCGCACCGAAGACAAGCCGGGCTGCTTTGCCGGAGGCCAGCAGGTTGGTCTTGGTCGTCATCGAAGCATTCCTCGTCAGGCACCGCGGGCGGGATTGCTTGCGGTGTCGAGAATGCTTTTGCGCGATTCGGGGTGTTACGAAGCTGAATTGAGATGACAGGTTTTGTTAATCTAAAACCCACCTAGTATGAACGATTCTCGGTTATCTGGTCGGAAGAGCCGCCAACACGTCCCGCGTGAAAGCGGCGATGTCGAAGCCAGAACCTGCCGGATCTTCGCCCCGCCGGACGATCACGACACCCCGCGAAGGGACGATCACCACATATTGCCCACGGTTGCCGAAGGCAGCAAAGGTATCGGCGGGCACACCCTCGGAGCGGTTCATCAGCCAGAACCCGGCCCCATAGCCGAATGCGCCGTCAGGCTGCGGACCGCTCGGGGTCGAGACATATTTCGTCCAGTCTTCGGGCAGAACGCGTTCGCCGGAAGGGAGCACGCCATCGTTGAGATATAGCTGACCGAAATCCGCAAGGTCGCTCGCCGTGCTCCATACCTGCGATGACATCACGTGATCGCCGCGAATGTCGGTCTCGGCCACCGTCTCCGCCATTCCCAGCTTGGCGAAGAACTGGTGCGGCGGGTAAAAGGACAACCATTGACCGATCCCCTTCAGCGCCAACAGCGTGTCATTATTGGCATAGCGGAACACTGTCCCCGGCGCATGGAGCACGGGCCAGTTCACCGCCGTCTCATCAATGGTCGATCCGCCGAAATAGAGCGGATCGGTGCGGTTGCCCGGGGTGTCGGAATAGCGGCCGCTCGCCATGCGCAAGGCGTGATCGATGGTGATGGCATTGCGCGGATCGGTCCCCCCGCCGGCGGCCCAGTAATTAAGCGCGATGGGGTCCGCGACGTTGGCCTCGCCCGAATGCACTGCCGCCCCGATCAGCGTCGCCGCAATGCTCTTGGCGACAGACCAGGTGCGCTGGGGCGTCTTCTCGTCAAAGCCGGGCGCATAGGTAGACTGTTCGGCCAGCCCGCTTCCGCTGCGGTTGAAGCGCACCAGCGTGGCGGTTGTGCGGGTGCCGTCGCCATATTGCCCGGAGAGCGCGCTAGCGAAGACCCGGTCTAGCGAGTTCGGCGCCTTGGCTTTGCTGCGAGGCGCTTCTGAGAGGGTGCCTGTGCCGAGCGCTTTTGCATCGGGCTGTGCCGCTTCCGGTAGCGGTTGGTCGGGATTGCTCGAATCCTCCGGCGCACCGATCGGCAGTACCGAACAGCCCGTCTCTGGCCCGAAATTGGCCGCGATCCGTGGCGGCATGTCGTCGGCCCAGCGGACCGCGACATGGGCAATCTGGCCGCTCGGTCGGCGCACGATCTCGTGAGGCAGCGTGCCGATGATCGCATCCAGCGGTGCCTGAATGCCGGTCAGCTCCCATTGCTCGACACTCTCAGGCGTGCGGGTTGCCCCATTGCGCTCGGCATTGGCAATCGCCCCGCACAGCATCAGCGCCTTGTATCCGGCTGCGAGCGCACGGTCGTAGCGGGCGTCGAGCGCGTCCTGCTGGGATTGCGCAAAAGCCGGGACGGCGGCGAGGAGCAACGTGGAGGCTGCAAAAGCGGTGCGGATCATGGCTGCGACACTAGGCTGCGCGGCTCAAAAGGAAAGGGCCGGAAGCGTTTCCGCCCCGGCCCTTTCGCTAACTCTGCACGTGACGCGAATTACGCGTCTTCGTAGTCTTCAGCGGTCTGCACCGGGCCAGAATCCTGACCCTTGGCAGCTTCGTCGCGGTCGACGAGTTCGATGATCGCCATCTGCACGGCGTCACCAGCGCGCACACCGGCGCGCAGCACGCGGGTGTAGCCGCCTTCGCGATCCGAATAACGCTCGGCCAGAACTTCGAACAGCTTCTTAAGCTGCGCTTCGTCGCCCAGACGGCTCATGGCGAGACGACGGTTCGAAAGCCCGCCACGCTTGGCCAGCGTGATCAGCTTTTCGAGATAGGGACGCAGTTCCTTCGCCTTGGGCAGCGTGGTCTTGATCTGCTCGTGCTTGATCAGAGCAGCGGCCATGTTGCGGAACAGGGCGTTGCGGTGACCCGTCTTGCGGCCCAGCTTACGGCCCGAAATACCATGACGCATATTCTTTACTCCGTTCGAAAAGGGCCCGTGTGAGGTAGCCCAGTGCTGGTTCGGGATCAGGGCTCCGAACCTTTGCCCATCTCTTCCGCCAGAGCCGTCACGGGAGTAATTCCCGTGACGTCAGACGAGCTTCGCTCGCTGGCCGGCAGGCCGCCGTCCGTCGGCAACCTGCGGTTGCCTCAGGCGGCTGCTTTTGGCCTTAGCCCAAAAGCTCCTGCTCGAGCTTCTTGGCCATTTCTTCGATGTTCTCCGGCGGCCAGCCCGGGATGTCCATCCCGAGACGCAGACCCATGCTGGAGAGCACTTCCTTGATCTCGTTGAGCGACTTGCGGCCGAAGTTCGGCGTGCGCAGCATCTCGGCTTCGGTCTTCTGGACCAGATCGCCGATGTAGATGATGTTGTCGTTCTTGAGGCAGTTGGCCGAACGCACCGACAGTTCCAGCTCGTCGACCTTCTTGAGAAGGTAGCGGTTGAGCTGGTTGGCGTCGCTTTCTTCCGGCTGAACGGCGTGGCCGATCATGGTGCCGACCGGCTGCGGGATGCCGTCTTCGAAGTGGACGAAGAGCGTCAGCTGGTCCTGAAGGATGCGCGCAGCATAAGCCACGGCGTCTTCCGGGGTGACGGTGCCATCGGTTTCGACGGTCAGCGAAAGCTTGTCATAGTCAAGCTCCTGCCCGACGCGGGCGTTCTCGACCTTGTAGCTCACCTGACGGACGGGCGAGTACAGCGAGTCGACCGGAATCAGCCCGATCGGCGCATCGGCCGGACGGTTCTGCACGGCGGGCGAGTAGCCCTTGCCGGTGTCAGCGGTCAGCTCCATGTTGAGCGTCGCGCCTTCATCGAGCTGGCAGATCACCAGATCCTTGTTCATCACTTCGATGTCGCCGGTGACAGCGATATCGCCAGCCTTGACCGCGCCCGGGCCAGTGGCAGAAAGCTGCAAACGCTTGGGGCCTTCGCCTTCCATGCGCAGCGCGATCTGCTTCACGTTCAGCACGATGTCGGTGACATCTTCACGCACGCCAGCGAGGCTGGAGAACTCGTGCAGCACGTTCTCGATCTTGATCGAGGTGATCGCCGCGCCCTGAAGGCTCGACAGCAGCACCCGGCGCAGCGCAGCGCCGAGCGTCAAGCCAAAGCCGCGTTCGAGCGGTTCGGCCACGAAAGTCACCTTGCGCTGACGATCGCCGCTGTCCTTGATTTCGAGGGTGTTGGGTTTCTTGAGTTCCTGCCAGTTCTTGGTGTTGACGGACATGGATTTCCCCTAATGCGCCCGGAGGGGGCGGTTCAAACTTGGGCGGGCCCGATGCGAACGCGAAACGCGGCATCAGACCCGATCGGGCGGCGAGAGCGCGCAGCGCCCCCGCCATCCCGGCGGATCAGACGCGGCGACGCTTGGAGGGACGGACCCCGTTGTGCGGGATCGGAGTGACGTCGCGGATCGAAGTAATGTTGAAACCCACAGCCGCAAGACCCCGAAGCGCGCTTTCACGGCCCGAGCCCGGACCCTTCACTTCGACTTCGAGCGTGCGGACGCCGTGTTCGGCAGCCTTCTTGCCCGCATCGTCAGCAGCAACCTGAGCAGCATAGGGAGTCGACTTGCGGCTGCCCTTGAAGCCCATCGCGCCAGCGCTGGACCAGCTGATCGCATTGCCCTGCGCATCGGTGATGGTGATCATGGTGTTGTTGAAACTGGCGTTGATATGCGCAACGCCGCTGGTGATGTTCTTCTTGTCACGGCGCCGAATACGGCCTGGTTCGCGTGCCATCGTTATCTGTCCTCTAGATCGTCAGAAGGAAAAAGCGTGCAAAGGGGGTGAGCCCCGCTCGCTTACTTCTTCTTGCCCGCGATGGGCTTGGCCTTGCCCTTGCGGGTACGGGCGTTGGTGTGGGTGCGCTGGCCACGGACGGGCAGGCCCGAACGGTGACGCAGGCCGCGATAGGCGCGCAGATCCATCAGGCGCTTGATGTTCATCGCGGTGTTGCGACGCAGGTCGCCTTCCACGGTGAAATCGGCGTCGATGGTTTCGCGGATCCGCAGCACTTCCTCATCAGAGAGGTCCTGCACACGCGCAGAATGCGCGATACCCAGCTTGTCAGCGATCTGGACGGCGGTGGTACGACCAATACCGTGAATATAGGTCAGCGCGATGATCACGCGCTTGTTGGTGGGGATATTGACCCCGGCAATACGAGCCACTTATTTCTCCATGCTCCACAGGGACTTAGGCCATCAAAGGACCACCCCTATCTCAACGCTCAATTCATTCTTGTGTTCGCTTGCCGAGTGATTTGCGCAGTGGCAGGATCACAAACGGCAAAAAGCCCGGTTGGCACGCGCAAGGGCGATGCCTGCCGAACTTGCTTCGAACATGTCGAATGAGCCGCGCGCATAGGCTGATTCGCCCGGGCCGTCAACCGCAAGCCGAAGGACTGCGGACCGGTCGCAAAGCGGAACGCGGTCCAAGGCTTAGCGCCCAGCCCCAGCTCCCAGCCCAACCCATCGCGCTAGCGCGGCGGATCGTCCGCCAGATCGCTGAATGCATCCGCCACCGAAGGAGACTTGGGTGCGGGCTTCGGCGCAGGCTTTGGCTCCGGCTTCGGCGCGGGCTTTGGCGCGGGTATAGGCGCAGCAGGCTTGGCGGCAGGCACGGAGACTGGCTTCGGAGCCGTCGCCGGTGCGAGTATGACGGCAGCGGGCTTCGGCGCAGGCGTTGTGAGGGGCTTTGCCGCGGGCGCTGTCGCTGGCTTGGTAGCAGCAGGCGCTGGCATTGCAGCGGGCGGGCCTGCGACAGGTCTTGCAGCAGCTGATGACGGCATTGCCACGACCGCCAAAGGCTTTGCCAAAGCGGCAAGCTGAGCGCCCATGACGCCATCGACCGCCTTCGAAATCACCGGCACCTCATAACGCATCGGGCCGCCGACATTATATTCCCATACGATCCGGGTGCCCTTGTCGACCTTGCTGATTGCGACAGTCAGCACCCCGGTCACCGGCTCGCTCTGAAGCGGACCGAGGTTGCCGACCATCCGCAGCGCGGACTCCGGATAGGCCTGCACCACCCGCATGTGCTCGACACTGCCTTCAAGGGTAAAGCGCCCCGGCTCGTCGACCTCGGGGATGGTTTCGCAGAAGCAACCCCCGGCCTGGGGAACGAGCGTGAGGTTCTTCGAATTACCTGACCAAGTGTGCTCCGAGGTCCACCACGTCGCCGGCGAGATGAGCGCGAGCCACACTTCTTTGGGGCTGGCCTTGACCACAACTTCATGGCGCGAGACGAAGCTATCGTCCGTCGCGCGCGTGACCTCGGCCGAGGCGGACACGCCCCAAACCATCGAGGCAAAGCCAAGCAGCGCCGTGCGCGCGCCAAAGTGAAGCTTCATGGCAAGACCCTCCCCTACGATCCGTGCCGAACGCTGGGCCAAAAGCGTGGGGGACACAAGTCCCGCTCAGCTCAGCTGTCGAGGATTGCGTCGATCTGACCTGCGACGGTGTCGATCGCGGCCATCCCGTCAACCCGGGTCACGATCCCGCGCGCTTCGTAGCCCGGCAAGATCGGCGCGGTCTTGGCGCGGTATTCCTGCATCCGCATCCGCACGGTTTCTTCGTTGTCGTCGGGCCGGCGCTTGAATTCAGTGCTGCCGCAGGTGTCGCACACGCCCGGCGTCTTGGGCGGATTGGCGGTGTCGTGGTACAGCGCGCCGCAATTGCCGCAGGAGAAACGGCCGGTGATGCGTTCAACCAGCGCGTCCTCGTTCACTTCGAGCTCGATCACGTGGTCGAGCAATCGGCCATTGCGCGCCAAAATCGCGTCAAGCGCGTCAGCCTGTGCGGCCGTACGGGGGTAGCCATCAAAAATTGCGCCGGTATCAGGCGCCATCGCGGCGAGTTCGGCGTCGATCAGGTCGGAGACGATCTCATCCGAGACCAGTTCGCCGCGCTCCATCACTTCCTTCGCGCGGATGCCGACCGGGGTGCCGGCCTTGACTGCGGCACGCAGCATGTCGCCAGTCGAAAGCTGGCGCATGCCATGCCGCTCGACCAACCCTGCGCTTTGCGTTCCCTTACCCGCGCCGGGAGGGCCAAGAAGAATGATGTTCACGAACCGTCCCCCAATATCGCCGCGGGTCTTCGCCCGGCGCGTTCATTCAGACTAGTGGGTTCAACCAAGCAGGGACCTGCGTCAAGCCGACTAATGCCGGATATCAGCGCATCCGCCCCTTGAGCTTCGCCTTCTTGATGAGATCGCCATATTGCAGGGCCAGCAAATGCGACTGGATCTGGCTGATCGTATCGACCGTCACGTTCACGACGATCAACAGGCTGGTGCCGCCGAGGAACAGCGGAATTCCGGTCTGCGCGATCATGTATTCCGGCACAACGCAGACCACCGTCAGGTAAGCCGCGCCGATCACCGTGATCCGGGTCAGCACATATTCGAGATAATCCGCCGTACGCTTGCCGGGACGAATGCCGGGGATCGAACCGCCGTTCTTCTTCAGGTTATCTGCCGTTTCCTCGGGGTTAAACACAACCGCAGTGTAGAAGAAGCAGAAGAAGATGATCCCGATCGCATAGAGCGTCATGTAGAGCGGCTGACCGTGCGCGAGGTACTGGTTCAACGCCTGAAGCACCGAATAGAAGCTGCTGTTGGTGTCAACCGAGCTGCCCGCGAACTGCGTGATGGTGAGCGGCAGCAGCAACAGCGAGCTGGCGAAGATCGGCGGAATCACGCCCGCCGTGTTGATCTTGAGCGGCAAGTAGGACCGCTCGGCCTGCATCATGCCGCGCTGGGTCGCACGCTTGGGATATTGGATCGTCAGGCGACGCTGAGCGCGCTCCATGAAGGCGATCAGCAGGATCAGCGCGACCACCATCACGAGGAAGGCGATGATGATCCACGGCGCAATCGAGCCGGTGCGGCCGCCTTCGAACAGGTTGGTGGCAAAGCTCGGGAACTGGGCCACGATGCCGGCCATGATGATCAGCGAAATGCCGTTACCGATGCCGCGACTGGTGATCTGCTCACCCAGCCACAGCAGGAACATGGTGCCGCCGACGAGGTTAATGACTGCCACGACGCGGAACATGTAGCCGGGGTTGACCACCGCCGCGAGGCCGTTCTGCGCCGCGAAGCTTTCAAGCCCCACGGCAATCGCATAGCCTTGGATGATGCACAGCAGCACCGCACCATAGCGGGTGTACTGGTTGAGCTTCTGACGCCCGCTCGCGCCTTCTTTCTTCAGCGCGGACAGCGCAGGGTGCAAGGCCGAGGCCATCTGCACCACGATCGAAGCGGTAATATAGGGCATCACGCCGAGCGCGATGAGGCTCATGCGCTCAAGACTGCCGCCCGAAAAGGCGTTGAACAGGTCGAGGATGCCGCCGCGGGTCTGTTGGTACAGCTCGCTCAGGATCAGCGGATTGACGCCAGGCAGCGGCACGAAGCTGAGGAAGCGGAAGACAATCAGCGCCCCGATCGTGAACCAGATGCGCTGCTTGAGCTCAGTCGCCTTGGCAAAGTTGCCGAGGTTCAGGTTGCTCGCGATATTGTCGGCGCGTGATGCCATGTCGTTCTGTCAGTCCTAGCTCTTGATCCGGTGGCGATGGCTGACCTGCAACCATCCCGAACCATCCAATGCGCGCCTGTGCTGCAAGAGCTGGCCCTGCATCAGAAGGGCCCATCCGGCGCGCGAGAGCGTAAATAGGGAGCGCGGGGGCACTTGTCGAACCCCCGCGCATCACCTTTTGTCGATTACTTCGCCTTGGCAGCCGCAGCGGTAGCCTTGTTGGCGTCGCGGCGAGCAAGCTTCTTCTCGTGCTCGGGCGTCGGTGCAGCCGCCACTTCGACGCTGCCACCGGCCTTTTCGACCGCAGCAATGGCGCCCTTGGTCGCACCGGTCACGGCGAAGGTCACCTTGGCGGTGATCTCACCCTTGCCCAGCAGACGCACGCCGTCCTTGCCATCGCGCACCAGACCGACAGCGCGCAGTGCGTCTTCGGTGATCGTGGCGTTGGTGTCGAGCTTGCCCGCATCGATGAACTTCTGGATCATGCCGATGTTCACTTCGGCGTAGTCCTTGGCGAAGGGGTTGTTGAAGCCGCGCTTCGGCAGGCGCATGTGAAGCGGCATCTGACCGCCTTCAAAGCCCTTGATCGCCACACCGGAACGAGCCTTCTGGCCCTTCTGACCGCGCGCCGAGGTCTTACCCTTGCCCGAGCCGATACCACGGCCCACACGCATCCGGCCCTTGCGGGCACCGGCATTGTCGCGGATGTCATTCAGTTTCATAGTCGTGCACTCGCTTTCGCTTTTGTCGCGCTGAGAGAAAGGAAGGCCCCGACTGTGCGGGGCCTGCCTGAGTTTTAGTCGATCACCTGCACCAGATGCGGGACCTTGGCGATTGCGCCGCGCACCTCGGGGGTGTCCTGACGCTCGACGATCTTGTGCATCTTGTTCAGCCCCAGACCGATGAGGATCTGGCGCTGACTGGCGGGGCGACGGATCGGCGAACCGATCTGCTTGATCTTGATGGTAGCCATCTCGAATTACTCCACAATCGCCGCAGCGTCGGCTTCAGCCTCAACTGCGCTGGCCCCGCCACGACCCAGAAGGTCGACGACCTTCTTGCCACGACGCTGAGCGACCGACTTCGGCGAAGTCTGGTCAGTCAGCGCATCGAAGGTGGCGCGGATCATGTTGTAGGGGTTCGACGTACCGACCGACTTGGTCACCACGTCAGCAACGCCCAGGCTCTCGAACACAGCGCGCATCGGACCACCGGCGATGATGCCGGTCCCCGGAGGCGCCGTACGCAGAGTGACCTTGCCCGCGCCGAAACGGCCGTTGCCGTCATGGTGCAGGGTGCGGCCTTCCTTGAGCGGAACGCGGATCATCTTCTTACGAGCCGCGGCAGTGGCCTTGGTGATCGCTTCGGGCACTTCGCGAGCCTTGCCGTGGCCGAAGCCAACGCGGCCCTGGCCATCGCCGACCACGACCAGCGCTGCAAAGCCGAAGCGCTTGCCGCCCTTTACGGTCTTGGAGACGCGGTTGATGTGCACCAGCTTTTCGATGATGCCGTCATCTTCTTCCTGCTTGCCGCCGCGACGGTCATCGCGACCGCTCCGACCACGTCCGCGATCGCCGCCACCGCCTTCACGGTTGCCGCCACGGCCACGGCCACGACGCTGATTGCCGTCATCGGCCTGCGCCGGGGACTGGTTGTCGGCCGCTTCCGAGGGGGTCAGAGCCACTTCGGGGGTTTCGATGGTGTTCTCGTCAGCCATAATCAGAACTCCAGCCCGCCTTCACGGGCGGCATCGGCCAGCGCTTTGACGCGACCATGGAACAGGAACCCGCCGCGATCGAACACGACAGTGGTCACGCCAGCCTTCTTGGCAGCTTCGGCAATCGCCTTGCCGACCTCGACAGCAGCATCGACATTCGCGCCGCTTGCCTTGGCACCGAGCGTCGACGCCGCAGCGACAGTCTTGCCGGCTGCATCATCGATGATCTGGGCGTAGATGTGACGACCGGTGCGGTGCACCGACAGACGGGGCTTGCCACCGGCACGTGCACGCAGAGCGGTGCGAACGCGGCGACGGCGCCGTTCGAAAAGGGAAAGCTTTGCCATCTTATCTCTTCTTCCCTTCCTTGCGGAAGATAAACTCGCCCTTGTAGGCAATCCCCTTGCCCTTGTAGGGCTCGGGCTTGCGCCAACGGCGGATTTCGGCGGCAAACTGGCCAACGGCCTGCTTGTCGGTCCCGGAAATCTCGATCGTGGTCTGGTCCGGAGTCTTGACTTCAAGACCCTCGGGCACAGGCAGGTCGACATCGTGGCTGTAGCCAAGCTGCAGCTTCAGATTGCGGCCCTGGGCATTGGCACGATAGCCGACGCCCTTGATGACGAGGACCTTGGTGAAGCCGTCGGTGACGCCTTCGACCAGGTTCGACACCAGCGTGCGCTGCATGCCCCAGAAGGCCCGCGCCTGACGGCTGTCATTGGCCGGCTTGACCGAGATCTCGCCCTCTTCGACCTTGTAGTCGATGAGGTCGGACAGACCCAGGGTCAGGGTGCCCTTGGGTCCCTTGACCGTGAGGGTGCCGTTGTCGATCGTGGCGGTAACACCGCCCGGGATCGCCACCGGCTTTTTACCGATGCGGCTCATCAGAACACCTCCGCCAGGACTTCGCCGCCGACGTTGTGGCTGCGTGCTTCGGCATCCGAGAGCACGCCGCGCGGCGTCGAGACGATCGTGATGCCAAGGCCGTTACGGATCGTCGGCAGTTCCTTGGAACCCGAATAGACCCGGCGACCCGGCTTGGAGACGCGGGCCACGTGCTTGATCGCGGGCTCGCCTTCGAAATACTTCAGTTCGATCCGCAGCGCCGGATGCTTGCCCGAATTGTCTTCGCTGTAGCCACGGATGTAGCCTTCACGCTGAAGCACTTCGAGCACGCTTGCGCGAAGGTTGCTCGCGGGCGTGAGCACGGAGTCCTTCTTCGCACGCTGGCCGTTGCGGATGCGGGTGAGCATATCACCCAGAGGATCGGTCATAGCCATTGTTCAGTCCTCACCAGCTCGACTTGGTCAGACCGGGAATCATCCCGCTGTTGCCGAGTTGACGCAGTTCGATGCGGTTGATGCCGAACTTGCGGTAATAGCCGCGCGGGCGGCCGGTGGTGGCGCAACGGTTGCGGACCCGGGTCGGGTTCGCATTGCGCGGAAGCTCTGCCATCTTGAGCCGAGCGACCAGGCGCTCCGTCTCGTCGAGGGACTCGTCATTCGCGATCGCCTTCAGCTTCTCGTACTTCGCAGCGTACTGCTTGACGAGCTTCTTGCGACGCTCATTCTTGTTGATGGAACTCAGTTTCGCCATGGACTTAAGCTCTCTTGCCTAGTGTCTTTTGGGGGAAGCGGCTCACGCCGCCTCCTTCTGTTCGGTTGCCTTTGCGCCCGGTGCTTCGCCCTGGAAGGGGAAGCCGAACAGACGCAGCAATTCGCGCGCCTCTTCATCGGTCTTGGCGGTGGTGGTGACGATGATGTCCATCCCGCGCACCTTCTCGATCTTGTCGTAGCTGATTTCGGGGAACACGATCTGTTCCTTCAGCCCCATCGCGTAGTTACCACGGCCATCGAACGACTTGGCGTTCAGCCCGCGGAAGTCACGGATGCGCGGCATGGCCACGGTCACGAGACGATCAAGAAATTCGTACATACGCTCACGGCGCAAGGTGACCTTGCAACCGATCGGCATGCCTTCACGCAGCTTGAACTGCGCGATCGACTTCTTGGCGATGGTGATGACCGGCTTCTGGCCAGCAATCAGCGCCATTTCCTCGGCAGCGGTCTGGACCTTCTTCTTGTCCTGGCTCGCTTCACCGACGCCCATGTTGAGCGTGATCTTCAGAAGCTTGGGGACTTCGAGACGGTTCTTGTAGCCAAACTTCTCGGTCATCGCTTTCACGATTTCCGCGTCGTACTTGGCCTTCATCCGGGCGGTATAATCAGCCATCGATGGTCTCCCCACTCTTCACGGCGACGCGGACCTTCTTGCCGTCCTTCATTTCGAAACGGACGCGCGTGGCCTTGCCGGTCTTGGGATCAGCAAGCGCAACCTTCGAGATGTGCATCGGAGCCGGGAACCGGTCGATGCCACCCTGGGGGTTGGTCTGGCTGGGCTTGCGGTGACGGGCAGCGATGTTCACGCCCTCGACAACGACCTTGCCGTCCTTCGGCATGACCTGAGCGACCGTACCGGTCCGACCCTTGTCCTTGCCCGACAGCACGACGACGCTGTCACCCTTCTTGATCTTCGCGGCAGCCATCACAGCACCTCCGGAGCGAGCGAAATGATCTTCATGAAGCCGCGCGAACGCAGTTCACGCACCACCGGGCCAAAGATACGGGTGCCGATCGGCTCCTCGTTCTTGTTGACCAGCACGGCAGCATTGCTGTCGAAACGGATCACGGTGCCGTCGGGACGACGCACTTCCTTGCGGGTGCGGACGATCACGGCGCGATGAACATCGCCCTTCTTGACCTTCGCGCGCGGCTGCGCCTCCTTGATGGAGACGACGATCACATCGCCGACGCCCGCGGTACGACGCTTCGACCCGCCCAGCACCTTGATGCACTGGACGCGCTTGGCGCCGCTGTTGTCCGCGACGTCGAGATTGGATTGCATCTGGATCATTGATCCGTCTTCCTTCTCACTGGCTTACCAGGACGCCCGATCCGACCGGGGCCTGACAGTTCCGATTACGCCTAATTCAGTTACCCGCAGCTGCCACGTCGAGGTCGGCTTCCACCGCCTGCACGCCGCCTGCCACAACCCGGTCCTTGACGATCCAGGTCTTGGTCTTGGACATCGGGCGGGTCTCTTCGATCCGCACCACGTCACCCACGGTGTATTCATTGGTCTCGTCGTGCGCGTGATACTTCTTCGAACGACGGATGATCTTCCCGTACAGCGGGTGCTTCACCTTGCGTTCGACCAGCACGGTCACGGTCTTGTTGGTCTTGTCGGAGGTCACAGTCCCGACGAGGATGCGCTTGGGCATTGTGCTACTCCTTACGCCTTGGCGGCGGCGGTTTTGGCCGCACGCTCGTTTTGCAGCGTCTTGATCTGCGCGATGGTCCGGCGCACCTGACGGATGCGCGAGGGAGCCTCGAGCTGGTTGGTCGCAGCCTGGAACCGCAGATTGTACTGCTCGCGCTTCAGCTCGGTGAGCTCGGCGGACAGCTGATCATCAGTCTTGGTGCGAAGGTCCGCAAAGTCGGCCATTATTCGCCTCCCAGGTGGCTGGTGTCGCCGAGACGGGCAACAACCTTGGTCTTGATCGGCAGCTTCATGGCTGCACGCTCGAACGCTTCAGCCGCGAGCGGGCCGGCAACGCCGTCGAGTTCGAACAGGATGCGACCCGGCTTCACGCGGGCTGCCCAATATTCGACCGAACCCTTGCCCTTACCCTGACGGACTTCAGCAGGCTTCTTGGTCACGGGCACATCGGGGAAGACGCGGATCCAGAGACGGCCCTGACGCTTGATGTGGCGCGTGATCGCGCGGCGAGCCGCTTCGATCTGACGTGCGGTAATCCGCTCGGGCTCCAGAGCCTTCAGACCATAGGAGCCGAAGTTCAGGGTGGTGCCACCCTTGGCTTCGCCCTTGATCCGTCCCTTGAACTGCTTGCGGAACTTGTGCTTTTTCGGTTGCAACATGGTCTGTTACCTCAACGAGCCGGACGGACGCCGGAAGTCTGAGCTTCCATCATCAGGCGGTCCTGGGCGGTCGGATCATGAGCGAGGATCTCGCCCTTGAAGATCCACACCTTGATACCGATGATCCCGTAGGCGGTGAGCGCCTCACATTCGGCATAATCGATGTTGGCACGCAGCGTGTGCGCCGGAACACGGCCTTCACGATACGATTCAACCCGGGCGATTTCCGCGCCGCCGAGACGGCCGCCGCAGGTGATCTTGATCCCTTCGGCGCCAAGCCGGATGGCCGACTGCATCGCGCGCTTCATCGCTCGGCGGAACGCCACGCGGCGAACCAGCTGATCAGCGATGCCCTGCGCAACGAGCTTGGAATCGATTTCCGGCTTGCGGATTTCAACGATGTTCAGCTTCACGTCGCTCGGCGTCATGGTCGCCAGCTTCGAGCGCAGCTTTTCGATGTCTGCACCCTTCTTGCCGATGATCACGCCGGGACGCGCCGCGTAGATCGACACGCGGCACAGCTTGGCCGGACGCTCGATCACCACCTTGGAAACTGCCGCCTGCGGCAGGTTCTTCATGATGTACTTGCGGATCGCGACATCTTCCTTGAGCAGCTGCGCATAGTCACGCCCTTCGGCGTACCAGCGGCTGTCCCAGGTGCGGTTGATCTGCAGGCGCAGACCGATCGGATTGCTCTTCTGGCCCATCTTACGCCTCTTCTGCTTCGCGAACGACGATCCGCAGCCGTGAGAACGGCTTAAGGATCCGGGTCGACTTGCCGCGGCCGCGGGTGTGGAACCGCTTCATCGTCACCGACTTGCCGACCGAAGCTTCCGCCACGATCAACGCATCAACGTCGAGGTTGTGGTTGTTTTCAGCATTGGCGATTGCGGAGGCGAGCACCTTGCTCGCATCGCGCGCCATTGCCCGCTTCGAAAAGGCGAGAATGTTCAGCGCCTCTTCAGCCTTCTTGCCACGGATCAGGGCAGCAACGAGGTTGAGCTTCTGCGCCGAACCACGGATCGTGGTGCCGACGGCCAGCGCCTCGTTATCGCCCACGCGGCGGGGTGCCTTTGCCTTGCTCATCAGCGCTTGCCCTTCTTGTCGGCAGCGTGACCGGGGAAGGTGCGCGTGGGCGCAAATTCACCAAGCTTGTGGCCGACCATTTCTTCCGAAACCGAAACGGGAATGAACTTGTGCCCGTTATAGACATTGAAGGTGAGCCCGACGAACTGCGGCAGAATCGTCGAACGCCGCGACCAGGTCTTGATCGGTTTGGTGTTGCTCGCCTCCTGCGCGCCTTCTGCCTTCTTAAGCAGGCTCAGCTCGACAAACGGACCTTTCCAGACGGAACGTGCCATCGTCTCTTACCTCTTCTTCTTCGCGTGACGCGAACGGATGATCATCTTGTCCGTCTGCTTGTTATGGCGCGTACGGGCACCCTTGGTCGGCTTGCCCCACGGGGTCACCGGATGGCGACCACCTGAGGTCCGGCCTTCACCACCACCGTGCGGGTGGTCGACCGGGTTCTTCGCAACACCGCGGGTCAGCGGGCGGACGCCCATCCAACGCTTGCGGCCAGCCTTGGCAAAGTTCTGGTTGCCGTTGTCGGGGTTCGACACGGCGCCCACAGTGCCCATGCAATCGGCGCGCAGGTAACGCTGCTCGCCCGAGTTCAGGCGAACGATGACCATCGCGCGGTCACGACCGACGACCTGCACATAAGTGCCGGCCGAACGGGCAATCTGACCGCCCTTGCCCGGCTTCATCTCGACGTTGTGGCAGATCGTGCCGACCGGCATCTGACCCAGCAGCATCGCGTTGCCCGGCTTGGTGTCGACCTTTTCGCCAGCAACCACAGAATCGCCAACAGCAAGACGCTGCGGAGCGATGATGTAGGCCTGCTCACCGTCTTCGTACTTCACCAGTGCGATGAAGGCGGTGCGGTTGGGGTCATATTCCAGACGCTCGACGGTCGCGGGCATGTCCCACTTACGACGCTTGAAGTCGATGAAGCGGTACTTCTGCTTGTGACCACCGGCGATGCCACGCGAGGTGACATGGCCCTTGTTGTTACGACCACCGGTCTTGTGCTTACCTTCGGTAAGCGCCTTGAGCGGCTTGCCCTTGTAGAGCGCGGACTTGTCGACCAGAATCAGACCGCGGCGAGCGGGACTGGTCGGTTTATAGTTCTTGAGTGCCATTGTTCGTGTCCTGTCCCTTGGCCTCAGATACCGCTGGTGATGTCGATCATTTCACCCTCGGCGAGGGTGACAATGGCCTTCTTCACGTCGCTGCGCTGATAGGCCTTGCCCTTCCAGCGCTTGGTCTTGCCCTTGACCACCAGGGTGTTCACGGCGACGACCTTCTTGTCGTAGATCGCCTCGATCGCTTCCTTGATCTGGGGCTTGGTCGCCGAGTTGGCGACCTTGAAGACCACTGCGTTGTTCTCGGACGCGAGGGTCGACTTTTCGGTGATGTGCGGCGCGATGATCACGTCGTAGTGACGCGCATCGACAGTCTGCTTCTTAGCCATTGAAGCGCGCCTCCAGCTTTTCGACAGCAGCCTTTGTCAGCACCAGCGTGTCGTGGTTGAGGATGTCATAGACGTTGGCGCCCATGGCCGGCATCACATTGATGCCCGGCAGGTTGCCGGCAGCCTTCTTGAAGCCTGCATCAACCTGTTCGCCGTCGATCACCAGCACCTTGCCCGAAAAACCGGCCTTGGCGAGGTGGCCCTTGAGGACCTTGGTCTTGGCTTCGGCGAGTTCCAGCGTGTCGACCACAATGAGACCGTCCTTGGCCTTGCTCGAAAGCGCCATCTTGAGGCCGAGCGCACGGATCTTCTTGTTGAGCGACTGCTCGAAGTCACGCTTGCGCGCGCCGTGGGCCTTGCCGCCGCCGATGAAGATCGGAGCTGCACGGTCGCCGTGACGAGCAGTACCGCCGCCCTTCTGCTTGCCGAACTTCTTGCCGGTGCGGGCCACGTCCGAACGCTCACGCGTCGGGCGGGCCGTGCCGCGGCGGTTCTCAAGCTGCCAGGTCACGACCCGGTGAAGGATGTCAGCGCGCGGCTCGATGCCGAACACGTCGTCCGAAAGCTCGATGTCTGCGCCCTTGACCGCAGTACCGTCGATGTTCTGAACCTTGATCTTCATGGCTCAGCCTTCCTTGTTTTCTTCGGTGGCCGGAGCGTCGGTTTCGACGGCTTCGGTCACGACCACGTCTTCGGCGGCAGCTTCGACAACCGAGGGGGTCTCGTCAGCCTGCGGGGCCTTCTTGTCGAGGACCGCGCCGGGGAACGGAACGCCTTCGGGAAGCGGAAGCTTCACCGAGTCACGAACGAGCAGCCAGCCATTCTTCGCGCCCGGGACCGAACCCTTGACGAAGAGGAGACCGCGCTCAGCATCGGTACGGACGATTTCGAGGTTCTGTTGGGTGCGCTGACGGTCGCCCATGTGGCCGGCCATCTTCTTGCCCTTGAACACGCGGCCCGGATCCTGACGGTTACCCGTCGAACCGTGGGCACGGTGCGAGATCGACACACCGTGGGTGGCGCGCATACCGCCGAAGCCCCAACGCTTCATGGCGCCGGCAAAGCCCTTACCCTGCGTGTGGCCGGTGATGTCGACCATCTGACCAGCGATGAAATGCTCGGCACTGATGGTCGAGCCAACCGGCACAAGGCCATCGGCGTTTTCGACGCGGAATTCAGCGACGCGCTTCTTCAGGCCGACATCGGCCTTGGCGAAATGTTCACGCTGCGGCTTGGCAACGTTCTTCTGCTTGGCTTCGCCTGCGCCGAGCTGGACGGCAAAGTAGCCATCACGGTCTTCGGTACGGTGCGAAACCACCTGGCAATCTTCCAGCGCGAGAACGGTCACAGGCACGTGCCGTCCGTCCTCCTGGAAGAGGCGGGTCATCCCGACTTTCTTTGCGATAACGCCGGTGCGCATCGTCAGTTACTCCTCAACAGAGGCACCCTACAGACCATCCGCAAGGTGCATGGCAGGCCACAGCGTCAGACGCCGCAGCCCAGTTCAGCCCAAATTGTCATGCATCGCCCCGTCCGGGCTGAGTGCTCCTGCTGGCCGGGTGGCCGCTGGAGCGAGACGGGGGACGCAGCCCGGATGATTTTCATCCGGCGGTATCCACCCTATCGTCAGGTGAGGCGCATATGGCCTCAACGATAGAGGCCCCTGCCGAGGCAGGGGCATTTCGGCTGGCTTAAGCCAGCTTGATCTCGACGTTCACGCCAGCTGCCAGATCGAGCTTCATCAGCGCGTCGACGGTCTGGGCGTTGGGCTGCACGATATCGAGCAGCCGCTTGTAGGTGCGAACTTCGAACTGCTCGCGCGACTTCTTGTCGACGTGCGGACCGCGGTTCACGGTAAACTTCTCGATACGCGTCGGCAGGGGAATGGGGCCACGAATAAGAGCGCCAGTGCGGCGGGCCGTATCGGCGATCTCACCAGTTGCCTGGTCGAGAACGCGGTGATCAAACGCCTTGAGGCGAATACGGATATTCTGAGCTTCCATGTCCTACTACCGATGCGAAAGAGCCAAGGAGCAACCGGTCACCCGGCATTTCCCAAAAACAAAGGCCGGCCCCGCTCAATTCCGGTTTCCCGAGAGCGGGCGGCCTTCTTCAAAACTCGTGACAGACGGGACGAATCTCGTCTGCGGATGCGCGCCTATACGGAGCGTGCGGGATTCTGGCAAGACCCAAGTGGAAGGAAATTGCGCGTGGGTGAAATGACCACGTCCAACCGCCAAAACTGCCCTGCCCTAACCCCTGATCGTGCGGCCAATCCTGGAAACCGACAACCTGTTTTCCGAGCCATAGGCCTCACACAAGAAGGCCCGGCAGCTCAGATGAGCGGCCGGGCCTGCTTTGCGTTCAGTCAGCTCCCAGACGGGAGCAGAACCTTACTTGGTGATCTTGGCGACGACGCCCGAACCCACGGTGCGGCCACCTTCGCGGATTGCGAAGCGCAGACCTTCGTCCATGGCGATCGGTGCGATCAGCTTGACGCCGATCGAAACGTTATCGCCCGGCATCACCATTTCGGTGCCCTCGGGAAGGATCACTTCGCCGGTCACGTCGGTGGTGCGGAAGTAGAACTGCGGGCGGTAGTTGGCGAAGAACGGCGTGTGACGGCCACCTTCATCCTTCGACAGCACGTAAACTTCGGCTTCGAACTCGGTGTGCGGCTTAACCGTACCGGGCTTGCAGAGAACCTGGCCACGCTCAACTTCTTCACGGGCGACGCCGCGGATCAGGGCGCCGACGTTGTCGCCAGCTTCACCGCGATCGAGCAGCTTGCGGAACATTTCCACGCCGGTGACGGTGGTCTTGCGGGTGTCCTTGATGCCGACGATTTCGACTTCTTCACCCACGTTGACGATACCGGTTTCGATACGGCCGGTCACCACGGTGCCGCGACCCGAGATCGAGAACACGTCTTCGATCGGCATCAGGAAGGGCTTGTCGACCGGACGGTCGGGCTGCGGGATGAAGCTGTCGACAGCTTCGATCAGCGCAATCACCGAATCCTTGCCGATGTTGTCATCACGGCCTTCGAGAGCGGCCAGAGCCGAACCCTTGATGATCGGAATGTTATCACCGTCAAAGTCGTACGACGACAGCAGTTCGCGGACTTCCAGTTCGACGAGTTCGAGGATTTCCTCGTCATCGACCTGATCGACCTTGTTCATGTACACGACCAGCGCCGGCACGCCGACCTGACGGGCGAGCAGGATGTGCTCACGGGTCTGGGGCATCGGGCCGTCAGCAGCGTTCACCACGAGGATCGCGCCGTCCATCTGGGCGGCACCGGTGATCATGTTCTTCACATAGTCAGCGTGACCCGGGCAGTCGACGTGAGCGTAGTGACGCGCAGCCGATTCGTACTCGACGTGGGCGGTCGAGATGGTGATCCCGCGCTCACGCTCTTCCGGAGCCTTGTCGATGTTGGCGAAATCGACAGCAGCGCCGCCGTAGGTTTCAGCCATCACCTTGGTGATCGCGGCGGTCAGCGTGGTCTTGCCATGGTCAACGTGACCGATGGTGCCGATGTTGCAGTGCGGCTTATTCCGCTGGAACTTTTCCTTAGCCATTTCTCTGGTGTACCTTCTTGAATGAAACAATGTGTTCGCGGGAAAAACGGCGGGCCCGCTGAATCAGGCGCCGCCCCTAGACTGCTGACGCAGCTTAGGCAAGTTTCTCCTTGACCTCGGCGGCGACGTTGGCCGGAACCTCGTCATAGTGCGAGAACTGCATCGAGTAGTTCGCGCGACCTTGCGTGAACGAGCGCAGTTCGTTGACGTAGCCGAACATGTTGGCGAGCGGCACCATGGCCTCGACCGCCTGGGCATTGCCACGTGTGTCGGTGCCCTGGATCTGTCCGCGCCGCGAGTTGAGATCGCCGATAACGTCGCCCAGATAATCATCCGGGGTGATAACTTCGACCTTCATGATCGGCTCGAGCAGCTTGATGCCGGCCTTCTGCGCGACTTCACGCATGGCACCGCGCGCGGCGATTTCGAACGCGATCGCGCTCGAGTCGACGTCGTGGTACGCACCATCGGTCAGCTTGATGCTGAAGTCGATGATCGGGAAGCCGACCAGGTGACCGCTGGCCGCCTGTTCGCGGAAGCCCTTTTCGATCGCCGGGATGTATTCGCGCGGAATGTTCCCGCCCTTGATCTGGTCGTCGAAGATCACGCCCTGGCCGCGTTCACCGGGGGTGACCGTGACCTTCACGCGGCCGAACTGGCCCGAGCCGCCCGACTGCTTCTTGTGGGTGTAATCGACATCGACCTCGCGGGCGAGGTATTCGCGGTAAGCCACCTGCGGCGCGCCGACATTGGCTTCGACCTTGAACTCGCGCTTCATGCGATCGACGATGATGTCGAGGTGCAATTCGCCCATGCCCTTGATGATGGTCTGGCCGCTTTCGTGATCGGTCGACACGCGGAAGCTGGGATCTTCAGCCGACAGGCGATTGAGCGCGATGCCCATCTTTTCCTGGTCCGCCTTGGTCTTGGGCTCCACCGACAGTTCGATCACCGGCTCAGGGAATTCCATCCGCTCGAGCACGATCGGCGCATTGGCAGCGCAGAGCGTGTCACCCGTGGTGGTTTCCTTCATCCCGGCAAGCGCGATGATGTCGCCCGCGAAAGCTTCGTCCACGTCCTTACGCTCGTTCGCATGCATTTCGAGCATACGACCGACCTTTTCCTTCTTGTCCTTCACCGAGTTCAGGTAGGTGCCCTTGCCGAGCGTACCGGAATAGATGCGGATGAAGGTCAGGCTGCCGACGAACGGATCGTTCATCACCTTGAACGCGAGCGCGCTGAATGGCGCTTCGTCGGTCGCGGGGCGGCTGTCGGCCTCGTTGCTGTCCATCTTGACGCCCTGGACGTCAGGAATGTCGAGCGGCGAAGGCAGGTAGTCGATCACAGCGTCGAGCAGGGGCTGAACGCCCTTGTTCTTGAACGCCGAGCCGCAGCACACCGGCACGAACGACTGGTTGAGCGTGCCCTTGCGGATCAGCGCCTTCAGCGTCGCCACGTCAGGCTCGTTGCCTTCGAGATAGGCTTCCATCGCCTCGTCGTCCTGTTCGACGGCGAGTTCGATCAGCTCACTGCGATAGATCGCGGCTTCGTCAGCCAGATCGGCCGGGATGTCCTCATAGACGAACTCGGCGCCCAGCGATTCATCCTTCCAGATGATCGCACGGTTGTGCACGAGGTCGACGAGACCCTTCAGATCGGCTTCGAGACCGATGGGGATGTAAAGCACGGCCGGGCGTGCACCCAGACGGTCGATGATCGACTGGACGCAATACTTGAAGTTGGCGCCGGTGCGGTCGAGCTTGTTGATGAAGCACATCCGCGGCACGCCGTACTTGTCGGCCTGACGCCAGACGGTCTCGGACTGGGGCTCAACCCCGGCCACGCCGTCAAAGCAGGCCACGGCGCCGTCGAGCACGCGGAGCGAACGTTCGACTTCAATCGTGAAGTCCACGTGGCCCGGCGTGTCGATGATGTTGATGCGGTGTTCCGGACCATCGGCGACCGACCAGAAGCAGGTCGTGGCGGCCGAGGTGATCGTGATCCCGCGCTCCTGCTCCTGCTCCATCCAGTCCATCGTCGCCGCGCCATCGTGCACTTCGCCGATCTTGTAGGACTTGCCGGTGTAGAACAGGATCCGCTCGGTCGTGGTGGTCTTGCCGGCGTCGATATGCGCCATAATGCCGATATTGCGGTAGCGGTCGATCGGATGGCTGCGTGCCATGATGAATTCCTTGGTGTTGGAGAAGCGGCCCGGTCCTGCAAGAGGCCCGCAGCGCGCTCCATATAGTGATGATTGTGACAGCCGGAAGACCCTTCCTCCGGCTGCCCACAATCAGCGTGTTACCAGCGGTAGTGCGAGAAGGCGCGGTTCGCATCCGCCATGCGGTGCGTGTCTTCGCGCTTCTTCACCGCGTTGCCGCGGTTGTTGGCCGCATCCAGCAGCTCACCCGACAGACGCGCTGCCATGGTGGTTTCCGGACGACCGCGCGCGGCGGTGATCAACCAGCGGATCGCCAGCGCCTGAGCACGCTCAGGGCGAACTTCCACCGGCACCTGATAGGTCGCACCACCAACACGGCGGCTGCGCACTTCGACCTGCGGCTTCACATTGTTCAGCGCATCATGGAACAGCTGGATCGGGTCCGCCTTGGCCTTGGCCTCGACAGTCTGGAGCGCGTTGTACACGATACCTTCAGCGACGGCCTTCTTACCATCATACATCAGGTTGTTCATGAACTTCGACAGGATCTGATCACCATACTGGGGATCGGGCAGGATGACCCGCTTTTCGGGACGACGACGACGTGACATGGCACTTCTTCCTTATTTCTGGCGCGTCCCCGCGCAGGCGGGGACCTCAGGCCGCTGGCATCGAGCAAGCGGCGGGAGGCTCCCGCCTTCGCGGGAGCGCACGGAAAACCGATTACTTCGGACGCTTGGCGCCGTACTTCGAGCGGCTCTTGCGACGGTCCTTCACACCCTGGGTGTCGAGCACGCCGCGCAGGACGTGGTAACGCACGCCGGGAAGGTCGCGCACACGCCCGCCGCGGATCAGCACAACAGAGTGCTCCTGCAGGTTGTGGCCTTCACCGGGGATGTAGCTGATGACTTCGCGCTGATTGGTCAGGCGAACCTTGGCCACCTTGCGCAGCGCCGAGTTCGGCTTCTTCGGGGTCGTCGTATAGACGCGGGTGCAAACACCGCGCTTCTGCGGGTTCTGCTCCATCGCAGGGACCTTGGACTTGGCCTTCTGCGGAACGCGGCCCTTGCGGACCAGCTGGTTGATTGTCGGCATTAAGTTCTCACTTCACCTGATGAGGGTGGAACGGGTGCCGGACGATGTTGGGGGAGAAGAATAAGCCAATTCGTCATCCCGGGCTTGACCCGGGACCGCTATCCGCAAGCGCATGGCCAGCGGCACGAGATCCCGGCGTTCGCCGGGATGACGAAGAGACTGAAACGCTCCACCCGCATATCCGGCCCTTCGGCCACCGGGTTACTTTGACGATTGCCCCCGCAAAGGAGACGCACCGCCAATGTTCAGCTCAAACCGGGTATGACCCCGGAAGATGCGCGCCCTTAGGCGGGTTTGGGTGGGGGGTCAAGGCGGGAGTTGGAGAACGCAACGTCACGCTAAGCGCTTTAATGTAAGGCATCCGCGTGTAAATTAATCTAGAAAGAGGCCCTTTCCTACTCGGTAACTGCAGGTCAACATGAAACGAATCTCGTCCAAGAGGCGCACCTTTCTTTCCTTTTGGCTTAAGGCAAAGGAAATTCACGAACGAAAGCGGAAACAGCGCAGAAGAGATAAACGCATCGGGAGAACTAGTAGGCACGAATTCGCACGCAGGAACGAAATTCCTTTTGATAGCAATTCACGTCGCCAGCAAGTTGTGCTTCCAAAAAATCTTTCATTATCTGAAAACTTTGATGAAACTGTAAAGGCCATAAACGAAATTTTCTACCTCGCGATCAAAATGAAGCGTTCAGTTATGATCCATTTTGTTCATGTCGAAACGGTAGAACCTGCTGCAGCACTTGCGCTTGTTGCTGAAGTTCATCGTGCACGCGCCTTGAGGGGCTTTGGCTTTGTCACAGGGACTTACCCAAAATCAGCCGGCGTTTATCATTCCCTGAACGACATGGGCTTCTATAAGGTGCTAAAAGTACAGTCACTTGATCGCTATTCAGTGGACGAATCAAATGAACCGAAACCAATATTTCTAAAATTCATCACAGATGTGCGGGTAGACCCAGTTTTGGCTGATACTTTTGTTCGCATAATCGAAGATAAACTTATTCCGATGAACGATTTAGCTCGCTTAAGACTTGTTGTCGCCTTGAAAGAAGCAATGCAGAACACCTTAGATCACGCGCATCCGGGATCTGCGAGGTCGCGGAGCAGTCAGCACCGCTGGTGGATGAGCAGCTGGGTAAATGTGCCACGGAAAGAGATTTGCATCGTTTTCTTCGATCAAGGGGTCGGCATTCCTGCAACCCTTGAACCGACATCGTACGAAAAGATCACTGCGTCGATCCGAAATGCTACGTCGCTGCGGTTCAGCACCAGCCCGTCAGACTCTGAAATGATAGCTGCGGCCACAGAGATTTTCCGCTCAGGAACGGGTCAACCCGGGAGGGGGCAAGGATTCGCCAACATGAAGAGTTTTGTCGACCAATGTGAAGACGGCGAACTGAGGGTCCTTTCAAACCGCGGGTGCTACTCTTATCTGGGACACCGCAGCGAATCGTGCGCTGACCATACCCAATCGCTTGGCGGCACCATTATCGAGTGGAGGTTCCAGCATAACGGCATGGTGGAGATGAGTGATGACTGACATGATCTTCTCGATAGCGAAAGACTTTAGCAGATTCCCAGGACCTCGTTATAAATGGCAAGGCCCGCATAGTGGAGAAACCCTCCGTAGTCGATTGGCACGGCTCATGAGCGAAAGCTCAGGCCGCATTAGAATTGTCCTTGACGGGACGACAGGGATCGGATCATCTTTTCTAGACGAAGCCTTCGGGGGCTTGATTAGAGAAGAAGGGTTTTCCAAGGATGAAGTCCGTAGGAAGTTCGATTTCATCAGCGATATTGACCCTTCCTATCTCATCACAATCAGGGAATCGATCTCTAGAGCTGAGCCAAAGCAATCCAATTGAACTCGCAAGCCTTGATTCTTATAAGTCAATTGTACTTACAGTTGATCCGACAAAAGAGAACCTATGGATTAGTCTAGCGCCAAGCTTAGCGACTTCTGGAGTTGCGATCCTCGTTGCCTATCTTGTGCATAAATTGACACGTCAGAGAGAGCGCGAGAAGGCAGTTTACGATTTACACACACTTCTCATCGATGCAGTAAATGAGGTCAGAAAAGCGGCTATTCTAGGCTGGTCTACCCAAGACCTGGCAGAGCGCGAAGCGGCGATCTATGACCTCAACTGGAATTTGAGACGCGCAGGCGCACAAGCGCAACTTTTATACTTGCAGTCTCGTCAATCATGGCTTCTCCTTTGGGAGCATGAAGTAAGCCTGCAGCTCCCTCTGTCGCAACTACGAGACTCATTAACGCTTGGAGATTTTTCTAATCCTCAAAGAACGGCTGATCCAACACAGATTAACAGCGTAGAAGAAGCGATAGTTGACTTCACCACGCTTGTAGATAAATCATTAATTTATTGGGCAAATCGATCTCCAGAAAGTCGGCGCTTGAGGGATTGGGCAAATGTAAACATGTTTCCGAGGATGATCTGGAAGTTCGTTGATTTTTATATCTGGCCGATTTCTAGATATCCTAGTTGTTAAAATTCAGCGAATGTAAGAAATTCGAATCTCGCAATAAGAACCGCCATTTTTGTCTACACGTGTTCGGCCAGAGACCATGGGCCCCGGATCAAGCCCGGGGAGACGAAAAGGGGGGAAGGACGCCGCCCCCTCCCCTCCGCGAGTCTGTTTGTTGGCGCGCTGACGCTGCGCGTCGTCTCCGCCTTCGGCTCCGACTCCAGGCGCCGGGCGCAGCGCGTCCGCGCTGCTTGGCTTTCGCGCCATAAGGCGCGGCGGCCGGTTCGGCCTTGCGGCGCTGCGCGCCGTGACTGTGGCACACGTGCGGCTGGTGGCTCCGCCCCCCTCCCCCAGCCCCGATACCTGCCCCGGCCTTGAGCCGGGGGCAAGGGGAGGGGAGTTTAGGCCCCACTGCGCCCGCGCCCGCCCCGGCCCCTCTGCGCCTCTCTGCTCCTCTGCGATCTCTGCGTGAAACCACTTTACGGCTTCGCTTCCGTTCTGGTGGGGTGCTCGCAGTTCGTGGCTCCCCTCCAAGATCAGCCCGGCCCCGGGTCAAGCCCGGGGTGACGAAAGAGGGAGAGAGGAAGGACGCCGCCCTCGCCCTGAAGAGGCGGGGGCTTTGCGGTTTCCTACTCCGCCGAAACCTGCAATCTCCCGCGCGCCATGACCCGCCAGCCCGCCTCCTCCTCTCGCCGCGCGTCCCTTGCCGAACGGCACGGCGGCAGCGTTCGCGCGGGGGGCGGTTTTTGGGTTCTGGACTGTGTCTCCTGTGTCTCCAACAGCGCGTCAGCTGAACGGAGCGGAGGCGGGGCGGCGACGGCGCGGCAACTTGGGCCGGCGTGGGAGGTCAGTCGGCGGCCAGATACCCGACCAGCGCGCGCACCTTCTTGGAGCGCCATTGCGGCGGGGGGGCGAGCAGCCAGTAGGCGCGGGTGCCGGGCTCGGGCTCGGTCAGGGCGGTGAGGGTGCCGCTGGCGATGGCGCGCTCGGCCAGCGCGAGGGGGAGGATCGTGCGCCCCATCCCAGCCAGCGCCGAGGCGAGCGCCTGTCCGGGGGAGCCGGCGCGGATGCAGGGGTTGATGCCATCGGGCAGCGTCATGCCCGGCCAGTCGATCCACGCCTCGCGGAACTCCGGCGCGGCGACGGTGACGCGCATGGCGGGCGCGAGTTGCACGCCCTGGAGCTCGCCCGGCCCGTCGACCAGCCGGATCGCGAGATCGAGGTTCGCCTCGGTGAAGTCGGCATGCTCGTCGGGTGCGAGGATGTACTGGACGCCGGGGGTGCCCGCCTGGAACTTGGCGAGGCGGGGGGCGAGCCACTCGGCGTAGAACTCGCGCGGGACGGCGATGGTGTAGCGGTCGGAGGCCTGGCCCGCCTGCATCGCGGCAACGCTCTCCTCGAACCGCATGAACCCTTCGCGCAAGGGGTCGAGCCCGGCCTCACCCTCGGGCGTGAGTTCGAGGCCCTTGGAGGTGCGACGGAACAGGACGACGCCGAGGACGTCCTCGAGCGCGCGGATCTGCTGGCCGACGGCGGCGGGGGTGACCGCCAGCTCGTCCGCAGCCCGGGTGAAAGAGAGGTGCCGCGCGGCGGCATCGAACACGCGCAAGGCGTTGAGGGGCAAGTGGGTGCGCTTCACGGGAGATGCGATTAGGCCCGCTTTGCGGCTACCGCAAGAGTCAGCGCGGCGTGCGGCCCTCAGCCGTCTCCGGCGCGGCAAGCGGGAAGAACGGGATGCGCACTTCGGTGGGCGAGCCATCGGCGCGTTCGAAGGTGTAGAACCCCTCCATCGAGCCAAACGGCGTCGTCAGCGGGCAGCCCGAGACGTAATCGTGGCTCTGCCCCGGCGTGAGCAGCGGCTGTTCGCCCACCACGCCTTCGCCATCGACATGGTTCACCATCCCGCGCCCGTCCGTGATGCGCCAGTGCCGGGTGCGCAGGCGCATGGCCTCGTGCGAGGCGTTCTCGATCCGGATGTGATAAACCCAAAACCACTTGCCCGCCTCCGGATGCGACTGTTCCGGCAGGTAGTTGACGGCTACCCGGACAGTGACCCCATCGGTCGTGGCGGCGTGCTGGAAAAACTCTTTCATGTCGCCTCGCAAGTTAGCGATTCTTCGTGTGGTCACAAGAGGGGCAACGTTCTTAATCCACGCTGTATCCCGAGCGCATCAGGAATTCCCGCAAGGGCGATGCGGTTGCGCGCATACCGGCAATGGCATAGGCCTGCCGCCATGCCCGCGCCAGCATCGATCCCCGCAGCTCCCGTCACCCGCCGCGCGGCGCTGACAGGGATCGGAGGAGCCATCGGGGCGACCATACTGGCAAGCTGCGGTGGCCCGCGTGGTCTTGCCCCTGCCCCCGCACCCCTCGTCCTCCCCATCGACCCAGCCGCCGACCTCGCGCCCGATCTGGTCGACCTTGCTCGCTTCGATCCGCGGTTCAGGTTTGATATCCGTTATGCCACGCAGGCCAACTTCATGGGCCGGGTGCTCTATCCCCTCCCCCGCGCCGTGGCCCAGCGTCCGGTCGCCGAAGCCTTGTCCAGAGTGCAGACCCGCGCCGAGGCGCAAGGCTATGGCCTGCTGATCTTCGATGCCTATCGCCCCTGGCGCATCACGCGGATGATGTGGGAGGAAACCCCGCCGGAGAAACGCGAATTCGTTGCCGATCCGCGCACCGGATCGCGCCACAATCGCGGCTGTTCCATCGACGTTACACTGCACCTGGGCGGCGCCGAGGTCGTGATGCCCAGCCCCTATGACGATTTCACCCCGGCCGCCTATCGCAGCAACATCGCCGCCCCCGCCCAGGCGCTGGAGCTGAGCCGGATGCTTGAGGCATGGATGGTGGCCGAGGGGTTCGTCCCCCTTGCCAACGAATGGTGGCACTATGACTGGGCCGACTGGCGGCGCTATCCGATCATGGATGTGCCGCTGGAGGCGGTAGCGGCGCGGTAAGCGCAGGGCGGTTGTTGCTGGGCGGTGTCAGGTCCGCTTTGGCGGATTGCGGCACAACAGACGACATGCATAAACCGACCCCAAAACGGAGATTCTCAACACGTCTTGTTCTGTCCGCGGGATAGGCTGTGAGAGGTCAATGACCTAGGCTGAAGCTGCTTCTGTCAGCAGCAACGTTGCCAAGTTCCGGGATGAAGGCATGCGGGCGACGGCGCGGTTGCTGTTCAGCCATGGCAATGGCCGTGTTCCACTGACTCTCGGTCAGGCAAATGCTGCGTTCGCGTTTGCGGTCAAGGCACAGCACGCGATCTTCAACATCTTGCGTGAGCGCCATCCGGGCTTCTTCGGAAACGAAAGTGCGCTTGGTCTTGAGCCTCTCATCATCTGCGCCAATGGCGACCAAGGGCAGCACAGCGGCGGCAAACAAGATGGACATAATCGCTCCTATCATGCTGGGAAACCAACATTATCGCCCAGCACCTTACGAACAGATGAACAATGTTCAGCCTTGGAAGGGGCAGTGGTTAAGCGCGCCCTGTCAGTTGCGGGTACGGCGCCCGAGGTGACACCGGCGTGGCGGCTATCCACCCAGTTGCAGTCATCAGCGGGTCGGGGCTCAATCCTGAAATCGGGATGACAGCTCATAGCGGAACCGGACGTTCGATCTCAGCTCCGTGAATGGCTGCTCTGGGTCGACAGCCGACAGGGGCCAACTCGTGTTGCGAATGGAGGCTATTGCGGGCTCTATTCCTAAGAGCCGCCATTCTGAAATCGACCCCAATGTGGTCGAATGAGTCTAAAATTGAGGCATCCTTGCGTTCTCTTCAGTCTCTAGAAAAGTTGCAGTGGAAATCCAATGCTTTCCGCTTTATTCAAGTGCCGCAGGTCACAGACTGACGACGGGAGCGACCATTGCTGAATCAAATTGAAATCGTTCGCCAAAAGTCCAGATGGGTGTTTTTTGCTATGGCGATCGTCTACGGGACACCAGTGGGCGCTGACACAAGCTGGAAGGTAGACCGCGCCTGCAGGCCGGTGGTTCCACAAGTCATCGTCAAGCTGTTGAACCAAAGCGAGCTGCGCGCGGGCTACCACCTGTTTGTGAGCTACGACGAAGCTGGCAGCGCTCCGTTCAGCAAGGAAACTTTCAACAGTGGCGGCATTCGCCATTCCGGGTGTGAAATCAAAGATGGGCGTTGCATCAGCTCACGGAAGCGATACGAAATGCGCTTCGAAGGCTTGAGGCAGCAGAGCATCAGGCTGCTAAAGAGCGGGGGGTGGGTGAAGGGTTCAGAAAGCAATCTTCTGGGAGGCGTGCAATGGTATGGTCCGTCTTATCCTGATCGGGTCAAAATCACGTGCGATCTATCCAGCTCAGATGCGCGCACCGCCTGTATTCTCGACAGCGTCGAATATACTCCTAACCCGGCGACGTCGGGTGATGACAGACTAAAGCCGCAAATGTCACAGCACGATCAATGCCAGCCAAAGGCATCAAAGCCTTCGATTGTTTAGCCGCATCTCTGCTCGCTAATGGTCGCGAGTGGCAGCTAACCACCCAACTCTGGTCATCCGCAGACACCACGCCTGATCCTGAAACCAGCCGGGCGGCTAGGGCCTTAACAACGCCGAAAGCGGACCTTCCGCAAACGACCCCATAGCGGACGTTGACAGCAAAGTCCTCCCGCGAAACAACGCATTATCTGATTGAATAGTTCAGGGGTATGGGGTGATCAGAAGCGTTTTCGCTATCTTCGTTTTTCTCGTGGGAGCAGTCTTGGTATGGAAATTCGTGCGGGGGGATGAGTATGCCTCGACAACGCTCTATGTCAGTGAGCGAAGCCTGAGCAACGTGATGGAGTGCATTTCCAGCAAAAGTAGGCAGATCAGGAGTGACCTCCAGCCTATTAGTATATGCCGCCCGGGAAGCGCCCGTTGCCCAATTGGGATGACTTATCTGTCTGCCGACGGGCAGATGCGCCTCTCGGTGCAGCCTTCAGATGGCACCGCCGAAATAAGGATCTGGCATAATCAGCCTCTCTCTTCATCAGCCGTCGAAACTTTGGAGCGCTGCGCACAATAGGTCCGCAATCCACCCAATCCCGGCCAAAAGCCCAGTCTTCGCATGCACCCGAAAGCTACCTCAGCCCCCGGCTTACCCTTTCGCCAGCAACTCCTCGATCTGGCCGAGGCGTTCCTTGCCGAAGAACATCTCGCCCTCTCCTTTCGGCCCCACGAACATTGTCGGGATACCGAAGGCACCGCGCGCGACCACCGCATCGGTGTTGGCGACAAGGCCTTGCTTGACCGCGTCGGTCTGCGCGCGGGCGAACAGATCGGCAGCGTCAAAGCCCGCAGCAGTCAGCGCCGCGCCGATCGCTTCGGGTGAGGTAATGTCGAGGCCGTCCTCCCAGATCGGACGGAGCAGGCCTTCCACGAATTGCACCCCGCGCCCATCCTGATCGGCCGCAAACAGCATCCGCTGGAGCGTGATCGAATTGAACGGGAATTGCGGATGGAGGCGATACTTGCCGAGACCGTGCCTGGTGATGAAGCGGTTCATCTCCAGCATCGCGTATTCATTCTTCCCCTTCACCTCGGCATCGCGGATCATCGGCGGCGCATTGCCGGTGAGCTTGTGCATCCCGCCTAGGAACACCGGAATGACATCCAGCTCAGCCTCGTAACGGTTGACGAGCTCGCGCAGCGGCCACCAGACGAGGTAGGCATTGGGGCTGACGAAATCGAACACGAGTTCAACACGGTTGGCCATATCGGATGATCCTTAAATGCCCGCCGCGGCGAGCGCTTGGTCCATATCTTCGGTGAGGTCGGCGATGTCTTCCAGACCGACATTGATACGCAGCAGGCCCTCAGTCACACCCATCGCGGCGCGGGCTTCGTCGCCCATGTTGGCGTGGGTGCTGGAGGCCGGGTGGCACATCAGGCTGCGGGCATCGCCGATGTTGTTCGAGATATCGACCAGCTTCAGCGCATCGAGCACCGCGAACGCCCGCGCGCGGGTGCCGACGTCGAGCGCAAAGATCGGGCCGGTCGCGTCCATCTGGGCCATCGCCAAATTGTGCTGCGGGTGGCTCGGCAAGCCGGGGTGGAGCAGGTGCCCGCCCGCCTTGGTAACGCGCGGTTCGAGGAATTCGCCCAGCGCCACGGCCTGTTCGGATTGCTTGAAGGCGCGCAGGGGGAGCGTCTCCAGACCCTTGAGCACGACCCAGGCATTGAAGGCGCTGAGGGTCGGCCCGGTGTTGCGCTGAAACGGCATAAGCACATCGTCGATCCACTGCTTGCTTGAACAGATCGCGCCCGCCAGCACGCGGCCTTGCCCGTCCATCAGCTTGGTGGCGGAATAGGCGACCACATCCGCGCCGAACTCCATCGGGCGCTGCAACACCGGAGAGGCGAAGGCGTTGTCGACCACTGTGGTGATCCCGTGCGCGCGGGCAAGCCCGCAGACGTAGGCGAGATCGACGATGTCGAGCGTCGGGTTGGCCGGGGTCTCGAAGAAGAACACCTTGGTATTGGGCCGGATCGCGGCCTCCCACGCGGCGTTGTCGGCGCTGTCGATGATGCTGACCTCGATCCCGAACTTCGGGAGCAATTGGTCGCACAGCCAGCGGCAGCTTCCGAATGCGGCGCGCGCGGCGACTACATGATCGCCCATCGCCAGCTGGCACAGCAAAGCCGCTGTCATCGCCGCCATCCCGGTCGCCTGTGTGCGGCAGGCCTCGGCCCCCTCCATCAGCGCAATGCGTTCTTCCAGCATCGCCACGGTAGGGTTCTGGAGGCGCGAATAGGTCATGCCCTGCGCCGTGCCCGCGAACCTGTCGGCGACGGTCTGGGCGTCGTCATAGGTATAGCCCGAGGTGAGGAACAGCGCTTCGCTGGTCTCCCCATGTTCGGAGCGCCAGGTGCCGCCGCGCAGCGCGCGGGTTGCGGGGCGCCAGTTTGCCGTGGCGGCGCGGTCCATGCCGGTGGTCTTCTTCATGGATTGGGCCTCTAGGACGGCAAAAGCCCGCCCGCAAGCAGGCCTTGCTGCGCAGTATCGCCGTGGCCGACAGCGGTGAGCATCGCTGTCCCTTCGATCACGGTCATCAAATAGCGCGCGCCCCCTTGGGGATCGGGATCGCCTGCGGGCATCTGCCCTTCGAGCCAGCCTAGCAGCTCACCCATCATCGCTTGTGCTGCCAGCTGGTATCCGGGCAGGTCGCGCGCGGCGCCGGCGACAATCTCCCACCACAGCCGCATGAAAGGCTGCATCGCAGGCGCATCGCCGTGGGCGAGAATGCGGGCAACCACATCGGCGCGGGTCGCGGCACGCTCGCTCCCCATCGCGGCGTCGAGCGCGGCGGCATAGACCTTGGCAATGTATCCCAGCAGGTCGACGATCAGCGCTTCCTTGGTGCCGAAATGGTAGATCAGCATCCGGTCCGACGTGCCCGCTGCCTTGGCCAGCGGCCTGAGGCTGGCCCCGCCCAGCCCATGCGCCAGCACATGCGCGGTCAGTAGCGGCAGCAGGCTGTCCTTGGTCATTGGGGGCTTTTTTGGAGCATCGGCCATGAGGCGCTTGTAGCGGCGGAGGGGGCTTGCTACAAGCGAACGTAGCAGTCGCTACATACCTGGAGGATCGCGCTTATGCCCACCGAACTCACCCCCTTTCTTGCGCTCGCCGGGGGCGGGCTGGTGTTTACCGTGACCGCCGTGCTGAGCATGTTTCTGCGCCCCGAGGCGCCGGGCAATGCGCTGCTGGCGGGCGCTCTCTCCGCAGGCTTTGCGGCGTTCAGCGCCGTCACCATCGCCACCGAAGGCGTGTTCCCGGTGGTGCTCAATCATACGAGCAACCTGTGGGGCGTTCAGGTGTGGTGGGATCTGCTGTTCTCGCTCAGCATCGCCTATTTCCTGATCCTCCCGCGCGCCAAGGCGCAGGGGATGAACCTGATCCTGTGGACGGTGTTCATTCTGGCAACCGCCAGCATCGGATTGCTGGCGATGTGTTCGCGGTTGTTCTGGCTGGAGGGGCAATCTAAAGCCCGGTCTGCCTAATCCCCCCTTGCTCTCGGCCTAGCCGCTCCCTAATCGCGCGCCATGGCCGAGGCGCAAGCGTCCCCCTCTCCCGCCGCTCACCCGCCCCTGCGCCCGCGTGATCCGCTGGCTTGGGTTGCGGCGCTGACAGGGCTGTTCGCTGTGCTGACCGGGTGGCGGCTGGCGATCCCTTCGATCCCCTATTTCGACGAGGTCCACTACCTCCCTGCCGCGCGCGAGATCCTGGCGCTGTTTACCGAAGGCGAGGGCGCCTACCTCAACCGCGAACATCCGCTGCTCGCCAAGCTTCTGATTGCGCTCGGCATGGGCGTGCTCGGGGACAATCCGCTGGGCTGGCGGATCGTGCCGTGGCTGTGCGGAGTGCTGGCCTATTTTGCGGCGGTGCGGGCGCTGTGGCACGCCAGCGCAGACCGCTTTGCGACGCTGGCCTTCGCGGTGCTGCTGGCGACGGGCTTCCACCTGTTCATCCACGCCCGCATCGCGATGCTCGACATGGTGATGGTCGCAGGCCTGTGCGTGGCGGCGTGGCAGTTTGCCGGTGCCTGCGCGCAGCCGGAGACCGGGCGGCGCAGACTGGCGCTGACCGGGATCGCCATTGGCTGCGCCCTCGGGGCCAAGTGGAACGCCATTCCGCTCGCCATGGTGCCGGGGCTGACGTTCTTCATCGCCCGCGCGCTTGCTGGACGCCGCCGCCTGCTCCTCAGTCGCCGGGGCGCGCCTGTGCCGGGGGTGACGCTGGTCGAGGCCTTTGTGTGGCTCGGGATCGTGCCGCTACTGGTGTACGCGGCGACATTCCTGCCAGGTTATTGGCTGGCCGAAAATCTCCACCCCTCGCCGCTGGCCGAGAAAGGCTTGATCGGCTTCCACCGCGACATCTTCGCGCTGCAAAGTCAGCTGATGACCCCGCACCGCTACATGAGCACCTGGCCGCAATGGGTGCTGAACCTGCGCGGGATCTGGTATCTCTACGAGCCGATCGACGGAGCGCAGCGCGGGGTGCTGCTGATTGGCAATCCGCTGACGATGTGGCTGGGGCTGCCCGCGCTGGTGTGGTGTCTCGGCCGCGGGGTGTGGGTGCGCGATTGGGCGCGGCTGGGCGCAGTCATCGGCTACGGAGTGAGCCTCGGCTTCTGGATCGTCGCGCCCAAACCAGTGCAGTTCTACTACCACTACTTCGTCCCGAGCTTCTTCCTGCTCGCGGCACTGGCACTGATGTGCAGCGACCTGCGCCGCTTACCCAGAGGCCAGTGGCTCGCTTGGAGCATTCCGGCGGCCTCGGCGGCGGTGTTCGCGTGGTTCTTCCCGATCATCGCCGCCCTACCGCTGGCGCGCGCGGATGGTTATGTCACGTGGATGTGGCTGAACGGGTGGCGGTGATGGTGGGAAAAGGTCCCATAACCTGCTAATTTTCCTTCGTCATTGCGAGCGAAGCGAAGCAATCCATGGACCAGAACCGGCATTTCCAACCTGCCGTCTATATTGTGGCAAACCACAAGGGCGGTACGATCTATATCGGTGTTACGTCGGACCTTCCAAACCGCGCATGGCAGCATCGCGAAAGCGTCGTCGCAGGCTTTACGCAAAAGCATCGCTGCAAACGGCTTGTCTGGTTCGAACTGCATTCGACCATGGAGCACGCCATCACGCGGGAGAAGCAGATCAAGGGCGGGTCGCGGGCGAAGAAGATTGCTCTGATAGAGGCGATCAATTCTGAATGGCGAGACTTGTTCTTCGAATTGATCGGTTAGGCCATGGATTGCTTCGTCGCTGCGCTCCTCGCAATGACGAATAAGGGCTAAAACCTACCCCACACGAAGCGGCTCGACAGGGCGTAGTTCCACACCGAACCCACCACGATACCCGCCAGCGCAGCCAGCACCCAGTGGATGCCGCTGCCTTCCATGAAGGTTGCAATCGCCACGTTGGCGAAGGCTCCGATGGCGCAGGTTGCGATGAAACCTAGCCAGCCGCGGAGCAGCGCCACTGCGCCCACCAGCCGCTTGTCGCGGTAGGTCAGCCAGTTGTTGAGCCAGAAGTTGAAGCTCATCGCCACCAGCACCGCTGCGGTCTGGGCAATCGCGAAGCGCTCGCCCAGGGCGAAGAGCAACACGCTCAGCACCACGAAGTGCACCAGCACGCCGAACGCGCCAACGGTGCCGAACAAGGCAAAGCGGGTCGGGATCACCTTGCCGAGGGTCTTGTCATACAAGCCGGCGAGGAAATCGAACAAAATGGCGCGGTCCAGTTTGCTTTCTCCTTCGCGGCGGGCCGCGAAATTGAGGGGGAATTCCTTGACGGTCATCGGCGCATCGGCGGTCGCGAGCAAGTCGAGCAGAATCTTGAACCCGATGCCTGACAGGCGCGGCACTAACGTGCGCGCGGTCGCGGCGGGGAGCATGAAGTATCCGCTCATCGGATCGCTCAGCTCCACGCCGGTGATCTTGCGGGCGAGCGCATTGGCGTAGGTCGACAGCTTCTCTCGCTCAGGAGCGGCCCACTCGGCAGTGCTGGCGCCCTCGGCAAAGCGGCTGGCGACGCAGATTTCGGCCTCACCCGATTTGAGCGCGGTGAGCATCCCTGGCAGGAGCGCCGGATCATGCTGGTGGTCGGCGTCCATCACCGCCACGTAAGGCGCCGCGGTGGCGCAGAAGCCTTCGATGGCGGCACTGGCAAGGCCCCGCCGTCCGATGCGCTGGATCACCCGCACGCGGGGATCGGTCAGCGCCAGCGCGCGCGCTTCATCCGCCGTGCCGTCGCGGCTGTCATCATCGACGATGATCACTTCCCACACGGCCGCCGTTCCGATCGCGCGGTCGATCCGTTCGACCAGCGGGCCGAGATTGCCGCGCTCGTTAAGGGTCGGCAGGATGATCGCGAGGTCGAGCGTCATGGCCTCTCCCACCGCGCGGCGCGGCGTTGCTCGAATGCTGGCGGTGCTCGGAAGGGTCCCATATTCCATCGCCCCCTCATGCACGATAGTTCTTTATAAACCATAACTCGCAGGCTCGCCGGGGGCGCTAGAGCCGCTCCCGCACCGCCGCGCCGATCGCCGCTGTGCCGTGGCTGCCACCCAGATCGCCGCCGAGGATGCCGTCCGCCAGCGCTGCGGCCACGGCGGTCTCGATCCGCACAGCCTCAGCCTCAAGCCCGAAGGAATGGCGCAGCATCATTGCCGCAGACAGGATCGTCGCCATCGGATTGGCCTTACCCTGCCCGGCAATGTCGGGCGCGCTACCGTGGATCGGTTCATAAAGCCCGAAAGTGCCGTGATCGGTCTCGCGCTCGCCCAATGAGGCGCTCGGCAGCAGGCCGATCGAGCCGACCGCCGCGCTCGCCAGATCACTCAGAATATCGCCGAACAGATTGCCGGTCAGCACCACGCCGAAGCGTTCCGGATGGCTCACAACCTGCATCGCGGCATTATCGACATACATGTGGTCGAGCGTCACGCCGGGGTATTCGGCGGCCACTTCGACCACAACATCGCGCCACAATTGGCTGGTTTCGAGCACATTGGCCTTGTCGACGCTGGTGAGCGGAAGGCCGGAACTTGCCGCCGCACGGAAGGCGACATGGGCGATGCGGCGCACTTCGTTGTCGGCATAGGACATCGCATCCCAGCCCTCTCGCTCGCCTGCATCATTGGTGCGCTGGCCCTTGGCGCCGAAATAGACATCGCCTGTCAGCTCGCGCACGATCAGCATGTCGAGCCCGCCCGCGATATCGGCGCGCAAGGGCGAAAGGAGCTCCAGCCCCGCAAACACCCGCGCCGGGCGCAGGTTGGCGAACAGGCCGAGATGTTTGCGCAGGCCAAGAATCGCCTGCTCCGGGCGCAAGTGGCGCTCCAGCGCGTCGCAGGAGGGATCGCCCACCGCGCCGAACAGGATCGCATCCGCCGCGCGCGCCATCACCAGCGTCTCTTCGGGCAAGGGGTGCCCGTGGCGATGATAGGCCGCGCCGCCGACATCGCCGGTGAACAGCGTCAACCCCGGCAAGCCGAGCGCCTCTAGCACCGCCACAGCCTCTGCAGTGACTTCAGGGCCAATCCCGTCGCCGGGCAGGACTGCGATTTTCATGGTAACGTCTCTCACCCCATGCGCGCCAACCGCTCGGTCAGCAGCCTGCGCGCGCCCATAACATCGCCCTTGTGGCCTGCAAGCAGGTAGTGCGAGAGTTGGCGCTCGAGTATCCCCAATAAAGCGTGCTGCGCGGGCCAATCGGGCGCATCGGGCAGTGCGCCGCCGCCGTAGCCGAGTTCGCGCAACAGCATCGTTTCGTAAGCGATCAGCCCGCTCACCCACCCGCGCGCCGAAGGGGCCACGGCAATCGCGCCCAGCAGCGCGTCGAGCGCTTCATAAAGGTCGGAATAGGCCTGACGTTCGGGCAAGGCGGTCGCCGAAAGGCCGCACACCCACTGGATCGCGGCGGCTGGCAGCGGCTCGGTCATCAGGGCGGCGCGGGAGTGTTCCAGCTCCAACCGCGCGAAAGGCAGCTGGTTGGCCGAACGGGTGGTGAGTTCAACCGCGACCCGATTGCCCGGCACCATCACCGCGCGCATCTGCCGCCCGCGTCCGCCTGCGACATAGGCGGCGATTAGGCCATGCTCAGCCGTCAGCAACCGCGCAATCGCCCCGGTCTCGCCCTGATGGCGCGAGGCGAGCAGAATGGCAGGGGCGCGCAGGTTCATGCCCGCGCAACCCGTTTACTTGGAGGTATTCTTGGCTTCGAGCGCCGCCAGCCGTGCTTCGAGCGCATCGGCCTGTTCGCGGGCCTTCTGGGCCATCGCCTTGACCGTTTCGAATTCCTCGCGGCTCACGAAATCGATCCCGCCGAAAGCCTCACGCAGGCGCTCGCGCGCGCTTTCGCGGGCTTCGCGGCTCATGCCCGCCATGGTTCCGGCTGCGCTGTTGGCGAGTTTGACGAGGTCGGCGATGATCGGGTTCTGGCTTTGCATGTTGGTTATTTGGAGATGCTTGAACTGAAGTGCAAGCATCCTCCTCGCTCTCACGCCCTGCGGGCGCATCGCTGCGGGCGCCCGGTCGGGCTTGCGGACGTGCTTCGCCGTCCGAATCCCGCCATTCTTATCCGGCTGATTGGCGCCCTACAATTGCACCCGTGTCGCCGCGCCATCGGCGCTTTGCACTCCGCCGTCGGGGTTAGCGGCGATGAACTGGTAGTTGAGCGCCGTCGCAAAGCACAGCCATGCCAGATAGGGCATCAGCAGCAGCGCCGCAGGGCGTCGCACCCGCCACACCAGCGCGAGCGCGAACAACAGACTCGCGACGCTGAGGCCCAAGACCATCAGCCCGGCCATCATGTCCTGCTTGCCGAAGAACACCGCGGTCCAGCTTTGCGAAATGATGAAATGCACCCCGAAGGCAATCAGTGCGATGCCCCGCCCATGCGCGCCCCACGCACTTGCGACCATTGCCAGCGCCACGCCGATCATGATGAACAGCGCCGTCCATACGATCCCGAAGGTCACCGGCGGCGGATAGATCGCGGGCTTCTCCAACCCGGCGAACCACGGCGTGTTCGGCCCCCCCAGCTGTCCGGCGGTAAAGCCGATCAGCAGGATCAGCGGCACCATGAACAGCGCCCAGCGGATGAAGCTGGCGCGCAATTGAGCAGGGGAAGCAAGGACGTTCATGGTTTCTCCAGGGTCCGCACGCGGGAGCGCGGCGATACCAGAGCCGCGCGGCGACGCCAACCTTCGGCCTCAAGCAGCGCAGCGATAGGCCGCAAAGACGCCTGTGAGTTGCCCCGTAATGAACCATCCGGCCGCAGCGCGCCCGAGGGGAAAGACAAAAATGTGGTAAAAATTGGGCAAGAGGTCACGAAACGCTTTGGGGTCTGCGAATCTTCCTGCTAGAGGCTGCCTTATTCCTGCCGTGATTCGAAAGTGCGTAGGCGGCAGGAAGATCAGAATAACGCGCTTTGCTCATTACTGGCCCGCTTGGGTCCATAGGGGAATACACCATGAAGAAGACCTTTGCGCTCGTCGCCGTTCTCGCCCTCGCCACCGCCGCTTGCTCGAAGCCGGCTGAAGAAGCTGCGACCGAAGCTGACACCACCGCCGTTGCTGAAGAGCCGATGGCTGCTGAAACCCCGATGGCTGGCGAAACCCCGGCTGCCGACGCTATGGCTGCCGAAACTCCGATGGCTGCCGAGACCCCGGCTGCTGAGTAAGCCTTAACGGCTTGCCGGTCCCGACCTAGTGTCGGGAGCACGGACAAGAAACAGGCCGGTAGCAACCTTCGGGTTGCTGCCGGTCTTTTCTTTTGGGCCGCAGGCTTGGGCTTTGCTTAGCCCAGAGCGCCCAGCGCCACGGCCACGCCCAAGGCGACAGCCACCAGCGCGGCGATCATCATACCCTTGTTCTTCATCGGACTTCCCCCCTTATGCAGTGCGCCGGGCGGCGATCAGGAATTCGACATTGCCCTGCGGCCCGGTGATCGGGCTTACCACAATTCCCTGAACCTCCCAGCCCAGCCCTTCGATCCAGCCGCGCACGTCTTCGCAGACGCGGGCGTGCAGTGCGGGATCGCGCACCACCCCGCCCTTGCCCACTTCCTCGCGCCCCACTTCGAACTGCGGCTTGATGAGCGCGACCAACTGGCACGGCGTCGCCGCCAGTTGGAGCGGAACGTCGAGCACCTTGGAAAGGCCGATAAAGCTCGCATCGCACACCACCCAGTTGCAGGGGCGGTCGATCAGCGTCGCCGTCAGGATGCGCGCGCTGGTCTGTTCGAGCACGGTGACGCGCGGATCTTCGCGCAAGCGCCACGCCAGCTGATTGGTGCCGCTGTCGACCGCAAAGACGTGCTCTGCACCGTGGGTCAGCAGCACATCGGTGAAGCCTCCGGTGGACGAGCCGATATCCATCGCGGTCGCGCCCGCCGGGTCGAGGCCGAAATGTTCGATTGCATGCGCCAGCTTAATCCCGCCGCGGCTGACCCATGGATGATCGCGCCCGCGCACGGTTATCGCGATGTCGTCGGCCACTTGTTGCCCAGGCTTGTCGACCTTGTTGTCGCCAATGAACACCAGCCCGGCCATCACCAGCGCCTGCGCCCGCGCCCGGCTTTCGGCGAGCCCGCGTTCGACCAGCAGCTGATCGACACGGCGCTTTGCAGGCTTGGCGGGGCGAGTTGGGTGATCGGGCATGGACAAGTCGAGGCTCTAGCGCGCAAAGTGCAGGCATGAAAGCTGCTCTGCCTGCCCTCGTCTCGATCCTTGCACTTGCGGCCTGCGTGCCCGCCACCAAGGCCCCGCCCGCACAGGTGGCAGCGCCATCTCGACCGGCACCCTTGCGCCCGGCCCCGGTTCAGACTCCGACTATGACCACACCCACCGCTGCCGGGACCAGCTGGATGGACATCCCGGCCACGGTAGGGGAGTGGTCCTTCACTGCCTTCCCCTTCGGCTCGCAGGCGATTTTCCGCGGTCCTGCCGGAATGGAGACGGCCCTTTCACTTTCGTGCAACGCGCAAAGTCGCCAGGTCACACTGCTACGCTTAGGCCGCTCCGACCGGCCCCTGTCGATCCGCGTCCTGACCGAGACCGCCAATCGATCAGGGTTCGCCGAGCCGGTGGCGGAGCAGTTTCAGGGGGTGGTGCTTCGGCTCGACCCGAACGACCCACTGCTCGACGCGATGGCGCTGTCCAAGGGGCGCTTTGCAGTGGAGGTCGAGGGAGAAACGCCGCTCTATCTCCCCAGCCATGCCGAGGTCAGCCGGGTCATTGAAGACTGCCGCTAACGCTCGTCATTGCGAGGAGCCGAAGGCGGAAGCGAAGCTGGCCAACGGCCCCCGGCAATCCACGACCGGCCAATGCGCCAAGCAGAGATGGCAATTCATGGATTGCTTCGCTTCGCTCGCAATAACGAACCAGTGAGTTCCCCGCACCCCTCCCCGATTCTATACATTAATATCCACAGGCTTGCCCCCAGCCTGTCCACAGCCCGACCCTGAAACGAGAAACGCCCGAGGTTTCCCTCAGGCGCGCATCACCGCGGTATTACGCGGCGAGGGAGGAGTATGACGGCGGAAAAGATTTATTCAAGTCTTGTCCTTTCGCGCCCCATGAATCACATTGCCTCCGAGGCCAGCGGCGAACGCGGCTCTCGGCCCCCGGTGAAACGTTGGGGTCTGGCTCACAAGCGTGAAAGGAGGTGATCCGATGTCTCATGGTTCAGTAGCGAGGTCGGTGAAGATCCCTACGGAGCATACTCGGTAATCCTCAAGCCCGAGTAAGGCTTCGTGAGCGGCACTTCCGGCCGCTGACCATGAAAGGGCGTTTCCACCGACGGGCTGGAAGCGCCCTTTTCATTTTTTGTGTTTTCGAAGGCGCGTGCGCTCGCGGGGCTGCGGCTTGGAATAGCGCTAGCATCCTGCGGCGGTCTGCGGCCCGTTGATCCTCCCCTCAACGCGAGGGCGCGCAGCGTCGATCCCACCCAACACGCGTCTTGCCCAAATCCGCGCGCGGGATTAGGCGCGAATGATGCACTTTGACCGCCTGCCTCACCCCTCGCCCACGCCTGATGCCACCCGCACGCAGCTGATCGCCGATCCCGGTTTCGGGACGGTGTTCACCGATCACATGGTGGTGGTCGATTATGACGAGGCGCTTGGCGGCTGGCAGACTCCAACCATCGGCCCGCGTCAGCCGATTCCGCTCGATCCGGCGGCGAGCGTGCTGCATTACGCGCAGGAGATCTTCGAAGGCCTCAAGGCCTATCGCCACCCTGATGGCGCGCTCGGCCTGTTCCGGCCCGAGGCCAACGCCGCACGCTTCAATGCCTCGGCTGACCGGCTGGCCATGCCGCATGTCCCGCCCGAATTGTTCATCGCCAGCATCCGCGCGCTGCTCGACGTCGATGGCAATTGGTATCCGGCGGTCGAGGGCGGATCGCTGTACCTGCGGCCCTTCATGATCGCGACCGAGGCGTTCCTCGGCGTGCGCCCGGCGAAAAAGTACAAGTTCATCGTCATCGCCTCGCCTGCGGGCAATTACTTCAAGTCGGGCGCCAAGGCGGTGAGCATTTGGATTTCCGACTACACCCGCGCCGCTCCCGGCGGCACCGGAGCGGCCAAATGCGGCGGCAACTATGCCGCCAGCCTGGTGCCGACCGGACAGGCCTTCGCCAAGGGGCACGACCAAGTGCTGTTCCTCGACGCAGTCGAGCGCAAGTGGGTCGAAGAGCTGGGCGGCATGAACCTGTTCTTCGTGTTTGCAAATGGCACCGTCATCACCCCGCCGCTGACGGGCACGATCCTCCCCGGCATCACGCGCAACAGCCTGATGGCGCTGCTGACCGAGCAGGGGCTGACCGTGTCGGAAGCGCCTTACTCCATCGACCAATGGCGCGCGGATGCCGAAAGCGGTCATCTCGTCGAAGTGATGGCCTGCGGCACCGCCGCGGTGGTCACCGCGGTCGGCACGGTCGCGGGGCCGGACGGCGCGTTCACCATCGGTGCAGGCGGCATCGGCCAAACCACGGCGAAGCTGCGCGAGACGCTAGTCGGCATCCAGACCGGACAAATCGCCGACAGCCACGGCTGGGTGATGCGGGTTTAGGAGGCGCGACGATGCTCGGATTGACCCTTGCGGCGCTCGTCATGCTGGAACAGGCAAGCGCGATCATCTGGAAGAATGACGGAACGGTCGAGATCACCACCTCCTTTGTCGCCACCGATCCGCGCAACCCGTTTCCGCAAGGCACCATGGTGCTCCTGACGATGGCCAAGGAAGCCTGCGGCGACAAGGGCGCGCCCGTGCCGGTCAGTGAGCCGGTGGTGGTCGGACTCACGATCGCTGAGGGCAAACCGCAAGTCGCCATGAGCGGGACCTATGCCTGCCGCCAAGGCTGAGGCCGCCGTTCAGGTCGCCGCGCTCTACCGCTTCACCGCCTTCGCCGATCCCGAGGCCCTGCGCGCACCCTTGCTTGCCGCGTGCGAGGCGGCGGGTGTCAGAGGCACCTTGTTGCTCGCACGTGAAGGGATCAATGGCACGATTGCGGGCGAGGCTGCGGCGCTGGCATCGGTGCTTAACCACATCCGCGCACTGCCGGGTTGCGCTGACCTTGATGTGAAGTTCTCCTCCGCCCCCGAAATGCCGTTCCACCGCACGAAGGTGCGCGTGAAGCGCGAGATCGTCACCATGGGCGAGCCGGACATCGACCCGACGCTTGCCGTCGGCCACTATGTCGATCCGCATGACTGGAACGCGCTGATCGCCGATCCGGACACGCTGGTGATCGACACCCGCAATGATTACGAGGTCGCCGTCGGCAGTTTTGCGGGCGCGGTCGATCCGCAGACGCCGAGCTTCCGCGATTTCCCCGCATGGTTCCGCGCGCACCGCGAGGAATTGCTCGAAGGCAAGAAGCGCGTCGCGATGTTTTGCACCGGCGGCATCCGCTGCGAGAAATCGACCAGCTTCCTGCGCGCCGAAGGGGTGGACGCGGTCTATCACCTCAAGGGCGGCATCCTCAAATATCTCGAACAGGTGCCTGAAAACGAAAGCCTGTGGCAGGGCGAATGCTTCGTGTTCGATGAACGCGTGACAGTGCGCCACGGCTTGGGACAAGGCACGTTTCAGCTTTGCCGCGCCTGCCGCCGCCCGCTCGACGCCGCGGCGCTGGCCCATCCCGATTTCGAGGACGGGGTGAGCTGCCCCGCCTGCATCGACGAGCGCACGCCCGAACAACGCGCTGGCTATGCCGAGCGCCAGCGGCAGGAGGCCCTCGCCAAGGCGCGCGGGGAATTGCACGTCGGCGCGGTGCGCTCGCCGAAGGAATGACCGAAGCGCCGCTCCTCTATTCCTTCCGCCGCTGCCCCTATGCGATGCGGGCGCGGATGGCGTTGTGGGTGGCGGGGATCACCGTGGAGCTGCGTGAGGTTAAGCTTGCCGCCAAGCCGCCGGAGCTGATCACCGCCTCACCGAAGGGCACTGTGCCGGTGCTGGTCCTTCCGGATGGAACCGTGATCGACCAGAGCTTGGCAATCATGCGATGGGCCTTGGCGCACAGCGATCCCGAAAGCTGGCTGGCGGGCGATGATGCCGCGCTGATCGCGGCGAATGACGGGGTGTTCAAGCATCACCTCGACCGCGCGAAGTATCCCGGGCGCTATGAGGAGGACGGCGTGACCGACCACCGCGCCGCCGCGCTCGCCCTGCTCGCTCCGCTGGAGGCGCGGTTGCAGGCCGCGCCGTGGATGTGCGGGGAAACCCGCGCCCTCACCGACATCGCGCTGTTTCCCTTCATCCGCCAGTTTGCCGCGATTGATCCGAACTGGTTCGCCGCGCAGCCCCTGCCGCACTTGCAGGCTTGGCTTGAGCGGCAGGCGGCGTCGGACCTATTCGCCAGCGTCATGCTCAAATTCACCCCGTGGCAGGAATGCGACGCGCGGCTACTGTTCGGGCCATCTTCCGTCACCCCAGCGAAAGCTGGGGCCTAGGGCCGCACAGGTCAACGCCTGCCGCCTGAGGTCCCAGCTTTCGCTGGGATGACGAGAGTGATTGGGTTCATCCCCCCAACCCCTCCCGAAACGCATCGACCAACCAACTTGCCGCCGGGCCAAGCCGCGTGTCGCGCCGCCACAATGCATTAAGGCCGTAATGCGCGCCGGGCTTCTCCGGCAGATCAAGCTCGACCAGCGCACCGCTCGCCAGATCGCCCGCCACCATCGCGCGCGGCATATTGCCCCAGCCCAGCCCCTCTTTCAGCAGCGAATGTTTCGCCCCCAGATCGCCCAGCCGCCAGGTCAGCGGGCTCAGGACGGAAAACTCCAGCCCCTCGGTCAGCGGGGAGCGGTCGGTCAGCACCAGTTGCAGGTGGCGGCGGCTCTCTCCCGGGGCAATTCCCGGACGCGCGAGGGGATGGGACGGCGCGGCGACGGGGATCAGGTCGATCTCCCCCACCGCTCGGCGTTCCAGCGCGGGCTGATCGCCGATCACCGGGCCGCCGATGGCGAGGTCAGATCCGCCGTTGATCACGCAGGCCGCGACCGCACCCAGCCCCTCAATCCGTAAAGTCAGCGCGCAGGTCGGGAACATCCGGCGGAATTCGCCGAGCACATGGGCGGTGATCTCGCCCGGCACCATCACGTCGACCACCAGCGTAAGTGACGGTTCCTGCCCGGCATGGAGCGAGCGGGTCTTGGCGAGCAGCGCGTCCACCCCATCGGCAATCCCGCGCGCTTCGGCCAGCAAGCCCTCCCCCGCCGCCGTCAGCACGGGGCGGCGCGAGCCCTCACGGTCGAACAGGCTGAGACCCAATTGCGCCTCCAACTGCGCGATGCCGTAAGACACTGCTGAGACCGCGCGCCCCATCGCCTTCGCCGCGCCGCCAAAGCTGCCGTGTTCGGCCACAGCGATGAAGATGCGCAATTGATCGAGGCTGGGTTCGCCGAGTTTCATGTGTATATGTTCAGATAATCCGAACATCTTGGCAAGTTTTATCGCACTTATCCGTTCGACACCGTTCGCCTATCTCCACTCCAACAGAGCGAGCCCATCAACGGGCCACTCCGAACCAAGGAGAAACGCCATGATCGAACTTCGTCCCTTTGGCACGCTGGGTGCCGCCAACCACGGCTGGCTCGATGCGCGCCATCACTTCTCGTTTGCAAACTACCACGATCCGGCCCGTGTCCACTGGGGTGCGCTGCGGGTCTGGAACGATGACAAGATCGCCGCCGGAACCGGCTTCCCGACCCACCCGCACAGCGACATGGAGATCATCACCTATGTCCGCTCCGGCGCGATCACGCACCGGGACAGCATGGGCAACGAAGGCCGCACCGAAGCGGGCGACGTGCAGGTGATGAGCGCGGGCAACGGTGTGCGCCACTCCGAGTACAACCTCGAAGGCGAGGAAACCACGCTGTTCCAGATCTGGATCATCCCCGATGAACGCGGTGGTGAACCCAGCTGGGGCGCACGGCAGTTCCCCAAGGACGACCGCAACGGCGCCTTCGTCCCGCTCGCCAGCGGGGTCGCGAATGACAATGACGCGCTCAAGATCCGTGCCGATGCCCGGGTGCTCGGGGCGACGATCAAAGCAGGCGAAAGCGTGACCTACACGCCCCGCTCAGCCGACCGTCACCTCTATCTGGTGCCCGCCACCGGCAAGATCCGCATCGACGATGTCGAAGCCAATGCCCGTGACGGCGTAGCGATCACCGCGTTGGAAAGCATCACGATCACCGCGCTCGAAGACAGCGAAGTCGTGCTGGTCGACGCAGCGTAACAGCCCCCCGGAGCCGGCCGGTCTCCCCCATCCCCCTGCCGGCCGGCTCCACCCTTTTTCATCAAAGGACCACTGCCATGAGCAACATCCTCTACATCACCGCTAGCATCCGTTCGGATAGCGAAAGCGTGTCACGCAGCCTCGGGCAGCGCATTGTCGATGGCCTCGTCGCCAAGGCCGGCGCCAGCGTCACCACCCGCGATCTCGCCGCGAATAACCTGCCTTACGTGAGCGCCGAGCGCTTTGCCGCCAACCTCACCCCGGCAGCTGAGCGCACCGCCGAACAGGCCGAGCTTGCCGCCATCGCCGATGCGCTGATTGCCGAACTGCAAGCCGCCGACACCATCGTGATTGCCAGTCCGGTCTACAATTTCGGCCCGCCCGCCACGCTCAAGGCCTGGGCCGATCTGGTCGCCCGCACCGGCACCACTTTCCGCTACACCGCGACCGGCCCCGAAGGCCTGCTGACCGGCAAGAAGGCTTACCTCGCCATCGCCAGCGGCGGCACGCCGATGGGCAGCGACATCGACTTCATGAGCCGCTGGCTGACCTTTTTCCTGGGCTTTCTCGGCATCAGCGATGTTGAGATCGTCGCAGCGGACGGGATCATGGGCATCGACGGCGAAGCCAAGATCGCTGCCGCCCGCGAAGCGGCCGAGCGTCTGGCTGCGTAGCTGGAAGGTTGGGGGGCGGTTGTCAGGATCGCACCGCCCCCTTCCTACTCGCACTCCCGCCAGGTCAGGCCTAGTCGCGCGGCCGCGCCAGCTGCGGTTTGAACAGCGTGCGGCTGGGCCGGATGACGATAATCGCGACGCCAACCAGCGCCATCCCGCCGCCGATGATCAGCGGCCAGCCGATCGTATCGCCCGTCAGCCATGTCCCGAAGGCAATCGTCAGCAGCGGGGTGAGCAGCGTCAGCGGCACGATCAGATTCGCATCATGCGCCTGAAATAGCCGGAAATAGGCCGAGTGCGCACCGACCGAAACAATCACGCCGGCAAACAGCACACATCCCGCCACCGCCAGCGGCGCGGCTTCGACGGCAGCGATCTGTCCCGTTTCCAGCAGCAGGGTCGCAGGCAGCATCACCCCCAGTGACGCAAGCCCTGCCCAGGCCTGAAGCGCCACTGCGCCAATCTCGATCCGCTTGACGAAGACAGAGGCAAAGGCCCCGATGAACACGCCCGCAAAGGCGAACCCCAGCCCGACCGGATCGCCTGCGTCAGACGGCGCGCCGATGGCAAGGCCCACTCCGCCCAGCGCCAATGCCATGCCGATTCCGCGCCGCCAGCGCACCTCCTCACCCAGAAAGATGATAGCGAACAGCACCGTCAGCGGCGCACCTGACAGGTTGACGATGCCGACTGCCGAGGGGCTCGCAGTCTGAAGCCCCACGAATTGCAGCCCGAAGCTTCCCCCGGTGATTGCAAAGCCGATCAGCAAAACCAGCGGCAGGCGCGCAGGGCGCTGACGCAGCAGCAGCGGGAAGAGCACCAGCAGCACCGTCCCCGACCGCAGCACCGTGTAGAACAGCGGCGGCAGGCCGAGGGTGCTCACCGCGATCTTGCTGACCACGATGTTGAGCGCCCAGGCGACATTGCAGAACAGCATGATGCCGAGCGCAGAGAGTGGCAGGCTTTTCGGCATCAGGGGGAAGTGCTGCCGAATACCTCGCGCACGATGTCTTCGGGCAGATTGTCACGCAGCTCCTCGCGCCACACGGTTGCGACCGCATCGGACGGCGCACGCCAGTCACCGCGGGGGCTCAAGGCGCCCGCAGAAGACACCTTCGGCCCATTGGGTAGCGCCGACCGCTTGAACTGCGAGAAACCGAAGAACCGCGCGCAGAACTTGTCCATCCAGTGCGCGATGGTCGCAAGGTCATAGGCGTTCTTGCCCTCGCCGGGGAAGCCCGCCGGCCACAACCCGCTGCCCGCATCCCTCCACGCATGCCACGCGAGGAACGCGACCTTGGAGGGGCGCTGGCCATAGCGGATCACGTGGTGGAGGAAGAAGTCGTTGAGCTCGTAAGGGCCGACCAGGCTCTCGGTTGATTGCATCGCCCCGTCCGCGCCCGGCGGCACCAGCTCAGGGCTGATTTCCGTGCCAAGAACGTCGCTCAGCACCTCGCCGCAAGCATCGGTGAACTGGCCGGTGCGGATCACCCAGCGGATCAGATACTGGATCAACGTCTTGGGCACGCCGGCATTGACGCCGTAATGGCTCATGTGGTCGCCCACGCCATAGGTGCACCAGCCCAGCGCCAACTCGCTGAGGTCACCCGTGCCGACCACGAAGCCCCCATGCTGCCCGGCCAGGCGGAACAAGTAGTCCGTGCGAAGGCCCGCCTGCACGTTCTCGAAGGTCACGTCATGCACCGGCTCGCCGTTGGCGAAAGCGTGGCCGATATCTTCGAGCATCTTGTGCGCGGCTGGGCGGATGTCGATCTCACCCGCGGTGATCTCCATCGCCTCCATCAGCCGGTGAGCATTGGTCTTGGTGCCATCCGAGGTGCCGAAGCCGGGCATGGTATAGCCGCGGATCGCGGAGCGCGGCATGCCGAGCCGGTCACACGCCTTGGCCGCCACGATCAGTGCGTGGGTGCTGTCGAGGCCGCCGGAAATGCCGATCACAAGGCTCTTGGCACCGGTGGATTCGATCCGCCGCATCAGCGCATCGACCTGGATGTTGAACGCCTCGTAGCAATCCTCATCCAGCTTTTCCGGCCGGTCGGGGACGAAGGGGAAGCGTGCGACGGGACGAACCAGCCCGATGTCACCCTCGGCATAGCCGTGTTCGAACACGATCCGGCGGTAAGAGTCCTCCGGCCGCCCGGCCCATTCCGCCGCATCGGCGAAGGTCTGATTGCGCAGGCGTTCAGCGGCGAGGCGTTCCGTGTCGATGTCGACGATGGTGAGTTCGCCGCTGCGGTCGAAGCGCTCGCTTTGCGCGAGCAGGCTGCTCATTTCGTAGATAACGCCCTGCCCGTCCCACGCGAGATCGGTGGTGCTTTCGCCGTAACCGCTGGCAGAATAGACATAGGCCGCAATCGCGCGCGAGGCCGAGGAGCGGCAGTGCAAGTGGCGATCATCCGCACGGCCGATGGTGACAGGCGAGGCCGAAAGATTGCACAAGATCAGCGCGCCAGCGAGCGCGGCGGTCATTCCCGGCGGGATCGGAGCCCAGAAGTCCTCGCAGATTTCCACGCCAAAGCGGAAGCCCGGCAGGTTCGCGGCGGCGAAGACCAGATCGGTGCCGAACGGCACTTCCTCGCCCGCCACCCCGATCCACAGATCGGTGCACCCGCGCCCGTGGGCGAAGTGACGCTTCTCGTAGAACTCGCGGTAATTGGGCAGGAAGCTTTTGGGGACCACACCCAGAATCTGGCCATGCGCGATCACCACCGCGCAATTGTAGAGCTTGTCCGCACGGCGGAGCGGCGCACCCACGATCAGCACCGGGTGCAAGTCAGCCGACGCTGCGACCACCTCGGCCAAAGCCTGCTCGACCCGCTCGATCAGCGCGTGCTGGAGCAACAGATCGTCGATCGCATAGGACGACAGGGTCAGTTCGGGAAACACCACCAGATCGACGTTCGCGTCGTGCGCCTTGTGCGCTTCGGCCAGCACGCCTGCGGTGTTGTAGGCTACGTCGGCAGGGCGACTGCACGGCGTGGCGGTCGCCACCCGGACGAAGCCGTGTTCGTGCATGTCGAAAAAGGGGTAGGCTTCGCTCATCGCCTTGGCGTCTCCTGCTGGGGCGGCTGTAACGCGCACATGCCCCGCTGCCTAGAGTCCAGCCTTCAGCCTTGGTCGCATGAGAGAAAATCGCTCGCCGCCCCGCACTCCTCCAGAAAGGCTATCAACCCGCGCTCGGTACGGGTCAGCCACCTGGTCTTGCGCGGAAGCTGCAATCCCTTGCGCCAATCCTCCTGCCCGTCGATCCGGGCAATGACCGCCGGATGGACATAGGAACTGCGCGCGATCGCTGGCGTATTGCCGAGCCGCTCGGCGACATGCTCAAGCATCTGGGACAACTTCACATGACCCTCCCCGGTTGCCAGCCGCTCAAAGGCAAGGCTGCTGGCGTGGAAGGTGCGGAAATGCTTGGCGCTGAAATCATCGCCCATCGTTTCACGCAGATAGGCGTTAACGTCGCTCGAGGTGACGGGGTGGACTTCACCGTCCTCGTCCTCGTAGCGGAACAGATGGTCGTCCTTGGCCTCGTCGAGGTCTTCCATGTGTCGCACCGCCGCAGCAAGGCCTGCATCCCTCACCTCAAGCTCGTGCTCCTTACCGCCCTTGCCGACGAAGTGGAGTTCCAGCTTGCGCTTGCCTACCTCGGCATGATCGGCGCGCAAGGTGGTTGCGCCGTAGCTGTCATTGGCCTTGGCGTAATGCTCGTTGCCGATGCGGATCGCCGACAGGTCGAGCAATCGCACCACAGCGGCCAGCGCCCGCTCTCGCGGGACGCCGCGCCCTCCAATGTCCTCAGCAACGCGCTGGCGCACCAGCGGGAGCAGCTTGCCGAAGCTGGTGCAGGCGTCATATTTCGCGCTCTCCTGCTGGGCGCGGAAATCGGGGTGATAACGGTACTGCTTGCGCCCCGCATCGTCATAGCCAGTGGCGAGGATGTGCCCGTTCGGCGCTGGGCAGAACCACGCGTCTTTGTAGGCGGGCGGGAGAGCGATCGCATTGAGGCGCTTCTTTTCGCGTGCCTCGCGTATCAAGGCTCCCGCCGGATCATAGTAGGCCCAGCCCTTGCCCGCCCGGCGCCGAGTGATGCCGGGCAGATCATCGTCAACATAGACCAGCTTTTCCATATCCAAGGAAATGCGCCCGCCGCTGGCAATGTTCCGCCTTGCGCAGCGCCTCTCCCCACGCCAGCTAGGCTTTCACGATAGCGCGCGCTTTTGCTGCGCCCAAAGGAGTGAGCCTTATGGCCGATGCCACCTATACCCCGCCCGCCGTCTGGAGCGCCGACACTGTCTCCGGCGGGCGCTTTGCCAACATCAATCGCCCGACCGCAGGCGCGCGCGAGGAGAAGGCGCTGCCGGTCGGCGCCAATCCCTTCCAGCTCTATTCGCTCGCCACGCCTAACGGGGTGAAGGCGACGATCATGTTAGAGGAACTGATTGAAGCCGGGCACACCGGCGCGGAATATGACGCCTGGACGATCAACATCGGTGATGGCGAGCAATTCACCAGCGGCTTTGTCGGCGTGAACCCCAATTCCAAGATTCCCGCCCTGCTCGACCAGAGCGATCCCGAGGCGCCGTTCCGCATCTTTGAAAGCGGTGCGATCCTTGTCCACCTCGCCGAGAAATTCGGGATGTTCCTCCCGACAGATCCCGCGGCCCGCGCCGAAGTGCTGAGCTGGGTGTTCTGGCAAGTGGCCAGCGGCCCGTTCATGGGGGGCGGCTTTGGCCATTTCTACGCCTATGCGCCCGAGAAATACGAATATCCGATCAACCGCTATGCGATGGAAACCAAGCGGATCTTCGACGTCGCCGACAAACGTCTTGGCGAGAGCCGCTTCCTTGCGGGGGACAAATACACCCTCGCCGACATCGCCAACTATCCCTGGCTTGCGCCGTTTGTGGCCGGGCAGATCTACAACGACGCCAAGACCTTTCTCAGCATCGACGAATACAAGAACGTCGCGCGCTGGGTCGCTGAGATCGGCGCCCGTCCCGGCGTGCAGCGCGGGCGGATCGTCAACAAGGTGTGGGGCGATGAAGACACGCAATTGCGCGAACGCCATTCGCCGGCCGACTTCGTCGGCAAGCGGCTGGTGACCAGCGCCCCGCAATAGGATGCAGGCCGGGGCGGAGGCGTAAAATTCTGCGCCTCCGCCCCCTTCCCATATGCATTTCAGCCGCTATAGAGCGCGGCTCTTGCTGGGGCGTAGCCAAGCGGTAAGGCACCGGTTTTTGGTACCGGCATGCGAAGGTTCGAATCCTTCCGCCCCAGCCAACAGAAGTTGCAGGTTGTCGCACTAGGTCGGCTGCCTTCCACCCAACCTTCGGAAATCAGAGCGAATCGTGCGGTCAGGAACGGCCAGCCGCGCGTGTGCCGCTGATCGAGCTTTGGCGTGCGTCAGTCTGGCAAACCCTCGCGTGCCGCGCCGGCTTGTGCCACATCCCCCACCATGTCGCAGCCTCGCGTCTTCCATCTGATTCTCGCCAACAACCTCGTCCAGAACCTCGTCAATTTCACGGTGTGGTTCGCGCTGGTGTTCTGGGCGTTTCTCGAGACCCGGTCGGTGTTCGTCACCGGGATGATCGGCGGCATCTATCTGGTGCTGGGCGCGTTGCTGGCCCCGTGGTTCGGCAGCCTGGTTGATCACCATGCCAAGCGGACGGTAATGCTGGCGTCGAGCATCGCGTCCTTCGTGCTCTATGCCGTTGCCCTCGGCGTGGTGCTGATCGCGCCGCCCGCCGCGCTGTCGCAGGTCGATAGCGCACCCTTGTGGGTCTTCACCGGCATCGCGATGCTCGGCGTGATTGCGGGCAACCTCAGGATGATTGCGCTGCCGACGCTGGTGACGGCGTTGATCCCGCCGGAGGAACGCGACAAGGCCAATGGGCTGGTCGGCATGGTATCGGGCCTCGGCTTCCTGATCACCTCGGCGATCAGCGGCTTTCTGGTGGCGTGGGACGGGATGCGCGGCACGCTGGCGCTGGCGTTGGTGGCGACGGTGCTCGCCTTCGGTCATATGCTGACCATCCGACTGGCAGAACCCCGCGCCGATCGGGCCGAGGATGACGCGCCGCGCCGTGTCGATCTGTCGGGCACGCTCGCCGTGATCCGCGCGGTGCCGGGGCTTGGTGCGCTGATCCTGTTCGCCTGCTTCAACAACCTCTTAGGCGGCGTGTTCATGGCGCTGATGGACGCCTATGGCCTGTCGCTGATGAGCGTCGAGGCGTGGGGACTGCTATGGGCGGGGGCTTCGTCCGCCTTTATCGTCAGCGGGTTGATCATCGCGAAAGCCGGACTTGGCCCCAATCCGCTACGCACGCTGATGCTGGTCAATCTGTCCGTATGGCTGGTGGCGGCGCTGTTCTCGGTCCAGTCCTCGATCCTGCTGCTCGGCATCGGCTGCGTGCTGTGGCTGGCGCTCAGTCCCTTTGCCGAGGCTGCCGAGCAGACCGCGCTGCAACAGGTCGTCCCGTTCGAGCGGCAGGGCCGCGTGTTCGGCTTTGCCCAGGCGGTCGAGAATTCCGCCGCGCCGCTGATGTCGGTGATGATCGGGCCGGTGACGCAATTCCTCGCAATCCCTTTCATGACCGACGGCGCAGGGGCTGCGGCGGTGGGGCATTGGTACGGCACCGGGCCGGAGCGCGGGATGGCGCTGGTCTTCACCCTGACAGGATTGGCGGGCATGGCGCTGACGCTGGCGGCGATGGCCTCGGGATCGTACCGCGCGCTATCAGTGGCGGTGCGGGAGGCCTCGGGGCACCCCGCCTAGAACAACCGCGCGCCGAGCGGCACCTCGGTGTCCGGCGCGAATAGCACCACGTTGCCCGCCGTGTCAGGAAAGCCCAAAGTCAGCACTTCGGACATGAACTTACCGATCTGGCGCGGCGGAAAATTGACCACCGCGGCGACCATCCGCCCCTCCAGCATCTCCGGCTTGTAAAGTCCGCACACTTGCGCCGAGGAGCGCTTGATCCCGACGCCGGGGCCAAAGTCGATCGTCAGCTTGAAGGCCGGTTTGCGCGCTTCGGGAAAGGGATCGACCCGGATGATCCGGCCGACGCGGATGTCCACCTTCAGGAAGTCGTCAAAGCCGATGGGCGCTTCAGCCGGGGCGGCGGGATCGTGGACCATGTGCATGGCCGGAAAGTTAGCGCAGCGGCGCGCGGTCTGTCCAATGCCACATGGGAATAGGTTGCATTTGACAATCAATCGCCGCTCTCGCAGTCTGTGCGCCTGAGAGAGGCTCTCGAAGGGGATCGAAGTCATGCAAGCGCAAATACTCGCGCCCGCCGCCGTGTTGGTGGTGTGGTCGCTCATCATGCTGTTCTGGATGGCGGGCGTGCGCCTGCCCGCACTGAAGAAGGCCGGGATCGATCTGGGCGCGCGGCCCGGCGGCCGGGGGCAAGACCTCGAAGGTGCGGTCGAGCCGCGCATCAACTGGCCCGCGCATAATTACTCGCACCTGATGGAGCAGCCGACTGTGTTCTATCCCACGGTCGTCATCCTTGCGATCATGGGCGCGGGCGCGATCGATGTGACGCTGGCGTGGGTCTATGTTGCGCTGCGGATCGTCCATTCGATCTGGCAGGCGACGGTGAACAAGGTGCCGGTGCGCTTCCTGCTGTTCCTCGTCTCAAGCTTGGCGCTGCTGACGCTGGCGATCCGCGCAGCGATGGCGACTTTGTTCGCCGACCCATCCGCACTGCCCATATAAGGAGAGACTAGATGATCGGAATGGACATCCTCCAGCCCGTGGTGGTGCTGCTGGCTTGGACGATGGTGATGTGGGTGTGGATGTATGCCACCCGCATACCGGCAATGCTGAAAGCCGGGATCGATGCCAAGGGCATGGTCGGCTCAACCGGCGCAAGCCTGCGGGCGCAACTGCCTGATAACGTCAGCTGGAAAGCGGATAATTACAACCACTTGCACGAAGCACCTACACTGTTTTATGCAGTCGCAATCGTGCTCGCGATTATCGGTCAGGGCGACGGCCCCAACACCATAGTCGCCTGGGCCTATGTCGGGCTACGAATCGCACACTCGATTGTGCAGGCGACCTTCAACCGCGTCGCCTTGCGGTTCGCGCTGTTCGCGCTGTCAAGCATTGCGCTGATGATATTGATCTTCCACGCGATTATTCCCGTGTTCGATCTGCACCTGCACGGCTGAACGGCACAGCGGGGCGGCGGGTTACTCCGCCGCCACCGCCTCCTGCACCGCATGAGCGCGCGCGGCGAGGAAGCGCTCGCCATCCAATGCGGCCATGCAGCCCATGCCCGCCGCCGTCACCGCTTGGCGATAGACGTGGTCGGTCACATCGCCAGCCGCGAACACGCCGGGGATCACGGTCTTGGGGGTGCCGGGTTCGGTCAGCAGATAGCCGCTCTCATCCATCGGCAGTTTGCCCACAAACAGCGAGGTCGCCGGCGCGTGGCCGATGGCGACGAAGGCCCCGTCGACTTCCAGCGTCGAGGCTTCGCCCGTTACCGTGTCGGTCAGCGCGAGGTGGTGGAGCATCCCGTTCTCCCCCGCTTCGAAGCTGTCGACGCCCTTGTTCCAGAGCACGGTGATCTTGGGATTGGCGAACAGCCGTTCCTGAAGAATCTTCTCGGCGCGCAAAGAATCACGCCGGTGGATCAGGGTCACGTTGTCCGAATGGTTGGTAAGGTAGAGCGCCTCCTCCACTGCGGTATTCCCGCCGCCGATCACAGCCACGCGCTTGCCGCGGTAGAAGAACCCGTCGCAGGTCGCGCAGGCCGAAACGCCCTTGCCGCCCAACTCCATCTCGCCCGGCGCGCCAAGCCACTTGGCCTGCGCGCCGGTGCAGATGACAAGGCAGTCGGCGATGTATTCGTCCCCGCTGTCACCAATCGCGCGGAAGGGCGAGCCGTGGTCGAGATCGACCGAGACAATGGTGTCCCAGATCATGCGCGTCCCCACATGCTCAGCCTGCGCGCGCATTTCCTCCATCAGCCACGGGCCCTGCACCACATCGCGAAAGCCGGGGTAATTCTCGACGTCGGTGGTGATCGTCAGCTGGCCGCCGGGCTGGAGGCCCTGCACGACAATCGGCTCCAGCATAGCGCGCGCCGCGTAGATCGCGGCCGAATAGCCTGCCGGGCCGGAGCCGATGATAAGCATCTTGGTGGTGTGGGTCGCCATGACGGGTGCCTCTGGTGGATTTCAGGGGAGCGATATGGGGATTTCGGACGCGATTGTCACGCCACCAGCTTAGCGCGAAGGCGCTGTTTTCTTGCCTCGTCCACACCTAATCTTGTCGCCAGATAGGCATCAAGCGATCCGTGATCGCGTGTCACTTCTGCGATGTAAGTGTCTATATATTCTGGTAAAACACCCATCAGATTGTGCAACGCCTCAGGCTCGATCGCGCCATAATGCGCTTCCATCCGGGGGAGCGACTGGCGTTCGAGGATGTCGCGGGTCGGCGCATTATTGGTGAGCAGAAATTCGCTCACGATATCATCGTGATGCACGCCGAGTACATGGAGCAGCAGGCTTGCCGCAATGCCGGTGCGGTCTTTCCCGGCGAAGCAATGCACAAGGCTGCCGCCGTCATTCTCATCCAAGGCATTGAAATAGCGTGTGAACATCGCGATCATCGCCGGGTTCACCGGCATTCGCGTATAAACCGCCAGCATCCGTTCTCGCGCCTTTTGCGGGGTCATCACCACCTGCCCGCCCCCGCCTTCATGCGGCGGCGAGTTGCTGGTTTCTCCATCATGCGCAATCACTTGTGCCGCAAAGTTCGGATGGCGTCTGCACGGGAAGCTGTCCCGCTCGCTCACCCCGCGCAGGTCGATCACGGTGCGGATGTCGAGCGCGTGGAGCAGCGCCAGGTCTTCGTCGCTCGCTTCCATGTGCTGGCCCGAGCGGAACAGCACACCGTTGCGCACCCGCCCACCGCCGGGTATGGCATAGCCGCCATAATCCCGAAGATTATGAATGCCTTGCGTGACAAAGAAGGGGCCGATGCGGGCGCTGTTGGGCGCTGCTTGCAGAGAATCGCTGGTCATTGCGGGCAACAGTGGCAGTGCGACACAACCGGGGCAATACCGCGACATAACCCGCCGACAACGGGGCAACCACCGGGGTGCGGCCTACCGATAGCGCACACTAGGGAGCATTGCGAGGTGGCCAGCCAATCCCAGCCGAACCGCCTTGCAGTGAATCCGGCCATTCCCAACAACCCAACGACACAGCCCCCAAGGCCGGGAGCCTGTTGTTCGTTCAACTGATCAAGGTCGCCGCGTGCCTTAAGCCGCAGCCGCCTGCCTCTGTCCGGCCAGCAAACCGCGTCCGATCACTTGTGCCTGAATCTCAGCTGCACCTTCGAAGATATTGAGAATCCTCGCATCGCACAGGACCCGGCTGATCGGATATTCGAGCGCATAGCCATTGCCGCCGTGGATTTGCACCGCATTATCCGCCGCGCTCCACGCCGTACGCGCGCCGAGCAGCTTCGCCATCCCGGCCTCGATATCGCAGCGTGCGCCCGAATCCTTGGCGCGCGCGGCGGCATAGGTCAGTTCGCGCGCCATCACGATTTCCACCACCATCAGCGCCAGCTTGTCGGCGACGCGCGGGAATTGCGTGAGCGCCTGTCCGAACTGCTTTCTCCCCAGCGCATAATCCAGTGCCAGATCGAACGCGTTCCACGCGACGCCGACCGCGCGGGCGGCGGTCTGGATGCGGGCGCCTTCGAAGGTGCGCATCAGCTGCTTAAAGCCCTGCCCCTCCGCCCCGCCGAGCAAGCCGTCCGCCGCCACCGCGAACCCATCCAGCCCCAGCGCATATTCCTTCATGCCCCGGTAGCCGAGCACTTCGATCTCGCTCCCCTCGATCCCCGCATCGGGGAAGGGCGCGGGGTCAGTGCCGCGCGTTTTCTCGGCGAGCAGCATCGACAGACCGGCATAGCCCGGCACCGCGGGATCGGTGCGCACCAGCATGGTCATCAGATCGGCGCGGGCGGCGTGGGTGATCCATGTTTTCGCGCCGGTGACCTTCCAGCTACCATCGCTCTGGCGTTCACCGCGCGTGCGCACCGCAGCGAGGTCGCTCCCGGTATCGGGTTCAGTGAACACGGCGGTCGGCAGGCACGAGCCATCGGCAATCCGGGGGAGGTATTTCGCCTTCTGCGCGGGCGTCCCGTTCTCGGTGATCAACTCGCCCGCAATCTCCGAACGGGTGCCAAGGCTCCCGGCGCAAATCCACCCGCGCGACAATTCTTCCGAGACCACTGCCATCGCCAGCTTGCCCAGCCCCAACCCGCCGTGCGCTTCCGGGATACACACCCCGAACACGCCGAGGGCTGCCATGTCCGCAATCACGGCATCGGGGATCAACGCGTCGGCCAAGTGCCATTGATGCGCATGGGGTGTAATCGCGTCAGCGGTGAAGGCGCGCAGCTGGTCCCGCACCTGATCAAGCGCATCGTCGCCCAACGCTTCATCAGGCCGCACCCCGTCAGCCAGCAACGCGGCCAAGGCCGCGCGGGTTTGGGCGCAGTTGCCCTCAGCCAGCAAGCGTGCGGTGGCCGGATGCACGGCGAAGGCGCGGGCCTCAGCCTCGGTGCCGAAAGCGGATGGTCGCACCACCTCATTCGCGCTCATCGGCAAGCCGGACGCGATCTGGGCGAGATATTCGCCAAAGCCGATCCGCACCACGAGTTCCTCGGCCGCACCGAACCGTCCGGCAGCCTCGGCCCGCACGGCCCAGTCCAGCGTGGCTTCCAGCGCCGCGATGCTCGCCGCGATCCAGGCAAAGCCGTGAACCTGGTGCTGCTCGCGCGCCAGCAGCGCAGGATCGACCGGCCCGCCGGGTGCAACCACACCCGCGACCGCCTCCCGCACGCTTTCCGAATATTCGCGCGCCGCTATCAGGGAAGCGCGCGCCACTTCCATCCATTCGCTCATGCCAGCCGTGCTAGCAGAGCAGGCGCCCGCAAGCGAACCCGCAAAATTGCGCCAGAATCTCACCTATGTTGCTGATGGGTGACAGTTTGCCTCGCGAATGCGGCTGCTGCCCGGATATACGTAGAATGACCACTTACCACCGAAACCCCCAACCGTAATACCGGACATGACGACGCCGGGGGCGCTGGCGCGCGTCGCAACGCAATTGGGGCAGGCAGGCAAAGGGCGACAACGCCCGGCCACCGACCTCGCGCAGGAAGGACCGTACAGGGCACGCTCGACGGGGGATCAACCCTCGCACCGGGACGGCGCTTCTGACGACGACGGCACGGCACTGCAATGCCACGTAGCATCGCAGGCCTTGTCCCGGTCACACCTACGCGAGGACACATCATGCGTATCACGAAGCTCTCTCTCCATTCGTCGTCGCTTCCCGCCATCGCTGCGGCCCTGCTGGTCGCCGGTCTGGCGCCCGCGCAAGCCAGCGCGCAGGACAGCCTGGCAGAGGAAGACCCTGCCGCCGAACCCGCGGAACAGATTGTCGTCACCGGCTCGCGCATTTCTGTGAGCGCGGCGACAGAATCCACCAGCCCGATCACGGTGATCGACGCTGAGAGCATCGCGCTGAGCGGGCAGGCCGATCTCGCCACCCAGCTGCGCAACATTCCCGCGCTGCAAGGCTCGCTGCCGGGCACCGACTCCGTCAACCAAGTGGCTGCCGGCGACAGTTCGGACCTTGGCCTCAGCCTGTTGAACCTGCGTCAGCTCGGTTCGGTTCGCACGCTGGTGCTTGAAGACGGACGCCGCCATGTGCCGGGCACCGGCGGATCGGCTGCGGTCGACATCGGCGCGATCCCGCAGGGGCGCATCAAGAGCGTTGAAGTGCTGACCGGCGGTGCGTCCTCGGTCTATGGCGCCGACGCGGTCAGCGGCGTCGTCAACTTCACGCTGCGGTCAGGCCGTGATTTCGACGGGCTGGAGTTCAACGTTCAGGGCGGCATTTCCGATCAGGGCGATGCCGAGAATTATAGCGTCAGCCTTGCCGGCGGCGGTGAGTTCATGGATGGGCGCGGCAGCGCGGTGTTCTCAGTCGATTACAGCAAGCAGAAGTCGCTGAAGGCCACCGACCGCGACTTTGCCGGGACCGGGTTGTTCGGGCTCGGATTTGCCAATGATGCGATCTTTGATCTGCTCGGCCTGACCGACGCCGATTTCGGCCTGCCTGCGGGCGAGCGTCCCAGCCAAGCCTTCTACCCGAACGTGACCCTGCCGGTATCGAGCCGGTTCGGGATCATCGCGATCGACAACGGATTTGCCAGCGCCTTCGACGCGGTCAACCTGATCAATCCGAATGGTTCGGTGCCGTTCCTTCCCGGCACCAACATCCCGGTCGCACAGGTGTTCGACGGAACGGCCTTGCGCGCCTTCGGGTCTGGCACCTTCGTCGACGCCTTCAGCGCTTCGGGCGGTGACGGGATCGGCGCGAACGTCAACGAGTTGATCCTGCCTGAACTGGAACAACTGGTCTTCTCCGCCGGGGCGGATTTCGAGATCACTCCGGGGATCGAGGCCTTCTTCGAGGGCAAGTACGCTTTCACCAATGGCGTTGATGCCACCGGCACGCCGTTCAATGATGACATTCCGATCCGGCTCGACAACCCCTTCATCCCGGCCGGGCTGCGCGCCCAGGTTACCCAGCTCCAGGGCCTTGGCCAGAGCCCGGTGATCGCGGTTTCGCGCGACATTCAGGACATCGACGTGCTGCCGCAGGAAGAGACCGAGCGTTCGACGCTGCGCTTCGTAGCGGGCCTGCGCGGCGAGTTCGAGAAGCTCGGCTGGAAGTGGGAACTGTCCTATAACTATGGCCGTACCGAGGTGGAATCGGTGTTCAGCAACACCCGTCTGGACGACCGCTATTTCTACGCCATCGACGCGATTGCGCTGAACTCTGGCAACCTCGCCGGCTTCCGGGCCAACAACCGCACCGTCTCGGCCATCCGCGGTGGTCAGAGCATACAGATCAATCCCGGCACGGCGCAGGCAGGCGACATCATCTGCCGCAGCGAGCTTGACGGCACAGCGCCGGGCGTCTCGCCCTTCCCGCGTCCGCCGCGCAACCCCGATGGCACGGGCCGGGCGATCAGCTTCACCCCGCGCACCGGAGTCTGTGCACCGATCAACATCTTCGGACCCGATTCGATCAACGGCGCCGGGGCTGACTTCGCCTTTGTCGATATCACCAATTCGACCATTCTGACCCAGCAGCAGATCCTTGGCTCGCTGGCAGGCGACACGGCAGAGTTCTTTGAGCTGCCGGGCGGTGCCATCGGCTTTGCCGCGGGCTTCGAATACCGCAAGGACACCTCGCTGTTCACGCCCTCGCCGCTCCAGAACTCTCCGGGGATCACCAGCGGCGTCGTCTCAAGCGGCTCGCCGGTCAATCCCTCGCCCGATCCGCGCTTCCAGGACCCCTCGATCGAAGTCTACGAAGGCTTCGGCGAAGTGCGCGTGCCGCTGCTGGCCGACATGACCTTCGTCGACCTGCTCGAATTCAACGGCGCGATCCGCTTCTCCGATTACAACACCATCGGCAAGACCACCGCATGGACGGTGGGCGGACGGTACAAGCCGCATGAAACGCTGGCCTTCCGCGGCACATACTCCGTCGCGGTACGTGCACCCAACCTGGCCGAACTGTTCGGCCCGGTCCGCTCGGCCACCATTGGCCTGCTGGCCGACCCTTGCGCAGCGGCGAACGTCAACTCGGGCAGCTCGTTCCGTCCGGCCAACTGCCTCGAATTCGTGCCGGCCGGGTTCAACCCTGCCAACTTCGCCTCGGCGTTCCGTCCGGGTACCACGGGGGGCAATCCCAATCTGCAAGAGGAAGAGGCCGAAACCTTCACCGCCGGTCTGGTGTGGCAGCCGACCGGGATGCTCAGCGGGCTGAGCGTGATCGCCGATTACTACGACATCAAGATCACCGGCGCGGTGGGCTCGCTCACCGGCTTGCAGATCGCAGCGGCCTGCGTCGACTTGCCAAGCACGGACAACCAGTTCTGCGACGCGATTACCCGTAACCCGACGACCGGGGTGATCGACAACTTCACCGCCGGTAACGTGAACCTCGGCTCGCTCGCGGTGCGCGGGATCGACTTTGCCGCCAACTACAAGTTCGATGTGCCGTTCGGGGCCGACTACGGCACGATCGACCTGTCGCTCACTGGCACGCACTTCCTTGAAGACACCCAGATCTTCAGCGCGACCCCGGGAACGCCCGATCCTGATCCGCTCGTGGCGGAGCAGGACAAAATCTCGCAGGCGATCGACAACGACAATCTGGGTGAGTTCGGCAATCCGGAATGGATCGCCAATGTCGGCATCACCTGGAAGATGGACGCGTTCACGCTCGGCTGGACCGGGCGGTTCGAAAGCAGCCAGCTTTCGCCCGGCATCACCAACATTCAGGTGGTCGATGTCGCGATCGAGGGTGGCAAGGTGGTCGTCAAGGATGACAACACTCTCGTACCGTTGTCCCAGCGCGACACCGGGGATTCGCTGGTGAGCGACTTCTTCGCCAGCTACGACTTCTCCGAGAAGTTCAGCCTGTATGGCGGGATCAACAACGCCTTTGACCGTGAGCCTTACCTCGGCAGCCTGGTACGGCCGATCGGGGTGCGCGGACGGTTCTTCTACCTCGGGGTGCGCGGATCGTTCTGACGCGCGGACTGAGTGGCACAGAGGCGGGCGGGACAGTTCACGCTGTCCCGCCCGTTTTCGTTTCACTCGCCCGAATTATTCGTAAGTGCCCAGCAATCCGCGCGCGACCACCCAGTTGTGGATCTCGCTCGGGCCGTCATAGATGCGCATGGTGCGCAGCTTGTTGCTCATCAGGTAGAGCGGCAATTCGCGGGTCATGCCCATCCCGCCGAACAACTGCATGGCGTGATCGACGATCTCGTAAGCGCTTTCGATGCAGAAGCTCTTGATCATCGAGATTTCGCTGCGGGTGTCGCGACCCTCGTCGATCTTCCACGCGCAGTCATAGGTCATCAGCCGCATCGCGTGGATCTTGGTCGCGGCGTCGGCGATCCAGTTCTGCACCGTCTGGCGCGACGAGAGGGGCTTGCCGAAAGTGGTGCGCTGCGGGGCGTAGTCGATCATCATGTCGAGCGCGCGCTGCGCCATGCCGATTGACCAGGACGCCATCTCGATCCGCCGCGTGCCAAGGCGCACCTGCATCGGCGCAAAGCCCTGCCCGCGCGTGCCGAGCAGCTTCCACCCCGGCACCCGGCAATCGTCGAGTGCGATTTCATAGGTCGACGTGCCGTCGATCATCGGGATCTTGCGCAGCACATTGAAGCCGGGGGTACCCTTGTCGACCAGAAACGCCGACATGCCATTGCGGCCATTGGGGTTCTTGTCGGTGACCGCCATGAGGATGGTGAAGTGCGCCTCGGCCCCCTTGGTGATCCAGATCTTGCGGCCGTTGATGATCCAGTCGTCACCATCCTGCACGGCAGTGGTGATCATCCGCTGCGGATCGGCCCCGGCGCCGGGCTCTGAAATCCCGATCGCGCTGATCGTTTCGCCGCGCACATAGGGCTCGAGATAGGCTTCGCGCTGGCGCTCGTCAGCGGCGACCATCAGCATCCTGAGGTTGGGCGAATCGGGCGGGAGGTAATAGGGGACGACGGTCTTGCCGAGCTCCTCACTCACGCCGACCATCGCTACCATCGGCAGGTTCATGCCGCCCACTTCCTCCGGCGCGTCGAGGCCCCACAGGCCCAGCTCGCGGCTGACGGCATCGACCTTTGCGGTCTCCTCGGCGTTGAGATAGGTGCCCTCGCCCTTGTTTTCGCGGGCGATAACCGTCTGTTCGAACGGCATCAGCTGATCGCGCACGAACTTGCCGACCAGGTCTTTCAGCATGGCGTGTTCGTGACTGAGCTCGAAATTCATTGCCTCTGTCCCTGAATATGCGGGTGTCTGATGCCCCCCTGACACCACACAATACGCACCCTGTCATCCGCAGGATTGAGAGGGGACGGCGATTTTTTCGGCCCGGCTGCGGCATTGCGCCGGGCGTCGCGGCGTCAGCATGGCTGGACAGCGGCAGGCTCAAGCACGCTTGACGCACTATACAAAATCACATAACTGCATAGGTGCAAGTCTGCAACAATTTGCAGGCTTTGGAGGTTACCATGCCCAGTCGGCTGATCGTGTCGCGCGAACTTGCAGACCTGCTGAAATTGCTCGCCCATGCCGATCGTCTGCGCTTGATCGAAGAGCTGCGCCTCGGGGAAAAGGACGTCACCAGCCTTGCCATAGCCCTTCAGCTGCCCGCCACGCGCGTCTCGCAGCACCTTGCGCTCCTGCGTGCACACCGACTGGTCGAAGAGCGGCGCGATGGCCGCTCGCACTTCTACCGCCTCGCGCACGCTCATCTGGCCGACTGGATTCTCGACGCGCTTCCCTTCGTCGACATTCGCAAGCGGCTGGAAGAGGCCGACCATATCGACACCGCCCTCGCCCTGTGGGGCGTGCCAGACCCCAATTCGACTCACTGAAAAGGATACCCCCGATGCCCCATTTCGCCCAAGGCGTGGTCAAGTTCCAGCGCGAGGTGTTCCCGGAAAAGGCCGAGCTGTTCGAAAAGCTCAGCACCGGTCAGAGCCCGGAAGCGCTGTTTATCACCTGCTCGGACAGCCGCATCGAAACCGCGATGCTGACCCAAACTGATCCGGGTGAGCTGTTCATCTGCCGTAACGCGGGCAACATCGTGCCGCCGCACACCAACCAGACCGGCGGCATGACGGCATCGATCGAATTCGCCATCGGCGCACTCAAGATTCCGCACATCGTGATCTGCGGCCATACCGAATGCGGGGCGATGAAGGGGGCGATGAACCGTGCTGCCCTGACCACCCTCCCCCACGTGCGCGAATGGCTGGGCTATTCGCAGGGTGCGGTCGATATTACCGAAGCACTGGGCGCGGGCCTTGATGCCGAAGGCAAGATGCGGATGCTGCTCGAACAGAATGTCATCCTGCAATTGCAGCATTTGAAGACCCACCCCGTGGTCGCCGTGGCGCTCGCGCAGAAGGCGGTGCAGCTGCACGGCTGGGTCTATGACATCAAGACCGGCGAAGTCTCCGCCTATGACGATGCGACCGGGACCTGGATTTCGGTCGAGGAGCGCTATGCCGCCGACATCGCCGAAACCGTCATCGGCAAGCACGCCTGCTGATCGGGCACCCCCCTGCCCCTGCCCTCGCTTCCCCCTCTCCACCTCTCGTTTCGGACGCCCCCGCCATGAACGCCCCTACCGCTGACCGTTTAACCTCTGCCGTGGTGGGGCGCGATTTTCTCGCCTCGATCGTGGTGTTTCTGGTGGCCCTGCCGCTGTGCATGGGGATCGCAATCGCCTCAGGCGCACCGCCCGCGCTCGGTCTGATCACCGGGATTGTCGGCGGCTTGGTGGTCGGCAGCATTGCCGGATCGCCCTTGCAGGTCAGCGGCCCGGCAGCTGGTATGGCGGTACTGGTCTATCAGCTGGTGCAGGAACACGGGCTGATGATGCTCGGCGTGGTCGGGCTGATCGCCGGTGCGCTGCAATTGCTCGCCGGGGTGTTCAAGCTGGGCCAATGGTTCCGGGCGATTTCGCCATCGGTGATCCATGGGATGCTGGCCGGGATTGGCGTGCTGATCTTCGCTTCGCAGCTTCACGTCATGCTCGACGACGCGCCGCGTGCGAACGGATTGCTTAACATCGCCGCCATTCCTGAAGCGGTCATCAAGGTCTTCCCGGTCGATGGCTCGGTGCATCACCTCGCCGCGATGGCGGGGATCGTGACTATCGCCACGATCATCTTGTGGAACCAATTCAAGCCCAAGGCACTGGCGCTGATCCCCGGGCCGCTGCTCGGCGTGATCGTCGGCACCGCTTTCGCGATGGCATTTGCGCTGCCGATCACGCTGGTCAACCTGCCCGCCACGCTGGCGAGCGGCCTCAACATCCCCACCACCGAAGCGCTGGCCGGGTTCACCAATCCCGACATCCTGACGCTCGGCCTGGTCTTCGCCTTCGTCGCCAGTGCCGAGACGCTGCTGTGCGCCACCGCGGTCGACAAGATGCACATCGGCACCCGCACCGATTACGACAAGGAACTGCGCGCACAGGGCATTGGCAACATGATCTGCGGCGGGTTCGGCGCACTGCCGATGACCGGCGTGATCGTGCGTTCGGCCGCTAACGTCGAAGCGGGTGCAACGACGCGCATTTCGGCGATCATGCATGGCGCGTGGCTTCTGCTGGCGGTTGCCGCTTTCCCCTTCGTGCTCAACGCCATCCCGACTTCGGTGCTGGCCGCGATCCTCGTCTACACCGGCTACAAGCTCGTCAACGTTGCCCAGATCCGCAAGATTGCTGAATTCGGGCGGCAGGAGCTGGTGATCTACTTCGCCACGCTGGTGGGCGTGGTCGCGATCGACCTGCTGACCGGCGTGATCCTCGGCTTTGGGCTGGCGACGCTGAAGCTGGTCTACACCTTCTCGCACCTCGAAATCCGGCGTGAGCATGATGCCGAGACCAACCGCGTCGATTTGTGGATGACGGGGTCGGCGACGTTCTTCTCGATCCCGCAGCTGGGCCAGGCGCTCGAAAGCTCGCCCTTCGGGTCAGAGGTGCACATCCATGTCGAAAAGCTCGACTATATCGACCACGCCTGCCTTGAGATGCTGTCGTCGTGGGAGAAGCTGCACCAGTCCGGCGGCGGATCGCTGGTGGTCGAATGGAGCGAGCTGGTGGAGCGGTATGGCCGCCGCTCGGAAGAGAAGACCGAAATCCCCGGCCTGATGATCCGCCCCGCCGCCTGATCGGCGGCCGGGAGCGGTAACGGGCATCAAATCACCGTTTCGATCGCTTCGGCCCGCCACAGCATCTTCGCCTGTTCGATATCGACGGCGCTCGCCCGGCTGAGACGGTGGGCGACAAAATCGATCCCCTCGATCAACCACAGCGCCAGTTCGGGCTGGGCGAGGCGGTAAACCCGCTTCTGCCCATGCGTTTCGGTCTCCACCAGCGCGATCGCGCGCAGCACACCGAGATGCTGCGAAACGCGGGTCGGCGAGATTTCCAGCAGATCCCCCAACTCGTTCACCGTCTGGTCGCCCGCTTGCAGTTTGAGCAACAGCCGGATGCGATCAGGATGCGAGATCTGCCGCAGAACGTGCGCCAATTCGTTTGCAACAATCTTGCGGCTCGGCATGTCGGAAACCTCTCATATGTTAGGAAATTGCGCCGTTTGAAACGACAACGCGCAATGTCGGTAAATGGCCCCCGGAATTTGCAGTTTCTGCATTTTTCAAAGCGCGCCACGGCATTTGCGGGCGCTTGCTGGCCGCCCTGTCGCGGCAAATCATGGTGAGAAACGCGTCGTCGGCGACCGCTGTGACATAGGGCGCATCTGTGCCGTAGCCCGTGCTGGTCACCCCGCTATCGCGCAGCCGCGCCCAGGCGTCATGCAGCCGCCATGCGGCACGGCCCATGCCAGCCTCGTGCAAGGTCAGGGCCAGGGCATGGATCAGCGCCGGGGCATCGAGCGGCAGGCGGCTCACCCCTTCGCCCGGCGTTTCGGACGTGACCAATTGCAAGCCTCGCCCGAACCACAGCATCGGCCAAGCGCGGCGCACACCGCTGGTCTCGGCGAGCAGCGTGAACACGGTGCTGCGCAGATCGGGCATCGCGATGATCGCATCCCACAGCATCGCGCCAGACATCAACGGCACCAGCGCGTCTTCGATGGTGAGGATATCTAGTTCCAACCCGTCGCGCGTCAGGCCCTTACCTGCCGCCATCAGTTGCCGGGCGAGCGCATTGCGCTGGCGAGCATGGCAGATGATCGCGACCCGCTCGCGCCCCTCGGCCCGCGCGGCGCGGATCATCGTCCGCAGCACAGCGGCGCGCGGCGCAGGGACGTCGCCCGCCGCTTCAGCTAGGCAGACAGAAGGGTGCGGGGACATCAGCACGATATCCGTGCCGCCACGCGCAGCGGGCGCACCGCGCGCATGATCGATCAAGTAGCTGGCGACATACTGCGCCTGCGGCAATCCGGTGAGGCCGCCGTGCTGGAAAGCCGACGGGCTCCAGCCGATCCACGGTGCGAACACCGGCGCGGGCGCTGTCAACTGTCCCGCACTCGCCGCCCAATCGGCCATCCGCGCCAAGCGCCCCGACGGGCGGGCAGGCGTGAGGAATTCGGTCTCGACCCCCAGCCATGTAAGCAGTTGCGCCAAGCCTTCGCGCCAGGCCTCGGGCGCGGGATCGGCAGGCTCGGCCAGCTGGAACCGCGATGTGACCAGCGCCAGCGCCGGGCTGCCAAACGTGCGCGCGGAGCCGGGTGCGGCGGGCTCAAAGCTGTCGGCGATCGGGCTGCTCTGGTCCATTGTGCGGATCCTTTGCCTGTGCGGAAGGGAGAGTGGGTGTCTGTTAGCCGCCGCCCGCCAATCGGAAAAATTCAATCTTTCTTCGCAAACGTTCTAAAATATGAATGATTGAAGATAGGCGCCGGCACAGCACGCGCGCGGCTTGAAACCTTGGCCCTGCGCAGGCATCACAGGCGCGGGAGAAGAGGGGACTTACGATCATGATCATTGCTGGATTGCGGGCAGGCGCGGCTCTCGCGCTGCTGGTGGCGCTGCCGTGCGCGCCGATGCTAGCCGCGCAGGAGACGCCGCTGCCGCCTACCGCGAGCGAAGCGACCCGTGCCGCGCAGGCCAAGGTGGCGGCCAACCTGCCTGCCGAAGGAACGCGCGACGGCGCATTCTCCACGCGCGGCTTTCTCGCCACCCGCGCCGATCCGGTGATCCTCAATGCGGCGGGCAAGCCGGTCTGGAACCTTGACGGCTACGCCTTTGTCACCGGCCCCGCCCCGGATACTGTCAATCCCAGCCTGTGGCGGCACATGACCCATCTGAAGCACCACGGGCTCTATCAGGTGGCGGCGGGCGTATGGCAGGTGCGCGGCTTCGACGTGTCAAACATGACGATCATTCGCGGGGCAACGGGCTGGATCGTGATCGACCCGCTCACCAGTGTCGAAGCGGCGCAGGCGGCGATGGAGCTGGTCAATGCGACGCTGGGCAAGCGGCCGGTCAGCGCCATGATCTATTCGCACAGTCACGGCGACCACTTCGGCGGCGCGCGCGGCGTGGTCGATCCGGCGGACGTGACGGCGGGCCGCGTCACCGTGATCGCCCCCGAAGGCTTCATGGAGGAAGCCACGTCCGAAAATGTCATGGCGGGGCCCGCAATGATGCGCCGCGCCGCCTTCCAGTTCGGCACCGGCCTCGTTCCGGGAGCGACCGGCCAGATGGGCAGCGGCATCGGCATGGGGATTTCGGCAGGCACGCTGTCGCTGATCCCGCCGACCGACACCGTCGCTGCCACCGGCGATCGGCGGGTGGTGGACGGCGTTGCGCTCGAATTCCAGATCGTTTCGGGCACCGAGGCTCCGGCCGAGTTCAACGTCTTCATCGCACCCGAAAAGACCTTCCTCGCTGCCGAGATCGCGACCTGTTCCTTCCACAACATCCTCACCCCGCGCGGGGCCAAGGTGCGCGATGCGCGCGCCTGGGCGCACTATCTCGACGAGGCAGCAACCCGCTATGCCCCGCAGAGCGATGCCGTGATTTCGAGCCACTGCTGGCCGATCTTCGGGCGCGAGGCAGGGACGGCATGGCTTTCCGCCCAGCGCGACAATTACCGCTGGCTCCACGATCAGACCGTGCGCCGGATGAACCGCGGCGAGACGATGCATGAAATCGCCGAAGGGCTCGAGAACGCGGCCCCACCGGGGCTGGCAGCGGAATGGTCGACCCACGGCTACTACGGAACGGTCAGCCACAACGCCAAGGCGATCTACCAGTTCTATCTTGGCTGGTATGATGCGGTGCCAGCCAATCTCCACGCCCACCCGCCGGTCGAACGCGCCAAGCGGCTGATCGAAGCGCTCGGCGGGGCGGAGCGCACGCTGGCGTTGGCACAGAACGCGATGGCGGGGGGCGATTATCGCTGGGCGTCCGACCTGCTCCAGAACCTCGTCTTTGCGGCGCCCGACAACGCGACGGCCAAGGCGATGCTGGCGAACAGTTATCAGCAGCAGGGCTTTCAGGCCGAGAGCGCGATCTGGCGCAACCAGTTCCTCTCAGCCGCATCCGATCTCACGCGCGGACGCCCGCAGGCGAGCGCGGCGCAGAGCAACGACATGATCGCCGCGATCTCGACGCAGGAATTGCTCGATTCCGCCGCGACCCTGTTTGCGCCCGAGCGTCCGGGACGACGCGGCTTCACCGTCGCGATCGACCTCTCCGATCGCAAGGAGACCGCGATGCTCGAAGTCGGTGAGCAGGCGATGATTGGCCGCGTCGGCGCGCTGCCCGCCAAGGCCGACGTCACCTTCCGCGGCCCGCGCCGCGCGCTGCTGGCGCTGCTGTTCGTGCGGATGCCGGTCAGCGCGGTGGCGGGGATGGAAGGCGTGAAAATCGAGGGCGACCAAGCGGCGTTGCAGGCGCTGATCGATGCGCTCGATCCGATGCCGCAGGGCTTCGATATCGTCACGCCGTAAAATTCCGGCAACCCCGCGCGAAGGGTCGGGCGCATTCAGGCGTTGATCAGGGGCAGCATGGCCAGTCGCCGTGCGCCCCATTTCGCAGAGCGAGGAAGCCATGCCATGCGTCTGACCGCCACCAGCAAGCCCTGCCGATGAGTCCGGCTAGCATTGCGCTCAACCGCTTCGGTTACGGCTTCAGCGCGAAGGACGCTGCGGTGGACGATCCCCGCGCTTTCCTGCTGCGCCAGTTCGATGCCTTCGATCCTGCACCCGCCGCCGTTGCCGCCCGGTTGGGCAACCGCACCAAGACCAGCGAAATGCTCGAACTGCTGCGGCGGCTGCGGCAGGATACCCGCGCGATGACCGCGATGGAGCAGGCCGGCACGCCCACCACGGCCGAGGGGATGACACGGCAAGAAGCCCGCGCCGCCGCGCTTGACGGTCTACCGCCCGAATATCGCGAACAGCTGGTCGAGGCCCGGCGCGTGCTCGCCGATGACATTGCGGTGCGCGTGAACACTGCGCTCACCAGCCCCGCCCCGATGGTTGAGCGGCTGGTGCATTTCTGGTCGAACCACTTCAGCGTCTCGGTCGGCAAGCCCGGCACACAGTTCGAAGCTGGCCCGCACGAATTCACTGCGATCCGCCCGCACGTGCTGGGGCGGTTCAGCGATATGCTCAAGGCGGCCGTGCTGCACCCGGCGATGCTGATCTATCTCGATCAGTTCCAGTCGATAGGCCCCAATGCGCCCTTCGCACAGCGACGCGCACGGCGCGGCGGCGATCAGCAGCGCCCGCGCGGGCTGAACGAGAATCTCGCGCGTGAAGTGCTGGAGCTGCACACGCTGGGCGTCGACGGCGGCTACAGCCAGAGCGACGTGACCGAGCTTGCCCGTGCGCTCACGGGCTGGACAGTGCCGGGGATTGGCCGGGTGGGCCGCTTTGCCGAGGACCAGCCAAGCGGCGCGGCGTTTGTCGCGCTGGTGCATGAACCGGGGGCGCGGCAAGTGCTGGGCCGCTCGTACCCGGCGGGCGAGGCGAAGCAGGCGCTGGCAATCCTCGACGATCTCGCCGCGCATCAGGCCACCGCGCGACACATCGCGACCAAGTTTGCACGCCACTTCGCTGGCGACACGCCGCCGCCCGCGCTGGTGGCGCGGCTGGAAGCAGATTTCCTGAGGTCGGGCGGCGATCTCGCCAGCCTCACGCGCACCCTGATCGAAGCGCCCGAGGCGTGGACGCCCGGCCAGGTCAAGTTCCGCACCCCGTTCGAATGGCTCGTCGCCGCGCTACGCCTGACCGGTACCGCCACGCTTCCGCCGCAGCGGATCGTCGGCGCATTGACCGAGCTTGGCCACGTGCCGTGGCGCGCGCCCTCGCCTGCCGGATATGACGATCTCGCCGCCAGCTGGGCCGGGCCGGACGCACTGATCCGCCGGGTGGAATTGGCCGAGCGGATCGCGCGCAATGCCCCGCAAGACGGTGTCATCGCCCGCGCCGAAGCGGCCTTCCCCGGCGCTCTGGGCGAGGCCACCCTCACCCAGTTGAAGCGCGCCGAAAGCGGGCAGCAAGCCCTCGCGCTGCTGATGGTCTCGCCTGAAATGATGCGGAGATAGACGCCATGACCGCCGGATTTGATCGCCGTTCGCTGCTCGCCGGATCGCTGCTGGGCGCAGGCAGCCTCGCCCTCCCCCGCCTCGCCTTTGCGCAAGGGGCGGGGAGCCGCAATCTGCTGTTCGTGCTGCTGCGCGGCGCGGCGGACGGGATGGCAATGCTCGCGCCCGTGGGCGACCCGGGCTTCGAGGCTTTGCGCGACGCGTCCCTCGCCGATTACGAAGGTGCGCCCCGGATCGGCAGCTTCTTTGCCGTCCACCCGGCACTGGCCGAGATCGCCAAGTCGGCAGCGGCAGGCGAGACGCTGTTCGTCCACGCCGCCGCGACCGCCTATCGCGAGCGCTCGCACTTCGATGGGCAAAACCTGCTCGAGAGCGGCGGCACCGCGCCTTATGCCACCAAGGACGGCTGGCTCAATCGCTTGGCAGGGCTGATGAACGAGGGCGCACCAGCGCCTTTGCGTGCGCTGGCGATTGCGCCCGCCGTGCCGCTGGCGCTGCGCGGGGATGCGCCGGTTTCGAACTACGCGCCCTCCGCCTTGCCGCAAGCGAGCGAGGATCTGCTGGCGCGGGTCAGCCTGCTTTACGGCGCGGACGGCGAGCTGGGCCCGCTGTGGGCGCGCGCGCTGGAGACGCGAGCGATGGCGGCGGATGATGGGCTGAAGAACCTGCGCGATGCCAGCGCGGCGGGGGAGCTAGCCGCCTCGCTGATGCGCGGTGCAGGCGGCGCGCGGATCGGGATGATCGAGCTGGGCGGGTGGGACACCCACGCCAACCAGCGCGGGGCCTTTGCCCGCTCGGCCCGGCAGCTTGACGCGCTGCTTGCGGCCTATCGCACCGGCATGGGCGCCGCTTGGGCCGATACGATGGTTGTGGTCGCGACCGAGTTCGGCCGCACGGCGCGTCTCAATGGAACTGGCGGCACCGACCACGGCACGGCGTCTGCGGCGCTGGTGATGGGCGGCGCGGTGCGCGGCGGGCGGGTGATTGCCGACTGGCCGGGGCTGGCAGATGGCAAGCTTTACGAGGGCCGCGACCTTGCGCCCACCACTTCGCTGGAAAGCGTGATCGCAGGCGCGGTGGCCGAACATCTGCGGCTCGATCCCAAGCTGGCGATGTCGCGGCTGTTCCCCGGTCGCAGCGATGCGCCGCTATCGGGAATTATCCGCGCCTAGAACGAGCACTCCGCTTCGGCTGCGCCCTCGTCGCGAGCGATTTCGCTGATCTGCACCGTGAAGGCACCCTTCGAGGCGAAGGTCAGCTTGCCGCCCGTCGTGCCAAGGCACTTCGCGCTCAGCACCATTTCGCGCCAACCCTTGCCCTCGGCGACCGAAAGGCCCTGCGTGATATCGAGCACCTTACCGCCCGCCGTCACCGTCACAGCCGAGCCGGGTCGCGCGGTCACCTGATAGGTGATGCGCCACGCGGCGGCACTGTCAGGCCCCGTCAACGAGAACTTGGCACCCGGCGCAAAGGCGATCTTGCGCGCGTCTTCCTGCGCCTTGCGATCAACACCGGTGGCCGTGATGCCATTGCCCGCGCCGCGCAAGTCGGGGAGCAGCGCATTGTCCGCCACCGCCTGCACCTGCATGCCGAGCTTGCCATTAGCGAACCACACCGCGCCGGTATCGGCGGTGAGCGCCGCGCAGGTTTCATCGAGCGGAGCAAGCGGTGCGTTAGCATCGAGGTCAAGGCCGTAGCCCAGCGGGAACAGCGCGCCCTCGGGGCCATTCACCGGCGTGCCGTCGCAATGCGCCGGCCAGCTGAACGACAGCCGCCCGCTGGCAGGCCGCGCGCCGAACAGGACATCAGCCACGCCCGCCCCTTCGCTGCCCGGCAACCAGGCGGCGACAAAGGCATCGGCAGCGTTCAGCTCACGGTTCACCCACAAGGGACGGCCCGAAAGGAACACGGCCACGGTCGGAATCCCGCGGGCGCGGTAGGACTTGAGCAGGGTCAGGCCTTCTTCGTCGCGGAAGGCGAGATCCTTCCGGTCGCCGACGAATTCGGCATAGGGTTCCTCGCCGAAGACGACGATGGCGACATCGGGCTTGCTGGCGGCGCTGCCCTTGGGTGCCAGCACCGCTTCACCGCCGCCAGCCTTGGCCGCTGCCGCAATACCCGCATAGATCGAGGTTGCGCCGGGGAAGTCAGCTGCGGTCAGATCACCGCCGCCTTGCCATGTCACCGACCAGCCGCCCGCTTGCTGCGGAACATTGTCCGCCGCAAGCCCGGCCACTTCGATCCGCGCTCCCGCCTTCAACGGCAGCACGCCCGCATTCTTGAGCAGCACCTGCGACTTCGCCACCGCTTCGCGCGCAATCGCGCGATGCTCTGCCGAACCGAGCTTGTCCCACTTGCCGCCCAGCGCGCGCGCGGAGGGCTTCACCTCACCAGCGAAAATGCCGAGCTGTTGCTTCAACCGCAGCACCCGCAGCACTGCTTCATCGAGCCGCGCCATCGGGATCGTGCCGTTCTTCACCTGCTTGAGGAGGCTGGCGTGGAGCGCCTTCCAATCCTCAGGCACCATGTAGACATCAAGGCCCGCCAGCAGCGCCGCCGAGCAATTCGAATTGGTGCAGCCTTCGACCTGCCCGTGACCGTTCCAGTCACCCACCACCAGCCCGCCAAAGCCGAGCTTGCCGCGCAATTCGCCGGTCAGCAGCGGTTCGTTGCCGTGCATTTTGGTGCCGTTGATCGAGTTGAAGCTCGCCATCACGCTGGCGACTCCGGCGTTGATCGCGGCCGGGTAAGGCGCGGCGTGGATCGCCATCAGCGCCTTGAGATCGCCGTTGACGTCGCCTTGGTCGACACCCTGCGCAGTGCCGCCGTCGCCGAAGAAGTGCTTGGCGGTCGCGGCGACCTTGCCTTCGCCGAGGAAGCCGGGTTCGCCCGGACGGCCTTGGAGGCCTTCGACCATCGCTGCGCCCAGCTTGCTGACAAGCGCGGGGTCTTCCGAATAGCTTTCGTAGGTGCGGCCCCAGCGATCATCGCGCGCGACCGCAATCGTCGGCGCGAAGGTCCAGTCGATGCCGGTCACTTCGATCTCGACCGCGGTGGCCGCGCCAATGCGGCGGATCAGGTCGGCATCCCCGGTCGCGCCGAGGCCGATGTTGTGCGGGAAAACGGTCGCGCCGATCACATTGGCATGCCCGTGCACCGCATCGGTCGCCCAGACCGCCGGGATCGCCGGTTCGCCCTTGGTGAGCGGGGCGGTGGAAGCGGCCCAATACTCATCAGCCAGCTTCAGCCAGTCCGCAGCTGGCGCCTTGTCATCACCATAGGGGCCGGAATTGCCGCCGTTGAGGATCGTGCCGAAGCGGTATTTGCGCACGTCGGCAGGCGTGATCGAGCCGATGTCCGGCATCACCAATTGCGCGACCTTGTGCTTGAGGCTCATGCGCGCAAGCAGACCCTCGGGCGTATTCGCGTCCGCCGCCGTCGGCACCGTCTCGCTTGCTGAGCGCACGTCTGGTGCCGTGCTGCATCCGGCCAGAAGCGCCGCCAGCGCTGCCCCGCAGGCCAGCTGACCAAACCCGTTTCGTGCCATGCACTCAGTCCCTCCCAAGACCGCTATTTTCTTTGTGAACGTTATCAATCTATGCCGCCGCCCATCCGCTTTGGCAAGCATCAAGCGCAGCCGTCACTTCCGGCGGACAAAGCCCGCCAACAGCACCGCGCTCGCCAGCGACAAGGCGGCAAACAGCACGAACAGCGCGCCATAGCCAAAGCGCGGCACCAGCAACACGGTGAACCACGGCATGACCATCCCCGGCACAGTGTTGGTGAGGTTGAACACGCCCAGATCACGCGCCCGGTGCTGCGGCGCAGGCAGGACGCGCAGGGTCTGGCTGGCATGGAGCGCGAGGAAGATCGCCGCCGCGATCGCGAACAGGACATAGCCCGCAATTGCCAGCACCAGCGTGTCCGCCGCCGCCATCACCAGCATCCCGCAGGCGCATAGCACCGCAGTCGCCACCAGCGGCTGGATCGGGCGGCCGTTGCGGTCGGACCAGCGCCCCAGCAGCAGCGAAATTGGCACCGCGCAGACCAGCACGGCGCTGAAGATATTGGCCGCACCGTTCTCCGGATAATCGGGCGCGAGCGAGCGCAGCCAGTAGAGCAGGAAGGCGAACATCCCGCCCTCGGCCACCTGCACCAGCAGCCGCGCGGCCCACATTCGCGCGACCACCCGTTGGCGAAACGGCCGGGGTTCGCGGGTGCGGAGAATAGGCTCCATCAGCGCCGGACGCTCCCGCCCCTTGCCCAGCACCACCGCGGGCAGCACCAGCGCGCTCACCAACACCGCGACCAGCATCAACCGCGCTTCGGGTGCGACCAGACCCGCATAGGTGACCAGTGACCCGGCCAGAGCTCCCAAAGCGGGCGAGAGCGCCAGTGCACCGCCCAGCACGCCCTTCTGTTCGTCCGGAAAGCAATCACCCGCCCAGGCCATCAGCGGCGCGAGCATCAGGTTGAGCGCGACCTGCCAGACCATCACCAGCACGACGATTTCAGTGACGCTCTCCGCTTTGCCAACCGCCAGCAGCAGCAGGTTGGACGTGATCAGTCCGGCGATGATCCACGGACGCCGCGTGCGCGCGTAATCGCTGAGCATCCCGACCGCGATATTGGCGATGCTCGCCATCAGCGCGCCGAGGAAGGTGACCTGCGCCAGCGCGGCGACATCCTCGCCCCCTTGCAGATCGGCGATCCGCTGCGGCAACAGCACGGTCAGCAGCGGGACATAGGCGACCGCCCCGCCCGCTGCCGCCAGCGCAAACAGCGCGAGGAACCAGCCGGGCTGGCGTTGCGGCGGCGGGTCGGCGGGGGAGGCGTTCAAGCCCGGCCCGGTGCGTGGGCGTGAGCCTGAGCAGGAGCCTCGACAGGGGGCGGCGCGGTAGAAGAACGCTCAACCAGCCCCGCGGGAACTTCGATCACCGCGTCATCATCGCCGTCCGGGCCGCGCGCGATCAGCTGTTCGACCGCGCGGCTGACCGTCTCGGCAATCGGCTGATCCACCGCAGTGAGCGGCGGCTGCGAGAAACGCACGATTGGGGTGTTGTCGAAGGAGATGAGCGACAGGTCTTGCGGCACGGACAGCCCCCGGTCCCGTGCAACCTCCAAGGCGGCGAGGGTCATCTGATCGCTCGATCCAATGATCGCGGTCAGATCGGCATGGCGGTCCAATAAGGCGCGTGCGGCGCGGGTGCCGGAGGCGTAACCGAAATCGCCCACTTCCAGCAGCCCGTCATGCGGCAGGCCCGCCTCGTCCAGCGCGCGCTTCCAGCCATCGATCCGCCAGCCGCTCAGGCTGTATTGCGACGGCCCGGCGATCATCGCGATGCGGCGATGGCCGAGCTCAATCAGCCGCGAGGTGGCGAGATGCGCTGCGCTCTCATCGCCCATGGTGAGCGGGATGCCGGGCCCCGGCGCATTGGAGCCGATGCGGGCAAAGGGAATGTTTCGCTCAGCCAAAAGCTGCGTGATCAAGCGGTTTTCCGAGTGCGGCGGCGTGAGGATCACGCCATCGGGCTGCAAGGCGGACAGCGCCGCCCCCAGCTCGCGCTCGACATGATCGGAGTGGGTATCGACCAGCTCCACCATCATCCGGTAGCCGTGCTGCGAGCACGTCAGAATCCCGCCCAGCAGCATCTGGTCGACCCAGTCCGTGCCGAGCCGCGCGCGCCAGTCAGCCAGCGTGCGTTCGCGATCATTGATGGCAAGGATGATGTAGGAGCGCGATCCGCTCATCCGCTGGGCGGCAAGGCTGGGGACATAGCCCAGTCGGTCAATCGAAGCGCGCACCTTGTCGCGCAGCTGCGGTCGCACGTTCGGGCCGCCGTTCACCACCCGGCTTACGGTCTGGAGCGAAACGCCCGCATCCTCCGCGACGTCCCTGATCGTGACTGTCTTGCGCACCCGCGCCATTACCCGTCAAACCCCGTCCCGTTTACCGAATGCACGCGCGTCCCGTCGCGGGATCGCTGGCGCAGCGATAGACCCTGATCCAGTCGATTGCGAATTGCGCGGGAAAGGTATCCGCTGCAACCCCCTTGGCATTGTTTTCTTCGGACAATCGCCCGCCCACCGCAAGGTTGGCCATGACATAGAAGGGCTGGTCGAACGGCGCTGCCGGGCGGCCCTTGGCGGTGGGTGCGGCGGTGCTCCACTGCTCGGCCGTGACGGTGAGATGCACGCGGTCATCAACCAGGAAGCGGATCAACCCCTCGCCCCATTCGACGGAATAGACGTGGAAATCATCCGATGGCAGCGCCAGATCGGGCAGCGCATTGCGGTGGTCGACGAACTTGTTCTGCGGCGCGAAATCGCCGAAATGGAGCGCGCTGATGGTGCGATTTTCGCCGCGACCGCCTTCGCATTGCTTGCACTTGGCGCCGATGTTGACCGCTTCGAGGATATCAATCTCGCCCGAGCGCGGCCAGGCGCCATAGGCGTTGTCTTCCGGCATCATCCACACCGCGGGCCACGTCCCCTGCCCCGGCGGCACCTTGGCGCGCACTTCGATCCGGCCATATTTCCACGCGTGCTGGCCGATGGTGCGAACCTTCCCCGAAGTGTGCGACTGGGTCACGCTGGGGTTGTTGTATTCCGCAATCTCGGGCGGGCGCGCGGGGCCGGTAAAGCGCTCCTTGCGGGCCTTCAGCAGCAGCATCCCGTTTTCGACCGCGATGTTGTCGGGCCGGTCGGTGTAGCATTGCCGTTCGGCATTGCCGCCGCCCCAGCACGAGGCTTCGGGCGTCCACTTGGAGCGGTCGAGCTGCGAGCCTTCAAACTCGTCAGCCCAGACCAGCTCCCAGCCCGCCCCTTCCAGCGGGGCGAGCGCCTGCTCGTCAGACGGAGGCGTCGCCCCCAAAAGCAGCAGGGCCGCTGACAGCGTCCCCGCCTTCAGCAGCCCTGCGATTGTCATATCGTACTCTCTGATCAGAAGTCGAAGCGGGCAATGAAGGTGTAGCGGCGGTCATTGCGGAACACCGCACTGATCGGACGCGTTCCGTCATAGTCGATGACCGTCGACAATTGCGTGGTCTCGTCGAGCAGGTTCACGCCCTGCACGCCCAGCTTGATGTTGTCGGTCAAGCTGTAGAGGATCGTCCCGTCAAGCTGGCCGCCGGCTTCCTGGAAGATCGGCGCGAATGGGAACAGATCGTCCCGCTGCGTCACCAGGAAGGCGCTGCGCCAGTTATAGGCGGCACGCATCGACAGCGGCCCCTTTTCATAGAACAGCGTGGCGTTGACCGTGTGCTTCGAAATCCCGGCAAGCGGCAGCTGACCGGAGAACGGACCGTTGTTGAGCGGCTGGCCGCTCGAATTGACCGACGGCGAACCAATGCCCGAGATGTTCGGGTTCGGGAAGTCACTGCCATCGACGTAGGTATAGGTCACGGCCGTCCCGAACCCGCTCAACAATCCGGGGAGGAAATCAAAGGTCTGCTGATAGGCCAGTTCGACACCCTTCAGAACGCCTGAGAGATCGTTGGCCGGACCATTGATGATCACTTCCTCGGAATCGCCATTGGACGAGGGGTAATTGACGAGGCCCGTTCCGTTGGTAACGATCCCCTTGATGTCCTTGACGAAGAACGCCGCGCTCAGCTGGCCGACCTTGCCGAAATACCACTCCGCGCTGAGATCGTAGTTCCACGATTCGGTCGGCCGCAAGTTGCGGTTCCCGGTCGACACGGAGAGCAGCGGCCCATCCGTCACACGGCCGCTGAAGCCCAACACCCCGCCTGCGTTGAACAGGTTCAGATCGGGACGACTGATCCCCTTCGATACCGCCGCCCGGACAACGATCCCGCCGCCGTTGTCGTAGCGGACGTTGAAGGATGGCAGGAAGTGATCGAAGTTGATGTCGCGGGTGTCGCGGATGAGTTGACCGGTGTGCAAGGCCGCAAATTCGGCAAGGCGTGAGCCAGTGAGCTGGCAGAAGACCTGCTGCGGAACGCCCGGGCCAGCCCCGCGGCAGGCGGCGGCGATTTCAGCCACCTGCACCGTGCCGTCGCCATTGCCGCCGACCGACGTCGCATCGAAGCGTGCCGGATCGGGGAACGCCAACAGCGAATTGTTGCTGACGTTTGTCCGTACGTAACGCAGGCCAATGTTCCCCGCGAGCGAGGCGCCTCCGTCAAAATCGGCACCGAAATCAACGCGCGCATAGGCTGCCGAAGTGATTTCGGTGACATCCGAAACTTCCCCGGGGCAGAACGGACCGCATGCCACCGTCGTACCATCCAGCAGCACACGAGTGCGGCCATTGACGCCGAGGTTGAAGCGTTCCGGCGACTGACCCAAGGTGCTGATTTCGTCCCACTGCTGATCTGTCACGCCCGACAGATATTCGCCAAGGAAGTCATCACCGCCATAGAAGAACGCACCGCCACCCGCGATCGGGGTGCTTGCTTCGCCACGCTGGAAGTTGTCGGCGAACGGCGTGCGATACGCGGACGCTTCGGGGACTTCATCGGTGAAGACACCACCCGCGATCGCGAACTCCTGTCCTGGCAGACCGGTGAAGAACCGGCCCGGCTGGAAACCGCCGGTAGCAGCGCAGCCCGGACCTTCGTTCCACGGTGCACAGCCCGCACGCCCGGCCCAAGGCGCCGAAAGGTTGCCCCAGGTGCTGAAGTTGGTGTTGCGGTTGATGCGATCACGCGCCGCCCAGCGCCCGCCGACCTCGACCTTTTTGAAGAAACCATCGTCGCTGAGGTCGTATTCGAGACTGCCAGCAAGGCTGAACAATTCGCCTTCGTTCGCCTCGCGGCTGTCGAGACCAAACCAGTAATAGTTATTGCGCCCGCTGGTGAAGTAATCGGTCGGTGCGCCGACCGGGGCCAGGAACTGGATATCCGGCGTCTTGCCCCCCAGATCGATGGCGATGTCACTCCAGGTGCTCAAAGCACCGAATACCGCATCACGGCGAAGGTTCGAGTTGAGGCTCTGCATCTCAACCTTGCCGCGGAAGCGATCAGTGAAGTTCATCTTCGCATCGAACGAGATGTCCTGAGTAACCGAATTGACTTCACGCAGGAAGCGCAGCGAATCCGTGGGGATACCACCGCGGCCGAACGGGTTGGCGTAGGCATTGCCGACATTCTGCGTGAGAATGCCGCTGACGAAGTTGCCGTTCTCATCAAATTCGAAATTTGTGCCCGGACGCGGCTGGTTCGTGGACACGCCATCGTCGATCCGGCCAAGCAGCGCAAACTCCTCCGTTGCGAAGCTCGTTTCCGAACGCAGGTATTCCAGCGTCATCACCAGGTCGCCATCAAGCGTTTCGAACTGACCGATCGCAGAGATCGCCTCGCGATCGCGATCAAGTGTGGTCGAACGCACGTTGGCGAACTGCGGCACAACGACCGAGTTTGCCGGGGGGAAGTTTTCAGGCGTAAAGTTGGGCACATCACCGAACCCGCCCGAGTTGAGGTTGAAAATGCGCGCACAGCCGCCGGAGAGGTCCGCGGGGCGATAGCAATAATCGACCAGCTGCGAGGCATCGGTCCGGCTCTTCAGCTTCGACTTCGAATAGCTGAGCTGGACCCCGAAGGTGCCCTGTCCGGTATCGAAGGTATTGGAGGCAAGGATGTTGTAGGTCGGCGACCATTCCTGCCGCAGATCGCCGTAGTTCGCTTCGATCGATCCGGCGACGTGGAAGCCGCGCCTGTCGAGCGGCTTGCGGGTGACGAGGTTGACGAGGCCCGCAATATGGCCTTCGATCTGGTCGGCGGTGATGTTCTTGTAGACTTCGACGCGGCCCACAAGTTCGGGCGAAACGTCCTCGAAGCTCAGCGCACGGCCGCCATTGGCCGAGAAGATGTCTCGTCCGTTCAGCTGCGAACTGACAAAGGGCAAGCCGCGAATGATCACGCCCGTGCCTTCGACCGAGAAGCGGGTCGGGTCAGACGTCTTTTCGAACCGGCCGATGTTGACGCCGGGGATACGCTGCAGCGTTTCCGCCACCGAACGGTCGGGCAGAGCGCCGATGTCTTCTGCCGAGATCACGTCGACCACGGTATCGGCATTGCGCTTGATGTTCTGGGCGGATTGCAGCGAAGCGCGGAAGCCGGTGACGATGATATCGCCCACTTCCTCTTCGGCCGCGGCAACCGTCGCATCTTGCGCCGTGGCGTCAGCATCTTGCGCCCATGCAGGAGCCGCGGTCGCAGCGGAAATCGCCAGCAAGGATGCGGTCCCGAGTGCGAAGGGGCGCCGACGCGGCGCAACACTAGCGGTGTTCATAAGTTTCATCTCTCCCCATGCCGCGCGACAGATTCGTGCCTGTTGCTGCGGGCTGCGTCACATTCTTAGCGCATCTTGAGAGCGTTCTCAAGACTTGTAATCTTGCGTTCATATTGCATTCTGGCAACACTTCGCGGGGTGGTGTATTCCCCGCTGGCATAGCCCGCAGAGGCTCGACCGGGATTGGGAAAAACGTGGCAATAGAACGGATTATCATCGTCGGCGGCGGAACGGCCGGTTGGATGGCGGCAGCCGCCCTGTCGCGCATCAAGGCCGGGCGGGCTGTGGAAATCACACTGATCGAATCTGAAGCCATCGGCACGGTCGGGGTTGGCGAGGCAACGATTCCACCCTTTGTGGGCTTCAACGATCTGCTCGGCATCAAGGAAAGCGAGATGCTGGCTGCGGTCGGCGGCACGTTCAAACTGGGCATCCAGTTCGAAAACTGGGGCAATCTGGGCGAAAGCTACATCCATCCCTTCGGCGCCTATGGCTACACGATGGGCGGGATCAGCTTCCACCACGTCTGGCACCGTATGAACAAGGCTGGGGACAAGCGCCCAATCCAGGTCTTCAACGTGGAAACGATGGCTGCCTATTTCGGCAAGTTTGCCCGGACCGAGGATTACGCGAACGAAGATCTGCCGCCGGTCAATTACGCCTACCACCTTGATGCCGGGCGCTATGCCGCATTCCTGCGCCGCTTTGCCGAAGAACGCGGCGTGGTCCGGCAGGAGGGCAAGGTCGCCGATGTCGCGCTCGATGGTGAGAGCGGTTTCGTTACCGGAGTCACGCTGGACGATGGCCGCCAGTTTGCGGGCGACCTGTTCATCGATTGCTCGGGCTTCCGGGGTCTGCTGATCGAGCAAGCACTCAAGACCGGCTATGATGACTGGAGCCAGTACCTGCCCTGCAATCGCGCCGTGGCGCTGCCCTGCAAGCGTGACGACGGCAGCCCGCCCCCGCCCTTCACCCGCGCCACCGCGCACAGCGCCGGATGGCAATGGCAGGTGCCGCTGCAACACCGCAACGGCAACGGCCATGTCTATTGCTCCAGCTACATGGAGGATCAACAGGCGCTCGACATCCTGCTCGGCAATATCGCGGGCAAGCCGCAGGCGGAGCCCAATTGGCTGCGCTTTGTGACCGGACGCCGCAAGAAGTTCTGGAACAAGAACGTCGTCGCCCTTGGGCTAGCGGCAGGCTTTATGGAGCCGCTGGAATCGACCTCGATCCACCTCATCAACACCGGGATCGACAAGCTGATCTCGCTGCTGTCGCTGGATGGCATTACGCAGGTGCAGGAGGATACCTTCAACCGCCTGACGGGCCGCGAATATGCCCGCATCCGCGACTTCCTGATCCTGCACTACAACGCCACCCAGCGCACCGATTCCGACTTCTGGAATTACGTTCGTACGATGGACGTGCCAGACACGCTCAAGGAGAAGGTCGAGATTTTCCGCGCCAACGGCCAGATCTTCCGCGAAGAGGACGAATTGTTCACTGAAACCAGCTGGGCGGCGGTGATGATGGGTCAGGGGATCAGCATGGGCGGCCACAATGCGATGGCCGATGCGATCGATGCGGGCACCTTGCGCACCGAGGTGGACGAGATGGAAAAGTCGATCCGCTACCTCGTCCAGCACATGCCGGGGCATGGCGATTATCTGGCGCGTTATTGCCCTGCGCCGATCGCGGCGTGACAGCCGGCTAGCGGGCGATTCTTGACAAACGCGGGCGGCGCTTGAAAGGGGAAGCATTGCCCCTCTCCCGCTCGCCCCGAGGTTTCGCCCCGCCATGACCCACGTTCCGCACGGCTGGACCGCGCTCGTGCTGGCCGGACAGCGCCCGGGCGTTGACCCGGTGGCCGCCCATTTCGGGCTGGAAGCCAAGGCGCTGGTGCCCGTCGCCGGTAAATTGATGCTGGGCCGGGTGCTGATGGCGCTGGCGGACACCCCGCAAGTCGCGCGGATCATCGTACTTGCGCAGAATACCCTCAAGCTGCAAGCGCACCCCGATCTGGCTTGGGCGGTGGAAGAGCCGCGGATCACGTTCCAGGTTTCAGGCCCCACGATCAGCGGATCCGTTTTGGCGGCGGTGAACGATCCAGCGATTGGCTTGCCGGTGCTGGTCACCACCGCCGACAATGTGATGCTCACGCCTGCCACTATTGCCGAATTCATCGCCGGTGCCGGGGCAAGTGATGTCAGCGTGGCGATGGTCGAACGCGCCCGGTTGGAAGCTGCTGTCGGCCCGAACCGGCGGACATGGCTGACCTTCAAGGGCGGCGCTTACACCGGCGCGAACCTGTTCGCTCTGACCGCCCCGGCTGCGCGCAATGCGCTCACGTTTTGGGAGCGCGTCGAGCAGGATCGCAAATCCGTGCTGCGGCTTGCCTCGCATTTTGGCCCGGTCTTGATGGCAAAGCTGCTGCTGCGACGGATGACCGTCCACGAAGCACTTGCGGCCGCAGGCATAAAACTTGGCGCGAGCGCCGCGCCGGTGCTGCTGAGTGACGGACGCATGGGGGTCGATGTCGACAAAGTCGAGGATCACGCGCTGGCCGAGCGTCTGCTGGCCGATCGGGGCTGACTGCCGGTGCAGCGCATTGCCCTCTACGATCTCGACCGCACGGTGACCCGCGCGCCGACATTTACGCCGTTCCTTGTTCACATGGCTGCAAGCGGCAACCCGTTACGGCTGCTCGGCGTGCCACTGTGGGTGCTGGCGATGCTGGGCTACAAGGCAAAATTCTACGGGAGAAAGCCGCTCAAGCAGTTCGGTCTCAACCTGCTGGTCGGGCGCGAGGTGCGCAATGGACGCCTGCAACCCCGGATCGACGCTTTCGTCGCCGGGCAGCTGGCGCGCAATATCCAGCCGGGCGCGCGTGCGCAGATCGCCGCCGACCGGGCAGCTGGCGTTCGCCTCGTCCTCGTCACCGCTGCACCGGAAATTTACGCCGAGGCGTTGGCGCAGGCTCTGGGTTTCGAGGCCTGTATCGCCACCCGCCACCAGCGCGATGGTGCGGGCAACCTCCTCGCGCTGATCGATGGCGAGAACAATTACGGCGGACACAAGGTCGTACGCGTCGAGGCATGGCTGGCAGAACAAGGCCTCGCGCGCGCGGACTGCCACCTAACCGCCTATACCGACCATGCCAGCGACGCACCGATCCTGAACTATGCTGACACTGGCGTGCTGGTCGGCCGCTACGCCAAGGTGCAGAGCGGCTGGGCGCAGGCCGACTGGAGCGCGCCTGAAATGAGCCGGGCCGCCACATGAGCCGCATCTGCTTCCTGTTCAACCACGACCAGACGCATCAGCTGGCGCATTCGCTCCCCATCGCGATGGCGCTGGCGGCGCGGAGCGAGCATCGGATCGTGCTTGCTTACACCAAACCCGCGATCAGGGCCGAGATTGAGCGGCAGGCGGATCCGGTGCTGCTCGCCAAGGTGGAACTGGTGCGGCTCACTCTCAAGCAAAGCGGATCGCAAGCGATCGCGGGCTTGCTCGAGCGGGTGATTCCGGCGCGCAAATTGCTCATCTACCGCGACAATCTTGATTTCTTTGCCAGCTTCGATGCGGTGGTCGTTTCGGAAAAGACCTCCCTGCTGCTCAAGACCCTTTACGGGCTGGACAACGTCAAGCTGATCCACACCCGGCACGGCGCGGGCGACCGGGCAATTGGCTTCAACAAGGAAAGCGCCGGGTTCGATCTGGTGCTCGTCTCCGGCCCCAAGATCCGCGACCGGCTGATCGCAGAAGCGGGGCTCACGCCTGAACAGATTGCGTTGGTCGGCTATCCGAAGTTCGATCTGTGCGCGAACAACCGCTTCGCGGATACCTTCCCAGCGCCCGAGCGGCCGACCGTGATCTACAACCCCCACCCCTCGCCCAAGCTATCGAGCTGGTTCAAGCATGGCGCGGCGGTGATCGCGGCATTCCGGAATCAGGATCGTTACAATCTGATCTTCGCGCCGCACGTGATGCTGTTCGAGCGCAAGTGGGTGGTCACGCTTGATCCGCCGAGCCTCGCGCGGGTGGTGCCGCCCGGCGCACAGTACCGCGCTGAACGCCGCATCCACGTCGACACCGGCAGTGCCGCCAGCAGCGACATGAGCTACACCAACCGCGCGGACATCTACCTCGGTGATGTCAGCAGCCAGGTCTATGAATTCCTGCGCGCGCCCCGCCCGTGCCTGTTCCTGAATTCCCACGGGGTCGATTGGCAGGACGATCCCAACTACCTTCACTGGCGCGCGGGCTCGGTGCTGGATTCGCCCGCCCATCTGCTCGATGCGATTGATACTGCGGTGGCCGCGCATCCCGACTATGCACCCACTCAACAGGCGCTGATTGACGCGACCTTCTCTCTCAGCGAGCGCGCCTCGGCCGAGCGGGCGGCGGATGCGATTGGCGCGTTTCTCGAAGGAACCAGGCCCCTTGGGTAGTCTCAGCGATTTCTGGCGTTACGGCGTGGTCAAGACGGCGCGCAAGCTGAAGGCCGCCGCTCTATCGCCGGTGCTGGCGACGCGCGGCGACGGTCCGGTGCGCTCGGCTTACGGCGTGCTGATGGTGCCCAACTGGCAGGACACGACGTTCCGTTACTGCATCTTCGGCACCTATGGCAGCGATCTGTCCGATCTGCTGCTTGGACAGCGGGAAGAGTTCGTCTTTGTCGACATCGGCGCCAATCAGGGGCTCTATTCGCTGATCGCCGCGCAGAACCCCAAGTGCCGCCAGATTATCGCTTTCGAGCCCGTTCCGGCGACCCATGCGCGGCTGGCGGCGAATGTGGCGCTGAATGGCGGGGCGGAGCGCACGGTGCTGCACCAGCTCGCGATTGCCGACAGCGTGGGCGAGGTTGAGATCAGCGTCGCGGAAGGTCACACTGGCACGGCAACGCTGGCCGGACGCGAAGGACAGGGTGGCGGCGGCGTGGTGATCCACACCATCGACGCCCCGCTGGCCGATCCGCTGTTGGCAGGCGAGCTCCCGATGTTCGTCAAGATCGACGTCGAAGGGCTGGAGGCAGTCGTCATCGCCGAACTCACCAAGACCGAGGCTGTCGCACGGGTCCAGGCGATCTTTTACGAGGTGGATGACCGCTGGGCGAGCGCCCGCGAAATCGAGACCCTGCTACGCGCTGCCGGTTTCACCCGCTTCGCCAAATACGGGCGCGGGCACCACTACGACGTGCTGGCAACGCGTTCCTGAAGTACCGCCTGCGCGAGCGCCCGGCCTGACAGCCACGCGCCTTCGACGCGCGGGCTGTGGAGGTAATCGCCCGCGATCCCGATCCGCAAAGCTGCATCGAAGCGCGCGCCATCCCCGCTAAGCGCTTGCGGCAGGGCATAGAGCCAGCGGTGCGCGTCACAGTGCTGCGGTGCGGCCGGTGCGGCGCCGGTGACAGCGAAAAAGTCGGCGAGCAGAATTTGTGCGATCTCCTCCTTGGGCAGGTCGATCAGTTCTCGGCTGCGTTCAGGCGAGGCGTGGATCACCCATGTCTCCCCTCCGCTACGCCCCGGCTTGGCCGAATTGCGTGCGGCCCAGCTTACGGGGCCGGTGTCGGAACGATAGGTGTCGGCAGCGATCGGCAGCCCTGCGTTGAACCCCGCCATTACCGCCCAGCAGGGTGCAGACGTGACGCTTGCGGCGAGCGTTGCAAGTTCGGGCGCCGTTTCGCCAAGCAGCACAGCGGCCTGTTCGGCAGGGACAGCCACGAGCACGGTGGCGGCGGTAAAACTCTGATCGCCCGTCGCGATCCGCCAAATCGCGCCGTTGCGCTCCAAAAGCTCAGCCCGGACGCCCCAGCGCACGTCCAGCGCCTCGGCCATCGCCTTCACGCAAGCGTTCATCCCCGGCGTGCCAACCCACGCATCCTTGCCTGCAGCAGGCCAAGGCGCGGCAACGCCTGCCGCTTCCCACGCCGCCACCGCGTCGCGGAACGCCGGATCGCGTGCGGTGAAATACTGCGTGCCGTGATCAAAGCCGACCTGCTCGCCGCCGATCTCCGCCCGCCGCGCCGCCATGCGCCCACCCGGGCCGCGCCCCTTGTCGAGCACGATGATCCGCTGCCCCGAAGCCGCCAAAGCGGTCGCCGCGGAAAGTCCCGCCATGCCGCCGCCGATAATCAGAATATCACAATGTCCGTCCATCCCGCGCCAACGCATGGGAGGCGGCGAAGTTTCACGGCGCCGACCGCGGCGCGCGCGCTTCGGCCAGCAGCAGCGAGAATTGCTTCGCATCATCGGTCCAGCGCGCCCGCGGCTCCCAACCGCCTGCCGCCAGCAGCATCTGGCCTGACCGCTTGGTGAACTTGTGGCTGTTCTCGGTGTGGATGCTCTCCCCCTCCCGCATGGAGAAGGATTGCTCGCTGACCGAAAAAGTAAGCTCTTGCCGGGCGACCAGATGCATTTCGATCCGCGCGAAGGTATCGTTCCAGCGCGCTTCGTGACGGAAGGCGCCCACTGGAATGTCACCGCCCAACTCGTGATTGATGCGGGTCAGCAGGTTGAGGTTGAACTGCGCCGTCACCCCCGCCGCATCGTCATAGGCGGCGAGCAAGACGTCCTCGTCCTTCACCAGATCCATCCCGATCAGCAGCAGTGCGCCCTCCCCCAAAGTCTCGCGCATTGAGCGCAGCAGATCGGTGGCGGTGCGGGCGATCATGTTGCCGATGGTCGACCCGGGGAAGAAGCCGAGTTTGGGCAGGCTGGCGACCTCTGCGGGAAGCTCGACCCGGCGCATGAAATCGGCCTCGACCGGATAGACTGGTAGGCCCGGAAACTTCGCCGCCAGCGCCGCCGACGATGCGCGCAGGAAATCGCCCGCAATGTCGAGCGGGACATAGGCCGAAGGCTCGATCGCCGACAGCAGCAAGGGCGTCTTGACCGATGAGCCTGAGCCGAACTCCACCACCGCCCGGCCCGGCCCGATCAGCTCGGCAATCTCTTCCGACCGACCGCGCAGGATCGCAGCCTCGGCGCGGGTCGGATAATATTCGGGCAGCTGGGTGATGTCCTCGAACAGCTGCGATCCGGCATCATCATAGAACCAGCGCGCGGGAATCGCCTTCTGATCAGCGGCAAGCCCCGCCAGCACATCGGCGCGGAACGCCAGATCGACGCCGCCGGCATCGCGATTGACCAGCTTCAGCCCCTTGGCAAATGTCATGTCAAACGTCCTTGGCGAGCCTGAGCGCGGTGAACTGCCAGCGCTGATGGGGATAGAAGAAATTGCGATAGGAAGCGCGCGAGTGGCCGCGCACCGTGGCGCAAGACGCGCCGCGCAGCACCACCTGACCGCTCATGAACTTGCCGTTGTACTCGCCCACCGCGCCTTCGGCGACGCGGAAGCCGGGGTAAGGGAGATAGGCGGAACGGGTGAATTGCCAGCCATCACCGAACAGGCCGGGCGAACCCATCGGCAGGACCGGACCCGCGCAATAAAGCTGGTTGCCAGCGGAGGGGTGATGCGCGGGCGCGCTGGAGCCACCATCCTGTCCGCGCGCAATCGCTTCCCATTCGAACTCGGTCGGAAGGCGCGCGCCAGCCCATGTCGCATAAGCATCAGCCTCGAAATGCGAGATGTGGGTGACGGGTGCGTGCGGATCGCGGGTCTGCCAGCCTTGATGGGTGAAGTGCTCATCCTCGCGCCAATACAGCGGCGCGGCGATGCTCTCACGCTGCACCCAGCCCCAGCCATCTGCGAGCCACAAGCGGGCATTGCGGTAGCCGCCATCGGCGATGAACGCGTCCCACTCGCCATTGGTCACCAGCCGGTCTGCCAGCGCAAAGGGTTCAAGCAGCACGCGGTGGCGCGGGCCTTCATTGTCGAAGGCGAAGCCCTCCTCTTGATGGCCGACCAGCGCGATCCCGCCGGGATGCGCGTGCCAGCCCATCGGTGCGGCGGGCTGGCACGCGGCGGGCGGCGCTCCGTCCCACATCGCCGGGCCGAGCGGGTTCTGGAACAGGGCGTGCTTGATGTCGGTCAACAGCAACTCGATGTGCTGCTGTTCATGCGCCACGCCCAGTGCGATCAGCGGCGCCAGCGCGGGGTCATCGAGCAGCGGCGTCATGGCGTCATTCACCACCGCGCGCCATTCGAGCACGTCGGTCAAGCTGGGGCGCGACAGCAACCCGCGCGCCGCCCGGCTGATCCGTGCGCCTTCAGCTTCATAGTAGGAATTGAACAGGAACGGCCAGTCTTCGCGGTGGAGCTGATATCCCGGCGCGTGTTCGCGCAGCAGGAAGGTTTCCCAGAACCACGTCGTATGCGCCAAGTGCCACTTGGCAGGCGACGCGTCCTCCATCGACTGGATGCTCGCATCGGCATCGCTGAGCGGTGCGACCAGCGCTTCAGTCAGGGCGCGCGTCGCCCGAAAGCGATCGGCCAAACCGGCAAGGCCGTCGGTGCCGGCAGCCATCTGTCGTTCGTTGCGCTGCAACCCGCGTCTCCCGTTTCACCCTGCACCGTCAGATACGGATCATGTCCGCCTGTCGTTACACAAGAAAGACGCACCATAGGCACGAGGCTATCGGAAAATCATCACACGCATCAGATTTTCCGGCCGGACAGGGACGGACCGAGCCCGCCCCAACCCGAAATCAGGCCGCGTTGGCGCTGATTTCGGCCTCGCGTTCGCCTGCGGCAGAATTCAGCATCTCGGCCACCAGGAACGCCAGTTCAAGCGACTGTTCGGCGTTGAGGCGCGGATCGCAATGGGTGTGATAGCGGTCGCCAAGGCGCTCCTCGGTGAGACCCACAGCCCCGCCGACGCATTCGGTCACGTCCTGTCCGGTCATCTCGATATGGATGCCGCCCGGGTGCGAGCCTTCCGCGCGATGGACGGCGAAGAAGCCCTTCACTTCGCGCGTAATCCGGTCGAACGGGCGAGTCTTGAAGCCCGTGTCCGACTTCACGACGTTGCCGTGCATCGGATCACAGCTCCACACCACCGGATGCCCTTCGCGCTGCACCGCGCGCACGAGGCGCGGCAGGCCGTCCTCGACCTTGTCATGGCCAAACCGGCTGATGAGCGTGATGCGCCCCGCTTCCCGCTTGGGATTGAGATCGTCGAGCAGACGCAGCAACGCGTCGGGCTCCAGCGAAGGCCCGCACTTCATGCCAAGCGGATTGCCGATCCCGCGCGCATATTCGATGTGGGCGCTGCCGGGGAACCGCGTGCGATCACCGATCCACAGCATGTGGGCCGAGGTTGCATACCAATCGCCGGTCAGCGAATCCTGCCGCGTCATCGCCTCTTCGTAAGGCAGCAGCAGGCTTTCGTGGCTGGTGTAGAAGCTGGTGCCCTTGAGCTGCGGCACAGTGCCGGGATCGATCCCGCAGGCTTCCATGAAATCGAGCGCTTCGCCGATCCGGTCCGCCATCTCGCTGAACTTTTCGGTCCACGGCGTGCGGCCCATGAAATCGAGCGTCCACTGGTGGACCTGCCGCAGATTGGCATAGCCGCCGCCGGCAAAGGCGCGCAGCAGGTTAAGTGTGGCGGCGGCCTGCGAATAGGCTTTGACCATTCGGGCCGGATCATTGCGGCGGCTGACAGGATCGAACTCGATCCCGTTGATATTGTCGCCGAGATAGCTCGGCAGGGTCACGCCATCGATCGTTTCCGTGGGCGCCGAGCGCGGCTTGGCGAACTGGCCCGCCATGCGGCCGACCTTCACCACCGGACGCTTGCTGGCGAAGGTCATGACGACCGCCATCTGCAACAGCACGCGGAACGTATCGCGGATGTTGTTGGGGTGAAATTCCGCGAAGCTTTCCGCGCAGTCACCGCCTTGCAGCAGGAAGCCATGGCCGTTCGCGACCTGCGCCAGATCGGCCTTGAGCGCGCGCGCCTCACCCGCAAACACCAGCGGGGGATAGTGCGCGAGGGTCTTTTCCGCTTCCGCCAGCTCCGCCGCATCTTCGTAATGCGGCAGGTGGCGCGCTTCGTGAGCCTTCCAGCTATCCGGGGTCCAGGTCTCGGGCACAGTCACAACTCTTTCTTCTCAAAGGCGCGCAGCAAGGCTTGCGCGGGGGCGCCCGCTACAGGAGCGGGGCACGAATTGTAAAGCAGCAATGCCGGTTAAAACAACTTTATTTCCCGAACAGTGCCATTGAGCGCAGCGATCAACGCCCCGCAGGCGCTGACAGCGCAGCATTTGCACTCGCCCCGCCAACCGGAGCCTCGGCCAATGTCTGGCCTTCAGGGATGATGGCGAGACGGAACGGCGAAGCCTTGGCTAGATAGCGATCAGCCAGGAACTGCATCACCTGCGGGCTGGTCTGCGAATAATCCGCCAACAAGCTGCGCAGCAGGACGACACGCTGGGGATCCTGGGTCGCGCCCTCAAGGTTGTAGAGCCAGAACTGGTTGCCGGTCGATGCCCTGCGGATCATCTGGCTCAATGGCTCGGTCACCCGCTCAAGTTCATCGGCGGTGGGCGGGCTGGCGGCGAGGTCCTTGGCGATCTTCTCGGCCTCGGCGAAGAACACCGGCACGAACTCAGGCTCAAGTTGGGCAAGCGCGGTGATGCGCCCGCCGCTGGCGAGATCGGTCGGCCAATTCGAGAACACCTGCGGCGAATAGCTCGCCCCGGCGCGTTCGCGCAGGGCATCCATCAGGCGGTTGTTGAACAGCTGGGTGAGGATTTCGAGCTGGCGGCTTTCGCGCAAGCTCGCGACCCCGCCCCCGCTGGGCCAGGCGACGACTGCGGCGGCCTGATTGGCATCGCCGCGGTGGGTCACGACCGAGGGAGTGGCCGAAGTGGGCGCGAAGGGCGGAACGCGTGCGGCGACATCAGCCGGGATCGGCTCACGCGGCGGCAGCGCGCCGAAGGTGAGGCGCAGCTGCTCGATCACGGCCGGTTGATCGAATTCGCCGAACACGAGCACTTCGATCGGGCCTTGCTTGAGCAGCGGCTCCCACACCGCGCGGAAGCCCTCGGGCGTTACGGTCTTGAGCGCTGCCGGATCGGGCGTCGCAAACCGCTCGTCGCCGCCGGTCACGAGATATTCGAGATCGCGGTTGAGAATACCGCCGGGGCTGGTGGAATAGGTGTTGTAGGCCAGCTCTGACGCCGCCTTAGCGCGGATTACCGGATCCTTGTCCCAGCGCGGCATCCCGAGCTTGGCGGCAAACAGGTAGAGCTGGTCGTTCACATCTTCCGACCGGGTCTGTGCGGTAAAGGTGAACACTGCCTCGTCGATTGCGAAGTCAAAGCCGATCTTGCGGCCTGTCGCCAGACGGTCGAGCTCGTTCTGGCCGAGCTCGCCCACGCCCGATCCGACCAACGCGCCCTGACCCAGCGCGGCATAGACCGCGTTGTCCTTGTCAAAGGCGCGGTAGCCTGCGCCAAAGCGCACACGCACCGTCACGCGGCCCGGCTCGGCATCATTGGCCCACACCAGCGCCTTGACGCCGTTGGCAAAGTCGACCTGTTCGATCTCGAGCACGCCGAGCGGGTTTTGCGCGGCGATGGTGCCCGGGGCGCCCACCGGGGGCAGTTCGTCGAACGAGATCGACTGTGCAGCCAGCCGCGCGGTGCCATCGACCTTGGCTTCGGCAGCAAGTGCCAGCTTGAGCGCGCCCACATCGGCCTCACCCGCCGTCGGCGTCACATAGACCGAACGGGTCACCGTCCCTTCAAACAGCCCGCGGGTCCGTTCCAGCACCACATCGGGCGTCAGGCGCGGCTTCATGCCCCGGAACACGTCAAGCACCACCTTGGGCGCGGCCACCGTCTCGCGAATATCGACGGCGTTGACGACATTGTTGGCGAGATCGGAACCCGATTGCACAGTTTCCTGCTCGACCCCATTGGCGAAGACCACGTCAAATTCGGCGACTTCGCGGTCGATTTCTTCCTGCGTCGGCGGGTTGGTGAGCGCGTCTGCGATCACGGCCCGGACATCGGCGAGCGCTGCCTGCCAGTCACCGGTCAGTGGGGCAAAGGTCACAAAGGTCGCATCGGTCGAGCGCGAGACGTCGTCCTGCTGCACCTGCGCATAAAGGAAGCTGCCGCCGCCGCGTGCGCGCGATTCGAGCCGGCGGTTGATGATCGCCTGTGCGACAGCATCGGTCAGCAGGCCCTCGTTATACTTGATCGTATCGGTGACCTGCCGCCACGGACGCATCACCGCATAGGTCAGGCTGCGCGGCAAATCGGGTTCCACACCGACCGCCAGTTGGCCTATCGGTGCGCCGGTCACGCCGTCATCCTGCGCGCCTGCGGGCGGGACAGGATCGCCGAAATCGGGGGCGACGCCGGGCTTGCCGGTGCCTTTCCAATCTCCGAACCACTGCTCCACGAGCCCTGCCAGCACCATCGGATCGGCATCGCCGACAACCACGATCACGGTGTTTTCCGGGCGATACCAACGGTCGTAAAACGCCTTCACGTCCTTGCCATTGGCGGCCTTCAACGTCTCGTCCGTGCCAATCGGGCTGCGGGTGGCGAGGCGCTGACCAGCAAAGAAGGTCTGCCGCGTAAGGTCTGCCATGCGCAGCCCCGCTCCGCCGCGTTCACGCTTTTCGGCGAGCACGATCGGGCGTTCGGCCGCAACGTTGGCGTCATTCAGCACCGGCTCGCGGATCATGCCCGACAGCAGCTTGAAGCTTTCGCTGAGCTTTGCGTCGTCGATGTTGGGAATGTCGAGCTTGTAGGCGGTGTGGGTCGGGCTGGTTTCGGCGTTGGCATCGCTGCCGAAGGTCGCGCCCAAACGCTGCCAAGCGTAGATCGCCTCGGCCTGCCCGAGATACTTGCTCTCCCGGAACAGCAAGTGTTCGAGCAAGTGAGCATAGCCCTGCTCCTTATCGGTTTCGTGCAGGGAGCCTGCATCAATGCGCACCCGGATCGACACTTGGCGCGGCGGCACGCCATTGCGGCGCACTGCATAGCGCACGCCATTCTTCATCTGCCCGAACAGCCACTTTTCATCGACCGGAACGTCCGAGCCCTTGTATAGCCAAGGCACTTCGCTGCCGGTCTGGAGCGCCTGCGGCTGGGGCACCGGCGGCAGCGGTTGCACTTCGACCGGCGGCGGCGCGGCCTGCTGCGCAAGCAGCGGCTGCACCAGCGCAAATGGGGCAAAGAGAATGGCGAGAGCGCGACCAGCACGGGAGAACGACGTCATATTCCACTTATAGGGCGGCAAAGTGTGAAGCGATAGTGAATGGTTCTCGGCCCATGCGCCCTTGCCCCGCGCAGCTGCGGCACCTAGATTGGGCTCATGTTCATAGAAACCGAAACCACTCCGAACCCATCTGCCCTCAAGTTCCTGCCGGGCACCACCGTGATGCCCGCCGGCAGCCGCGAATTCGCCACGCCCGAAGCGGCCGAAGCGAGCCCGCTGGCACAGGCGATCTTTGACACTGGCGAGGTCGTGAACGTGTTCTTCGGCGCCGAATTCGTCAGCGTCACCGCTGCGCCGGGTGCCGATTGGAGTGCCTTGAAGCCGCAGGTCATCGCGATCCTGCTGGACCATTTCGTCTCGGAAGCGCCGCTGTTTGCCGGTGGGAGCGGCAACGGGATTTCCGTTCCGCCCGAAGACGAAGCAGTCGTCGAAGAGCGTCCCGAAGATGCCGAGGTCATCGCGGCCATCAACGAACTGCTCGAAACGCGCGTGCGGCCCGCCGTAGCGGGTGACGGCGGCGACATCGCCTATCGCGGTTTCCGTGACGGTGTGGTCTATCTGACGTTGCAAGGCTCGTGCTCGGGCTGCCCGTCGAGCACCGCGACCTTGAAGCACGGCATCGAAGGCCTGCTCAAGCATTACGTCCCCGAAGTGACCGAGGTGCGTGCGGCGTGACGGTGCAATTTCACGACCACGTCCTTTCGGACGCGGCGCTCGACCAACTGTTCCATGAAGCGCGCAGCTACAATGGCTGGCTCGACACAACAGTTTCGGACGACCAACTTCACGCAATCTGGGATCTGATGAAGATGGCCCCCACCTCGGCGAATATGCAGCCGGTGCGGATCGTCTGGGTCAAATCGGACGAGGCCAAGGCCAAGCTCGCTGAATGCGTGATGGAGGGCAACCGCGCCAAAGTGCTCGCCGCCCCCGTTACTGCTGTGATCGGCTACGACATCGATTTCCACGAAGAACTGCCGTGGCTGTTCCCGCACACCGACGCCAAAAGCTGGTTCGAGGGTGACGAACAGGCCCGCGAGCAAGGCGCGTTCCGCAACTCCTCGCTGCAAGGCGCCTACCTCATGCTCGCCGCGCGCGCGCTCGGCCTTGATTGCGGGCCGATGTCGGGCTTCAACGGCGATGCGGTGAACGCCGCCTTCTTCGCCGACGAACCGCGCCACCGGGTCAATTTCATCTGCTCGGTCGGCTATGGCGATCCCGCCAGCATCTTCGAGCGCAGCCCGCGTCCGGAATTCGGAACCTTCAACCGCATCGCCTGACGCGAATCTCGCGCTTGCGCGCGCGCGCGGTGTGAGGCATCGCGCAGCGCCATGCGCGTGCTTGCCATCGAAACCGCCTCAGAGGCGTGCAGCATTGCCCTTTCTGAGGGCGCGGCGATGCTTGCGCATGACCACCGCGTCATGGCCCGCGGCCACGCCGAGGCGCTGGTACCGATGATCGGTGCCTTGCCGGACAAAGGCCGCGCCGATCGCATTCTCGTCAGCCTTGGGCCGGGCAGTTTCACTGGCGTACGCATCGGATTGGCGACAGCCCGCGCGCTCGGGTTTGCGTGGGGCGCAGAGGTGCTCGGCTATCCGACATTGGCGCTGATTGCTGCGCAGGCGCAGGCGCTGCATCCGGGTGAGCCGGTAACGGTCTGCATGAACGGCGGACACGGCGAATGGTTCGTGCAGGATTTCGGCGCCGATGGACTGCCAGCGAGTGAGCTTTGTTCGCTACCTCCTTCAGCGGCGATGGCAGCCGGAGCGCGGAACCTGATCGCCGGCAACCGGGCCGAGGAATTCGCCGCACTGCTGGGCGATGCACGCCAAGTCATCACGCTGCTTCCAGACGCAAGGCAAGTCGGGCTGGTGCCTGAGGCCCTGCTCACCACGCACCTCGCGCCAACCTATGGCCGGGGGGCCGATGCCACCCCGATGGCGCTGCGCAAACCCGCATGATCCCCCGCCCCGCCCCCAGTCCCGCTCTCATCGACCGGATCATGGTGGTGATGGAGGCAGCGTTCGACCCGGCCTTTGGCGAGGCCTGGAACCGGCGGCAGGTGGCCGATGCGCTGACTCTTTCCAGCACCCACGCGTTGGTGGTTGACGCTAACGGCGCGCCGATCCCTGACATCGGGGATTGCCATGAAGGTCCCGCACCCGCCGGATTCGTGCTCACCCGCTATGTGCTCGATGAAGAAGAGCTGCTGCTGATCGCGGTCATACCCGGCGCGCGGCGGCGCGGCGTTGGTGCGGCGCTGCTCGAACACTTGTTCACCGCTGCTCGAATGCGCGGTGTCACGCGTATCTTCTTGGAAATGCGGCGCGGAAATCCTGCCATCCAATTGTATCACAAGTTTGGATTTGAACCGATTGGTGAGCGGCGTAACTATTACCGCATGGCAAACGGCGAGCGTGTCGACGCGATTACTTTCGGTCGATCAATCTAGTAGAACTCCATTCATCGCAAATCGATGTGCTGGCGGAGCACACCAGTTGCCAAGATTGACGGCTTGAGCCATGGCGCAGTAACCGGTGCGCCTTGAACGCCGTGCGAGAGGAACTCATGCAGGATCTGGAAATTGATATGAACGAAACTCTTATCACGCTGACCAGCGACATTGTCGCTGCGCATGTCAGCAACAATGATGTGGCGGTGACTGACGTTCCGGCACTTATCACCAACGTCTACAACGCGCTCGCCAATCTGGGTGAGAAGGTTGAGATTGAAGAACCCAAGCCCAAGCCTGCGGTAGCGATCCGCAATTCGGTTAAACCGGATCACATCGTCTGTCTGGAAGATGGCAAGGAGCTGAAGATGCTCAAGCGCTATCTTCGCACCAATTACAACATGACGCCGGAAGACTACCGCGCGCGTTGGGGCCTGCCGGCTGATTATCCGATGGTCGCACCCAACTATGCCGAAAAGCGCCGCGATCTTGCCAAGAAGATCGGTCTGGGTCGCAAGCCCGGCACTGTGATGGCGCCCAAGGGTCGTCGGACCAAGAAGACGGCGTAAAACCGCGCCCTCTGGTCGCATTGTCCATCAGCCGGCCCGACTGCCCCTGTTGAGAGGGTGGACGGCCCGCTTGAGCAAGCAGCCTCGTCCCTGTAGGGATGAGGCTGTCTTGCTTTCGGGCGATCGCATCCCACAGGGGCGGCGCACTCGGCGATGGAGCGTTCCGTGAACCAGAAAATCGATCTCGAACAACTTTGCGCCGAAAAAGGCCTGCGCATTACCGAACAGCGCCGGGTGATCGCCAAGGTCTTGTCGGAAAGTGACGACCACCCCGATGTCGAGCTGTTGCACAGCCGCGCGGCTGCGGTCGATCCGCGCATCTCGATTGCGACGGTGTACCGCACCGTGCGCCTGTTCGAGGAAGCGGGTATCCTCGATCGCCACGATTTCGGCGATGGGCGCTCGCGCTATGAACCCGTTCCCGAAGCGCACCACGATCATCTGATCGACGTGGAAACCGGCAAGGTCGTCGAATTTGTCGACCCGGAAGTCGAAGCGCTGCAACGCCAGATTGCCGAGCGACTGGGATACCGGCTCGTCGACCACCGCATGGAACTCTACGGCGTGCGCTTGTCGCGCAATGACTGACGCAGAACTGCGCGCGGCTGCCGCGCGGGGGGAAAGCACGCCGGTATCCGCTATAGGCTGGATGCGGCTGATCGCCCGTGCGCTCGCGCTGATTGCGCTCATCATCGTCTTCGTGCCGTTGCACTATCTCTACCGGGTGCTGTCCTATGGCTCACCCTTCCCGATGCTGTTCTTGCGCTATGCGGCGCGGGTGTGCGGGGCCAAGGTCGAGGTCATCGGCACCCATCTGAAGCGCGACGTGTTCTTCGTCGCCAATCATCTGTCGTGGATTGATATCCTTGCACTGGCCGGGGCGAGCGGCACGGCCTTTGTCGCCAAGGCGGAACTCGCCGAAGCGCCGGTGGTCGGTTGGCTCGCGAGCCTCAACCGCACGGTCTTCGTCAAGCGCGAGCACCGCATGGGTGTGGCCGAGCAGATCAACGCGCTGAAGGAAGCGCTGGTCGATAACTGGTCAGTGACGGTCTTCCCTGAAGGCACCACGACTGACGGGCAATCGCTGCTGCCGTTCAAAACCTCGATGCTCTCGGTGCTCGAACCGCCGCCTCCCGGCGTGTTGGTGCAGCCAGTGATCCTCGATTACGGCCCGGTCGCTGAATGGATCGGCTGGATCGGCGAGGAAAGCGGCATCAACAATGCCAAGCGGGTGCTGTCACGCAAGGGCACCTTCAAGGTCAGGCTGCACTATCTCGAACCCTTCAGCCCGGAAGACTTCCGCGGCCGCAAGGCGATCAGCCAAGAATCGCGCCGCCGCATCGAGGAAGCGCTGATCGAGATACTCGGCAAGCCGCTTCGGCCGTTCGCGCACACGGTTGCACCGGTTCGGTATGAACCGAAGAATGAAGATCAGGCCGCGGGTTAAAGCCCCGCGCGCACCAACCAATCGTGGAAGATCCGCACAGGGCGGCTTTCCAGCGCGACCGGCTTGCACACGAACCAGTAGCTATAGGGGCTTTCGACCGGCTTGCCCGGCAGGTTGATCAAGCGATTGTCGTTGGCGCGGCGCAAGTGATCGTCGTGCATGATTGCGATGCCGAGCCCCTGTGCGGCGGCCTCCAGCATCAATGCGCCCGAATCGTAATGGTCAATCGCGGCCGGGTCCATCGTGTCGAGCCCATTGGCCTTCTTCCACGCCATGAAGCTTTCGGGCAGTTCATTGTGGATCAAGAAGGTCTGCTTCGTCATCACTTCCGGCGTGATGTCCGGGCCGATCGCACGCGCGGTGTCCTTGGAACAGATCGCATGGACGAGATTGTGATCGAGCCGCACAGCGTGCAGCCCGCTTGCCGGTCCGCGTGACAGGATGATGGCAGCATCCAGCGTATCGCCCACCCGGTCTTCAAGATGCGGCGCGGTGTCGATGTCGATGTGCAGCAGCGGGTGGCGCTTGCGCAGCTCGCCCAGCCGCGGGAACAGGCGCTGGCTGCCGAACATCGGCAACACGCCCAGCCGCAGGCGCAGCAGCGCGATATTGTCCGACTGGCTCTCCACCGCACGGGCGAGTGCTTCCATGTGCGGGTTCACCGCCTCGTAGAAGGCCTGACCCTCATCCGTCAGCTGCATCGACTGCCGCGCGCGGGTGAACAGCTTTTTGCCAACAAATTCTTCGAGATTGCTGATCCGCCGCGACAGCGCCGAGGGGCTGAGACCGATTTCCTCCGCCGCCGCCCGGGCAGAGCCCAGACGGACCGTGCGCATGAAAGCTTCAAGCGCGCGCAGGGGGGGAAGACGACGTGCAGGCATGAATTCTCTCCTTGGTGAAGAGAGATACGCCCGAGACGCCGATTGGATGCAAAAAATCGAAGAAAAAATGCGTGGAGGGCGAAAAAGTTGCGCCTATTGCATGTCACTTGCATCTTCCGGCGGGTGCAAGCGCAGCCGGGTCACGTGGGTTTCGTCACCCGCCGTCACCTCAATCCGCCAACCGCTCGGATGTTCCAGGACCGTGCCCACTGCCGGCACAGCCTCGGCCAGCACGAAAGCGAGGCCGCCCAGCGTGTCGACCGATTCTGCCACTTCAGCGAGGCGCGGATCGATCCGCTCGGCAATGTCATCAAGCTCGGCGCGGGCGTCCACGTCCCACATGCCTTCGCCGATAGGGACGATCAGCTCTTCGGGCGTCTCGTCGTGCTCATCCTCGATCTCGCCGACGATTTCCTCGACCAGATCCTCGATCGTGATGAGCCCGTCGGTGCCCGAGAATTCATCGAGCACGATGGCAAGGTGCACGCGCTGGGTGCGCATGTCAGCGAGCACGTCCAGCGCCCCGCGCGCCTGTGGCACATAAAGCGGCTGGCGCATCAGCGTGGTCCAGTCAGCGGGCGGCGGCGTGCCGTTGGCGAGGAAGGGGAACACGTCCTTTATGTGGATCATGCCGACCACGCTATCGAGCGTCTCGCGATAGACCGGCATGCGCGAATGGCCGTGCTCGCTGAAGGCGGCGACCATGTCTTCCCAGCTGATCGACGCATCGACCGCGATGATCTTGCCGCGCGGCACAGCCACGTCATCGGCATCATGTTCGGAGAAGTGGAGGAGGTTGCGCAGCATCTGCCGCTCGACCCGCGACAGGTCACCCCCGCCGCTGCCGCCAGTATCGGAACCGGGGCCACCGTTTTCGTCCTCGTGCTCGTCAATGGCTTCTTCAAGCTGCTCGCGCAGGGAGCGGGCGCCTTCGAGCTTCAGGAGCTTGCGCAGCGCAGGCCACAGCCCGCTGCTACTGTCCGCGTCTCCGGATTGAGATGCGGGCGAATGGGAATCGGCCATGGCCTTGAATGGGGCTCCTATGCAGTTTCAAGCGTCATATGGGTCAGCGATGCCCAGTTTGGCAAGTATCGCTGTCTCCAGCGCCTCCATCGCCTCGGCCTGAGCGTCGCTGTCGACGTGATCGTGGCCTGCAAGATGGAGCAGTCCGTGGACGATGAGGTGGGCGGCATGGGCTTCAAGCGCCACGCCCTTCTCCGCCGCTTCGCGTGCACAAGTTTCATACGCCAGTGCGATGTCACCGAGCATTTCGGGCGGGCCGTCTGATGCGAGGGCTTCGAGTTCCTCGCGCTCCAGCATCGGGAAGCTGAGGACGTTGGTTGGCTTGTCCCGCTCGCGCCATTCGCGGTTCAACGTGTGGACCTCGGCATCGGAGGTGAACAGCAGGCTGACGATCAGGCGCGGGTTGGCGAGCAGCGGTTCGCCCTCACCCGCCGCCTGCGCAGCGCGCTCTGCCAGAGCGTCCCAATCGCCCGCAGGCCAGTCTTCGATATCGATGTCGAGTTGCATGATGGCGCGGCCCTTAGCGCGGAAAGCGCCGCCGCGAAACGCCGCGCTGCGTAACGGGATCGCCTATTCGTGCCGCAGCGCGTCAATCGGATCGAGCTTGGAGGCGCGGCTGGCGGGGTAGTACCCGAACACGATCCCCATGCCCGCTGCGAACAGGAAGCTCACCAAATTGATCATAGGATCGAATACGAACGGCACATCGATGGCCGCGGCGAGCCCGATCGAGGCGCCGAAGCCCAAGGCGATCCCCACCAATCCGCCCAGGGCGCAGAGCACCACCGCTTCGGTCAGAAACTGCAAGCGCACCTCCCGCGCCAGCGCGCCGATGGCGAGGCGGATGCCGATTTCGCGGGTCCGTTCGGTCACCGACACCAGCATGATGTTCATGATCCCGATGCCGCCCACCAACAGGCTGATCGAGGCAATCACCGCCACCATCGCCGTCAGCGCACCGGTCGCCGCGCCCAGCGCCTGATTGACCTGCGCCGTGTCGATAACGTTGAAGTCATTGGGCTGTTCCCCCTGCAACAGGCGGCGTTCACGCAGCAGATCGACCAGCGAATCTTGAATGACCGACGGCGCATAGGAGGGGTCATACTTCAGCACGAAGTAATCGAGGTTTTCGTTGCCGCGGAACCGCCGCTGGACGTTCTTGAGCGGCAGATAGACCGCATCATCATCGTCCGCGCCGTTGCCGCCCTGCCCGCGTTCTTCCATCACGCCGATGACCTGGCACGAAACACCGCCGAGCCGCATCCGCGCGCCGATCGGGCTGGTGCCGGGCACGAAGATCGCTTCACGCACCTTGAGGCCGAGCAGGCAGACGTTCTTGCCTGCCTCTTCTTCGTCTTTGCTGAAGGGGCGACCTTCCTCGACCGTAATCGATTGCGCATCGAGAAAGTCGTTATTCGAGCCGACGACCCGAGTGTCCCAATCCTGCCCGTTGTAGAAGGCCGTGGCATTGGCAGCGACGGTGCCCGCCGCGATTGTCACCCCGGCGATTTGCTGCTCGACCGCCTTCACATCCGCCTCGTCGAACGGACGGATCGTGCCGCGATCGGTGCGGACCGGGAAAACGATGAAGTTGCTCGCGCCGAGCGATGAAATCTCTTCCTGCACAGAAGCGGTGACGCCGTTACCGAGCGTGACCATCGTCACCACCGCCGCGACCCCGATGATGATACCGAGCGTTGTCAGGATCGAACGCAGGATGTGTCGCCGGATTTCGCGCAGCGCCAAGAGGAGGGTCGATCCGAGCATCAGACGGGACTGCCTTCCACGGCATGCGCACTGCGGTCGATCCGTTCGACCAGGCCATCACGGAAGCGAACGATGGTCTTAGCGTAGGCGGCCATTTCCTCCTCGTGCGTGACCATCAGCACAGTGATGCCCTCGCCATTCAGGCGTTGCAGCAGCTGCATGATCTCGACCGAGCGTTCGCTATCGAGGTTGCCGGTCGGTTCATCCGCCAGCAGCACATCGGGCTGCGTCACGAGCGCCCGCGCGATGGCGACGCGTTGCTGCTGACCGCCGGACAGTTCGGCCGGGGTGTGCGAAGCCCACGGCACCAGCCCGACCTGATCGAGCGCCCGCAAGGCCGATTCGCGCCGCTGAGTCTTGTTCTCGCCGCGATAGAGCAGTGGCAGTTCGACATTCTCGAGCGCGGTCGTGCGCGCGAGCAGGTTGAAGCCTTGAAACACGAAACCGAGATAGCGGCGGCGCAGCAGACTGCGCTGATCGCGGTCCAGCTTTTGCACCTCGACCCCGCGAAACCGGAAGATGCCGCCGGTCGGCACATCAAGGCAGCCTAGGATGTTCATGGTCGTCGACTTGCCCGAACCGGACGGCCCCATGATCGCGACAAACTCGCCGCGTTCAATGGTGAGGTCGATCCCCTTCAGCGCCTGAAACGCCGCCGCCCCGCTGCCGAAGGTTTTGGTGATGCCTTCCAGCTGGATCAGGGGTTCTGCTGTCACTGGGCCGCAGCCTTGATCCCGGTGACGACCTTCATGCCCGGCTTCAGCCCCTTCGAGGTGACCACGGTCCGCCGCCCGTCGCTGCGGCCGGTCACGACCTCGACGGGTTTCAGTGTACCGTCTGCTTGCAGCACCTGCACCAGCTGGCGGCTGCCTTCGCCGATGCTGGCCTGCTGCTTGCCATCCTCAAGCCCGATCTGCGGATTGAACACGCCGCCGCCCGCTTCCTCCTCGGTCTCCGGACGGAACCGCAGCGCCGCATTGGGCACCAGCATCGCGTTGCCGGTGTTCTGGGTCGCGATGGTTGCGGTCGCGGTCATGCCGGGGCGCAGCAGGCCTTCGGGATTTTGCACGGTGAGCCGCGCTTCATAGCTGACCACCGTTCCGCCAGTAGCCGACGCGGTGCCGCCGCTCGCGGAGGCTTGGGTGGTGCCCGTCGAAGCCAGATCAACCCGTTCGACCGTCGCGGGAAACTGCCGACCGGGGTAGGCATCGACAGTAAAGGTCGATTTCTGGCCCGGCCTGACCTGTCCTACATCGGCCTCGTCAATCGAGACACGCAGCTGCATGGCGGACAGGTCTTCGGCGATCACAAATAGCGTCACAGTGTTGAAGCTGGCGACCACGGTCTGGCCCGGTTCGACCCGGCGGGCGAGCACGACGCCGGTGACAGGCGCCCGGATCACGGCGCGGGTGCGGGTGGTGAGGCTGCCGTTCAGCGAAGCCTGAGCCGCCTCGATATTGGCGCGCGCGGAAGCAACGGCGGCGCGATCACGCGCCACGGCGGCCTCCGCGCGTTCAACCTCGATCTGCGAAGGCACGCGTCCGCCTGACAGGCGGCGCACTTCCTCAAGGCGAGCGAGCTGGACCTGATCGATCTCGATCGTCGCCTGCGCCTGTGCCAAAGCGGCGCGCGCTGCATTGAGGTTGGCGCGCGATTGGGCGATCTGCTGGTCGATGATTTCGGTATTGATCACCGCAATCACTTGCCCCTTGGTCACGCGGTCGTTGACGTCGACCAGCACGCTATCAAGCGGGCCGGTAACTTCTGCGCCGACTTCGACCTGGTTGGTCGGGCGCAAATTGCCGGTCGCGGTGACCGACAGCGACAGCGATTCCTGCGCCACCGGCGCGGTGATATAGTCAGGCTTGGGCGCTTCCCCGGTGCATTGCGCGATGCCGAGGATCAGCAGCACCACGATCAGGCCGGGCAGCCAGTACTTCATCCACCGCCGCCAGCGCGGGCGCGGCTTGGTGCCGAGGAATTCATCGACGCTTGGCTGCTCGTCCGGCTTGCTCAAATCGATCACTTGGTGGGCCCCTTCGCCGCGATGTCGTCAAGGCCAGCGCCCTCGGGCACCGACCATCCCCCGCCCAGCGCGCGCGCCAGGCTGATAAAGGCGAGCGCGCGTCCGGCCTGAGCGTTGACCTCGGCGGTGCGCGTGCTCAGCAACTGGCTTTCGGTCACCAGCAGCGTCTGAAAATCGATCAGCCCGGCCTGATACTGGCTGCGGGCAAGGATTGCGGCGTTCTGCGCGCCGTCGCTGGCTTCGATCAGTGCCGTGACCCGAGTGGCGCTGGTCTCAAGATCAACGCCCGCGCTTTCGACCTCCTCGAGAGCCACGAGAATGCTCTGCCGCCATGCCGCGAGCGAGCCATCGGCAATCGCCTCGGCGCTCTCGATCTGTCCGCGCACCCGGCCGCCGTCGAAGATCAGCTGCGTGAGGCCCGCGAAGATATTACCGGTGACGAAGTCGAACAGGCTGCCCACATCGGTCGCGCTGGTACCAATCGTGCCAGACAGCCGCACGAGCGGGTAAAGCTGCGCGCGGGCCACGCCAATCCTGTTGAGATCGGCGGCCAGGCGAGCCTCGGCACCGCTCACATCGGGGCGGCGGCGCAGCATGTCGGCGGGAGCGGACAACGCAACATCGGTCGGCGGCACGGGAACGGCGCGCGGCGCTTCGGTCAGGGCGCGATAGACCCGGCCGGGCGGCTCACCAATCAGGGTCGAGATCGCATTCGCCACCGCCACCAGATCGCTCTCCAGCAGCGGAATGCTGGCCGCGGTCTGGGCGCGCTGGGTGCGGGCCTGTTCGACGTCGAGGCTGTCGACCAGCCCTGCCTGATTGCGCCAACGCGCAATCTGGAGGTTGTCTTCCTGATTGGCGAGCGTCTCGCGTGCAATCGCCAGCTGCGCGGCGAGTGAGCGCGCGGTCACCACCTGGCTCGCCACCTGTGCGACGATCACCCGTTCCAGATCGCCGACCGAATATCCTGCCGATTGCAAATCACTACGCGCAGCATCGACCGAGGCATCGAGCCGCCCGAACACATCGGCCTCCCACGCGATGTCGCTGCCGAGCGAGAACTGCACATCATTGCTCGCCAGATCGCCGACATCCCGGCTTGCACCGCCACTTCCGGTGATTTGTGGCAAGCGGGCCGCGCGGGCCTGCCGCAAGCCTGCTCTTGCTGAACGCAGCCGCGTCACCGCTTGCGCCAGATCGAGGTTGCTGGTTTGCGCCTGCGCGACGAATTCCTCGACCAGCGGGTCGTTCAGCAGCACCCAGTAGCGATCAAGCGGAATATCGGCCCCGGCAGGCTCGGCGAGAACCCATTGGTCCGGGATTGGCTGAGCGCTGGCCATCACCGGCGGCGCGGCGCGCGGAATGGCACATCCGGAAAGAACGAGCACCGCGAGCGACAGCGGTGCAAGGCCACGCGACATCGCAATCCCGCTTCGATATCGGAAAGCGGTCATGCGCAATCCGGAAGTTGCAGCTCAATCACGACGCCCGCCCCTGTGTTGTCGCACTGATCAGAAGAACTATTCCGGCCGTTGGCTGCGGAATAAAACTTCGTCCTTCGCGACTGAAAACTCATGATGTTGCTAACATTCAGCCCCGGTCCCCACAACGCGGTTTCGTCGGACGGACTGCATCGCTCATCGAACAGGTGCGCGTCGCAGAGCCCCTACCCCTCTTCGCCGCCGCCCTCATAGGCCTCGACGATGCGGCCCACGATCGGGTGGCGCACCACGTCGGCGGCGGTGAAGCGGATGGTGCCGAAGCCTTCGACCCCCTCCAGCCGCTCGACCGCGTCGTTCAGACCGCTCATCCGCGGCCCGCCGGGAATATCGACCTGACGCGGATCGCCGCACACTACCATCCGGCTGTTCTGGCCAAAGCGGGTAAGGAACATCTTCATCTGCTCGCGCGTGGTATTCTGCGCTTCGTCCAGGATGATGAAGCTGTCCGCCAGTGTGCGCCCGCGCATGAAGGCGATCGGCGCGATCTCGATCTCGCCATTGGCCAGCCGCCGCTCGACCTGTTCGGGTGGCATACAGTCGTTCAGCGCATCATAGAGCGGGCGAAGATAGGGATCGACCTTCTCCTTCATGTCGCCGGGCAGGAAGCCGAGCTTCTCCCCTGCTTCCACCGCAGGGCGCGACAGGATCAGGCGCTGCACGCTCCCCGTGATCAGCTGGCTGACCGCCTGCGCGACCGCGATATAGGTCTTGCCCGTGCCCGCCGGGCCAAGCGCGAAGATGATGTCATCCTTGGCCAGTGACCGCATGTATTCGATCTGCGTTGCCGAGCGCGGTACGATCGTTTTCTTGCGCGTGCGGATCATGATCGGCGGGCCGTCCATGTCGCCCGAGATGATCCCTTCCAGCGTCGGTTCGGCCGACATCGCGATCATCGACTCTACCGCGCCGGCGTCCAGCGCCTCACCGCGCGCCAGCCGGTCATACATGGTCTTCAATGTCTCGCGCGCCCGGGCGACGTCATCTTCAGGGCCTTCGATCACCACCTGATGCCCGCGGGCATGGATATAGACCCCGAGCCGGTTTTCCACCTGCACCAGATTGGCATCAAACTGGCCGAATAACGGCCCAAGCAGAGCCTGATTCTCAAAAGTCAGATCAACGCGCGCGCGCCGCGGTTCCGGAATGCCGCGCGGATCGGGCGAGAGCGCCGGGTGTCCGGCACGGGAGGGTCGTCGGCCCATAGGTTCCTTTGGCTGCGGCCGTGGGACAATCCCTCGTCCGTGAGTCGTGAGGGTAAGCGGCCCCCCGCGCAAAGCAAGCAGGCTGCGGCGAGATGGTGGTGGATAGTCATCGAAACGCCGCCAAACGAGGTCGCATAAGAGTGAAATCGAACTTGGCCGGATGAGTCGCATTCACCCGGGATTAAGCTTTAACATGTTGATATTTCGTCGAAGGAGTCGCTGTCAATGAAGCATAGCCTCGCAGTCCTTGCCGCACTCGCGACCGCGATCAGTATCCCTGCCGCCGCCGAAGACGCGTCCCCGGCAGACGATGCAGTGGTCAACTGGGGGCTCGCGCTGGCCGGGAACGTGCTGCCCGATGGCAAGCTCCATAAGCTGCGCTACCCGATGTGCCTGCTGGTGGCTGCCGAGGATCAAGCTCTCGCAAAAACCGTGGCAGAGCGCGTTGTCGAGAATGCCGAGCAGGCAGGCGTCGCCGTCAAGCGCGGACGCTGCGCTCCCAACACGCTGATCGCCGTGACCGACGACGCGGTCGGGCAACTGCGCGAGATGCGCAATAACTACCTCCAGTTTTACGGCTCGCACTATCTCCAGCAGCTTGACGAGATGTTCGAAACCGAAACCGCCAGCTTCGCCTTCCACGAACCGATGCAACTGTGGATGGGGCCCGAAGTCTTCCAGGGACAGCGCGAGGTGATCGGTCAGCCAGACGTGTTCGGCGCGGCGGTGGTGATCGAACAAGCAGCAACCGAGGGGCTCGATCCGGTACGGCTCGCCGATTACGCGACGCTCCGCCTGCTGGCCCCGACCATCAATGCCAGCAAGATGCCGCAGGACGCCCCAGCCGGCGCGACAACGATTCTCACCCTGTTCAGCGACCGCGACAGCGCGCCGAACATGATGACCGAATTCGACCGCGCCTATTTGCGCTCGCTTTACGCCATGCCGCGCGGGAGCACGGCGAAGGCTGTGATGGCGCACGCTTCCAAGATCGCTCTGGCTGACGAGGGCAAGTAGATGAAAGCCGCCGGTCTGGCTCTGGCAGCCGCTCTGGCCATCCCCGCCGCCGCGCAGGAGGCGGAGCCGCCGCAGATCGTGGTTGAGGGTGAAAAGCCCCAGACCGAAGCCGCACTCACCGATCTCGCCCGCGATTTGGCAGGCAATCCGCGCCCACGCCGCCCGCTTGCGCGGTTTGAACAGCCGCTCTGCCTGATGGTCGCGGCTGGCGACGCCGAACTTGCCCGCGACGTTGCGATACGGATCATCGACAATGCACGGATCGCCAAGGTTCCAGTGCGCAAAAGCGGGTGCAAACCCAATGCCTTGCTCACATTCTCCGACGATGCTCACGCCCAGCTGCGCGATATCCGCAAAAGCGGGCGGCGGCTGTTCGCCGGAATCAGCGCGCGCGAGATCGACGCGGCGATGGGCGCGCGCGATCCGGTCTATGTGTTCCAGGCCAGCAAGCAAACCGCAGCCAGCGGCGAAGTCATCATATCCAGTCCCGAAGCTGGTGGTTCGGGCGGCATTCCAGGGCCAACCAACCAGATCTGGAGCGCAGGGCGCCTGAAGCGCGAGATCAGGGAAGACATGCTGGCCGTGCTGGTGGTGGTCGATAATGGAGCAATCGCGGGTCTCAGTCCGGTGCAGATCGCCGACTATGCCAGCCTGCGCCTGCTGGCCCCCACAGGCGAAGTCGATGTGGCCGAGGCTGACGCACCGCGCACCATCATGACCCTGTTTGTTGCACCTACGGATGCACCTGCTGCCATGACCCGTTTTGACCGCGCCTATCTCAAGGCGCTCTACCGGATGCCCGCAGGTGCCTTCGCTTCCGAAGTGCTGCGCGCCGCAGTGGTAGACGTTACGCGCGGAACCGAGGACGAGCAGTGATGGGCTAACAGCGCAGCGCTCAGGCGGGGGCGGAAACGACGCCCCTGAGTGAATTTGGCCCCGCGTCGGCGAGTGTCACTTCGACCAGATCGCCGATGGCATAATCGCCCTCGAACCACACCGATTGCAGCCACGGCGACTTGCCGAGCCATTGGCCGGGGTCGCGGCCGGTGCGATCAATCATGACCGTGCAGGTCTTGCCGACACTCGCCTGATTGAAGGCATATTGGTGATGCGCGAGGCGGGCTTGCAAGCGTTGGAGGCGGTCGGCCATCACTTCGGGCGCAATCTGCCCTTCCATCGTCGCAGCAGGCGTGCCGGGTCGCGGCGAGTATTTGAAGCTGAAGCAGGCGGCGTAGCGAACTTCGTCGACGATCCGCAGCGTGTCTTCAAACTCCGCCTCGGTCTCGCCCGGAAAGCCGACGATGAAATCGCCTGACAGAGCGATATCGGGCCGCACGGCGCGGAAGCGTTCGATGACCTTGAGATAGCTTTCCGCCGTGTGCTGGCGGTTCATCGCCTTGAGGATGCGGTCATTCCCCGCCTGCACCGGCAAGTGCAGATAGGGCATCAACTTATCCACCTCCCCATGTGCGGCGATCAAGGCATCGTCCATGTCGTTGGGGTGGCTGGTGGTGTAGCGGATGCGCTCCAGCCCATCGATCCGGGCGAGCGCGTGGATCAGGCCTGCGAGGCCCGCCGCCCTGCCCTTGTCGTCCTCCCCGCGCCAAGCATTGACGTTCTGGCCGAGCAGCGTGATCTCCTTCGCGCCCGCCTCAACCAGCTTTTGCGCCTCGGCCACGAGATGCGGGAAGGGCCGCGAGATTTCCGCGCCGCGGGTATAGGGCACCACGCAATAGGTGCAGAACTTGTCGCAGCCTTCCTGCACCGTCAGGAACGCGCTGGGGCCACGCTTCTTGCGCTGCGGGAGCGCGTCGAACTTGGCGATGGCGGGCATGTCGGTATCGGTCGCGCGCTTGCCTTGCACCGCTTGCCCGAGCATTTCCGGCAGGCGGTGATAGGCCTGCGGGCCGACCACGATGCTGACCGCAGGTGCGCGGCGCATGATCTCCTCACCCTCGGCCTGAGCAACACAGCCCGCGACTGCGATCAGCGGTTGCTTGCCCGCTTGCTTGCCCGCAAAGACCAAGCGGCCAATGTCCGAATAGACCTTCTCGGCCGCTTTTTCGCGAATGTGGCAGGTGTTGAGAATAACCAGATCGGCATCCTCACCCTCGGGCGCGGGCGCAATGCCTTGATCGCCCAGAAGCTCGGCCATCCGCTCGCCATCATAGACGTTCATCTGGCAGCCGAAGCTTTTGACGCGGTAGGTTTTGGGAGGGGCGGCGGCAGGTTTCATCAGGCCCGCGCCTTTAGCGCCGATGGTGCGCGCGTTCAATCGGCGCTGCGCCCGGCGATTACCTGCGCTTGCCCTCGGGCTCGCGCAGGCTGTTGTGGACGCAGGGCTCTTCCGGCTTGGTGCCCGGCCCGGGGTGCGGCTTGTCCTCCGGCCCGCACTCCACGAAAGGCTTGGTGATGCCGTTGGCCTTCATCACCTCGAAGGCGTCGCGGCTGGCATAGGCCGCGATCCAGGTGATGCATTCGGCCAGCGGCCGCACCTTATGTTTGGTGATACTGCCCTTGCGCGGCTCGCAATTGATGGTGAAGACATTAGCCGCTGGCGGCTCGCTGCTGCGCGCAAACCGCCGCAAAAACTCGCCGCGCTCGTTGAAGACGGTTCGCCGCAGAGCATTGGCGCGCACCTCGTCGCGGTAGAAGGGCGAGGTGTTGAACAGGAAGGCGCGCACTTCGGGATGCGCGTTAGAAACCTCTGTCGCCAATGCACCGCCGAGCGAATGGCCGACCACCACCCACGGCAGATCATTGCCCAGCCGCTCGCGTTCGGCATCGAAATAGCGCAGCGCCAGTTCGATCTGGTCATTTCGCAATGTGCCAAAGAAGATGTCAGAGAGACCCTTGAAATCGGTACCGCGGTAGGCAAGCACCCGCGCGACGGGTTTGCGGGCGGTATCGCTGCCGGAGCCCGGCGCATACTGGTTGAACAGCTCGTAGCTGAAGCCCTTACCCGCATCCTCGGGCGCGATCGGCATATGCTCGATCCGCTGGAGCACGCGGCCCGGCTTGGCGAAAAGGTCATCGTCGCCGGTGTAGGCGTTGGTCGAGGCGACCGCATAGGGCCACGCCTCGACCGCCGCATCACGCACAAACGCGCACCACCCGCCAGGCTCAAGCTGGCAGGGGGAGCGCGACTGTGTGATGTCGGGCAGGGTGGCGCAGGCTCCCAGCAGCAGTGCGCACAAGGCCACTGCCACCGAACGAATTTTCACCCCCTGGGCCCCTCGCCCCCCTCAGGCCACCGTCGCTTTGACGATCTTGCCGGGGCTCCGCGGCGGTTCACCCTTGGGCAGCGCGTGGACGTGTTCCATCCCGCTCGTGACCTGGCCCCACACGGTGTACTGCTTGTCGAGGAAGCGCGCATCATCAAGGCAGATGAAGAACTGCGAATTGGCGCTGTTCGGGTTCTGCGAACGGGCCATCGAGCATACGCCTTCGACGTGGGGTTCGGCGTTGAACTCGGCCGCGAGGTCGGGCTTGTCGCTGCCGCCCATACCGGTGCCGGTCGGGTCGCCGCCCTGCGCCATGAAGCCATTGATGACGCGGTGGAAGATCACGCCATCATAGAAGCCTTCGCTCGCCAGTTCGGTGATGCGCGCGACGTGGCCGGGGGCCAGATCGGGGCGCAGCTTGATCACCACGTCGCGGGCCTCGCCGTCGCCGGTATCGAGGGTGAAGGTCAGGGTATCGGCCATTTGTCTGTCTCCGAGTAACAATTTGGGCGGTTCTATAGCGCCCGTGACGAGCCTGTCACCCTCCCCGCTTGCTTTTCATAGGTCGCTCCGTAAACGCCTCTGATATGGCCGAAGATCGCATCCACGATGACGACCTTGCTCTCGCCGATCACGGTGAGGGCGAAGTGCGTCCGGATGACCGGGTCGATGATGAACGCCACGACCAGGAAAACCGGCTCAAGCCCTCTTTCGTCAGCGCGGTCCACGATGCTCTGGAAGCGGGCGACAAGGGCGCGGTCTATGATCTGGTCGAGCCGCTCCACGCCGCCGACATCGCCGACCTGATCGAACTGCTGGAACCGCGCGAACGCGCGCAGCTTGCCTCCACGATCAGCGACCTGATGACGAGCGACGTCATCGCCGAACTGAACGATTATGTCCGCGAAGACCTGATGGACACGCTGTCCGCGCAGGCCGTCGCGGTGATCGCCGAACAGCTCGACACCGACGATGCGGTGCAGCTGATCGAGGATCTCGACGAAGACGATCAGCGCGCGGTGATGGCCGAGCTGGAGCCGGAAACCCGCGCGGCGGTCTCCAGCGCGCTCGCCTACCCCGAAGAGACCGCCGGCCGTTTGATGAGCCGGCACTTCGTGGCCGTGCCCGAACATATGAGCGTCGGCGATCTGATCGATTACCTGCGCGAAAACGGCGATATCGAGCATGACTTCTTCGAAGTCTTCGTGATCGACGAAAGGCACCATCCGGTCGGCACCTGCGCGCTGAACTGGATCCTCACGACCCCGCGCTCCGTGCGCCTGACTGACCTGATGAAGCGCGACCAGACCCTGATCCCGGTGACGATGGATCAGGAAGAAGCCGCGCTGATGTTCCAGAAATACGCCCTGATTTCAGCCGCGGTGGTGGATGAAAGCGGGCGGCTGGTCGGCCAGATGACAGTCGATGACATCGTCCACATTATCTCCGAAGAAGCCGGCGAGGATGCGCTGCTGCTGTCGGGCGCGGGCGATGGTGACATCAACGAGCCGATCCGCGAAGCCTATACCGCCCGCGTGCGCTGGCTGATCGCGAACCTTGGGACGGCGGTCATTGCTTCCTCGATCATCGCGCTGTTCGGCGCGGCGATTGAACAGCTGGTGGCGCTCGCAATCCTCATGCCGATTGTCGCCAGCATCGGCGGCAATGCAGGCACGCAGACGATGGCCGTGGCCGTGCGCGCGATTGCGACCAATCAGCTCACCCGCTCCAACACCCGCCGCATCCTGTGGCGCGAATTCCGCGTAGCGCTGCTCAATGGCGGCACGATCGCCATGCTGATCGGGGCCGCGACTGGCATCCTGTTCACCCCGATGATGGGTCTGGTGATTGCCATGGCCATGATCATCAACATCGCGATTGCCGGGGTGGCGGGCGTGGCCGTGCCGGTGATTTTCGAGCGGCTGGATCAGGACCCGGCGGTCGCCTCCAGCGTGTTTGTTACGATGATCACGGATTCGATGGGCTTCTTCGCCTTCTTAGGTTTGGCAGTGGCGATGGGTCTGGCCACGTTCTAACTCTCTCCCAAACGATAATGGGAGAGAGTGATGGCAGGACGTGTGGCAGGCAAAGTGGTGCTGCTGACAGGCGGCGCGATGGGTCTGGGCAAGGCGGCGACCAAGGCCCTGCTGGCCGAGGGCGCGACTGTCATCATCACCGATATTGACGAGGCTGCGGGCCGCGCGACGGCAGCGGAACTGGGCTGCGATTACCTCCATCAAGACGTCACCGACTGGGCGCGCTGGCAGGCGATCATCGCCGAGGTCGAAGCCAGCCACGGGCAGCTCGACGTGCTGGTCAACAACGCCGCGATCACCGTGTTTGGCTCCATCGCCGACATCTCGCCGGAGGATTTCAAGCGTTGTTACACGGTCGATGTCGATTCGATCTTCATGGGCTGCAAGGCGGCGATCCCGCTGATGGCGAAGAGTGGCGGCGGTTCGATCGTCAACTTCTCCAGCGCGGCGGGGAACAAGCCCTCACCCGACTTGGCCGCCTATAACAGCGCCAAGGCGGCCGTCGTGACGCTGACCAAGTCGATTGCGCTCTACTGCGCGCGCGAGAAGAACGGCGTGCGGGTGAACTCGGTGCAACCGGGAACGATCCTGACCCCCAATGTCGAAAGCGTGATCGCCGGAACGCCCGATCCCGACGCGACCCGCGCGGCCTTCTCCATCGCCCAGCCGATTGGCCGCATGGGCGAGGTCGAGGATATCGCGCATCTCGTGGTCTATCTCGCCAGCGACGAGAGCAAGTTTGCCACCGGCGCGCCGTTTATCGTCGATGGCGGCTTGAGCATCGCGTGATGGGCACCGCTGACGATCGCTTCGCCATTATCGACCTCGCGGCGCTCTACATGCGCGGGCTCGACCGGCTCGACGGCGACTTGCTGCTGGCACAGTTCTGGCCCGGGGCGCGCTGCGAATACGGGGTATTCAGCGGCCCGGCGGAAGACTTCGCCGCATTCTGCATGGAGATGCTCAAGGAGCATCAGCGCAACCACCATATGCTCGGCCAGCATCTCATCGACTTCACCGGCCCTGACGAGGCCTATGGCGAGGTCTATTATCAGGCCTACCACCGCGTTTTCGATGACAGCGGGAGCCCACGCGATCTGTTTATCGCGGGCCGTTATGTCGACCGTTACGAGCGGCGCGATGGCGTCTGGAAATTCGCCTACCGTAGCGAACTGGTCGACTGGGTGCGCGACGATCCCGCCACCGACGCGATGCTCGAAGCCGCTCCCTTTATCGTCGGCGCGCGCAAGCCTGCTGACCCCCTCTACAACCGCCAGGCGATGAGACACCCATGACCCGACCCGATCTGACCGCCCCGTCCGACCCGGCGCTCGCCCCCGGCGAAGCGCGCTGTCCCGGCCTGTCGATGCAGGACATCCTTGATGCGGACGGCGACAATGCCCCTGCCGCGATGCGCGAGGAGGCCTACACCTTCCTTGGCGACACAGACGTGCCCTTTGCCCGTTATACTGACCCGGCGTTCCACGACCTCGAAATGGCACGCCTGTGGCCCAACGTCTGGCAATGGGCCTGCCGCGAGGAGCACATTCCCGGCGTCGGTGACCGTTACGTCTATGACGTCGGGCATCATTCCGTGCTGGTGGTGCGCGGGGCCGACATGGCGATCCGCGCCTTCGTCAATTCCTGCCCGCACCGCGGGATGAAGTTCGCCGCCGAAGGCTCCCGCGGGGTCAGGCGCGCCAATATTCGCTGCCCGTTCCACGGGATGAGCTGGAACCTCGACGGAACCTTGCGTGAAATCCCCTGCCGCTGGGACTTTCCTCATGTGTCAGACGATACCTTCGGCCTAGATGAAGTCGCCTGCGACACATGGGGCGGGTTCGTGTTCATCCACATGGGCGACAATCCCCCGCCGCTCGCCGAGCAGCTTGAGGTGATGCCGGAGCACTTCAAGCTCTGGCCGATGGATGATCGCTATGTCGCACTCCACACCGAAAAGGTGCTGCCGGCCAATTGGAAGATGGCAATGGAGGCGTTTCTCGAAGCCTTCCATGTGCTCGAAACCCACGCGCAGGCAGTCTACACTGCCGCGGACGCCAACGCGCAATACGACATCTTCGGCAAGCACGTCTCGCGCTTCATCCATGCGATCGGCGTGCCCAGCCCGCACCTGAAGCAGGACATCAGCGAGCAGACCCTGTTCGGCAAGCTCGGGCGCGATCCCGCTGCCCTGCCGCCGGGTGCCTCGGCCCGCGCCGAACACGCGCGGTTGCTGCGTGAGGAACTGGGCGCGGCCTTCGGCACTGACCTGTCGCAAGTCTCCACCACCGAGATGATGGATTCGATCGAGTATTTCCTGTTCCCCAATGCCTTTTTCTTCCCCGGCATCAGTATCCGGCTGTGTTACCGCTTCCGCCCGCTGGGGCCGGACGAGTGCCTGCATGAGATCCTCGTCCTCCAGCCGCTGCCCGCCGACGGCGAGCGCCCCGCCCCCGCGACCCCGATCCGGCTCGCTATCGAGGACAGCTACACCACCGTCCCCGGCTTCGCGCTCGCCGAGATCCTCGATCAGGATACCGATAACCTCGCGCTTCAACGTGACGGGGCCAAAGCCTCACGCAAGGGCGCGCAGACGCTTGGCAATTATCAGGAGGCGCGCATCCGCCAGCTGCAACTGACGCTCGACTCCTATCTCGCCGGTTGACACGCGCGCGGGGGCGCGTGACAGCGGGGACATGCCGCTTCACCTGACCAAGATCGCCTTCGGGGCGAAAAGCTATGATCATCTCGAAGGCTGGTATGAGGGGCGCGGCGAGATCCGCCTCACCACCCGCAACCGGCCCACGCGGCACGAAGAAGTGGTGGGCGGCTCGCTCTACTGGATCATCAACCACGCGATCGTGGCGCGCTCACCGATTCTCGGCTTCGTGAAGACCGATGACGGCCGCTGGGACATCGTGCTCAAACCCACCCTGATCCGCGTCCACCAGCAAGCCAAGCGCGCGCATCAGGGCTGGCGCTATTTGACCGACGAGAAAGCGCCCAAGGATCTCGCCGCGGGTGAGGATATCGGCGACGCGCTGCCCGGCAAGCTGGCGATGAAGCTGGAGCGGCTGGGGCTGGTCTAGTCACCTTCCCCCGTCATGCTGAACTTGTTTCAGCATCCATCCCCCGGCTCGTGGCTTCGGTGCATGCGGAGCGATGGACCCTGAAACAAGTTCAGGGTGACGGTGACGAGGGGAAAAGGTCTAGATGGCCGCCCGCGTCTTTTCCGCCACCCGCCGCAGTGCATTGACATAGACCTCAGGCGACTGCGCGCCGGGGATCAGGAACTTGCCTTCCACAATCATCGCCGGAACGCCCGAGATGTTCATGTCCCACGCCTGCGCCTCTTCAGCGAGGACGCGGGCTTCGAGGTCGGGATCGTCCAGCGCGGCCTTCGCCGCCGTGCGGTGGAGACCCGCTTCGGACGCTATGTCGAGTAGCACCGTGCGGTCGCCGAGATTGCGCCGCTCGTTGAAATGCGCGCGGAACAGGGCGAGTTTCAATGCGGTCTGTGCCTCAGGCCCAGCCTGCTCCAGTGCGAAGGCCAGCAGCTTGTGGCAGTCGCGGGTGTTCCACATCATCGCCGGGGGTGCTTCGCCCTCACCCTCGTAGGACAGCGACACGCCCGCGCCTTCGGCAATCGCCTTCATCTGGCCGCGAATGCGCGCGCCTTCTTCGGCGGGGCGGCCATATTTGCGTTGGAGATGCGCTTCCTGCTCCTCGCCCTCGGCCGGCATCTGCGGGTTCAGCTCGAACGGCCGCCAGCGGATTTCCGCCGCGATTTCGCCTTCCAATTCGCCCAAGGCCTTGGTCAATTGCCCGTAGCCAATCAGGCACCACGGGCACATGACATCGGAATAGATGTCGATGGTGAGGCGATGAGCGGTCACCGGTCGAGCCACCAGGCGACAAGGTGATGCGCAATTGCGAAGGGGCGCGGGAAGTAGAGGAGGTCAGTGCCGTGCTCACCTGCCGCGCGCGCCTCTTCCAGCTCGGCGCGGGTGAACCAGCGCGCGTCTTCAAGTTCGGTGCGGTCGATGGTCAGCTCCGGATCATCCGCCACCGACGTGCAGCCAATCATCAGCTGGCTTGGGAAGGGCCATGGCTGGCTGGCGATGTAGCGCACATCGCGCACCCGGACGCCCGCTTCTTCATGGATCTCGCGCGCCACCGCTTCCTCGATTGTTTCGCCCGGTTCGACGAAGCCCGCTAGCGCCGAATACATCTTGGGCGGAAAGCGCGGTTGGCGGCCGAGCAGCAGGCGATCCTCATGCTCGACCAGCATGATCGTGACCGGATCGGTGCGCGGGAAGTGGTCCGCGCCGCAATTGTCGCAATGCCGCTGCCATCCGCCCTTCACCGGCTTCGTGCCGCCGCCGCAGCGCGCGCAGAAGCGGTGCCGCGCGTGCCAATCGACGAGGCTCCTCGCCCCGCCATAGATCGCCAGATCGGGCGGCGAGAGCAGCTGCATCAACTGCCACGCCGCAGGCTGCGCATAGGCGGGGCCTTCCGCGCCAGCAGGCGGGACGGGAGCAAAATGTGCCTTGCCGTCCATCATCCCGAGGAACACCAGCTCGGCATCCTCGGCCACATCGGCAAGGCTGCCCCACACCAGGCCACCCACATCGTCCACGCCCGGCAGCAACCCGTCGAGCAACAGCACCCGCGCGCGCCAGTTCATCAGGCCCGCCAGTGCTTCCTCATCAACGCGGATATGATCCGCCCGGTCGAGCGGCGACCCTGCGAAAGCCATAATGGGCGCGGCGGCAGGCGCGTGCATTACGCGGCCTTCTTCTTCTTGGCGCGCATGGCGGCAAGGTCGGCATCCATTGCGGCTATGAATTCGTCGCGGATCGGATAGGCTTCGGACGGCATATACTGGGTCCACAGGCACGAGCGCAGGTTGAGGTCGAAATCGACCGATGCCAGCGTGCCCGCAGCCCCGCCCCAGCCGAAGGTCGCGCCCTTGGAGCGGCCGCCTGCGCCGTGGCCTTCGCCCTCCAGCCAGCTGCCGGTGAGGTCGACCGTCGCCGGAATCAGATCGGACACGCCCACGCGCACCGCTTCCTCGCTCATCACGAACTTGCCGTCGATCCTGCCGTAGCCCAGCAGCATCCGCAGGAAGCGGTCGTAATCCTTGGGGCTCGACACCAGCCCGCCGCCGCCCGCAGGGACTTCGGGTGCATCGAGGTAGATCGAATTCGCCGCCGGATCGAGCGGGAAGACATTGCCGCCCAGCACGCCGATATTGTCGGTCAGGCGATGCGCCTCACTCGCGGGAACCTGCATCCAGGTGCTGGTCATGCCGCAGGGATCAAAGATGCGCTGCTTGAGAAACGCCTCGAACTCCATCCCGCTGACCACTTCGATCACCCGGCCAAGCAGGTCGATCGAGCAGGAATAGCTCCACTTGGTCGCCGGCTGATACATCAACGGCAGGTCAGCCAGACGGTCGGCCCAGGCAGCAAGGCCCGGTGCGGGGGTGACGACCGGGAAGCCGGGAATCGGCATCCGGCTGACCCGCCCGCCGACGAGGCCCTGTTCGTTGTAAGCGGCCTGCAGCGGCCCCTTGCTGATGATCTGATAGCCCAGCCCCGCGGTGTGCGTGAGCAGCTGGCGGATCGTGATCGGGCGGTCTGCGGGCACCGTGTCCTGAAGATCGCCTGCCGGATCGACCAGCACCCTCATGTCGCGGAACGCGGGCAGGATCTCGGCGACCGGCTGATCGAGGCCGAGCTTGCCTTCGTCGATCAGGATCATCGTCGCCATGCCGGTGATCGGCTTCGACATCGAGTAGATGCGATAGAGCGAGTTTTCATCCACCGCCCCGGGCTTGGCGAGCGACAGGTTGCCGCCGCCGACGGTGTGGGCGTGATCCTCTTGCCCCCAGCCGAAGGTCAGGAGCAGGTTCGCCAGCTTGCGCTCGGCCACATAACGGTTCGCCATCGCGGCGACGTTCGGCCAGTTCTCAGCCACATCATGGGCCAGCAGCTGGCGTCCGAACGGCAGGCTGGCCAGAGCCGCCCCGCTAGCGAGCAGCGCGCTATGGCGGAACAGGGCGCGGCGCGAGAGAGCAGTCGAAGCGATGTCGTGAACGGGCATGAAGGAGAATCTCCGAAGCGATGTTTGGTGCAGTGTCTGCGGCAGGCGGCGGCGCCGGTCAATCGTGGGGTCAATCGGAAGGGTTGCAATCGCGAGGTGTCTTGCGCATATAAGACACATGCTCAATGTTCTTGCCTATCTCATCGGCCTCGTCAGCCTGATTATCGTCATTCCGGCGCAGATTCCTCTGCTCGGCTGGGCCAACTGGTTCGCGCTGCCACTGATCGTGGTCGGGATCATCCTTGGCGCCTTGTCGTCCAAGGATGGCGGGCGCAATTTCTGCCTTGTGGTGCTGCTGATCGCCGCCGTACGCCTGACGCTGGGCGGCGGGCTCATCTAGTCTGCGGCGAGCGCAAGCTGCGCAGCCTTGGCGAACAGGGTTGCTAGGCCTGCATCGCCAATCTGGCTGACCGGCCACCACGCGCCCGCGCTCTCCGGCTCCTGTACCGTTTCCAGAGCCATGATGGTCAGTGTGAGGCTGGCATGGGTAAACCCGTGCCGCACCGCGCCAAGCGTGAGCCATTCGCCTGCGAGTGGCGCTGCTCCTGATCCATCGGCGCGCGCCGTCCAGCCGTCATCGGGCAGCGCGCGCATCCCACCAAGCATCCCACTGTCCGGACGGGTGACAAGCCAAACCTCGGTGCCGCTGGCGCGCGTGATCCAGAACGCCATGCCCTGACGCTCAGGCACAGCCTTTTTCGCAGGCTTGACCGGCAGGCGCTCTGGCTTGCCCGCCTTGCGGCCCGCGCAGGCTTCGGCCAGCGGGCAGAGCAGACAGCGCGGCGCGCGGCTGGTGCAGACGTGGGAGCCTAGGTCCATCATCGCTTGCGCAAAGTCGCCCGAGCGAATGTCCGGCGTGATCGTATCAGCCGCGGCGCGGATGGCCTTCCTCGCCTTGGGGAGCGGTTCGTCGATGGCGAAGAGCCGCGCCACCACCCGCTCGACATTCGCGTCCACCACCACGGCGCGCCGCCCGAAAGCAATCGCGGCAATGGCGGCAGCGGTATAATCGCCCAATCCGGGGAGCTTCCGCAGCTCTGTCTCGGTGTCGGGAAAGCCGCCCAACTCGGCCACGGCGCGGGCGCATTTGAGCAGGTTGCGGGCGCGCGAATAATATCCCAGCCCAGCCCAAGCGGCCATCACGTCCTCGTCAGAGGCCGCCGCCAACGCCTCGACCGTGGGCCACGTCGCGGTGAACTTGGCAAAATACGGCTTCACCGCCGCCACGGTGGTCTGCTGAAGCATCACCTCGGACAGCCACACGCGGTAGGGCCAGGCGGGGTCATTCGGCGCCGCTCTGCCCGGCGGCACGCGCCACGGCAAATCGCGGGCGTGCTTGTCATACCACGCGAGCAGGTTGTCGGAGATGCTGGCAGTCACGCGCCGCCTATGGCATGGGGCAAGCACACATGGGAAGCTCGAAGAAAACCACGCCCAAACCCTATACCCGCCCGCGCGGGACAGGCGCGCGTGCGATCGGCGATCTGATGCCTGAAATCGGCCGCACCGCCTTTCGCCGCTTCGGCTTTGTGCAAAGCTCGGTCGTCACCCGCTGGCCCGAGATCGTCGGCCCCAATCACGCCCGCGTGTGCAGCCCCGAAGCGATCCGCTTTCCCCCCGGCGAGAAGGCAGAAGGCATCCTCGATCTGGTGGTCGTCCCGGCGCATGCGCCGCTGATCACGCAGGTCATCCCCGAGATTATCGAGCGGGTGAACCGCTTCTTCGGCTACCGCGCCGTCGCCCGCGTCAAACTGCGCCAGGGCGGGGTAACGCCGCCTCCCGATGGCCGCTCCGCCAAGCCTCCGCCGTCGCTCAAGCCGATCCCGCTGGAATTGGGCGACAGCTTGCGCGATATCGGCGATCCCGAACTGCGCACCGTGCTCGAATCGCTCGCCCGCAGCCTTGGCAATAGCGAACCTGCCCCCTCACAGGATGACGACCTGCAATGATCAAGCCCCTCCTCCTTGCCGCTGCTGCGCTGGCTCTGACGACTGGCCCTGCGCTCGCCCAGCAAGACCTTTCGCGCCCGGACAGCAGCTTCCAGTCGAAGGACAATCCCGGAAACTGGCAGACCACGATTGCGCGCACGGATCGCGGCCATCTGATCGGCGATCCCAAGGCGGATACGAAGCTGGTCGAATTCATCAGCTACACCTGCCCGCACTGCGCCGATTTTGCCGCGCGCGGCGAACCTGCGCTGGAACTCGTGCTGTTGATGCCGGGCAAGATCAGCCTCGAAGTGCGCCCGGTGATCCGCAACGCGCTCGACCTGACCGTCACTTTGCTCGCCCAATGCGGCGATCCTTCCGGGTTCAAGGGCCGCCATCAGGCGTTGATGCTGGCGCAGGCCGATTGGCTCGGCAAGGCGCGCTCCGCGCCGGAAAGCCAGCGCACGGCTTGGCTGCGGGGCGACAAGGCCGGCCGGATGAACGCGGCCAGCGCGCTCGGGCTGACGATGATGCTCGTCAATCGCGGACAGTCGCAATCCGAACTCGATGCCTGCGTGATGAATGATGCCGCCGCCAAGCAGTTGCTTGATAATGGCCGTGCGGATTTTGATGAGCTCGGCGTCAACAGCACACCCAGCTTCGCGCTCGATGGCAAGCTTCTGAACGAGGTTCACAGCTGGGAAGATCTCTACCCGGTGCTTTCGACCAAATTCAGCGCCGCGCCCGGCTGAGCGAATTGTTCACAGCCTCACTGCTGGGTGCTTGCTGCATCGGGGCGTGAGGGGTTAGGTTCTCCCTCTTAGACATCCCAAGGATTGGTGCCACGATGACTGTCTCCCGCCTGTTTTCGCTCCCCCTGCTTGCGCTTGCACCGCTGATGCTCGCTGCCTGCGATGATGCTGCAACCACCGCTGGCGCGGCGAATGGCGAGCCGCTGCCCGCAATCGCCGCTCCGGCCGGCACCAAGTGGACCGAGACGGTCACCGTCACGCCCGAAGGCGGCTTCCTGCTGGGCAACCCTGATGCGCCCTTGAAGCTGGTCGAATATGCCTCGCACACCTGCTCGCACTGCGCGACCTTTGCCAAAACCGGCAAAGAGCCGCTCAAGAACCAGTATGTCGCCAGCGGCGTTGTCAGTTTCGAACTGCGTGAAGCCTTCCTCAATCCCTTCGACGTTGTGATCGCCGGTCTCGCCCAGTGTGGAGCCAAGGAGCAGATGCAGCCGCTGTCGGATGAAGTGTGGCAGAACCTCGATGCTGTGTTCGCCGGGCTTCAGGGCAATCAGCAGGCCGTGCAGGCCGCAGGGCAATTGCCGCTCAATCAGCGCTTTGTCGCAATTGCCGAGGCGACCGGGCTGCTCGAATTCTTCGCCGCGCGCGGACTCTCCGCCGATCAGGGCCGTGCGTGCCTTGCCGACACCGCCAAGATCGAAGCGCTGGTGAAGACCGTCGAAGCCAATAACACAAACGACAAGATCGAAGGCACCCCGACCTTCTTCCTCAACGGCAAGAAGATCGACGGCACGACCTGGGAAGTGGTCGAGCCGCTGCTCAAGAGCGCGGGCGCGCGCTAAGGCCGACGGGCGGGGGCGAACGTCAGCCTGATGCAGATCCACCGGCTCAAGCTCAGTGGTTTCAAGAGCTTCGTCGAGCCGGCGGAACTGCGCATTGAACCCGGCCTGACCGGTGTCGTCGGCCCCAATGGCTGCGGCAAATCCAATCTGCTCGAAGCGATCCGCTGGGTCATGGGGGAAACCTCGGCCAAGTCGATGCGCTCGGGCGGGATGGAGGATGTGATCTTCGCGGGCACCTCGACCCGCCCCCCGCGCGATTTTGCCGAAGTGGTGCTCCACGCGCAGGATGATGCGGGTGAGGAGTTGGTCGTCACCCGCCGGATCGAGCGCGGCGCGGGCAGCGCCTACCGGGTCAATGGCCGCGATGTCCGTGCTAAGGATGTCGCGCTGACCTTCGCCGATGCGGCCACCGGGGCGCATTCCCCCGCGCTCGTCAGCCAAGGCAAGATCGCACAGGTGATCGCCGCCAAGCCGGCTGAACGCCGCGCGATGCTGGAGGAGGCCGCCGGGATCGCGGGCCTCCACGTCCGGCGCAAGGATGCCGAAAGCAAGCTTCGGGGGGCCGAGGCGAACCTCGCCCGGCTCGAAGACCTGATGGCCGGGCTGGACGCCCAGATCGCATCGCTGCGGCGGCAGGCCAAGCAGGCGGAGCGCTACACCGAACTCACCCACAAGATTCAGGCCGCCGAAGCCCGCCTGCTGTTCGCCCGCTGGCGCGAGGCAGCGGCAGCGGCAAAAGCAGCGCGCTCTGCGGCCGAGACCGCCAGCGCGCAGGTCGCCGAAGCGCAAAACGCTGTCGAGGTGGCACAGAAAGAACAAGCCGCCGCCGCTCATGCTCTGGCCGAAGCGCGCGATGAATTGGCCGACCGGCGCGACGATGCCAGCGCGCATGGGCACCGCATGGCAGCGCTCGCCGAGAAACTGGAGGCCGCCGAAACGCGCCTCGCCGATCTCGCCCGTCAACAGAAGCGGCTGGAGGAAGACCGCGCCGACGCCGACCGGCTAACATCAGCGGCGGTCGAGGCGCTTGGGCGGCTGACCGGCGAACTCGCCGCTAGCCGCGCCGCTGTGAGCGACGCCGAGGCTGCGCGCCCAGCCCTTGCCGAAAAGGCCGAAGACCGCGAACGCGCGCACCGTGCCGCCGAACTCGCGCTGGCGAAAGCCACAGCCGATCACGCCGGGGTCGAGGCCGAATGGCGCGTGGCCGAAGCGGCTGTCGAGCAGGCAGAGCAGCGCCTCGCCCGCATCGAAGGCGAAGCCGCGCGCATTGCCCGCGCCCGCGCTGAACTCGCGGCGAGCGGCGACCCTAACGCCGACGTCATCGCCGCGCGCGAAGCGGCCGAGGAAGCCGCCAGCGAGGTCGTCCGTCTGCGCACCCGGCTGACCGCCGATCAGGCGCGCAAGGGCGAATTGCAGGCGCAGCGCGATGACGCCGCGAGCGCCCTCGCCTCCGCCCGCGCCGAACTCGCCGGGATCGAGCGTGAGCACACAGCGCTGGCCCGCGACCGCGAAGCCCGCGCCAAGCGCGAAGCCGGGCGGCAGGGCATGGCCACCGCGCTCGACCGGGTGAGCGTCTCGCCGGGCTATGAACGCGCGCTCGCCGCTGTTCTCGGCCGCGATGGCAAATCGCCGCTGGGCGCGCCTGCCGCTGCGCAGGACGGACGGTTCTGGACCGGAGCCACCGCACCTGCACAGGTCACCGACAGCCTGCTCGCCCGCCTCACCCAATGCCCGCCCGAACTCGCCGCGCGCCTCGCGCTGGTGCATTGCGTCGATGCCGATGATGGCCGCAAGCTCGGCCCCGGCGAATGGCTGGTGACCCGTGCGGGGCACCTGCGCCGCTGGGATGGCTTCGTCGCGCGCGGCGAAGGGGCCGCTGAGGCCGCGCAGCTCGAAGCCGCCAACCGCTTTGCCGAGCTCGACGCCGCGCTGCCGCCGCTGCGCGAGGCGGCAGCCCGCGCCGAGGCCGAAGACAAGGCGGTGCGCGAAGAACTCAGCCACTTGCAGACCGCGCTGGTCGCGGAGGAGCGCAGCATCGCGGGTGCGATTGAGGCGGAACGCCACGCGCTGCGCCGGCTCGACCAAGCCGAAGCCGCCAAGGACCGCCTTGCTGCCCGCCTCGCCGAACTGGCCGCGAGCGCCACCGAGATCGAGACCCAGATTACCGCTGCCAAGGCCGATGTGACAGCCGCACGCGCGGCGCGCGAACGTCTTCCCGCCCGCGATGCCGAGCGCGCCGCGCTCGAAGCGGCGCAGGTCAGGAACGCCGCCGCTCGCGCCGCAGTGCAGGCCGCGCTCGCCGAACTCGCCGCGCAGGATCAGGCGCTGGCCGTCGCGCGCGAACGGCTCGCCGCGCAGTCCGCCGATCATGCCGGATGGCAGGCACGCTCCTCCGACGCCGAGCGGCGCATGGCCGAGACCACCCGCCGCCTTGCGGAAATCGCCGAGGACCACGCCGTCCACGCGGCCAAGCCCGCCGCGCTCACCGCCGAAATTGAAGCGGGCGAGGAAGCCCGCGCCCGGATCACCGCCGATCTCGCCGCTGCCGAAGCCGTGATGCGCGAGGCCGAAGCCCGCCAGCGCGCGGCTGACATGGCGCTTGCCCAGCGGACCGAGACCCTCGCCCAAGCCCGCGAAAGCCGCGCCAGCCTTGCCGCGCGGGCCGAGAACGAGGAACTGCGCCGCGCCGAAATGGCGCGCATCTCGGGCGAGCGCTTCCAATGCCCGCCGCCTTTGCTGGGCGAACGTTTCGGCTTTGCAGAAGGCGATCTTGCCCCCGCCGCGGACGAATCCGCCGAGCTGGAAAAGCTGACGGCCGCGCGTGAACGGATCGGGCCGGTCAATCTGGTCGCCGCCGACGAACTCGCCCGGATCGAAAACGAGCATGGCACCAGCGCCGAAGAACAGGCGGAACTGGTCGAAGCCATCGCCCGGCTGCGTGGCTCAATCGGCAGCCTCAACCGGGAAGGCCGCGAACGGCTGCGCGCCGCGTTTGAGGAGGTCGACGGGCATTTTCGCGTGCTGTTCACCCGCCTGTTTGAAGGCGGAGCCGCGCATCTGGCGTTGATCGACAGCGATGATCCGCTGGAGGCTGGCCTCGAAATCTACGCCCAGCCGCCGGGCAAGCGGTTGCAATCGCTGTCCTTGCTGTCAGGCGGCGAGCAGGCGCTGACCGCCACGGCGCTGATCTTCGCGCTGTTCCTCACCAACCCCGCGCCGATCTGCGTCTTGGACGAAGTCGACGCGCCATTGGATGACGCCAATGTCGAACGCTTCTGCGACTTGCTCGATTCGATGGTGCGTGCTGCCACCACCCGCTACCTGATTGTCACCCACAACGCGGTGACGATGAGCCGGATGCACCGCCTATTCGGGGTGACAATGGCGGAAAAGGGCGTCTCGCGCCTCGTGAGCGTCGATCTGGGAGAGGCCGCGCTGCTGGCGGCGGAGTAGGCCCCAGAGTAAGCCATGCCCGACATCGCCCCCGAAGCCCGCGCAGAGATCGAGCGGCGGCTCCACGCCATCGCCGAGGAAGAGGGCATCCGCATCCTCATGGCGGTCGAATCCGGCTCGCGTGCCTGGGGTTTCCCCTCGCCCGACAGCGATTACGATGCGCGCTTCATCTATGTCCGACCGATGCGCGATTACCTGCGCCTGACCCCGGTGCGGGACGTGGTGGAGCGGCCGATTGTCGACCTCTTCGACGTCAACGGATGGGACATCGACAAGACGCTGGGCCTGCTGCTGAACCACAATGCGGTGGTGGCCGAGTGGATCAATTCACCGATCCGCTACCAGCCGGACGACCCGGTGATCGCGCGGCTGGCGGAGCTCGCTGACCGCCACTTCAACCCGCGCGGCTATGCGCGGCACTATGCAAGCTTAGGGCAAAACAATGTCGCGCGCTGGGATGAGACCGCCGGGACGCTTTCGGTGAAGCGCTATTTCTACGCGCTGCGCCCGGCGCTGTGCGTGCGGGCGCTGCGCATGAACCCTGCGGCGCGCCCGCCGATGGCGCTGCAGGGGCTGATGGCAGCAACCGACCTACCCCCCGCCCTTGCTGACCTGATCGAGGAGCTGGTCGCGCTCAAGGCCGAGACTAAGGAGGCGGCACCCGCCACGCGGTCGCGGGAGTTGGAGACGCTGATCACCGGGGAACTTACACGCGCGGAAGATGTGCCGGAGCGGCTCGACCCGGCGCGGTTCGCGGCCGAGGCCGAGGCGCTGCTCTACGACCTGCTGGGGGTCTGAGACCAAGCCCCCTGCCCGTGCCCTAAGCCCCGAGTGCAGCCGCCAACCGAGCGCGGATCGACTTCAATGCGGCGATGGTTTCGCCCATGTCCGGATTTTCGGTCACCATAAGCCTGACGCCGGGTCCGCCATCAGGATCTGCATCGGCGCGGCGATCGCCGCTGCGGCGGTCATCTGAGCGGCGGTCGAGATCGGATTTGCCCGCCGACCGCAGCACCGCTTCAGCGCCCTTGAGGGTGTAGCCTTCGCGGTTGACCAGCCGGTCGATCGTTTCGACCAGCGCGACGTCAGTGGGGCGGTAATAGCGCCGCCCACCGCTGCGTTTCAGCGGCTTGAGCAGCGGGAATTGCGCTTCCCAATAGCGGAGCACGTGAGGTTTGATGCCCAGCGCGTCGCTGACTTCGCCGATGGTGCGCAGAGCGCTATCGTCCTTGCCGTCGTCGAAAGCGGTCATCAAACCTCACCTGTTCGCATAATTCCCTGGCTCGTTAGCCTTTGGAAATGCGTTCCTTGAGCAGCTGGCTCGCACGGAAGGTCATGACCCGGCGCGGCGTGATCGGCACTTCGATCCCGGTCTTGGGATTGCGGCCGATCCGCTCATTCTTGTCACGCAGCACGAAGCTGCCAAAGCCTGAAATCTTGACGTTCTCGCCCCGCGAGAGCGCGTCGCTCATCTTGTCGAGGATCGCTTCAACCATATCGAGCGATTCAGCTCGGCTGAATCCCATCTTGCGATTGATGGTCTCCGCCAGATCGGCGCGAGTCAAAGTGCCAACGGAACGCATCATGCGTATTCTCCTTCGCGGCGCGACCCGAAAGAAGACGTAAAGCTTACTAATTTCCTGCGGTTTTGCAATGCGATGCCCCGCGTAATGTAGAGTTTTCAGCAATAGTGTTAGTGAACGGGACAGTGTGTGCCCGCGCGCGTCACATTCGGATCAGGCTCGCACCCCAGGTAAAGCCGCCGCCCATCGCTTCGAGCATCACCAGATCGCCCGCCTTGATCCGCCCATCCTTGCGCGCGACATCCAGCGCCAGCGGCACCGATGCGGCCGAGGTATTGGCATGGCGGTCAACCGTGATGACCACCTTGTCGGGCGAAATGCCGAGCTTTTTCGCGGTCGCATCGAGGATCCGGGCATTGGCCTGATGCGGCACGACCCAGTCGATCGCATCGACAGAAACGCCTGCGTCCTCAATCACTTCGCGTAGCACGGCGGCCAGGTTCACCACCGCGTGGCGGAACACTTCGGGACCTCTCATGCGGACATGGCCCACGGTCTGCGTGGTCGAAGGCCCGCCGTCGACATAGAGCAGATCATGCTGCGCACCATCGGCATGGAGCCGGCTGCACAAGATCCCCGGGGCGTCTTCACCCGCATTTTCGGCCGAGGGCGCTTCGAGCACCACGGCCCCTGCTCCGTCACCGAACAGCACGCAGGTGGTGCGGTCTTCCCAATCGAGGATGCGGCTGAAGGTTTCCGCGCCGATCACCAGCGCGCGCTTGGCCATGCCGGTCTTGAGCAGCGAATCGGCAACGCTCAGCGCATAGAGAAAGCCCGAACAGACCGCGGCGACATCGAAGGCGATCCCGCCATTGCAGCCGAGCGCGTCCTGCACCTTGGTGGCGGTGGCGGGGAAAGTGTTGTCGGGCGTCGCGGTGGCGAGCACGATCAGGTCGATGCTGCTGGCATCCACGCCCGCATCGGCCAGCGCCGCGCGAGCGGCAGCCGTCGCCAGCGTGGCGGTTGTCTCGTCGGGTCCGGCAACATGCCGCTGGCGGATGCCGGTGCGCGCGGTGATCCATTCATCCGAGGTGTCGACTCGCTCAGCGAGTTCGGCATTGGTCACCACCCTGCGGGGCAGCGCCGAACCCGTTCCGAGGATCCGCGAACCATTCACGCGGGGGTCTCGCTGTCCTTGGACGCGGCACCGCGACCGTTTTTGCGCAGGGTTTCTTCACCCAGTTGCGACAGGTCATGCGCGATCCGCTCGGTCAGCTTGTTTTCAAGCAGGCGCGCGGTCACCGCAACCGCATGGGCCACACCTTTGGCCGTCGCGCTGCCGTGGCTTTTGACCACTACACCATTGAGCCCGAGGAACACCGCGCCATTGTGGTTGTTCGGATCGAGGTGATGCTTGAGCAACTCGGTCGCCGGACGCGACACCAGAAAGCCGATCTTCGAGCGCAGCGAGGACGTGAAAGCCTGGCGCAGCAGATCGGTGACGAAGCGTGCCGAACCTTCAATCGCCTTCAGCGCGATATTGCCGGAGAAGCCGTCGGTGACGACCACGTGGGTTTCGCCGCGGTTGATCTTGTCGCTTTCGACAAAGCCATCGAATTGCAGCGCCAGCGTCCCGCCCAGCGAAGCGGCGGTGAGCATCGCGGCGGCGTCGCGCAGTTCTTCGGTGCCCTTGATCTCTTCAGTGCCGATGTTGAGCAGCCGCACGACTGGCTTTTCAAAGCCGGTGACGATCCGTGAATAGGCCGCGCCCATCACCGCATATTGTACGAGGTTGCGGGCGTCCGCTTCGGTGTTGGCGCCCAGATCCAGCATCACCACGTCATGCGCCTGCAAGGTCGGCATGATCGCAGCGAGCGCGGGGCGATCGATCCCCGGCATGGTGCGCAGCGCGAGCTTGCTCATCGCCATCAGCGCGCCAGTATTGCCTGCGCTGACCGCAGCGCCGGCATCGCCGGTCTTCACCGCATTGACCGCAAGGCCCATGCTGGTGATCTTGGCCCGGCGAATCGCCTTGCTGGGCAGCTCGTCGCCGCCCACCACATCATCGCAATGGAGGATTTCGGAGGCCGCCCGCAGGTTGGGGTGGTTTTCCAGCGCCGCTTCGATCCGCTGGCCGTCACCCACCAGCAGGAAATTGAAGCTGTCATGATCGCGGCGGGCGAGCGCCGCACCTTCGATCATCACGCGCACGCCTTCATCGCCCCCCATCGCATCGACAGCGATACGCGGGAGGCTCATGATGCGTTACTCCGGTCTATGGTTCGGGCCACCGGCAATCAGCCGACGGCGACAACCTGACGCCCGTTGTAGTGGCCGCAGTGGCCGCAGATGTTGTGCGGGCGCTTCAGCTCACCGCAGTTGCCGCATTCATGGAATGCTTCAACCTTGAGTGCGTCATGCGAACGACGCATGCCACGACGGGAAGGCGATACTTTTCTCTTGGGGACAGCCATGGTGGCACCAATTCCTCAAATAATACGTGTGTTCGCGCCACCGGCGCCATGATTCTCGAAGGCCGCCCTTAGGGCAAGGAAGCCGCCCGCACAAGCATCAGCACGTGCGCGCATTCCTTGGCCAGCAGTGGCGGGAAGGCGCGCGCTATAGCGGAAAAATCGCACGTTGCAACCCGCGCTGGCGCGCCTTAGCACCGTGGTCACATAAACGAGGGGATCTCAACATGACCGTGCTTCCTGTAACGCTCGCCGCAGCGGCGGCCGCCGCTGTGCTCAACATCTGGCTGGGGATTCGCATCGGCGCCCTTCGCACCGCGCTCCAGATCAGCGTCGGCGACGGCGGCAGCGAGGCGCTGCAACGCCGGATGCGGGCGCAGTTGAACTATGTCGAAAACACCGGCTTCGTGCTGGTGCTGATCGCCGCCATCGAGCTGGCCGGCCGGGGCAGCTGGTGGCTGGCCTATGTCGCAGCGGCCTATTTCCTGGGCCGGATCGCCCACGGCTTCGGCATGGACGGCGGCAAGGCGCAAGTTGGCCGGATGATCGGCACTCTGACGACCATGCTGGTGCAGCTTGGCCTTGCGGTGGTCGCGGTGCTGATTGCGGCGGGGGTGATGTAAATCATCGTCCCTCCCCGTTCGCTAGCGAATGGGGAGGTGGCGCGCGCCACACGGCGCGTGACGGTGGGGTAATGCCCAGCTGCCAAACCCCTCCACCACCCGCTGCGCGGGTGGTCCCCCTCCCCATCCTTGCAGGACGGGGAGGCACAAAGGTGGTCAACTCAGCGCGTAGTCGCTCACAAACGCATTGGTCTTGCGTTCACGCCCGAAGGTGCTGGTGGGGCCGTGGCCCGGGATGAACATCACGTCCTCGCCCAAAGGCCAGAGGCGTTGGGTGATCGAATCGATCAGGTCCTGATGATTGCCGCGCGGGAAATCGGTGCGGCCGATCGAGCCCTGGAACAGCACATCACCGACGATCGCAAAGCGGCTGGGCTCGTGGAAGAACACCACGTGGCCGGGGGTGTGACCGGGGCAGTGAATGACGTCGAGCGTAAGTTCGCCCACCGTCACCGTGTCGCCATGCTTGAGCCAGCGAGTCGGCGTGAAGCTCTTCGCCACCATCCCCCAGCGCGGGCCATCATCGTCGAGCTGGTCGATCCAGAACCGGTCATCCTCGTGCGGGCCTTCGATGTCGAGGCCCAGCTCGTCCGCCAGCATCCCAGCCTGCCCGCAATGGTCGAGATGCCCGTGGGTGACGAGGATCTTCTCCAGCGTGACACCCGCCTTGGCGACGCCTTCCTTGAGCTTGTCGAGATCACCGCCCGGATCGACCAGCGCCCCGCGCATGGTCTTGGTGCACCAGATCAGCGAGCAGTTCTGCTGAAGCGGCGTCACCGGGATGATCGCGGCGCGCATGGGGGGGAGCGGTTTGGGGGTGTCGGTCATGGGCGAGGGATGGCGAGAGCCAGAGCCAATTGCAAGACCCGCCATAGCTCCCCCTCCCCGGGCCTGACCCGGGGCCCCGCTACCTTGAGGCGGAGAAAAACAAGCGGGGCCCCGGATCAAGTCCGGGGAGGGGACTAGAGAAAAGCCGGATCACACCCGCCCCCCCTTCCACACAACTCGGCCAATAATCGCCACCTCATCCGCCGCCACCTCCACCGGCGGGTAAGCGAAGTTCTGCGAGAGCAGCACCACACGCCCCGGCCCAGCGCTCGCCACGCGCTTCACCATCAGCGTTTCACCCAGCCGCACCACATGGATCCCGTCGCGGAATGGGCGCGCGCTGCAATCGACGAGGATTTCGTCGCCGTCATTGAGCAGCGGCTCCATCGAATCCCCCTCCACCCGGATCGCGGATAGCTGCGACCGGGCGAGGCCCTGTTCTTCCAGCCAGCGGCGCGAGAAGCGGAAGGTGTCGAACGCCGCCTCCGCGCCTGCCACCCGGCCCGGCCCGGCTGATGCACCCAGATCGAGCCGGGGCACCTCGAGCCAGTCGCCGGTCTCGCGCCGCCCAGGGGCTTTTACGTAGGAATTTTCCTGCGTCTCGCGTAATTCCACTTCTTCGATGCCGAGGAACCGGGCCAGCGTTGCCCGGTCCTGCTCCTCCAGCTTGCGCGGACTGCCCTTGCGGATAAATTGCTGAAGATAGCTTGGGTTACGCCCCAAAAGCTCGGACAGCGCCGCCAAGCTCACCCCCCTCGCCTGCGACAATTCGAGCAGCCGCGCACGCGGGCCAGCGATGGCATCACGGGGATTCTGTTGGGTTTCCTGCATGGGAATGTCCTACACGAAGGATTTTTCCTAGACAAGTAGGAAATGGGATGGAACAAATGTGGAACACCGAACGAATCAACCGGTGAATGCCAACCCAAACAGCACTTTAGAGGGACGCGAAACCATGCTGCTTCGGACCATCGAAACCTTTCTGCGAACCCATGCCATGCCCGCCACCAAGTTCGGGCGGCTGGCTGCCCATGATCCGCGCTTCGTGCTCGATCTGCGGATGGGGCGCATTCCCCGCCCCGATACCGAACTGCGCATTCGCGCCTGGATGCAGGGCTATGCCGATCGCGCCGCTGCTTGCACGCGGGAGGCCGCATGATGCTGACTGAATCCTTGCGCGATCCCTTCGCGCACATCTTCGCCGATCTTGATGGTCTCGAGGTCAAATCGGTCGCCGCCCTTCGCCCACGCCGCACTTTGGCTGACCGGGTCCGGGCCGCGCTGATGGCGCTCACAGGCGGCAGCGGCACGGTGCTCTCCCATAGCGAGACGGCCTGGGCCTCAATCACCTTCTCCGGCACGCGCCACGAGGTGGTGATTGAGTTCTGCGGCGCGGACGCCGTCGCGGCCGGAGAGGCGTTGATCGAGCGTCTGCCCGATCACGAATTCACGATTGCCCGCCAACTGGTCGCCGACGCGACAATCAGCGCGGTCGATCACCGCTTCGGCGCGATGGAACGGCTGGAGGTGACGGCGGTGCTATTGTTGCTGGAGGAGGGATAAGGGTGACCCCTCCCCCCCCGGAATAGCGAAAGTGTCAACTTCGCTTTTGGAGTTCAAGCATTTGATTTATTGAATAATAATCCAAAAGTCGACGCTTGACACGCTGTCAACTTTGTCAACTTCACCTTCGCCGCACCACCAGGTTCCGGATCTCGCTCATGTCCTCCATCGCGAAGCGCACGCCTTCGCGGCCGAGCCCGGAATCCTTCACCCCGCCATAGGGCATGTTGTCCACCCGGTAGCTCGGCACGTCGTTGATCACCACGCCGCCGACATCGAGCCGGTCCCACGCGTCGAACATCTGGAACAGGTCGCGGGTGAAGATGCCTGCTTGCAGGCCGAACTTTGAATTGTTCACCTCCTCCAGCGCCTCATCGAAGTGGTGGAAGCGTTGGAGGATGGCGAGCGGCCCAAAGGCTTCCTCGTTCTTCGCCTTGGCATCATCGGGCACGCCTTCGAGCAGCGTCGCCTCCAGCATATTGCCGCGCGACAATCCGCCGCCACACAGCAGGGTTGCGCCTGCTGCCACGGCTTCGTCGATCCAACCCTTGAGGCGCTTGGCCTCGCCGTCAGAGATCATCGGGCCGATGAAGGTGTCGCGGTCCTTGGGATCGCCTGCGATCAAGGTCTTTGCCTTCTCGACCAGCATCGCCTTGAAGGTGTCGTACACATCCTTGTGGATCAGGATGCGCTGCACCCCGATGCACGACTGGCCCGACTGGTAGAAGGCGCCGAAGATCACCCGTTCCAGCGCGTCAGAAAGGTCAGCATCCTTGTCGATGATCACCGCCGCATTGCCGCCGAGTTCCAGCACGACCTTCTTCTTGCCCGCTTTGGCTTTGAGGTCCCAGCCCACGGCAGGCGAGCCGGTGAAACTGAGCAGCTTCAGCCGCTCGTCCTCGGTGAACAGATCAGCTCCGTCGCGACTGGCGGGAAGAATGGAGAAAGCGCCTTCGGGCAGAATGTCGCACTCGGCCAACACCTCGCCCATGATGATTGCACCCAGCGGAGTCTTCGACGCAGGCTTCATCACAAACGGGCAGCCGACCGCGATGGCAGGCGCGATCTTGTGCGCGGCGAGGTTGAGCGGGAAGTTGAACGGCGAGATAAAGCTGCACGGCCCGATGGGAACGCGCTTCCACATCCCCATGTAACCCTTGGCCCGCGCCGAAATGTCGAGCGGCTGGACTTCGCCGTAGTTCCTGACCGATTCCTCGGCGGCGATGCGGAAAGTATCGATCAGGCGCGTGACCTCACCCTCGGCATCCTTGATCGGCTTGCCCGCCTCGACGCACAGCGCATAGGCAAGCTCGTCGAACCGCTCCTTGAACCGCGCGACGCAGTGCATCAGCACGCCCTGTTTCTCATACGACGCCAACCGCGCCATCGGCTCCGCCGCGCGCACAGCGCCTGCAATGGCTTCTTCAATCACATCAGGCGTGGCCAGCGCGGTCCGGAAGGCGATTTCCCCGGTGTACTTGTCGGTCACCTCAAGATCGGTGTTGGGCTGCGCCGCCTTATTGTTGAGGTAGAGCGGGTAAGTGGATTTGAGCTGGGGCATTTTCGTCCTCCGTTCGGGCTGAGCCTGTCGAAGCCCTGCCCTTCTTCGTTCGCGCGGGACCAGAAGAAGTACGGCCCTTCGACAAGCTCAGGGCGAACGGAATTCGTGTTACAATTCCTTGCTCAGCCGCTTGATATCGTGGTTCAGGATCTGATCGTTCTCGGTATAGTCAACCGGACAATCGATCAGATGCACTCCCGGCGTGCTGAGGCAATGGGCCAGCAGATCGGTGAGGTGTTCCGAAGACGTTACCCGGTGGCCGATCGCGCCGTAGCTCTCGGCATATTTCACGAAATCGGGATTGCCATAGGTCAGGCCGAAGTCGGCAAAACCCATGTTCGCCTGCTTCCAGCGGATCATCCCGTAGGCATCGTCGCGCAGGATCAGCACGGTGAGATTGAGGCCGAGCCGCACCGCAGTTTCCATCTCCTGCGAGTTCATCATGAACCCGCCATCGCCGCAGATCGCCATCACCTTGCGGTCGGGATAGAGCATCGACGACATCATCGCGCTCGGCAGGCCAGCGCCCATTGTCGCCAATGCGTTATCGAGCAACACGGTGTTGGGGAGGTAAGCGCTGTAACCGCGCGCGAACCAGATTTTGTACACCCCGTTGTCGAGACAGATGATCCCATCCTCGGGCATCGCCCCGCGCACCTGCTGCACGAGATGCGGCGGGAAGATCGGAAAGCGCGTGTCGGCGGCGAGCGGTGCGGTGTGGGCGACCTCGGCCGCGCGATATTCCAGCATCCGGCGGAAGTCCCAGCGGCCTTGCGGCACAATGTCTTCCTTGATCTGCCAGATCGCGTTGGCGATATCGCCGATCACTTCGATCTGCGGGAAATAGACCGGATCGACCTCGGCCGTGCGGGTCGAAAGGTGGATCACGGTCGGCCCACCAGCCTGCATAAAGAACGGCGGCTTTTCGATCACGTCGTGGCCGATATTGACGATGCAATCGGCGTCCTGAATCGCGCGGTGGACGAAGTCTCCGGCGGACAGCGCCGCGCAGCCCAAAAACAGCGGGTGGCGTTCATCGACCACGCCCTTGCCCATCTGGGTGGTGACGAAAGGAATGCCGGTCTTGTCGATCAGCTGGCGCAGCATCCGCCCGGTCATCTTGCGGTTCGCGCCCGCACCAATGACCAGGATCGGCGCCTTCGCCCCCTCAATCGCCAGCACGGCCTGACGCACGGCTTTTTGCTCGGCCGAGGGACGCCGTGCGAGGCTGGCGGGAATTGGCTGGCTGGCGGTCTGTTCCTCGGCAATGTCTTCAGGGAATTCGAGGTGGACCGCGCCGGGTTTTTCCTCCTCGGCCAGCCGGATCGCCTCGCGCACACGGCTGGGGATGTTGTCGGCGCTGGCGAGCTGGTGGGCGTATTTCGTGATCGGCCCCATCATCGCCACGACGTCGAGGATCTGGAAGCGGCCCTGCTTCGATTTCTTGATGGGCTTCTGCCCGGTGATCGCCAGCGTCGGCATCCCGCCGAGCTGCGAATAGGCGACCGCCGTCACCATGTTGGTCGCCCCCGGCCCCAATGTGGCGAGGAACACGCCGGTCTTGCCAGTGTGCCGCCCATAGGTGGCAGCCATGAACCCCGCGCCCTGTTCATGGCGGGTGAGGATCAGCTTGATTGTCTCGGACTTCGAGAGGCTTTCGAGAAAATCGAGGTTCTCTTCCCCCGGCACTCCGAAGATGTATTCGACGCCCTCGGCCTCAAGACACTTGATGAACAGGTCCGAAGCTTTCTGTGTGTCGCTCATGCTCGCAAATCCCCCCTTTGCTGCGATCAGCCCCCAAGCCAGTTAGCGTGCGTCTGTGACTGCTGCGTAATGGCGCAACAACTGCAACAGGTATTGCAGAAAAGCGCCAAGGCGCACAGCAGCAATGTCAGACGGAGGCGATCAGTAGCCGAGGCGCGGATCGAACACCGGCGCGACCGGCTCCCCGCGCAGATATTTCCCGAGATTGTCGAGGAAACGGTCGCCACTGCGCAGGAACATCTTGCTCTGAGCGCGGCCCGACAGGTGCATCGAGATATGCGCGTTATCGAGCGCCCACAGCGGGTGATCGGCGGGCAGTGGTTCAGGGCTGGTGACATCGAGGAACGCCCCACCGATGGCCTTCTTTTCAAGCGCTTCGACCAGCGCGGGCTGATCGATCACACTGCCGCGGGCGATGTTGACGATGACGGCATCGGACTTCATCGCCGCCAGCTCCGCAGCCCCGATCATGCCCTCGGTTTCGGGCGTGGCGGGGACTGCGAGGATGATCCAGTCGAACTCCCCCAGCCGCGCGCGCCATTCATCGGGGCCGAGGGTGTTAAGGCCGCCAGAGACAGCGGGTGTGCGGCGGACGACGGAGACCTCGACGTCAAAGGCCGCCAAGCGCGGCTCAATCAGCTTGCCGATCGCGCCATAGCCCAACAGCAGCGCCTTCGATCCCGCCAACTCGCGCTTGCCGGGCGAATCGAGCAGCCACTCGCGCCGCTCCTGCGCGCGCACCACATCGCGATAGCCCTTGGCGATATTGAGCATCCCCATCACCACATATTCGGCGATGGTGATCGCGTTGATCCCCGCCCCGTTGGTGACGGTGATCCCGCGTTCGATCAGCACATCCATCGGCAGGAAATCGAGCCCGGCGTAGATCGAATTGAGCCACCTGAGCTTCTTGGCCGCGCGCAGGGTTTCGGCCATCGCGTCTTTGTCGTTCATGTCGAACCAGCCGATTTCGGCATCAGCGACGGCTTCGCGAGCTTCTTCGGCACTCATGAACCAGCGCACGTCGAGGCCTTCGGGCAAGCGGTGTTCGAGCATCGGGCGGATCAGGCCCGAGATGGCGGCGATGGTCATGTTCAAAGGCCCTTATTCGTCATTGCGAGGAGCCGAAGGCGACGCGGCAATCCATGGACCACCGGCGCACCTTGTGCTGCGGTCCGTCCATGGATTGCTTCGCCTGCGGCTCGCAATGACGAAAATTGGTGGTCATGCAACCTTCCACTCCCACCCGAGCGGATCGCCGTCCATAATGTTAACTCCATCGGCAATAAGAAGATCGCGGACCAAATCAGATGCTGCGAACTGACGCAACTTCTTCAAGATCTTCCTGGCGTGAATCAGCGATTCCACCTCGTTGTTCTGAAGGGTGTATTGATCATCTCCCTTCGGACGTACCCGCAGTGATTTCCGAGACAACTTCTCCACGTTCAGGCCCAAGACTTCGTCCATGATGAAGGCAAGACGAATACGATCACGGAGTGACACCTTTTGGTTTTGTATTGAGGCCTCAAATATGCGCAGCGCCTCCGGCGTCTTAAGGTCTTCACACAACGATCGTTCGAAATCGTCTAGGTAGAATTGGCGCACATGGGGTGCCAATGCAGATCTAAGCCCTTCAATACCAGAATGAAGTTTCTCATTTTGGACGAATCGGAAGGCTGTTTTCGTACGGAGCTTCTCAAGTGCTTGGGCCACCCGCTTCAGCCGTGTCAGCGCCGCCGCCAGCCCTTCCCAACTAAACTCCAACTCAGACCGATAATGCGCCTGCAAGCACATCAGCCGATAGGCCAGCGGGTGATACCCCCGGTCGATCAGCAATTGCAGCCGCAGGAACTCGCCCGACGACTTCGACATCTTCCCCGACCGTTCGACGAGGAAGTTGTTGTGCATCCAGATCCGCGCGCCCGAATTCCTCGGATCGTCCAACCCGTTCGTGCAGCAATGCGCTTGGTTCTGGGCGATCTCGTTGGGGTGGTGGATTTCGCGGTGGTCGATCCCGCCGGTGTGGATGTCGAACGGGAAGCCGAGCACCTCGCCGCTCATCACCGAGCATTCGAGATGCCAGCCCGGCGCGCCTTTACCCCACGGCGAATCCCACTCCATCTGCCGCGTCTCGCCGGGCGGAGTCTTGCGCCAGATCGCGAAGTCGGCGGCGTTGCGCTTGCCTTCGACGGCTTCGATGCGGCCTTCCCCATCATCGGTGACAGCGCGCGCCAACCGACCGTAATCTGCCACCGTCGAGACGTCGAAATAAAGCCCGCCTTCCAGCTCGTAGCAGTGCTTTTCCGCAATGCCCTTCGCAAACTCGATCATCTGCGGGACATAATCGGTCGCGACCGTCCACTGCGCCGGCTGGCGAATATTCAGCGCGCGAACATCGGCCCAGTAGGCCTGCTTGTAATGCTCGGCGATGTCCCAGATCGACTGCGCCTGCTGCGCGGCCATCTTCTCCATCTTGTCCTCGCCCGCGTCAGCATCATCGGTGAGGTGGCCCACATCCGTGATGTTGATGACGTGGGTGAGCTTCAGCCCCTTCCACGAGAGCGTGCGCCCGAGGACATCGGCGAACACGTAGGCGCGCATATTGCCGATGTGGGGGTAGTTATAAACCGTCGGCCCGCAGGTATAGACGCGTGCCTCGCCCGGATGGACGGGCTCGAACACCTCGGCTTTGCGGGTGAGCGAGTTGAACAGCTTGAGCGGCGCGTCAGTCATGGGGCGGGCCTTTGCCCTATTCCGTCGTCCCAGCGCAAGCTGGGATCTAGAGCCGCAAGCGCCGAGCCCGCCGCCCCAGGCCCCAGCTTGCGCTGGGATGACGAAGACTTATTCGAACCCGATGAACCGCACATGCTCTTCCAGCGGCACGCGCTGGCGCTCGAAATTGTTCAGCGGCGCGTCCGGATCGCGGTAGCCAATCGCCATGCCGCAGAAGAACATGTAGCGCTCGTGATCGAGCCCGAGGAAGTCGCGGATCGTGTTGGCGAAGATCGCCATGTATTCCTGGAAGCAGCTGTCCAGCCCTTCCTCGCGCAGCAGCAGGGCGACCGTCTGGAGCCACATGCCGACATCCGACCACTGCGGCTCCTTCATCAGGCGCGGGAAATAGACGAACAGCACGGCGGGAGCATCGAAGCTGGTGGTGTTGCGCGCCATCGCGGCCATGCGCCCCGCGCCGTCATCGCGGGCAATACCCATCGCGCCGAACATACCTGCCGAGACCGCATCGAGGCGCTTCTTATAGGCTTCCTCGGTGCCCGGCGCGGCCCAATCATACTCGGCTGCCTTGGGGCCCTCGGCGATCATCTTCGCCTGAAGGTCCTTCAGCGGCTGGCCGGTAACGATGCTCGCTTCCCACGGCTGGTAATTGCAGCCCGAGGCCGCCCAGCGCGCTTTGTCCATCACGCGGGTGAGGGTTTCCAGATCAACCGGCTTGTCGAGAAAGGTGCGGATCGAGCGGCGGCTGGTGACGGCTTCGGTGACGTTCATTTGCGTTTTGTGCCCTTCTCATCCTCAAACAATTCCGCGAGCTGTTCCATGATCGTGCCGCCGAGTTGTTCGACATCCATGATCGTCACCGCGCGGCGATAGTAGCGCGTGACATCGTGCCCGATCCCGATCGCGACCAGCTGCACAGGGGAGACCTTCTCGATCCACTCGATCACGCTGCGCAGGTGCGCCTCCAGATAGCCCGCCGAGTTCACCGACAGGGTCGAATCGTCCACTGGCGCGCCGTCGGAAATCACCATCAGGATGCGGCGTTCTTCGGGGCGGTAGAGCAGGCGGCTGTGCGCCCAGATCAGCGCCTCGCCGTCGATATTCTCTTTCAGCAGGCCTTCGCGCATCATCAGCCCGAGATTGCGGCGCGCGCGGCGCCATGGCTCGTCGGCCTGTTTGTAGATGATGTGGCGCAGGTCGTTGAGGCGGCCCGGGTTCTGCGGCTTGCCATCGGCGAGCCATGCCTCGCGGCTCTGCCCGCCTTTCCACGCGCGAGTGGTGAAGCCGAGGATCTCGGTTTTTACGCCGCAGCGTTCCAGCGTGCGCGCCAAGATGTCGGCACTGATCGCGGCGATGCTGATCGGACGGCCGCGCATCGAGCCGGAATTGTCGATCAGCAGGGTGACGATGGTGTCCTTGAACTCGACATCGCGCTCGACCTTGTAGCTCAAGGCCGTGCCGGGCGAGATCACCACGCGAGCAAGCCGCGCGGCATCAAGCACGCCCTCCTCCATGTCGAAATCCCAGCTGCGGTTCTGCTGCGCCATCAACCGGCGCTGCAAGCGGTTAGCGAGCCGCGTCACCACGCCCTGCAAGCCGGTCAGCTGGCTATCGAGATAGGCGCGCAGTCGGTCGAGTTCCTCCGCGTCGCACAGATCAGGCGCGGCGACTTCCTCGTCGAAGCGGGTGGTGAAGGCCTTGTAATCGACACTTGCGGGGACTTCGGCCTGCGGACGGTTGGGGCGGACAGGGGCGTTAGACGCATCGCCATCGTCGCTCGGCTCGCCGTCCGACATGTCGCTGTCGGTCTCGCTGTCGGAGCTTTCCTCGCCATCGCCGTCGCCTTCGGCCATCTCGCCGGCCATTTCGGCCGCCTGCGGATCGCCCTCGCTCTGGCTGTCGTCCTCGCCCTGGCTGTCATCCTCCGGGCCGTCCTCGTCATCGGGCGAATCGCTGTCGCTTTCGTCGGGCGCGTCGGTCGGGCGGGTGAGATCGAGTTCACGCAACATGTCGAGCGCGAGCTTCTGGAAGGCCGCCTGATCGCCCAGCTTTTCCGCCAGCGCGCCGAAATCCTTGCCGACCTTCTCCTCAAGGAAATCGCGCACCAGCTCGATCCCGCCCTGCGCGCGCGCGGGCACGGCCTCACCGGTTAGCGCCTCGCGGACCAGCAGCGCAAGCGCGGTCTGGAGCGGCACTTCGGCAGAATTCTGCGCCCGAACGATCTTGTCGGAAGCGGTGCGCATCTCGGTCGCCGCGTCGAGATTGGCCTTGATCCCGCCGAAGCGATTGGCACCCAGCGCCTCGTACCGCACCTGTTCGATCGCGTCATAGCAGGCCCGCGCGATGGGCTCAGGCGGCGCGGATTTGGCGTGGAGCGCGGCGTTGTGGTGCCGCAGCTTCAGCGCGAACGAATCCGCAAACCCGCGCGCCTCGGTCACTTGATCCTTGGGCAGATCACGCCCCGGCAGCGGCACCCGGAAGCGATTGCCCGCCGCGCCGGGCACATCCGCGCTCCACGCGACCTCGACCTCCGCATCGCGCGCAATCGCCCGCGATGCGCCGGTCAGCGCTTGCTTGAACAGATCGAGCGGGGACTGGTCAGCCATTATCCGTTTTCTTTAGCAACTAACTTCGCGCCCGGAAGCCAAAAAGCGCCCCCGCTCGCAAAAGTCACAGGATCGACTGACCCGTCTTGGCCCAATCAGCCATGAAGCCTTCGATGCCCTTGTCGGTGAGCACGTGCTTGAACAGATCGTGGATCACCTTGGGCGGCGCGGTCATGACGTCGGCGCCGATCTTGGCGGCCTGCAACACGTGCGTGGTGTGGCGCACCGAAGCGACGAGGATTTCGGTGGCGAAGTTGTAGTTGTCATAGATCAGGCGGATGTCCTCGATCAGGTCCATCCCGTCAAAGCCGTTATCATCATGCCGGCCGACGAAGGGCGAGATGAAGCTCGCGCCGGCCTTTGCCGCCAGCAGCGCCTGATTGGCCGAGAAGCACAACGTCACGTTCACCATCGTGCCCTCGCCGGTCAGCGCCTTGCAGGTCTTCAGACCATCGACCGTCAGCGGCACCTTGATGCAGACATTGTCCGCGATCTTGCGCAGGACCTCGGCCTCTTTCATCATCGTCGCGTGATCCAGTGCGACCACTTCTGCGCTGACCGGTCCATCCACGATGCCGCAGATTTCACGGGTGACTTCCATGAAATCCCGCCCGGACTTGGCGATCAGCGAGGGGTTGGTGGTCACCCCGTCCAGCAGGCCGGTGGCGGCGAGTTCGCGGATCGGTTCGATCTCGGCGGTGTCGACGAAGAATTTCATGGGTTCACTCCGGCAAATTACGATAGCCAGCGCCATATGGCGGGCCTAGGGGGCGCGCATGACACGTTGGTCGATGCGTTTCGGGATGCTGCTTGCCGCCACACTGGCGGCTTGGCAACCATCGAAAGCCCATGCTGCCGATGAAGACGTGCAATTATGGCAGTTCGTGTTCCTGACGACCGATCTCGACAAGGATACGCGGCTGACTGTCGATGCCACCCAGCGCTGGCGCGAAGACGCGCGCGGGGATGAGCAGCAGACCATCCGCTTCACCATAGAGCAAACCGTGGCGCAAGGCGTGCGCATTGGTGGCGGCGGGGCGGTGTTCGATGCGGGCGGCATGACCGAAATCCGCCCGCACCAGCAGATTGTGCTGACAGAAGGGCGATTCGAATTTCGCACCCGGCTCGAACAGCGCTTCTTCGACGGCGCGGACCGGGTCGAGCTGCGCCTGCGCCAACGGGTGCAATATAATCAGCCGCTGGGCGATGGTTGGCGCGCGAGCGTGGGGGGCGAGTGGCTCGGCCTGCTGCAAGGGCGCAACGACGGCGAAGGCACCTCGACCGAGCAATGGCGCGCGCAGGCGGGCGTCGCCTATCGCATCAATGAACGGCTGGAAGTGGGCGCGAATTACTGGCTAATCGCCTCTCCGCGCGGTGATCGCCCGGCGCGCTATACGCACGTGCCTCAAACGACGTTCACCTACCGCTTCTAGATTCGGCTGAGCCCGCCGAACACCCCGATCAGCATCGGATCGCGCGTGCTTTGCGGGTTGGCGCGGATCGCGGCTTCCTCGCGCGCGATTTCGCCCCAGATGGCGTTGTCCACTTCCCGGCCCAGCCGGTCGGCGACGCCTGCGGCGTCGACCCCGGTAAGCGCGCTCAGAGCCTGCCCGATCAGCGGATCGCGGCTCAGCCGGATCGCCTCGCCCAGTTCGGGCACCACGGCATCGATCAGCGCCGGGCCGACTTGGCCGCGCAAGTAGCTGCTCGCCGCATCCGGGCCGCCGCGCACCAGCGCGATGGCGTTGTCGAAGCCGATCATCTGGATCGCGTCAGTCACCACCGGCGCCGCGCGGAAACTGGCATCGATCGCGAAAGAGGCAAAGCGCTCCTCCAGCCGGTCCTTGACCAGTGCCGAAGTGAGAATGCGCGACAGCACATCACCGCGCGTGCCCATCAGGTTGGCAAGGCCGAGCTGCGCCACCTGCTCGTCCCAGAACCCGCCAGGGGCGGTCAGGCGAGCGAAGGCGTTCTCGGAAGCGAGCAGCAACAACCGCCGCACCGCTTCGACCATCGAAAAGCCGCCGGTGCTTGCGCAGCCGGGGAGCAGAAGCACAGCCGCGCCGCCCGCGGCTCCGGCGAGCAGACTGCGACGGGTCGGTGTGAAGTTCGCGCTTGTCATTTTCTCGGGTCTCCCAGCTTGCTCTTGCCCTTTGCCAAGCCCCATATGGCGGCAAGATGAACCGGGTTCGCCTCCTCATTTTGAACGCTGCGCTTGGCCCGCTGGATTACCGGCTGCCCGAGGGCGTCATCGCGCCTGCGGGGAGCGTCGTGATTGCGCCGCTGGGGCCACGCAAGGTGACCGGCATCGTGTGGGATGAAGGCCGATTGCCGGGGGACGAAATCGCCTTTGAGCGACTGCGCCCGATTCTGGAGGTGCTGCCTGTCCCGCCCCTGCCCGCGCCTTTGCGGCGGCTGATCGAGTGGACGGCGGATTACTACTGCGCGCCCCTCGCCAGCGTCGCGCGCATGGCGCTGTCGAGCGGCGGCGCGCTGGGCGGGCCTGCGACCATGACCGAATACAGGTTGACGGGCGCGGAAGGCTCTGGGCGGCTGACCGCGCAGCGCAAGACCGCGCTGGAGAAGCTCGCAGGCCAGCAGGGCACGATGCGAGAGCTCGCCGCGCTGGCGGGCGTTTCGGAAGGTGTGCTGCGCGGCATGGCGGGGGCCGGTCTGCTGGAGCCGGTGGTGGTGAACGTCGACCGGCCCTACCCGCCCGCCGATCCCGATCATCACCAGCCGGACCTTTCGCCCGATCAGCAGGCGGTCGCGGCGATCTTCACCGATGCCGTCAAAGCGCGGGCCTTTGCCCCCTTTCTGCTCGACGGGGTGACAGGTTCGGGCAAGACCGAGACCTATTTCGAGCCCGTCGCCGAAGCGATCCGATTGGGGCGGCAGGTGCTGGTGCTGCTCCCCGAAATCGCGCTGACGGAGAATTTCCTCAGCCGCTTTACCGCGAGGTTCGGTGCGGCGCCGGTGCTGTGGCACTCCTCGCTCAAATCGACCGAACGGCGGCGAGCATGGAGGGCGATCGCCGATGGTAGTGCGCAGGTCGTGGTCGGCGCCCGCTCGGCCTTGTTCCTGCCCTATGCCAACCTCGGGCTGATCGTGGTCGATGAAGCGCACGAGATCAGCTTCAAGCAGGATGACGGGGTGCGTTACAACGCCCGCGATGTCTCGGTGATGCGCGCGCGGTTCGAAGGTGTGCCTGTGATCCTCGCCAGTGCCACTCCGGCGCTGGAAAGCCTACACATGGCGGATATCGGCGTTTACACGAAACTCGACCTGCCCGCCCGCTTCGGCGGGGCGAGCCTGCCGACGGTGAAGCTGGTCAACTTGACCGAGGAAAAGCCCGGCAGCCAGCGCTGGCTCGCCGGGCCGCTGGTCGAGGGGTTGCGTGACCGGCTGGCCAAGGGCGAGCAATCGCTGCTGTTCCTCAACCGTCGCGGTTATGCGCCGCTGACGCTGTGCCGCAATTGCGGGCATCGGTTCAAATGCCCGTCGTGCAGCGCATGGCTGGTCGAACATCGCCTCTCCGCCCGCCTCGCCTGCCACCATTGCGGGTTCGAGACGCGAGTGCCCGAGGCTTGCCCCGAATGCGGCGAGAGCGATTGCCTTGTCGCCTGCGGCCCCGGCGTGGAACGCATCGCCGCAGAAGTCGCTGACCTGTTCCCCGAAGCGCGGGTAGCGGTGGCGACCAGCGACACGCTCAACACCCCCGAACGTGCGGCGGAGTTCATCGCGATGGCCGAAGGGCGCGCGATCGACATTATCATCGGCACGCAGCTGGTCACCAAGGGATTCCACTTCCCCGAACTGACGCTGGTAGGCGTGGTCGACGCCGATCTTGGTCTAGAAGGCGGAGACCTGCGCGCGGGCGAGCGCACCTTCAGCCAGATCGCGCAGGTCGCGGGGCGCGCAGGGCGCGGCGCCAAGCCGGGCGAGGTGCTGATCCAGACCCGCCACCCCGATGCCCCCGTCATCACCGCCTTGGCCGGCGGCGACCGCGATGCCTTCTATGCTGCCGAAACCGCCGGGCGGCGTGATGCGGGCGCGCCGCCGTTCGGACGCTGGGCGGCGATCATCCTGTCCTCCGAAGACGAAAAGGAAGCGCGCGAGGCCGCGGTGCGGCTGGGCGATGTGCGGCCTCGGCTGGCGGACGTGCAAATCCTCGGCCCCGCCCCTGCCCCGCTTGCGCTGCTGCGGGGACGCTATCGTTACCGTTTTCTCGTCAACGCCAAGCGCAGCGCCAATATTCAAGCCGTCCTGCGCGACTGGATCGGCGCGGTGCAATTCGCCCCCGGGGTGCGGGTGGGCGTCGACATTGACCCTTACAGCTTCGTTTGAACTTGTATTTACAGTCGCTTGTCCGATGATATGCTGTGACACATGGTGTCGCGCCTATTCCTGCTGCTCGTCCTGTCCCTCGGCCTTTCTGCTCCCGCCTATGCGAACCCATGGCTGCGCGCCGAAAGCGAGCATTACATTGTCCACGCGCAGATGGAGGACGCCGAACTGCGCGCCCTGATGCAGACGATCGAGGACTTCGACCGCGTTCTGAATGGCCTGCTGCCGGGCGAGACATGGCATGGCCGCAAGCCCGAATTCTTCCTGACCCCCAATCCCCGCCGCATCGCGCGGGTGGTCGATTTCGGCGCTTCTGCGGTGTGCGAGAACCATGCCGAGCTGCCAGTCGCCTATGCGCTCTATCTGCCTGACGCGGCGGGGCAGTCCGATCCGGGCGAGATCTTCTACTGCCTCGCGCAATTCCACCTCGGCAATGCCTTCTTCCGGCCCAAGCCGATGTGGACGTCGGCGGGCCTGTCGCATTACTTCGCCACCGCCATCCGCTCCGACAGGCAGGAGAGCGAAGGCGTCTTCGTCATCGGCCAGCCGCGCCGCCTCACACGGGTCAGCGGCATCACCCGCAAGGCGCTGGCCGAAGCGCTGGCCGTACGGTTTCGCCACCGCACGGAGGAGGAATACGCCCGCTTCCTCGAAGTGAGCCGCGCGCTGGCCAGTCCGCTGCTGCTCGAACAGCGTTACGCAGGGGTGCTCGATCGCTACGTCGATGCCTATTCGCGGGGGCGCGACATGGAGGATGCCGCGCGCGAGCTGGGTGACCTCGATATGCTGGCGCAGGAGTTGGCGCGGCGGCGGGTCGTGGCGCCGGTGCGGCGGGTCAAAGTTGATCCGCCCGCCACCACCCGGGTCGCAATCCGCCCGATGCGCCGCGACGAGATTGTCCTGATCGACCTGCGGTTGGAACGCCTGCTCGAAACCCGCCTCAAATCCACCGCCAAAGAGCTGCGCGAACTGACCGCCGACCACCCCGATAGCGCATTGGTGTGGTACGAATATGCTGCGGCCGAATATGCCCGCGTGCAGCACAGCGATTTCGGCGGCCGGCCAGTGTTCCGCGGCTTCGGCTTTTCCAATGGCGAACTGATCGTCATGTCCAACCCCTATTCCGACGCCGAAGCGTGGCGGGCGGTCAATCGCGCGCTGGCGATCGACCCCGATCTGGAGAGCGCGCAGCGGCTCAAGGCCGAGATCATGCTCGCCCGGCTGGTGCGCGAGGGCAACCCGGACGATCCGCCTTCTTACGACGAAGTGCGTGCGCTGCTCAAAAAGCAGGCGCGCGATCCCGAGCTGCATCCGCTCGCCGCCGCACTCTATCACCAGACCTATGTCGAACAGGGCCGCGCGCCGCCGGTAGCCGCCCAAAAGCAGCTCGAACGCGCCTTCCTGCACAATGCCGGGGTGGGCGATTTCCGCTACGCGCAGGCGACCGCGCTGAGCCGTCGGGGAGAGAAGGGGAAGGCGCGCGGGTTGCTGATCTCGATGCTCAATGACCCGGCTTTCGCCGCCGCTGCATGGCGGGCGCTGGAGGTGACGCAGTAGCAACTGTGCGAAACCAAAGCGGGGTGGGCGCGTATCCCCTGCATGACCCGTCCCGTTCTTGTGCCAATCCTTGGCGATCAGCTGTCGCGCAACCTCTCCAGCCTTCAAGGTCTTTCCCCCGGCGAGGCGGTTATCCTGATGATGGAGGTGTGGGACGAGGCGACCTATGTGAAACACCACAAGCAGAAGATCGTGCTGATTTTTTCAGCAATGCGCCACTTCGCTGCAGAGCTTCGCGCTGAAGGCTGGCACGTCGATTACGTCGCGTTGGATGACCCCGCCAACACCGGCAGCTTCACTGGCGAAGTCGCCCGCGCCTGCGAGCGCCACAGCGCATCCGAAGTGCGCATCACCGAAGCGAGCGAGTGGCGCGTCCAGCAGGCGATTCTCGAATGGGAAGACCGCCTGCCCTGCCCGGTCAGCATCCTCGCTGACACCCGCTTCATCGCGACACACGCCGAGTTCCGCGCCTTTGCGGATGGGCGAAAGCACCTCACGATGGAATATTTCTACCGCGAGATGCGCCGCAAGACCGGGCTTCTGATGCGCGACGACGGCCAAGGGAAGCTCGGGCCCGAAGGTGACCAGTGGAACCTCGACGCCGACAATCGCGAGCCGCCCAAGGGCGAAATGAAAGCGCCACCCGCGCCGAAGTTCCCGCCCGACGCCGTCACGCAAGAGGTCATCGCGCTGGTCGCCGAGCGCTTCGCCGATCACTTCGGCGACCTGGAACCTTTCGGCTGGCCCGTCACCCGCGCCGAGGCACTTGAAGCCGCCGAAGCCTTCTTCGCCCAGCGCCTCAACCTGTTCGGTCCCTATCAGGATGCGATGGTCCACGGGAAGGACGACCTGTATCACTCGATGCTCTCGACCAGCCTCAATATCGGGTTGCTCGATCCCCTCGAACTGTGCCGCGCCGCCGAGGCTGCCTATAAATCGGGCAAGGCTCCGTTGAACTCCGTAGAAGGCTTCATCCGCCAGATCATCGGGTGGCGTGAATATGTGCGCGGGTTCTACTGGTACACGATGCCGGGGCTGGCCGAGGCGAATGAACTCGCCGCCCACCGCCCGCTCCCCGAGTTTTTCTGGACCGGCAAGACCGATATGCGCTGCCTGTCAGACTGCATCCGCACCACACGGGAAGATGCCCACGCGCACCACATCCAGCGGCTGATGGTGCTCGGCAATTTCTGCCTGATCGCCGGCATCGATCCTAGGCAAGTGCAGGACTGGTATCTCGCGGTCTATGCCGATGCCTTCGACTGGGTTGAGCTGCCCAACGTGTCCGGCATGGTGCTCTATGCCGATGGCGGCAGGCTCGCGACCAAGCCCTATGCGGCGAGCGGCAATTACATCAACAAGATGTCCGACTATTGCGGCAAGTGCCGCTACAAGGTCGCGCAGAAGACCGGGCCGAACGCCTGCCCGTTCAACCCGCTCTACTGGCACTTCATAGACCGGAATCGCAGTCGCCTTGAAAACAACCACCGCATCGGCCGCATCTTTGCCACCTGGGACCGGATGGGCGAGGCCAAGCAGGCGGAATATCTCGAAAGCGCGGAAAAATTTCTCGACTCTCTCGAACCCGCCCGCAAAGGCTGGGCGCGAGTTGAATAAGGGAGAGAGCCATGCTGACCATCCACCACCTGCGCCTGTCGCAATCCGAACGCATCGTCTGGCTGGCCGAGGAGCTGGGGCTGGATTACGAGTGCAAGCTCTACACCCGCCGCACCGACAACCGCCTCGCGCCTGACGAGTACAAGGCGCTCCACCCGATGGGCATTGCGCCCGTCATCACCGACGGCGATCTGGTGCTGGGCGAGAGCGGCGCGATCATGGATTACATCATCGCCAAGTACGCGCCCGATACGGCGCTGGTGCCGGGCGTCGACCACCCCGATTTTGCCGACCACCTGTTCTACCTCCACTGGGCCAACGCGACCTTCATGACCAATGGCATGATGGCGCTGGTGGCGCAGTTCATGGGCGCCAAGGAGCTGCCGCCGTTCGTGGCAGACCGCGTCCAGAAGGGCTGGGCGATCGTCGAAAAGCGGCTGGGCGAGGCGGACTATTTCGGCGGGTCGCAGCTGACCACGGCCGACATCATGATGGGCTTCCAGCTCACCACTTCGCGGGCGATGAGTGGGATGGCGATTGACGGGATGCCGAACCTGCAAGCCTACCTAAAGCGCATCGGTGAACGGCCTGCGTATCAGGCGGCAATGGCGAAGTGCGAGCCGGGGATGCCGCCGAAGCTGGATTGAACGTCGCCCTTCCTCGTCATGCTGAACTTGTTGCAGCATCCATCTTGCCACCGATACTGCTGCTCATGGCTGCACGATGGACCCTGAAACAAGTTCAGGGTGACGAAGAAAGAGATACTTGCCGTCATCGTCACCCCAGCGAAAGCTGGGGCCTATGGCTGCAAAGAACGGAGCTAGCGGCCCTAGGTCCCAGCTTTCGCGAGGATGACGGCTAACGCAAAGACTCCGCCCCCCCCGCCCCGTCACTCCGGACTTGATCTGGGGTCCCGCCGCGTCACTCGCGAAACTTGTCGTTGCCAACAAACCCCAGCTTGAACTCTCCCTTCACAGAGGCGAATTTCAAGACCGTGAACAGCGTGGCAAATCGTTCGTAGCTGATTTCGGCAGGTTCATTGCTCTCCTGAAAATCTACGGTCACGCGGTCATCGCCGTCAATCTTTAGCACCGATCCCGGCGCAAAGCCCGCATGGCCCTCCAGCGCCCGGATGTAGTCAGCAAAATTCGCGTAGTCATCCCGTTCTGGAAATCCACCCCGCAAGCCGAGCTTGTCGAGGCTTGCTTCGGCGTCGGCGAGGATCTGGTCTCGCAGTCGGTCGCTGACATAGGCGTAGTATCGCTCGGTCGTCGATCTGTCTTCGAAAGTGACGATTTCTGGCCAAACCGCTCCAAAAATGCATTCGAACTGCTCAGGCCCGGTTTGGCCCGCAGGCTTTATGACGACCTCGATACTCTGGAGCTCGTCCTCATATCTGACCGTGAACCCCCCAGCCTCCAATCCGCAATCGAGCAGCTTTTGCTCAATCACCAGTTCCTGCGATGGCGGCGGTTCGGGTGGTGCGTCAAACATTCAAGGACTTATACAGTAGGGCGGAAGACCGCCAAGCCCTCAAACCCCCTCCCGCTTCAGCAACTCTGCCTTGATCGCCAACCCATAGGCATATCCCCCCAGCGTCCCATCTGCCGCGATCACCCGGTGACACGGGATCAGCACCGCGACATTATTCGCCCCATTTGCTCCGCCGACCGCGCGGCTGGCTTTGGGGTTGCCAAGCGCCGCCGCCAACTCGCCATACGACCGCGTCTCCCCATGCGGGATGCGGCGCAGTTCTTCCCAGACGCGCTGCTGAAACGCGGTGCCCTTCACATCGAGCGGGATCGCGGCGCTGCCCGGCCCCGGCTGCTCGACCGCCGCGACAACCTGCGCAAACAGCTCGCGGAAATCGTCACCCGCTGCCACCAGCTCGGCGCGCGGGAACCTTGCCCGCAACTCCGCCTCACCCTCTCCGAAGGCGAGACAGCAGACGCCTTTCTCGGTCGCAGCGACCAGCATGGGACCCAGCGAAGTCGCCAAAACCGCCCAATGCACTACGCGGCCCGCGCCGCCTTTGCTCCAGTCACTCGGCGCCATGCCCAGCCTGCCTTTCGTCTCTGCGTAGAACTGTTTTGACCCGGCGTATCCGGCGTTTGACAGGGCTTGTGTCACGGTTTGCCCCATGCTGAGCCCGTCGCGCACCCGCTCCTCGCGGATTGCGCGGGCAAAGGCGGCAGGTGACATGCCGACCGTGCGTTTGAACAGGCGCTGGAAATGGGTCGGGGTATAGCCGGTCAGATCAGCCAGCGCCTCCAGTGTCATCGCGCCTTCTGCGCGAATCGCGGCAATCGCGGCGAGCACGCAGGCCTCCTCGGCGCTCTGGGTCTTTGGAGAGCAGCGTTTGCAAGGTCTGAGACCCGCGTTCTCGGCATCGGCAGGGGTGGCGTAAAAACGTACATTCTTGCGCAAGGGCGCCCGCGCCGGACAGGACGGGCGGCAATAGATGCCGGTCGAGTGGACGCCGGTGACGAAGGCCCCGTCAAACCGGCGGTCCTTGGCCAGAGCGATCTGCCAGCGCTCCTCGTCGGTGATGTTCTCTAAATGTTTCACGTGAAACACTCTGCCACACACCGCCAGGTCCTGCACCCCCGGGAATTGCGCTCAATGTCGCTTCCCCTGTCGCGGGCGACGAAAAAGCGGCTATATGCGCGCTATGCTTCGCTGTCTGCTCGCCCTCGCCTTGCTCGCCCTTGCCCTGCCCCAGCCTGCCGCTGCCGACCCCGGCGATGTCGATGCGGCGGCGCGCGGGGTGGTGCGGGTGGTGCTGATCGGTGAGGAGAATGGCGAGCCTGTCCCCGTCAGCCACGGCACAGGCTTTGCCGTCTCGGCCACCCGGATCATCACCAATGCCCACGTGGTGAGCGAGGCCGCGCAGGACGATACCTTGCGCATCGGGATCGTGCCCCCCGAAGGCGCGGGCGGGGCGTTTGCGCGCGTGGTTGCGATCAGCCCGCGCAATGATCTCGCACTGCTGGAGATCGCGCCGAACAGCCTGCGACTGCCGCCGCTGGCGCTGGCAGGCGGGGCCGGCGGGAACCTGGGTGAGGTTGCCGCAGTCGGCTATCCGATGAACGTCGATCTGGCCCAAGGCCTCGATATGGCGGACATCTTCCGCGCCCAGCCGCCGGTCAAATCGCGCGGATTTCTGTCGGGCGAGCGGCCGTCGCGCCAGTTCGACACGATCCTCCACACCGCGCCGATTGCGCGCGGCAATTCGGGCGGGCCGCTGCTCGATCCGTGTGGGCGGGTGATCGGGGTAAACAGCTTCAGCGCGGATTCGGACAGCGGCGAGGCGGAGTTCTACTTCGCGGTTTCCTTGCGCGAATTGGTGCCGTTCCTGCGCAAGAACGGGGTCGAGCCGGTGACCAACACCCTCCCCTGCCGCTCGATCGACGAGCTGAATGCCGAGGAACGCCAAAGGCTTGAGGCCGAACAATCGCAGGCGCGCGAAAAGCTGGCGGACCGCGCGGAAACCATGCGCGAAGTCCGTGAGACCGCACGGCTGACAGCGCAAATGGAAGTGCTCGAAGCGCGCGAAAACCGCATGGCGCTGGCGCTGATCGCGCTGCTGGCCGCGGTCGGGATCGGCTATGCCGCCGCCGTGTGGCGCGGTGACGAGGAGCGGCGCAAGCACGCGATGATCGCGGCAGCGACGGCAGCCGCAGCGCTGGTGATCGCGCTGCTGCTATGGTTCACCCGTCCCGGCCTCGCCGAGATCGAAGGCCGGGTCGCGGCCGCCGTCGCCAAGGCAGAGGGCGGCCCAGCGGCTGGCGCTCAGGTTGCGAGCGACGCCGCTGAGGGCGCCTTGATCTGCACGCTAGTGCCAGATCGCAGCCGGGTGACGGCAGCAAAGACCGATGATGTCGCTTTCAACTGGTCCGCCGATGGCTGCGTCAACACGCGCACGCAATATGGTCTTGGCAAGGGCGGCGAATGGCAGCGGGTTTTCGCCGCACAGGACGATGCTGCGGTCGCGGTCAACACCTATGACCCGGACACTCGCACTCTGCGCACCGACCGCTATCTGTTGGGGCAGGACGCCCTCGCTCAAGCGCGCGCCGCCCGCGCAGCCTACTCGCCCCCCAGCTGCGGCGTGAGCGATGCAGCGCGCACCCTGGGCGAACAGCAGTCGGCGCTGATCGCCAAACTGCCGGAGCGGCCGAATGAGCGGCTGGTCTATTCGTGCACGGCGAAGGCTGCCGCCAAGTGACGCGCGCACCATCTCTGGCGTCGCTCGCCGGAGGCATGGCGCTGATACTGTTGGTAGGCTGTACGAGAACCCAGAACGCTCCGGCGCCTCAGTCGATGCCGATTTTGGACAGCCACGTCGCAGGTTTTGCAATGGCCTATTGCCTCCGCACGCTCGACAACAAGGGCTTGCCAGAGCGTGACGCGCAGGTTCTGCGCGAGCAGGGGGAGCGCTGGAATCAGGTGGTGGTGGAGCAGTCGCGCGGCGACATCACTCTCTTCTTTGGGATGATGCCGGTGATCGATGCGGCAATGTCCGCAACGCCGATGGCGCAAGTGAAGGACGAAGCGAACGCCGGTTCGCTTCCAGCCCCGGTGTTTTATTGTGCCGAAGTCCTTCGCCAACCTGCCGTCAGTCAGGTCATGGCCGTTGCCCGAGCAAGCCTTGCCACAGCCTACGCAGGCGATCCGCCCTGACCGCTTGCGAAGCTGCACAAAGACAAGGCTTTTGTTCGCACCTGCACAATTCCCGCCCCTCCCGGCTTGCACCATCGGGAATCAATTGCTAGGCGCGCGCCAACCTTGAGGGCAGCCCTTGCGCACGCCCCGTTCCCAAGGCCCAAGCAAATTACCCTTTTGAAGCTTCCGAGAGGATTGCACGCGCGTGGATATTTCCGCCGGTATCAAGGCTAGCCTGGCTGGACGCTATGCCTCGGCTCTGTTCGATCTCGCCGCCGAAGGCGGCAAGGTGACAGCTGTCGAGAGCGATCTCGAAACGCTGGGCGCTGCCCTGGCCGAATCGGGCGATCTGGCGGCGCTGACCACCAACCCCGAACTTGCCCGCGATGTGCAGGGCAAGGCGATGGCGGCGGTGGCGAAGAAGCTGAAGCTCAGCCCGCTCACCACCAATTTCATCGGCGTGCTGGCCGGCAACCGTCGTCTGGCCAAGCTGCCTGCGATCATCACTGCGTTCAAGGCGATTGCTGCGGCCCAGCGCGGTGAAGTGACCGCGACCGTTACGAGCGCGCACCCGCTGTCGGACGAACAGCTCGCCACCCTGAAGACCAAGCTGACGGCGCGCGAAGGCCGCACCGTCATGCTCACCGCCTCGGTCGATCCCGACCTTCTGGGCGGCCTCGTCGTCACCATCGGCTCGCAGCGCATTGATGCCTCGATCCGCACCCGTCTCAACTCGCTTGCCAAAGCCATGCAGGCTTAAAGGACACTACCCATGCAAATCCGCGCCGCAGAAATCTCGAAGGTCATCAAGGACCAGATCGCCAATTTCGGCACCGAGGCTGAAGTCAGCGAAACCGGCACCGTGCTGTCGGTGGGTGACGGGATCGCCCGTATCCACGGCCTCGATCAGGTGCAGGCCGGTGAGATGGTGGAATTCGCCAATGGCGTGCAAGGCATGGCCTTGAACCTCGAAGCCGATAACGTCGGCGTCGTGATCTTCGGCTCGGACGCCGAGATCAAGGAAGGCGATGTCGTCAAGCGCACCGGCACCATCGTGGACGTGCCGGTCGGCAAGGGCCTGCTCGGCCGCGTGGTCGACGCGCTCGGCAACCCGATCGATGGCAAGGGCCCGATCGAAACCACCCAGCGCAGCCGCGTTGAAGTGAAGGCGCCCGGCATCATCCCGCGCGAATCCGTCTCCGAGCCCGTCCAGACCGGCCTCAAGGCGATTGACGCGCTGGTCCCCGTGGGCCGTGGTCAGCGCGAGCTGATCATCGGTGACCGTCAGACCGGCAAGACTGCTGTCGCGATCGACACCTTCATCAACCAGAAGGAAGCCAACCAAGGCGACGACGAAGGCAAGAAGCTTTACTGCGTCTATGTCGCTGTCGGCCAGAAGCGCTCGACCGTGGCGCAGATCGTCAAGCAGCTCGAAGAAAACGGCGCGATGGAATATTCCATCGTGGTCGCCGCGACCGCTTCGGAGCCCGCCCCGCTCCAGTATCTCGCACCCTACACCGGCTGCGCGATGGGTGAGTTCTTCCGCGACAACGGCATGCACGCCGTGATCGTCTATGACGACCTTTCCAAGCAGGCCGTCGCCTATCGTCAGATGTCGCTGCTGCTGCGTCGTCCTCCGGGCCGTGAAGCCTATCCGGGCGACGTGTTCTATCTCCACAGCCGCCTGCTTGAGCGCGCTGCAAAGATGAACGCAGAAAACGGCCACGGTTCGCTGACCGCGCTGCCGATCATCGAAACGCAGGCGGGCGACGTGTCCGCCTACATTCCGACCAACGTGATCTCGATCACTGACGGCCAGATCTTCCTCGAAACCGGCCTGTTCTATCAGGGCATCCGTCCGGCGATTAACGTCGGCCTTTCGGTGTCACGCGTGGGCGGTGCCGCTCAGACCAAGGCGATGAAGAAGGTTTCAGGCTCGATGAAGCTCGACCTTGCGCAGTACCGCGAAATGGCGGCCTTCGCGCAGTTTGGCTCGGACCTCGACGCCGCGACGCAGAAGCTGCTGAACCGCGGTGCGCGTCTGACCGAGTTGCTGAAGCAGAAGCAGTTCTCGCCGATGCCCTTCGAAGAGCAGACCGTGTCGATCTATGCCGGCACCAACGGCTTCCTCGATGCGATCCCGGTGAACCGCGTGAACGAGTTCGAGACGCAAATGCTCGATTACATGCGCCGTGAGCACGGTTCGGTTCTGACCGAAATCCGCACCAGCAAGAAGTTCGAAGGCGAAGTCGCGGACAAGACCAAGGCCGCGCTGCAAGCTTTCGCCAAGCAGTTCGCGTAAGGACGCCCTGAAGTGCCCTCACTCAAGGAACTCAAGGGCCGGATCAACTCGGTCAAATCGACCCAGAAGATCACCAAGGCCAAGCAGATGGTCGCGGCGGCCAAGCTGCGCCGTGCTCAGGCTGCGGCCGAGGCCGGCCGGCCCTACGCCACGCGCCTTGCGGCGGTGATGGCATCGCTGGCGGGCAAGGTTGCGGGCGATAGCGCCCCCAAGCTGCTCGGCGGCACCGGGTCGGACCAGCGTCACCTGCTTGTGGTCGTCAACACCGACAAGGGGCTGTGCGGCGGTCTGAACTCGAACTTGGTCAAGGCGGCCAAGATCAAGGCGCGCGAATTGCAGGCCGCTGGCAAGACGGTGGAGTTCTACCTCGTCGGCAAGAAGGGCCGCGCACCGCTGAAGCGCGAATTCCCGACCCTGATCGGCGGCGGCTATGACACCAGCACGGTCAAGACCCCCGGTTTCGCCGAAGCCGAGGCCATCGCCAACGAGCTGATCGCGCTGTTCGACGCTGGTCATTTCGATGTCGCGCACCTCGTCTACCCGACCTTCAAGTCGGCACTGGCGCAGGACCCGACCATCAACCAGCTGATCCCCGTCCCCGCGCCGACCAATGCGGTCGTGCTGGACTCGGTGGTCGAATACGAGCCGAGCGAAGAGGAAATCCTCGAAGAACTGCTGCCGCGTTATGTGCGCACCCAGCTGTTCGGCGCGCTGCTTGAACGTGAAGCATCGGAGCAAGGCGCCTCGATGACCGCGATGGACAACGCCACGCGCAACGCGGGCGAGCTGATCCAGAAGCTCACGATCATCTACAACCGCCAGCGTCAGGCGGCGATCACCACCGAACTCATCGAAATTATCGCGGGCGCAGAAGCGCTCTAATCGAAAGCCAAGGAAACAATCATGGCCACCGCCCCCGCTCTCAACCAGACCACCAACGGCACGATCAGCCAGGTCATCGGCGCTGTCGTCGACGTGCAGTTCCCCGGTGAACTGCCCGCGATCCTGACCGCGCTGGAAACCAAGAACAACGGCAAGACGCTGGTGCTCGAAGTCGCCCAGCACCTTGGTGAAAACACCGTGCGCACCATCGCGATGGACGCGACCGAAGGCCTCGTGCGCGGTAGCGAAGTGGTAAACACCGGCGCGCAGATCTCGGTGCCGGTTGGCCCGAAGGTGCTCGGCCGCATCATGAACGTGATCGGTGAAGCGATCGACGAACGCGGCCCCATCGGCGCGGACAGCACCATGCCGATCCACGCGGAAGCCCCGCTGTTCGTCGACCAGTCAACCGACGCGGCGATCCTTGTCACCGGCATCAAGGTGATCGACCTGCTCGCGCCCTATGCGCGCGGCGGCAAGATCGGCCTGTTCGGCGGCGCGGGCGTGGGCAAGACCGTGCTGATCCAGGAGCTGATCAACAACATCGCCAAGGGCCACGGCGGCGTGTCGGTGTTCGCCGGCGTGGGTGAGCGCACCCGCGAAGGGAACGACCTCTACCACGAATTCCTCGACGCCGGCGTTATCGCCAAGGACGCCGAGGGCAATGCGACCTCGGAAGGCTCCAAGGTGGCGCTGGTGTTCGGCCAGATGAACGAGCCCCCGGGCGCCCGCGCACGCGTCGCGCTGTCGGGTCTGACCATGGCGGAGTATTTCCGCGACGTCGAAGGCCAGGACGTGCTGTTCTTCGTCGATAACATCTTCCGCTTCACGCAGGCCGGTTCGGAAGTGTCGGCGCTGCTCGGCCGTATTCCTTCGGCGGTGGGCTACCAGCCGACGCTGGCGACCGACATGGGCAAGCTGCAGGAGCGCATCACCTCGACCACCAAGGGTTCGATCACCTCGGTGCAGGCGATCTACGTTCCCGCGGACGATTTGACCGACCCTGCGCCTGCCGCTTCGTTCGCTCACTTGGATGCGACGACCACGCTGAACCGTGCGATTTCGGAACTCGGCATCTACCCGGCGGTCGACCCGCTGGACTCGACCAGCCGCGTGCTTGAGCCCCGCGTCGTCGGCGCGGAGCACTACGAAACCGCCCGCCGCGTTCAGGAAACCTTGCAGAAGTACAAGAGCCTGCAGGACATCATCGCCATTCTCGGGATGGATGAGCTCTCGGAAGAGGACAAGACGATCGTCGCCCGCGCGCGCAAGATCCAGAAGTTCCTCTCGCAGCCCTTCCACGTCGCGGAAGTCTTCACCGGGATTTCGGGCGTGTTCGTGCAGATCGAAGACACCGTGAAGAGCTTCAAGGCGGTGGTTGACGGCGAATATGACCACCTGCCCGAGCAGGCCTTCTACATGGTTGGCGGGATCGAGGATGTGATCGCCAAGGCCAAGAAAATGGCCGAAGAGGTCTAAGGCAGTATGCCCCTCCACTTCGAACTCGTAACCCCTGCCAAGCTCGTTCGGTCCGAGGAAGTCCACATGGTGGTCGTCCCCGGCACCGAGGGCGAATTCGGCGTGCTCGAGGGCCATGCGCCCTTCATGAGCACGATCCGCGACGGCGCGGTGCAGGTCTTCGCCAAGGACGGCGCGGCGCCGGAGATCATCCAGGTGCGCGGCGGCTTTGCCGAGGTGAATGAAAAGGGCCTCACGGTTCTGGCCGAACACGTCGAAGGCTGAGCTTCCCCATCATCGCAATTCATAAGGGCGGCCCCGCGGGGTCGCCCTTTTGCTTTGGCCTCCCCCCGCGCGTAGCCAGAAAATTAACCATGTCCGTGGCAAGGCGATCCGCATGTTCGCTTCGCCTGTCAGCCGTGCCGCGCCCGCCGCGATCAAAGCCGATCTGTGGGTCGGCGCTGTCCTGCTGCTGTTCACGCTGGTCGTGCGCGGGGCGTGGTTTGGCGATGCGAATGCGGATACCGACGAGCAGCTCTATTCGCTGATCGGCAATGCCATGCTGGACGGCAAGGTCGTGTTCGTCGACCTATGGGATCGCAAGCCCTTCGGCCTGTTCGCGCTCTATGCCATCGCCCATGCGATCGGCGGGCCGGGGCCGGAAGCTTTTCAGGGCCTGGCCGCCGCCTTCACCTTGGCGGGCGCATGGCTGACCTTCGTGCTGGCGCGTGATCTGTCCGACCGGGGGACGGCGACCGCCGCCGGGCTGCTCTATGTCGTGCTGACCGCGATCTACGGAGCGTTCTCGGGCAATTCCGAGGCGTTCTTCATTCCCATGATGCTGGCCATGGCAGTGCTGGTGCGCGATCCCGCCCACCCCCACGCGGTGTTGCGAATACTGAGCGCGATGCTGATCGGCGGACTTGCGCTGCAAGTGAAGTACACCGTGCTGCCGCAGTGCCTGTTCTTCGGGCTGTGGGCGCTGTGGGGTCAGCATCGGCGGGGAGCGGGGCCTGCGCGGCTCGCGCTGCTAGCCGCTGCCTCGGGCGTGCTGGGCGTGCTGCCGACCGCGCTGGTGGCGTTGGGCTATGCGCTGGCGGGGCATTGGGACGCCTTCATCTTCGCCAATTTCGTCTCCTTCTTCGACCGCCTGCCTGCGAGCGCGGGGCGGCTGCACAAGGACATCATCCTCTTCCTGCTGCCGCTTGGCGGTTTGGCGCTGTTCGGCCTCAACGCCGCGCGCCGCGCCGGGCCCGCGCCGCTGCCGCAGACCTATGTCTTCGTGCTGCTGTGGCTGTTGGCCGCGCTCGCTACGGTCTTCTTGCCCTCGACCGTCTACCGCTACTACCTCGCCGCGCTGGTGCCGGCCTGCATCCTCCTGAGCCTGCCGCTGTTCCCGGCCAATCCGGGTGCGCGACTGAATCTACCGGTGCTGATCCCGGCCGTCCTCTATCTCGCGTTGATGCCGTTCCAATACGGTCTCACTCACGACAACCGCGCCGCGGCCGAGCGGCTGGCGAGCGCCATTGCGCCGCAGATTAATGCGGGTGCGGGGCGCTGCTTGTTCGTGTTTGACGGGCCGACCGCGCTCTACCGGCTGACGGGAAGCTGCCTGCCGACCCGCTTCATCTATCCCGATCACCTTAACAATGCGCTGGAGCAGAACGCGCTCGGCACCTCGCAGGTGGGCGAGGTTGCGCGCATCCTCGCGACGCGCCCGCCGGTGATTGTCACCGCCGACCGCCCCGTCACACCGCAGAACCGTGAGGCCAAGCGGATGGTCGCCGCCGCGATCGCACGTGACTACCGCGAGATCGCGCACGAGACGCTGGCCACCCGCGACATCCGCGCCTTCGCCTTGCGCGAGTAATTTGCCCCAAGCGCGGCCTTGCAATCCGCGCGTCCCCCGGCCACCTTCGCGCCTGTCTGCCGCCGAGACGGCGCAGCCACTGCAACCGACCAGGGGAGAGTCGCACTTGAAACTCGTATCGAGGCTGGCCATTGCGCTGGCTATGACCACATCGACCATTGCCGTCGCACAGGACGGCGTCCCCGGCCCCGAGCAGGATCCCTATATCTGGCTCGAGGAAGCCCGCAGCCCCGAGGCGCTCGACTGGGTCGCCAAGGAGAACGAGCGGACGTTGGCCGCGTTTGAGGCCGACCCGCGCTACGCCCAATTGAAGGCCGAAGCGCTGGCGATCTTCGACAGCGAAGATCGCATCCCCTTCGTCAGCTTCCGCCCCGATGGGTTGTACAATTTCTGGCAGGACAAGGCGAACCCCAAGGGCCTGCTGCGCCGCACGACGCTGGAAAGCTACCGGACTGCCAAGCCGGAGTGGGAAATCGTCCTTGATGTCGACGCGCTGGCAAAGGCTGAAGGCAAAGAATGGGTCTATCAGGGCATGACCTGCCTGCCGCCCGCGCTGACCAAGTGCATGGTCGCGCTGAGCGACGGTGGCGAAGATGCCACCATCATGCGCGAATTCGACACCGCGACGAAGCAGTTCGTTGCAGACGGCTTTGTGCTCGACACCAAGAGCCAGGGCGGCGTGCAGTGGATCGACGCTGATACGCTGCTGGTCGGTCGCGGCTTTGGCGAAGGCACACTGACGGAGAGCGAATATCCCTTCACCAGCCGTGTCTGGAAGCGCGGTACGGCGATTGCCGATGCGCCTGAAATCTTCCGGGGCGAGGCAAGCGACGTATGGGCTGGCGCGACCCTGCTACGCGACAACAAGGGCACCATCCATGCCCGCACCGCCTATCGCGGCGTCAGCTTCCATGAGAGCATCAACTATGTCGAGCACAACGGAACGTGGCTCGAACTCGACATTCCCAAGAAGGCCGGACTGTTCGGGATCGTCGACGGCCACATCCTGCTGTCGACCGATGTCGATTGGACGACAGACGGCCAGACCTTCCCCGCCGACAGCCTGATCGCGGTCGATCTCGAAGAATGGAAAGCCAATCCCAACGGCGCGAAGAAGACCTTGGTCTGGGCGCCGGGTGAGCGCCAGACGAAGCAAGGCGGCGCAGTCACCGGCAATGCGCTGTTCGTGACACTGCTCGACAATGTCGTTGGCAAGGTGCTGGAGTTCAACTTCGACGGCGGCAAGTGGGTCAGCAAGGAAGTACCCCTGCCCGATAATGCGACGCTCGGCATCGCGGCATCGTCGGACGAGACCGACCAGATCATGTACACGGTCAGCGATTTCCTCAATCCGACCACGCTCTACTACACGGACGGCAGCACTCGACCCGCCGTGCTCAAGACCAGCCCGGCTTACTTCGACCCGGCGGGAATGGATGTCGAACAGCACGAGGCGACCAGCAAGGACGGGACCAAGATTCCTTACTTCATCGTCAAGCCCAAGGGCATGACGCTGGACGGCACCACCGCGACCCTGCTGACCGGCTACGGCGGGTTCCAGGTGCCGCGCCTGCCCGGCTACCTTGGCTCGACCGGCAAGCTGTGGGTCGAAAAGGGCGGCGCCTATGTGCTCGCCAACCTGCGCGGCGGCGGCGAGTTCGGGCCGAACTGGCACCAGACCGCGATCCGCGAGAACAAGCAGCGCACCTGGGACGATTTCATCGCGGTGGGTGAGGATCTGGTGAAGCGCGGCTTCACTTCGCCTCAGCATCTCGGCATCCAGGGTGGCTCGCAGGGCGGGCTGCTGGTCGGCACTTTCTTCACCCAGCGGCCCGACCTGCTGAACGCGGCGATCGTGCAGATCCCGCTGTTCGACATGCTGCGCTACCATGTGATCGGGCGCGGGGCCTCGTGGATCGGCGAGTATGGCGATCCGCGCATCCCAGAACAGCGCGCCTGGATCGAGGGCTATTCGCCCTATCAGAAGATCGTGGCTGGCGTGAATTACCCCGCGCCGTTCCTGTGGGCCTCGACCGCGGATGACCGCACCCACCCCGCCCACGCGCGCAAGGGTGCCGCCAAGCTGAAGGCGCTCGGCCAGCCCTATTACTACTTCGAGGATACCACCGGGGGCCACTCCGGCGGGGTCGACAATGACCAGCGTGCGAAGCTTCAGGCCCTGCAATTCATCTACCTGATGCAGCGGCTCATGGCGCCCGTGTCGGGCGGATAGGGCCGCGCTGACAGCTGAAGTAAGATGGGGCGGTTCCGGTAAGGAGCCGCCCCATTTGCGTTAGATCCGCAAGGTAACTCAACTGCCTGTAAAACAAGCCGACACTTTACCCTCGGTTCGTCGCACCCACGGAACGGAACGCTTCCTCAACGCAAAATTAACCCTGTTTCGAAAGGTCTGGTTAGGTCTTCCCGTCAACATTCAGGCCATCGGGGGCGATGAGCACAAGCGATGAGGAGCAAATTGATGGCCTACCCCAGAGAGATTTCGATCGCCGATGCGATCAAGAGCTACAACGCCCTGCCCAAGACGCACCGCGTCCACTGGTCAAAGGCGCGCAAGGACGAGGTTGTCCGCGCGGTGCACGAGAAGGCGATCAGCTTCCACGAAGCGCGCGAACGCTACTTGCTGAGCCGCAGCGAGTTCGAACAATGGGAAGCCGATTATCTCGCCGATGCGCCTGTTGGTACGGGGCGGATGCAGGACGCGTGACGCCCCGCGCCGCCGGTCACTTCGCCGCGACGGGGATCAGCACCTCGTTGCGGCGCAGCGGCCCCGGCACCATCGGCGCATCGTAGAAGGCAAACTCGGCCTCGCCAGCAGGCATCAGGCCTTGCCTCATCATCCAGTCCCGTAGACGCGCCTCCATCAGGGCAAGATCGCGGGCCCCGCCATTGCCCGAGAACCGGATGGCCGCCATCCGCCGCGCGGGCATCTGGGTGAGCGCAATATCGGCAGGCGCAGGCGGCAGGGTTTCGAGCGTATATTTTGACGGCATCACAAACCGCATCCGCCATTCGCCCGGCTGGGTCTCGTCCTGAAGCACCGGCGCGGTCATGGCGATTTTCTCGCCGCCTGCGGGGCGATCCTGCGCAAAGATATAGGCGGCGAGGCGCCGGAAGCTCGCACCGCTGGCGCGTTCACGGCTGCCCGAGTGGCTGACCTCGGCGACCACCAGCGAGGGGTAATCGCGCAGTTCGAAGTCCTCATCCGCGCTGACCAGCGCAAAGTCGGGCTGTTCGGTCTGGCGGTATTGGGCGTACACGGCGGCAGCTCCCACAGCAGCAAGGCCGATCCCGGCAGCGATCCAGCGTCCGGCGTTCATGGTGTTTCTCCTGATGAAATGCACCACAAGTGGGCAGGCCAGCCGAAAGTTCCCCCCTCAGCGGGTCGGCGCGTCGAAATCGGCGGGCTTGTTGGCAATCCAGGCGACGAATTTGGCGACGGCCGGATTGTCGCGGATCACGCTGGCCTTGTCGCCGATGCGGGCGAGTTCGTTGTTGGTGAAGTTGGCGTGGATCGTCTTGTGGCAGATCGGGTGGATCGGCACCTTCACCTTGCCCTTCTTCGCCTTGGGCACGGGGTGATGCCACTGGACGATATCGCCGAGCGGGCGGGCGCAGAGCCAGCAGTTGGGGTGATCGCTCACCCTTTCTTCTCCGCCGCCTTTTTCTTCTTCATCGCATCGTGGAAGCGGTCGGCCCAGCCGTCCTTCACCAGCTGCTCGGCGCGAACCATCCTGAGTTCGCCCGGAGCAACATCGCGGCTGACCGCCGATCCTGCTGCGACAATCGCATCAGCGCCGATGGTCACAGGTGCGATGAGAGACGAGTTGGAACCGATAAACGCCCCCGGCCCGATCACGGTCTTGTACTTGAAGTACCCATCATAATTGCAGGTGATGGTGCCAGCGCCGATATTCGCGCCCGCGCCAATGGTGGCGTCGCCCAGATAGGTGAGGTGGCTCGCCTTGGCACCCTCGCCCAACACGGCGTTCTTCACCTCGACGAAGTTGCCGATGAAGCTGTTTTCGCCCAGTACCGTACCGGGGCGCAGACGCGCGAAGGGGCCGACCTTGACCCCGCTGGCGAGGCTGGCGCCTTCGATATGGGAGTTGGCGCGGATCAGCACCTTGTCGGCGACCGTCACGCCGGGGCCGAAGAACACGTTGGGTTCGATGGTGACATCCCGACCCACCTGAGTGTCCCAGCTGAAGAACACCGTCTCGGGCGCGATCAGGGTCGCGCCGTCATCCATAGCGCGGAGGCGGCGCGCGGCCTGCCAGCGCGCTTCGGCGGCGGCGAGTTCGGCGCGGGAATTGATCCCGGCGACCTCGTCGGCCGTTTCCGCCACGATCACCGCGCAGGAGCGACCGTCGGCGATAGCGATATTGACGATGTCCGGGAGATAATATTCACCCTGCGCATTGTCGTTGCCGACCCGTGCCAGCAGCGCGAACAGATCGGCGGCGCGTGCTGCAACCAGTCCCGAATTGCACAGCCGGGTGGCGCGTTCGCCTTCGTCGGCGTCCTTGTATTCGACCATCTTGATGATGGTCCCGGCATCATCCGCGATCACCCGGCCATAATGGAGCGGATCTTCCGGTTCGAAGCCCAGCACCACGGCAGCGGGATTGTCGTCACCATGCAGCCGTTCGAGCATGGCGCGCATTGTCGCTGCTTTCACGAAGGGCACATCGCCATAAAGCACGAGCACATCGCCCGAGAAATCCGCCAACGCGCCTTCGGCCTGTTGAACCGCATGGGCGGTGCCCAGCTGCGGCTCCTGCAGACAGGTCGCCGCGCGCTCGCCCACGGCTGTCTCGATCTGGTCTCGCCCCGCGCCCACCACGACCGCGGTCCGCTCTGGCCCGAGTTCCGCTACGCTTGCCATGAGATGTTCAAGCAAGGCGCGGCCCGCGATGGTGTGCAGCACCTTATGCGTGTCGCTTTTCATGCGGGTGCCCTTGCCCGCAGCAAGGATGATGGCAGCGAAAGGATGTGTCGTCGTGGTCATGGTGCCTGTCTTTAGGGAAAGGCGTGCCTGCCAGCAATTGCTTGCGGTTTGAAGAACCATCCGCCACCGCGCGCATCATGACGACGATCCCTTTTGACGCCATCGGCTTTGACCTTGATGGCACCCTGCTCGATACCTTCCGCGATCTCGGCGCGGCGGTGAACCACGCCCTGGTGTTGGGGGGCTTTGCCGAAGTCTCGGTCGAAACCTCGAAAGACCTGATCGGCGGCGGGGCCAAGATCATGCTCGCCCGCGCGATCGAGGCACAAGGCGGCGTCGCCGAGGACGAGTTCAAGCGGCTCTACAAGGCGATGCTCGGCTTCTACGAACAGAACAACGCCGTCCACACCGCCCCCTACCCGGGTGTGCGCGAGGCGCTGGCGGAATTGGCCGCGCAAGGCGTGCGGATGGCGATCGTCACCAACAAGTTCGAAGCCTTCGCGCGCACCGTGCTCACCCAGCTCGATCTGATCGGCACGTTCGAGACGGTGATCGGCGGCGATTCGATGGGGAAAGGCCCGGACGGCCAGTTCCTCGCCAAGCCCCACCCCGCCCCCGTCCTCGCCGCGCGCGAGGCTTTGGGCGGCGGCCGCTTCGTCTTCATCGGCGATTCCACCTATGACGTGCGCGCCGCCAAATCCGCAGGCGTGCCGGTGATCGCAGCGGCCTACGGCTATTGCGACAAGCCCCCGCATGAACTCGGCGCAGATGCGGTGATCGATTCGTTTGCGGAGCTGATTCCCGCCCTCGAAGCCCTCAACACCGCGGCCTGACCTTACGGCATCGCACCCTGTCAGTTCGGATGTTGCAAGGCGGGCGCGAAAGTGCCACGCAGCCCCCGCATTTTGCTTTACGCAGGCGTAAACCGCGCCGCATGTTTGGACAGGAGAACCCACATGACCATCAGCTTCAAGGACAAGGTCGCCATCGTCACCGGTGCGGGCGGCGGGCTCGGCAAGGCCTATGCGCTCGAACTCGCACGTCGCGGTGCGAAGGTTGTCGTCAACGACCTCGGTGGTTCGCGTGACGGCACCGGCACCTCGGATGCGGCGGCGCAGGTCGTCGCCGAGATCGAAGCCATGGGCGGCGAAGCGGTCGCCAACGGCGGCTCGGTCACCGAATTCGAGCAGATGGAAAAGATGGTCGCCGACGCCAAACAGAAGTGGGGCGGCGTCCATGTGCTGATCAACAACGCGGGCGTGCTGCGCGACAAGACCTTCGCCAAGATGGAGCCGGCCGACTTCGAATTCGTGGTCAAGGTGCACCTGACCGGCTCGGCCTTCGCCACCAAGGCGTGCTGGGAAACCTTCCGCGAACAGGGCTATGGTCGCATTCTCATGACCGCGTCCTCGACCGGTCTGTTCGGCAATTTCGGCCAGGCGAACTACGGCGCGGCCAAGCTCGGCCTTGCGGGTCTGACCAAGACGCTGGCACTGGAAGGCGCGAAGTATAACGTGCGCTGCAACACCCTGTCGCCGGTCGCTGGCACCCGCATGACCGAAGACCTGTTCCCTGAAGAAGCCTTCAAGCTGTTCGCGCCGGAAAACGTGGTGCCGGCGGCGCTGTTCCTCGTCAGTGAAGATGCGCCGACCAACGCCATCGTCGGCGCTGGCGCAGGCGGCTATCATTCCTCGTGGACGGTGATGAACGATGCGGTCTGGCTGCCGGAAGGCGAGCGCACGCTCGAAGGCTTTGCCGCACGCTGGGAGGAGATCAATTCCTTCACCAACCTCATTGCCCCGCAGTCCGGCTCTGAGCAGTCGGGCAACATCCTTCGCGCGATGCAGAAGGTCACCGGCACCGGCCCCGCCAGCGCGCGAGGGTAAAGGCGGTTCGACCGAGAACAGAAGGCCCGTCCCTGCGAGGGGGCGGGCCTTTTCTGTTTGTGGCTCAGTCTTCGACCGCCTTCAGCAGCTTGCGCTCCATCGGTGCGAGCACATTGGCAAGATCATGCCCGCGTTTCAGCACCTGTCCGTGTTCGCCGAACAGCGTCCACATCCCCTGCTTGGAACGCAGGGCCGGGCGCTTCTCCAGCCGCGCCTGCGGCCGTTCGGCTGTGCGGCGAAAGGCGGCGAAGGTGGCGGCGTGGGCATCGAAATCCATCGCATAATCGCGCCATTGCCCGGCCGCGACCATGCGGCCGTACAGATCAAGAATCCGCGTGAGTTCGGCCCGTTCAAACCCGACCTGATCTGCGCGCCTGCCGGGAAAGGGGACCACCTGACCATGGCCACCGGGGCTCTGCATTCCTGAGGTCAACCGGCTAGTCCTTGGCCGCGCTCTTGCGGATGCGCACCGGCGCAGGCGGCGCAGCGCGTTCGGCGAGCATCGCCTTCATCAGCGCCATTTCCTCGCGCATCGACGTAATTTCGGCCTCAAGCTTTTCGATGCAGTCGCGGCGCGGGCCGCCCTGCTCATCGCACGGCGGATCATCGCACGGCGTGCCATAGGGGATGAATTCGCGCAGCCATTCCTCGGCGGGCACAAGCGTCGAGCGCGCCTTAAGTCCGATCATGGTCGCACCTGCCGGCACGTCCTCAGTCACGACCGCATTGGCGCCGACCCGCGCGCGCTCGCCCACGACGATCGGCCCGATGATCTGCGCGCCCGAACCGATGATGACATTGTCCATCAAGGTCGGGTGACGCTTGCCTCCCTTGCCGTTGGTGGGGTTCGATCCGCCCAGCGTGACGCATTGGTAGATCGTGACATTATCGCCGATCTGGGCCGTCTCGCCGATCACCGTGAAGCCGTGGTCGATGAAAAAATTCTTGCCGATTGTGGCGCCCGGATGGATGTCGATCGCGGTCAGAGCGCGGGAGAAATGGTTCACAAACCGCGCTAGGAAATACAGCCGCGCCTCGAACAGCCAATGCGCCACGCGGTGAAGCCCCAGCGCCAGCACGCCAGGGTAAAGCAGGATTTCCCAACGCGAACGCGGCGCAGGATCGCGCGCCCGCACCGAGTCGAGATAGCTGATCAGCCGTTCAAACATCGCCCGTCACATTCCCACCAAAGCCTGCGCGATGCAACTCGCAGGGCCTAGAACAGACGCTGCTGTTCGGGGCCGTGAAGGGCCTCGAGCGCGGCGCGCCACACAGACATGGTGGCCGGCGTCTGTCGTTCAAGAGAGATCCGGTCGATTGCCGCCACCAGCGCCTCGATCGCGGCAAAGCTGCGGGTCGTGCGCGGCACCAGATATTCGCTCGCCCCTTCCGCCAGAATGAGCCCGCGCTGCTGGGCATGGGCGAGAATGAGCTCACCTGCCATTTCGTCATCCGGCGCACGGATTTCGAGCTGCAACGACCCACCGATGCGAGAGGCGAGATCAGGCAAAGCGATGCGCCAGCCGCCGTGATCAGGATCGGCATTGGCGATCACCAGGAGCGCCCCGCCTTCACGCGAACCACCCTGCTGCACGGCATTCCAGCGGTGGAACAGCGCGGTCTCGTCGAGGGTTTCCGCATCGTCGATCACGTCGAGCTGGCCTGCGCCATGGAGGCTCTGCGCCCAGCGGCCCAGCACCGTCTTGCCGGAGCGCGGCGGTCCGATCAGCACGCCAACGTGGAACGGCCACCGCTCCGGTGTCTGCAACGCCTCAATCACCGCAGCATTGGCCGAACCGACCACGATCCGCTGCGCGCCCGCAGGTGCACGCGCCGCCAGCGGCAGGGCAATCTGGGACGGCTCGCCCATTCCGGCGGCCTTAGCGGCTGATGGCGAGCGCGTTGGCTCCGCGCCGCACGCTGAACCCGCGCGCTTCCAGAGCCGCGGCGAGGTCTTCGAGCGATCCGGCATAGCTCACCGACATCACCGAAGTGCCGCCGATCGCCGTGCTGGTGACGCCCACGCCGCGCACGCCGCCGGTGCCGCGCACTGCGCCAAGCGCCGAATCAAACGCGGCGGCGTCAGGAGTGGCGAATTGCACGGTGATGCTCCGCACCGCAGCCTCGCCCGGCTCGACCCCGGCAACCGGCTCCGCATCAATCCGCGGTACCGCTCCGCTGGCCGCCGCCGCTTCTGCGGCCTTGCGTGCCTGAGCGGCCCGCCCGATCTCAATCAATCGTTGAATCGCAGGATCAATCTCGCCCCCGGCTCCGAACCGCAGGCTCGGGTCAGGACGCAGCGTGCCGGAATTCAGCGCGGCGGTGAAAATGCCGTCCATCCGCTCGACCGCCTGCGCCAGCATCGCCGGGAGCGCATCGACGCTGTCGGCTTTCAGTGTGAAGGTTTCGAGCGGGCGGCTATCGGGGCCGTAGCGCGCGGTGAAGGTGCCGCTGACCGGCCCACCGGGGAATTGATGATCGAGCCGGGCAAAGGCCATCAGCACATCGGTCGCGCCATATTGATCCAGCGTCGAGCGCCACCACGCGCGGCTGCGCCTGCCCGTCTGCCCGAAATTGACCAGCAGCGAATCGCCCCCCGCCCCGGAAAGGCGGACATAATCGATCCGACTCGCGCCCGGATTGAACTCCGCCCAGGCGCGCTGCCACGGGTTACGCTGTTCGAAGGTGATATAGGCCCCGCCCGAATCCTGCACGGGGATCATCAGCAGCGGAGCTGATCGCACCTGCTGCGACGCTCCGCCGAGGTAAGAAGCAGCGCGCTGGCGATCGAACACTACTCCCAGTGTTGCAATATAACGCCGCGGGCCCAAACGCTCCTGCTCGATCACAATGGCCGAGACCAATCCGTCGAGCTGGCTGTCGGAAAGCTTGGGGCCTTTCAACTGCGCCCACGCTTTTTTCTGCGCCTCACGCCAGCCATTGGCACGGGCATCCTCAGCGCTTTTGCCCTTCACATCGACGCTGATGCCCTTGACCTCGATATCGGCGCTGGCGGCAGTCGGTGCGATGCCGCGCTCGCCCGCAACCTGCGCTACCAGAGCGTATCCGCCGCCCAACAGCGCAAGCGCCAAAGCCGCACCGCCAAGCCATCGCCGCAAGGGGCGAGACAGGGCAGCACCGGGGCTGGGAAGGGAGAGAGACGCGCTCATGGGGAAAACGCCATGTCCTTTGCCCAATGGCGAGTGGAATTCCAAGCGCGAAAGGCTATGGGACTGCGCATGACTTCGGGGACAAACGAGAGCAGCCCGCCGCAAGGCACTGGCTACACCTATGCCGACGCGGGCGTTTCGATCGCGGCGGGCAACGCGCTGGTCAAGGCCATTGCCCCCTTGGCGAAGGCCACCGCGCGACCCGGCGCGACCAGCGAACTTGGCGGGTTCGGCGGATTCTTCGATCCCAAGGCCGCCGGATATAATGATCCGCTGCTGGTCGCGGCCAATGATGGCGTGGGCACCAAGCTGAAGCTCGCCATCGAGCATGACCGGCATGACACGGTCGGAATCGATCTGGTCGCCATGTGCGTCAACGACCTGATCGTGCAGGGGGCCGAGCCCTTGTTCTTCCTCGACTATTTCGCTACCGGTAAGCTGGAGAATGGCGTTGCGGAACGCGTGATCGCGGGGATCGCGGACGGCTGCAAGATGGCCGGATGCGCTCTGATCGGCGGCGAGACGGCGGAAATGCCGGGGATGTATGCGCCCGGCGATTATGACCTTGCCGGCTTCTGCGTCGGCGCGGTCGAGCGCGGCGAGCAGCTTACGGGCGACAAGGTTGCACCGGGCGATGTGCTGCTGGGACTGGCTTCGAGCGGGGTGCACTCCAATGGGTATTCGCTAGTCAGACGCTTGGCGGCGGACAAGGGCTGGAAGCTTAATCGCCCCGCCCTGTTCGATCAGGAGCAATTGCTGATCGACGGCCTGATCGCGCCCACGCGCATCTACGTCGCGAGCCTGCTGCCGCTGATCCGCGGGGGCCAGATCAATGCCCTCGCCCATATCACGGGCGGTGGTCTTCTCGAAAACATCCCGCGCATCCTGCCCGAAGGTGCGCACGCGGTGGTCGATGCCGACCTGTGGCCCCAGCCGCGCCTGATGGCCTTCTTGCAAGCCCAAGGGCATATCGAGCCCGAAGAAATGGCGCGCACCTTCAACTGCGGGGTCGGCATGGTGCTGGCGGTCAGCGCCGACAAGGTTGCGGACGTCACCGCCCGGCTCGAAGCGGCGGGAGAGACCGTCATGGCCGTTGGCCGGATCGAAGCGGGCGACAAGGGCTGCACTGTGCACGGGTCGGTGGAGACTTGGGCCGCCAAGGCTGACTGGAGAGCCACGCATCTCGCATAAAGACTTCCGTTCGCCCTGAGCTTGTCGAAGGGCCGTCTTTACTTTCTACCTCGCAAGAGAAGAACGGTGCTTCGACAAGCTCAGCACGAACGGGAGAAGGGGAAAGCGCGATGACCAGAGCCAAAATCGCCGTCCTCATCTCCGGCGCGGGGACCAATATGGCCGCGCTGGTCTATGCCAGCCGGATAGGCGACTGCCCCTATGAGGTGGTGCTGGTCGCCAGCAATGATCCTGCCGCACTCGGCCTCACGCTGGCCGCCGCCGAAGGGCTCGCCACATTCGCCCACCCCCACAAAGGCATGACCCGCGAAGCGCATGACGCCGCGATGGAAGCGGCCGTGCAGCAAGCGGGCGCGGACCATATTGTGCTCGCCGGTTATATGCGCATTCTCTCGGACGGGTTTGTGAAACGCTGGCAGGGCCGGATGCTCAACATTCACCCTTCGCTGCTACCGCTCTACAAGGGGCTGGATACCCACGCCCGCGCCATTGCGGCGGGGGACAGCCACGGCGGAACCAGCGTCCACTTGGTGACGCCGGAGCTCGACGCAGGCGAAGTGCTGGCGCAGGTGCGCGTCCCGATCGTGGCGGGCGATACGCCCGAAAGTCTGGCCGAACGGGTAAAGCTCGCCGAACACCAGCTCTACCCCCGCGCCGTGGCCGAATACGTGTCGCGCTGGCGCAACCCCGCATGGCTGCTGGAGCAACTCCGCGCCCGCGCCCTTGCCCTGCCGGAAACCTGCGAGCAGGACAGCTTCGGTTCGGCCGGTTTCCGAGTCGGCGAAGGGAAATCAGGCAAGTACTTCGCCTATTTCTCCGACCGTCCCCACGGACATGATCGCATTGCCATGCTGGTGAAGACCAGCGGAATGGATGAACTGAACGCCCTCGTGGAAGATCAGCCGGAGATTTATTTCAAGCCCGCCTTCTACGGGGCGAGCGGCTGGGTCGGGATCATCCTCGACCGGCCCGAACTCGACTGGGGCGATGTAGAGGCTTGGCTCCAACGCAGCTGGCGCAGCGTCGCACCCAAGCGGCTGACGCGGATGTTGGACATCGCGGACGAGTTCTGATGGCGCCCACCCGCGATCACCTGCTGGCCCGAGCCCCGCTAGCGACCCGCGCCAACGCCTTTCTTGGCAAGGCATGGCAGCGCGGCTGGTTGCCTCCGCCTGCGCTTGATCCTGACGCGCTGTGGGCGCTCGCCGCCAAGCCCTATGGCGCGCGGGCCGAAGCGGTGGAGTATGGCGGGCGCTCGGACGAGGACGTCGCCGATTTCCGCGAGCGGCTCACGCGCCTGATTGCGGCGGCGGCTCAAGAGGCCGATCTCAACCCGCTTGGGCGTGCCATGGCATGGGGGCAGCTGTCGCGGGTCGTAAAGAACCGGCTGGCCTTCGGCGCTTTGTGGCTGGACCGGCCGGAGTTGCTGGAAACACCCCTCGCCGCGCCGATCATCGTCATCGGCCATATGCGCAGCGGCACAACCCGCATCCACACGCTGCTCGCCGCTGATCCGGCGTTCTCGCACACCCGCTATTGCGATGCCTATCACCCCGTGCCCGCGCGGCTCGGCATGAACCGGGTCAAGGCCGCGCTGGAGCTGGCGATGCTCGGCGCGCTCAATCCGTGGATGCAGTCGATCCACCCAATGGCGGCGAGCGGGGTCGAGGAGGAACTGGCCTGGCTCAGCGCTGCGCTGCACCATTCGATCTACGAATCGCAGTGGCATATCCCGGCCTATTCGGCGTGGAGCGAGGCGCGTGACCCCGCGCCGGTCTACCGCGAGTTTGCCCGCATCCTGCGCACCGATGCCGCCAGCCGCGCTGTGGCGGACAAGCCGCGGGTGCTCAAAGTTCCCGCCTTTGCCGAAGATTTGACAACGCTGCTGTCGCTGTTCCCCGATGCGCGCCTGGTGATCGCACACCGCGCGCATGATGCGGTGCTCCGCAGCGCGGTATCACTCGCGGCGAACCAAATGGCGATCCAGTCGGACACTTGTGATCTCGCCAGCATCGAAGCGCGCTGGCGGCACAAAATCGCCTTGCGCGAGGCGCGGATGGCGGAGACGCTGGCGGACTGGCAGGGGCCGATTGCGCGGCTGACCTTCGACGACCTGAACGCCGACTGGGAGGGCGCGATTGCGCGCTGCTATGCCGATCTCGGCATCACGCTGACCGGGTCTGCGCTGTTGGGGATGCACAACGTGATGGCGGCGAGCGAAGCGGGCCAGCACCACGCCCACGCGGCGCAACTCGCCCGCTTTGCCGAGGCGGACTGAGACCGAACCCCGTTCGCCTCGAGCGTAGTCGAGAGGCCATTGCCAAGTGTCTCGACTACGCTCGACACGAACGGAGCCTGACCCAATGCAAAAGGGCCGCCCCCTTGCGGAGACGGCCCTTAACAATGCGTCTGACAGTCAGATCAGCCGACGATTTCGTCTTCGTTGAAGAAGAAGGCGATTTCGATCGCGGCGTTTTCTTCCGAATCCGAACCGTGGACGGTGTTCTCACCGATCGACAGCGCCAGCTCCTTGCGGATCGTGCCGGGGGCAGCGTCCGCCGGGTTGGTCGCGCCCATGATGTCGCGGTTGCGGGTTACGGCGTCTTCGCCTTCGAGCACCTGCACCACCACCGGCTCGCTCATCATGAAGTCGACGAGTTCACCAAAGAAGGGACGCTCACGGTGCACACCGTAGAAGCCTTCGGCCTGTTCGCGGGTCATGTGGATGCGCTTGGAAGCGACGACGCGCAGGCCGGCGTCTTCCAGCATCTTGGTGACGGCGCCCGTCAGGTTGCGACGGGTGGCGTCGGGCTTGATGATCGAAAAGGTGCGGGTGACCGCCATGATAATGCTCCTGTGAACGTCTGTTCGTGTAAGGGGGATATTGGCCGCGCCCCGTAGATGCTGCGCTGCAAAATGGCAAGCGTCCCCCGCACGTGCGCCGCTTGCTCCGGTGCGGTTTCGTTCATGTCGGCGACGTGATATGACGGTCGCGGGGCGCTCCGGGGGGAACATCATGGATTATCACCACACGCTTTCGCGGCGGCACTTTGCTGGTGCCGCGCTCACTGCCGCCGGTTTGGTCGCAACCGGGGGCATTGCCCGCGCCGCCGCACCTGCGCAAACCGCAGGCGGTCCGATCGGGCCGTTCTATCCAATCCTGCGCCCGGGCGACGATGATTTCGACATGACCATGATCAAGGGCAACGCCAGCCGTGCGATTGGCCGGGTCATCGAGGTGACGGGCCGCGTGCTCGACCGTAAGGGCAATCCGGTCAGCGGCTCCGAGCTGGAAATCTGGCAGTGCAACGCGGCTGGACGCTATGCCCATCCGGGCGACATTGCGACCGCCCCGCTTGACCCCAACTTCCAGGGCTATGCCCGGCTGATGACGGGGCCGAGCGGCGAATGGCGGATCACCACGATCAAGCCCTCAGGCTATGACAGCCCGATCGGCCACCGCACGCCGCATATCCATTTCGACATCAAGGGTCGCCAGCACCGGCTGATCACGCAGATGTATTTCAGTGAGGATCATGCCACCAACAGCAAGGACGCGCTTTATAACCAGCTTGGCGAAGATGCCGTCACCGCAATGGCGGCGCAGGCCGAGGTGGACCGCTATCGCTGGGACATTGTGCTGGCCGAGGGCTGAGCCGGTCAACCGGCCTTCTTGGTGCCAATGATAATCTGCCCGGTGGTCGCGCTGTCATCGCCGGTGGTGGCGGTGACCGAGATCGACGATCCATCCGCCTTGCGCTCACCGCCGATCATCACTGTGCCGTTGGTAGTCATTTCCAGCTGGATGTCGAACCCGGCCGCCTTGGCCGCATCACGGTAATGGGCGACGACCTTGTCGGCTGGCGCGTCGGCCTCGAACGCGACCATTGTGCCCTGTCCGTCCGGCTGGTTAACGACAGTGTTGGTGATGACCTTCGAGCCCGGAAACAGGGTAAAGCCAGCCGGCAGGTTGACCGGCACATCCGCGCCCGATCGCAAGGTGGCCTCGCCGTCCTCGCCCTTGATCGTCATGCTGGTTTCGCCGGTGTCCTTGTCGATGGTGTATTCGGCGTTCTCACCGTCTGCCGTGGTAAATTCGCCCGAGGTTTCCGAACCGCAGGCCACCAGCGCCAAAGCGCTCCCGCACACCATCACAAGTGCCAACCGTTTCATTGCCCAAATCCCCCCTATCGAAACGGGATGCAGCATCTCTTATCGCAAGCGCGGGTGCAAGCCCCTCAGCCCTTCTTCACCCCCTAACCCTTCTTCACCCAGCGCCCGTCTTCCTGCGCGAAATAGGCGCGGGTGACATCCTCGCGCCCGTCATGTGCACGCCAAGCGAGGCGGGCCGCGGGGGCAGCGTCGGGCGGAAAGAGCAGGAAGACGCGGGCAAATCCGCTGCTTTCGCGGAAAGTGCCATCAGCCAAAATCAGATGGCTCGCCCCGTTGCTGGCGGCGATGTCGGTGGATAGCAGGATCGGTTGAAGCGCAGCGCCCGGCGCGTCCGCTTCACCATTGGCGAGGAAGGTTTCCGGCCCTGCCTGCCACAGTGTCCGGGCGATCACGGCGCGCTGTTCGGCATCGGCGGAGACGACCAGCACCCGCTCGCCCTCCCCCAGCGCGCGCTTGGCGATCAGGGCGACGACCTTTTCGAGCGGGTCATGGGTGTATTGCCAGAAATCGAGCTTCATGCGTTTGGCCCAGAGCGCCTGCACCGATCGGAACAATACTTCACATTGTCCCAGTCCCGCTCCCACTTCTTGCGCCATGTGAAGGGCAGCCCGCAGGCGAGGCAGGTTTTGGTCGGCAAATCCGATTTTTTCCGCATTTTTGGCATTATGAATGCCTCAAGCGCCGGCGGGCGCGTCCCCGCCCTTGGCTATCCTCGCTCATACGACCTGACGGTCGCATCGCTGCGGGCGGCCGGTCGGCCTTGCGGGCCTTCGGCCCGAAAATCGTGCTGCAAATCAACCTTCCGCCACGTCACGCACGAACTGGTCGAGCAGGCGCACGCCGTATCCGGTCGCGCCCTTTTCCCATGTCTGGCCCGGCTTGTTCGACCAGACCATGCCCGCGATATCGAGGTGCGCCCAGGGGGTGCCGTTCTTGATGAAGCGCTGGATGAACTGCGCCGCCGTGATCGACCCGGCCTCGCGCGGGCCGACATTCTTGATGTCGGCGATCGGCGAATCGATCAGCTTGTCGTAATTCGCCCCGAGCGGCATCCGCCACAGCTTGTCACCGCTGGTCAGACCTGCCGTTGAGAGCTGAGCCGCAAGCGTGTCGTCATTGGCGAACATCCCGCCGTATTCATTGCCGAGGCTGATGATCATCGCGCCGGTCAGCGTGGCAAGATCGACGATCCGCGCCGCGTCGTACTGTTCCTGCACCCAATGCAGCACATCGCAGAGGACCAAGCGGCCCTCGGCATCGGTGTTGAGCACTTCGACGGTCTGCCCGCTCATCGTGGTGACGACATCGCCGGGGCGCTGCGCCTTACCATCGGGCATGTTCTCGACGAGGCCCACGACGCCGATCACGTTCGCCTTGGCCTTGCGGCTGACGAGCGCCAGCATCGCGCCGACCACCGCGCCTGCGCCGCCCATGTCCCACTTCATGTCTTCCATGCCCGGCGGCGGCTTCAGCGAGATGCCGCCGGTGTCGAAGGTCACGCCCTTGCCCACGAACACGGTCGGCTTGTCGCCCGCCGTTCCGCCGTTCCAGCGGATTGCGAGAATCTTTGATTCGCGCTCCGAGCCCTGGCCGACGCCGATCAGGGCGCCCATGCCGAGCGCGGTCATCTCCGCTTCGCCCAGCACGGTAAGTTCCGCGCCGGTGCCGGCAAAGGCGTCCTCGCACGCGGTAACGAAGGTTTCCGGGTAGATGATGTTGGCCGGTTCCGTCACCAGTCCGCGGGTGAACTCCACCCCCTTGGCGAGCGCGGATTCCCGCTCCCACGCAGCCGCCGTGCCCTCAGGCGCGCCGGTGACGTGCACCGTGGTCAGCGAGGGGCGCTTGTCCGCAGCAAGGCGCGTGCGGTATTTGTCGTGCCGCCAGCCGCGCAGGCGCAGGCCGAGCAATACGGCCGCCGCGTCATCCGCCGAGAGCCCGGCATTGGCGAGATCGACCACCATCGCTGTCTCACCCGAAGCAAGATACTTCGCGGTTAGCGCGGCGCCGGCCCGCTCCAGATTCGCGCGGCGGTCAGCGGCATCGGCTTCCCCCGCGCCGGTCAGCGCAATCCGCTTGACCGAACCGCCGAGGCTCGCAAAGCCTTCAAACACTTGCCCGGCCCGGCCCGTAAAGCGCGAAGCCGCCGCGCCTTCGACGAATGTCGCATCAAGGCCGGTGATCGCCGCCCCCTGATTGATCACCCGCGCGTGCAGGCGAATATCGGCGGGAGGGGTGGCGGTGAGATGGATTTGCATGGGTACTCCGAAGAAGCATAAGGTCGGGCATGCGGTCATGGTGTCCAGCACGTGCGACGAGCCGCGCGCCGGGGGGCGCAAACGCGATTGCGATTAGGCCCGAGCGGTGCAATAGGCAAGGCCATGTCGGGAGGCTTGTCAGACGGATCGCGGGACGGCGCGTGCCATGCCCAGCGCGTTCCGGGACGGGCTGGCGCGCCGCTTTGGGCCTTGGTGCTGGCGCTTCTAGGGACAGCCACTCCGCTCGCCGCGCAGGATGCAGGCGCTGTTGATCAAACCGAAGCACCCCAACCCACCACATCGGAACCCGCCGAGGTCCAGGCGCCGCGCAAGATCGATTTCGAAGCCCGCGAGCTGAGCTACAACAACGAAACGGAAACCGTCACCGCGCGCGGCAATGTGATCCTGCGTTCGGAAGACCGCTCGGTGCGCGCCGATGAAGTGGTCTGGGACCGCACTTCGGGCCGGATCATCGCCAGCGGCAATATCCGGCTGGTGGACGAGGCGGGCAACCAGCTGTTCACCGACCAGGTCGAACTGACGGAAGAATTCGATACCGGCGCGATGAGCGAACTCCTCATTGCCCTGCGCGCTGGCGGCCGGCTCGCCGCGCGATCGGCAGAACGCGGAGAGGACGGCGTCGCCGTGCTGACCGATGCCGCCTACAGCGCCTGCCCGGTGGTCGATGCCGAAGGCTGCGCCGCCGATCCCAGTTGGCGGATCACGGCCAAGCGGGTGATTTACAACCAGAAGACCAGTGTCGTCAGCTTTTCGGGTGCAGTGCTCGAACTGTTCGGCGCGCGCATCCTGCCGCTGCCGGGTCTCGGATTTCGCACGGATGGCAAGGGTACATCCGGCTTCCTCGTCCCCGATGTCCGGATTACACAGGTCAACGGGCTCGAACTGTCCGGCGAGTATTACTGGCGCTTCGGCGACAACCGCGATCTGACGCTGGGCGCGTATGTCTTCTCCAACGTCGCCCCGATGGCGAGCGCAAAGTGGCGGCATCTCACTGACAAGGGCGCCTACCAGGTCACCGGCTACGGCACCTTCAGCGACCGCCTGACCGATTTCACCGGGGCGGACAGCTTCCAGAGTGATCCGCGCGGCTACCTTGACGCCAATGGCCGATTCCAGTTTTCGCCCGACTGGAGCTTCACCTCCTCGATCCGCTTGGCATCAGACCGCACCTTCTTGCGCCGCTACGATATCAGCCGCGATGACCGGCTGCGTTCGAACGTCAATCTCGAACGGATCACGGACCGCTCTTATCTCTCGGTTGCCGGCTGGGCGACCCAGACCCTGCGGCTGAACGCCGATCAGGGGCAGGTGCCGCTAGCGCTGCCCGCGATCGATTTCCGCCAGAAGCTCGCCGACCCGGTGCTGGGCGGCAATGTGCAGTTTCAGGCAAACAGCCTCGCGCTGCTGCGCAATGACGGGCAGGACACCCAGCGCGCCTTTGCCGGGGCGCAGTGGGATCTGAAGCGGCTGACTGGCTTGGGGCAGGTCGTCACTCTGACCGCGCTGGTGCGCGGCGATGTCTACAACACCAACAACAGCATCGCGACCACCACCGCCAGCTACCGCGGCACCGAAGGCTGGACCACGCGCGGCATCGCCACAGCGGCGCTCGACATCGAATGGCCCTTCGTGGGCGAAGCGTTCGGCGGCACGCAGGTGTTCAAGCCTCGCGTCCAAATCGTCGCCAGCCCCAAGATCCGCAATCTCGATGTTCCCAATGAAGATGCGCGCGCAATCGATCTTGAAGATTCGAACCTGTTCGCGCTCAACCGCTTCCCCGGATATGACCGGGTCGAGGATGGCAGCCGCGTCACCTGGGGAGTCGATTGGGAATTGCAGCGCCCCGGCTGGCGGGTGCGGTCGACTATCGGCCAGTCGTTCCGCCTCGAAGCCCCGCGTGACGATATCTTCCCGGAAGGCACCGGCCTGTCCGAACGGGTATCCGATTTCGTCGGTCGCACCGAAGTCCGGTTCCGCAATCTGGTAAGCTTCACCCACCGCTTCCGGCTGGACAAGGACAACTTCGCGATCCGCCGCAACGAAATCGACGCAACCGTCGGCTCGCGCCGGACCTATCTGGAAGTTGGCTACCTGCGGCTGAACCGCGATATCGCCACGGTCGAGGATTTGCGCGACCGCGAGGAACTGCGCGCGGCGGCTCGGGTTGCCATTGGCCGCAAATGGTCGGTGTTCGGATCGGGCGTGTTCAACCTCACCGATGCGGACGAAGATCCGGTGTTCCAGCCCGACGGGTTCGAGCCGATCCGCACCCGGCTCGGCGTGGCCTATTCCGACGACTGCATCGAATTCGGTGCCACCTGGCGGCGCGATTTCATCGATGCAGGCGATGCGCGGCGCGGCAATGCGTTCCAGCTGTTCTTTGCGATTCGCAATCTGGGCTTCCGCTGATCGGCGCGAATTGGCAGGCTTGGCAAATGGCGTTAAGGAAGCCGCCGAAAGCAAGCCGACCACGCTCTCGGGGATCGGGCGAGGCTCAGCTTCCATTAAGCCGGTAGAGAACATTGGCGGCACATTGCGTGAGGGGTCGCGCGAATTGATTGGCCACACGTCAGGCTAAAAGAACGGGAACGAACGAGTGAGTGTAAAGCTGTTTTCCAAGGCGCTGTTTGCCAGAACCGGAACCGCGCTTGCGGTGGCCGGGATGATCGGCCTTGCGCTGACGCCGGTTGCGGCTCCGGCCCAGACCGTCGCCGTGCCGACTGCGGACAATCCTTTCGGCCTGCCCGAAGACATCACCCTGTTCGGCAAGGCCGATCCCGACCGTCGCACGGCCACCGCGATCGTCAATGGCTTCGTCATCACCGGGACCGATATCGATATGCGCGTGGCGCTGGTGACGGCGGCATCGGATGCCGCGATTTCCGAAGAGGAAATGCTGCGTCTGCGGGTGCAGGTGCTGCGCAACCTGATCGACGAAACGCTCAAGATCCAGGCCGCTGCTGCAGCCGAAATGGAAGTGAAGCGCGAAGAGGTCGAACAGACCTACCAGCAGCTCGCCGCACAGAACTTCGGCAGCGATCCGAAGAAGATGGACGAATACCTGCTCTCGATCGGTTCCTCGCCCGCCTCGCTCAAGCGCCAGATCGAAGGCGAAGCGGCTTGGGAGAACCTCCTGCGCCGGAACATCATGCCGTTCGTCAATGTCTCGGCCGAAGAGGTCAATGATTCGCTCAAGCGGATGAACGAGGCCAAGGGCACAGACGAATACCGGCTGGGCGAAATCTTCCTGTCCGCCACCAGCGAAAACCGCGCGGCAGTGCTCGCCAATGCCCAGCAGATCGTCCAGCAGTTGCAGCAGGGCGGAAGCTTCGTCGCCTATGCGCGCCAGTATTCCGAAGCGACCACCGCAGTGGTCGGCGGCGATCTAGGCTGGGTGCGGCTGGGTCAGCTCCCCCCGCAGCTCGCCGCGGCGGCCCGCACCATGAGCGCCGGGCAGTTGCAAGGGCCGATTGAAATTCCGGGCGGCTTTTCGATCCTGTATCTCATTAACAAGCGTCAGGTGCTGATGGCCGACCCGAATGAGGCCGTGCTGAACCTGAAGCAAATCTCAGTCATGTTCCCGGCTGGCGTCACCCAGGCCCAGGCCGAAGCGCGCGTCAATGAATTCGGCGCCTTCGTCGACGGCCTGCGAGGCTGCGCTGATGTCGAAGCGGCCGCGGCCAAAATCGGCGCTGAGGTCGTGACCAACGACCAGATCAAGGCCGAGGTGCTGCCGCCGCAGCTGCGCGACATCATCCTCAACCTCCAGATCGGGCAGACCACGCCGCCGTTCGGCAATATCCAGGAAGGCGTGCGGGTGTTCATGCTGTGCGGCCGCGACGATCCTAAGGATGCCGGCGCACCGACCTTTGCCGCAGTGATGGACCAGCTGGAAGAAGAACGCGTCAACAAGCGCGCCCAGCGCTTCTTGCGCGATCTGCGTAACGACGCTTACATCGAATACAATTGACGCCGCACGCCCAACTCCCGGCCGCGCCGCTTGCGATCAGCCTCGGCGATCCGGCCGGGATCGGGCCGGAGGTGATCCTTGGTGCATGGACCCGTTTGCGGTCTGAACGCCGCGCGCCTCCCGCGTTTGTCATGGGCGGGCCGCAATTGCTGCGCGCGCTGGCCGAACGGCTCGGAATCGACTGCCCGATCGTGCCGATTGCCGACCCGGCCGAAGCGATGTTCGCCGCCGGAGCCGGGTTGCCGGTGATGGCGGGGCTAGATGCACCATGGACACCCGGCCAGCCCTCGTCCGAAGGGGCAAAGCTGGCGCTGGCCTCGCTCACCTGGGCGACCAAGTTCGCCTTGTCGGGCGTCGCAGCCGGGCTGGTGACCGCGCCGGTCTCCAAGGGCGAGCTGGCCGCGATCGGGTGGGATTACCCGGGACAGACCGAATTCCTCGCTGACGCCTGTGGGCAGCCCTATCGCGATGCGGTGATGATGCTCGCTGGGCCATCCTTGCGCACCGTGCCGCTGACCGTCCATGTGTCGCTGGCTGAGGTTCCGGGGTTGATTTCGGCCGAGTTGATCACTCACAAAGCGCGCATTGTCGCGGCCGGATTGCGCCGCGATTTCGGAGTGTCGCATCCCCGCCTCGCGATTGCGGCACTCAACCCGCACGCGGGCGAAGGCGGCAAGTTCGGCGATGAGGAAGCCCGCATCATCACCCCAGCCATCGCCGCCTTGCAGGCCGAGGGGATCGCCGCTTTCGGTCCCGTCCCGGGCGACGCGCTGTTCACGCCGCGGGCACGCGCGGGCTATGACGCGGCTTTGTGCATGTATCACGACCAAGCCCTGATCCCTCTCAAGGCACTGGAGTTCGACGAGGGCGTCAATGTCACCTTGGGCTTGCCGCTCATCCGCACCTCGCCCGACCATGGCACCGCGTTCGACATCGCGGGGCAAGGCCTGGCCGATCCCGGCGCGATGGCAGCGGCAATCGTGATGGCGAGCGAGATGGCCATAGCCCGGGTAACCACCGGTGCCTGACCTTCCCCCCATCCGCGAGGTCATCCAGCGCCATAACCTCGCCGCGTCCAAGGCGCTGGGGCAGAACTTCCTGCTCGACGAGCAACTGCTCGCCCGCATTGCCGCGCTTCCCGGTGATCTCACGGGCCAGCGGGTGCTTGAAGTCGGCCCCGGCCCCGGCGGCCTCACCCGCGCATTGCTGAGGGCGGGCGCACGGGTCACCGCGATCGAGATGGACCGGCGCTGCATGCCTGCCTTGGCGGAACTCGGTGAGGCCTTCCCCGGCCAGCTGACGGTGATCGAGGGCGATGCCCTGAAGCTGGATCACAATGCGCTGATGCATGGCGAGCCCTTCCACGTGCTCTCCAACTTGCCTTACAACGTCGGCACCGCGCTGTTCGTGCGTTGGCTTTCGGGTGAGGCATGGCCGCCGCTGTGGCAATCGCTCACCCTGATGTTCCAGCGCGAAGTCGCCGACCGGATCGTCGCGGAGGCCGGAGACGACGCCTATGGCCGCCTCGCCGTGCTGGCGCAGTGGCGGGCCGAAGCCAAGCTCGCAATGAAGGTCCACCGCAGCGCCTTCACCCCGCCCCCCAAGGTGATGAGCGCGATCGTCCACGTCACCCCCGCCCCCATGCCCGAGGGCGTCTCGGCCCGGATGCTCGAACGCCTCACCGAAGCCGCCTTCGGTCAACGCCGCAAGATGCTGCGCCAGAGCCTCAAGGGCGTGCCCGGCGCGCTGGCAGCGCTTGCGGCGCTGGGGATCGACGAGACCCGGCGGGCCGAGACGGTCAGCGTGGCGGAGTTCGTGGCGGTGGCGAAGGCGCTCTCCGCCTGACAGCGCGGCTGTTGCGGCCTCCGATTCGCGCCCTCTCCACGCCCTGTTGGAGACACATGAGACACTGTCCAGAAGCCAAAAACCTGCCCCCAAAACCGGCGCGTCTGATGTCGGACAAAGGGGAGCACGGCAGGCCACACGGGGCAGCCTGCCGAGATTGGCGCGAGTAGGAAAGCGCGGACGCGTCCCAAGCCGACCGGCGCCTTAGACATTGACGAAAGGCGGCGGGGGTGCGGGGTCAGCTGAGCTTGGGGCAGGGATTGGTCTTTGACGTGTAGTCGAAGCCCCAGGTCCGATAGCCGCTCACATCAATGTGAAACCGGCCTTCGGTATTGCGGGACAGGTCACTCGGATCAAAATAAGCGCCCAGCCCCATGCCGGACTTGCGCCCTGTCGCGCTCTGGAGGGCGCACAAATCAGCATAAAGCTTGCGCCGGTCACGCCGATTGGTCGCCACCAGATCCAGTGCCTTGAATTCCAGATGCTGGCTCCGGCTCGCGCCATTGACGCAGGCATTGATCGCAGGAGAGCGCCAACCGGACACCACATCGAGCGGCCCTGTCACCGGGATCACCTCGTCGCGCAGCAGCCGCAGTGCGGGGATGATATCGCGCCAGCGCTCCTTGGGAGGCGTTGCGAAAAAGGCCGTTCCGCAGCGCGCAGCGTAATGCGCATCGACCCGCCACAGCTGCCATGTCGGGACGATCCCCGCGACACCCTCCTTCTGTAGCACAGCCTGAAACGCCGCATATTCCTTGGCCCGCAAACCCGGATCGTCCGTGGGCGAACTGAACAGCCAACGGTTGAACGCCCCCGCCGAGCTTGGCCCTGTGTCATTGGGTGCCCGCTCAACATCACTGACACCGGCGAGCGAGGCGGTTGCCAAGCAGAAGAAACCAAGGATCAAGGCCACAGTGCGACGCATGGCCAAGTTTCTGACTTACCCCGCCTTCTTCCGCAAGCGCCAAGCGTGGAGCAGTGGCTCCGTGTAGCCGCTCGGCTGTTCGACCCCCTTGAAGATCAGCTCCTTCGCCGCGCTGAAGGCCGCGCCGCTTTCGTTGCCGGTGAGCGGCTCGTAAAGCGGGTCGCCCGCGTTCTGCGCGTCGACCTTGGCGGCCATGCGGGTAAGGCTGTCCATCACTTGCGCCTCGCTCACCACCCCGTGCAGCAGCCAGTTGGCGATGTGCTGCGAGGAAATGCGCAGCGTAGCGCGGTCCTCCATCAGGCCGACGTCGTTGATGTCGGGCACCTTGGAGCAGCCCACGCCCTGATCCACCCAGCGCACCACATAGCCGAGCAAGCCCTGGCAATTATTGTCGAGCTCCTCCGTGATCTCGGCCTCGGACCAATTCACGCCATCCGCCAGCGGAATGCTGAGTAGCGCGTCGAGGCCCATCGGTTCGGGCAAGGTCTTCTGCACTGCGAAGACATCCTCGGCATGGTAATGCAGCGCATGGAGCGTCGCGGCGGTGGGCGACGGCACCCATGCGGTGTTGGCCCCGGCGCGCAGGTGGGCGATCTTCTCGACCATCATCTGCCCCATCAGATCGGGCGCGGCCCACATGCCCTTGCCGATCTGCGCCTTGCCCGAGAGGCCGTGCTTCAGCCCAATGGCGACGTTCCTCGCCTCATAGGCCTTGAGCCAGTCGGAACCCTTCATGGCACCCTTGCGCAGCATCGGCCCGGCGCGCATCGAGGTGTGGATCTCGTCGCCGGTGCGGTCAAGAAAGCCGGTGTTGATGAAGACGATGCGGTCCTTCACCGCGTGGATACAGGCGGCAAGGTTCGCCGATGTGCGGCGCTCCTCATCCATCACGCCGACCTTGATCGTGTGGCGCGGCAGGCCGAGCAGGTCTTCCACCGCATCGAACAGGTCATTGGTGAAGGCGCATTCCTCGGGTCCGTGCATCTTGGGCTTCACGATGTAAATCGAGCCCTTGCGCGAATTGCCGAACTTGCCGTGGCCCTCGACATCGAGGGTGCTGATTGCGGAGGTGAAGACCGCGTCCATGATGCCTTCGGGGATCTCGCTGCCGTCCGCGAGGCGGATCGCCGGGTTGGTCATCAGGTGGCCGACATTGCGCACAAACATCAGGCTGCGGCCTGAAAGCGTGTGCTGCGAACCGTCCGGTGCCGTGTAGGTCTTGTCACCCGCCAGCGTGCGGGTGAGGGTCTTGCCGCCCTTTTCAAAGCTCTCCGACAGATCGCCGCGAATGATCCCGAGCCAATTGGTATAGGCGACCAGCTTGTCCTCGGCATCGACCGCAGCGACTGAGTCTTCACAGTCGGCAATCGCGGTGAGCGCGGCTTCGACGATGATATCGGCGATCCCCGCCTTGTCGGTTGCGCCCACCGGCGTGCGCGAATCGAACACAATTTCGATGTGCAACCCGTTGTTCTGGAGCAGAACGCCCTTCTCCGTCTCGCCGATATACTGCGCCGGATCGGCGAGTGTGATGGCTTCGCGGCCCGCCAGATCGGCCCAGCTTGCGCCGCCTGCGAGCGGGAACGCCTCATCAAGGAACTGCCGCCCACGCGCGATCACTGCCGCGCCGCGCGCTGCGTCATAGCCGCCCGGCCGCGCCGGTGCCGCATCGAGCGCATCAGTGCCGTAGAACGCATCATACAGGCTCCCCCAGCGTGCATTCGCCGCGTTGAGCAGAAAGCGGGCGTTGAGGATCGGCACCACCAGCTGCGGCCCCGCCATGGTGGCGATCTCGGGATCGACGTTCTGCGTGCCGATCTGGAAGTCGCCCGGCTCGGGCACGAGGTAGCCGATTTCGGTCAGGAAAGCCTTGTAAGCCGCCGCGTCATGGGGCTTGCCCGCGCGCTCCACGTGCCACGCATCGATCTTTGCCTGCAACGCCTCGCGCTTGGCCAGCAGCGCCGCGTTGCGGGGAGCGAAATCGGCCAGCAGCGCGGCGAGGCGGTGCCAGAAGGCCTCCACATCGCGGCCCAACGGCCCCAGCACCTCGGCTTCAAGGAAGCTCGCCAGCCGGGAATCGATCGTGAAACCGGCGCGGGTGGTCATGTCAGTCATTGGTGTCCTCGTGGGGCTAGCAAAGGGCGTGGCCTGGGGAGGAGAGGACGGTTGGCGCTATGGCGCAGGGGCAACGCGATTGCAACGGGTTGGCCCCGCGCCCGCGCGACGCTAGAGGGGGGGCATGAGAGAGGATCGGACCCTGACCGCGATCGACGGCGCTGCCATGCTGGCGCAGGTCGAGGCGTGGAGCGCGATCAACACCGGCACCGCGAATCTCGCCGGGCTTGCCCGTCAGGCCGCCGTGCTGGCTGAGGCCTTTGCGGTGCTGCCCGGCACGGTCGAACTGGTTGACCCCGCGCCTGTGACCGCCATCGCCGCCGACGGTTCTTCCATCCAGAAGCCACACGGCCAGCATCTGGTGGTGCGGGTGCGGCCCCAAGCCAATCGCCGCATCCTGCTGACCGGGCACATGGACACGGTGTTTCCAGCCGATCATGCCTTTCAGCGTCTGCGCTGGCTCGACGCGGAGACGCTGAACGGCCCGGGTGTGGCCGACATGAAAGGCGGGATCGCGGTCATGCTCCACGCGCTGATGGCGTTCGAGGAGACCGCCAGCGCCTCGGGCCTCGGCTATGACGTGCTGATCAATTCCGACGAGGAAACCGGCTCGCTTGCCAGCAGCGCCCTCATCGCCGAACTGGCGGCGGGCAAGCTGGCGGCGCTGACCTATGAACCGGCTGCCCTGCCCGATGGCACGCTTGCGCATGAGCGCGGGGGCACGGGGAACTATTCGATCACCTTCACCGGCAAGTCCGCCCACGCAGGGCGCAATCCGCACGAGGGGCGCAACGCCATCGTCGCGGCCGCCGATCTGATCCTGCGCTTGAAGGCGCTGGAAACGCCGGAGATCACCATCAACCCGGCCAAGCTCGAAGGCGGGGCGGCCAACAATGTCGTGCCCGATCATGCCGTGCTGCGCTTCAACATCCGCCCCAAGACAGTCGAGGCTGGCGCTGCGTTTGATCATGCGCTCAGCCACCTACTCATCGACATTCAGGCCGCGCACGGTGTCGCAACCCATCGCCACGGCGGTGTCACTCGTCCGCCCAAAAAGGTCGACGCGGCCGCGCAAAAGCTGTTCGATCTGGTGCGCGCCTGCGGGGCGGAACTGGGCGAAGACATCCGCTGGCAGGCCTCTGGCGGCGTGTGTGACGGCAACAACATCGCTGCCTGCGGCGTCCCGGTGGTCGACACCATGGGCGTGCGCGGCGGCGCCATCCACAGTCCGGACGAATATCTGATCGTCCCCAGCCTCGTATCCCGCGCGGCCCTGTCTGCCCGCGTGATCACCCGCCTCGCTCAAGGAGCCCTGTCTTGACCTTCCGTCTGCGCGCCGCGCGCTCTGCCGATCTCGAAGCGCTGTACGAAATGGCCAAACTGACGGGCGGCGGGTTCACCAACCTTCCGCCGGATCGTGCGGCGCTGAAGAACAAGCTCGAACGCGCCGAGGCATCCTTTGCCAAGGATACCGAGACGCTGGCGGACGAGTTGTTCGTCCTGGTGCTCGAAGACGCCCGCACGGGCGCTGTACGCGGCACCTGCCAGTTGATGAGCCAGGTCGGCCAGCGCTGGCCGTTCTATTCCTATCGGCTCAACACGCTCACGCAGTATTCGCAGGAACTGGACCGCACGGTGCGGGCCGAGCTTCTGAGCCTCGTCACCGATTTGGAAGGGTCGAGCGAGGTTGGCGGGCTGTTCCTCCACCCCAATGAGCGCGCCGGCGGCCTCGGCCTGCTGCTCGCCCGTTCGCGCTATCTGTTCGTGGCGATGCACCGCAAACGCTTTGCCGACCGGATCCTGGCCGAGCTGCGCGGCATCATCGACGAGCGCGGTGGTTCGCCGTTCTGGGACGGGGTTGCGGGCCGGTTTTTCGGGATGAGCTTTCAGGACGCGGACTATTTCAACGCCATCAATGGCAACCAGTTCATCGCCGATCTGATGCCCAAGCATCCGGTCTATATCGCCATGCTGAGCGAGGATGCGCGGAGCGTGATCGGCGTCCCCCACCCCACGGGTCGCGCGGCGATGCGGATGCTGGAGGACGAAGGCTTCCGCGCCGAGGGCTATGTCGACATCTTCGACGGCGGGCCGACGATGGTCGCGCGCACCGACAGTGTCACCAGCGTCAAGAACAGCTCCTTGCGCAAAGTCACCGCGATGTCTGTGGCCGAAGGTGAGCGTGCGATTCTGGCGACCGGGCGACTCGGCACCTTCCGGGCGTGCTTCGGGGCGCGGGTGTTGGACGAGGAGGGCGGCATCGCGATCGATTCGGCCAGTGCCGATCTGCTCGATGTGTGCGAAGGCGACATGGTGTGGAGCGTGGCCCGCTAGGATAACCCGTCCCCGTTCGTGTCGAGCGAAGTCGAGACACGGCCAAGCAGGGGTTCTCGACTTCGCTCGAACCGAACGGACAGAGGAATGCTCACCGAAATCAACTTCGACGGGATCGTCGGCCCTTCGCACAACTATGCGGGCCTCAGCCTCGGCAATATCGCCAGCGCGAACAACGCAGGCGATCCGTCCTTCCCGCGCGCGGCGGCCCTTCAGGGAGTCGCGAAGATGCGCGGCAATCTGGCGCGGTTGGGCGTGCAGGGCTTCCTGTTGCCGCTGCCCCGGCCCAATCACGGCCTGCTCGAAGCTCTGGCATTGGACGATACCACTCCGCCGCAGCTGCGCGCCGCGGCTTGGTCCGCCTCGTCGATGTGGACCGCCAATGCCGCGACGGTCAGCCCTGCCCGCGACACCGCCGACGGGCGCTGCCACCTGACGCCCGCCAATCTCGTCACCATGCTGCATCGCGCGCAGGAATGGCCCGATACCAAGCGCCAGCTTGCGGTCGCGTTCGGCGACACCCGCCACTTCGCGATTCACGACGCGGTGCCGCCCACCTTCGGCGATGAAGGCGCAGCCAACCATATGCGATTGTGCGAAAGCCATGACGCCCCCGGCGTCGAGGTGTTCGTCTATGGCAAGACTGGCGGCCGCTTCCCCGCGCGCCAGCACGAACAGGCCAGCCGCATCGTCGCCCGCCGCCACGGCCTCAATCCGGCGCGCACCGTGTTTATCGAGCAAAACCCCGATGCCATTGCAGCGGGCGCTTTCCACAATGATGTGGTCGCGGTTGCCAATGGCCGCGTGCTGTTCACCCATGACGAGGCCTTTGCCGACCAGCAAGGCGCCTACGCCGCGATCCGCGCCGCCTTCCCCGCGCTCGAAGTGGTCGAGGTGCCATCCAGCGCGGTCACCTTGCAGGAGGCAATCCGCACCTATCTGTTCAACGCGCAGCTGCTCACCCTGCCCTCCGGCGAGATGGCGCTGATCGTCCCCGAGGAATGCCGCGAAAGCGCGGCCGTGTGGGGCTGGGTCGAAACGATGCTCGCCGGAAACGGCCCGATCCGGCAGGTGATCCCTGTCGATGTGCGCCAGTCGATGGCCAATGGCGGCGGCCCCGCCTGCCTGCGCCTGCGCGTGGTGTGCGATCCCGCTACGGTCGATCCGCGCTTCCTGCTGGACGAAGCCAAGGCCGACCTCATCGAAAGTGTCATCGCCCGCACCTGGCCCGAACAGATCGACCCATCCGATATTGGATCAGACAGTCTGGCGGCCAGCGTGATTGCCGCACGACTGGCCTTGCTGGATGCGCTCGATCTGGCACAGCTTGGTTAACGCATTTGGTGGGAAGGCGCTCGGGGCGTAAGGTTATCCCAACGTTAAAGCGACTCAGGCGCAGCCCGGTCGCAGAACAATCGGGAGACGCCATGCTGCGCAAGCTCGGAAGGCTGTTTGTGATCAAGAATCGCTTTGAAGCGTTTCTGATCATCTACGCGCTGGCTCTGGGTTCGAGCGCGCGGGGCATGGTCTATCTCCATGAATATCCCGGCTTTGGCGGTAAATTGCTGTTTCTCGCAACCACCGGCGCGGTGTTCCTCGCCGGCGCGAAGATCCTCGATTGCATCAAGCTGGAGAAGGAAGTGGCGGAATTGCGCGAATTGCGGACGCAGACCGCGCCGGGCGATTAGGTTCACACAAAGCCTTAAAGACACAAAGATGTCGCGCGATGACGATCTGGAGGTGCTGGTCACAGTGGTCATCGATATGGGCTTGCGGTTACATCAGGACCTTGGCCCCGGCTTGCTCGAATCCGCCTATGAAATGATCCTGTTCGAAAAGCTGCGCCAGCGCGGTATTGAGGTCGCACGACAGCTCCCGATCAACATTAATATGACAGCATTCTCATCGAGAATGCCTTCAAAATCGATCTCCTGATCGCAAACCGTCTGGTTGTGGAATTGAAGTCGGTTGAACGCCTTCACCCAGCCTACAGCAAACAGGTGCTGACCTATCTGCGGCTCATGAACCTGCCCGCTCGGTCTGCTGATGAATTTCGGGCAGCCGCTGTTCAAGGACGGCATAAAGCGCATTACAAACGGATATGACGCCGGCCCCCGCCTTTGAGCGGCGCACCTCTTTGTGTCTTTGCGTCTTTGTGTGAACAAATCAGGTGGGGGTTTCTGTTGCTACGTACCCCCGGACGCCCGGTCTCCGATTCTGTTGCCCGGTTCGGTCCAACCGCGCTTTTTAGCCTAGTAAAAGAAGGGCGTTAGCCCATCAATTACGCAGCGATTGCGAGTGCTTCGTTATCGTTGGCACTTATGGTTTTTGAGCCTTATGCGGGTTACTCAGCCCGGGCAAAAACTACGCTTTTCAACACACGTCGATCCTAGTTCGGCCCCTCCAGCTGAGCCGCTCGGTCGGCACGCTTCACGCGTGTTGACCGGGTTGCTCGGCCCAAATGGTGGAGCCGCCGGGTACTGCCCCCGGGTCCGTTGCATCTATTGCACGCAGCAATTTATCGCCATATCCGGTCGAAACCGGCACCGAACGATATAGCGCGGCAATCCTGAATGTGAAGTGAGCGTCGCCCTACTTCTTCAGCGCGTCCCGAATCTCGGCCAGCAGCTCGATCTCGGTCGGCCCGGCGGGCGCGGCTTCCTCTTCCTTCTTCGCGAATTGCGCCGTCACCTTGCCCACGTAACGCACCATCAGGAAAATGATGAAGGCGAGAATCAGGAAGTTGATCACCACCGACACAAAGGCGCCCAGACCCAGCACATTGGCTCCGGCCTCACGCGCGGCGGCGAGCGGCGTGCCCGGTGCAACCTCGCCCGACAGGACAAGGTAACGGTCGGAAAAGTCGATATTGCCAAAAATCGCACCGACAATCGGCATGATGATCTCGTCCGTCAGCGACTTGACGATCGCCCCGAACGCCGCGCCAATAATCACCCCGACCGCGAGGTCGATGACATTGCCCTTGGCGATGAAGGCCTTGAATTCCGACAGCATGGTGATCCCCTTTATGCATGGTCTTTACCATGTTCTGGCACTCACATCTGCGCCTGCCAAGCCGCGCGCGCTGCCCGTCCACCGCTTGAACCGGCCAAGTGGTGTGCTATATCCACAATACAGGAACACGCTGCCGGGTTCGCCCGTGCGTTGAGGAGGGATCGACCTATGCAAATTTCCACCATGCTGCGCGGCGCCTTTGCGGCCGTTGCGGCGCTGAGCCTTGCCGCTTGCGGGATCAACTCGGTGCCGACCGCCGAGGAAGAAGCGAAAGCCAAGTGGGCCGATGTCGAAGCGCAGTTCCAGCGCCGCGCCAACCTCATCCCCAACCTTGCCGAAGTGACCAAGGGTGCGGGCGAGAACGAGCGCACGATCCTGACGCAGGTGACCGAGGCCCGCGCCAAGGCGACCAGCGTCAATATCACCGGCGATGATCTCAATGATCCCGCCAAGATGGAACAGTTCGCAGCCGCGCAAAGCCAGCTCGGCGCCGGGATCGGCCGCCTGCTTGCCAGCGTCGAGGCCTATCCGACCATCCAGTCGAACCAGAACTACCTCGCGCTGCAAAGCCAGCTCGAAGGCACCGAGAACCGCATCGCTGTCGCCATCCGCGACTATAACGAGGCTGTGCGCAAGTATAACACCACGATCCGCACCTTCCCGGATTCAATCGGCGCGAACATCATCCACGGCGCCGAACCGATGGTGCCTTACAAGGCCGTGACGGCGGGCGCCGAAGCCGCCCCGCAGCTCGACATGACCAGTAACTAAGCGGCGTGGGTCGCTCGCTGCTCCTCGCCTTTGCCGCGCCGCTGACAATTGGCTGCGCGGCAGAAGGGCAGGATGCACAGGCCGCGCCCGCGATGGCATTGACCGGGCGCGTGGTCGACGGAGCGGCGATCCTCTCGCCTGAGTTCGAGCAGCGCCTGACCGCGCGGCTCGCCGCGCTGGAACAGGAGACAAAGGTGCAGTTGGTGGTGGCTACGACACCCGATCTCGAAGGCCGCGACATTGCGGCCTATGCGCTCGATCTCGCCAATGGCTGGGGTTTGGGGGATGCAGCGCGCGATGACGGATTGCTGCTGCTGGTCGCACCCCAAGATCGCAAGGTGCGGATCGAGGTCGGCCGCGGCCTCGAAGCCTCGGTGCGCGACGAGGACGCTGCCGCAATTATTCGCGAGGATATCATCCCGCATTTTCGCGATGGTGAGTTCGAGGCCGGTATCAATTTCGGCGTCGAAGGATTGGTACGCGAGGTGACCCCCATGCCGATGAAGGCCGCCGCATGAACCGAATTGCTGTTCTCCTCTTGGCGCTATTCGCCCTGCTCGCCGCCCCCCTCGCCGCGCAGCCGAAGTTTCCCGAACTTTCGGGGCGCGTGGTCGACAATGCCGACATTCTCACCCCCGAAGTCGAAGCGCGGCTGACCGCCAAGCTTGAGGCGCTGGAAACGCAGTCGCAGCGGCAGTTGGTGGTTGCCACGATCCCCGATCTGCAAGGCTACGACATCTCCGACTACGGCTACCAGTTGGGCCGCGCCTGGGGGCTTGGCGACAAGGAGCGGAATGACGGCGCGCTGCTGATCGTCGCGCCGAACGATCGCAAGGTGCGGATCGAGGTCGGTTATGGCCTCGAAGGCTACCTCACCGATGCCTTGTCCTCGCTCATCATCCAGAACCAGATCTTGCCCGCCTTTCGCGATGGCGATTTCCCCGGCGGGATCGAAGCGGGCACCGACGCCATCATCGCCCAGCTGCAATTGCCGCCCGAGGAAGCCGCCAAGGTCGCCGCCGAGGCGGGCAGCGCGCGCGAAAGCGACGGGGGCTTCCCGTTTGGCGTGCTGATCTGGCTCGCTTTCATGTTCTTCTTCTTTGTCCTGCCGATCCTCGCCGGGCGCGGGCGGCGGCGCAAGTATCGCTCCAAGGGCAACGGCCCGTGGGGCAGCCGCGATCTTGGTGATACGGCGCGAGATGTGATCCTGTGGGAAGTCGGCAGCGCGATTGCGCGCGGCATGATCTCGGGTGGCGGCGGTCGTGGCGGCGGTGGCGGATTTGGCGGCGGCGGCGGTTTTTCGGGTGGTGGTGGCTCCTTCGGAGGCGGCGGCGCCTCGGGGGGATGGTAAGCCATGAGCTATCTTGATGATGCCGGACGCCAACTGGTTAGCGAAGCGGTCACGGCCGCGGAAAGCGCGACCTCGGGCGAGATCGTAACTGTGCTGGCCGATCGGTCGGACGGCTACACCGATGTCGCTCTGCTCTGGGCGGCGGGCGCGGCGTTCACCGCTATGAGCGTGTTCGCGGCTGTCCCCCTGCCCTTCCTCAATGCGTGGGATGCGGCCTTTGGCGGGTGGGGCCATGAATGGACCACCGGCGAACTGGCGAGCATGGTGATCGCGCTCGGCCTCATCAAATTCGTCGCCGTGATGCTGGTGCAGCAATGGGAGCCGCTGAAGTTTTTCCTGATCCCCGGCCCGCTCAAAACGATCCGGGTCCACAATCAGGCCGTGCGCCAGTTCAAGGTCGGCGCGGAACATCGCACCACCGGACGCACGGGCGTGATGATCTACCTATCGATGCGCGAACACCGCGCGGAGATCGTCGCGGATGAAACCATCGCGGCGAAAGTGCCCGCCGAAGTATGGGGCGAGGCGATGGGCGATATGCTCGTCCACATCCGCAAAGGCCGCGTGGCCGAGGGGTTGGCCGTCGGCATCAGCGATGTCGGCCATGTGCTGGCGGAACATTTCCCGCGCGGCCATGGCGACGAAAACGAGCTGCCGGACCGGCTGATTGAGGTCTAGGCATTTAGGCCCTTGACCCGCCGCCATTGAGCCTGTCGAAGAGCGCCTTCCAGCCTCACCCGACGGAGCTTCCCGTGATCAAAGACCGCGACGCCGATCTGCCCGAAGAGGTGATGTGGGAAGGCCGCTTCATCACCACCAAGAAGCGGGGGCGCTGGGAATATGTCGGGCGCGCGCGCGGTATTCGTGCCGCTGCGATCATCGCCCTGGATGAGGACGCCGATGGCACCCGCCATGTGATCCTTGTCAGCCAGTACCGCGTGCCACTCTCGCGCTTCAGCCTCGAAGTCCCCGCAGGCCTCGTCGGCGATGATGCGGGCGGCGAGGACGAAAGCGCCCTCACCGCCGCCGCGCGCGAGCTGGAGGAAGAAACCGGCTACCGCGCCGCCAACCTTGAGGTGCTGGGGGAGTTCTACTCGTCGCCCGGCATGGTCTCGGAATGCTTCACGCTGCTGAAAGCGACCGGCCTTGAGCGCGTTGGCGAAGGCGGCGGTACCGAGGGCGAGAATATCACCGTCCACCGGGTTGCGCTGCGCGATCTTTCGCGCTTCGTGGCCGAGTGGCGGCGCGCAGGGCACGCGGTCGACGTGCGCATCGCGATGTTACTGACACCGGGATACTTGGGAGAGGATTGAGTTATGGTAGGCAGAGTTGCGGGCAAGATGGCCCTCGTCACGGGCGGCGCGCAAGGCCTTGGCCGCGCGCATTGCATTCGCTTGGCGCAGGAAGGCGCGCGAGTGCTGGCGACTGATATCAACGGCGCGGGCGCGGCAGAAACCGCCGCAATCATCAATGCCGAGATGGGCGATGGCACCGCTTTCGGGATCGCGCATGACGTGACTGACCCCGCGCAGTGGGAAGCTGCCGTCGATGCCGCGCGCGAGCATCTCGGCGGGCTCAACGTGCTCGTGAACAATGCCGGGATCGGCGTTCCGGGTAATATCGAGGCCTGCGATTTCGGGGACTGGCAGCGCTGCTTCGACATCAACGTCAACTCGATCTTCCACGGCTGCCAGAAGGCCCTGCCGCTGATGCGCGAGCACGCACCGGGGTCGATCATCAATATCTCCAGCATCGCGGGCCTGATCGCCAGCGACACAATGCCTGCCTACAATGCCAGCAAGGCGGCCGTGTGGATGCTGTCGAAGTCGATCGCGCTCCACTGCGCCAAGAAGAGCATGAACATCCGCTGCAATTCGGTCCACCCGACCTTTGTCGACACGCCGATTCTCGACGGGACGGCCAAGGCGGCATCGCTCGACAAGGATGTACTGCTGGAAAAGCTGGCGCGGCAGATCCCGCTGAAATTCGTGGGTGAGCCCAATGATATCGCCAACGCGGTGCTCTATCTCGCAAGTGACGAGAGCCGTTTCATGACGGGCGCCGAGCTCAAGCTGGATGGCGGTATCTCGGCCATGTAAAAAAGAGGGGCCCCAAAAGGCCCCTCCCGGTTGTTCCAATCAGGTGCAGCGGCCCGAAAACCGGGATCCGCTTTTCGTCGCTGCACTCAATCCGCGATCAGCGCGATCGCCAGGTAGATCAGGATGAAGCTGCCGAAGCCGAGCAGCGCGCCGGCAACGAAGCCGATCCGCACCAGCATGGTGTCGATCCCGAAGTAGTCAGCAATCCCGGCGCAGACGCCGAAGACCTTGGCGTTGCTCTTGTCGAGGCGGAAGTTCGCGCGGGGCGGCTTGCCGCCGGAATTGCCCGTGATGTTGTTCATGTCGGTCAGTCTCCGTGAGAAAGTGTTGCCGGCTCAGGCGATCATGCCGGGGCTAGCAGGAACGATAGCATAGGCGAAGCTGGCGACAGTCAGAACGACAGCGAAGGCAGCGGAAGCGAGGCGGGCGAGATTTTCAGAGCCGAACATGGTCTTGGGTCCTTTGAGTCGAGAGGTTGGTGAGGCGAGGATCAGGCGATCAAGGTCGGGCTGGCCGGAACGATGGCGTAGGCGAAGAACGCGGCCGACATGACGATCGAGAAAGCGGCGGCGAACAGGCGGTTCGAGGTTTCGGTGGCGAACATGTGAAGTCTCCTTTTGGTGTTTTCAGTGTTTTCCGGGACCATCCCGGGGATGCAAACAACACTGCATGGGGCGTGCCAAACTCGAAAAATGGCGGAATTCTGCGGTTTCGATGCTTTCACCCCGCAAACAGTCCGTTCAGCCAAGCGAAAGATTGGGAAAATCTACCAAGGGTTAGGATTGCCGATTTCGGGAGCGCTGCTCTGGCCAAATCTGGCCCCTGTGCTAACCGCGAGTGCGCCATGGGCCTCAGCCGGATCACCCTCGAAAACTTCCGCAATCACGCCGCGACGACGCTTGGCGAGACGGCGCATTTCAACCTGCTCGTGGGTGAGAACGGGGCGGGGAAAACGAACCTGCTGGAGGCGCTATCGCTGCTCGGGCCAGGGCGCGGGCTGCGGCGTGCGAACCTCGGCGATCTGGCGCGGCGGGCGGTACCGGGCGATCCTCCCCTGCCCTTTGCCATCGGAGCGAGCCTGACCGAGGCTGGCACAGTGTCGGCGCGGATCGGCACCTATACGGAAGAGGGCCAACCCGGGCGGCGGCTGGTGCGGGTCAACAGCGCGCCCGCCAGCGCGGCGAGCCTCGCCGAATGGCTGGCGATGAGCTGGCTCACCCCGGCAATGGACGGTCTGTTCACCGACAGCGCGGGCGCGCGGCGGCGGTTCATGGACCGCATGGCACTGGCCATCGCGCCCGATCATGCGCGGCGGGTCAACGCGCTCGAAACGGCCCTGCGGGAACGCGGCAAGCTCTTAGAGACGGGCGGCGATCCGCGCTGGCTGGACGCGATCGAGGCACAGGCGGCGGATCATGGCGCAGCGGTCGCGCGCACCCGGGCCGACCTTGTCTTGCGACTGGCGGACGAGCTTTCCGCCCTACCCCCTGAGCCCTTCGCCCGGCCCGCCCTCACCTACCTCCCCGGCGGCCCGCTGGACGAGACCGCCCTGCGCGCTGAACTCGCCCGTGCCCGCCCACGCGACCGGGCGGCCGGGCGCGCGCTCACAGGGCCGCAGCGCGATGAGTTGCAGGTGAAAATGGCCTCGACCGGTCAACCCGCCGCCGCCTGTTCGACCGGCGAGCAGAAAGCGATGCTGATCGCCATTACGCTGGCCCACGGCATCCTCGCCGCCGCCGGCCGCCCCAGTGTGCTGCTGCTCGACGAAGTTGCCGCGCATCTCGATCCGGTGCGCCGGACCGAACTGTTCCGACGGCTGAGAGAAGGCAAGGCGCAGGTCTGGATGACCGGCACCGAACTCGCCCCCTTCGATGCGATCCGCGGCGAGGCGGCGGTGTGGCGGGTGTCCGGCGGGCATGTGGAGCGGATATAAGTACTTCTCGTCATTGCGAGCCGCAGGCGAAGCAATCCATGGCCCGGCCTTCCCGCCGCGAGTAGAGTTGGGTCATGGATTGCCGCGTCGCCTTCGGCTCCTCGCAATGACGAAGATTACTTTCCCGCCGCTGGCAACGCGCCTTCCACCTCGTCGAGCGTCGAGGCCACCAGCCGCTCGATCCCGTCAGCTGTCGGGTGGATCTTATCGGCCTGAAACAGCGCAGGCTCACGGTAGATATCCTCAAGCCAGAATGGGATCAGCGCCGCGCCATATTCCTTGGCGAGATCACGGTAGATCGCATCGAACTGCGCCTGAAACTCCGGCCCGTAATTCGGCGGCGCACGCATGCCCATGATCAGCACCGGCACCTTCTGGTCGCGCAGGATCGTCAGCATCTTGGCGAGGTTCGCCTTGGTCTCTTCCGGCGAGAGTCCGCGCAGCAGGTCATTCCCGCCAAGCTCCAGAATGAACAGCGCGGGCGGCACATCCTGCGCGGCCAGCGTGAACTCCAGCCGCTGCAAACCCGCCGCCGAGGTGTCGCCTGAGACCCCCGCATTGATCACATCGGCGTTCATCCCCTTGGCCCGCAGCGCGTTCTCCAGCTTTTCGGGATAGGAATCGCGCGGATCGAGATTGTAGCCGGCAAACAGGCTGTCACCGAAGGCGATGATTTTTCGCTCTGGCCCCATCACCGGGATCGCCGGGAGTGCGGGCTGACCGTCTTCAGCGATCTCGGCCGCAGGCGCGGCATCCTCGGCCGCGTCCCCGCAAGCCGCCAGCGTCAGTAATGCGGCACCAACGACGCCAATATTCGACCAACCGCGCTTGTGCATCCGCACACCATCCTTAGCTGTAGCTTGTTGCTATCCCCCACCTATGCCATCGGAACCGTGTGACAAGTCCCTCTCTCGCAATCAGCGCCCGCAATCTTACCCTCACCCTCGGCAGCAATGCTGCGCCGGTCACGATCCTGCGAGGTATCGACCTCGACATTGAGCAGGGCCAGGTCGTGGCGCTGCTCGGCCCATCAGGCTCAGGCAAGAGCTCGCTGATGGCGGTGCTGTCCGGGCTTGAACGCGCGAGCGGCGGGGCATTGACTGTGGCGGGTTCGGATTTCACCAATCTGACCGAGGACGGCCTTGCCGCCGCGCGCCGGGGCCGGATCGGGATTGTTCTGCAAGCCTTCCACCTGCTGCCGACCATGACCGCGGCCGAGAACGTCGCCACCCCGATGGAACTCGCCGCCATGCCCGACGCCAGCCCCCGCGCGCTGGCGGAGCTGGAGGCGGTCGGGCTCGGCCACCGCACCGGCCACTACCCCACCCAGCTTTCCGGCGGCGAGCAACAGCGCGTCGCCATCGCCCGCGCCACCGCGCCCCGCCCCGACTTGATCTTCGCTGATGAACCCACCGGCAACCTCGATGCGGCGACGGGCGAGGAGATCATCAACCTCCTGTTCGCCCGCCGCGCGGAAACTGGCGCCACCCTGCTTATCATCACCCACGATGCCAGCCTTGCTGCGCGCTGCGAGCGGGTGCTGACCATGGCGGACGGCGTGATCGTCTCGGACACGGCAGGCAGCAAGGCATGAGCCTACCCATCGGCACGGCGTGGCGCATCGCCCGCCGCGATCTCAACGCGCGCTTCCGGGGCCTCAGGCTGCTGCTGGTGTGCATCTTCCTCGGTACCGCAGCGCTGGCCGCTATCGGCACGCTGACCAACGCGATCGAGCGCGAGCTGGAGTCTTCCGGCCAGGAGTTGCTCGGCGGCGATCTGGAAGTCGAAGTCTGGCAGCGCGATCTGCGCCCCGATGAACGCACGGCGCTGAGTGAATATGGCACCATCTCCAGCGGCTACCGGATGCAGGCGATGGCCAGCACGCCCGATGCGGCGGCTCCGATTGAGCTGAAGGCGGTGGACGCCAAGTGGCCGATGTTCGGCACGCTGACGCTGACCGATGGCCGCACCGTCGGCGCACCCAGCGGCACGGACGCATGGATAGCGCAGACCGCGCTCGAACGGCTCGGGATCGCAGTCGGCGACAGTTTCAAGGTCGGCACTGTCAGCTTGCGCGCAGCAGGCATCATCAAGGACGAGCCGGACCGCCTGTCCGAAGGCTTCCAGCTCGGCCCGACGATCATTGTGGCGCAGGATGTGCCCGCCAAGGCCGGGTTGCTGCAACCCGGCTCGCTCTACCAGAGCAAGCATCGCATCGCCTTTGCCAATGCCGCGCAGGGTCCGGATGCGGTCGAAGAGGCGCTGACCAAGCGCTTCCCGACCGCCGGGTTCGACATCCGCACCCGTGACCGCGCCTCACCCGGCGCGGATCGTTTCGTGCGGCAGATGAGCGATTTCCTGACGCTGGTGGGCCTTGCCGCGCTGGTGATTGCGGGCATCGGGATTGCGGGCGGCGTCTCGTCCTATCTCGATCAGCGCCGCACCAGCATCGCGACGCTGAAGGTGCTGGGGGCGACCTCGGGCGATATCGTGCGCATCTATGCGATGCAGATCGGCGTGGCGGCGTTAGCGGGGAGTATCGCGGGACTCGCGGCGGGCGTGCTGGTCACGCCGCTGCTGGCGGGCGCCTTGCAAGGGCTGCTGCCGGTCGAAAGCGGTTTCATCATCGCGCCGGGCGCACTGGCGCTGGCCGCGAGTTACGGGTTGCTGGTGGCTTTTGCCTTTGCCGCCGCGCCGCTGCTGCGGGCGCGGACCTTCCCGGCGATGGCACTAATGCGGTCGGGGATCGTGCCTCTGTCGCGGGACAAGCGCGCGCTCTTGTCGACTGCGCTGGGCCTTGCCGCGATCTGCGCGCTGGCGCTGCTCACCACCGATCAGCCAATGCTGTCGGGCGGGTTCCTGCTTGGCGCTGGCGGCGCGCTGGTGCTGCTGGCGGGGCTTGGCTGGGGTATCCAGACCCTCGCCCGCCGCCTGCCGCGTCCGGCCAATCCTCTGCTGCGCAGCGCGCTCGCCAATATCCACCGCCCCGGTGCGCCGACGGGGGCGCTGGTGACGGCACTGGGCTTTGGCCTTGCCGCCTTCGTGCTCCTCGCCGGCGTGCAGAGTGCGATTGACGGCAATATCCAGCAGCGCGTGCCGCAGGCGGCGCCGGATTACTTTGTGCTCGATGTGCCGCCCGCCAAGGAGCCGCGCTTCTTCGAACTGATCCAGCAGGACTTCCCCAAGGCCGCGATCCGCACCGTGCCGACGATGCGCGGCGCAGTGCTGGCCTATGGGCCTAAGGCGAAGATGATCCGTGTGGCCGACCTCAAGGAAATCCCCGAGGGCGCCTGGGCGCTGCGGGGCGAGCGCGGGCTGACCTATGCCGACACCCTGCCCGAAGGCAACCGCGTGATCGATGGCCAATGGTGGAGCCCGTTCCACAAGGGTGAGCCGCTGGTCTCGGTCGATGCCGATTTCGCCAGGGCCGTCGACCTCAAGGTCGGCGATTACCTCACCATCGGCATCCTCGGCGTGGAGCGCACCGCGCGGGTCGCCAATATCCGCGAGATTGACTGGGAGAGCATGGGCTTCAACTTCGCGCTGGTGTTCAGCCGCAATGCGATTTCGGACGCGCCGCATAACCTTTCGGCGACGATCGACTTGCCCGAAGGCGCGGATACCGCCGCGCGCGGCAAGCTGCTGCGGGCGCTGGTGAAGGAGATGCCGTCAAGCTCGGTCATCGAGGTCGGCGGCATTCTGGTCGAGGCGCGCAAGTTGCTCGAACAGGTGAGCCTTGCCACGCTGGCGGCGGCGGCGGTCACGGTGCTGGCCGGTCTCGCCGTGCTGATGGGCGCGATTGCGGCGGCGCGGGCGGCGCGCACTTATGACACGGTGATGCTGCGCGTGCTGGGCGCGAGCCGGCGGCAGATCCTGCTGTTGCAGCTGGCCGAATATGGCCTGCTTGCCGGGGTGCTGGCGCTGGTGGCGCTGGGGCTTGGCGGCGGGCTGGCGTGGGTGGTCATCACCCAACTGTTCGAATTCGACTGGCTGCCCGATTGGGGCGAAGTGCTCGGCGTGCTCGGCCTCGGCGTGGCGCTGGTGCTCGGCTTCGCGCTGGCGGGATCCCTTCCGCTCTTGCGGGCCAAACCGGCGCAGGCCCTTAGGGAATTGTAGGCGCGGGAGCTTTAGGCGAACACCTCTTCCAGCCGGTCCGATCCACCGCCCGTCACTTCGGAATGGAGTGATGCGGTGAAGGCCGAGGCGAACAGGGTGTAGGCAATCAGCACCGGGATGATCAGCAGCCCGCCGATGATCGCCAGCACAGTCCCCGCACCGGAGCCGCCCTCGGCCGCGTCGGTCGCGGCAAACAGCAGCGCCACCGGCAGGCCCAACGCCACCAGCGACACCACGACAAAGGCGATCAACGCGAGCAGGATCGCAAGCGCCTTGCCCCGCGTCACTGACCAGCTGCGCCGCAGTGCGGTGATCGGGTTGAACACCTGATCGACCGCGACCACCGGGATCAGCACGGCAAACCGGCACGCTAGATAGATGATCACGGGCAGGGATAAGAGCGGCAGGATCGCAGCAAGCGCTCCTCCGCCTGAGCCGCCCACCGCGTCCGACACGCCAAGCATCACCATAACCCCCAGCGCGAGCCCGAAATATCCCAGCAGCATCAGCACCGCGAGCGCGAAGAACGGCAGCGCGCTCCGGAAGCCGCGCACCATTGCCCCGCCGAACGATGGCTCCTCAAGCGGCGAGGCAATCGTCACCATCGCCGCCTGCTGGGCGAGCAGGATTACGATATATCCGGCGTAGAACACCACGATCGCGGCGATCATCCCGATGCCGAGGCCGGTTAACGCAGCCGGATCATCCAAGCCCGCCGCAAAGCCTGCCGCCCCGGCGAGCCCCAACACCATCACGCCGACAAGCAGCGCGATGGCGGCGGCGAACTGGATCACCAGAAACACCAGCCACATCCCCAACAGCAGCCAGAAGCGCTGCCGGAACATGGCAAAGCTGATCGAAAAAACGCGGCCGATATCCATGATGCAAAGCCCCCTAGCGGGCTTGCCTGCGCCGCAGGGGCAAACTGCAACGCTCAAGCGCTTGGAGCAAGGGCCAAAATCGACCCCGCTCCATCACGCCATGGATCACTCGAACACGTTCTCGCCATAGGGATCCTTCGGGTCGGGCCCGAAGCGGTTGTGTCCACGCGTGCCTTCGAGGCACATGAAGATAAGCAGGATGAGTCCGCCGATATAGGGAATGAAGCCCAGCAGCACGAGCCAGCCCGACTTGTCCTGATCGTGGAAGCGCCGGACCTGCACGGCAAGGCCGGGGATGAGGAACACAAGGAAGTAAAGCCCGAGCACAGCAATCAGAAAGAACCCGCCTCCCGAGGCGTCCCCGTCCAGCGCCATCGCGATCAGGACCAGCGGCACCAGCAGCAGCATCTGGAACAGCACGAACATCCAATATTCCTTGCGCCGCGATCGGCCCGAAAAATCGGCATACCGCTTGAGCGGCATAAGCATCCATTCCATCTGTGATCCCCTGTTGCTTGTGAAGCCCTTGCAAAGCATCACATTTGGCTTCGGCATGCAAACGAAAAGGGCCCCGCACCAGAGGTGCGAGGCCCATATTCACGCCGATGGCGTTTCGCTTAGAAGCGGAAGCGCACCAGGCCGCCGTAGGTGCGCGGCTGGCTCGGGTAACCCGAGACCGTGCCGGCCTGCGCCACGCCGTCGAACACCGTGATGATGTACTGATCGTCGAGCAGGTTGCGCGCCCATGCGCCGATTTCCAGCCCGTTTTCGAGCTTGAAGGTCATCGAGGCGTTCACGAGGTTCGTTTCACGCTGGAAGATCCGCGTGTTACCCAACGAAGCGTTGAAGGTCGGCAGGCCGTTGTTGATCGCGACGTTGCTTTCGTGGGCGTAGTCGAGACGGGTGACCAGCGCATTGCCGCTGTTGCCAAACTCGAGCGTGTAGGTCGCCGAGGTGGCAAGGCTCCACGCCGGGATACCACCCGGACGCTGACCGGTAAGATTGCCGACCGGGCTTTCATCGAAGCTGTTGAACTTCGGATCAAGGTGGGTCGCCGCGAAGGTGAACACCAGACCGTCGGTCGGGTTGATCGTGGCATCGACTTCAAAGCCGCGAACCGATTGTTCACCCGCATTGTTCAGCTGGAAGCCGGTGCCGGTGAACAGGAAGCTCTGGAAGCCCTTGATGGTCTGGTCGAACAGCGCGAGGTTGAAGCCGAAGCCGTCCCACTGCGCCTTCATGCCGATTTCGTAGACTTCCGCCTTTTCCGGACCGGCAAAGCGCGAGCCAGTGCCGAGGTTGGCAACGCCCAGCCCGCCATTGGTGATCGGCGAAGCCGGAGCGGCAAAGCTCGAGCGGCCCGGACCGGGGATGTAGTCCCCAAACGCCGGACGGCTATCACGCGACAGGTTGATCGAGCTCGCCTTGAAGCCGGTGGCGTAGCTGGCGTAGATGTTGACCTCGTTCGAGACCTCATAGGCAGCACGCAGCAGGTAGGTGAACTGGTCGTCCTGCGTACGGCCGGGCTCGACCGCGTTGGGCAGGTTGAGGAACGGCGGCTGGAACTGGAACGGCGTCAGGCCGAGCAGCGGGTTGGCTGCAGGGTTTGTGGCCGCAGCAAGCAGCTGCTGCTGAACCGCACCGGGCAGAGCCTGGAACTGTGCGCGAGTGAAGACGTCGGGCAGGTTCGGGTTCTGCAACGTCGCACCCGTGATGAACGCATCGACGAGGTTGATGTTGGCCAGTTCGTCGAACGATTGCTGGGCGAGCGCGAAGTCCTTCTTGTCGTCGGTGTAGTTGAAGCCCGCGGTGAAGACGAGGCCGTCAACCGGCTCGAAATCGACGGTGCCGAACACCGACCACGACTTGTTGTCCATCGAAAACTGCTCGGCGGTCAGCGGACCGGGCGAGAAGATCGAGTTCTGCGGGAGGCCAAGGCCGGCTTCAACGCCGTTGAAGACCAGCGGGTTGCCAGCCAGCAGGCTGAAGAACGCGCGGGTATCGGCGCCCGTGGTCAGGCGGCTATCCTGCGAGATCGATTCGTCGAAGTAGAACCCGCCGAGCAGGAAGTTGATCGGGCCATCGAAGTCCGATGCGATCCGCAGTTCCTGAGTGAAGGTATCGACCTTCTGGTCGCGCGTTTCGCTGACCACGTCGGCGCTGGTGAAGTCAACGTCCTGGTCAAGGAAGTTCTTCAATTCGCGGTAGGCGGTGATCGAGGTGACGGTCAGGTTGCCGACGTTCCAGTCAGCCTGGATCGAGCCGCCGTAGTTGTCGACGGTGTTGCGCGGAACCTGGCTGAGGAAGGTGTTGTAGCTGAAGAAGTTGGTGTCGAGCGCACCGCCCACAGCAAACACCGCAGGCGCGCTGGGGCCGGCCACGAGGGTCGAGACCTGGCAGCACACTTCGTCGATCCGGCCGTAGTCACCGATGATGCGGACCTTGAAATCCGTGCTCGGCTCGATCAGCAGCTGGCCGCGGGCCGACCAGCGGTTGCGATCCGAAAGCTCCTCATCGAGGTTGACGATGCGGGCGTAGCCGTCACGCTTGTTGTAGCTGCCGTCGAGCGAGAAGGCGATGTTGTCGGTGATCGGGCCGGTCACTTCGCCGCGCACCACGATCGCGTTATAGTTGCCATAGCTGGCTTCGACGACGCCGCCGAATTCGTACTCGGGCTCCTTGGTGACGACCGAGATCACACCGGCCGACGCGTTCTTGCCGAACAGCGTCGATTGCGGGCCGTTCAGCACTTCGATGCGGCTGACCATGTTAAGGTCGGACAGAGCGGCGGCCGAACGCGAACGGAACACGCCGTCGATGAAGACGCCGACCGAAGGCTCGATCCCGAAGTTGTTATCGCCATTGCCGAAGCCGCGGATGATGAAGGTGGTAGCCGAAGCGCTCTGGAGCTGGCTGACGCGCAGCGAAGGCGTGACGGTTTGCAGATCGAGCACGTCGCGGATCTGCGCGTTCTCGAGCGTTTCGCCGCTGGTCACCGACACCGAGATCGGGGTTTCCTGCAGAGTCTGTTCGCGCTTGGACGCGGTAACGATGATGACGTTGCTGCTCTCAGGCGCTTCGACTTCAGGGTCCTGCTCCTGAGCGAATGCCGTGCCCGGCATGGCCAAGGCAAAAGTGGCAGCGCCTGCAAGCAGGGTGAATCGATATGCGCCGGCAATGCCGGTGATGGTCGAACGCATGGAAGCTCCTCTCCAAAATATCCCGCGACCCCGGCGCCCCTGAAGGCACGCACGTAATTCGTGCGCTCTCTCCCGTGATCGTGCAGCAGCGCTGATAAGCCAGTGTTGCGTCAGCGACAAGCGGCCCCCCCGCGCTTTCCTCTGCCAATCCGGGTTATTGTTGCGCCAGAGTCACACTGGAATCGGGTGCAAAGCCACCCCAAATGCGCCCCACGCTTGCCCCGAGCGCATCCTTGCGCTACGCGCCGCGGCGATGTTGCAACGCAGCACATGGATGCATCGGCGACGCTTGCCGTAGCGTCCGGGGCTGTCGCTAACCCGCCATAAACACTGCCTAACGCAGCGCCCCCGATCAGCGTTGCCCGTTTACCCTGCCCCGGATGCCTCGCATCCGGCTTTCACCGGAAGTTTTTTGCGCATGTCGTCCGCCCTTAGAAATATCGCGATTATCGCCCACGTTGACCACGGCAAGACCACCCTGGTTGACCAGTTGTTCCGCCAGTCGGGCACCTTCCGCGAGAACCAGCGCGTTGAAGAACGCGCCATGGATTCGGGCGATCTCGAAAAGGAACGCGGGATCACCATTCTAGCCAAGTGCACCAGTGTCGAATGGCACGGCGCCAACGGCGACACCACCCGCATCAACATCGTCGACACCCCCGGCCACGCCGACTTCGGCGCCGAGGTGGAGCGGATCCTCTCGATGGTCGACGGCGTGATCCTGCTGGTCGACAGCGCGGAAGGCGCGATGCCGCAGACCAAGTTCGTGACCGGCAAGGCGCTGGCGCTGGGCCTGCGTCCGATCGTCGTCGTCAACAAGATCGACCGTCCCGATGGCCGCCCGCAGGAAGTGCTCGACGAAGTGTTCGACCTGTTCGTCAGCCTGGACGCCGAAGACGAGCAGCTTGAATTCCCGGTGCTCTACGCTTCGGGCCGCGATGGCTATGCCAGCGAAGATCAGGACCGCCGCGAAGGCAGCCTTGCTCCGCTGTTCGAGAAGATCATCGAGCACGTCCCGTCGCCCGGCCTCGATCCCAATGCCAAGTTCAGCTTCCTTGCTACGTTGCTGGACCGCGACAACTTCATGGGCCGCGTCATCACTGGCCGCGTCCAGTCGGGCACGATCCGCGTCAATGACCCGATCCACGCCATCGACATGGACGGCAAGGTCGTCGAAGTCGGCCGCGCCACCAAGCTGATGAGCTTTGACGGGCTGGAGCGCGTGCCGGTGGAATCCGCGCAGGCGGGTGACATCATCGCGCTCGCCGGTCTGGAAAAGGCGACCGTTGCCAACACGATCTGCGATCCGTCGGTGAGCGAGCCGATTGCCGCCCAGCCGATCGATCCGCCGACGCTGGCGATGCGCTTCTCGGTCAACGATTCCCCCCTCGCCGGGCGCGAGGGTAGTAAGGTCACCACCCGCATCATCCGTGACCGCCTGCTGCGCGAAGCCGAGACCAACGTCGCCATCCGCGTCACCGAAAGCGAAGACAAGGACGCCTACGAAGTCGCCGGGCGCGGCGAATTGCAGCTGGGCGTGCTGATCGAAACGATGCGCCGCGAAGGCTTCGAACTCGGCATCAGCCGCCCGCGCGTGCTGTTCCGCGAAGAAGGCGGCAAGCGCATGGAGCCTTACGAAACCGTCGTGATCGACGTGGATGACGAACACTCCGGCACGGTTGTCGAGAAGATGCAGCGCCGCAAGGCCGATCTGACCGAAATGCGCCCCTCGGGCCTCGGCAAGACCCGCATCACCTTCTCCGCTCCTTCGCGCGGGCTGATCGGCTACCACGGCGAATTCCTGTCCGACACGCGCGGCACCGGGATCATGAACCGCCTGTTCGAGAAGTACGACGTCTACAAGGGCCCGATCGAAGGCCGCATCAACGGCGTGCTGATCTCCAACGGCGATGGCGAGGCCAATGCCTATGCGCTCAACATGCTGGAAGAACGCGGCGAATTGTTCGTTGGTCCGCAGATGAAGGTCTATCAGGGCATGATCATCGGCGAGAATGCCAAGCCGGACGATCTCGAAGTCAACCCGATGAAGGCCAAGCAGCTGTCGAACGTCCGTTCGAGCGGCAAGGATGACGCGATCCGCCTCACCCCGCCGCGCCGGATGACGCTGGAACAGTCGATCGCCTATATCGACGACGATGAAATGGTCGAAGTGACCCCGCAATCGATCCGCCTGCGTAAGGCCGAGCTTGACCCGAACGAGCGCAAGAAGATGCGCCGCAAAAAGGAAAGCTGAGGCCCGCAGGCTTTAGCCCCCATCCCCAAACGCAAATAACCCCGCGCGAGGATGGCCTCGCGCGGGGTCATTTTTTCAGCCGGAGCCGAAGCGGCGGACTAGAACCGCAAGTTCACCGTCGCGCGCAGCGCGTGGTAATCGAACTTGTCGTTCGACAAACGCATATCGGTACCGCCCGATTCCAGCAGGAACGGGTTGGTCGCAGGCGCGGTGCCCGGGCCAACAGCAACGACATAATCGTCATCGTTGAAGCGCGAGTAGAGATACTCGATCCCCAAACCGAGGTTGCGCGTCAGCATCACTTCGGCGCCACCGCCGGCCTGCCAGCCAAACTGCCAGTCACGCTCGTTGTCGGGCGTGAAGGAATTGGCGCCATTGCTGGTGCTGAACGAATGGTCGATGCGCGCATAACCCGCGCCGCCGGTGGCATAGAACAGGCCGCGCCCTTCGCCCGGCGAGATGCCGACACGCGCACGGGCGGTGACGGCCCAATCCATCTCGCGCCCGAAGGTGTAGGATGCCGGGGTGGTGCTGAAGCCGGTGGTGAATTCCTCCACGCCCGGACGCGCGCCTTCGACCAGAACGCCTGCGACAAACGGACCGTCACCGAGGTGGCGATCATAGCCGAGGCGAACCGCATAACCTTCGTTCTGGCGATTGCCGCGGCAGCCCGCAGCAGCCGCGCTCACCGGCGTGCCGGCGCAGAAGCCGGGCGAGAAGGCGTTGGCACCCGCCGCGGTATTGACGTTGTCGTTGAAGGCACCGTCCTGATCGGTATCGAACACGATCGTATCGCTGCGACCATCTTCAACAGATTCAAGACCAATTGATCCGGAAATGTATGGGCCGTTAAAGTAGCGTTCATCTTCCTGCGCGAAGGCAGTCGATGAAAGCATTAGTGCAGTTATGCCAACTGCCGGGGTGAAGTAACGTAGCGACATTATTTAAGACTCCGGATTCGGAAATGAGCTTTTTGCAATATCTTTCGATTGCCGATGCTCCCTGTCGCAATCCCGATATTATTTCTAACTCATGAGTTAGTTTTCGGACGATCCGACTGCCAGTCACCTCATTTCGGCTGAGAAGCGTGCGTGAATTGCGATGAAATGGGCCGCCGGTGCTCAGCGCTACTTATAGACTGTCTGCGAGGGGGAAACTTGGCCGGATGGGTGGCCATTGGCGGCGGTGCTTGTTAGGCCTGCGCGCCATGAACGCATTCACTCTTGGCTCGCTCGCTGTCTATTTTGTCCTCATGCTCGGCATCGGGGTTTATGCCTGGCGGAAGACGGCCAAAGACAGTTCGGGCTATCTGCTCGCCGGGCGCAGCCTCACGCCCTCGGTCGCCGCCTTGAGCGCGGGGGCGTCCGATATGTCGGGCTGGCTGCTGCTCGGCCTGCCGGGCGCGCTGTTTGCAAGCGGGCTGGTGGAGGCGTGGATCGCCATCGGGCTCACAGTCGGCGCGGCGCTCAACTGGATCATTGTTGCTCCCCGCCTGCGCGAGCAGACCGAACGGCTGGGCGACGCGCTCACCATCCCGCAATTCCTCGCCAATCGCTTCCCTGAAAGCGGGACGCTGCTACGGGTCATCTCGGCGGTGATCATCGTCGGCTTCTTCACCGTCTATACGGCGAGCGGGATGGTCGGCGGAGGCAAGCTGTTCGCGACCGCATTTGCCGGGGTGCTGCCGGATACAGGCCTCAGCGATTACATGCTTGGCATCATCATCACCGCCGGGATCGTGCTGGTCTACACCATGATCGGTGGTTTCCTTGCCGTCAGCCTGACCGATTTCGTGCAAGGCATGATCATGATGGTGGCGCTGGTGGTGATGCCGCTGGTGGTCATGTTCGGCCCCGGTGGCAGCGCGGGCGGGAGCATTCTCGCCGTACCGCAGGAGGGGTTCCTGAGCTTGACCCAAGGCGCGACCGCCATCGGCATCATCAGCGCGGTCACATGGGGTCTGGGCTATTTCGGCCAGCCGCATATCATCGTCCGCTTCATGGCGATTGACCGGGTGGAGAACGTCGGCCGCGCCGGGGTGATCGGGATGAGCTGGATGGTGATCTCGCTGGTGGGCGCGGTTGCCGTGGGCCTCGCCGGGCGCGCCTATGCCGAGCGCAACGGGCTGGTGGTAGAGGATCCCGAGACGATCTTCATCATCCTTGCCAACCTGCTGTTCCACCCAGCGGTGACCGGCTTCCTCTATGCCGCGCTGCTGGCCGCGATCATGAGCACGATTTCATCGCAGCTACTGGTCTCCTCCTCCTCACTGACCGAGGATTTCTACCGGCTGTTCCTGCGCCGCAATGCTTCCGAGGCCGAGGCGGTGAACATCGGGCGGCTGAGCGTTGCACTGGTGGCAGCGGCAGGAATTGTGATTGCCGCCGATCCGGAGAGCGAAGTGCTCGGCCTTGTCTCCAACGCATGGGCGGGCTTTGGCGCGGCGTTCGGCCCGCTGATCTTGCTGGCGCTGACCTGGAACCGCATGACCGGTGCGGGCGCAGTTGCCGGGTTGGTGACGGGCGCAGGCGTGGTCGCGGCATGGATCGCACTGGGCTGGAACAAGGCATTTCTGGGCGGCCCCGGCCTCTACGAAATCGTCCCCGGCTTTGCCGCGTCGCTGCTGGCGATCGTGCTGGTCAGCGGGATGACGGGCACCGGGCGCGAAGGAGCGAAGGCATGAGCGAAATGTCTCCCCGTGTCACCGGGCTCGGCGGGGTATTCTACGTGGTGCGCGACCCTGAAGCCACGCGCACATGGTATCGCGAGATGCTGGGGATCGACGGTCCCTACGGCCCGCAACTCGCTTGGGCGGGCGAGCCACGCGCGAACCCCTATTCGCTCATCAGCCACTTCACTGACGACGCCTATATCAAGCCCGGCACCGGCGGCTTCATGATCAACCTGCGGGTCGACGATCTGGACGGCTTTGTCGCTATACTCCGCACCAAGGGAGCAGACATCCTCGGCGAGGCGGATGAAGGCTATGGCAAGTTTGCCTGGCTGCTCGATCCCGACGGCGTGAAGATCGAATTGTGGGAACAGGTCGAAGACACCTTGCCCTGACGCAGGCGGCGGCCTGCGTCAAAGCCCATAGCCCGCTGCCAATCATCGCTTATCCGAGCCCGTTTCCGGCCTGTTAACCATTCCTGCGGAATAATCCTTAGTCATGAGGGCCAAAGGCAAGATTCGCGGATGGACGCTGGCAGCAGCCGCACTCGCACTCGCAGGATGCGGTTCGCTGATTCCCGGCGGTGGCAGCGGTGCTGCACCGGGCAACGCCAGCCAAAGCGCGCGCGCACCGGCCCGTCCCGCAGTTCCGGTGGCGTCGGCCCCGCAAAGCTATGCTCCGCGCGCTGAGGATGCGAGCTGCCTCGCCGATCTCGGCGCGAGTGGGGCGCGGTTTGATCCCCTGCCCGATACCTATGCCGCACCGGGCTGCAACAAGCTCGGCACCGTGCAGCTGATGGCGCTGGCGGGCGACCGTGCGCCGCTCACGCTCAGCAACATGGGGCCGGTGCGGTGCAGCGTCGCCAAGGCATTCGGCGACTGGGCCCGCTTCGGCGTGGACCGTGCCGCGCGCCAGTTGCTCGGCAGTCCGGTGGCGAAGATCGAAACGATGGGCAGCTACGCCTGCCGCAATGTCGCCGGGAGCGAGCGTCGCTCAGCCCATGCCCGCGCCGAGGCGATCGACGTCTCGGCCTTTGTGCTGGCGGACGGGCGGCGGATCGTGCTGAAGCGCGATTGGGACGGCGGCGATGCGGCCACGCGCGAGTTCCTGCGGATCGTGCACAAGAGCGCGTGCAAGCGTTTCGGCACAGTGCTCGGCCCCGAATACAACGCCGCGCACGAAGATCACTTCCACCTTGAAGGCGCCGGCGCGAAGTTCTGCCGCTGATGCACAAAGGTCTGGCGGCCCGGGCCTGCTGAACGATCAGCGCCGAGACCGCTTGGGGGGCGGCCACCTGCCTTAGCCCTAGGCCCGCAGCTTCACTTCCAGCTTCGCCTCCAGTTTCAACCGCACCGCTTCAGCCGCATGGCGTGCGCCGAGTTTGGTCATCATGTTCGCGCGGTGGATTTCGACCGTGCGCGGGCTGATGTCGAGTTCGCGGGCAATGACCTTGTTGCTGCTGCCCTCCGCCAGCCAATCGAGCACTTCGCGTTCCCGTGCCGAGAGGGTCGAAATCCGGTCGCGCGCTTCGATCATGCGGCGGCGGGCGACGCCGAACTGTTCCGCCTCCTTCTCGATCCGCATCAGACAGCGGGTGAAGCGTTCGGGTTCGAGCGGCAGGGCGAGGTAATCCAGCGCGCCGGCCTTGATCGCTTCGACGATCCGGCCGGGACGCGGCTGCGCATCGACCGCGATCAGCGGCAGCCAGATGCCGAGCCGCCCCAGCCGGTCGAGGATGGTGCCCACCCCGGCTTCTTCAGCGGTATCGCGGGCGATAATGATCCCGACACGCGGCGGGTGCACGGCGAGTTCGGAGAGATCCCCATACACCTCGCAATGGTGCCCCAGCGCAAAGCCCACCCGAGCCAGTTCTGCGCGTTGGCGGCTGCAAGAATCGATGAAGTGGAGGGATGCTTTGCGCGTCATGCGATGCTGTCTGCACCAAGCCCTTGCGGGGCACACGCAGAAGCGCCGCCGATCCGGAGATTTACTCAAGATATCAGCATAAACTCCCTTGAATTATATATCTTATTTACATCCGCATCGGATCCATATCAGGCAAAAATCCTAAGCATCATTGCTGAAGCGATAGGATGGCAGCGAGTGGAAGGCCGATCGCAGAGCATTGCCCCACCCCGACGAAATCGTGTCGAAATATTCGTCCTCGGCCGTCACGCGGTGTTCGTGGCTGGCGACAAATCCGTCCTTTGCGATCACCAGCAGATCCAGCGGCAAGCCGACCGAAAGGTTCGCCTTGAGCGTCGAATCAAAGCTCACCATCAGCAGCTTGACCGCGTCTTCAAAGCTCATGCCCCTGTCATAGCCGCGGATCAGGATCGGGCGGCCATACTTGGTCTCGCCAATCTGGAAGAAGGGCGTGTCCCAACTGGCTTCGATGAAATTGCCCTCGGGATAGATCATGAACAGGCGCGGCTGCATCCCCGCGATCTGCCCGGCGACGATCATGGTCGCGGTAAAGCGCCCCTTGCCGCTGTCGCCGTTGACGGCCTGCGCGCTTTCGATGGTGGTCCGTAGTAACCGCCCGATCTCGGTCGCGACCTGGAACATGGTCGGCCCCTTGAGCAGGGCGTTGTCACGCTCGGACGGGGCCTTGGTGCGTTCCTCAAGCTGGCTGATCACCGCCTGCGTGGTCGCAAGATTGCCCGCCGTCATCACCGCGATCATGCGTTCGCCCGGCACGCTCCAGTGGAACAGCTTGCGGAAGGTCGAGATGTTGTCGACGCCCGAATTGGTGCGGGTGTCGCTCATCAGCACGAGGCCTTTCTCAAGCACCATGCCAACGCAATAGGTCATGCCGTCATCCTCCCCTGCCCCGGCCCTTTGGCCTGAGCCCTCTTGCTCCGCGCCCTAGCGCGTGGCACGCATCTGCGCAAAGCCTGTGCCCCGGCTTTTCGGTTATTGCGTGGACTGACCCTGGCTCTGGCTTTGGCCTTGCCCTTGGCTTTGGGATTGTCCGGCCGAAGGTTTCGCCTCAACCGCCACGCCCACGGTCAGCACTTCATCGGCAGCCCCGCCAAAGCTGATGCCGGTGACAGGTGCGGCATCGCGGTAGTCGCTCCCCGTCGCCACGCGGACATAGCGCGGATCGGGCGAGATCCCGTTCGACACATCGAAGCCGACCCAGCCCAGCCCTTCAACATGGGCTTCGGCCCAGGCGTGGGTGGCTTCCTGCTGGATACGGTCATCCATCATCAGGTAGCCGCTGACATAGCGGGCCGGAATGCCGTTCGCGCGGGCGGCGCCGATGAAGATATGCGCGTGGTCCTGACACACGCCAAAGCCGTGGATCACCGCTTCTTCAGCAGTGGTGCCGGAATGCGTGCGCCCCGCTTCGTAGGTGATTCGCCCCCGGATCAGATCGGACAGGGAATGAAGAAATTCGAGCGGCGCCTTGTCTGCTGGCCCTTGCACCTCGCGCAGCAAGCCGCGCAGCTTGGCGCCGGGACGCGTCAGCGGCGTTTGACGCAGGAAGCTCCACAAGGGCAGGTGGCCCGAATGGCGGCCGATCACGCCGGCATTGTCCTCGGTCTCGACCACGCCTTCGCAGGTCACTGTCACCTCCCGCGCGCCCGGGTCCAGCCCGATCAGCGTGACGTGATTGAAATGCTGATCGTCATATTGCAGCTCGGCATGGGCGTTGTCGAAGGTCATGCGCCAATCAATGATGCGCTGGCCCTGCGTTTCCTTGGGCGTCAGCCGCAGTCGCTGGAGCGCGTGAACCACCGGCTGCGTGAAGGCATAATGGGTGGTGTGCCGGATCGAGAGAGTGAGCTTGCTCATGCGTGGAACCGGTAATCCTCAGCGATGGCCTGGCTGATGCTGGCGTTGCGGGACAGGAAATCGACGAGGAATTCGTGCAGCCCCTGCTCGAAAATCTGATCGACGCACAGGTGACTGATCCGGGTGTCAGAATCCCGCATCAGGGCGACGGCACGCCCCTCGACCCCGTGCATCCGCGCCAGCGCGCCGAGACAATCGCGCAAGGCGTTGCGACAGAAGGCGAGGCTGCGCGGGAAGCGATCATCCAGCACCACGAATTCGACGATCCCGCGCGCTTCGATCTGTCCGGCGTTAAGCCAGCTATAGACCCGCGCCCCGGCCACTGATCGCAGCACCTGTTCCCACTGCCCGGTATCCAGACTGGACCCGACATAGGAGAGCGAGGGCAGGAGCAGGAAATACTTCATGTCGAGGATGCGCGCGGTCGAATCCGAACGTTCGATGAAGGTGCCCGCGCGGCTGAAGTGATAGCCTTCGTCTCGCAGCATCGATCCGTCGAAGGCCCCGTGAACCTGCGTGCCGGCGCGGCGGATCGCGGCCAGCACTTCGCCCACGCCTGCCTGCCCCACCGGGCGAGCCAGCAACGCATCGAGCTTCATCCAGTTTTCGTTGACCGCTTCCCAGACATCGGACGAAATATTGGTGCGGGCTGTCCGGGCGTTTGACCGGACAGCGCCGAACATCAGCCGGACATTGCCGGGGTTGGACGGCCCGCGCAGGACGAAGTTCCAGACCTGCATCCCGTCATAGCTTTCATGCAGCGCATCATAAGCCTTGCTCAGCCCCAGCGTCGCGATCACCGATCGCCACTCCGCTTCGGCCGTGGCCAGATCGCGGGTCAGCGCCATACGCAATGCGGCTTCGAGGAGGCGTGCGGTGTTCTCGGCCCGCTCAAGATAGCGGAACATCCAGAACAACCCATTGGCGGTGCGGCCTAGCATGATGCGTCCCCCACCATCAGTCCTTCAGCACCCAGGTGTCCTTGGTGCCCCCGCCTTGCGAGGAGTTCACCACCAGCGATCCCTTCTTGAGCGCCACCCGGGTCAGCCCGCCGGGCGTGATGTCGATCCCCTCGGGCGAGACCAGCACGAAGGGCCTGAGATCAAGGTGCCGCGGGGCGAGTCCCTTGGCGGTGTAGATCGGGCAGGTCGACAGCGCGAGCGTGGGCTGGGCGATGTAATTCTCCGGCCGTGCAACCAGCTTGGCGCGGAAAGCCTCGATCTCGCGCTTGGACGAGGTCGGCCCGATCAGCATCCCGTAGCCGCCCGATCCGTGCACTTCTTTGACAACCAGTTCGGCAAGGTTGTCGAGCACATAGCCAAGCGCGTCCTTATCTGCGCAGCGCCAAGTCTGGACGTTGGGCAGCAGGGGCTTTTCGCCGGTATAGAATTCAACGATTTCCGGCATGAAGCTGTAGATCGCCTTGTCATCGGCCACCCCGGTGCCGGGCGCATTGGCGATGGTGATCCCGCCCGCGCGGTAGACATCCATGATCCCCGGCACGCCGAGCGCGCTATCGGGGTTGAAGGTGAGCGGATCGAGATATTCGTCATCGACCCGGCGATAGAGCACGTCGATCGGTTGGTAGCCGCGGGTGGTGCGCATCTGCACCCGGCCGCCCACCACGCGCAGATCGCTGCCCTCAACCAGTTCCGCGCCCATCTGATCGGCGAGGAAGGCGTGCTCGAAATAGGCAGAATTGTAGATCCCCGGCGTCAGCACCGCGACCGTCGGCTTGCCACCAGTGAACGCGGGCGGGACGCAGGCGGCCAAGCTGCGGGCGAGGCGGCGCGGGTAGTTCGACACGCTCTCCACTGCCACGCGGCTGAACAGATCGGGGAACATCCCCATCATCGTCTCGCGGTTTTCGAGCATATAAGAGACGCCCGAAGGTGTGCGCGCATTGTCCTCCAGCACGAAGAATTCGTCCGGCCCGGTGCGAACGAGGTCGATCCCGACGATGTGGGTATAGATGCCGCCCGGCGGGGTGAAACCGACCATGTTGGCGAGCCAGGCGTCATTGGTGCGCAGCAAACGCTCCGGCAGACGCCCGGCGCGGACGATTTCCTGCCGGTGATAGAGATCATAGAGGAAGGAATTGAGCGCCCGCACCCGCTGTTCGATCCCGCGCGACAGCTTGCGCCATTCGCTCGCGGTAATGATCCGCGGCACCATGTCGAACGGGATCAGGCGCTCTTCCGCCGCATCCTCGCCATAGACATTGAAGGTGATGCCGGTGCGGCGAAAGCTATCATCCGCCTCACGGTTCTTGCGGCGCAGGAATTCGGGCGGCTGTTCGTTATACCAGCGACAATATTCGGCATAGGCTGGCCGGGTCCGGCCATCGCTGTCGAACATCTCGTCGAAATTGCTGCTACTCGCGTCCATTGACCCCCGCACGCTTTATTCAGAGCTTTTTGCCCTTAGGTGCAGCGCACAATCTAACCGGCCTTTCACAAAAGGAAAGCGGCCATGTCAGTTTGCGCAAGATCGCTGAAAAAGCGTCAGATGCGGGTGGTTTCGAGCTCGCTGAGCAGGGTGGCGATCACCTGAGCATCATAGGTGAACCCCATGTGCGTGCAGCGCAGCGGAATCGCGCGATCACGCTCGCCCGGACGGCCAGCCGCGCAGCGCGGGGCGATCACGCCGTCATTGGCGCTCCACAGCGCCACCGTTTCAACCGGCGGCTTGACGGCCAGCATGGCCTCAACCGGTGGGGCATCGACCGAATGGCCGGTGATGAACTGATAGGCACGCCATACATTATTGGCGCGCGGGCTCCCCGAAAAGGGCGAGCCCATGGTGACGACCTTGGCGACCGCCTGTGGCTGACGCTTGGCAATCTCGCGCGCGTACAGGCCGCCAAGGCTCCAGCCGATCAGCACGACCGGACGCCCGTGGCGTTCATGCAGTTCGAGCAAGCGCGCCTCGATCTGGTCGAAGCGGACGGGGTCCGGGCCCCAGTTGCGGCCTTGCCCCCAGCGCTTGACCACATGGCCCGCGCTTTCGAGCTGCCGCGCAAGATAGCGCATCCGCAGCGGACTGGCGCCAAAACCGGGGATGATCATCGCAACCTGCGGATTGGCAGTGGCGACGGCGGCAGGCTTGCGCTTGGCACGGCGTAGCGGTTCGAGCAGCACGTCAGCCTCACCCAGCAAGCGCATGAGGCGCGGCTTGCCCGCTTCGAATTCCTCAGGACAGGCTTCCCGTGCGAGCGCAACCCGCCGGGCCACGGCCGTCGCGGCATAGGCCTGCTTCGCCTGCGCGCCAGCAGCCGTCGCCGCTGCAACCAGCGGGGACGGCAGGCGGGAAAGCTCAGGGACGAAGCGCTGCGGTGTCATGTGACAGTTTAAAGAGCGAAACCGATTAATGTTCCCTGAAGTGTAACAAAGGAAACGCGCATTACGGCGTTTTACTTCGCGGGACAGTCACCGATCCGCTCATGCTTGACCTTGAAGCTCATGGTTCCCTCACCCATGCCTTCGAAGTTCATCTTGGTGCTGGCATTGAACTCAGACGAGGTCGGGGTGGTGGTGCCGGTCATAGCCATGCGCGCTTCGCCCTCGGGGGTCTTGCAGACCATGACAGCGTCCAGCTTGCCGCCATTGAGGTTGAAGCTTTCATAGGCGCACTCGCCATTCTGGCCCTTCTTGACCAATTCCTCGAATCCCTTGTCGACATCTTCAGCCGTCAAGCAATCTTCGCTGGTGGTGGTCGTGCCGGCCCCGTGGCCCTTCATTTCGGCAGGCATCCCCGGAATGTCGATCCCGGTCATGGTGATGGTAGCCTTGTAGAGCCCGGGCTGCGGCTTGATCCCTTCAGCCTCAGCCTTGTCGGCGACTTCCTTGGCGCTGATTTCGCCATCGCCGTCGGCATCCGTCTTACCGCCGGAACAACCGACAAGCAGAGCCGCACCGGCTGCGGCGAGAATGGTGATGCGCTTCATATTGTCGTCTCCTCCTGCGTTTCGCGTTGATAACCGATCTAGCAGCAAATCGCGGCACGAAAAGCGCTGCTGTGCCTGGAAGCCGCCTTGCACGTCCCCGCTTTGTTCCCCATAACGATAGTATGGCCCAACTCGTGATCCGCCGCGGACTGGACGAGCCCGAAACGGGCGCGGACTTCACCCCGCACCGTCCGCAACGTCCCGACAAGTCGATGGGCGGCATCCCGTTCAAGCTGGTGTCGGAATATGAACCGGCAGGCGACCAGCCGACCGCAATTGCCGAACTTACGACAAGCGCGTTGGCGGGCGAGAAGACGCAGGTGCTGCTCGGCGTCACCGGAAGCGGCAAGACCTTCACGATGGCCAAGGTGATCGAAACCTTGCAGCGCCCTGCCCTGATCCTTGCCCCCAACAAGATCCTCGCCGCGCAGTTATACGGCGAATTCAAGAGCTTCTTTCCCGAAAACGCGGTCGAATATTTCGTTTCCTACTACGACTATTACCAGCCGGAGGCCTACGTCCCGCGCTCCGATACCTATATCGAGAAGGAATCGAGCGTAAACGAAGCGATCGACCGGATGCGCCATTCGGCCACCCGCGCGCTGCTGGAACGCGACGATGTGATCATCGTCGCCTCAGTCTCGTGCCTCTACGGGATCGGCTCGGTCGAAACCTATTCGGCGATGATCTTCGACATCAAGCTGGGCGAGACGTTCGACCAGCGCGAACTGATCCGCAAGCTGGTCGCGCTGCAATACAAGCGCAACGATGCCAGCTTCACCCGCGGCAATTTCCGCGTGCGCGGCGACAGCCTCGAAATCTTCCCCTCGCACTACGAGGATATGGCCTGGCGCATCAGCTTCTTCGGCGATGAGATTGAGGAGATCGCCGAGTTCGATCCCCTCACCGGCACCAAGGGCGCGAAGCTGGAAAAGGTGCGGGTCTATGCCAATTCGCACTACGTCACCCCCGGCCCGACGATGAAGCAGGCGGCGGCCGCGATCAAATTCGAGCTGGAGGAACGGCTCAAGGAGCTGGAGGCCGAGGGCAAGCTGCTCGAACGCCAGCGACTGGAACAGCGCACGCATTTCGACCTTGAGATGATCGCGGCGACGGGCAGCTGCGCTGGCATCGAGAACTACTCGCGCTTCCTCACCGGGCGGCTCCCCGGCGAACCCCCGCCGACCTTGTTCGAATACCTGCCCGAAAACGCGCTACTGTTCGTCGATGAAAGCCACCAGACCGTGCCGCAGATCGGCGCGATGGCGAAGGGCGACCACCGTCGTAAGCTGACCCTCGCCGAATATGGCTTCCGCTTGCCGAGTTGCATCGACAACCGCCCCTTGCGGTTCAACGAATGGGACGCGATGCGGCCGCAGACCTTTGCGGTCTCGGCCACGCCGGGCCATTGGGAAATGGACCAGACCGGCGGCGTCTTCGCCGAACAGGTGATCCGCCCCACCGGGCTCATCGATCCGCCGGTCGAAATCCGCCCGGTCGAAGATCAGGTGCAGGATTGCATCGTCGAATGCAAAGCGACCGCCGCCAAGGGCTACCGCACGCTGGTGACCACGCTGACCAAGCGGATGGCGGAAGACCTCACCGAATTCATGCATGAGGCAGGCGTGCGGGTGCGCTATATGCACTCGGACGTCGAGACATTGGAGCGCATCGAACTGATCCGCGATCTGCGCCTCGGCGTCTATGACGTGCTGATCGGGATCAACCTGCTACGCGAGGGCCTCGACATTCCCGAATGCGGGCTGGTGGCGATTTTGGACGCCGACAAGGAAGGCTTCCTACGCAGCGAAACCTCGCTGATCCAGACCATCGGCCGCGCGGCGCGCAACGTCGATGGCCGCGTGATCCTCTACGCCGACCGCATCACCGGCAGCATGGAGCGCGCGCTGGCAGAGACCGACCGCCGCCGGTCGAAGCAGGAAGCGTACAACGCCGAACACGGCATCACGCCCACCACGATCAAGCGCAACATCCACGACATCGTCGCCCATTCCGCCGCGCAGGACAGCGTGTTGGTGGACACCGGCGATCCGGAGCGCAACAACCTCGTCGGGCACAATCTGCGCAGCTACATCGAAGACCTCGAAAAGCGGATGCGCAATGCGGCGGCGAACCTTGAGTTCGAGGAAGCGGGCAGGTTGCGCGACGAAATCCGGCGGCTGGAAGCAGACGAGTTGGGCATCCCCGACAAGGACAAGCGCGCACCGATTGTGGGGCGGAGCAATGAGGGTAAGCCGGGGACGCGGAAGACGCGGTACGGAAAGGTGCGGGCGAAGCGGATGGGTGGGAAGCCTTAAGGCTGAGAAAAAATTGCCTCTGCGACGACATGCGACTTTGCGCGACAACAGAGCAATTTTGAGATTTTATCCAATGTAATTAGCATGGTGTCACCCAGTCAAAGTGAACCACCCTACCATGACCCAGATCGAAAAACTCTACACCCGCCTTGTGCAATCGCGCTCGGCCATGCGGTTCGCCGATTTTGAGCGCATCCTGAGGGCCTTCGGCTTCGAACTTGACCGCATCAATGGCAGCCACCACATCTACCGGCACGCACGCGTTCCGCGCCGCCTCAGCATCCAGCCGCGTGGCGGGCAAGCAAAGCCCTACCAAATCGACCAGTTTCTTGATATTGTCGAAGAGTTCGGTCTCGAAATGAGCAAATGATGGATCATCGCTACCACATCAATGTGTTCTGGTCTCAGCGCGACGAATGCTGGGTCGCGGACGTGCCTGATCTGAAGTCGTGCGCCGCTTTCGGTGATACGCCCGAAGAAGCGATTGCGGAGGCGCGATTGGCTGTCGATGCTTGGCTTGAATCCGCGCGTGCGGGAAACCTGCCGATCCCGGAAGCGCGTTATCGCCCAGCAATATACGCCGCGGCCTGACCCGCTGAATTAAGATAGGTGGGAAGCCTTAGCCCCACCTCTTGAACCCCGTCCCCAACCCTGCCAACCCTCACCCCCATGAACGCCCGATTCCTCGCCGCGCTGGCCGCTGCCAGCACCCTCACCCTTGCCCTTCCCACATCCGCGCAGGACGCGCCCAAGCCTGAGGTCGCCGCCAAGCCCGCGCCTGAGCGGCAGTCGCGCACCCGCGATCTTGCCGGCACCTTTGGCGGCCAACGCATCGCCTATCGCGCGACCATTGCCGACACGATTCTGGCGGACGAGGCGGGCAAGGCCGAGGCGGTAATCGTCACCACCTCCTATGTAAAAACCCCGATGGACCCGTCGCGCCCGGTGTTCTTCATTTACAATGGCGGGCCGGGTTCGGGCTCGGTGTGGCTCCAGATGGGTGCCTTCGGGCCGAAGCGCGTTGCGATCCCGTCAGACGCCAAAGACGATGGCGCGCCGCCCTATCCGCTGGTCGACAACCCCGAGAGCCTGCTCGATGTCGCCGACCTTGTCTTCATCGACCCGCCGGGCACGGGTTTCAGTCACCTCACGCAAGGGACCGATCCCAAGAAGTATTATGGCCTGCGTCAGGATGGCCGCGCCGTTGCCACGGTGATCCGGCGCTGGATCAATGACAATGGCCGCTGGAACAGCCCCAAGTTCCTCGGCGGCGAAAGCTACGGCACCACCCGCACCGCGATGGTCGCGGACGAGCTGGAAGGCAGCACCTATAATGACGTCGGCCTCAATGGGTTGATCCTCGTTTCGACCATCCTCGATTTTGGGGCCGAAGACACGACGCCCGGCAACGAGATGGCCTATGTCGTCACCCTGCCCAACATGGCGACCACAGCCTTTTATCACGGCAAGGTGCAAGGCGCTTCGGCTGCGGCAGTGGCTGAGGAAGCGCGCCGCTTTGCGATCGGGCCCTTTGCCACCGCGCTGCTCAAGGGGCAGGACCTGCCCGCCGAGGAGCGCGCGAGCGTGCGCAAGGAATTGTCGCGCCTCACTGGCCTGTCGGAGGAATATCTCGACCAAGCCAACCTGCGCGTCACCGACCAGCGCTTCTACAAGGAACTGCTGCGAGACCGGGGGCTGACCGTCGGCAGGCTCGATTCGCGCTACACGGGGACCGATTACGACAATGCGGGCGAGACGCCGGACAATGACCCGAGCTTCTACGGCATCGACGCAGGCTACACCACCGCGATCAACAGCTGGGCGCGCGAGACGCTCGGCTACCAGACTGATCGCGAATATCAGGCAATCGGTCGCGAGCCGGGGCGCAACTGGGACTGGAGCCTCGACGGCTCGGGCCGCGCGGCCTATCTCAACGTCGCGCCGCTGATCGGGCAGGCGCTGCGGCAGAATTCGCAGCTGCGTCTGTTCAACGCGCAAGGATATTATGATTTCGCCACGCCCTTCTTCGGCGCGGAATATTCGCTGAAGCGTTACGGGATCCCGCAGGACCGCATCACGTGGAAATATTACGACGCCGGGCACATGATGTATATTCGCGACGAGGATCGCGCGAAGCTTTCGGCCGATATCCGCGCCTTTATCCGCGCTCGATGATCCGCAATTTGGCGTTATGCGCCGCGCTGGTGGGCGCGGGCGGAATGGCCGCGTGCAAGCCGCCGCCGACCGATGCTGCCGTGGCGCGGGTATCCCTGCTAGCGCCGACCGCCGGGCCATCCGCCCCGCTGCCCTCGCCCGATACGACCGCTGCGGTCTGGGCGAGCACGGACAAGCCGCTGCGGCTGGTCTATGGCGTTCCCGGTCAGCCGGTGCTGCTCGCGCTCGAATGCCTTGATCCCGCCAAGTCCGACGCGCGGCTTAAGATCACCCGTCATGCGCCAGCGGACGAGGGCGCCGCCGCGCTGCTGGCGCTGATCGGCAATGGCTGGATCGGGCGCTTCCCGGTCGATGCGACCACGGTTGGCGGGCGCGTGCTGTGGCAGGGTGAGGTTCCGGCGCTGACCCGCGAATGGGATGCGCTCAAGCCGGAACGCGAGGCGACTGTTACGGTGCCGGGCGCAGGGCTGGTGCGGCTCAACCCCAGCCCGCTGCCGATGCAGCTTGTCACCACATGCCGCAACGAAGCGCGCGAAAACGCTCCGACAGCCTTGGAGCTGTTCACGCCGCCGACGCCAGAGCCTTCACCGGTCCCCTGATGCCTGTCGCTCAAGCAATTCCGGTGTAAGCACCTGCGGCAATTGCTGCGGGCGGGCTGCCCCCGGCGCATACCACAGGTAAAGCGGCACGCCCGCTGCGCCTTGTTCGGTGAGGAAGGCGGTGATCTCGGGATCGCGCACCGTCCAGTCGCCCACCATCGGCACCACGCCCGCATTGACGAAGGCCTCGCGCACGCTCTCGCGCTCGATCGAGCTGGCTTCATTGACCTTGCAGGTCACGCACCAGTCGGCGGTGAACCACAGGAACACTGGCTTGCCCGACGCACGCGCCATGGCCAGCGCATCGCGGCTGAAAGTCTGCGGATTGTGGATGCTGGCCTTGGGCGCGCTTGCCTTGCTCTCATAGACCGAAGGCAGTGCGATCAACGCAAAGGCAAGGAACGGCGCGGCGACGAGGCCGAAGGCGGGCCAAGCCAGCTTGCCGCCGCGCTGCAAACGCCCGGTCACGAACAGCCCGAGGAGCACGCCCACCACCAGCACCAGTGCGATGAGGCCAAATGGCCGCCCACCCAGCTGCACCGTCAGCCACAGCAGCGCGAGGCCGGTCAGCCCCATCGGGATCGCCATGATCCGCCGGAACCGCTCCATCCACGCGCCGGGCTTGGGCAGCATCCGGCGCAGCGGCGGCACGAAGCCAAGCAGCAGGAACGGCAGCGCCAGTCCCAACCCCAGCAGCGCGAACAGCAGCAAGGCTTGCGGCACCGGCAGCAGCAACGCCGCGCCCAATGCCGCCGCCATGAAGGGGCCGGTGCAGGGCGTGGCGACAAAGGCCGCGAGCAGCCCGGTGGCGAACGCGCCCGCAGGCTCGCCGCCCAGCCGCATCGACACTGAGGGAAGTTCGAACAATCCCGCGAAATTCGCCGTGATCGCCGCCGCCAGCACCAGCAATGCCACGACCACGCCCGGCTCCTGCAACTGGAAAGCCCAGCCGACTTGCTCGCCCGCCGCGCGTAAGGCCAGCAGCAGTCCGCCCAGCGCGACGCAGGCCAGCACCACGCCAGCAGTATAGGCCAGCCCTTCGGCGCGCGCCTTGGCCTCGCTCTCACCGGCACGGGCGAGCGCGATCGCCTTCAGGCTCAAGATCGGGAAGACGCAAGGCATGATGTTGAGCAGCAAACCGCCAACCAGCGCGCCGAGAACCAGCGTCCATAACGGCGGAGCGGGTGCATTCTGCGCGCCTGCGATGACCTCACCGCCGCTCGGCACGGTGCCGAGGTCGGCTTCGAACCGCACGCCGCTGCCTTCGCCAAAGGCGAGGATTCCTGACAGCGTATCGGCCTTGCCGGTCCCGTATTCGTCGAGCGGGATTTCGGCGACCAGCCTATCACCCACCCGGCGGAAGGTCTGCGGCGCGGAATAGGCAACCAGCCGGTCGTTGGCGACGAACACGTGCGGATCGGTCAGGCCGACACTGGCGGGCAAGGGGATCGCAATGCGCAGGGTCTTGCCGGTGATCGCGAACTGCGCCTTGGCATCGATCAGCGGCGCGACGGCAGCCCGCCAGCGCGCAAAATCGCCCCCTGCTTGCACCGTCAAGGCAGCCGCCTGCGGCACGCAGATCTCGTCGGTGCAGGCGAGATATTCGATTTGGCCTTTGACCGCTGTCCCCGCAAATCGCTTGACGCTCGGTCCCGGCACCACCGGCACCAGCACGGTGTAGCTACCTTCGTAAATGTGGTTCATCAGACCGCTGATCAGCAGCCGCTTCGGCACCGGATAGCGCGCCTCGCCCACTTCCCAGTCGGGCGGCAGGTTCAGCGACAGACGCATCCCCTGCCCCGCATCGCCGGGATTTGACCAATAGCCGTGCCATTCGCTCGCGCTCGGCGTGAAGCGCAGCGCCAGCGTCCATTCCTCGCCCTCGGTCGGAGCGCCGTCCGCGTAAAGCGCGACCGCGATCTTGTCGGACCCGATAATCGGCCCGCCGCGCGCGGGCTGCGGCGAAGCTTCTTGCGCAAAGGCCGGCCCCGCCAGCATCAGACTTGCGGCCAGCGCAAGCACCCATGCAGCGAATTGTCGGATGATGGACGGGAAGAATCTTGCGTGCGGCACGGGCTACCCTCTAGGCTTCACCACCATACTTCGCAATCGGAGCGCGAGACGTGACAGCAATGACAGACAATACGCGCGATCTGGTGATCTTGGGCGGCGGGCTCGTCGGCATGACGCTCGCGCTGGCGGCGGCGAAGAAGGGGATGTCGAGCCACGTGATCGACCGCGCTGATCCCGCGGAACTGACCGCCGAAGGCTTCGATGACCGCGCCACCGCGATCTCGACCGCGAGCTGGCACCTGTTCGAAAATATCGGGATTGCCGAAGGGCTCGATCAATTCGCCTGCGATATCGCCGCGATTGCCGTGACCGATCAGAACAAGCCCGGGCGGCTCGACTTTGTCCCCGGCGAAGGTGGCGGTACGCTGGGGCGGATGTTCCCCAATCGCCGGTTGCGCCTCGCCCTGTTTGAAGCGGCCGCCAAGGAACCGCTGATCAACTGGGTCGCCAAGGCCCACGTCACCGAGCGTCGGCGCAGCGAATATGGCGTCGCCGCCGTGCTGGCAGACGGGCAGAAGCTCAAAGGCCGCTTGATGATCGCCGCCGAGGGCCGCCAGTCGCCCACCCGCGATCAGGCCGGGATTTCCATCGCCAAGTGGGATTACAAGCACCGCGCGATCATCGCCGGGCTGACGCACGAAAAGCCGCACGACAATGTGGCGTGGGAAATCTTCTACCCCGCTGGCCCGTTTGCGCTGCTGCCGCTCAATGACGATGCGGATGGCACGCACCGCTCCTCGCTGGTGTGGACCGTGTCCGAGGCTGACGGGGCTGGTGTGATGAAACTGGGCGACCGCGCGTTCCTCGCCGAAGTCGAAAAGCGCATGGGCGGCGTGCTGGGTAAGGTGAAGACCGTGGGCCACCGGTCAAGCTGGCCGCTGGGCTTCCACCACACCGCCAAGATCACCTCCGAACGCCTCGCTCTGATCGGCGATTCGGCGCATGGCATTCACCCGATTGCGGGTCAGGGGCTGAACCTTGGCCTCCGCGATGTTGGTGCGCTGGTGGAAGTGCTGGCGGATGGCGCGCGGCTGGGCCTCGACCCGGGCGATCCCGAATTGCTCAAGCGTTACGAGACGTGGCGCGGGCTCGACAGCTTTATGGTGGCGCTGGCGACCGATGGGCTGACGCGACTGTTCGGCGTTCCGGGCAAGGCCGCATCTGCCGTGCGGCGGCTGGGCATGGCGGCAGTGCAGCGCACGCCGATGCTCAAGAGCTTCTTCATGGACGAAGCGCGCGGGGTTTCCGGGGATTTGCCGGAGATTTTGCGGGCTTAGGTTTGCAAAGCGCTGAAAGCTGACTTGGTCGGCAGCCCGAACTCAGCCCTCCGACCCTTAATTGCCCGTCACCCCAGCGAAAGCTGGGGCCTAGGGCCAAGTGGAGCTTTGGCTTGTGTTGTAGCTCACAGCAAAACTAGTGCTGAGAGGACGGGATAAATGCATCTGCTAATCTTGGAGGCCCAGCTTTTCCATTCGCCAAGTCTTGCCTCCCGGCTTGACTGAGTGCGATCGCTACATGGGTACGCCCGTGGGGGTTGCACAAGTTAAAGAGGTTGGCTCTGCGCCGCCCTAGGCCCCAGCTTTCGCTGGGGTGACGGGTTGAGACTGGAAGGCCGCACCTAGGGCCTGATCAGCGGGCTCATCTGCCGGACCGGATTGCCCGCACCGTCGCGCAATCCGCGCTGGTCGAGCACGGCGGCGGTTTCGATCACTTCCATCGCTTCCATCGCCTTGCGATAGCGTTCGGCATCCGCGATCCATGCGTCGGCCTTGCTGGCGCCAGGCATCCCCTTCACTTCGTCAATCGCGGCGCGGTAGCGGCCTTGTTCCAAGGCCCAGCGCGCCCGATCCAACCGGCGCTGCGGCTGCGGCGAGGGTGTGCTTTCGCGGCGGAACACGAACAGCTGGCCAACCTCGCGCTGAAACGCGGCCCATGATGGCCCTTCGCTGCTATCGCGCAGCTGCGGCCCCAGCCCTTCGAGCCGCGCGACCAGACTGTCGAGCCGGATCGGATTGCGCGAGAATTCGATGATGGTGCTGACCGCATTGGGCCACTGGTCGCCAAACCGCAGGCGCAGCTGATCGGACAGGTAGCCAAGCTCCGCCCCGCGTTCGACCGCGCGGCGAGCGGCAAAGGCGATCAGCAGGCTTTCGGCACGCGCGGCATTGCCTGCGGCGGCCTGGGCTTGCAGATCGAGCTGGGTCAGGCGCTGTTCGGCAGCGGCGAGGCGTTGATCAAGGCCGCCTTGCTGTTCGGCCACTCGCTCGACCGCTTTTTCGGTCGCGGCCATCGGAGTCGGCTTGGCGGTAAGTGGAGTCTGGGCCGCAGGTCCGGCGCCTGTCTCCGCTTCGGCCACCACGTCAGGACGCGGCGATCCGGGACGACCGGGCTGGAGATTGTACCACATCACCCAGCCCACCAGCGCTCCGCCCGCGATGAACGCGGCAAAGGCGGCAAGCATCAGCGCCCGGCCCGATGTGGGCTTGGGCGGAATGTCTAATGGCGATGATCCGGGCTCAGTTGCCATCGTGATCCGTTCTTTTGCGACCGTCAATTCCCACTCGTCAGCGCCGTTCTTACGGCTGTCCGGACGAACCGGGCGGAATGGAGCGCGGCTCGCCGCACAAGTCAAATGCCAATTGCAACACAGCGGCTTCATCCGGCTGCGGGGCGATGTGGACGGCGGCCCATCCCGCGCCCGCCGCAGCAGCGATTCGCGGGCCAAGCGCGGCGAGCGTGATGCGCGCACGCGGCACGCCGAGCCGGTCGCATTCCTCGGCAAAATGGCGCGCCGTGGCGGCAGAATGGAGCAGCACCAGCGCCTTGCCTTCCGCCAGCAATGGCGTGACGGGGTCGAGCGGCAGCGGCACGCTGCGATAGGCGATCACCTCGGCAAAGGTGACGCCCTCAGGCGGAGTGAGCGGCACGTGTTCCTCGCCCGCGATGCGCAGCAGGTGGCAGGGCGGAACGATGGCATCAAGCACGCCTTGCAGACCCCCGCTCCCGGTCATGGCGACCGTGAACCCGGCAGCGCGCGCGGCAGCGGCGGTGGCCTCACCCACGGCATAGACCGGCTTGGCGGTGAGGCGGGCGAGGTTCTCCCCGCCGTGCAGAAGGGCATTGGCACTGCCGATCAGCAGGCCGTCAATGCCCGCCGGATCAGGGCAATCCCATGCGACGGCGCGGATTTCGGACAGGGCCAGCCCGGTGATCGCGACGCCCATTGCGCGGGCCTTGTCCAGCGTCGAGTCAAGCCCCGGCTGCGGGCGCAGCGCGAGCAGGTGGAAGCTCATCCGGCCTTGCGGAAATGCGCGGCAATCGCCGGCGTGGCGCGGGCGAGCAAGTCGGAAGCAAGCGCCTTGACCGCCACGTGGTCACCTGGGGCAAAGCTGGTCGTGCCCTCGATCCGTTCGGCACCGTCCGGACTGAACAGCGCCGCGCGCATCACAAGCGCGCCATCGGCGGGCGCACACAGCACCGCGACCGGCGAATGGCAGGTGCCGCCGAGTTCGGCGAGCAAGGCGCGCTCAGCTTCGAGTTCTGCCCGCGTCGGCGCGTGGTCGATAGCGGCCAGTAGCGCAGTGGTTGTCGCATCATCGGCCCGGCATTCGATCGCGATCACGCCTTGGGCAGCGGCCGGAATCCATTCATCCTGTTCGAGCGGCGCGCCGACCGCGCTCTGCCCCAGACGCTCCAATCCGGCAGCGGCAAGGAAGGTTACATCAGCCTCACCCGCTTGCAATTTCGCCAACCGGGTTGCGACATTGCCGCGAAAGGTCACGACCTTGCAATCGGGGCGCAGGTTCAGAAGCTGTGCGGCCCGCCGGGGAGCGCTGGTGCCAACCACGGCGCCTTCGGGGATCGCCGCGATGCTCGCTGCACCCACCAGACAATCGCGCCGGTCCGCGCGCGGCAGGAAGGCGGGGAAATGGAACGCGTCGGGCCGGATCGTCTCGACGTCCTTGGCCGAGTGGACCGACAGGTCGATCCGGCCCTCGCCCAGCCATTGGTCCAATTCCTTGGTCCATAGCGCTTTGCCGCCGATTTCCGACAAGGGGCGATCCAGAACCTTGTCGCCGCTGGCAAGCACAGGGACGAGTTCAACCGCGTCCTCACTCCAGCCGTGGGCGGCGCACAGGCGTGCCCGGGTCTCGACCGCCTGCGCCATAGCCAAGGGGGAATTGCGCGTTCCAAGTCGCAGGTGGGGAGCGGTTCGTTCAGTTTCAGTCATAGCTATGCTTGCTCTAGCCTTCACAAAGTCTAGATGGAAGCGGGATGGGATCGGTCACGCACACCTCTGATACTTGCTTCGTGCCACCGCTGGTTTTGGGCATCGAATCAAGCTGCGATGAAACCGCCGTTGCGCTGGTGCGCGGCGACGGGACGATTGTCGCGCAGGCGATTGCCAGTCAGGAGGCCGAACACGCGCCCTATGGCGGGGTCGTTCCCGAAATCGCCGCTCGCGCCCATGCCGAGCGGCTTGCCCCGATGATCGCGCGGGTGATGGGCGACGCGGGTGTTGGTCTTGACGATGTCGACGCAATCGCCGCGACTGCCGGGCCGGGGCTGATCGGCGGCGTGATGGTCGGGCTGGTGAGCGGCAAGGCGCTGGCAATGGCGTCCGACAAGCCGCTGCTCGCCGTCAATCACCTCGAAGGCCATGCACTCTCCCCCCGATTGGCGGATGCGGGTCTAGCCTTTCCCTATCTGCTGCTGCTGGTGTCGGGCGGCCATTGCCAGATTCTCGCCGTCGAGGGCGTGGGGCAATATCGCCGCCTTGCCACCACCATCGACGATGCATTGGGCGAGGCGTTCGACAAGACCGCCAAGATCCTCGGTCTGGGCTATCCCGGCGGGCCAGCGGTGGAGCGACTGGCGTTGCAGGGCAATCCCAAAGCGGTGCCCTTGCCGCGCCCCTTGAAGGGGTCGCCAGAACCGCATTTCTCCTTCGCCGGGCTGAAAAGCGCGGTGTTGCGGGCGGTCGAAAGCGGCGCGCACAGCCCCGCCGATATCGCCGCGAGCTTCCAGGAAGCCGCAGTCGATTGCCTGATTGACCGGCTGGATCAGGCGTTGGAGCGAGCTGGCCCCTTCCCAGCGCTGGTTGTCGCTGGCGGGGTCGCCGCCAACCAGACTGTGCGCGCCGCATTGGAAGCCTTCGCTGCCAAGCACGCCATGCGCTTCACCGCTCCGCCGCTGGCGCTGTGCACTGATAACGCGGCAATGATCGCTTGGGCCGGATGTGAGCGGCTCGCGGCGGAAGGCTGGCAGCCCGGCGCGGCCTTCGCTGGTGACCCCCTCGATTTTCTTGCTCGCCCGCGCTGGCCGCTCGATCCCGCGGCGGAGACCGTGCGCGGCGCTGGAGTAAAGGCATGAGCAAGCCCGCAACTCTGGGCGTCATCGGCGCAGGCGCGTGGGGCACAGCGCTCGCTCAAATGCTGGCGAGCGACGGGCGCGACGTGTTGCTATGGGCGTTCGAGCCTGAAGTGGTCACCGCGATCAACACCGATCACCGCAATCCGCTCTACCTCCCCTCCGCCGCCCTCGCCCTGACAATCCGCGCGACCGGAGATCTGGCGGAGTTTTCCGCGATTGATACCGTGCTGGTAGTCACACCCGCACAGGTGCTGGGCCGGGTGCTGACCGGCCTCACCACAGCCCCGCGCGATCTGGTACTGTGCTCCAAGGGTATCGAGGCCGGAACCGGGCGCATGATGTTCGACGTTGCCAGCGAAGCGGCCCCGGGCAGCGCCATCGCTGTTCTTTCCGGCCCGACCTTTGCGCACGAAGTCGCTGCCGGATTGCCGACTGCGGTGACCCTCGCCTGCCATGACGGCGTAGCGCAGTGGGAACGGCTCGCCCCCGCCCTCGCCCGGCCTACCTTCCGGCCCTATTACTCGGACGACGTCATTGGCGCGGAGATCGGCGGCGCGGTCAAGAATGTGCTCGCCATCGCCTGCGGGGTGGTGGACGGGCTCGGGCTCGGCCAGAACGCGCGCGCCGCACTGATTACACGCGGCTTTGCCGAAATGGCCCGGTTCGGTGCAGCCTACGGCGCCACCTTCGACACCATCGCAGGCCTGTGCGGCCTCGGCGATCTGGTGCTGACATGCTCGTCCACATCCAGCCGCAATTTCTCGCTCGGCAAGGCCTTGGGCCAGGGGATGAGCGCGGCAGAAGCGCTGGCGGACAAGCGCACCGTAGCCGAGGGCGCGCATACGGCGCCGGTGCTTGCGCAGCTCGCAGCGGAACGTGGGATCGAGATGCCGATCACCAAAGCGGTCGCCGATCTGCTCGCCGGCACCCCGGCGCGTGATGTTGTACAGACGCTGCTCGCCCGCCCGCTCAAAGCCGAATGGGATGCCGGTGCGTGACCGCGGCCGCTGACGATCAGGACGACATCGCCAAGCTAGCAAAGGGCGGGCGCACCAATACGCTGGGCTTTGCCGTCCGGCTAATCGCCCGCATCCCCTTTCTCGTCATTGCGACGCGCCTCTACGGGGCTGAGTCGCTAGGCCGGTTTGCCTCGGCGATGGTGGTGATCGAGATTGTCGCTCTGATCTGCTCGCTGGGCGAAAAACGTGGGCTGGCGCAGCGGCTGTCCGAAGGCGCGGGCGAGAACCGGGAGGCGGAAAGCAACCTCGTCTTTGACGGGATCCTGCTGGCGCTCGCCTATTCCTGTGTCGCCGCGTTTTTGCTCGTCGCCTTCCCCGAGCCGATGTTTCCCAATGGGACCAACAGCCACTGGGATATCTGGCTGGTCGCCACGATCCCCGCCTTTGCCGTCACCGAGATCCTGCTCGCCGCCCAAGCCTATCGTTACGACATCGCCACCATGGTTCGCACCCGCGCGATTGTCGAACCGTGGACGATTGCCATCGGCGCGGGCGCGTTTTTCTTCATCCCGGCCACCCGCGATGGCGGCTTGGCGCTGGCCTATATCACCTCGATCTATGCCGGACTGCTGTCCGCGCTGTGGCCGTTTTTGCGCGGCTATGGCCTCCCCAAAGGCTGGCGACCGGAGGCCCGCGCGTTAATTGCCATGTCGTCTCGCGCCTTTCCTTTGGTGGGAGCCGATGCAATCGAGCGCGGCACGCGGCTGCTCGATATCTTCATTCTCGGATTTTTCGCACCCCCGCAAGCGGTCGGCATCTACTACGCCGCCCAGCAGATCGCATCGCTGCCGCAGAAGCTCAAAACCAGTTTCGAGCCGATTCTCTCTCCGGTCATCACCAAGAACCTGCGCATCGGTAACATGGGCGCCATAGCGGCGCAGGTCCGGCAGGTCGGGTTCTGGATCATCGCAATTCAGCTCGGCATTGCGCTAGTGCTGGGGATGCCGGGCGAGGCGGTGATGGGCCTGTGGGGGCCGGACTACGTCGCAGGCACGGCCGCGCTGGCATTCCTGCTGGCGGCCGAGGTCGCCGCGTCGATGGCAGTCGTCTCGGAAAGCGTGCTCGTCTACATCGCGAGGAAGCGCAATCTGGCGATTTCGGTGGGGGTGATCGCGCTCCAGGCAGCGCTCACCATCGCGTTGATCGAGGGGGCGGAGGCCTATGGCCTTGGCAAGGGCTACGAGGCGGCCAGCGCTGCGGGCGCGCTGATGATCGCGCTGGCGACGTCGAGCCTCGTCAAGGCACTGTTGCTCAAGCATCTGCTCAAAGCACCCGTCAGCAATTGGCGCTGGGCGCTGGTCTATGCCGCCGCGCCTGCCGTGGTGGTAGGCTATGGCTTTACGTGGCTGCCCGAGTGGATGGAGCTGGTGTTCGGCGTGCCCGCGATCCTGGGCACCTATGCGCTCGTGATCTGGCGGCGCGGCTTTGATGACGGGGACAAGGTGTTGTTCCGCAAGCAGGTCGTCCCTAACCCCGAGACTGATCTCGCGTAAGACAAAGCGGGGCCGCAACGCGTTCAGTCGCTATTCACGGCTCGGCTACGATTTCTCGAACCGCTGGAAGAGCGGGGAGATAAGGTGATGCGAGGGACTCAGTTGGTCGCGGCGGTAGCGCTGTGCGCGATGATGGCTGGCTGCGCGAAGAACGCGCCGGAACAGTTGGCCAAGGCCCCGCCGCCGCCCTCTGTGGTGGCACCTCCCCCGCCGCCTCCACCCCCGCCACCGCCGCCGCCGCCTGCTGCTATAGTGGTTACCGGATCGCAGCGCGTAGCGGACGTCGAGAGTCGGCGCCTTCGTGCCGCCCCCTCCGCCAACGAAGCCGCCTTCTACGCCCCGCCCGTAATGGTTGCGACCGATCCGGGCCGCGAGCAATATGACGGAAAGGAAGTCTCGCCCGTCAAGCTGACCGCTGCTGAGCCGGTCTCCACCTTCGCGGTCGATGTCGATACCGGGGCCTATGCCAATGCCCGTCGGTTCCTGACCCAAGGCATGATGCCGCCCAAGGATGCCGTCCGCACCGAGGAGATGATCAACTATTTCCGCTATGACTACGCCCGGCCCAAGGATCGCAGCCAGCCGTTCAGCGTGACCACCGATGTCGCCAAGACTCCGTGGAACCCCGGCACCTATCTGATGCGCATCGGCCTGCGTGGGTATGATATCGCGACCGATGAACGTCCGCCGGCCAACCTCGTATTCCTGATGGATGTCTCGGGCTCGATGAATGCCCCGGACAAGCTGCCCTTGGTCAAGACCGCGCTGGCGGGCCTGGCGGGGGAGCTTTCGCCCAAAGATACAGTCTCGATCGTCGTCTATGCGGGCGCGGCGGGCATGGTGCTGGAACCCACCAGCGACACCGCCAAGATCCGCCGCGCGCTCGATAGCCTTGCCGCGGGCGGATCAACCGCAGGCGGGGCTGGGATCGAACTCGCCTACCGCATCGCCGAGGACAACTTCATCAAAGGCGGCGTGAACCGCGTGATCTTGGCCACGGATGGCGATTTCAATGTCGGTGTTTCGGACACCAAGGCTCTGATCGAACTGATCGAAAAGAAGCGCGCAAGCGGCATCACGCTGACCACGCTGGGCTTTGGCCAGGGCAACTACAACGAAGCGATGATGGAGCAGATCGCGAACAAGGGGAACGGCAACTACGCCTATATCGACACCGCGCTGGAAGCAAAAAAGGTGCTGGGCGAGGAAATGCAATCGACCCTGTTCACCATCGCCAAGGACGTGAAAATCCAGGTCGAATTCAACCCCGCCGTAATCGCGCAATACCGCTTGGTCGGCTACGAAAACCGGGCGCTGCGCGAAGAGGACTTCGACAACGACCTTGTCGATGCAGGCGAGATTGGCGCTGGTCATCAGGTGACCGCGATCTACGAAGTCGTCCCTGTCGGCGGCAAGGGTTGGATCGCGCCGCGCCGCTATGAGGACAAGCCTGACGCGGCGGCCACCGCCAAGCTGGCAGAGGCCGCGAATGTGAAGCTGCGCTACAAGCTGCCCGATGGCGATACCTCGAAGCTGATCGAACAGGTCGTGTCGGCCAATACGCTCACTTCAGCCACCGCACCCAAGGGCGACTTTGCCTTTGCCGCAGCGGTTGCGGCTTACGGTCAGGTCTTGCGCGGGGACGAGATGATGCTCGGCTTCGGCTTTGACGACATCGGCAGACTCGCAGGCAGTCAGGACAATTTCTGGCGGCAGGAGTTCCTGCAATTGAACCAGCTGGCAGCCAGCATGAAGGGCGGCTGATCGCAGGGACTTGGGCGAAGCCGCACGAGGCTGCTAGAGCGCATCGCCGCAACACCATGATTCGCTTGGGAGCAAAAGCGCCATGTCCCCCGACCTGATGAATTATCTGCCGCTAATCCTGCTCGGACTGGTTGCGCTGGTGCTGGCTGTGTGGGTGCTCGCGCGCCTCAGCCGCAAGGCCCGCGTGATCGAGGACGAAAGCAGCACCCCGCTCGCCCGTGATGTGCTGGAAGAAGGCGCGGCCCCTGCGGCGCGCAATCAAGCGCTGATCGATGCACCGCGCGCAGTCGAGATCAATCAGGGCGCGATGTCGGCCGCTGCCAACAGTCAGGCGGTGGCAGCAGCACCGATGGAAACCGACGCCGAGGCTGGCCCCGCCATCACCCCGACCGTCAGCCCGCCTTCCGCCGGCGCATCTGACGATCTGACCCGCATCAAGGGCCTCGGGCCCAAACTGGCCGCACTGCTGGACGAACTCGGGGTTCGCAGCTTTGCCCAGATCGCCGCATGGCAGCCCGCAGATATCGAGCGGATCGACGCACAGCTTGGCCGTTTCTCCGGTCGCATTACGCGCGATCAATGGGTCGAACAGGCGCAATTGCTGGCTGCGGGCGACGAAAACGCATTTACGGCACAATTCGGCCGCAACGGATAATATTCCGCAAGGTTGACGTCCAATCCGTGATACACTTCGATTTGTGGGAGTCGGAGAAGCGGGAGAGGGTCAATGGTTTTGCGGATCTTGGTGGCCGAAGACGAGTTCATTACTGGATTTGATCTGTGCGACACTTTCGAGGAAGCCGGATACGAAGTTGAAGGGCCGCATGCCGGAATTTCCTCGGCCATGCTGGCGTGCCAAAAAGAGAAGCCTGATCTGGCGATCCTCGATATCGAGCTGACTGATGGGCTGTCGTATGAGCTGGCGCAGAAGCTGCTCGATGACAATGTACCCGTGATCCTCCATTCGGAACGGCATTCTGCGACAGAGGTCGCTGCCCGCTTTCCGGGCGCGACCACACTGGCCAAGCCCTGCCCGCCCGCGATGCTGCTCGACACGGTCAGCCGGGTCATTGCCCCGGCCTGACCGAGTGCTCGCTCACTGCTGTCCCCGCCCCTCTTGCCCCGGCCTGCCAAGCCTGCAAAGGCTGGTAGCAACAAGATAAGCAGGAGCATGCCCGTGCACGGCACCACCAACACGCCTTCCCGGGCGGATTCGCGAATGGCCCCGTTCAACTGGGAAGACCCGTTCGACCTGGAAAGCCAGCTGACCGAAGAAGAGCGGATGATCCGCGACGCGGCGCACGGCTTTGCGCAAAGCGAACTCAAGCCGCGCGTGATCGAAGCGTTCCGCGAGGAAGTTGACGCGCCTGAACTCTTCCCGCTGATGGGCGCGGCGGGCCTGCTGGGTGCCACCATTCCCGAGGAATTTGGCGGCGCGGGCGCAGGCTATGTCGCCTACGGGCTGATCGCGCGCGAAATCGAGCGGGTGGATAGCGGCTACCGCTCGATGGCGAGCGTGCAGTCGAGCCTCGTGATGCATCCGATCTATGCCTATGGTTCGGACGAGCAGCGCCGCAAATACCTGCCCGGTCTTGCCGCTGGCACGCTGATCGGGTGCTTTGGTCTGACGGAGCCTGATGCGGGCTCCGACCCGGCAGGGATGAAAACCTGGGCGAAACGCGACGGCGATGATTACGTCATCTCCGGCAGCAAAACCTGGATCAGCAACGCGCCCTTTGCCGATGTTTTCGTGGTCTGGGCCAAGTCCGAAGAGCACGGCGGCGCCATCCGCGGCTTCGTGCTGGAAAAAGGCATGGCCGGGCTGTCAGCGCCCAAGATCAAGGGCAAGATCAGCCTTCGCGCGTCCACGACCGGCATGATCATGATGGATGAGGTGCGGGTACCATCCTCGGCCCTGCTGCCCAATGTGGAAGGGCTAAAGGGCCCGTTCGGATGCCTCAACCGCGCGCGCTACGGCATCAGCTGGGGCGCAATGGGCGCGGCAGAGTTCTGCCTTGCCGCCGCGCGCCAATACGGCCTCGATCGCCACCAGTTCGGCCGGCCGCTTGCCGCGACACAGCTGTTCCAGAAGAAGCTCGCCGACATGATGACCGACATCGCGCTGGGCCTGCAGGCGTCCTTGCGGGTCGGGCGACTGATCGACGAGGACCGGTTCGCGCCGGATATGATCTCGATCGTGAAGCGTAACAATGTCGGCAAGGCTTTGGATATCGCCCGTCAGGCGCGCGACATGCATGGCGGCAACGGGATTTCCGAGGAGTATCAGGTCATTCGCCACATGGTGAACCTCGAAACGGTCAACACCTATGAAGGCACGCATGATGTTCACGCGCTGATCCTGGGCCGCGCGATCACGGGGATTGCGGCATTCTGATGCGGCTGTTCGGCTACTTCCGCTCGTCGACCTCCTACCGCCTGCGCATTGCGCTCAATCTCAAGGGCCTCGCCTTCGAGAATGTGCCGGTCAATCTGGTGACAGCGGAAAACAAGGACGAGGCCTTTACCAGCCGCAACCCGTTCGGCTCGCTGCCGATGCTGGAGGCGGACGGGCGTGACCGGGCGCAGTCGATGGCGCTGCTCGAATGGCTGGATGAAGCCTATCCCCAGCCACGGTTCCTGCCCGCCGATATCGAAGCGCGCTACACGGTGCGCGAACTCGCTTACGGGATTGCGACTGAGATTCACGCGGTCAACAATCTGCCGGTGCTAAAGTATTTGAAAGACCCTCTCGGCCATTCGCAGGATGAAATCGACACGTGGTATCGCCACTGGCTGGCGCGCACGCTGAACCCGGTCGAGGCGCGGCTGGCGCAGCTTGGTGCGGGCGATTTCCTGCGCGGTGACGCCCCCGGCCTGTTCGAGATCGTGCTGATCCCACAGCTCGCGAATGCACGGCGGTTCAACTACGACCTGACGAACAGCCCCCACATGACCCGTATCGAAACTGCCTGCCTTGCCCTGCCCGCCTTTGCGGCAGCGCATCCCGACAAGCAGATCGACGCACCCTAGATTTTCCCGGACGGAGAGGAACGCCCAATGAAACTCGCAACCCTCGATAATGGCACGCGCGATGGCAAGCTGGTGGTGGTCTCCAAAGACCTGACCCGCTGCTCGGCAGCAGGCTATATCGCGCCGACCTTGCAAGCCGCGCTTGATGATTGGGAGCGGATCGCGCCTGAGCTTGAGCTGCTCGCCCGCGATGTCGAGCATGAGACCGTGCCGTGCGAACGCTTCCATGAGCGGCAGGCGCATTCCCCCCTGCCGCGCGCGTACCAGTGGGCCGATGGCAGCGCTTACATCAACCATGTCGAACTTGTGCGTCAGGCGCGCGGGGCTGAGGTTCCGGCCAGCTTCTACAGCGATCCGCTGATGTATCAGGGCGGCTCGGACGCGTTCCTGCGGCCTCGTCAGGACATCCCGCTGGGTGATCCGGCGTGGGGCTGCGACATGGAGGGCGAGATCGCCTGCATCACCGATGATGTGCCGATGGGCGTGTCGGTCGAAGACGCCGCCAGCCACATCAAGCTGCTGATGCTGGTGAACGATGTTTCGCTGCGGGGCCTGATCCCGGCGGAACTGGAGAAAGGCTTCGGCTTCTTCCAGTCCAAGCCCGCGAGCGCTTTCTCGCCTGTCGCCGTGACGCCGGATGAACTCGGCGAGGCTTGGACTGACTATCTGATCCACCTGCCGCTGATGGTCGATCTGAACGGAGCGCCGTTCGGGCGAGCGAATGCGGGCAAGGATGCGACCTTTAATCTTGCGCAACTGGTCGCCCATGCAGCCAAGACCCGTAACCTCAGCGCGGGCACGGTGATCGGCACAGGCACGATCTCGAACAAGGGCGCCGATGGCGGCCCCGGCCAGCCGGTGGCGGAGGGCGGCGCGGGCTATTCCTGCATTGCGGAAATCCGCATGATCGAAACGATCCGCGATGGCGCGCCCAAGACGCCGTTCATGCAGGTTGGTGACACGGTGCGGATCGAGATGCGCGATGACCACAACCACTCGATCTTCGGCGCGATCGAGCAGCACGTCGTGGCGGTCTAGCCCTCTCCAAACCCTTGCCAGAACCCGGCGAGACCCAATCTAGGCCCCCTCCAGTGCGCCGTCGCGGCGATGCTTCGCGTGGACCATTTGTTCGCGCTCACACCATCAGGAACTGACCGATGACCGACTACCCCACCCTCAAGATGTTCATCAACGGCGAATGGATCGAAGCCGGAGAGGCCGGCACGATGGACGTGGTCAACCCAGCGACCGGCGCGGTGATCGGCCAATGCCCCAAGGCCTCACCCGCGCAGCTTGATGCCGCGCTGAAGGCGGCGGACGATGCCTTTGTGAGCTGGAGCCGCACTTCGGGGGCGGAGCGTTACGCCATCCTGCGCCGCGCCGCTGACCTGCTGCGCGAACGTGCACCTGCGATCGCACGCATCGTCACTGCCGAAATGGGCAAGCCCCGCGCGCAGGCCATCGGTGAGATCACCTCTTCCTGCGACGTGGTCGATTTCCTGGGGGAAGAAGCCAAGCGTCGCGGCGGGCGTCTGATCCCGACGCGCGGCGGGGCGCTGATCGCGCAGATGGTGACGCACGAGCCGATTGGTCCGGCCGTGCTCCTCACCCCTTGGAATTTCCCGATCAATCTGCCGGTCAAGAAGATCGCGGGCGCGCTGGCGGCGGGCTGCACTGCCATCCTTAAGCCGGCGGAAAACACCCCGGGCTCGGCGCAGTTACTGGTCGAATGCTTCGTCGATGCAGGCGTGCCCAAGGGTGTGCTGAACCTCGTTCATGGCGATCCCGGCCCGGTGTCCGAACACCTCATCGCCTCACCCGTCACCCGCAAAGTGAGCTTCACCGGATCGACCGCTGTCGGCAAACAGCTGGGTGCACTCGCGGCGACCCACATGAAGCGCTTCACCCCGGAACTGGGCGGCCATGCGCCGGTGATCGTCAGCAAGCACGCCGACCTGGACCGCGCGGTGGCGATGTGCGCCAGCACCAAGTTTCGCAACGCTGGACAGGTCTGCGTCTCGCCCACCCGGTTCCTGGTGGCGCGCGAGATTTACGACCGCTTCGTCGCCGAATTCGCCGCCGTTGCGAGCAAGTTGAAGGTCGGCGATCCGGGCGCGGATGAAAGCGTCGACATGGGTCCGCTCGCCCATGGCCGCCGGATCGCGGCGATGGAGCAGGTCGTGGCCGACGCGGGCGGCAATCGCGGCGAGGTGGTCACTGGTGGGTCGGTAATCGCAGGCAGCGGGTTCTTCTTCCAGCCGACCGTGATCGCCAATCCGTCGCCCGATAGCCGCTTCATGCTCGAAGAACCGTTTGGCCCGATTGCCGGAATTGTGCCGTTCGATGCGATCGAGGACGCGGTCGGGATTGCCAATAGTCTGCGTTACGGCCTTGCCGCCTATGCCTTCTCGGGCGATCTGGACGAAGCGCATTACCTCGGCCGGGCGCTGCGCGCAGGGATGGTGGGGATCAACCAGCTGATCGTTTCCTCGCCCGAAACCCCGTTCGGCGGGATCGGCGACAGCGGGTTCGGATCAGAAGGCGGCGAGGAAGGCTATCTCGCCTTCACCGATACCAAGCTGGTCATGCTGGCCAAGTCGGGCGGTTAAGCGCGCGGGTTCTTCCAGGCGATCCGCGAGAGTAACGACTTGCGCTGTTCCATCGGCTGGATTTGGCCATAGCGCGCCCGCCGCGACTGTTCATCCTGCAAGCACACAGTGCGTCGCATCAGATCCGGCCGGCTCGACCAGATAGTTGGTTTCTCCATGTCTTGCGTCCCCGACTTGCGTGTTGTTATGTCGCAAGGGATAGCATAAATTCCCTTTATAAATAGAGTCTTAATTCAGTCCTCGATAAGAATCGCACGGGCGGCATCATTATCGGATGCCTAGGTCGCGGGATTTGCATTCCGGGCGTTGCCCACTTCTTCGCGTGAATGGCCTAGGCCGTAGAGCGGCGAACCCCGGCAGCGCGAACATCGGCGAGCGTCGGATAGCCGTTGACCGCCATCAGCAGGTCCGCCTCGGCAAGGATCGAGCGCAGCACCCAAGCGGCACCCTCAGCCCCGCCCAGCGCCAGGCCGTAAGTGTAGGGTCGCCCCACGCCCACTGCCCGCGCGCCCATCGCCAAAGCCTTGACGGCATCGGAGCCGGAGCGGATTCCGCTGTCGAACAGCACCGGAGTGTCGCCCGAGGCCTTCACCACATCCTCCAGCAGATCGATGGTGGCGATCCCGCCGTTGGCCTGCCGCCCGCCGTGGTTCGAACAATAGACCGCGTCCGCCCCGCAATCGACCGCGCGGCGCGCGTCGTCGGGGTGGCAGATGCCCTTGAGGACGATGGGCAGCTTGGTCACCGATTTGAACCACGCCATGTCGTCCCACGTCAGCACCTGCCCGAAGGTCGCCGCCCAAGTGAAGATCGCAGCGGCCGGGTCCTCCTCGGGTGGCTTGGCCAGCAGTGAGCGGAACACGGGATCGGTGAAGTAATTCTGCAGCACCTTGCCGCGCAGCTGCGGGAAGTTTGACGCATTGAGATCGCGCGGCCGCCAACCGGTCACCCAAGTGTCGAGCGTCACTACCAATGCCGTGTAGCCCGCGTCTTCGGCGCGGCGGATCAGGCTGGTCGCCAGCTCCTTGTTCTTGGGCGTGTAGAGCTGGAACCACGCGGGCGTATCGCCGCAGGCCGCCTTCACATCTTCCAGCGGATCATTCGCCAGTGTCGAAGCACAGAACGGCACCCCCGTCAGCGCCGACGCGCGTGCGGCGGCCATGTCCCCATGACGATCCTGCGTCGCCTCTCCATTCAGGCCGATGGGGGCCATGAACAGCGGCGTCGGATAGGTGTGGCCGAACAGTTCGATGCTGAGATCACGCACCGAACAATCGACCATCATGCGCGGCACCATGCCCCAGTGGTGGAAGGCCGACGCATTGCTGTTCTGCGTGTGCTCATCGCCGCAACCGCCCGCGACATAATTGGTGAGACCCGGCCCCAGCGCCTCATGCGCTCGCTTTTCGAGGGTAGCGAAATCGACCGGCCAAGTCGGCAGGATGCCGCGCAAACCAGCGTTGTAGATCTCGTTCTGCATCGCGCCGAAATTGCTCATGGCGGCTGGTCTCTCCCGTTTCTTATGGGAACAGATCAGACGATCCGTGAGGGCAGGGCAAGCGGTTTTCTACGCGAAGAAGCGTTGCAGGCGCGGTCGCACCTTGAGGAAGCGCAGGTAAGCGGCCTCCAGCACCCACAGCACAGCGCAGTTCCGCGCCGCAAGCCCCAGCGGACGTAGCAACGGGATCGCGCGCCACATCGCCGCAAAGGCCGCCGCGCCGCTGTGCACCACGCCGTCTTCCTCGGCATGGAAACGGGCAAGCAGTTGCGCACGGTCGATTGAGCAGGACGGATCAGCGCCGCTTGCAACATCCACGAAAGTGATCGCCCCGCGCTTATCGAGCCGCCGCATCAGCGCGATTTCGCGCAGGCACAGAGGGCAGGCACCGTCGAACCACACTTTCACTGTGCCGCTCAAGGCGCGATCCACAGCCGGATCACATAGGCGACCGCGCCGAGGACAGCGACGCTCGCGGCCCAAATGCCCGCCATCCACAGCAAGCGCTGCCATAGGGGCTTCTCAGGTTCCAGTTCCGGCGGCGCGAGCATCAGTGATACCCCTCAGCACCAACCTTGCCGCGGAACACCCAATAGGCCCACACGGTATAGGCGATGATCAGCGGCAAGGTCAGCGCGACGCCGACCAGCATGAATTCCTGGCTCCGCTCAGGCGCGGCAGCGTCCCAGATCGTGATCGACGGTGGCACGACATTGGGCCAGATGGTGACCCCCAGCCCGCTCATGCCCAGGAAGAACAGCGCAATCGCCAGCCAGAACGGCGCCGAATTGCCGGTCCCCCGGATCGTCCGGATCAGTGCGACTGCCACAAGAGCGGTCACAATCGGTACGGGCGCGACCCAGTACACTTCGGGCGCGGACAGCCAGTGCGCGGCATATTCGGGGTTGAGAGTGATATTGTAGAGGCTGACCGCGCCCATCAGCACGATGGTCGCAAGCGCGGCGCGGAAGGCGACATAGCGCGCATGGGCCTGCACCCCGCCGTCGAGCTTCCAGATAAGCCACGTGCTGCCAAGCAGTGCGTAGCCCGCCACTGTGCCGAGCCCGGTGAGGAAGGTGTAAGGCGTGAGCCAATCCCACCAGCTGCCCGCATAGGCCCGGCCATCAACCTCAATCCCTTGCAGCAGCGCGCCAAGGATCATCCCCTGCGACATCGCCGCGACCAGCGAGCCGCCGAAGAACGCCAAGTCCCAGAACTTCTCATGGGCCGGATCGCGCCAGCGATATTCGAACGCTACACCTCGAAACACGAGGCCGAGCAGCATCGCGATGATCAGCGGATAGGTCGCAGGCAAGATCACCGCATAGGCCAGCGGAAAGGCGGCAAACAGCCCGCCGCCGCCCAGCACCAGCCAGGTCTCATTCCCATCCCAAACCGGCGCGATTGAGTTCATCGCCCGGTTGCGGCCCTGCCCGACCCTGAAGGTCGGAAACAGAATGCCGATCCCGAGGTCGAAGCCGTCCATCACCACATAGGCGAAGACTGCAAAGGCGATGATGAAGGCCCAGATGACGGTGAGGTCCATCACACCGGCTCCTTTTCGGAAGGCGCTTCGGTTGGAAGAGGCTCTTCGCCGCCGGGGTTTTGGGTCGGACCGGGGGTAATCCCGGCGGTGCGGATCGGGCCGTCAATCTCGCCCTTGATCCCGCTCTCGCCCGCATGCGGCGCTTTGCCCATCAGCTTGAGGATATACCAAACGCCGATGCCGAAGACGGTGAAGTACACGACCACGAACGCCAGCAGGGACGCTGCGACAGCAGGCGCGTCGAGAGGGCTGGCCGCATCGGCTGTCCTGAGCACGCCATAGATCACATAGGGCTGGCGGCCGACTTCGGTGGTGATCCACCCAGCCAGCACGGCGGCAAAACCAGAAGGCCCCATCAACACGGCGGCGCGGTGCAGCCACGGCATGTCATAGAGGCGTCTGCGCACCCGGCCCCACAGGCTCCATAGCCCGATCCCGAGCATCGCGAAGCCGATGCCGACCATCACCCGGAAGCTCCAGAACACGGTGCCGACCGGCGGCTCCTTGTCATCGGGGATCGTGTCGAGACCCGCCATCGGCGCGTTCAGATCATGCTTGAGGATCAGCGAGGACGCCTTGGGAATTTCGATCGCGTAACGCACCGTCTTGGCTTCGCTGTCGGGGATGCCGAACAGGATCAGCGGCGCGCCTTCGGGGTGGCTTTGGTAATGCCCCTCCATCGCCATCACCTTGGCCGGCTGATGTTCGAGCGTGTTGAGCCCGTGCATGTCGCCTGCGAAAATCTGCAAGGGCGTGACAATCGCGGCCATCCACATCGCCATCGAGAACATTTTGCGCGCGTGCGGATTGGCCTTGTCCTTGAGCAGGTGCCATGCCCCGACCGCGCCGACCACGAAAGCGGTCGTCAGGTAAGCGGCCATTACGGTGTGGACGAGGCGGTAAGGGAAGCTGGGGTTAAAGACGATGTCCCACCAGCTGGGGCCGGGCAGGAACTGACCATTCGCGCCAATCTCGTACCCCGTCGGAGTCTGCATCCAGCTGTTCACGCTGAGGATCCAGAATGCCGACACGAACGTACCGAGCGCCACCATCAACGTCGCTGCGAAGTGTAGCTTCTTGCCGACTTTCTCCATGCCGAACAGCATCACGCCTAGGAAGCCTGCTTCGAGGAAAAAGGCAGTCAGCACCTCATAGGCCATCAACGGCCCGATCACCGGGCCCGCCTTGTCCGAGAACACCGCCCAGTTAGTGCCGAACTGGTAGGACATGACGATGCCGGAGACGACGCCCATCGCGAAAGCAATCGCGAAGATCTTCAGCCAATACTTGAACAGGTCATGATAGACCGGTTTGCCGGTCTTCAGCCACAGCCCCTCAAGCACGGCGAGGTAGCTCGCCAGCCCGATCGAGAAGGCCGGGAAGAAGAAGTGGAAGCTGACGGTGAACGCGAACTGGATCCGCGCAAGCAGCAGAGCGTCGAGGTTCTCAAGCATGATCAGCAGCTAATCCCTTGGCGGCGCCGATCAATTGCTTTTGGCGCAACGAAGATACGATTTGAGGGCAAAAGGGTTGCAGCGCCGGGCGAATTGGGGGCCAAAGGGTTGGCGACAGTCCGGCGGTGCATCGGGGTATGCGGCGCCAAGGCTCAGATGAGCCCCCGCGCTTCGTCCGGGATCGACGATGGGGGTTCCTCGCCGGTATCGCGTGCCAGATCGGCAAAGGCGGCGTCCTGCGACAGGAACACGCGGCCCGACAGCTCATCGAGAAAATGCGTGCGCTTGAGGCGGTCCATCACCGGGCCTTTGACTTCCGAAAGATGCAAGCGGACGCCGCCGTCGGCGAGGCGGTGGTTGATCGCCTCAAGGCTCTCCAGCCCCGAAGCGTCGATCGCGTTGACCGCGCTGCACATCAGGACGACGTGGCGCAAGGCAGGCCGGTCAGCGACCTGTTCGAGCACATATTCCTCCAGCCAACGGGCGTTGAGATAGGTCAGGCTCTCGTCGACGCGGATGGTCAGCAGGTGCGGCAGGGTGAGCACCGTGTGGCGTTCGACATTGCGGAAATGCTCGGTTCCCGGCACCCGGCCAACAATGGCGGCATGGGGCCGGCTCGCACGCCACAGATACAGCAGCAGGCCCACGGCAACCCCGGCAATCACGCCAAGCTCCACACCTGCGACCAGCGTGATCCCGATGGTCGCGGCATGAGCGGCGAAATCCGCTTTGGAATAGGCCCAGAGCTGGCGCGGCGTCTTGAAATCGACGAGGCTCAGCACCGCAACGATGATGGTGGCCGCAAGCGTCGCGTTGGGCAGGTGGAACAGCAACGGAGTGAGGAACAGGCTAGCAAGGCCAATGCCTACCGCCGTGAACGCGCCCGCTGCCGGGGTCTGCGCGCCCGCATCGAAATTCACCACCGACCGCGCAAACCCGCCCGTCACAGGATAGCCGCCCGATAGCGCGCTGGCGATATTGCTCGCCCCGAGCCCGATCAGCTCCTGATCCGGCACGATCCGTTGGCGGCGCTTGGCCGCAAGGGTTTGGGCGACCGAGACACTCTCGACAAAGCCGATCACCGAGATCAGCAGCGCAGGCACCCACAGGGCTTTTAGCAGGCTCAGGTCAGTCGATGGCAGTGCGAAGGGCGGCAGGCCTTGCGGGATCGCGCCGACAACCGAGACGCCCTGCGCCTCCAGCCCGAAGCCGATCACCGCGAGGATCGAGAGCGCCACCGCCACCACCGGCCCGGCCTTGGCGGTCATGTCGGCAGCGCGCGGGGGTAGGCCGAGGCGCTGGAGCGCGGGCTTCAGCCCCTTTCGCACCCAGAACAGGAACAGCGTCGCAGGGATGCCGATCGCAAGGGTTGCAAAGTTGCTGTCACCCAGCGCGCCAGCGAGACCCGCCAGCATCTCCGGCCAGGTCTCCCCGCCCGCCTTCACGCCAAGAATATGCTTCACCTGGCTGGTGGCAATCAGCACGCCGCTTGCCGAGATAAAGCCGCTGATGACCGGATGCGACAACAGGTTCGCAAGGAACCCCAGCCGCAGCAGGCCCAGCACCACCAGCATCACGCCCGACAGCGCAGCGAGCGTCACCGCCGCTTCCCAATAGGCCGCCGTCCCCGGTGCGGCGACGGCGCCGACCGCGCTCGCCGTCATCAATGAAACCACCGCCACCGGCCCCACGGCCAGCGTCCGGCTCGTGCCAAACAGGACATAGGCGAACAGCGGCAGGATCGAGGCATAGAGCCCCACCACCGGGGGCAACCCCGCCAGCATCGCATAGGCAAGGCTTTGCGGGATCAGCATGATGGTGACGATCACCGCCGCCATCAGGTCGCTGGTCAGCGCCGGGCGATCATAGCGGCGCCCCCATTCGAGGATCGGGAAATAGCGCTGGAGCATGGCGTTATTGCGCGATCAGCCCGCCGGGGCCGGCCAGCCATTCACGCCCCTTGAGCATCCCGTTCCAATACAGCCAGGGCAGGAAATCGGCCTTGAGCATCCATGACAGGCGGTTGGCCTTGGTCCCGTCAATAAGCCAGGTCGGGAAACTGGGTGCGAGCTTGCCGCCATAGGCGAATTCGGCGAGCACGATCTTGCCGCGCTCAACCGTCAGCGGGCATGAGCCGTAGCCATCGTATCCCGCCGTCGGCCCCTTGCCGTCCAACTGGTGCAGCGCATTGACGGCGACCACTGGCGCCTGCTTACGCGCGGCCGCCGCGGTCTTGGCATTGGGCATGGAGCCGGCATCGCCAAGGCCGAACACATTGGGATAGCGCACATGCTGGAGCGTGTGCTGGTCAACCTCGGTAAAGCCGCTCGGCGCGGCCAGCGGACTGTCGGCGAGGAATTGCGGGGCGACTTGCGGCGGGACGACATGCATCATGTCGAAGCCAACGGTCACTTCGCCTTCAGCCGTAGCGAACGTCGCCTCGCGCGCAGGGCCATCGACCGCGGCCAGATTGCTGCCAAGCTCCAGCGCGATCCCGTATTTCCCGACATATTCCATCAGGGCCGGGACATAGTCAGCAACGCCGAACAGCACCGCGCCCGCGTTGCGGAATTCGACCGCGATATTGTCCAGAACCCCGGCCCGCCGCCAGTGATCGCAGGCGAGATACATCACCTTTTGCGGAGCGCCTGCGCATTTGATCGGCATCGGCGGCTGGGTGAAGATCGCCCGCCCGCCCTGCATCTCCTGCACCAGCCGCCAAGTATAGGGGGCCAGATCGCCGCGGTAATTGGAGGTGACGCCGTTCTGGCCGAGCGTTTCGGTCAGCCCTGCGATTTTCTCCCATGCCAGCCGGATGCCGGGGGCAACGATCAGCACCTCGTAAGTTACGGTGCTGCCGTCCCTCAGGGTCACCTGATTATTGTCGGGCTGGAAGCTGGCAGCGGCCTCCCTGATCCAGGTGACGCCCTTGGGCATCACGCTGTGCATCGGGCGGATGGTGGTCGCCACATCGAACACCCCGCCCCCCACCATCGTCCAGCCGGGCTGATAGGCGTGGGTTTCCGCCGGTTCGACAATCGCGATGTCGAGGCCAGGGCGGCGTTTGAGGATCGAGGCGGCGGTGGCAATCCCCGCCGCGCCGCCACCGATGACGACAACCTTGTGTGATGTGGTGCTCATGTCCGATCCCTCCCTCGCGCGCGGTGTTACCCGCCCGCCTCCATCCGCCCGACGAGCGCCGAGAGGTCGTATCCGGCTGCCTGCGCCCGCGCGATCCGCTCGGCGGCGGTGAGGCCGTGGATATTGGCCAGCGCGTCGAGAGTCGCGGCGCGGGTGCCGGTACGGCAATAAGCCAGCACCTTGCCCGGCGTGCCGCGCCGGATCGCAGCAAAGGCGGCGACCGCGGCGGGCGGAAACTGCCCGCCAGCAACCGGAATGTGATGGAAGGCGAGGCCCGCTTCCTGCGCGGCGCGGCGCATCTCATCGAGCGCAGGCTGGCCCGGCTCCTCACCATCGGGACGGTTGCAGACCAAGGCGGTGAAGCCTTGCGCAGCCAGCGCCGCAACCTCATCGGGCAGCATCTGCGGGGCCACCGAAAGCGTCTCATCGATTGGGCGAATGTCCATTATCCCTGTCCGTCCACAAGCCGCACCAGTAGCATTCCGCCAAGCATCGCGATCACGAATATCGCGGCCGAGGCAGGCGCGATGGCCAGCGCGGCAAAGCCGGGTCCGGGGCAGAGCCCGGCGATCCCCCAGCCGATGCCGAACAGCGCCGATCCGCCGATGAGGCGCGGGGTGATGTCGCTCCGATCAGGCAGGGCAAAGCCATCGCCGAAAAAGGGACGCAGCATCTTGCGCTGCACGGCCCAGGCGAGCGCCATGATCAGCACAGCTCCGCCCATCACGAAGGCGAGCGTCGGGTCCCACTCCCCGAACAGGTCGAGGAACCCGCGCACCCGCGCCGGATCGGTCATCCCGCCAATGGTAAGGCCTGCGCCAAATATCGTGCCCGAAACGAGCGGGACCAGCGTTTCGCGGATCATGGCAGCACCGCAATGCCGAGGGCATTCATCGCGGCGACTGTGGCAAAGCCGGTCGCCATGAAGGTGGCGGTGGCAACCAGCGACCGCTGGGACAGGCGGCTCATGCCGCAAACGCCATGCCCGCTGGTGCAGCCGCTGCCGAGGCGCGTGCCGACGCCGACGATCACGCCCGCCATGGCAAGCGTCACCGGATTGGCGAAGGCGGGCGCTGAAGCGGCCATCTGGCTGGTCACGATCAGCGCTCCCAACGGCAGGCCGATGATGAAGGCCAACGCGCCGAGCCGCGGCAGCGACCCGCTGGCAAGCCCGAAGGCGCGCGCGGCAATGCCGGAAACCCCGGCGATCCGCCCCGCCCCCAGCAGCATCAGCGCCGCAGCAAGGCCGATCAGCAACCCGCCCATGAGGCCTTCCAGCGGCGCGGCATCAGGGAAGCCGGGTAAGGTCATACCGCGTTGACCGGCAGTTTGAGGTATACAACGCCATTATCGTCCGGCGGGGGCAGGTGGCCCGCGCGCATATTCACCTGGACTGAGGGCAGGATCAGACGCGGCATATCGAGCGTCGCATCACGCGCCTCGCGCATGGCAACAAATTCGTCCTCGGTGATCCCGTCATGCGCGTGGACATTGCCCTCACGCTCGGCAGCAACAGTGGTCTCCCACACATAGTCGCTGCGGCCCTTGGGCAGGTAGTCGTGACACATGAACAGCCGGGTGGCGGGCGGCAGCGCAAGGATCCGGCGCAGCGAACGGAACAGCGTACGCGCGTCCCCGCCGGGGAAGTCAGCACGCGCCGTGCCGTAGTCGGGCATGAACATCGTATCGCCCACAAACACCGCCTCGCCTACCACATAGGCGATGCAGGCGGGGGTGTGGCCGGGAACGTGCATCACCGTCACGGGCAGCTTGCCGATGGTGAAGGTATCGCCGTCCTTGAAGAGCACATCGAACTGCGATCCGTCCCGCTCGAACTCGGTTCCGGCATTGAACAGCTTGCCGAACACGGTTTGAACGGTGGTGATGTCCGCACCAATCGCGATTTTGCCGCCGAGTTTTTCCTGAAGATGGGGCGCAGCGGAGAAGTGATCCGCGTGGGCATGGGTCTCTAGCAGCCACTTCACTTTCAGATTATGCGAAGTGACATGATCGATCACCCGGTCAGCAGAAGCCGTCGCCGTGCGGCCGGAGTTAGGATCAAAGTCGAGCACGGAGTCGATCACCGCCGCCTCAAGCGTGGCCGGATCGTGCACCACGTACGTAACCGTGAAGGTCGCCGGGTCAAAAAAGCTCGCGATTTCGGGGCGAAGTGCCGAGTCCTCAGCAGCCCTCAGCACCTGTTCGGTTGCGCTTTGCAGCACCGGATCAATCGCGCTCATGCCAAATCTCCATTCATTTTCATAAATCGTGTATATGTATTGCAATCCAAGAGTCAAGTGCTATGACCCCGTCCATGGACCAGAGCGCCCCCCCCCTCCCCCCCTGTGCAGGCCTGCGGATCGGCGATTTCGCCCCCGATTTCGAAGCGCGCAGCACCATCGGGCCGGTACGGCTTTCCGCCCACCGGGGCCGCTGGCTGGTATTGTTCTCCCACCCGGCGGACTTCACGCCGGTCTGCACCACCGAATTTGTCGCGCTCGCCCGCGAGGCCGCGGCGTTCGAGGCGCGGGATTGCGCACTGATGGCGCTCTCGGTCGACAGCCTGTTTTCGCACTTCGCGTGGCTCAGGATGATCCGTGACCGCTTCGGGGTCGAGGTGCGCTTTCCCATCCTTGAGGACCCGACGTTGGTGATCGCCCGCGCTTTCGGCATGGTCGCGGCGCAGGACAGCGACAGCGCGGCGGTGCGCACGACCTTCTTCATTGACCCCAAAGGCGTGATCCGGGCGATGACCTGCTATCCGGCGAACCTTGGTCGCTCGATCCCGGAAATGCTGCGTATCCTTGATGGGCTTCAGGCGATCGACGCCAAAGGTGCCCTCGCCCCTGCCAATTGGCAGCCGGGCGAACCGCTGCTCAAAGCGCCGAGACAGACCCTTGACGAAGTGTTCGATGCCAAAGACGCCACCAGCTGGTTCTTGCGCGATGAGCGGGGAGACGGCTGATGGCTGAAGATGATCTGATCGAGGCGCTCAAAGCCCTCGCCCACCCGCTGCGTTGGCGGATCTTGACGACGCTGACGGGCGGCGAGCGCAATGTCGGTGAGCTGGAACAGGCGACCGGGATCGTCCAGCCGGGCCTGTCGCAGCAGCTTGGCGTATTGCGCAAAGCCGGGTTGGTCGCCACGCGCAAGGATGCCAAGTTGGTGTTCTATTCGCTCGCGCCGGATGAACTCGGCGCAGTGACCGCCGCGATAGCGAAGGTAGCCCCGGCGAGCGCCACCCCGATCAGCGAGCCCGCCGCACAGCGCACGCCGGCACCCGGCGTCGCCAACTTCGCCCGAATGTCCTAACCCGCGGCGGGCGGGGTTGCGAGCGCGGCGCGGAAGCGCCGTCGCACTAGCCACGGCTCCAGCCAGCGGCCCACGAGATAGATCAGAGCGAAGACACCGGCCATGAAGTACCCCTCATCAGGCGAATGGCGGCCCTCGTCCTTCTTCTCGTCTTTCTTCTTCTTGTTCGGATCTTCAGGCGCAGGCGCACCGAGGAATTGATCGACCGGGTTGAGCACCTTCACCGGCTTCGGCTTTTCATCCTTCTTCTCGGCCTTTTCGGACGCGTCGGCTCCGGCGCCTTCCCAGGCGTTGATTGCCACTGCCATCTGGGCAAAGCCAAGAAACAGCAGCGGCGCGAGGAAGCACAGCAGCAGCGCGTGGCTGAACAGGTCAAACCGTAGCACCGCACCAGCGCCGACCCGCTCGATCCGCAGTTGTCCGCGGGTGAAGGTCGCCAGCTTGTCCTGCGCGGCGGGGTTGTGCTTTGAATAGGTCAGCGTGTCGCCTGCGGCGTTCACGGTCGTCCCCGATGAACGCAGCAGCGGATCAAGCCGGGCAAAGGCCTCTTCGGGCGAAAGCGCGGGGTCGATTGGCACATCGCCGCGCACCCGCCAGATGTGGTCAATCAGCGGCACTCTCATGGTCGGAAGGCCCGCCGGTCGTTCCGGGGAAGGCGCCGCGCCCCACGGCCCCGTTGTCTCACTGGCAATGCCCCCTGAGGTTCCGCTCATTCGGCAGGCTCCAGCTGGGCTGTTTGAAGCTGCGGAGTGCTGCCGCGCCCGAAGCGCTTGCCCAGCGCAGCCTTGGTGCTGCGCCAGCCTTCGCGGAACGGGAAGATCATCGTCTCGCCAATATGCATCCGGCGTCCGCCTTCCATGCCCAGCACCTCGGCCTCGCCATCTACACATGTACCGAAGATGCGGTCCCAGATGATCCAGGTGCCCGAATAGTTGCTGCGAGTTGCCTCGTAATCCTGCGAGTGGTGGACGGAGTGATGCTCCACGGTGTTGAAAATGAACCGCCACCAGCGCGGCGTGTTGAAGCGCACGTTGATGTGCTGATAGACGCTCACCGTCATCCCGATTGCCCCTGCCAGCAGAAAGGCGCGCGGCAGGAAGTCGAACAAGCCGCCGATGCCCAGGCCAATCAGGAACAGTTCGATCGGGTTGCCGACCGCGCCTTTGTTGATGTTGAGTTGGGTGATGTAGTGGTGCGGCGCATGGGTGAGCCACAGGGGGTACCAGTTGTGCATCGCGCGATGCATCCAGTACTGGCCGAAGTCGAAGATCATTGAGATCAGCAGCGCTTGCAGAAGCAGCGGCAGGCCCGTGAACCAGCTGAACTTCTCCCAATCGAACGCGCCCTGCACCGCCTTGATCATCACCCCGTCGCCAATATAGGCGTCAACCATGCCGAGGAAGGTCATGCCGAGCCCGACATAGAAGGCGTCCGTGGCGAATTCCTTCCACGTCAGCTGCCAGCTTTCATAGCGCGGATTGACCCATTCCAGCGCCAGCAGCAGAATCATCCAACCAAGCCGGATGGCAATCGCCGTCGAGGCGACAGCGAGCCAATTGGGGGCGTAGTACCAGAACAGGATCGCGGCAAAGAGCATCGCGGGCTGGAAGTACGTGAACACGAATTGCTTCACCGGACCGCCCTGGACCCGGCCAATATTCTCCCAGCCGACAATCACCGGAGCATCTGCTCCGATAATGCGCTTGCCCACCTGCACTCCGGCCATGACGAACTCCCCTTAAGCTGTCCGTTTCATTCCAAATACCCATGGCGACCTCCCCCATTCGAGGAAGTGGCCAAATGACGTAGGTGTACGCGGACCCGTGGAAAGCAAAGTGATTTCAGTAAGAAAGCAATCAATCAGCAAGATATCGCACTGCAATGGCAGTGGCGGCGGCACGGGTTTCGACCCCGAGTTTACGAAACACCTGTTCCAAGTGCTTGTTCACCGTGCGCGGGCTTATACCAAGAATCTCGCTGATCGTCTTGTTGGTTTTGCCATAGCTCACCCACAGCAGCACTTCCGCCTCACGCCGGGTGAGGCCGTTATGCTTTTGCAGGTCGGCGATCTTGCCATCTTCACGCACTTCGGTGACGCGGATCAGGGTTTCGCCCGGCCGTCCGGTTTCAACCAAGGCCAGATCAATCTCCAGCCCGCGCACATCGACTCGGACGCTGGCAGGCGGCTGAACGGGGTCTGCGGCGATCAAACCGAGGGCTGCACCCATCAAGGCTTCGGGCAACGCGCCGCGATCCGCAGTCCATTCGGGATCGACCGCGATGAACAGCGCCTCGGCCTGGGGTGTGCACCAGATCAGCGCCGCATCCTCGCCCAGCGCCGCCAGACTGCGCCCCGCCAGACCGAGCGCCAGCCGTGAGCGATAGGTCGTGCGGGCATTGGCGAGATGCACCCTCATCCGCGCCAGCAGTTCCTCGATCACTACAGGCTTGCGCACATAATCGACCCCGCCGGTGCCGAGTGCGGCGACCACGTGTTCGGGATCATTGAGGCCGGTCATGAAGATTACCGGGATGTGCGCAGTCGCCGGATTGCGCTTGATCGCCTGGGTGGTCTCGATCCCGCCGATGCCGGGCATGATCGCGTCCATCAGGATAAGGTCGGGCTGCACCTCGGTCAGCAGTTCAAGCGTCGCCTCGCCGCTGCGGGCGATCAGCACGGTCATGTCCTCCGCTTCGAGCGTATCGACCAGAAACCTGAGCGATTCCGGGCTGTCGTCGACAACAAGGATACAGTCCTTAGCGCGCATCGTCAGCCACCGCTTTGGCAAGGTCGGCCAGCGCCTTTAAATCGAAGCTGTCCAGTACCCGCCGCATCCGTTCGGCCAGAGGCCCTGCTTCGGGAGCGAGTGCGGCGATGGCGTCAATCTCCGCCTCGATGGCGCGGACATGGCCGATCCGCACCAACCGCTCAATCTCGGCGCAGTGGGCAGCAGCCCGAGACGCGATTGCGGGCGACAAGTGCGGAACGCCGGCTTCGGGCACGTCACGGACGGGGCCGCCGGCCCGCAGCCATTCGAGCCCCAGCTGGGAGGCAATCACATCGAGCAGCACGGTAAATTCGAACGGCTTCATCACAAACGTATCATTGGCCGGGCCGTCCGCCGGCGACGTGGCGGAATAGGGTCCCTCACCCGACAGCATCACGATCCGCAAGGCAGCACCGTGGCGGCGGCGCAGTTTCGCCGCAATGTCCCACCCGGACTCGCGTCCCAGCATCACATCGCAAAGGACCAGATCGGGCTGCACCTGCGCGGCGAGCGCAAGGCCGGTCTCGCCATCGCTGGCGGTGTGCACCTGAAAGCCCAGCGGTTCGAGCAGGCCGCGCACCATCGCCAGATGCGCCGTATCGTCATCGATCAGCACGACCCAGCGCTCACGCCCGAGGTAACCGGTAACCACGCCGGGCTCCGGTGCCGGATCGGTCGGCGGGCTGAGCGGCTGCGACAGCATCAGGCGCACGATGAAGCGCGATCCTTCGCCCGGCGCGCTCTCGACCCGGATTTCGCCGCCCATGATATGCACCAGCGCCTGCGTGATCGCGAGGCCGAGCCCGACACCGGGCCGCTCGCCCGCTGGCCCCGCCACCCGCTCAAACGGCGCGAAAATCCGCTCCGCATCCTCGGGCGCGATGCCGATGCCGGTGTCGATCACCGTGAAGGTCGCCAACTGGTTACGATATTCGACCTTGAGCGTAACCGACCCATGATCGGTGAACTTGATCGCGTTGGTCAGCAGATTGATAAGCACCTGCCGCAAGCGCTTGGGATCGGCATGAACGAATTCGGGCAGCCCCGGCGGATGGTCGAGCACCAGCGCGATCCCCCTCGCCTGCGCTTGCAGATCGAGCATGGCGATCAGTTGGGCGAGGAACTCGGGGAAGCGGATCGCCTCCCGGCTCAGCGTCAGTGCGCCGCCTTCGACTTGCGCGATGTCGAGCAGGCCTTCAACCAGATGCGACAGGTGTTCGGCGCTGCGGCGGATCACGCGCGCGGCATTGAGCGCGTCCTTGCCGTCATTGCGCTCCAGCAGCTGGGCATAGCCATAGATCGCATTGAGCGGCGAGCGGATCTCGTGGCTGACGCTGGCGAGGAAGCGGGTCTTGGCTTCATTGGCGGCTTCAGCGGCCTCCTTGGCGGCGCGAAGCTGCGCGAACGCGTCGCCGATCGGCCCTGATGCGCCGTCGCCCTTCAGCCAATTGGTGAGCCGCCCCGCCATCATATCATCGCGAAGCGATATAGGCGCGCCAGCCGCCCAGATGGGTGATGTCTTCCGCCCCGGTCAGCGCGCGCGGTTCGGCGACGAAGCCCTTCACGCTGCTGCCGTCGGCCAGCGTCACCGTGCCGATGGCAAGCGGCGGCGGGACTTCGGCAACGAAGCTGCCGAAGCTGGCGAAGTCGAGTTCGTAGACTTCCAGCGCAATTTCCGCCCCGTCCTCACTATGCACCAGCGCAGGCTTGGGCGGGACGCTATCGGCCATCGCATACAGCCGGTAATTGGGCGCGGTGGTGAAGGCACCCACAAAGGTCGCCCCGCGCGACGTCAGCTGCCAATGCAGCGGCATCCCTTCAAGATGTGCACCAACGACGGCGAGTTTGACGGTATCCATGCGGTCTCCAAAATCAAGCGGTGGCGGAAGGGGAAGGTCGGCCAAAGCCAGATACGAACGCGCGCGGTCAATGAGCGCAAGATCGCTGTGCGCTGGCCCGATCAGCGTGATCCCGAAGCCCGTGCCATTGTCGCGCGCACCGGCTGGCACCGCCAGCGCGGCCATGTCGAGCAGGTTCACGAAATTCGTGTAGAGTCCGAGATTGCTGTTCAATGCCACCGGCGCTTCGAGCAGTTCGGCCACACGGTAGGTCGTGCCGGTGGTTGGGAAGGCGAGCACATCGACCTCGCTCCACATGCTCTGGGCATGGCGCTGCAATTCGGCGAGGCGGTAGATCCCGTTCCACAACTCGGTTGCGAGCATGGTGCTGCCGGGCGCGATGACTTCGCGCACCACCGGGTCGATGGCGAGCGGATTGCTATCGAGCAGCGGAGCGATGGCGGCGGTACGTTCAGCCACCCACGGCCCGCCGTACAGCAGGCGCGCCGCTTCGAGCAGTGGGGCGATGTCGATCTCGACGATCTCGCCCTGAGCCGCCAGCACGCCCAGCGCGCGGTCGTAGAGATATTCGGCTGCCACATCGCCGAAGAAGACTCGCTGGTCGCGGCGCGGCACACCGATCCGGCGACCGCTGATCGCGACGTCAGAGGGAGGGCGCGAGAAGGCATCCTCGGCATCAAACCCGGCGATCACGGTGTCGACCGCCTGCGCATCATGCAGGGCATCGGTGAACACCGTGATGCAATCGAGCGTCCGGCAGGCCGGCACCAACCCGCGCGTGCTCCACCGGCCCTTGGTGGGCTTCAGCCCGATCAGGTGATTGAAGGCGGCCGGCACCCGCCCCGATCCCGCCGTATCTGTGCCGAGCGCAAAGGCCACCAGCCCGGCGGCCACGGCAATCGCCGAGCCGGAACTTGATCCGCCGCTCACATAGTCCCGGTTATAGACGTTGCGCGGAATGCCATAGGGGCTGCGTGTGCCGACGAGGCCGGTGGCGAACTGGTCAAGATTGGTCTTACCGACACAGATCGCGCCCGCTGCCTCCAGCCGTTCGATCACGGTGGCGGAACGTTCGGGTCGATAGGCGAAGGCCGGGCAGGCGGCGGTCGTCTCCAGCCCCGCAACGTCAATGTTATCCTTCGCCGCGAATGGCACCCCGGCCAGCGGCAGATGCTCGCCAGCTGCGATCCGCGCGTCAATGGCGCGGGCGGCAGCGCGCAGGGCCGCAGGATCGACGCGGCTGATCCACACTTGCGGCTGATGCGCGTCGTAAGCGGCGAGGCGGGCGAGCGTATCCTCGATCACGGCGAGCGCGCTGGCTGCGCCGCTGGTGACGCTTGCTGCAATGGCGGTCGCACTGAGGCGGGCAAAGGTGCTCATGACGCTTTCCTCAGCGCCAGCATCGGCGCGCCGGGATGCAAGGCCTGATGCTCGGTAATGTAGAGTGCGGCCACCGTACCGCTGGCAGGGCTTTCAAACGGACACTCCATCTTCATCGCCTCGATCACCGCGATCACATCGCCTTCTGCCACCACATCGCCGGGGGCGACGAGCAGCTTCCAAACGCTGCCGCCGAACGGGGCTTCGATGACATCCGCGCCGTCCGGCACCTCGATGGCCGCCACATCGCCGCCGCCTGCCCCGCCTTCGAGCAGGTCGCTGACCCGGTCGAACTCGCCCGAGGCCTGCCACGCAGCACGTTCGGCATCGAAGGCGGCTTGGCGGGTGGTCTCGAAAGCGGCGATGCTGTCGGCGTTGTCGGCCAGGAACGCGCGGTAATCGGCGAGGCGGAAGGTGGTCTCCTCCACGCGGATCGACCGCCGCCCATGCGGGAAATCGCGGCGCCAATCGGTGAGTTCGTCGGCCGAGACGGGGAAGAACCGGATCTGGTCAAAGAACCGCAGCAGCCACGGCTTGCCATCGACAAAGGCATCTGTCTGGCGGTGGGTGTTCCACACCTGAATCGTCCGCCCGAACAGCTGGTAGCCGCCCGGCCCCTCCATGCCGTAGATGCACATATAGGCCCCGCCGATCCCGACCACATTGGGCGGCGTCCAGGTGCGCGCGGGGTTGTATTTGGTGGTCACCAGCCGGTGGCGCGGATCGACCGGCGTGGCCACCGGCGCGCCGAGATAGACATCGCCGAGGCCCAGCACGAGATAGCTCGCATCAAAGATAAGATCCTCGACCGCCTGCGCATCGGGCAGACCATTGATGCGGCGGATGAACTCGATATTGTCCGGGCACCACGGCGCATCGTCGCGCACCGTGCCGATATACTTGGCGATGGTCTCCTCAATCGCGGGATCACGCCAGCTCAGCGGCAGGTGAACGATGCGCGAGGGCGCTTCAAAATCATCGAGATCGCCCATCGCCTCCTCGGCCGCCATCAACGCGGCGAGCGCGCGGGGCTGATCCAGCGTGGTGCCGTCGACATGCAATTGCAGCGAGCGGATGCCTGGGGTGATGTCGATCACGCCGGGCAGCTTCATCGCCTCCAGCGCCTGCATCAGCGCATGGATGCGGATGCGCAGCTCGATATCGAGCACGATGTCGCCATATTCGACGAGAATGTTGCGGTCGCCCTGCTGGCGATAGGTGGTCTTGGGGCGTGCGCCGAGCGCGGGCAGCTCCGCGAGTACCGGTGAGAGGCCCGCAATCGCGCGCGTCGGGGTCGGCACGGGCAGAGCGTTGAGCGGCGCGGCGTTCGCCGCCATGGCGTCAGCAATCGTGACCGGCACGAAGCGCAGCCGGTCATCAGGGCTGAGCTGGCCGATCTTCCACCGGTCCGCCGCGATCACGGTGAAGGGGCAGACAAACCCGCCGAGCGAAGGCCCGTCGGGCCCGAGGATGATCGGCATGTCCCCGGTCAAATCGACCGCGCCGATAGCATAGGGGTTATCGTGAATGTTCGAGGGGTGCAGCCCCGCCTCGCCCCCGTCGCGCCGCGCCCATTCGGGCTTGGGGCCGACCAGACGCACGCCGGTGCGGTTGGAGTTGTAATGCACCTGCCATTCGGCTTCGAGGAAGCGGGCGATGTCATCCGGCGTGAAGAAATCGGGCGCGCCGTGGGGGCCGTAGAGCACCCGCAACTCCCATGTCCGGGCAAGCTCAGGCAGCGCAGCCGCGATACCTTCGCCAGTCGCAGCATCGCCCAGGTGCAGGACATCGCCCGCCACCAGCCCCCGCGCGGCATGGCCGCCGAACTGGCCGAGCGTGAAGGTTGCCACGCTGCCGAGATAGGGCACCACATCAAGCCCAGCCGCGAACAGGATATAGCCTCGCATCCCCCCGCCGGTCGCTCGGCCGAGTGCCAGCGTCTGCCCGGCAGCGACAGTGATCGGCACCCCGCGCGGGGCTGGCGCGCCGTCGAGCTTCGCGCCGAAATCCGCGCCGGTTAGGCAGATGGTCGCGGCCGCCTCGAACAGCAGGGTCGGGCCGCTGGCGGTGACTTCCAGCCCCGCTGTGCCTTCCGGGTTGCCGAGCATGAGATTGCCCAGCCGGAAGCTGCGGTCGTCCATCGGCCCTGACGGCGGTACGCCCACATCCCACAGACCGAGGCGACCGGGGAAGTCCTGCACCGAAGTCGCTGTGCCGCCTGCAATCACCCGCACCGTGCGGCGGGCATGGGTGACGGTGTCGAGCATCCGCGTCGAGACTTGCCCGCTGGTGAAGCCCTCATGCCGCACGACATCGCGCAGCCAGCGCAAGTTGGTCTCGATCCCGTCCACGCGGCTGGCATCCAGCGCCGCTTGCATCGCGCTGATGGCGCTTTCGCGGGTGTCGCCAAAGGTGATCAGCTTCGCCAGCATCGGATCGTAGAACGCGCTGACCTCGCTGCCCGCCATGACCCAGGTCTCGGCGCGGATATTGTCCGGGAAGGCGACGTTGACCAGCGTTCCAGTGGTCGGGCGGTAATCCATCGCCGGATCTTCGGCATAGAGCCGCACCTGAACCGCGTGCCCGTGCGCGATGGGCGCGGGGGCATCGAGAAAGGCGAAATCACCCGCTGCGCCCCGGATCATCCATTCCACGAGGTCGATTCCCATCACCTCCTCGGTGACGCCGTGTTCGACCTGAAGCCGGGTGTTCATTTCGAGGAAGAAGAAATCGTCCCGCTGCGCATCGTAGAGGAATTCGACTGTGCCAGCTGACAGATACCCTGCCGCCTCGCCCAACCGCACGGCGGCAGTGATCAGCTCAGCGCGCTTGGCATCCGAGAGGCACGGTGCGGGCGCTTCTTCCACGACCTTCTGGTTGCGCCGTTGCAGCGAGCAGTCGCGCTCGCCTAGCGCCATCACCCGGCCCCGCCCGTCGCCGAAGATCTGCACCTCGATATGCCGCGCACGGGCGACATAGCGCTCAAGGAAGACGCCCGCATCGCCGAAGCTGGCTTCGCCCTGCCGGACAACGGCGGCGAAGCCTTCGCGCACCGCCGCCTCGCTCTCGCAAATGCGCATTCCGATGCCGCCGCCACCTGCCGTCGCCTTCAGGATGACCGGATAGCCGATCCGCGTCGCAGCCTCGGCAGCTTCGTCCTCGCCCGTCAGCAGGCCCGTGCCGGGCGCAAGCGGGAGGCCATGCGCTTCGGCCAACGCACGGGCAGAGTGCTTGAGGCCAAAGGTGCGGATATTGTCCGGCGTCGGCCCGATGAAGGCGATCCCTGCCGCCGCGCAGCTTTCCGCAAACTCGGCATTTTCGGCGAGGAAGCCGTAGCCCGGATGGATTGCCCCTGCGCCGGTCGCCTTGGCCGCTGCGAGAATGGCCTCGACATTCAGATAGCTCTGCGCCGCTGGCCCCGGCCCGATGCACACGGCCTCATCCGCGGCGCTGACATGGAGCGAGCCTGCGTCAGCCTCGGAATAGACCGCCACCGACTTGAGGCCCATCCGCTTGCACGTGCGGATGATCCGCGTCGCAATCGCGCCCCGGTTGGCGATGAGGACGGTATCGAAGGTCACGCAGTCACGATCATGCGCACCGGCGTCGGGTTGAAGCCGTTGCAGGGGTTGTTGATCTGCGGGCAGTTCGACACGACCACGATCACGTCCATCTCGGCGCGCAGGTCGACGGTGAGACCCGGCGCGGAAATGCCGTCGACAATGCCCAGCGTGCCGTCTTCCTCCACCGGAACGTTCATGAAGAAGTTGATGTTGGAAACGATATCGCGCTTGCTGCGACCTTGGGTCAGGTTCGCTTCAAGGAAGTTCTCGACGCAGGCGTGCTGCGACTTGGTGTGGTGACCGTAACGCAAGGTATTGGATTCGCACGAACACGCTCCGCCGATGGTGTCGTGATACTCCACTGCGCTGTCCACGATGGTCATCAGCGCGTGGCCTTCGTTTGAGAGGAGCACAGTTCCGGTGCGCAGGAACAGATTGCCCTGCGCTGCCACCGTGTCCTGCGCCGAGTAACGCTCGGCATCATCGGCCGCGGAATAGATCAGGAAATCGACCGCCTGATTGCCTTCCAGATCGACGATCCGCAGCACTTCGCCTGCCGCGACATGGTGCAACCACGGCGCGCGGGCGGGCACGATCTCGTCGTGAATGATAGTGCCGGTAAGGCCGGAGAGGGCCGGGTCGCTGGTCATGGTTTGCCTTGCTTTTTGCGCGGGTTATCGGCGGTAGTAGTCCTCGGTATTGAGGAAGGCGCGCAGCCCTTCTGGCGTGGCGTTGCGCACGGGGTCTTGTTCAGCCGTGATCGCGCCGCGCCATGCGGTGACGCGCAGCGGGGCGGAATTCCAGCCCTCTCGGGGGTCGAGCACATGGGGGCAGTTGGCGATGACGACGATGACATCCATCTCGGCACGCAGCAGCACCGCGCGGCCTGCCTCAAAGGGGCCAACGATAGGCGTGATCGTGCCGTCAGTCTCAATCCGGGTGCCCTTGAAAAGGTTCACACAAGGGTGGACGTCGCGCCGGGTCAGACCGTGCTTGGCCGCGCCAAGAATCAGCCGGTCGCGCCCATTGGGGTAAGCACCGGAATTGCGGCCCTCACCATATTTCCGCAGGTTGCTGGCGGCATTTGAGACGCCGCAGAAAGTGTCATGCGTGCCGGCGTCGTCTTCGAGGATGCTCATCAGCACCCGGCCCATATCGCTGAGCAGCAGCTTGCCCGCGCCGAGATAGGCATTCCATTGCACCTTGACGGTATCAGCGACGTTCAGCCGCTCGGTCGGCATGTCGGTGTTGAAGATATTGAGGCTCGCACAGGCATCGCCCGCCTTGTCGATCAGCCGCAACCGGGTGCCGCGCACGATCCGGCGGGAGGCATAGCCGCCTGGCGCGAGGGTTTCTTCCCACAGCAGGTCGTCGGCTGCGACGCCTTCAGGCAGGTCGCCCGCGACGGGCGGTAAGGTCGGCATCGCCTCGACCCGCGTACCGCCTTGCGCGCGAGCGTGATCGCGCGCGGCTTTGGGATCGGCAGTTCCGCTCATTCCGCGGCCTCCTGCCGCGCAGGCGGAAAGTCCTGTTCATGCAGCGGCGGCAGCAGCGCCGTGGTGGTGACGAGCTGCAATTGCTGCACGCCCCGGATCGCGCGCAGGGCATCGCACAGCTGCTTCAACCGCACCGCAGGCCCCTGCACCAGCAGCACTTCGAGCGACTGGTCCTCTTCAAGGAACACGTGCTGCGAGGAAATCACCTCCTTGAGGTAATCCACCTGCGTTTCAGCGAGTTGCTGGCGCACTCTGCCACCGCCTCCAGCATAGACGATGGTTACGGTCCCTGCGAGCGTCTCATCCGGCCGGGTCAGCGCCTCATGCTCGGCCAGCGCGTGGCGGATCAGTTCGGCGATCAGCTGCGAGCGCGACGGCAGCCCGCGTTCCTCGACCATCATGTCGAGCTGGCGGAACAGTTCCGCCGGCAGGCTCATACTGAGGCGCGCGAGGCGAGAGGGTTCGGGGGAGCTCATGCAGCGATCATTTCAATTATTACCAACTGTGTCAATCGTAATACCGCCAACCTCAGTTTGTTCATCCGCCCCCGCTTCCGCGTGGACTTGCTGTACTTTGCGGGTCAGCTCGAGGTCATAGATGACCGCCGCCCCATAGCGCTGCGGGGCGTGCGGATCATGGCGGCGCTTGTCGAGCGTCAGCACCCGTGTGCCGAGCGAAAAGGCCTCTTTGATATCGTGAGTGACCATAATGATCGTCAGCCCATGCTCGCGCCACAGCCGGGTGATGAGCGCGTGCATATCCTTGCGGATGCCGGGATCGAGCGCGCCGAAGGGCTCGTCCAGCAGCAGGATGCGGGGCCGCTTGATCAGGGCCTGAGCGATCGCGAGGCGCTGCTGCATCCCGCCCGACATCTGCGCTGGGTAGAGGTGGCGGCTATCGGCCAACCCGACCTGTTCCAGCATCGCTTCGGCCTCCGCCACTGCAGCCCGGCGGGCGCTGCCAAACAAGCGCGCGGTGAAGGGTGACGCGGAGAACTCCAGCCCCAGCAAGGTGTTACCCAGCACCGTTAAATGCGGGAAGACCGAGTAGCGCTGGAACACCACCCCGCGATCGGGCCCGCATTCCGGCGGCAGCGGCGCGCCGTCCAAGGTGATCGTCCCGCGCGTCGGCTTCTCCTGCCCGAGAACAACGCGCAGCAGGCTGCTTTTGCCCGCGCCCGAGGGCCCAATGATCGAAACGAAGGAACCCTCAGCAATATCGAGCGAAATCCGTTCGAGTACGACCTTCTCGCCATACTCGACCCACAGGTTCTTGAGGCTCAGCAGCGCCATCAGTGCGCTGCCCCATGCGCCCAGCCGAACAGGCGGCGGCTGCCGCGCGACAGGGCGAAATCCATCACTACCGCGAGGATCGCGATCCATGCGACGTAGGGCAGGATCACATCCATCGCGAGGTAGCGGCGGACGAGGAAGATGCGGTAGCCCAGCCCTACGTCAGCCGCGATGGCTTCGGCGGAGATCAGGAACACCCACGCCGGGCCGAGCGACAGGCGCAGCGCCTCGATCAGGCGCGGCATCGCTTGGGGCAAAGCCACCCGCAGCATCACCCCCCACGAATTTGCGCCCAAAGTCAAAGCCTTGATCACCTGTTCGCGCGGCAGAGCGGCGATGTGTCCGGCCACGTCGCGGATCATGAACGGGGCAACCCCGATGACGATCAGCGCCACTTTGGCCGTCTCGCCCAATCCGAACACGATGAACAATATCGGGAGCAACGCGATGGGAGGGATCACGGCGATCGCGGTGACAAGCGGTCCCAACGTGGCTCTAACCGGGGGCAATGACCCGACAACCAGGCCGACAAGCAGGGTCGAAGCCGTAGCAATGCCAAGGCCAAGCCCTAACCGCGTCAAACTGGCGAGCGTATCGGCCCAGAACAGATATTGGCCCGACAGCGGATCGGCTTCGAAGATGAGCGCCGCCATCGCTGCCGCCATTGCTCCGGGGAGCGGCAGGATCTTGTCCGCCGCGTTATCGGAATGGCGCGCGGCAGCGGCGATGATGTAGGCGAAAGCCAGCATCACCAGCGGCAGCGCGCCCAGCAGGATCGCCCGGCCGCGCCCTGGCTGGGCTGTCACCCAGCGCATCGGCCTAGAGCTTCCCGTCGGCGGCGAGCTGCATATAGGTCGGATCGAAGCGCAAGGTGATCGCGGCCTTGTCACCCAAGGTTGTGCCGCCCGGGAATTCCATCCCGACCGCATCGGCTGAACGGGCGCCCTGCCCGAACAAGCCTTGAGCAAAGCTGAAATCGCGCACGCGGGTCATGGTGGTGACCAGATCGGGCGAAGCCATCGCCATCAGCGCGGCCTTGGGATCGGCGTAAAGGAAGGTGGTGGCGAGCTGGCCTTCGAATTCCTCCGGCGTCGTCCCAGCCAGCTTCGCCATCGCGGCACGGGCGGCGGCCCCTTCAGCATCCTGCCGCGCCATCAGCGTCATGGTCTCGTACCAGATCCCCGCCAGCGCCTTGCCGAGGTTGGGGTTCGCCTTCAGCACCGCCGTATCGACCACCATCAGGTCGAGAATCTCGCCCGGAATATCGGCCGAAGTAAACACGGCCTTCGTGCCGGCCACACCCTTCATGGTGGTCACCTGCGGGTTCCACGCCACGGCAGCCGTCACATCGGGTGAGGCAAAGGCGGCGGCGATATCGGCATCCGAAGTATTGACCGTCTTAACGTCGGTCAGCTTCATGCCTGACGTTTCCAGCGCGCGGGCGAGCAGGTAGTGCGAGACCGAAAGTTCGGCCAGATACACCTGCCGCCCCTTAATCCCCGCCACGCCGTCAGCGCCCTTCAGCAGCACCGCATCATTGCCGTTAGAATAGTCGCCAAGGATGATCGCCGAGGTGTCCTTGCCACCCGCTGCCGGGATCGTCAGCGCGTCCATATTGGCGACGGTGACGCCGTCGAGCTTGCCAGCGGTGTATTGGTTCACGCTCTCGATGTAGTCGTTGACCTGCACGAAGGTGATTTTGACGCCGTACTTGTCTTCCCACTTCTTCACGATCCCGGCCTGCTGGGCATAGGGCCAAGGCATCCACCCGGCATAGATCGACCAGCCGATGTTGAAGTCGGTACGGGGCGCGGATGCGTCCTCCTCGCTGCCCGAACAGGCGGCCACCGCAAGGGCGAGGGCGATAAGCAGGAAGCGGGCCGCGCGGCGGGCCAAGTGGCGCATGATTCGTCCCCTATGTTGCGGGTGCGAACATCCCCTCGTTTACCGCGTTTGTCTATGGGGAATTATTACGATTGATTGCAAAAGTAATATGCGCAAGGTTGCGTCAGTCTGGCAGGCATTGTGCCCTTGCGGCGCTCCTCTCCTTCCCCTGCCATGCGTGGAGGATCTGAGACCCATGACACCCATGATGCGCAATTCCGTTGCCCGCCCGCTTGCTCTCGCCCTTGCCGCCAGCCTTGCTGTCGCGGCGTGTGCGGCTGAGGAGAGCGAACCTCCCACGGAAATGGTCGGCCCCGCGCCCGACCTCACCGAAACCGCGCTGAAAGTGCCGGGCTTCGCCGATTTCCTCGCGGTGGATGGCGATACGGTGTGGGTCACCAATGACGGACGTGTCGAACAATGGTCGCCTGCCGGCAAGCTTGCCAGCACGCCGGTGCCCCGCCCCTGCGGCACGATGGCCATTGCGGCTGGATCGCTGTGGGTCGCCAATTGCGAGGATGGTGAGTTGTGGCGCATCAACCTTAAGACCGCCGCGGTCGAAGCCAAGATCGCCACCGGCCTCGCCAATCCCAAGGGCGAAACCAATGTGATCGCGGGCGCAGGCTCTGTCTGGGTGCCAAGCGATCCGGAAGGCAAGCTGGCGCGGATCGACCCGGCCACCAACGCGATTGTCGCGACTGTCACCGTCACGCCCGAGACCTGGTATCTGGCCTATGGCTTCGATGCGGTCTGGGCGGTGTCGAGCGAAGGCAAGGTGCTGGAGCGGGTCGATCCGGCCACCAATGCTGTCACCGGCTCAGCCGCGCTGGGCGACACGCCGGGCTTCCTCGCAGCGGGTGAAGGCGCGGTGTGGGTGCAGGAACAGGGCGATGGCACGGTCGCCAAGGTCGATCCGACCAGCCTTAAAATCGCGGGTCGCACCAAGGTTGGCGATAACTTGAAGTGGGGTGATATCGACGCCAATGGCGGCGCGGTGTGGCTGCGCACCACGGATGATCAGACGATGGTGGTGATCGATCCCGCCACGCTCAAGATCCGCGCGCGGATGGGCGATGCCGTAGGAAGCGGTGCGCTGCGCTGGACACCCAAGGGCGTGTGGACATCGGCCCATGACAACCAGACCCTGTCATGGTGGAGCGCGCCCGCGGCCCCGGCAACGGTAACACCTGCGCCCTGATCTAAGCAAAAAAGAAGCGCGCAGAGCGGGTCGTCTCTGCGCGCTTCAATTGGTTTTGCGACGCCCGCAAGGGCTCTTGTTATTCTAGAACTTGTAGCCGAACTCCACCCCGAAGCGCTGACGCGCACCCGGCGAGATGAACGATCCGCCGAACTCGACCGCGGTGATGACCTCGTTCAGATACTTCTCGTTGAACAGGTTTTCGGCATAGGCCGTGATCGACCAGCGCTCCGCATCCAGCCCGACGCGCAGATCGAACACACCAAAGGTGTCGCGCTGGGAGACCGAGTAGTCGGCATCACCCACGAAGGCCGGCAGCGCCAGCGCCGAACCCGGCAGCAGCCCGCTGAACAGGGTCGGGTTGGGATCATCCTGCAACGTGTGGAACCACGTCGGCCCGGTGATGCGGTAATCCGCGCGGGTCACGAAATCGATGCTGTCCGAAACCGGCAGATCAAGCTGGGTGCCCACGTTGATTGTGTAATCGGCAGTATAGGGCGACTTGTTGCCCACCGTCACCGGACGCGAGGCGTTTTCCAGGATTTCGCTTTCGGTGACGTTGCCCGAACCGAACACCGTCCAGCCATCAAGGATTTCCGCCGACAGGTTAAGCTCGGCGCCGTAGAGTTCGACCTCGTCAATGTTCGAGACCACGCGCAACAGGCCGAAGCCGCCGACGAAGAATTCGAAGAACTGCATGTCTTCGACCTTGGTGTAGTAGCCCGCCAGATCGAAGGTCACCGCGCCGTCCAGCAGCGTGCCCTTCATCCCGGCTTCAAACGCGCTGGAGACTTCCTTGCGGTACTGGTCGTCGATCAGCACGTTGGTACCGATAAAATCGTTGAACGCGGAATCAACGATCGCTGCCGAACCCTGATTGTTGAACCCGCCCGATTTGAAGCCGATCCCCCAGTTGCCGTAGAGGTTGATGTCGTCAGTCAGCTCGTAACGCAGCGAGATCTTCGGCTGGAACTGCTTGAAGGTTGCCGATTTCGGCGCAATCGGCTGAACCGCGCCGCCAACGACGGTCTGGCCGGGGTTGATCGGCCCGCCCGTGATCGGATCGAACACCGCCGGCACAAGGCTCGACACCTGACGGTCCTCGATGTCGTAACGGCCCGCAAAGCTGACATTGAAGCGATCGGACACATCGGCATCGATCGATGCGAAGGCTGCATAGACATCGGTCTTGAACGCATCGTGATAAAGCTGGGTGGTCGGGTTGTCCGACCCCGGCGCGTTATACAGCTCGCGGATGATGCCGCGGCCAAGGTCCGCCCCAAGGCTCACGCCAACCTCGCGGTCGATGTGGAGGTAATAGGCGCCGACCTGCCAGTTGATCGCCCCGTCCCCGCTCGAGGCGAGCCGGATTTCGCCGCTGACATCTTCCTGCTTGCGGATCTGGAACTGCGTGCCGTCACAGGTGGTCGGGCTGTAGGGGCCGAAAGTCGAACCATTGACCGGATCGAAGATGAACGGAACCGGGTTGTTGCCGATGAAGGTCGGCTGGTTCAGCGGGAATCCGGTCAGCGCTGCGGTGCTGGCAAAGCAGGCGTTGGACGCCGCCACGGACGCTGGCGTCGCGCCGGGGAAGGTGAAGCGGGCAAAGTCGGCCGAGGTGCTGTCTGCGGTGAGCGACTGGTCGACATCGCTGTAGAGCACCCATGCCGTCAGCGTGGTGCTTTCGAACTCGTGCTCGACCTTGGCCGAGGTTTCGAAGGTCACCTGATCATTGGTCGGGCGGATGTTGGAATAGAAGCCGAAGGGATGCTCGTTCACATCTTCAAAGAACGCCGGGTTCACTGCCGCAAAGTTGGGCAGGTGGAAGCTGGCGTTGAAGTTGATCGAAGCGCCGCGCAGGTCAGCATAGCGCGCCTTTACGTCGAGCTCGGTATTCGGCCCCAGTTCGGCGACGAAGCGCCCGTCGATGCCGAACACTTCCTGATCGTCGATCGTCTTGGAATTGCCAAGGAAGCTGTTGCGGAAAAAGCCATCAGTGGTCGAATAATTGGCCGAAAGCACCAGCCCCGCTGTGTCGCCAATCGGGGTCGAGATGTAGCCATTGGCCAGGTAGGTGTTGTCCTGCGCGGCCCGCACCAGCATCCCGCCTTCCAGCGCGTCGCCGGGCTTCAACGTTTGCAGCACAATCGCGCCCGCCGCTGCGTTGCGGCCATAGAGCGCGCCTTGCGGGCCCTTGAGGATTTCGACCTGGCGCAGCGTGCCCTGGTTCTGGTTCAATTGCGCGGTGTTGGTCTTGAGGATCCCGTCGACTACCAGCGCGACCGAGCTTTCCGCGTCGCGCGCGCCGTTGATGCCGCGAATGTTGATCTGGGTATCGCCCGCTTCGGCCGTGCCGGTGACGATGGTAACACCGGGCGTCAGCTGGATGAAGTCATCTGCGCGCTGCACCCCGGTCTTGGCGAGCGTTTCCGCGCCGAACACGGTGACGGCGGCGGGGACGTCCTGAAGCGATTCCGACTGGCGGCGAGCGGTGACGATGATCCCGCCTTCCTCCTCGGCAGCAGGTTCAGAGGCGGGGGCGTCCTGTGCCAGAGCGGGCGAGGACAGGGCAATGGCGCCGAGCGCCGCGCCAGAAGCAAGAACCAAACGGACATTCATGGGACGGCTCTCCTGAAGAGGATTGAGAGGTTAGGCGATCAAACGAGGACGTTGGCCCCGCTCATGTAGACATAGACTTCCTGAAACTTCGGGCCGTCCGCACCGGGGCGCAGTCGCCAGAAATTGGTGTTTTCCAGCAACGTCACCTGCCCGGCTGCATCATGCAGTTCGGCGGTGAAGCTGGCCGTGATGCGGCCATTGGCCTCGTCCACGGTGCAGGTGAAATCGCGGTGGATGATGGTTTCGTAAGCGCCGAAGAAATCTTCGAACATCCGCCGGATTTCGGCCTTGCCGGCATGGCGCGTGAAGGCGGTCTGGACGCAGAACAGCGCGGTGTCATGGAAGCAGGCCAGCGCCCCTTCCATGTCCTTGGCATCGACACGGGCGAAGTATTTGTTCAGCGCGAAGTCGATCAACTCGGCGCGCGATAGAGTGGGTTCGTACTGCATCAGACGTCCCCTTCCTTCAGCAGGTTGTCACCCGACATGTAGACATAGACGCGGTGGAACAACCGGTCCTTCAGGTAGAAGCGGTTGCAGTTTTCATACCGCAGCTCCTCGCCCCCGTTGGGCGTGATCAGCACCGTGAACTGCGAGCAGATCGCGTTTGTCTCCGGGTCAGCGGTGTGGACAAAATTGCCGTGCCAGATGCTTTCAAAGTCGGCGAACAGCTTCACGAACATCGCCCGGATCGCTTCGCGCCCCTGATGCACGGTGTTGCTGGTCACTTCGGTCAGCACCGCGTCCGGCGTGAAGCAATCGAGCACCTTGTCCATGTGCTTGTTATCGACCCCGTCGAAATACCGCTTGGTGACGATATCGACATAGACCGGATAGGGCAGCGCGGTCTGGCCCGACCCGCCCTCTTGCCATTCACTCATCAGTACCAGCCCTTTCGGATATCGGCGTGTTTGGGCACTTCGGGTGCAGGGAAGGCCTTCTTCGAATGGGTCAGGCCCAGCTCGATCAGCGTTTCCAATTGCTTGTAGGCGACCTGTCCAGGGTTGATCACCGGCACCGGCAGTTCGCTTTGGAGATAGGTGGCCGATTGGTGCATGGTGGTAGAGCCCAGCACGATCACATCCGCGCCATCCTCTTGGATCGCGCGCATCGCCTCAGATTTCAGCTTGGCGAAGACGACTTCTTCCTTGCCTTCGAGCAGCTCGGTCACGTCAGGCCGCGTGTCGATCGAGCGGACGGAGGCGCAGCGGTGACCCCAGCCGTGCTGGTTCAGCACCTTCTCGTAGAGCGGGAACCACTGCGGCCACATGGTGAGAACCGAGAACTTCTTGCCCAGCATCATCGCGGCGGCAAAGCTCGCCTCGCCGGGGCCGACGACAGGGATGTTGAGCGCCGAGCGAAGCGGCCACAGCCCGGAATCGCTGACCGTGTCGATTAGCACGCCAGCATAGCCTTCGTCCTCAGCCGTCACGCCGGCCTGAAACACCGTCCAGTCCATCAGCAGCGTATCGTGATAGGAATCGCCCAGCGCCGCGCCCCAACGCACCGCTTCAAATGTGGGCGCAAAGCCCGGGCGCACGAAATCGGCCGGAAGCTGCTGCGCCCGATTCGCGACGCCTGCTTCGTCCATTGCGATCGGTACGATGACCTTGATACGCTGCATGGCATTCCCCGATTGCCCGAAGCGCGCTGGTTATTGTATACAAAACGTCCCCGTCAAGCATTTTACACAAATGTTGAGCAGAGCGGCTGCCAGGTGTGTTTTTGTCACCTCACAGGCTTGCAGGCACGGGCGCTTCGCCGCACAAGGGCGCGCATGGACGCCGCCCTCTTCTCTGCCGCCCTGCGGATCGTACGCTCGTGAGCCGCGCCTCCGAACGCGCCTATTCGGCGATCCGCGCGCATCTTCTTAGCGGGTCGGTAGCGGCTGGCGAACAACTCACAGAAGACCAGCTCGCGCAGATCACCGGGGTCAGCCGCACGCCGGTGCGCGAGGCGGTGCGGCGGCTTGAGGACGAGCTGCTGTTGGTCCGCTCTGACACCAAGCGATTGTTCGTCGCCGACTGGAGCCGCGACGACATCGAAGAGATGTTCGTGCTGCGCCAGATGCTCGAATGCCACGCCGCCGAACGTGCGGCCAAGCGCCTTTCCCGCGAGCAGATCGCCACGCTCGAGGCACTCAACAGCGAACTGACCGCGGCCGTTGAACAGAGCCCTCCCGATGTGGTGCGCTTTCTCGAGGCGAACCGCGCGTTCCACGAAGCGATCATCGATGCCGCCCATTCGCCGCGGCTGGGGCAGATGCTGGCAAAGCTGGTCGAGGCGCCGGTGGTGCTGCGCACCGCGCGCACCTATTCGCAAAGCGACCTGCGCCAATCCGCGCGCGATCATGACGAGCTGGTCGCCGCCTTTGCCGCGCGCGATGGCGACTGGGCGCGCGCGGTAATGGGCAGTCACCTGCGCCGCGCGTTCCACACCTTTGCCAAGACGGTCGGTCCCAGAGCCGATGACGCGGCCAATGATCAGGACAGCACAGAGGCGTAACAACGCTGCCGTGTGGTTGCGGTTCCTGCATCATTTGCTACGCCAAGCATGATTGCAATTGTATACAAACTGGGTAATTCACCCTCACCGGTCCTTCGCAGCAGCAACAGGCGATTCACGATGTCATTCGGCACAATCGAACTGGTCGAGGTCGGCCCGCGTGACGGGCTTCAGAACGAGCCCGACATCATTTCGACCGAAGTGAAGCTCGACCTCATTGGCCGCATGATCGGCTACGGCGCACGGCGGCTGGAGGTTGCGAGCTTCGTCCACCCCGCCCGCGTCCCGCAAATGGCCGATGCCGAAGCCGTGATCGCCGGCCTGCCCGACCGGAACGACTGCACCTATATCGGCCTCGTCCTCAACAAGCGCGGCGTGATGCGCGCGCTGGCCACCCGCGAGAATGGTGCGCGTGGCGTCGATCAGGTCGGCTGCGTGATCGTCGCCAGCGACACTTTCGGCCAGAAAAATCAGGGCCAGACGATTGCGGAAGGCCTCGCCGAAACCCGCGATATGCTCCGCTTCGCCCGCGCCGAGGGAATGCGCGCGCAAGTTACAATCAGCGCGGCCTTCGGGTGCCCGTTCGAGGGAGAGGTCAAGCATGACACGGTGCTCGCCATTGCCGAGGAACTGGCGATTGAGAGCCCCGAAGAAATCGCACTGGCTGACACCATCGGCGTCGGAACGCCGTGGGAAGCGGGCGAATTGTTCGGCAAGCTGGGCGAGATGCTCGGCGGCAAAATCCCGATGCGCGCGCATTTCCACAATACGCGCGGCACTGGCATCGCCAATGCGTGGGAGGCGTACAAGGCGGGCGTGCGCGTGTTTGACGCCTCGCTCGGCGGCCTCGGCGGCTGCCCCTTCGCCCCGCGCGCGACCGGCAACATCGCGACGGAGGACCTCATTTACATGATGACGCGTTCCGGGGTGGACACGGGCATCGATCTCGCAGCCGCGATTGCGGCGAACAAGTGGTTTGCGGATGTGCTGGGGCGCGAATTGCCCTCGGCCGTTGCGCGCGCAGCATAGAGCATAAGGACACAGCATGACTTACAGGTTGGGCGTTGATGTGGGTGGGACCTTTACCGACCTCCTGCTGTTCGACGAGGCGAGCGGCGCGTTCTGGCGGCACAAGACGCCGTCGACCCCGCACGATTCCTCGGAAGGCATCCTGACGGGCGTCAAGGCGATCATGTCGCAGGCGGGCATTTCTGCCGAGGACATCACCTACTTCCTTCACGGCACAACGGTAGCAACCAATGCCGTGCTGGAGGGCAAGGGCGCGCGGGTCGGCCTCGTCACCACGCAGGGCTACCGCGACATCATGCAGATCGCGCGCAGCTTCGTGCCCGGGGGGCTCGCCGCGTGGATCGTCTGGCCCAAGCCGCAGCCGCTCGCGCGATTGGAGCACACGGTCGAAGTGCCGGGCCGGATGGACGCACAGGGCCGCGAAGTCGCTCCGCTCGATGAAGACGCGGTCCGCGCTGCCTTGCGCAAGCTGAAGGGTGACGGGATTGAGGCGCTGACCGTCTCGCTTATGAACGCCTACTTGAACGGCGCGCATGAGGCCCGGATCGGCGCGATTGCCGCCGAGGAACTGCCCGGCATCCCCGTCTCGCTGAGTCATGAAGTCCTCCCCGAAATGCAGGAATACGAGCGCACGCTGTCCACCGTTGCCAATGCGGCGGTGCGTCCGGTGGTGAGCAAATACGTCTCGAACCTGCGCGACCGCTTGGCGACCGAGGGCTTCAAGGGCCGTTTGTCGCTGCTGCGGTCCGACGGCGGGTTGATGTCGAGCCAGAAGGCGGAAGAACACCCGGTCAACATCCTCATGTCGGGCCCCGCGGGCGGGGTGACGGGGGCGCTTTGGGTGGCGAAGAATGCGGGCTTCGAGAACATTCTGACGCTCGATGTCGGTGGCACTTCCACCGACGTCGCGCTGATCCAAGGCCTCGAACCGCGCCGCCAGCGCACAACTGAGGTCGGGCACTTGTCGGTCCGCGCATCGGCGCTGGACGTTAAGACCGTTGGCGCGGGCGGCGGGTCTATCGCCCACGTGCCGCAACTGACCGGCGCGCTGCGGGTTGGGCCGGAAAGCGCGGGCGCGGTGCCGGGGCCGGTGGCTTATAACAAGGGCGGCACGCTGCCCACGGTGACCGACGCCAACGTAGTGCTCGGCTACCTTCCCGAAGATCTCCTCGGCGGCAGCTTCAAGCTCGATCGTGAGGGTGCGAAGGCGGCGGTGCAGACCATCGCCGATGCGCTAGGCGTGACCCTGATGGAGGCCGCACGCGGGATCATCGATATCGTCAATGAGAACATGTTCGGTGCCTTGCGCATGATCTCGGTACAGCAGGGCTACGATCCGCGTGAATTCGCGCTGATGGGCTTTGGCGGTGCGGGGCCGCTTCACGTGAATGCGGTCGCGCGGCTGATGGGCAGCTGGCCCGCGATCTCGCCCGTCTCACCCGGCGTGCTCTGCGCTTTGGGCGATGCCACTACGCGTATGCGCACCGAAACCGCACGCAGCTTCTCGCGCCTCGCCAAGGACACCAGCATCGCCGATCTCGTCGCGGTGCTGGACGAAATGGCTGCGCAGACCCGCAGCGAATTGCTCGCCGATGGTATTCCCGAAGATCAGATAACCTCGCTGTTCGAAATCGACGTGCGCTATGCCGGGCAGGCCTTCGAGGTGCCGCTCACCATTACCCAAGCGGTGCTGGAGAAGGATGGGATCGCAGGCATCCTCGCTCGCTTTGACGAGGAGCATCTGCGCCTGTTCACCTTCAACATGGACACCCCGCACGAGATCGTGAACCTACGCGCGGTGGCGCAGGGTCAGGCCCCCGCCCTCCCCGCCACCGAACTGCCCAAGGGTGACGGCAATCCGCAAGCCGCCAAGATCCGCGACCATACGGTGTGGATCGACGGGGCAGAGCGTCCGGCGGTGATCTACGACCGCGCCAAACTGCGGCAGGGCGACGTCATCGAAGGTCCGGCGATCATCACCGAAATGGATTCGACCACGCTGGTCGAACACGATTGCACCGCGCGCGTCGACGCCGTGGGCAACATTCTCATCACTCTGAAAGCGAAGGGCTAAGACCATGCCGGCTCGCATCATCGAACCCAACACCACCCCATTCCAGAAAATCGCCATCGACCCGGTGACGCTCGACATCATCGAGAATGCGCTGAGGAACGCGCGGATCGAAATGGACGCGACGCTGGTGCGCACCGCGATGTCGCCGGGCATCCGCGAACAGGGGGACGCTTTCCCGCTGATCTCGGACCCTGCGGGCAAGATGATCGTCGGCCAGTTCGGCAGCTTCATCGACGGCTTCCTCAAGCAGTTTGACGGCACGATCGAGGACGGGGACATGATCTTCCTGTCCGACCCCTATTCCTGCGGCGGGGCGGTCAGCCACTCGAACGACTGGCTGGTGCTGCTCCCGGTGTTCAAGGATGGGCGGCTGCTCGCCTACACAGCGATGTTCGGCCACCAGAGCGATATCGGCGGCTCGGTCCCCGGCTCGATGCCGATCGGCGCATCCTCGATCTTCGAAGAAGGCGTGCGCATCCCGCCCGTGAAGATCTGGAAGAAGGGCGAATACAACGAAGACCTGATGAAGCTGGTGATGCACCAGACCCGCAAGCCCGACTGGTGCCAGGCGGACTTGAACGCGCTGATCGCTTCGTGCCGTGTCGCAGCGCGCCGCGTGGTCGAAATGGCCGACCGCTTCGGTGACGATGTCTACGTCTCGGCCACGCAGGAGCTGCTCGCCCGCAACCACCGCGCCATGAAGGCGCTGCTGGCGATGGCGGTGGCCGAGGAGCCGGTGAGCTTCGAGGATTACATCTGCGACGACGGCAAGGGCTACGGCCCCTACAAGATCCGCTGCACCATGTGGCGCGATGGGGACAAGGTGATCCTCGACTTCGAAGGCACCGACCCTCAGTCGGCCGCCTCGATCAACTTTTTCCTCAATGAAAACATGTTCAAGATGTTCTTCGGCATCTACATGATCATGGTCTTCGATCCGCAGATCCTGTTCAATGACGGGTTCTACGATCTGATCGAGGTGCGCATCCCATCAGGCTCGCTGCTGAAGCCGCACTTCCCCGCCGCGCTCTCGGGCCGGACGCACGCCTTGGGCCGCATCTTCGACATTCTCGGCGGGTTGCTCGGCCAGAAGACGCCGGAATTCCTCAACGCTGCTGGCTTCTCCTCCTCCCCGCACTTGTTCTACTCCGGTTGGGATAGCCGCGAGGACGGGACGCGCGACTGGTTCCAGCTATTCCAGATCGGCTTCGGCGGGATTCCGGGCCGTCCGCTGGGTGACGGGCCGGACGGGCATTCGCTGTGGCCGGGGTTCACAAATGTGCCGAATGAATTCCTCGAACGCTACTTCCCGCTGAGGATCGAGCGCTATTCGACCGCGCCCGACAGCGGCGGGGCGGGGCTGCATCGCGGCGGCAACGGCATCCACATGACGTATCGCTTTCTCGCTGATGGCGAGATCGCGATCCATGACGACCGCTGGTTCGTGCCGCCCTGGGGCGTCAATGGCGGGCTTCCCGGTGCGCGGGCGAGAAAGGTGCTGGAACGCGCCGACGGCTCAACCGAGATCGTCGGCAACAAGGTCGAGAGCGTTGCCGTGAAGGCGGGCGATTTGCTTCACTTCATCACCTGGGGCGGTGGCGGCTGGGGCGATCCGCTGGCGCGCGATCCGGAACTGGTGGGGCTGGAAATCCGGCAGGGCCTCGTCACCCCCGAGGGCGCGCGCGCCTATGGCGTTGTCGCGCATGAAGACGGCACGGTCGACACCGCTGCCACCGAAGCGCTTCGTGCCGAAATGACCACCTCGCGCGGTGAAGTTCCGCTGTTCGACTACGGCCCCGGCATCGACGCCCTACGCGCCAATTGTGAGGCCGAAACTGGTCTCCCCGCCCCGATCCAGCCGGTCTGGAACACCTTCCCGGGTATGCGCGAGGCAGCAGAATGAGCGCGCTTCAAGGGATCAAGGTCGTCGAAATGGGCCAGCTCCTCGCCGGCCCGTTCTGCGGGCAGTTGCTCGGCGATATGGGCGCAGATGTGGTCAAGATCGAGCCGCCGGGCGCGGGCGATCCGATGCGCAACTGGGGTCAGGGCGACGAGAAGGTGCAGTGGGAAGTGATCGCGCGCAACAAGCGCTCGGTCACCTGCAACCTGCGCGTGCCCGAAGGTCAGGCGCTCGCCAAGCGGCTGATCGCCGAGGCCGATGTGCTGATCGAAAACTTCAAGCCCGGTACCCTTGAACGCTGGGGCCTCAGCCCGGCAGAGCTTCACGCAGTCAACCCCGGCCTCATCATCGCGCGGATGTCGGGCTACGGGCAGGACGGGCCGTACAGCGACCGCGCCGGGTTCGGCGGGATTGGCGAGGCGATGGGCGGGTGGCGCTACATCGTCGGTGAGCCTGACCGTCCGCCCAGCCGCATGGGCATTTCCATCGGCGACACTCTATGCGCCACCTATGGCGCGATGGGTGTGCTCGCCGCGCTGCACCACCGCGAGAAGACGGGCGAGGGGCAGGTGGTCGATTCCGCGCTATATGAAGCGGTGTTGCAGGTGATGGAGGGCCTCGTGCCCGAGTACGACCGCAACGGCGTAATCCGCGAACGCTCCGGCTCGGTGCTGAAGGGCATCGCCCCGTCGAACGTCTATTCCTGCAAGGACGGCAGCTACATGATTGGCGCCAATGGCGATGCGATCTTCGCACGCCTGTGTCAGGCGATGGGCCGGCCGGAGCTGTCGAGTGACCCGCGCTATGCCACCCACATCCCGCGCGGGATCCATCAGGACGAGTTGGACGCACTGATCAATGATTGGACCGGCACGCTGACAGTCGACGAAGTCGATGCGTTGATGATCGAATATTCGATCCCCGCTGGCCGGGTCTACCGCGCGCCTGATATGCTCGCCGATCCGCACTTCCAGGCGCGCGAGGCGATCATTGAGGTCGAGACGCAGCAACGCGGCAAAATCAAGATGCAGAACGCCTTTCCCAAGCTCTCCAAGACCCCTTCGACCATTCGTCGCCCTGCGCCTGCGGCTCCCGGTCAGGACAATGCCGAGGTCTTCGCTGAGCGGCTGGGTCTGGATGCCGCCGAGCTCACGCGGCTGGCGGAAGCGGGGATCATCTGATGGGCGGCCCCTCGGCATCCGACAATTACGCCGGGGTGTACGAGGGGCGGCTCCAGCCGGGGTCGCGCCCGGCGCTGCTGATCGTCGATGTGGTGGTCGCCTACCTCACCGAGGGTTCGGCGCTGTTCATGGAGACTGCCGCTCCGGCCAAGGATGCGAACCGGCGTCTGGCTCAAGCGGCGCGCGCCGCGGGGGTGCCGGTGGTGTTCACCAACGTCCAATACAAGCCCGACGGCTCCGATGGCGGAGTATTCTACCGCAAGGCCCCGGTGCTCAAAGCCTTCGTCGAAGGTTCGCCTCTCGGGGCCTTCCCCGATGACCTGACCCCCCAGCCGGGGGACCTGGTGTTCACCAAACAATATCCCAGCGCCTTCTTCGGCACCGGCCTCGCCGACGCCTTGCACGCTGATGGTATCGATACGCTGCTGATCACCGGCTACTCTACCTCCGGCTGCGTCCGGGCAAGCGCACTCGATGCGATGCAATACGGCTTCGTCCCGCTAGTGGTGCGCGAGGCTTGCGCCGACCGCCATCCCGCCCCGCACGAGGCCAACCTGTTCGACCTTCAGGCCAAATATGCCGAGGTCATCAGCGAGGCCGAAGCGCTGGCCGTGATTGCCGCGCACACTGCTTGATCGCAGCCTGCGATACCGTCCACCCGCTCTTTTGGGCTTGTGCGCGGCGGGCTGGGCCTTCAAGTAATGCGCCAGCGGGCATCAACAGGGAGAAGCGCCTCGTGGCATTTGCAAGGTCGAGGCGATGGGCAATCGCCGGTCTGACGGGAACCGCCCTCACCGGCATCGCTCTGGCGGCAACCCCAGCGGCAGCACAGGAACGCCCGGTCGCCTTCACCGGCGCGCGCATCCTCACCATGGCGGGCGAGCCGATTGAAAACGGCACGATCGTGATCAAGGATGGCAAGATCGTCGCGGTTGGCGCCAATGTCGCCATTCCGGCTGATGCAGAACGCCGCGCGGCCGATGGCCGGGTGATCATGCCCGGCATCGTCGACACCCATTCCCATATCGGCCAAGTCGCAGGCGCGGACGGTTCCGGCCCGATCCAGCCAGAAGTCCGCGCGATGGATTCGATCAACCCCTTCTCGACCTCAATCGACAAAGCGCGCGCCGGAGGCGTCACCACCGCCAATATCATGCCCGGATCGGGCCACCTGATGAGCGGGCAGACCTTCTACATGAAGCTGCGCAAGGGCCGTACTGTTGAGGACATCGCGTTCGCGATGAAGGGCGCGGCCGCGCTCGGCGGCATGAAGATGGCGAACGGCACCAACCCAATGGGCGGCAGCGGCTTTCCCGGTACCCGCGCCAAGTCCGCATCGCTGGTGCGCGAGCAGCTCACCGAGGCCAAGGCCTATTGCGACGGCGACCGCAAGAAGCGCGATCTGGGCAAGGAAGCGCTGTGCGAGGTGCTCTCGGGCGAGCGGCTCGTGCATTTCCACACCCACCGCGCCGATGACATCATGACCGTGCTGCGGCTCAAGCAGGAATTCGGTTTCAGCGTGCTGATCCAGCACGGCACCGAAACGTGGAAGGTCGCCGAGGAACTGGCCAAGGCCGGGGTGCCGGTATCGAACATCACGCTGGATGCACCGGGCGGGAAGCTCGAAACGGTAGACCTGCGGATGGACAATGCCGCCATTCTCGAACGCGCGGGCGTGCTGGTGTCGATCCATTCGGACGACGCGATCGTGGATTCGCGCATGATGCTGCGCGAGGCCGCGCTGGCGGTGCGCGGGGGGATGAGCCGTGATGGCGCCTTGCGTGCGCTGACGATCAACGGGGCCAAGCAGATGCGGCTCGATGCCCGCGTGGGCTCGCTCGAAGTGGGCAAGGATGCCGACTTCCTCGTGCTCGATGGCGATCCGCTGTCGACCTATACCCACGTGCTCGAAACATGGGTGGAGGGCGACAAGCTGTTTGATCGCAGCCTGCCTGAGGATTTGTTGATGGCGACGGGAGGCTTTGGCGCGGGCAGCCCGATGGAGGCATCGCACCACCACTGGGAAATTGCCGAAGCGGAAGGGCACTACTGATGCGTATCGCCGGATATTGCCTTACCGCCGCCAGTGCACTCGCGCTTGGCACAGCGGCCCACGCGCAGGACATCGCCATTAAGGGCGGCGAGGTTCACACCATGGCCGGCCCCGCCATCACGGATGGGGTGGTGGTGATTGACGACGGGAAGATTGTCGCCGTCGGCCCTGCTGCCAGTACACCGATCCCCGATGGCTTCACTGTGATCGAGGCCAAGGTGGTCACTCCCGGACTGGTCGATGCCCGCACTGTGGTCGGGCTGGCGGGCTACCTTAATCAGGAACACGATCAGGACCAGCTGGACGAAAGCGCCCCCGTGCAGCCGCAGCTGCGCGCGATTGACGCCTATAATCCCGGCGAGGCGCTGGTGGCTTGGCTGCGCGGGTTTGGGGTCACCACGATCCACACTGGCCACGGCCCCGGTGCGCTGGTTTCGGGCCAGACGATGATCGCCAAGACGGTCGGCAACACTGCCGATGCCGCCGTGATCGTGTCCCGCGCGATGGTCGCCGCGAACCTCGGATCGGGCGCTCTGGCCGAGGGCGGCAAGGCCCCCGGCACGCGTGCGAAGCAGATTGCGATGCTGCGTCAGGCGCTGCTTGCCGCCAAGGAAGGCGACGCGCCCAAACCTGCAAAGAAGGGTGAGGAGAAGTCCGGCCCCGACAAGCCGCCCAGCCTTGAGGTGCGGGTGATGCGCGATGTGCTCGCCCGCAAGCTGCCGCTGCTGATCACCGCCCACCGCGCGCAAGACATCATGAGCGCACTGCGGCTGCGTCAGGAGTTCGGCATTGATGTCGTGATCGACGGAGCAGCTGAGGCCTATCTGCTGACGAACGAGATCAAGGCGGCCGGGGTCAAGGTCATCCTCCACCCACCAATGGCGCGGCAATATGGCGAGTTCGAAAACGCCAGCTTCACCACCGGCGCGGCGCTACGCGCGGCGGGCATCCCGTTCGCCTATCAGTCGGGTTACGAAGGCTATGTTCCCAAGACCCGCGTGATCCTGTTCGAAGCCGGGGTCGCGGCGGCAAATGGACTGGCATGGAATGACGCGCTTGCGAGCATCACTATCGATGCCGCGCGGGTGATCGGGCTGGAAAAGCGGGTGGGCTCATTGGAAGTCGGCAAGGACGGCGATGTCGCGCTGTTTGACGGCGATCCCTTCGAATACGCCTCCCACACCGTGGGCGTAGTGATCGACGGGAAGGTGGTCAGCACCGCCACGCAGTGACGGGCTGACGCGCCGCGATTAGCCCAGCGCCGCGGCTTCCTTGATGGCGCGGCGGATGCTCATGTAGGTGGCGCAGCGGCACAGGTTGCCGCTCATCGCTTCGTCGATGGCCGCGTCATCGGGCGCGGGATTGTCCCGCAACAGCGCCGTCGCGGCCATGATCTGACCCGATTGGCAATAGCCGCACTGAGGGACGTCATTGGCCACCCACACCTGGCGAATGGCATCAGCGGCAGCGCCTTCAACGCCCTCGATCGTGGTGATCTCCGCCCCTTCGAGCGAATCATGCGGCGTCACGCAGGAGCGGGTCGGCGCGCCATCGACATGGACGGTGCAGGCGCCGCACTGGGCGACCCCGCAGCCGAATTTCGTGCCCGTCATCCCAAGATGATCGCGCAGCACCCACAGCAAAGGCGTGCCCGGAGCCGCATCGACGCTTGCAGATTTCCCGTTGATTTTGAGGGTAATGGCCATGGTCGGCTCCTGATCCTAAACGGTCTTTGTCGCGGGCAGCTTGAGCTTATCGCCCTCAGCCCCGATCAACGGCAGCGTGCGCAGCCGGTGGCCGGTCGCAGCGAAGATCGCATTGGCGAGCGCGGGGGCGGCGGGCGGCGTCGCCGGTTCCCCCACCCCGCCCGGCGGCGCGTCCGAGGCGATGATCTCCACCTTGAAGTCGCGCGGGGCCTCACCCATCCGCATCAAACGCCAGCTCGGGAAATTGTCCTGCACAACCGCACCGTCCTTGGCCGTGATCGCGCCGTAGAGCGCGTTCGACAGCCCGTAGATCGTTCCGCCCTCCATCTGCGCGCGCACGTGGCGCGGGTTGATTACGGTTCCGGCATCCACCGCCAGCCACACGCCCGGAATGCGGAGCGTGCCATCCTTGCCAACCGCCACTTCGATGACCGTGGCGATGTAAGAGAGGAACGAGCGGTGCACCGCGATCCCCAAGCCCCGTCCGGCGGGTAGCTTGCGCCCCCAGTCAGCCATCGCCGCGGCCTTCTCCACGACATGGCGCAGCCGCCCGGTGTCGATCGGGTATTCCGCCAGTTCGGCCCCGTAATTGCCGTAAGTCGCGCCTTCCGCTTCCGGGTCGATCATGCGCGGCGGGCCGATCAGTTCGAGCAGATAGTCCTTCTGGTCACGCCCGGCCGCATGGGCGAGTTCGGCGGCAAAGCTCTGCACGGCAAAGGCGTGGTAGATATTCGCGACCGAGCGGAGCCAGCCGATCCGCATATGACCCTTGGCATCCCCGGATTCGACCCGCAGATTGGGCGCGGCGAAGGGCACATCGGTTGCGCCCATGCTCATCTCGCCATCGCTCGGCTCGGCCACTGTATTGTCGAAGGTCGAGGAGATTGGCGGGAACACCGTGCGATGCAGCCACGCGGTGCATTTGCCATCCTGATCGAGCCCGGCTTCGCAGTATTGCGCGCTGACCGAGTGGTAGAAGCCGTGGCGGATATCATCCTCACGCGTCCAAGTGACCTTGACCGGCTTGCCGACTTCGCGGGCGATCAGCGCTGCCTCGATCACGAAATCGGGCTTGGACTTGCGACCGAAAGCACCGCCGAGCCAGGTTGGCGTGACCTTGATGCTCTCCTTGGGAATTCCCAGCGCCTCGGCGAGGGTGTCGCGCGTGTTCTGCGGGTCTTGGACGCAGGCCCAGCATTCAAGCCGGTCGCCATCCCATTCCGCCGTCGCACTCGGCGGCTCCATTGGTGACTGGTTGAGGTGCGGGGCATAGTATTCCGCCGTCACCCGCTTCGCTGCCGTAGCCAGCGCCGCGCTGACATTCCCGCGCGACCGGCGCACCTTGCCGCTGCGCCGTGCGGTGGCCTGCAACTGCTTGGCATAGGCTTCGGAATCGTAACCCGCATTGGGGCCGTCCTGCCACGCGATTTCCAGCGCGCGCCGCCCCTCGATCGCGGCCCATGTGTCGCGCGCGACCACGGCGACTCCCCCCAATGGCTGGAACAGCGCGGGCGGCTTGGCATCGGGCAGACGCATGGTGCTGAGCACGCCGGGCACCGCCAGCGCCTTGGTATCGTCGACACTGCCGACCCGGCCGAACAGCTGCGGCGGGCGGGCGACCACGGCATAGACCATCCCCGGCCGCTTGACGTCGATACCGAAGGTGCTGTCCCCCTTCACAATGCGCGGCACGGTCAGCGAAGGGATTTCCTCGCGGATGTAGCGCCATTCCTTGGGGGTCTTGAGCTTGATGTCGGCCTCGGCCGGAATGGCGAGCCGCCCGGCCAGTTCGGCCAGATTGCCATAGGATAGGGTCTCGTCATTCTTCGTATTACTGACCAGCCCGCCCTTGGCCGAGCACTGGTCCTGCGGCAGCTTCCAGTACAGCGCGGCGGCGGCGACCAGCATATGCCGCATCGCTGCGCCAGCCACCCGCAGCCGGTGGAAATTAAACCGCACCGAACGCGAACCATCGGTGTTCTGGTCGCCGTAACGCTCATGCCCTTCGGCCTGAACGATGGCGACTTTGTCCCAGTCTGCCTCAAGTTCATCGGCGACGATCTGGGCCATCGCCGTCCATGTCTGCTGGCCCATCTCCGAACGATGGCAGGTGATCTTGACCGCCCCGCCCTTGTCGATCGCGATCCACAGCGAAGGGGTGGCATCCCCGCCCTTCACTCCGGTGAGCGGGCTGGCGCCGGGGTCCGGCAGCTTGAACGCATCCGCATCAATGACCGGCTCGACATAGCTGGAGCAGCCCGCCAGCGTCACACCCAGGACGAACAGCCCCGCCCCGCCCACAAACCCTCGGCGGCTGAGATTGACAAAGGGGCTTGGCCCATCGCCCGTCCCGTCCGCCTTTGGTGCAGGAATGATCCCGAGATCGCGCATCAGCATCGGCTTTTCCCCTTCAGCCGGATCGTCGGCTCGTGTCCGACGAAGCGATCTTGGGCGAGGTCGCGCGATGTGGCAAGCCGCCTTGCGCAATGGGAGGCGTGGCAAGCGAAGTTGCTGCATGCAGCGCGGCGAAGGAGACTTGGTTCATTGCCCTTCTGTCCTTTAATCGAGCGTGCTCACCCCACCAGCCGCTTGAGCTTGGCGAGAGCGTTGGGGCCCGTTTCGTCATAAGCGATGATCGACTGGAGCTTGCCCGATGCGTCCATCAGGTACACGCTGGCGGTGTGGTCAATGGTGTAGTCGCCTCCCTTGGTCGGCACCTTCTGGTAGAAGGCGCGGTAGGCCTTAACGGCGGTTTCAACCTCCGCGTCAGTGCCCGTCAGCCCGAGGATCGGGGTGCCGAACAGCGCGACATAGCGGCCGATATCCTCCGGGCTGTCATAGCCGGGATCGACCGAAACGAAGACGATCCGGAACTTGTCGCCATCCGGCCCCAATTGCTTGCGCAGCTGCGCCATGCGCGACAGCGTGGTCGGGCACACGTCGGGACAACGGGTAAAGCCGAAGAAGATTGCAAAGGGTTTGCCCTTCAGGGTCTGGTCAGTGACGCGTGACCCGTCCGGCGCAGTGAGAGCGAAAGGCCCGCCGATGCTCGCCGAATAGACACTTTCACTCTCTGGCGGAGTCGCACGATTGGGGGCGAACATCGCCACCAGCCCGACCCCGATCACCAGCGCGACCAGCAGCCACAACATCCACCGCAATGTTTTGAGCCCATCGCTGCGGGCCGGGCGCGCGGGTTCATTCTCAAGTTCGGGAAAGGGATCAGCCATGCGTGCCGTGCTCCCCTTCGCCATGCTCCATGCCGGGAGCCATCGCCCCGGCGGGCTTGACGTCCAGTTCGGTCACAACCGAGCCCGCGCCTTCGAAGGTCAGCGTCAGCGGCACAGTCTCGCCGGCCTTGAGCGGCTCTTTCAGATCCATCAGCATGATGTGGAAGCTGCCCGGCTTGAGCGTCACCTCGCCGCCTGCGGGCACGACCAGCCCGTCTTCCAGCTGACGCATCCGCATCACCCCGCCCTCCATGGTCATGGTGTGGATCTCGACCCGTCCGGCGACCGGCGTGCTGCCGCCCGTGATGCGGTCGGCGGCGGTGCCAGTGTTGGCGATGGTCATGAAAGCGCCGCCTGCGTTCTGGCCCACAGCGGTCTCGCGCGACCATGGCTCGGATACCACGATGATGCTGGCGGCGGTCTCAGTGGTGGCGGGGGTTTCGGGAGCAGGGTTGCAGGCGGTGATGACAATCGTGCTCGCCAACAGGGCGGCGGCAAAGAACGGGCGGGTCATGTTGAATTCTCCTCGCATGTTGAGTGGTGGCGTGCGCTACTCTGGCGCGGCGCGGCAAAAGCGGCGGGTTGATCCGCCAATGGCTGCCCTGTGAGGCAGCCCATTATTGCAATCATGGGAATGATACTCCGACAGCCGGGCGCGGCTCTAAGCGACGCGCGGCGGGCCTACCGATACACCGGGTTGCGGTGTCAGGTGGTCGCCGGAGGGCCGCGCAATTGCGGGCGCAGGAAGGAAATGTCGCGCAGCGCGAGCGCGGGTAGCGGAGCAATCCCGATCAGCAGGATAAAGGCCAGCGCGGTGGCCAGCAGAACCGGGTCTGCCCCGCCGAGCGCGAAATGGCCGAGGCCGGAGAAAGCGCAAACCGGCCCCGTGTCTGCCATATCAGATTGATCACCACCCGCAGCTTGCTTGCCCGGAATGGCAATCTGCATCTGCTTGGGCGTGCCGCTGGCGTCCGAGCAGATCGTCACCGTCAGGAACCGGTCGCCGCTGCCCGCCAGCATGAAGCCGGAAGGCACCGCAGCCTTTATCGCCAGCGCCAAAGCCAGCAGCACCAGCGTCAGCCGGGCACGGTCACGGAACAGGGCGCGCAAGCGGTTCATGCCTGAACGCCCATAGCGGCGGAGGTGCGCGATGTCATTATGCCTTGGCCCGCAATGGCGGCGGCCCTCACCGCGTCAATGCCGGTGCACACGCCGTAGCCTTGCCCAATGCGCCGTCAGCAGCAGCGCCGCCCCGGTGACCGTCAGTGCCTGCTCACCCACCTCGCTGCCAATGAACAACCCGCCGATCAGCGCGGCGAAGGCCGCCAGCACCAGCCCGATCTGCCAGTGCCCCGGGTTTCCACGCAGCAGCACCGGGCCGCTCACCAGCAGCACCGGCAGGATCAGCGCGGCATGAAGCCACTCGTTCTCGCGCAGCCCCTCGGGCAAGGCGGCGAGCATCACCACCGGCACGCTCGCCAGCAGCCAAGGCAGCGCGATGCAATGCACCAGGCACAGCGCGGACAAGCCCATGCCAAAGCGGTGCCACGGTGCCTCGCTGCGCGGCCGTGGTGATGAACTGCCCATGCCTTACCCCCATTGCGTTATGTTACAACATCACCTAATGCGCACCCACGCCATTACAAGCCGCAGACCACAGGAATTCCGCATGACCGCCTCCGCATCCACTCAGTCCAGCGCCGACAACCGCCTGCCGGTGACCGTACTGTCCGGCTTCCTCGGCGCGGGCAAGACCACGCTGCTCAACCACATCTTGGCCAACCGCGAGGGCAAGCGTGTGGCGGTGATCGTCAACGATATGAGCGAGGTCAACATCGACGCCGACCTGGTGCGAGGGGGTGAGGCGGCGCTGTCCCGCGCGGAGGAAACGCTGGTCGAAATGACCAATGGCTGCATCTGCTGCACTCTGCGCGACGATCTGCTCAAGGAAGTGCGCAAGCTGGCTGACGAGGGGCGCTTCGATTACCTCGTGATCGAAAGCACCGGGATTTCCGAACCCCTGCCCGTCGCGGCCACCTTCTCGTTCCGTGACGAAGATGGCGCATGTCTGGGCGATGTGGCGCGGCTCGATACGATGGTGACGGTGGTCGATGCGCTCAATTTGCTAGCCGACTATTCAAGCTCCGATCTGCTCTCGGCACGCGGCGAGACGGCGGGCGAAGGCGATGATCGCAGCCTTGTCAGCCTGCTGGTCGAACAGATCGAATTCGCCGACGTGGTGATCGTCAACAAGGCCAGCGCCGTGCCGCCCGAACAGCTTGCCACGGTCAAGCAGGTGGTGGCCTCGCTGAATGCCGATGCACGCATCATCGACGCCGATTTCGGCAAGGTGTCGCTGGACACCATCCTCGATACCGGGCTGTATGACGAGGAGCGTTCCGAACAACATCCGCTGTGGATGAAAGAGCTTTATGACTACGCCAGCCACCGGCCCGAGAGCGAAGAATATGGCGTCGAAAGCTTCGTATACCGCGCCCGCCGCCCGTTCCATCCGGCGATGTTCTACCGCTTCCTCACTGGCGATGCACTCGACACAGTGATCCGCGCCAAGGGCCATTTCTGGCTTGCCACCCGCAGCGATTTCCTCGGCGAGCTCGCCATTGCCGGGCACCAGAAAAGCGTCAGCCGCATGGGCCGCTGGTGGGCCGCCGTGCCCAAGAACCGTTGGCCGGACGACGGCAGTTTCGAAGAATTCGTGATCCGTCACTGGGATCCGGTCTGGGGCGACCGGCGGCAGGAACTGGTGTTCATCGGCATCGGACTGGACAGGGCGGCAATTACCAAGGCGCTCGATGCTTGCCTCCTGCCGACGGACGCCTTCACGCCCGATCAGTGGCAAAGCCTTAACGATCCCTTCCCCGCTTGGGGCGAGGCGCAGACCACGCTCGAACCGGCGGAATGATGGTGGGGGCGGCCCTCTCGCCGCCCCGAATTATGTTGCCCGCAAGGTGGAAGCGCCGAAGCGCTTTGTTCCCGGTCATCAGGTCATCCTGCGCCTGATGGAGTAAGCTCGACAAGTGTGAGCGCATCACACAATGTCCACCGCATGACGTCTTTGCCCTCTGATCAACCTCCAACCTGGCCGCTGATGGCGTGGCTGACGGCAGCGGCGGCCGGTATCGCGGCCCCAGCAATTGCCATGCTGCATTTGCAGAATGCGCCCGCCCCTGCGCCGTTCGCGTTGATTGCGGGGCCGCTCCTCGCGGTCGGCCTGATGGGAGCCGGCATGATCTCAGCGGCCATCGCCGGGAGGCTGTGGATCGGTGTCGCGCTGGCGCTGCTGACGGCGGCTGGTCTCATCTTGCTCGCCAGCGCGCTGGGAATGCCGCCGTTGGAGCAACCCGTTGCAATGGGGTTGGCCCTCATCATCGCCAGCACCAGCTTCGCCGCTCGCGGCACCCTGTTTGCCCGCAGCGCAGCCCAAAAGGGCTGGTGGATCGCCGTTGCCGTGGTCGCAGGAGAGGCCGCTGTCGTCGCAACCGCTGCGGCGATGCCGGGCGCCCTGCCCGGCTGGCTGTTGGCCTTGCTGCCAGCACAATGGGCCAGCATGGCAATCCGATCAGCACTCATCGGTCCCGGCACGCCGGCGGCAATCGTGGCCTTGTTCGCACTCGGCGGGACGGCAGCAGCGACGTTATTGGTGGCCCGGTTGTGGCCAAAGCGCTGGCCCTACCTGATCATGTTTACAACCTGGCTCGGCTTCTCGGCGCTGGTCTGGCAACAAGTAAGGTAGTCGCAAGCGAGCGACGATCGCGGATCAAGGGTTAACTTTGAGAGAAAGATAATTGGCGGAGAGGGTGGGATTAGAACCCTTAAAGGATTGAGCCAGATTTTCTTTTAGAATTAACAGATATTACCGTCTATTAACACAGCAACTGGTCGCTGACTTCCGCCGATGACCGCGTAAATCCGTGTTGCTAGTGGGCATGAAAATGGGCATGATTGGCGAAACCAGCTGTCAAATGGAACCCCGCATGGCCCGTGACCTCAACATCCTCACAGCCCGAAAAGTCGCGTCTCTGAGAGACCCAGGTCGCCACTCCGATGGCGGCGGCTTGTATCTACGGGTTAGCCCTAAAGGAGCCAGGTCTTGGGTCTTCATGACTGCTGTGGGCGGCAAACGCAGCGAGATCGGCCTGGGCGCAGCATCTGCGATCGGGTTGGCAGCAGCGCGAGACCTAGCGGGCAAGATGCGAGAGGCCGTGGCGTTGGGACAGGATCCGAGGTCCGTCGTCGCCCCCATCGAAGTCGCAGTGGCGGAAGAGAAGGTCACGTTTGGCGCATTTGCCGCGGATTACATCGCCAGCGTCGAGGCTGGCTGGAAAAGTCCGGTCCATCGCCAGCAATGGCGCAATTCACTGCGCGATCATGCAGCGGGGCTGAACGACAAGCCGCTTGATGAAATCAACACCGACGACGTGCTGGCCGTCTTGCAGCCAATTTGGCTCACGAAGGCTGAAACGGCCAGTCGCTTGCGTGGGCGAATTGAACGGGTTCTCGACGCGGCAAAAGCGCGTGGCCTTATTCCCCGCGATCACGCTAATCCCGCTCGATTGAAGGGGCATCTCGATTTTCTGTTGCCCAGGCAGCCTAGCCTAACTCGCGGGCATCATGCTGCACTACCCTATCGCGAGGCTCCAGCTTTCATGAAGCTGCTGCACCAGCGCCCAGCATTGGCGGCACGTTGCTTGGAGTTCACGATCCTGACGGCTGCTCGGTCGGGGGAAGCATTAGGCGCCACCTGGGGCGAAATCGACTTCGATGAGAAGTTGTGGCGTGTTCCAGGCTCGCGCATGAAGGCTGGGGTCGAACATATCGTCCCACTATCGAGTTCAGCGCTTGCGGTCCTGGACAAGCTGCTTGGGGGAAAGGTTCAACCGACTGATAGGGTTTTTGCCGTCGCTGGTGCTGCGCGCAGCAATATGGCCATGGCGATGCTGCTGCGCCGCATGAACTATCACCACATCACCACGCATGGGTTCAGGTCGACGTTTCGCGACTGGGCTGGTGACTGCACCAACCATCCCAGAGAGATCATCGAGACTGCTCTCGCCCACACCATCCAGAATAAGGCCGAAAAGGCCTATCGTCGCGGGACTGCTATCGAGCGGCGTCGGGCGCTGATGCAGGAATGGGCTGATTTTCTAATGTGACTGATATGGTGAGGGGCACCAGTCCTGTCGATAACATGCTTGGTATCTTTGCCAACCGCGTATGGTCCATCACCCACTGACGGTACGCCCCCTTTTCTCTTCTCTCGAATTTCTGTTGGATACTCATTAGCACCAGTAGGAACAACTCAAGGCCGCGCCGTCTGGTTGAGGCTCAATCTGCATCTCTTGATCACAATCTTCGCTGATTTGATAAGTCGACGGCGCGAGCGGAGCTGGAAAACCTAATTTATCTAGTACGCGCTTGACATCATTTGGCGGATCAAGAAATGTAAGTGACTGCGTAACAGCAACACCACCTACATCTGGTGGAATCACATGCAGTAGTTTTACTTCTTTTATTTTTAGACCGTGCCATAGCGCATTATCAGGGAAGCGAGCTGAAGCCGTCCTTGCCTCCCAACCCTCGTCAAGATGTTCTGATGAAATCATAATCTTCAGCCCTTCGTTTAGGCCGGCTAATCCATCTAGAGTGAGCGGCATAGCCTCTGGACTACCTTTCACTGCAGTTTCGAGGCCTTTATGAATTTGTTCCAGTTGCCCTGTCGCAAGGCACTCAGTTGGTGATGAAAATCGCAATGTCGCGGAAAGATCAATCGGTTCAACATTATTTGTCTGGACCAATTGAGCACCGTTCTCGTCACCAGGCGCTTGTATTATGAAGTATGTGCCAACGAGACCAAGACAGAATACGCTAACACCTAACACGAGGTGCAGCCCTTTGCTCTTCTTGGTGGCGATGCCCTGATCTTCAATGCCGCACTGCCCATTTTTTTTAACTACAGGAGCGCCTGAATCCTTTAAAATTTGAGATTTCTGTTGCTCGTACTCGTCAGTAGTCAAAGCTCCATCATCTAGTAATTTTTTAATCCTCTCTAAATTTTCTATCCATTCGTTCATAAAATTTCTGCCCGCCGCAAACATTTTGATTCAAATTGAAAAATCTGTCATTATTTATCTGAAAACATGATAAATGTTTTCGATAATTTTGTTGGACAACAGCTTGGATCGTTAGCACCATATTCCGTATTTTCAACTTCTATGCCGCCTGCTGCCCAAAGGTTAGAAATTCGAGCATCGAGATCAAATCTTTTATAGTATTGTATCGTGAAATAGTCGCTCTCAGCTTGGATCAAAGCGATACGAGTTGATCGCGTAGTTGAATGGCAGTTTATTGCTTCACATGCATAAATTGTAACGATGGCATCAAGTTTTCCGTCTTGCTCAAAGTCTCTGCGGTCAATAACGATCCGATCCGCAACGTATTGATAGGATTCCGATGTGGACCCGTTACTTTCGATTGCCTGCTGTAGAGATAATTCGTTTTCTTCGTTAGTTGCTCTTGTGGCAAGCTGACCAACAATGGCGAAAAGAGAATCTGAAATCGAGGGCGGTTTTAAAGACGACGAAGTTTCTTCGACAACTCCAAGTTCACGAATTGTTTGCCCATCACTCGTGTCGCTGCATGCGAACAGAGCTGTCAGCGCTATTAAACCCACATAACGTCTGGCCATATTTCAGTTCCAAGCTATGAATGCCCCGAAGGACCCGCAGGTCATATGCGTTAAATTAGGCGAACAAAGACCGCCCGTCCAGTATGCTACATAACGCAGCCCAGCCCTCCGCCGACAGGAAGTTGTCGATAGACAACAGCGTTTAGGGCCATTTGCTGAAGTCACACTCAATCATAGTGAAAGGCGCGTTTACGCAGCTTCAGCAAAGGATCGGGGATTGAGGCGAATTGCAGGACATGGTGCGGGAGCGGCTCGAAGCGGGATTAAGCGCAATAGTTTCACGCACGGAGCCAGCATAATTGCACCAACGCCATTCTGATCAGCGCGTGAGCAAATGCTACTTTAAATGACGATATCGTCATTATTTCAATGCCTTGATTGACACAGCGCATAGGCTGTGGTAGTCATAATGGGCGTGTAGCACACATAGCTGACGCACACTTTCCCACCATCACAAGGAGCCACCTATGGAACGGCAACCCGCCAGGGTGCTGGAGCCAGCAGACGTGCGTCGTCTGCTCAGGCTCGTCGAGCACCAACGTCACGCCCACCGAAATCGGGTCATCGTCTTGCTCAGCTTCAAGGCAGGCCTCAGAGCCTGTGAGATCGCTGGCGTCGACTGGACCATGCTGTTGACCAGCACCCACAAGGTTGGCGCGCTGCTGACACTCCCGCCGCGGATTGCCAAGAAAGGCTCGGGTCGGAGCATTCCACTGCACCCTGATATTCGCGACGCGCTGATGGAACTGCATGCCCATGATGGCTCCCCCCACCATGGTCCTGTGATCCGCTCCGAGCGGGGCGAGCACATGACAGCGCGCAGCGTCGTCAACTGGTTTGCTGCTAGCTACCGCGAGATGGGTCTTATCGGCTGCTCGTCGCACTCCGGACGGCGCACGTTCATCACCCGCTCGGCGCGCATGCTGGCGCGTACCGGTGGCTCTCTGCGCGATATTCAGGAACTTGCAGGCCACAAGGCTCTAACCACGACTGAGCGCTACATCGCCGGCGACCGTGCTGCGCAACGCCGTCTGATCAAGCTGATCTAACAGCCCTCCCCACTCTCCCCACAATTTGGAACAAGGAAACGATGCCATGGCTGGCAGCGAACAGGACCACTTTGCCTGCGAAGGCGACCATTCACCTACCAATTCAAGATCCAGCGTGATTGCCGAGCTCAACGACCAGCTGCGCTGCCATGCGCGTGGTGGCCAGGTTGCCATCACTTCGGGAGTTATGAACTTGGGCCAAGGGGTGGTCCCCTTGGTGCTGGAAGCATTGCGCAACTTCGATCAGTTCTTGCCCGACAATGATCCATATGGCGAACGCGACTTCGGCGCGCTGACTGTGCTGGGACACCACATCTTCTGGAAAATCGACTACTACGACCGCAATCTGCAGTTCGGTTCACCAGATCCAGCTGATCCTGCCGTCACCACGCGCGTGCTGACCATCATGCTGGCCGGGGAGTATTGAGCCGATGGTCCAGCGCAGCCCATTGCAGGAGGCAGCCGAACGGCTGCTTCCTTATCACCAAGGGCGATTTGATAATCTGTGCGGCCTCTACTCGGTGCTCAACGCCATCCAACTGGCCCAGTGGCCTAGGCTGGAGCGCAACGCCCATCGCTCCCGGCGGCTATTCCAGCATGGCATTGCAGCGTTGGAGCACCGGGGCTTGCTGCATAGTGCCATCAAGCATGGGATGGATGAGCCAACGTGGACGTGGCTCACCGACAAGCTGCTGGCTGAAGCAAGTCGACTATCGGGCACCAGGCTGCACCGTCTTCCTATTCTACAGAAGATCAAGCGATCCGATCTCGACGGTGCCATCGCGCGCATCGATCGTCACACGCGCATGGGTGAGCCCGTTCTGGTCGAGTTAGCTGGAAGCTATCAGCACTACACCACCATTGTTGGCGTCAGCGACAATAGGTTGCTGCTATTTGACAGCTACGGCTACCGCTGGATCTCTGCGGCCTCGTGTGAACTTGGTCACCATCACGCAACTGCGCGGCATCGGATCGCGCGTTCCAGCGCAGCTGCCGTTTGCCGGCGTCGGTAATGGGCCATATACCATACTCTTATCCGGCTCGCGAGGAGATCGCCTAATAGCCGACATATCTGCCTGGATGGCTGGTTGTGGGACAAAGCCGTCGTTCCCACGCAGTATGCCGATTGACGGGTATGGTCGAAAGCGAACACGACCCACTTCGGGAACACGGATGGTGGCCATGCATAGTTCGGCTCGTGAAACCCGGCTGGCGGGAACAGCCCTCCAGTGCGGGCACAAAATCAACGATAGGCTTGCCGTAAGAATGGGGCGGACGGCAAGTGGGCAGTTGCTCGGTCCAACCCCGTCCCTTCAAAAGTCATAGGTGACCGACGCCTTGAAGGTGCGCGGTGCGCCCAGCAGCAAGTCGGGCCGGAAGCTGTCGAAAGCCGACGCCCAGTAATCATTGTCACCGACGTTATCGACATTGACCCGCAGCGTCAGCGGCTGACCGCCCACCACCGCGACATAGCGCGCGCCGAGGTCAAACCGCGTCCAGGCATCCAGAAACAGCGTGTTGCCGATATTGGCCGCCTGTTCGCCGGTGTGCACCACCCGTCCGGTCAGCGTCAACGCGGGCACGAAGGCGACATCCCATTCGAGATTGGCGTTAAGCAGGTACTCCGGCACGCCCACCGCCTGATTTCCGTCATTCACCCCGTTCAGCGTGCGGCGCAGCTTGGCATCGATTACCGAACCACCCGCAATTAGCCGCAGGCCATCGGCCAGTTCGCCAGCGATCGTGAATTCGACCCCGCGATTGCGCTGGATCCCGAACGGCCCGAATTCCAGCGTACCGGCCTGATTGGGGTCGGGCCGCAGGATCGAAGTTTCGCGGTCAATCTGGAACAGCGCAAGCGACAGGTCGATCCCGCCTAGCGTCAACTTGCCGCCAATCTCGGACTGCTCCGAAACGAACGGCAGCAGCACCTCGCCCGCATTAGAGACCGGCAGTGCCGCCCCGCCCGATGGGTTGGCCCCGCTGGCAGGCGCAGTCGCACCCTGCACCAGCGCTTCGATTCGGTTGGCGTAAAGCGACAGACCCTCGGCAGGTTTCACGACCAGCCCGAACACCGGAGTGACCTTGTCCTCGTCATACTCGCTGGTTTGCAGGCCCGTGACGTTAGAGAAAGAGCGCGCATTGATCGCCTGCAACCGCAGACCGGCGGTCAACAGAATGCGATCCCCCCACAACCCGATGGTGTCGGAGATGAACCCGCTGGTCAGACGGCTGCGCGAAATCGGGAAGGGATCATCAAGGTTCCCGCCACGGAACGTCACTGTGGTCGAAGCCGTGACTTCAACCGGGGCGAAGAGGTTGTTGCGCTGTGCCGACAGGGCGAAGAATTCAAAGGCGTTGCGGTTGACCAGCCAGTTGATCGAACCGCCTGCGTTAACTTCATGCGTGATGCTGCCAGTGTTAAACTTGGCGCGTAGTCCTGCGGTGGCGGCTTCGTTGTTGTCGGTGCGCGGGATGAAAGAACTACTGACCGTGATCTCGCCCGTCGTGGCATTGAGAAGCGTTGGGGTGCTGTAGACGCCTTCCTCCGCCCCGTCGCGCGCGCCAAACGCGGCGTAGACCAAGACATTCTTGGCGATGTCGTATTCGATCCGCGCCTGACCGAAAATGTCGCGCAGTGTGGTGAACTGCCACGGCTGGCCGAAATTGGTGCTGGCATCCGGGGCCTCGGTGATCACGCTCAAGGCCCCGATGTTCAGCTTGGGCCGGAAGTGCGATACCTTGACCCGCTGATAGGCGAGGTCGAGCGAGGCGCGCAGCGGCCCCGAATTGTAGTCGAACGCTGCGCCGAGCACGGTGGTGCTGCGGAATTCGTCATCAATCGACGCATCGCCGCTGCGGAACGTACCGTTGAGGCGGATGCCCCACTCGCTGCCCGCGCCCATCCGCCGCCCGACATCAAAGCTGCCGCCGAGATGCTCCGGCCCAGTATAGCCTGCGGTAATGCGGTTGATCGCTTCGCCGGTCGCCCGCTTCGGGATCAGGTTGACGCTGCCACCGATCCCGGTCCCGCCTGGTGCCGCGCCGTTGAGGAAGGCGCTCGATCCATTGAGCACTTGCACCGATTCGTACAATTCGGGCGCTACCAGTTGGCGCGGCGTGATGCCATAAAGGCCGTCATAGCCGATGTCGTCGCCCGCCAGCGCGAAGCCGCGGATCACGAACAGCTCACCCGCGATCCCGAAGCCGGTGGTGGTGCGGATGGTCGGGTCGTTTTCCAGCACTTGCCCCAGCGTCTGCGGCTGCTGGTTGAGGATCAGCGCGGCGTTGTAGCTGCGGATGCTGAAAGGCACATCGGCGGCGTCCTTGCCACCCAGCACGCCAACGCTGCCCTGCTGTTCGACCCCTGACTGGTTCTGGCGCTGCGCCGTGACGATGATCTGATTATCGGCATCATCGCGTGTCTGCGCATGGGCAGGGGCGGCGAGGCTGCCGATGGTCAGCGCCGTTGCGATCAGCAGCCGATGGCGAAGGATGGAGGTGATCACGTGCATTGTTCCTTGGCAGTGAGATGGTCAGAGAGGTTAGGACAAACTCATTTGCGCCGCTTGGCCATTGCCCAGATCGCAGCGGCGACCGGGGCGGCGAGCGCTGCCCAAGCCGCCACATCGCGCCAGCCATCGCCGGTGAGCGCAATGACGAGGCCGGCTAGACCGATGGCGAAAATCACCAGCGGCCATGCGAAAATTGCAGTGATCGGGCGGGTGCGGCTCATTCAGCTGGCTCTGCCAGCGGCGAACATGCTCGCGCCGGGATGGGTGCACTGGACTTGCGCTTGGCGAGCCACAAATACAGCCCGGTGCCGAGCACGTGGATCGTGAACAGCGTCAGCGCCGCCCACAGCAGCTTCAACGGCAAACCGCCATAGTCGCCGAAATGCAGCGGGCGCGACAGTGACAGGGCCTGATAATACCACGGCATCGGTCGAGCATCGGTGAACTCCCCGGTGTCGGCTTCGACCAGCGCCGGAGTCAGAAGGCGTTCGGTCAGCGGTGTGTCGCCTTGGAAGAACACCGCATAATGGTGGTTTGAGCTGAAGGTGCCGCCTGGAAAGGCGATGAATTGCGGGTTGTTGCCCGGCAGTGCCGCGCGGGCAGCGGCCATCGCCCGATCGAGCGAGCCATAGCGGGCCGGATCGAGTGGTTCGCGGCCTGAATACTCGCTGGTCATAGCCGCCAGTTCGGTGGCTTTCCATGATGCTTCAATCGGAACTGAGAGCGCGTTTATCACCCCGGTCAGCCCGACGACCAGCATCCACGCCAGCCCAACAATACCGAGAAGATTGTGATAATCGAGCCACTTGGTGCGCGCGCTCCGGGCGGTGCGAAGCGTGCCAAAATCAAGTTTGCGCATGAACGGGGCATAAAGCACCACGCCTGACACAAGAGCGACCACGAAGGCCGCGCCCATGGCCCCCAGAAACAGCATCCCTGGCAGCCCCAGAAACATGTCAGTGTGCAGTTCCAGCATGAAGTGCATCACCGCGTCGATACCGGCGACGCTGTCTTCCGAGACCGCCCCGATCAGCTCGCCGGTCGACCGGTCAAATGATTGGATCGTCATGTCCGACCCCGGCGAATCGGGGCGCGGGCCGGTGGTGATGGTCATCGACGGCTGATCAATGTCGAACGCCATGTAGAGCGGCACCTCGCCGGGCCGGTTGGCAAGCGCACGCGCCAGCATCGCATCGAGCGGCAACAGCCCCTTGGCCGTGCCCGACGACCCCACGCCCGGCATCCCGAAGATCGGCTGTTCTGAGGTCAACGCGTCGATCTCGTCATGGAAAATCAATGGTAGGCCCGTGAGGCACAGCATCAGCAGGAATGCCGTGCAGACGAGGCTCGCCCACTTGTGCACCCACACCCACACCTTGATAGTCGAACGCTTCATGCGAACGCCGCAAGCAGACTATGCATCGAAAACCCCTGACCGCTACTGGACCAGTACCTAGCGAACGCCAAATTAGATGTAAATGCTAATCACTCGCAGTTGCGAATAATGGAGTCGTTAACACAATGCACTCAAATCCTGCCAATCCGCTGACCACCCGCTTCCCGCCATTCGCGGGTGCGAAGCACGATCCCGAAACCGGAGTGGCGGCTATTGGTGGAACGGGACGGTCAATCTGACCCTCGAGAACGACCGGGCTTGGGTCGAGAGGCGACGCATCACTCGGCTGGGATCAACGGCAGCTTTCGCGTTCTGTCACCCGAAAGCGGTCAGGCAGCTTACCACCCATTATCAGACATCCCCGCTGCTGAGGCACGCACCTGATACCGGACCGGCAGCTTTGGTAGATTTTCTGCCAATAGTTGCCTGTCAGCAAACGATCCCAACGCTGTCATGCCGCCCCATCGCCGCGCTGGTGCCAAGTTGTGCCAAAGGGCTGCGGTGCGCCCGGGCCTAATCATCAAAGATGGATCCCGGTGCCTACATCATCTGCAGGTCGATTTCAGCCCGCAATCCGCCTTGCAAGCGGTTACTGAGGTGAAGCTTGCCGCCGTGTGCGCGGGCAATGGCGGCGACGATGGCGAGGCCGAGCCCATGGCCCCCGGTTCCGCGGTTGCGGGACGGCTCGATCCGGACAAACGCCTCCGCAGCTGACGATAGCGAAGCGTCCGGGATCCCAGGTCCGTCATCATCCACGATGATGGTGGCGATGCCGCCATGATGGTCCAGCCGGATGCGGGCGGTCCCGGCATAACGAACCGCATTTTCGACAAGGTTGGCGATTGCCCTGCGGATCGCGGCGACGTCCACGGGCACGATCAGCGCTGGCCCTGTTTCGATGTCCACCGCACTTCCCTGCGACCGGAAATCCGCAACGACAGCGGCCACGATTCCGGCAAGGTCGGTTGGGTGTCGTTCAATATTTGACGAACTGCGCGCGAGCGAAAGGATGTTCTCCAGATCGCCGGATAGCCGGTCGATTTCTTCGATCATGCCGCTGCGCTGGTCATCATCGCTTATCAGTTCGACCTGTATCCGCAGCGCCGTCAGCGGCGTGCGCAGATCGTGGCCGATGGCGCCCAGCATCACGTCCTTCTCGCGCAGCATCTGTGCAATCCGCGCTTTCATATCGTGGACCGCCGTGACCAGATCGCGCACGTCGCGCGGGCCGGACAGAGCACTCACCGGCTCTGGCCCGGCCGTGCTCCAGCTATCGGCGGCCCAGTCTTCGGCTTCGCGGGTAAGGGCCGCAAGCGGGCGGGTGACGCTTCGCACCAGCAGCAGCAGCGGCAGCAGCAGCGCGGCCAGGATCACCATCGTCTGCACCAGAAGCGCCGCAATCGCCTGCCCGATAGGGGCCGGACCGCGGGTCCGTGCCGTTAGCCACTTGCCGGAATCAAGCTGCATGGAAATCACCAGATTGCGGTTCCCGCGTGGGCCTGGAAGCATGGCAGCGCGAATATCGCGCACCCTCGGCTGCGTCTCCTGCGCGATGCGGGCAAGGGCGAGTTCCTCGATGCCCTCCAACCGGGATATCTGCGCGCCAACCGGGCTCTCGGCACTCAGCCGCACCCGTGCGCGTGGCGGGCCGCGCCGTTCGGGCCGAGACCCCTGCTCGATGGCTTCCAGAGCATCGATCAGCCGCGAAATCGCTGGCGCTGCCGAATTTTCAAGGCTGAATGCCTGTCGTTCCCGTAGCGAAAGGCCGAAGTTCAGCGCCTGCGCCAGAACCAATCCGGCAGCAACGATCAGCATCACCTGCTGCGCCAGCGAGAACCGCGACAGCAGTTTCACAGCTGCTTCACCGTCGCGGCCAGCACATAGCCTGCCGAATGCACCGTCTTGATATATTCGGGCGCTTTGGGGTCGGTCTCGATCTTACGCCGCAAGCGGCTGATGGCGTTATCGATCGCGCGGTCGAATGGGCTGGCCTCGCGTCCCTTGGTCAGATCAAGCAGCTGGTCACGCGAAAGGGGGATGTTCGGCCGCTGCACCAGCGCTTCCAGCAACAGGAACTCGCCGGTGGTCAGCGGCACGTCTTGCCCGTCTTCGCGGGTCAGGCGGCGCTGAGTGTTGTGCAGGATCCACGGGCCGAACTGAAAGGCGTGCTGCGCCTCGGCCGGGGTCACATGGCGCTGGCTGCGGCGCAGGATGGCATTGATGCGGGCGGTCAGCTCGCGCGGGTTGAAGGGTTTGGCGAGGTAATCATCAGCACCCATTTCCAGCCCGATGATGCGATCAATATCCTCGGCCCTCGCGGTCAGCAGGATGATCGGGAGATCGCCATTGGCGCGGATGAAGCGCGCGAGGCTGAGCCCGTCCTCACCCGGCATCATGATATCGAGGATCGCCAGATCGAATGCCCCGGCCAGCAGCTGCGCGCGCGCTTCGGCGGCATCGGCGGCGGTCGTCACGCGGAAACCGGCATTGCCCAGCACCGCAGCAAGCGGTTTGCGGATCGACTGTTCGTCATCCACCAGAAGCAGATGCGGCCTGTTGGCGGTCATGGCAGGGGGTTCCGTTGCTTGGTGACTAGAGTGACGGAATAGCACATTTGCAGCAATTGCGCGGTGATGCAGGGGCCGGTCGAAACCAGCCCCTGCGCATTTCGCCGATGATGTCGGCTGTTATCCGCGGCGGGCCTTGCGAGCCTCCTTCATGGCGGCGCGTTCCTCCTGCGTCAGGACACCGTCGGAATTGGCATCTACCCGGTCAAACCGGGCCAGCGCACGGGCCCCGAATTCGGCGCGGCTGATGATCCCGTCGCCATTGGCGTCGATCTGGCCCCGCTTGCCGGCGTGCTTGCCGCCACGGTGTTCGCCCCGGTTCTCGCCCGAACGCTTGCCAACGGCATCGCCCGAGCGGGCTTCGCGGCGTTCGGCCTTCTTGGCCTGACGTTCCTGCTTGGCAGCCTGCATTTCGGCCGCTTCGATCTGGCCGTTGCCATTGGCATCGATCGCCTTGAAGCGCTGATCGAGATGGGTGGTCAGTTCCGCTTTGGTCAGCTGGCCGTTCATGTCGATATCGGCGCGGGCGCCTATCGGGCCGGCCAGCGCGGTTCCGGCCAGCGCCACAGAAAGCAGCCCGCCAGTGAGGAAGGTGGTGATACGCATGATGTGTTTCCTTTTGCGGGAAGCGACCGAAGGGCCGCCTCTGGAAACACTTATGATCCTTGCGTGTCGCAGGCATTTGTCAGCAACAACCAAACTTGTCGCGATATGTATCAGCGACGCAGGTGGTTGATCGCCCGGCAGAGCAGATCGAAAATCGCGGCATAGACCCGTTCCGGTCATTGGCGCGGACGTGAACGACTGACATTGGGTCGGGCGCCGCCGGAATCGGAACTACGCGTTGTGGGACTTAGCTGCCTTTCCCCTACAATTTGTCTAGCGGCAGGTTTCGCCAAGAGCGGACAGCCAGAGTTCATCCGACTAGCTCGGCTTAGTAACAGGAATTGGGCCGCTAGCCGACCTTTGGTTTTTCGGACTTTGTGGCTCGAAACATGCCATCCGCCACAGCCATGTCGGATCCGCAGGTAGGACGAGAAAGGGCGACACTCACACGCGTCATTTGCTATCATGTCACATGATCAGACTTGAGCCATGCCTCCGTCGACAAATAGCTCAATTCCGTTGACGAAGCTGCTTTCGTCCGAAGCGAGAAAAAGGGCCGCAGCGGCGATCTCTTCCGGCGCGCCGAGACGGCCCAGTGGGGTCGCAGCCTCCACCGCTGCGATCATCGCCTTGTTCACCTCGGATGAAGGGGAAAGAGCGTGCCAACCAGGAGTCGAGGTCGAGCCGGGAGCCAGAACGTTCACTCTGATTCCTGTGCCCTTTAAGTCGAGAATCCAGTTGCGCACGAAGCTGCGGATCGCGGCCTTGCTGGCCGCATAAATACTGAATGCAGGTGTTCCCTTAATAGAGGCCGTGGAGCCGGTGAGAATAATCGAGCCGCCATTGCGCATGAGCGGCAGCGCTTTTTGTACGGTGAACAACGTTCCTTTGACGTTGGTCGCAAAGGTGCTTTCGTAGTGCTCTTCGGTGATGTCGGCGAGCGGCAAGAACTCTCCACCGCCCGCATTGGCGAAGAGGATATCGATGCGCCCCTTGGCCTCCTTTACTGCCGCGAACAACTGATCGAGATCGTCGAGCCTGGCAATGTCGCTTTGCACGCCGAACGCGTTGGCGCCGACGGCCGATACCGCCGCGTCAAGTTCCGTCTGACGGCGTCCAGTCATGAATACGAACGCGCCTTCCGCCGCGAACAATTTGGCAGCCGCAAGGCCGATGCCGCTGTTCGCACCGGTGACGACAGCCACTTTTCCCTTCAACCTGTCCATGCTTCGCTCCTCTGTTCTTGTGTGATTGCCTGGCTCAGGCGGGTGCAATCTTGCGGGCAAGGAAGTCGCGGATCAGCGGAACCATCGTGTCGAGTTGGTCCTCGAGTGCGAAGTGGCCCGTGTCGAGGAGGTGAAATTCGACCTCGGGCAGGTCGCGCTTGTACGGATGAGCTCCATCAGACGGAAAAATGAAATCATTCTTGCCCCATACGATTAGGGTCGGCGGCGAATGTTCGCGCAACCAGGCCTGGACGGCGGGGTATAGTGGCAGGTTCGTGCGATAATCGTAGAACAGATCAAGCTGAATATCGGCGTTCCCCGGCCGATCGAGCAGGGCCTGGTCATGGACCCAGTTGTCGGGCGCCACACGCGTCTTGTCGGAGACGCCGTCGGTGTATTGGAAAATGGTGGTTTCGATCGTCAACAAACTGGCCAGTGCCTGCCGGGTGTCGTCCGAACCCTCGTTCCAATAGGCCTTGATCGGGTCCCAGAACGCCTTGAGCCCTTCGTCATAGGCATTGCCGTTCTGGACAATGAGGCCGGTAATCCGCTCGGGGTCGGCTAGCGCAAGGCGCCAGCCGACAGGTGCGCCATAGTCCATCACGTACATGGCGAATTTGACGATGCCGAGCTGATCAAGCAACCTGTCAACGAGCTTGGCAAAATTGTCGAACGTATAGTCAAAGCTCGACCGGTCCGGTGAATCGCTTTGCCCATAGCCCGGATAATCGGGAGCGATCACGCGATACCGATCGGCAAGGTGCGGGATGAGATTGCGGAACATGTGGGACGAGGTCGGGAAGCCGTGCAGCAAGAGCACAACGGGGGCATCGGTGGGGCCGGCCTCGCGATAGAATATGCCAATACCATCCACATCAGCGTTGCGGTGCTGGACAACGATCGGAGCAACGACTGATGCGCGGCTTGCTTGGCGATCTTCAACGACATTTGCGGTCATTTTCATTCTCCTGAACTGGCGGACATCACAACTCATCGACTGGGTTCGCTCAGCCGAGGGGGCGGCTTAACCCACGCTCATTCGCTCATTTCGAATGAAGGCCAGCAAGTCCTGATTGACGATCTGGGGGTGCGTCGTCGCCATCCCGTGCGGCAGGCCGGGGTAGACTTTCAGCGTCGCCCTCGGAGCCAGCTTCGACGACAGCAACGCGGAGTCTGCGATCGGCACGATTTGGTCGTCGTCGCCGTGCATCACGAGCAGCGGAATGTCGATCTTGCGCAGGTCGTCGGTGAAGTCCGTCTCGGAGAACACCGCGATGCAGTCATAATGGGCCTTGGCTCCGCCCATCATGCCCTGGCGCCACCAATTGTCGATCAACGCGGGCGAGACGGCTGCGCCAGCGCGGTTGAAACCATAAAATGGGCCCGCCGCGACTTCGCGATAAAACTGTGCCCGATTGGCGAGGAATGCGCTGCGAAAACCGTCAAACACGGACATCGGCAGGCCACCCGGATTGGCGGCGGATTTCAGCATGACCGGCGGAATCGCGCCAATGATCACGGCCTTGGCCGCACGGGCTGTGCCGTGCCGGGCGAGGAAGCGCACAATTTCTCCGCCTCCGGTGGAATGGCCAATATGCACGACTTCTTTAAGGTCGAGCGTTGTGATGAGCTCGGCAAGGTCGTCGGCATAGGTATCCATGTCGTTGCCTGTCACGGTCTGCGTGGATCGCCCGTGGCCGCGACGATCGTGTGCGATGACCCGAAAGCCTTTCTCCAGAAAGAACATCATCTGGGCATCCCAATCATCGGCGCTGAGCGGCCAGCCATGATGCAACATGATCGGCTGACCCTGGCCCCAATCCTTATAGAATATCTCAGTGCCGTCTTTTGCGGTGATGGTGTTCATGGCCGGTCCTTTGGGCTTGAGATTGTGTCGGATCGCTTGTGTCGCGCCGTCCGAAGGGGCGCCCCTCGCTGATGAAGGGAGCAGGCTCGCGCCGGAAATGGCGGCTGCTGCGGCGAGCAATTGCCGGCGGGTTGTGGCTGCGTTGATGCTGGAGTTCGTCACCATTGCTCACCTCGGCCGCACCGCCCGAGACCCGCCCGACGCAGGAGTGCAGTGCCGAATGACCGAATATCGCCTAGGCCATGCTTCAGATTGAACGATTCAGGTGCGGATTGAAAAAAGGAACCACGAACCGTCGAAACCCGGCCCAAGCACGCTAGGAATTTTCCGGTCGACGCAAACAGGCTCGATTGGCTGCCCGCCTAGTGCCGGGCTACTGCAACGCTGATGCCACAATGGCGTCGCCAAGCTCCCGGACCCATGCCGACAATTCGGGTGAAAACACGCGTTAAGTGGCTCTGGTCGGCAAAGCCGCATTCAAGCGCGACCTCAGCCAGCGACAAGGACGGGGCCTTGAGCAGCTCCTTGGCCACTGCGATCCGCCGTCGAATGAGCCACTGATGCGGCGCAATACCCATTGTTTCCTTGAATGCCTTGGAGAAGTGGCTGGTAGAAAGTCCACACTGCTCCGCGATGTCCTTGAGAGAGCCCTCGCTGCCGAGGTTAGTGCTCAAGTATTCCGTGGCTCGGCGCTCCTGCCAACCTGTCAACCCGCCCCGACGCAACCTAGAGCAGGGTTCCAGCTCCCCATAGGTCTGAGCAAGGTGAGTGCCCAACGCGAAGGTGACGTGATCGAGAAACAGCCGGTTCGCTTCCTGCGGGCGCTCGAACACGATGCGCAAACACAAACCGAGGCTCCGGACAACGGGGTCACTGAAAGGAACCCCAGGTTGGTAGGAAAGCTCTCCGACCGGACGGGCGTCATTCTCGTCCGCGATGGCGTTGAGCGCCGCACGCGGCAGATAGAATTGCAAGGAGTGATGCGGCTGCTCGACAAGGGCTGATTGTTCCATCTTAAGGTCGCGCAAATGGAATTCACCGACGCTGATGGATTGCCTGGCGCAAGGTCGTCCGTTTTCCCAGACTTCGTGATCGTCGAGCTTCCTCAACATCAAGCTGACAAGGTAAGCGTCCTCGGTTGGCACTGGATCGATTGGGCCAAGAATCGGATCATCGGAACGGATCTCGGTGACCGCCATCTGTGCCAAGCTCAGCTTGCGGGTTACCAACGCTGGTGCATGGTCGATCTTGAAAAGGTCACCGAGGCGCTGCCCAACGGCACCTGAGTCAATCCCTCCGCCGATTGGCTGCTGCCCATTTGCTGCATTGCTTGGCATGGCGCAGGTCTCCTGCTTGGCAGTGACCCTGTCAGGCCCATGGAGACTCTTCATATCAGGTCTGCGTGACTGTTTCCATGACAGCACTCAAGTGCGCCTTGTCGCAGACAGGATTAACCACTGCGCCCCGGCGGAAAGCAGCGGGCAGCGTGTTTGCGCTCAGTTCAAGGCCCCGGCGTCCACCGCAAGGCGTGCGAAGGCTTCCCGTAGCCGCGGCGCTGCAAAGTCGAGAAACGCCCGCACCTTGGGCATTGATACACGCCCGGGAGGTGTCAGGAGGTGAACCGGCAGCGGGCTATGTTCGGCGTGGGCGAGCACGATCTGCAGTTGTCCCGCAGCCACGGCTTCAGCGACATGGTAGGAATAAAGCCGGGTCACGCCGGTCCCAGCGACGGCCGATCGCAACGCCGCGCGCACGGTATTGACCGTCACGCGCGGTTGAAACTGCACTGTGCGTGGGACGGATTGTCCCTCGGCCGGGGCGAAGGTCCAGCTGTCTAGGCCGAAATTGGTGAAGGTGACGATCTGGTGCTTCGCCAGATCACTCGGTTCCTCGAGCGGGGGTGCCGCGGCGAGATAGTCCGGCGCTGCAACCACCACACGGCGGATGCCGCCGCCCACTCGCGTGGCAATGAGCGACGAATCCGCGAGCTGGCTAACCCGCAGCGCGACATCGACGCCTTCCTCAACCAGGGCAACGGGGCGATCAAGCAGCAGCAGCCGGGCTGAAACATCAGGATAGAGCTTGAGAAAGGCGTCCAGCACCGGCCGAAGCAAATCATCTCCCGCGAGCGGAGGTGCCGAGATGGTGAGCAACCCGCGCGGCGCCGAACGATCGCCCAGAGCCTGTCGCTCAGCCTCTTCAAGTTCGGTCAGGATGCGGCGGCAGGCAACGGCGTAGCGTTCTCCCGCTTCGCTGAGGCGCAGCGACCGGGTGGTCCTGTGCAGCAGTTCAACCCCGACATGGGCCTCAAGGAACGCGATCGACCGGCTGATAGCCGCTGGCGAACGTCTAAGCGCACGGCTTGCTCCAGCGAGACTTCCCTCGTCCAGCGCCGTCATGAAGACTTTCATGGCGTCCAATCGGTCCATCAGGGTCGGTCACATCCCGTTGCAGCCTTACGCTACACGAACGAGTGATCGTCGAACAGCGTGCATTCTTCCAGCCAACCGAAAGGCGTAGCTCGCCTTTCATGGGACGCATTCAGCGGACCCGGAAATGGAGACAGTCATCATGTCAGAACAACGCAAAGTCGCCATCGTTACTGGCGCATCACAGGGCATCGGCGCAGCCATCGTCGATGCCTATCTCGCGAAGGGCTACAAGGTCGTCGCCACCTCGCGCACAATCGCCTCGTCGGACAATCCCGACGTGCTGACGGTCCAAGGCGACATCGGTGATCCGGCCACGGCCCGCAAGGTTGTGACCGGCGCTATCGAACGCTTCGGCAAGATCGACACGCTGGTCAACAATGCTGGGGTGTTCATCGCCAAGCCGGTCACCGATTACACACCCGAAGATTACGCTACCGCGACCTCGACCAACCTGGATGGGTTCTTCTTTTCCACCCAAGAGACACTCAGAGTGATGGAGAAACAAGGCTTCGGCCATGTGGTGAGCATCACCACCGCGCTGGTTGCACACCCCTTGTCGGCGGTACCGGCAGCGCTGGCCTCGCTCACCAAAGGCGGCATCCAGGCGGCAACCCGAGGCTTGGCGGTCGAATACGCTGGGCGCGGCATCCGCCTGAATGCGGTCGCGCCCGGGGTTATTCGCACCCCGATGCACGCTCCGGAGACCCACGAGTTCCTTGCCGCCCTCCATCCGATGAACCGGCTTGGCGAGATCCCCGAGATCGTGGATGCTGTCATGTTCCTTGAAGACGCCCACTTCGTGACCGGCGAAATCCTGCATGTCGACGGCGGCCAGAGCGCGGGACACTGATAAGCCGACCATTGATAAAGGAGAAAGACCATGCCGATGGTAACCGTACAAATCACCAAGGAAGGGACCGTGCCCGGCACTGACCGCACCACGCCCGAACAGAAGGCCGCGATCCACAAAGGGATAGCCGAAGTGCTCCGCGATGTGCTCGGCAAGCCTGTCGATTGGACCTGCGTGGTGATCCAGGAAGTCGAGACCGACGACTGGGGATGGGGCGGACTGCCTGTCCTCGAATATCGCCGCAAGAAGGCGATGGAAAGCGGATGACTCGCACCGCTTTGACGGCACAAAATGCGTCGATTCTCGATCGGATCGGGATTTCTCAGCCGATCATTCAGGCTCCCATGGCGGGCGTGTCATCGCCCGCCATGGCTGCTGCTGTTTCCGATGCAGGCGGTCTGGGTTCGATGAGTGTCGGCGCAACAGACGTCCACGGCGCCCGGGCAACCATAACGGCGCTGCGCGAGCTTACCGTCCGCCCCTTCAACATCAACCTTTTCTGCCACCAGCCGGCCATCGCCGACGGAGCACGCGATGCGTTGTGGATCGAACGCTTTCGTGCGGCATTCGCCGCGTTCGATGCCCAGCCGCCCTCAGCATTGACCGAAATCTATCGTAGCTTTTTGGACGACGAGGCCATGCTGGCGATGCTGCTCGAAGAGCGCCCGCCGGTCGTGAGCTTCCATTTTGGCCTGCCAGCCGCAGCATGGGTCAAGGCGCTGCGGCGTGCCGGCATTGTCCTGCTCGCGACTGCGACCAACCCTGATGAAGCCGATGCGGCCGAGGCTGTCGGAGTGGATGCGATTATTGCCCAAGGGTGGGAAGCGGGAGGGCATCGCGGGATGTTTGATCCCGATGCTCCCGACCCGCGATACCGTTTGCACGACCTGACCGCAGCGCTTGGTCGAAAAACCACAGTGCCGATCATTGCAGCCGGAGGCATCATGGATGGCGCGGACATTGCGGGCGCCTTGCGCATCGGCGCGGCCGCAGCGCAGCTCGGCACGGCCTTTGTCGCTACTGACGAGAGCCTTGCGGATGAGCAATACCGTTCCGCGCTCGACGCTGCGGTTCCCGGCGGCACAATGATGGTCCGGACACTCTCCGGGCGCCCGGCGCGGAGCCTGCCGAGCCGGTTCACCGCGCTCACCGCCCGTATTCCGGACAAGGACATACCAGCCTACCCGCTCGCCTACGATCTGGCGAAGGCGCTTCATGCCGCTGCCAGCGCAAGCGGGGAGCGCGGCTTCGGTGCGCAATGGGCGGGCGAGCGCGCCTATGCGGCCAGGCGTATGCCCGCCGCTACATTGGTCGCCCAACTGGCGGGCGAACTCGACGAGGCACGCTGATCATCTCGCTTGGCGAGAGGGTGTCTCCCGCAATTGGCGCCTACCGGTAAGGCCGCTCCTTCTCCAGATTCCGATCATCGCAGGCAACTCGGATCGACCGTGGCCCTGCCCGGAACCAAGAGAAGGAATTGCTTATGTCCAATACCAAAGGCACCGCGCTGATTACCGGCGCGTCAAGTGGCATCGGTGCAATCTACGCCGATCGCCTAGCCCGGCAGGGCTATGATCTGATCCTTGTGGCGCGCAATGGTGCGCGACTGGAAAGTCTGGCCAAGCGACTGCGCACCGAAACCGGACGCGCCATCGAAACGTTTGTCGCCGATCTTTTGGATCGCGCCGATCTTGCCCGCGTCGAGGCGCGGTTGAAAAGCGATACCGCGATCACGCTGCTCGTGAATAACGCCGGGGTGGGCGCGACCGCGCCGCTTCTGCAGTCCGATCCGGACGCCATGACCGCGATGGTCTCTCTCAATGTCGAGGCGTTGATGCGCCTGTCCTATGCCGCCGCGCCTGCCTTTGCCGACCGGAAGCAGGGAACGATTATCAACATCGCCTCGGTTGTGGCGATTGCCCCTGAAATCCTCAACGGGGTCTACGGCGGCACCAAGGCCTTCGTGCTCGCCTTCAGCCAAAGCCTGCGTCACGAACTCGCCGACGCGGGTGTCCAGGTGCAGGTCGTGCTGCCGGGCGCGACCGCGACAGACTTCTGGGACATCGCCGGCACACCGGTCGAGCACCTGCCGCAAGAGATCGTAATCTCCGCCGACCAGCTTGTCGACGCCGCCCTTGCCGGGCTCGCTCAGGGTGAATTCGTCACCATCCCGACCCTTGCCGAGATCGGCCAGTGGGACGCCTACGAGGCGGCCCGCCAGGCCATGATCGGCAACCTTTCCACCAACCGCCCGGCCGACCGATACGGGCTCAACTGATCAACGGTCATCACAGGAGAAGAACCATGTCCACTACCATACTCTATACAGGCAAGACCCACACCACCAGCGGCCGGGAAGGCAGCTCTGTCAGCTCGGACGGCGCTCTCGACGTCAAGCTGGCCTCTCCAGGCTCGAACCGCCCCGGCACCAATCCCGAACAGCTGTTCGCTGCCGGCTGGTCGGCCTGTTTTCTCTCGGCCATCGGGCTTGCTGCCAGCGAGCGCAAGCTGCGCGTCGGTGCCGATGCCACGGTCGACGCTGAGGTCGATCTGGCGAAGGGCGACGACGGCTATTCGCTCGGTGCCCGCCTCCACGTCAGGCTGCCGGGCATCGACCGTGACGTGGCCGAGGCGCTGATCGAGCGCGCTCATCAGACTTGCCCTTACTCGAAGGCAACCCGCGGGAACATCGCGGTCGTCACCACGCTCGCCTGACCCCACCGATGCTGCCGACGCCCTTGCCAAGCGCAGCGTCGGCAGCCGCAGGCCAACCCTGAAAGGATGATGTCATGTCCATCTGGAACGAACCTCTGCCCGACCTCGCCCGACTGAACGCTCTGGGCGACGGATCGATGCCAGGTCATCTCGGAATCGAGTTCACCGGATCAGGCGATGATTGGCTGAGCGCCCGGATGCCGGTCGACCAACGCACTGTCCAGCCGTGGGGCAGGCTCCACGGCGGAGCATCGGTCGCGCTGGCTGAGACCGTCGCTTCGGTCGGTGCGATGTTGACCGTCGATCCCAAGACCAGCGCGGCCGTCGGGCTGGAGATCAACGCCAATCACGTCCGTCCGGCGAGCGGCGATTTCGTCCAAGCCGAAGCACGCGCGGAGCATATCGGCCGCACGACCCAGATCTGGTCGTTCCGCCTCACCGATATGGCAAATCGCCTCGTCTGCCTCGGCCGGATCACCATCGCGATCATTCCCACAGCGACAGCGCAGCCGAACGCTTGAGGCCCCACCCTCCGAGGCGGCCACGCCTCGCGGATCACCCAACAAGCATTCCTTCCGCCATTCCCCGGCAGTCGGGGATCAACTCCCGCTGCCGGATCATCAGGAGTTCAACCATGCACAATCTTTCCACCCGTCTAGCAATCGGCTTTGCCGCCGGTGCCTTATCTCACCTCGTGTTCCAAGGTGGCCTTGGCACGGTCTACCACTTCGCCGGGCTCATTCCGGGCCTGCCATGGAGCCTCGATCCGGTCGCCCCGCTTGGTGTGCCGCGGAGCGCAAGTCTCGCATTTTGGGCCGGCCTGTGGGGTGTCCTGTTCGGTGCGTTGCAGCCGCAGCTAGGTCCGCGTCTCGGTTTCCTGGGTAGCAGCCTTGCCTTGAGCTTTGCAGCGCTACTCGGTCGATGGCTCGTCGTTCTGCCACTGAAAGGTGAAGCGATTGCCGAAGGCTTCGTACCGCAGGCGATGCTTGTATTCATCGGCTTCCACATCGTTTTCGGCTTTGGCGTTGCCATGTTTTACGGGGTGATCTCGCAGGCCTTAGGCAAGCCCGTTGTCGCGACTTCAGCTGAACACAACATCCGCCGAACGAGAGGATGACTTTCGCCAAAGCGGGCTACCGACGGAACGCCAAAGGCATAAAATGATCGGTGCCACACCGCTCCAGGCGGCGGCGTCGAAAGGAACAATACCATGCACTATCAGATGAAACGTAAGATTGCTTTCGCCCTCCTGATGGGCGTCGTCACCACGGGGATCATTTCCTTCACGCTGCTGTTGATCAACCTTGGCTTCACGCCCCGCTTTTTCGTCAGCTGGCTGAGATCATGGGCGATTGCCTATGTCATCGTCATCCCCGCGATCCTGGTCATCGGGCCGGCTCTGCAAGCCCGGATCGACCACGTCATTACCGGAGGACAGTGACATGAACCGACTTTTCTCGGCCCTGCTGGCGGGCGGCGCTTTGGCCGCCAGTGCAGCGGCCATGGCCATGCTGACCCCGTCAGGCGTAACACGCACAGACCTGCAGAAGCACGACCTGTCCATCGATGGACGCGAAGCCGTTCAGGCTCGCATCGACATCGCCCCTGGTGCCATTGCGCCGTGGCATCGTCACCCGGGCGAAGAGGTCATCTATATCCTCGAAGGCACGCTGGAATATCAGTTGGAAGGCAGCACTCCCGTCACTCTTCAACCGGGTGACGTGCTGTTCGTCCCGGCTGGCGTTGCCCACACGGCGCGTAACCGGACGCAAAGCAATGGCGCCGAACTGGCCACCTACATCGTCGCGAAGGGCAGGCCCCTGCTTGAGCTGGCCGACGTCCAGGCAAACCGACACCAGCAGCCTTGAACACCGTTCCGTCGCACGCGCTTATTCTCTGAATTGAACTGCACTTTCGCGATCTTCCCTGTACGCTGCTCTCGTCCGGATGCACTCGGACGGCAAGAGATAATGCAATGGACAGACTGGATGCGATGCGGGTGCTGGTGGCCGTCGTCGATGAAGGAAGCATCTCGGCGGGAGCCCGCTTCTTGCGCGCCCCCTTGCCGACAGTCAGCCGCAAGATTTCCGATCTCGAAAAGCACCTCGGCACGTCATTGCTCGTGAGAACGACGCGCCGCATCGAATTGACCGATGCGGGCCGGGAATATGTAGCAGCTGCCCGGCAAATCCTTGACAGTGTTCAAGAGGCTGAGCTTGTCGCATCGGGCGAGTACCGTGAGCCCCGCGGCGAACTGGTGCTCACAGCGCCTGTCAGCTTGGGTCATAGCTATGCGCTGCCGCTCGTCCTCGATTTTCTGAAGACCTACCCGGAAATCGGGATCAGACTACAATTCTCGGATGCGCGGGTCAGTCTGCTGGATGAAAGCATCCATGTCGGCCTGAGGGTCGGTGAACTTACCGACGCGACGCTGATTGCGACCCGGGTCGGCACGATCCGCCTCGCGACCTTCGCAAGTCGAGCCTACCTCGAACAGGCCGGGGTGCCTCAGCGACCCGATGACCTTGCACAGCACAGTGGCATCTCGACCGTCGGGTGGCGGTTCCGACACCAAGGTAAGGACATTATCGCCAGACCCCGGCATCGCCTGACGGTCAATTCGCAGCTCGCATCGATAGAGGCGGCGCTGGCGGGGATCGGGGTAGCGAGAGCCATCCATCAGGATGTGAAGCCTTGGCTGGCGCGAGGCGATCTCGTCGAGATCCTCCCCGAGTTTGCCCTGCCCGAGGTGCCGGTCCACCTGATCTACGCGGAACAGGGCATCCTGCCATTGAAGCTCCGCGCATTCCTGAACTTCATGGCGCCGCGCTTGCGCAGCGCGCTCAAGACGGGAGCCATCGCGCGGATTTAGCTGGCTGTTTCTGCCTTTCCCTCCTTCGGGCCTTGCAGCCACGCGCACACCCAGCCTGCGATAGGCAGGCTCCCGAGTTTACCGGCTAATGTCGGTCCGGCTCCTACGTTAGACACTATGAGAACATCACATCTGCCTCATCGCCTGCCGGTGAACAAGGTGTCCCATCGGCCGCTCTTGTCAGGAGCGGACGCTCCGGGCAGCGGACGGCAACGACCGGGTCTGGGGCCGGAGCGGCCGCGAGCTTTTGGTTTGGAACAGACATTCGGCACTCGCTTAGATGATATCGCGGCGGTAGCGCGGCGCGGTCTCGCCGGCATTCAGATAGGCGAAGCCCTCCGCGATACGCACCGGCGCCGTGGGGCGTGCGTACATGTGTTCCACAAAGGCGCGGCAGTTGGGCGAGGCGTCGAGTTGTTCTGCCGAATCCGCCCAATCCAGCGTGTAGGCGGCATTGAAGTCGGCTACGGTCGGCTCGTCACCCATCAAAAATTCGCGGCCTTCGAGATGCGCCTCGAGCGGTTCGAGAAACCGACGGCAATCGCGATAGGCGAGCGCGATCTCGCTCTGGTTGCGCTCGTTCTCGGGGTAAATCACCTGGTGCAGACTGGAGCGCCAAAGCGGCTGCTCGATCTCGGTGACGAGGAAGAAGTTCCACTGGTTCATCGCCGCGCGGCCCGCAGCATCGCTGGGAACGAACCGCCCGCCACCGTGCACTTCAGCCAGATGAAGCATGATCGCCACCGATTCCGACACGGTGATGTCGCCGTCGACCAGATAGGGCACCAAGCCGACGGGGTTGATCGCCTCCACCGCGCGCGTGCTGTCTTCGTCGAAGGGGAAGATGCTGATGATCTCGCAATCGAGCCCCAGTTCGTTGAGCAGCCAGATCGGCCGGACCGCGCGGGTGGGCGGCACTCCATAGAGGGTGAGCATGGCGCTACTCCTTGCGCGGTCCGACGAGACCAAAGGCAACGCCGTGGGGGTCGGTGCAGACGGCGCTGAATTCGCCGCCCGGGATCTGGTGCGGCCCCTCGATCAGCGCGCCGCCGCCGTCGCTCACTGCAGCGGTGGCGCGGTCGATGTCGTCGACGCCAATGGAATAGACCCAGTTGGATTGCGGCATGCCCGGCGGCTTTGTCATAACCGCGCCGATCATCCCCTCGCCGCCATACAGGAATTTGTAGTCGCCCAACTCACCCATCGGCATTGCCCCCTCCTGCCGCCATCCGAACAGGCCGGTGTAGAAGGTGATCGCCCCGTCCTGATCGGTGGTGGAGAGCTCGTTCCAGCGGACGTGCTGTGCCTTCTCGTAGTCGAAGACATCACTCTTCGCATCGAGATCGCCTTGGGGCGGGATGGGCGTCATGACGTAGAGCGGCGCGCCCTGCGCATCTGTGACGAGCGCCATGCGGCCCACGCCCTCCATCGTCTGGTCCAAGTGGACCGTGCCGCCCGCCGCCTCGAAAGCCTGCTTCGCTGCGTCGATATCGGCGACGTGGACGTAGCCATACCACGCCGGCATAGCGCCGTCGTTCAGCATTTCCTGCGATAACGCAAGCACGCCGCCCACCAGGCCGCCGTCGGAACGACGGATCATGCGATAGTCCATGTTGCCCCCGTCCACATCGCGCGGAGCGATATCCCAGCCGATCACCGCGTCGTAAAACGTCTTGGCGGCTTCGGGGTCGGGGGTCATCAGTTCGTACCAGATGAAGGCACCGCTGTCGCTGTCAGCCATCGTCGTTCTCCTTGCGGGTTTCGTCCGCTTTCTCGAAATGCGTCATTTGGTCGGCGTATGCTTTGCGGAAGGCGGGTCGGTCGGTGATGCGAGCGACATAGGCCTCGCTTGCCGGCCGGTCGCCGTGCTTGCGAATTAGATCGACGCGCAGCACGTCGGCAATGACGAGGTCAGCGAGTGTGAAACGACCCCCCACAAGCCATTCGCGATCACCCAGCACCGCTTCCATCTGTGTCAGCCGGTTATCAAGCCAGGCGGTGATGGCGGGCACGTCCTCCTTCGACCATTGCAGCACGACCCAGGGCATGGTGACCATCTCGAGCGTGTTCAGCCCGGCGAAGATCCACTGGATTGTCTCGGCCCGGCCGCGCTCGTCCGCTGGCATCAAGATATCGCTTTTGCTGCCAAGATGAATGAGGCCCGCCCCGCTTTCGAACAGGCGGAGGGCGCCGTCCTCCAGCATCGGCACCTGGCCGAACGGCTGCCGCTCGAGATGATTAGTCTCGCGCCCTTCGAAGGGAACGTTCGCGATGCGATAGGGAATGCTGGCCTCCTCGCATGCCCAGCGCAGGCGGATGTCGCGCACGAAACCGCGCGGGCCGTCGGGCACCCAGTCGAGCGTCCAGATGGTGACGGGATCGATGTCCGTCATTCGCGGACGAGTGGGTTAAGGGTGCTGACGTCGGGGTCGGTGAGCGTTACGATGCGAAGACTATCGAAACCGGGCACCTTCTCGGGATCCTCAATAGGAATGCCTTCGCTTTGCAGCCGCACAATCTTGGCGTTCAGATCGTCGAGCCTGAGCCAGACGTTGGCGACCCTCATGTCAGGCCCCTTTTTGAACTACGGGCTCGAAGCCGCCGTAGATCATTCGCTTGCCGTCGAACGGCATCTCGCCGAACTCTTCCATGCGCGGGTCTTCCATCATCTTCTTCTCGGCCGCCTCGGCGGTTTCCCGGTCGGGCCAGGTGACCCAGCTAAAGACGATCTTCTCGCCCTCCTGCGCCTTAGTTGCCCTTCGGAAATCAGTGGTGTGGCCGTCCTTCACGTCGGCTTCCCAGCATTCCACCTGACTGAGCGCGCCGAATTCACTGGCCAGCGTCCAAAACTTCTCGGCGGTCTCGATGTAAGCCTGCTTGCCTTCTTCCGGCACAGCCAGGACAAATCCGTTCACATAGGTCATCTGCCTTTTCCTCCCTTGCAACTGAGCGATCACGCGCCCGTGGGCGGCGTCCAGTTCTGATCCATCCACATCGTTTCCCAGGTGTGACCGTCCGGGTCCTCAATCGCACCGCCGTACATGAAGCCCTGATCCTCGATTGCGCGCGGTTCGCTACCACCGGCGCTCTTCGCGGCGGTGTGGAAAGCGTCAACCGCAGGCTTGTCGTCGAACGAAAGGCAGTTGAGCACGGCGCTGACCGCGCGGGTGTCGGCAATCGGCTTGTTAGTGAAGGTCGAATAGAACGCATGATCCAGCAGCATCACGCTGATCGCGTTGGACCAGACCATCGCGCTCGCCTGGTCGTTGGAGAAGGCATCGTTCTTCGCAAAGCCGAGGGCTTCATAGAAGGCAGTGGCCCGGGCCACGTCGGCAACAGGCAGGTTCACGAATATCGTTCTGGTCATGGGACACTCCAATCGAAAGTCGGTTCTGCGACTCGACCTTGTCAAAGCTGACGTAATGAGTTACATAAAGCAACTATGAACTTTCCAAAAGTAATCGACCCGTCGCAATCGATGCACGGCAGATGGTATGGAGATGCCTGCGGGACTGCCTTCGCCATGGAACTGCTGGGCGAACGCTGGGCGCTGTTGATCGTGCGCGAACTGATGTTCGGCTCGCGCCGCTTTACCGATCTGCGCACCAGCCTGCCCGGCATCTCCGCCAAGGTACTTACAGAACGTCTGGCCGGACTTGCCGAGGCAGGCGTGCTGATACGACGCAGGCTGCCGCCCCCCGCCGCCGTTCAGGTCTATGAACTTACGCGGTGGGGCTACCGCGCCGAGCCGTTGATCCAGGAACTCGGGCGCTGGGCCGCGATGTCGGACAAGCACGACCCCACGCTGCCGCTCTCGCCGGTCAGCTTCATGCTGTCACTGCGAACCATGTTCGACGCGGCAAAGGCGGGCAACTGGCGGGCCCGCATCGGCTTCCGCTTTCCAGACGCTGTCTTCACCGGCACGGTGGCAGACGGAATATTCACCGTAACGCGCCCTGAAATGTATGGCGCGCCGGAAGGCTGCGATGCCGTCTTCGCTGCGTCCGAAGCGCCGCCGCTCGCCGCTATGGTCTATCTCGGCGTGCCAGCATCCGAGGCTGGCGTGGAGGTGATAGGCGATGCCGAGGCCGCCCGGCGCTTCACGACACTCTTCGACCTGCCGGAAAGGATCGGCTGAAGACAGCCACGAAGGTGAGAAACTGACTTTATCTCAATGTCGAACAAATGGCCGGAATTGTGGCGCTTTCCTCACTTGCCGCTTTGCAGTTCCTCACGAGGGTTTCTGCGACGAGCCCACATCTAGATGGCCCATTCAATCGACCCATCATCGTTCATTGGTTCAGGTTACCGGTATTTCCATTAGCGAGCGTCAGAATGCGTCGGGCCCGATGAAAGCGCATTAGGCGACACGTAATCGACATCATGCACGAACGGCATCGCAGTTTTGCGACGCAGCGCGTCAAGGACAGTGGCAAAATCGCTTTTGCATCGGAAGCCAAGGTCGCGCTCGATGGCGGAGGGGTCATAGACACGGCCTATGCTGGTCGGCAACGCCCATCCTTTTTCGTCATAGAGCCCGGCAGCCTCGGGGAAATAGCGTCGAATGACACCGGCAGCGTCGGTCTTCAATTCAGCGCAATCGTCGCGTTGAAATGGCGGCGGTGCGGAGACGATGTAAGTGCCAAACCCGATCGCCGGGGCCTTCTCCAGCGCGGCGATATGCGCTTCAGCACAGTCTTCAACCGTAAGGCGGCGGTATAGAAGTTCGTTCGCCTTCATGTTTTCGCCCGAAAGACCGCGATGCGTATCATCCTCTTCGGGGAAGAATCGCGAGGTGCGCAGCACAATGCACGGCAGCCTGTGTTCGGCATGGATGAGGCGGCAAAGTTCTTCGGCGGATCGCTTGGTCACACCATAGATGTTGCGCGGCAAAAGCAGCCCTTCCTGCTCGTCGAGCCAAACTGCTTTCGGAGAAGTTTCATCCCAGATCGCCTGAGTGATCATCAGCGAGGTTGTAGAGGTGAACACGAAGCTGGCCAATTTGTGCGCAACTGCAGCCTCCAGCAGGTTGAGTGTGCCTGCGATATTGACGTCGATGAACTGTTGCTTCGAATATCGCTCCATGTCGGGCTTGTGCAGCGCGCCGGCATGGATCACGCCGTCGAACTGATCTTCATCGAATAGCGCCTGCACGACGGCCTTGTCGCTGACACTGCCAAGGACGCTGGTTGTCGGAGCAGGAATGGGGTCCAGCCCCACAACCTTATGCCCTTGCCTGACCAGCGCTGGTGCCAGAAACTGACCCAGCCATCCGGAAGAACCTGTAAGGAGGATGCGCATGCCAAGACCGTAGCTTTGCCAATGTGCATTTCAAGCATCGCTGCTAGCCAACCCTTGATGAACTAAAAACGCTCTTCCGCTTCCGATCGAACTTGAATCATGAGCACGGCCGGTGCGCGGTCCCGAATGCGGAATGGCGGCTGCGGACCATATCGGACGTTCGGTTTGGCGTATGTGAACGACCGGATCTGGGTCGACAGCTGCCGGAAGGCCGTGGGACGAAACGGCCGTTCCCCAAGATCTTTCAGATGTCTGGTTTTGATAGAAGCCGACAATCTTCGTTAATCCGACCGGCCCATTTCATCGCAATCGAACGAGACGAATGCTGGGCCGTCGGTCTTGCGTTCCGCTTTGCGCAAAGCGAGCTCGTTTGGCTCGGCAACGCCAGTGTGGTTGAGTCGAGCCTCAGCGGCTGATGAGAAAACGTTGCGCAGTCCTCGCAGCCCACTTGCGGCGGGCCATGTGGCGCGCTCCATCAGCGGGGGAGAATTGCGGACGATAATGACGAATGATGCCGCAAAACTCCATATTGGCGTGGGAAATGCATGCATATGTACTCGTATTGGCGTTTATATTGACGTTTAGTCCATTAAGTGTCATCTCCTGCCCATAACGAGGGGAGGATACCAATGAAAAAGCTGTTCCCGGCCATCTCGGCCCTGCCGCTTGCTGCGCTGTGCAGCCAACCTGTGTTCGCACAGGAGGCTGACGAAGCCACTGAGCAAAGCGAAAACGTCATCATCGTGACTGCGCAGCTGCGCGAGGAAAACGTGCAGGAAGTGCCCATCGCGATCACAGCCCTGACTGGCGAGAACATACGCAATGCCCGTATCGAAGACGCACTGGACCTTCAGTTCAACGCACCGAACGTCATCCTTTCAGCCAATCGCAACCTCACGATTCGCGGGGTCGGGTCGCAGTCCTTCGGTGGTTCCAACGACACCAACATCGGCGTCCTCATCAACGGCGTATTCCTGCAGCAGGGCAGCACATTTGGCGAATTCTTCGACCTTGAACGGGTCGAAGTGCTGCGCGGCCCGCAGGGCACCCTGTTCGGCCGTAACACCACCGGCGGCCTGATCAATTTCGTCACCCGCAAGCCGACAGACGCCTTCGAAGGCTATGTGAGCGCGCAGGTCGAGAACTTTGACGGGCGTCGCCTCGAAGGTGCGGTGAACGTGCCGGTTACCGAAGGCTTCGGCTTGCGGTTTGCTGGGCATTACCTGAAGCGCGACGGCTATACCCGCAACCTCGAGGATGGCTCGCGCATCGACGGCCGTGACCAGTTCACGCTGCGCGGCAGCGCACGGCTCGACACCGGCTCCGGCACGACGGTCGACTTCGTGGTCACGTACTTCGAAGAAGACAGCAACCGCGCCAACGCGGTGAAGACGCTATGCGCACCCGATCCGACTTTAGGCTGCTCGCCTGACTCGGTCACCAATGATTTCCCCGCCGTCAACTTCACGATCGACCGCTTCCTGATTCCCGGAGTTGTGCGCGCCGATACATTCAGCGCAAATCCGGCCGATCTGCGTGAAGTTCGCATCGATGTTCTGCCTGAACAGAGAGCTAAGGACCTGCTCGCCACCTTCGAGATCAATCAGGACATCGGTGACTGGCTGCGCCTGACTTCGGTCACCGGATTTCGGGACGGCAGCAATGATTCCGTCCGTGACTTCGATCAGGGCACGCGGCCCAATGCTTTCAATCCCACCGCGATTTCGCCCGCAAATGGCGCGGGCAATGGTGTCCTGACCTATCTGCTTGGTCCGGGTCAGGTGATTTCATCGCCTGATTGGCGTTCAGCCCAGTATGGTTCGGGAGAGCGCGATCAGGTCAGCCAGGAACTGCGCCTTGCATCGGACTTGTCGGGGCCGTTCAACTTCCTGCTGGGCGGATATTACCTGAAGGCCAACAGCGCAGGCGATGTGATCACGTATATGCCCGCCAACCGGACCGCCGGCTTTGTCGCGGCCGGGGTAACCACCGATGCGAGCGTTACCTCGCACGCGGTGTTCGGTGAGGTCTACATTGATATCACGCCTGAACTGAGCGTGCTGGGCGGCATCCGCTACACCAAGGACGACAAATCCATCCGCACCGCCAGCGGCACCTTCGCTCTGGGCCCGTTCTTCGAAGGCGAGGCTTCATTCGACGCCTGGACCGGACGCGGCAGCGTGACATGGCAGCCGACGCCGGAAAACAATCTCTATCTGACCTTCTCGCGCGGGTTCAAATCGGGCGGTTTCAATCCGGGCAATGTCGGCACGCCAACCTTTGATTCCGAATTCATCAACTCGTGGGAACTCGGTTCGAAGAACACGCTGCTTGATTCCAAGCTGACCCTCAACGGGGCTCTGTTCCAATACGATTACAGCAATCTGATCGTCGGCAACATCGTTGGCACCCTTGCCACGAACGTCAACATTCCCGAAACCCGCGTGCGAGGCTTCGAGCTCGAGACGGTCTTCACGCCGCTTGAAGGGCTGCGACTGGAAGGGGCGCTGGGCCTGCTCAAGACCGATATCCGCAGCGATTTCCGATCGTCCGATCCGTCGCGTGGGGGGGCGTTCTTCCAGATCCAAGGCAACGAATTGCCCAATGCGCCGAGCCGCACCCTCAAGCTGGCGGCAGAATACAACATTCCGGTTGTAGGGAGCTGGTCCCTCAAGCCGCGTGTCGATTACTACTCGCAGACCGGCTTCTGGGCGCGGGAATTCAATGTTGCGGCGGACCGAGTGGGCAGCTGGGAACAGCTCGATCTGCAGCTGCAGGTTGCCCATGAGGACCGCGATTTGGCGCTGATCTTCTTTGTGAAGAACGTCCAGAACAACGACGACATCACGTTCCTTGAAGTGAACTCCAACCTCGTCGGCAGCTTCCGCAGCGCCTTCCTGCTCGATCCTCGCGTGTATGGCGTCAATCTGCGGGCGGGCTTCTGATGGACACTACCACCAACAGCACAGCCGCCGCCATGCCGCAGCTGTTCGATCTGACCGGGCATGTTGCACTTGTGACCGGAGGTAATGGGGGCCTCGGTATCGGGATGGCGCGAGGGCTGGCGAGCGCCGGGGCCAGCGTTGCGATCTGGGGGCGCAATGCCGATCGCAACCGGGCAGCGAGCGAGGCGCTCAGGGCCAATGGGGCAGACGTGGCAGACTTCGCCTGTGACGTTACCGACCCGGAACAGGTCTCAGCGGCAATGGAATTGACGATTGCTCGCTTTGGCCGGCTTGACAGCTGTTTTGCCAATGCCGGCGGGTCGGGCGTGCGAAAGCCTTTCACCCAAATCTCTCCCGGGGACTGGCAAAGCACGCTCGATCTCAACGTCAACAGTGTGGTCTACACCTTTCAGGCAGCGTCCCGGCAGTTCATCGAGCAAGGGAGCGGCGGAAGTCTTGTCGTCACATCTTCGGTCGCGGCGCTGCTGGGCGTGCCGGGGGGCGGCTATTCCGCGACGAAGGCTGCCGTCTCGGGCCTGGTGCGCTCGCTTGCGGTGGAGCTCGCCCCTGCCGGTATTCGCGCCAATGCGATCCTGCCAGGGTTCATTGCAACCGAAATGAGCCTCAACACACCCAAGGCGTTCCAGGATGCGTGCTTGCGGCGGACCCCCTCGGGCAAGCTAGGCACTGTCGACGATATGGCTGGCGCGGCCGTGTTCCTCGCAGGGCCTGCGAGCCGCTATATGACCGGTCATTCGCTGGTGATCGACGGGGGACAGTCGATCTTCCCGATGTAGGCCGCGGCGTTGGCTAACCTGCTGGCTTGCCGTCCCAAAGCGGTTTGCGGCGCGCGGCAAAATCTGTCTTGAGCGACGTCACCGATCCTAGAATCATGGAAACGGTGATATCCTCAAGCTGCTGCCGGTCCATCCCGGTGCGCAGTAGATAGGCTCCAGCCGAAGCCGGAAGGCCGAAGCTGATGTCGGTCGCCGCCCGCGCAACGTCGGGCGGCAGGTCGAAATGGCGCTCTATGATAGCGGCGAGATATTCCACTGCTGTATCGCGACCATATTCAGTCGGATCGTGAAAATCGCTGATCGAAGGTTCCTGCTGGAGCCGCTCGATGATCAGCCCTCGCTCCTCGATATAGGTGAGGTAGACGTGGGTGGTGGCGCGCACCATGCCCTCGAATGTCTCTGCGCCATTGACCGCCTCGCTCTGGAGCCGCCGCAGCCGCTTCAGTTCACGTTCGAGCAGCTCGCTCAGTAACATCTGGAGGTTGGGGAAGTAGTTGTAGACCAGTGATTTGCTCACCCCCGCCGCGCGCCCTATGGCTTCCATCGAGAGTTCGGCGATCCCCTCGCGCGCGATCATGTCGGCTGCGTGATCAAGGATCAGCGAACGCCGCTCCTCCGGGGCGAGCCGGGTCCTGCGCTTGGTGGCGACAACAGTCATGGGCCAAGCCTAGCAGACTGGCCGCACCAATCCAGATGGCAACTTACTGCGGCGCCCGGTCCTTCAACCACAGCATGTCGTCAATCGAGCGTGCCGCGCCGGCGCCGATGTTCTGCTGGAAAGCGATGAGATTGCCTTCCGGGTCGCGGGCATAGCGAACCCGCCAGCCGCCCATTTCGAATGTCTTGCCGGCAAAGCGCACGCCCTCGCGTTCCAGCCGCTCGAGCGTTGCGGCAAGATCGTTGGTCTCGAAGACAATGGCATTGTAACCGATCGCGTCGATCATTTGCGCAGCTGTGCCCTTGGGCGTGCGCGGTTCGACATAATGCCAGAACTCCAGCTCGAAATTGCCGACGTCGAACCAGCTCGCAGCGGCAACAATGCCGTCGATATCGGCAATCTCGTCGAAGGTCTGGCGCCGGGTCGGCGGCAGCTCGCGGCGGGGGCTATGGCCGAGAACCTTGGAGTAGAACGCCACCATCTGCTCCTTGTCGCCGGTGACATTGCCGATATGCGTTGCCCATGCAGGAAAGCGCATCCGCTTGGTTCCAAGCTCGCCATGCGCAGCAATCACCTCGGGCGTCAGCTGCTCCATCTCGATCATAATGCCGTCAGGATCGAAGCCATAGGCATAGGTCACCCCGTATCCGCCCAGATCGACAGGCCCATCTCCGCGCGATAGCATGGCGAGGCCATTGGTCTTGAACACGTCGTATTTCGGCGCAGTCGAAGGCGACTGGAAGCAGATATGGGTATAGCCCGGCCCAATCACCGGGCGGCGCTCAGGCGCGGCCTTGGCTTCAGGATCGATATCGATCAGCTGCAGGAAGACGGTGGGCGTGCGCACCAGCGCGATCTCGATCTTGCCTTGGCGCTTGTTCAAGACGTCTGCTGGAAAAACATCAGCATCGACCATCCGCCGCTCGACCAGCTCGTAAGGCACAGACCGGCTGTAGAAGGCGAGCGTGTCGTCGATGTCGCTGACAGTGATGCCGATGTGATGAACGCCCTTGATCGGCCCTGCAATAACCGGGACAGGTGCGGCTGCCGCGGCACCCGGCGCGGCAGTGCCGGTGGTCGCTGCGCAGCTGGCGAGCAATCCGCAGGCGAGTACGGTCAAAGCTGGTCGTATCATCGGTCGGCTCCCTTGAGGCGATAGACCAGCAGCACATTGCCAGCGATCTCGCCGAACTTGTCGTATCCCGAGTTCACGATCACCATGTCCCCTGCCACCACCGGGCCTTGACCGTCGATCGTGCCGCCCTTGGCCTCAACCCCGTTGACGGTCGCAAAGGCACGGTTGGTGTCTGTCTTCCACAGCACTGCGCCATCTTTGGCGGCGTAGGCGGCCAACCGCCCGTCATGCCCTCCGCCGAACACCACCCCGGGGATCAAGGTAACAGGAGCGGACAGCGCGGTGATGCAATCGAAGGAGAATTCCGGACAGCGCAGTTTCTCGATCCGCGACCACAGCGGCTGGCCCGTTGCGACGTCGAATGCATGGATGCCGGGGCGCGGGTCGCCCTTGGCGAAACGGCTGCCGGGGGTGTCGGCAATCGGCACGAACAGTGTTTTGCCGTCGCTTGCCATGCCCCAGTGGATACCACCGTTGAACCCGCCGCGCCCGACCCGCTGGCGCCAAAGCACGCTTCCCTTGTCTGGATCGATCGCAAAGATCTCGCCGGATTTCTGCCCGGCGAGCAGGATGTCGCGACCGCCGGTCTTCACCAGCATCGGGGGCGCACCGAAATCGAAGTCTGGCCCATCCTCGGCCGGGCAATTGGCGCTTTGCCCCGTGCCGCAAGCCGCGTTCCACGCATCCCCGGTGGTGGCCTGCATCACCCATTTACGGCGACCGGTGGCAAGTTCGATCGCGATGATCGCATCGCTTTGGCCATTGGCCGGAGAGGAATAGTTTTCACCAGTGCCGACATACAAAAGCCCACGCGCCGGATCGACTGTGGGAGTGCCCCAAACCGGCGCGCCGCTCGGCGCGGTCTCGCCGCCCTTGTGCCTGACGGGCTTGTCGACCGAATACCAGCGCCACACCCGGCTGCCGTCCGACGCATCGAGCGCCGTCACACCGCCGCGGAAAGTGCAGCACTCGTAATCCTCATTGAAGGCGCTCAGGACTTCGGTCGATGACATTGGCACGAACAATCGACCGCCATGCAGCGCGAGGCTGCCCGTGATCGTGCCGTCCGGATGGTCGCGCACCGTTGTGGTCCAGCGCAGTTTGCCGGTTTCGGCATCGACCGCATAAACACGCGCGTCGAAGTCCCCGAAATACAGCGTCGGGCCAGCGGCGGCATCGACGTCGAGGACGGGCGAATTGCGCACTTCGGCCTTGGCATCGAACGTCCACCAGATGCACCCCGTCATCCGGTCAAGCGCATAGACCCGGCCCGATTGGCTGCCGGTGAACACCGCTTTTTCGGTTACCGCAGGTTGCGAACGGGCGCGCTGCGCTTCAGGAAAGCCGAAGGCCCAGGCAAGCTCAAGTCGCCGGACATTGGCGGGCGTGATCACAGTCTGGCGCTGATAACGCGCGTTGGACAGGCCGTTGCCCCAGCGGTTCCAGAGCGGCGCGCCAGACACCGCCAGACGACCCTCGCAGCGTTTTCCCGCCACCACTTGCGGCGGGGCATCGGTCCCGAGATGATCCGCGAGGATCGCGATTTCATAGGGATTGAGTGCAGAGCCCTGCGCCTTCATCACCCCGGTCGTGAGAGCCTGTTTGATATAGGCCGCACTGCGTTTCTCGATGGCTGCCCGAACAGGGGCGCCGCCCGTGGCATTGTCATGACAGCTGCTGCAATGGGTGCGATAAAGGCTTTCGCCGAGCTCGGCCTGCCCGCTGAGTGAGGATGCGGCATCGGGCTTGGTTTCGCTTTCCGACGGCGCGCAGCCGACGATCAGGAGACTTGCAGCCAAAGCCCCTGCAAACCTTAGTGACATTGAGCTCTCCCTCTGTTATTGACGAATATTGCAATAAAAAGGGGGTGTCAATGCGGATCATTGAGCTGGCGCGGCACTTGATTGCTGCCTTGGTCGCCGGACTGTCAACAGTGGCGGCTGCCACAGATCCCGCAGTCATTCATGCCAACCGCGTCGGCAGCCGCCCCTATACCGAAGGTTTCATCGGCAAGGGCGACGACCGCATCCACTATGTCTCCACGGGTGAGGGGCCGCCCGTGATCCTCGTCCACGGCTTTCCCAGCTTCTGGTATGTCTGGTTTGACCAGATGGAGGCCTTCGGCGCGTGCCGGAGAATGATCGCAATCGATGCGCCAGGGGCAGGCCTGTCGGGCCGTCCGGCGCGCGATGCTGACTACCGGGTGGCACGCCTCGCGCGGCAGCTTGATCGGACAATTGCGGCGCTGGCGCCACGTGAGAAAGTCACGCTGGTGGGACATGACTGGGGCGGCGCGCTGGCATGGTCTTACGCACAGTGGAAACCGCAGCGGCTTGACCGGCTCGCCATATTCAGCGCGCCGCCTTATGACCTGTTTCTCGAAATGCTTTCTGACGACCCGGCGCAGCGTGCAGCCTCGGCTTACGTACCGCGCCTCCAGGCACTCAACCGTGATAGCATCGAGCGGCTGAAAGTGCCGTCCACCTTGTTCAAGACCGCCTATGGCCGCGCAATATCGGAAGGCGTATTGACGGCCGAGGAAGGCGAACTGTTCCGCGGCGCGCTGTCTAACCCGGCAGCGATTGACGCCGGTATTGCTTGGTACCGCGCCAATATCCCGCCCTTCGATGCCATAAGTGCCCGCAGCAGGTGGCCAAGGCGCGCCGGCTCCATACCCGTGCCGGTGCTGTTGATCGAGGGAAGCGAGGACAAGACTTTCGCTCCTACCCTCGCCAAGCGGGCCCACACCAAGGCAGAAAACCTCACCACTGCAATGCTCCCGGGCGTGGGTCATTGGACGCCTTTCGAGGACCCGCAGGCTGCCAACGCCCTGCTCGGCGCGTTCCTTGGCTTGCCGGACGGGCGCTGTCCGGGGAGCTAATCAGGCGATGAATGCCCGGTTGCCGGCAGCTTTTGTTTGCATCAGACGTTCGCTTTGGCGATCACGAACGACCGGCTCTGGTCGACAGCGGCCGTCTGCTGTTGGGACAAAGCGGTCGCCCCTGCTGCGCTCATTAAACGACGGCTTCAGGTTAAAGCTGACGTTCCGGGGCTCCAAGGATCCCGTCATCGATCTACTGATTATGATTCGGAAGCCTGCCGGCCGAACCTAACGCCGCGCGTTGATTGTTCAGTGCCGCCACCGAGCCTTAGACAGTGGCCGGGGCCACAACTCCATCTGCCAGACGTGACTGTCAAGGTCAGAAGAAGCTAGTCCCACGGCGTTCTAACGTGATCGCACGCCGTGATTTGCGCTTGGCGAGACGCGTTAGCTATGCAAATTTTGCATCCGATTTCATCAAGTCTACGAAGCGGGACCAGCGGGCCTCGAAGACGTCCTCGAAGCCGTGATCGGGATTGTCTGAAAGGGCCCATCGCGCGCGTGCTGCAGCGCCGTCCATTAGGTCGGCGAGAATTTCTGAACTCTCCATGGGATCGGCACCAGGAAAGGCTTCGGCAATCGTCTCGCGCAGCGGTGCGAGCGCTGCCCCTGCCCATGCGTCGAGTTTCGCGCGGAGCGGCGGACTTGCTGCGGCTTCCCTCACGATAGCCCCGTAAAGCGCTGCGTAACCCGCATCGAGCCCGAAGGAGTAATAGGCACGAGCGATCTCTCTCAATGTCATTTGAGGATCGTCCAGCCCTGCCGATGCTCCGCGCAAGGTCTCAACAAAGGCGCTGACATCGCGATCCACGACCGCCTCGAGCAGGTCGAGCTTGGTCGGGAAACGGCGATAAATGGTGTGCTTCGACGCTTTCAACTTCGCGGCAAGCTCCTCGATCGACGTACCTGCATACCCCTTATGCGAAAAAATTATCCGGGCGGTGTCTAGCAGTTGCTCGGTCCGTGCACGGGCTTCCGCCTTGGTTGGCCGGCCGAGTGACGTGCGTGTCATACTCTCTCTCCCTCCTTGCGCTGCATCTCTGAAGTCATTAAAGATACGGATCCGTGCTTTTATCTGAAGTGTATTTACGATGCCAGCCATTACTGTTTCCGACCTCCGCTGGACGACGCCAGACGGGCGCGCCATATTCGATGACCTCAATCTCAGCTTTGGGCGCCAGCGAACTGGAATTATCGGCCGCAACGGCGTTGGGAAGTCTACTTTGCTCCACATCCTGGCGGGTGATCTCGAGCCCACAAGCGGAAGTGTCCATGCCGATGGGAGGGTCGCCTTGCTGCGCCAATCTGTGAAGCCGCAGCCGAACCAGACAATCGCCGATCTTTTTGGCGCGACCGAAGCGCTTGCGGTCCTCGCCCGTGCCGATTCCGGGCATGCATGCATGGAAGAACTCGCCGATGCCGACTGGACAATCGAGGAGCGAATTGCCGAAGCGCTCATGCGTGTCGAACTTTTAGCTGGATCGGCGACGCGTCTGGCCAGCCTGTCGGGTGGGCAACAGACCCGTGCGGCGCTGGCTGCCGCGATCTTCGCTGATCCCGATTTCCTTCTGTTCGATGAGCCGACCAACAATCTCGATCGTGAGGGACGCAATGCGGTTCTCCGGCTAATCGAGGGATGGACCAACGGCATGGTCGTCATCAGCCATGACCGTGAACTCCTTGAGAGCATGGATGCAATCGTCGAAATGACGACGTTGGGGGCCGTTCGCTATGGTGGCAACTGGAGCCATTACAGCGAACGCAAGGCGATCGAGCTGGAGTCCGCCGAAGCCGATCTGCTCTTCGCGCAGAAGCGGCAGGCGGACATTCAGCGCCGGACCCGACAAGCCCACGAAAGAAAGGCGAAGCGCGACGCGGCGGGTGCGCGCAAATCGTCGCGGGGCGACATTCCAAAAATCCTTCTCGGTGCACGGAAAAATGCTGCGGAGAGCAGCGGCGGCACCGGTCAGCGGCTCGCTGAACGATTAGCAACTGATGCGGCCGATGCTGTGGCAGCGGCCCGGGCAAAGGTCGAAATTTTTCAGACGCTCTCGATCAAGCTGCCGTCGGCCAAGGTTGCCGATGGGCGCAAGCTTGCAGCCCTGTCGGATGTCGCCGGCGGATATGAGCCGCTTGAGCCGGTTTTCGTCCGCTTCAACCTTGCCCTGCGCGGGCCCGAACGAATAGCGATCACGGGCGCCAACGGGACGGGCAAGAGCACCCTTCTCAAGATCGTTGCGGGGGAACTCGATCCGCTCTCCGGATCAGTTGACGTCCCTGCACAAGTGCGGCTCATCGACCAGCAGGTTGATTTTCTCGAGCGGTCGCAATCCATCCTGGAAAACTTCAGGCGGCTCAATCCCGGGAGCGACGAGAATGCCTGCCGCTCGATCCTCGCAGGGTTTCTGTTTCGCGGCGATGCCGCATTCCAGTGCGTTGGAACGTTAAGTGGCGGGCAACTCCTGAGAGCGGGCCTTGCCTGCCGGCTGGGCGGCGCCAATCCGCCTGAGCTGCTTCTGCTCGACGAGCCGACGAACCATCTCGATTTAGAATCGGTCAAGGCAATAGAAGACGCCTTGATAGCCTATGATGGCGGGCTGATCGTTGTGAGCCATGACAGTCATTTCATCGAGAAGATTGGCATTACGCGCCATGTCCTCATGAGGGCACGCTCCTGAAGCGGAGCGAAGGCCTTGTCGCAGGCAAGTCAGGCCTTAAGCCGACAGCGCGCTTTCGATTTTGACCTCCCAGGCACGAGCCCCCTGCTGGCGGGCAAGCGCAAGCGCATCGCGCAGCAATGCCTCGCGCGCTACGCAATCCCCGTCGAGCCAATCGGCAATCTCTGCTTTGATCCGCAAGAGTTCAGGCATGGCAAACAGCTCGCCCAGCAAAGCACAACGGGAGATTGCCGCCTCCACCATGTACCATGCTTCTTGATGTCGCTCGGCGCGCAGCAATCCCCATATTAGCATCAGGGTAAACGGTGTGACGAGGAGCTCGTATCGTGCGGCGCGCAGCCTTGCGATACTCGACTCGATCACGTCGAGTGCGTCCGCCGCCGCGTAACGCTCGAAGGCTAGTGCGGCGCGCAAACCTTCTGCGGCGGCGAGATACGGCTCCAGCGCACTAGCCTCGGCACGTGCGGCAAGAGCGGCCAATGCATCTTCGGCGTAATCGAGATCGCCGCTCCACAGGTGAACAATGGCAGCCCAGACCAGCGCGATACATTGCGAAATCCCGTGCTGGAGATCCTCAGTCTCCCCTACGATTTTACGTGCGAGGTTACTCGCCATTTTCGCCTCGCCCATAAGCCAAAGCGCATAAGCCAAAGCGATCCCAGACCTACTGCGGTTTTCAAAGCCGTAGCGTATTGTCCTACTGCGCGAGTAGGGCCCACTCATGCCCAAAGCTCGATCAAGGTCTCGCCGCGCATTATCAAGATCGCCTGCGAGATAATGAGAAATCCCAGACAAGGAATGAGCGATGGAGAACGCCTCGTCGTCGCCAATCTGGGAAGCGACCTCGACCGCTTTGGCTGCATAGGTCCGGGCGGCGGTATAGTCGCCGAGTCGCTTGTGAAAAATATGTAGACGGGCCAGCATTCGCAGCTGGTTTCGATGTTCGTCCAGCCGGGTGGCGAGATCAAGCGACCTTTCCAGAGCTTCCCCTGCCGTCCCGATGTTGCCCTGCGTGAACATTAGTGCCGTTCCCAGAGCGCCCTGAAGCTCAAGCTCCTGCTCCGGAGATATCCGGTGCACGGCTTCTCCGGTGGAGCTTTTCGCAAGGGCCTTTGTGCACCAATTTTGGCATTCGACCAGATGCGACAGGTTCAGAAAAACCGGAGCGCTCGCAGCCGCAAGGCGCACGCCGATCTCCGGGTCGCCCTCGCCGGCGAAACTGAAATCCAAAGCGCTGCGAATGTTGCCGAGTTGCTGACGGAGCGGCCAGGTGTCTTCAAGCGCGCTCTCGTCTGCTCCAGCGATTGCTTCAAGTTCTTCAAGATAATAGCTGGCGTGCCTTCGCGCTGCGGCAGCATTCTCACCTTCACCTCGCACGATTAGCTTTTCCCGTGCGTATGCCCGCGTCATTTCAAGCAGGCGATAAATGCCGCCTCCATTCGTGCGGTTGATGGAAACGAGCGATTTCGATGCGAGTTCGTCAAGCGCCAGTGCCGCTTCGTCCGATCCCAGGGATCGGTCTGCGGCAACCTCGACCGCGGCATCAATCGAGAAGGGGCCGACGAAAACGGACAGTCTCTCAAACAGAAGCTGTTCGATTGGCGATAGCAGATCGTAGCTCCAATCAAGTGTCGCCCGAAGGGTTTGCTGGCGCCGCTGGGCCGTCCTGCGGCCCGTCCAGCCGAGACTGAAGCACTGGCCGAGCTGACCTGCTGTATGGGCGATGCCGTGGCTGGCTGCACGCACGGCAACGAGTTCGATCGGCAGCGCCATCCCGCCCAGTCGGCGGCAAATGTCGGCGGCAAAATGCAGCGTCTCCTTACTCGCGACAAATTCGCTTTCGGCAGCGACAGCACGTCGGCAGAATAGTTCAACGGCCGGATATGCGAGGATTTCTTCAGCCGTCAGGCCGTCAGAATCCTCGGGATAGGAAAGACCGCCCAAACGAAGAACATGTTCGCCGCCAACCCGCAGCGGTTCGCGCGATGTGGCGATAAGGCGCAAGAGAGGTGCCTCTACGATGAGGCGCTCGGCAATGTTCGCGATTGCCTCGATCAAATGCTCAGCATTGTCGAGGATCAAGAGATAGGGCAGCTCACGAATATGGCCCAGGATCACCGTGAGTGGGTCGTTGCCGTCGACAGCAACACCCAAGGCTCCGGCAATCATCGAGGGGACGGCCGCCGGATCCGCCAACATGGCGAAGTCGACGAAGGCGGCGCGGCCGTCAAAATCCGGGGCCATCCTATGCGCGACGTCCACCGCAAGCGAGGTCTTGCCGGCACCAGCGGGCCCGACAATCGTGTTCAAAGGCGTATGGGCGACACGCTCTCCGAGCCGTTCCGCCTCCCGCTCGCGCCCGACCAGATGCGGCTGCGGCGGCAGAATGGGCACGTAACCGCCGCTCATATTTGCAATGCCACCTGCAGGTTGCGCTTGGCCCGCCGAGCAACCGCCGGCGCCCGCCCGCCGTTCGACAGGCGCTACAAAGGCATATCCCACCCCGACCTGTGTTGCGATATAACGTGCGCCGTCCCGACCGTCGCCCAGCAACTTGCGAAGACTCGCCATGTGGAAGCGAAGGCTTCCGTCCTCGACCACGACATCGGGCCAGACCCGCTTCAGGAGAATGCGTTTTGACAGCATCTGACCGGGGTCTTCAATCAATGCCACTAGAAGATCGAACGATCGTCCGCCGATTGCGACCGGCTCACCGTCCCGCGTCAACAGTCTTTCATCCGGCCACAGGCAGAAGGGGCCGAATGCCATTTGTTCACCAAGTCTCTCGGTCTCCGCCACGGTTCCCATGTCCACTGCGCCTGATGGCCTGATGCCAAACGGCATGGTGTTGGTGGGCAAACTTTGACAGAAAGCGCCGGGCATATAAAGTCGCGCTGGTGGCAAGCTCGCGCCCTCGGATCCCAAAGGGCAGCGCGCACAGCTGCGCGCGATCATGGCCGGTCAGGTCCCAAACGCGACCGGCCACATTTGTCATCGTGGATAATGACACGCCGCGCTCTGATCAACGCGAATAGTCCGTGAACACGAAGTCCATCCCGGGATCGATCGCCTGAAGGTTCTGGTGGCAGGAAAAGCAGGACCCGACGAGAGCACCGTCGGGGTTTGCTCGGCCCTCCTCGAATTGGCCGTAGCCCCATCCACCTGTCGCGGCATATCGCTTCTTGTCTTTGACGCTGACCTGCACGTTAACTGGCTCTCCCGCCACAAACGACTGCGGAGCCGGAAAAACCTTGTCGTTGCGCGCCGATGATTGATACCGCCAGGCCAGCCTGACGATGATCGTTCGGTCGGGAAATGGCCGCTTTCCTTGGCGGAATGCCATGACAGCTATGTCGTTGCCAAGAATGGCGCGAATATCATTGTTCTGGCCATTCTCCTGCGCGACGCTGATCAATTCCCATTCGCGGTAGCGTTCAGGCAGTTTCACGCCGAAGATTGGCGACGCCTCGGCATCATCCGCCCGAGACTTTGCGGTCCCTGCGGACACGCCGAACACCAGCATCGAAGTGATAAGCGCACCAGTACCCAGCCTTTGCAATCCGCTCATCGCGCTAGCTTCGCGACATCAAGCACCGCCTGTGCAAAGGCGGCCGGGGCTTCCTGCGGAAGATTGTGGCCGATGCCGCCCGTAATCAGGCGATGAGCATATGGACCGGTGAATTTGGCGCGGTATTGTCCTGGCTGAGGGTGCGGTGCGCCGTTCGCATCGCCTTCCATTGTGATCGCAGGGATCGAGATGGCGGGTGCAGCGGCCAGCTTGGCTTCAAGCGGGTCAAATTGCCGCTCACCATCGGCAAGGCCCAGGCGCCAGCGATAATTGTGGATGACGATCTCGACGTGATCGGGGTTTGCAAACGCGGCTGCCGAACGACCAAAGGTCGCATCGTCGAACGCCCATTGCGGCGAAGCGAGCTGCCAAATCAGCTTGTTGAACGCATTTGTGTTGGCGGCATAGCCAGCCTTTCCGCGCTCGGTCGCGAAATAGAATTGATACCACCACTGCAGTTCAGCCGCAGGCGGAAGCGGCGTGGCATTCGCGGCCTGACTGCCGATCAGATAGCCACTGACCGATACCAGCGCCGTGCAGCGCGCGGGCCAAAGTGCCGCCATGATATCGGCCGTGCGCGCGCCCCAGTCAAAGCCAGCGACTATGGCCGCCGGTATCCGCAGCGCGTCCATCAGAGCGATACCATCGGCAGCGAGTGCCGCTTGCTGCGCATTGCGCGCGGTTGTCTCCGACCGGAACAGCGTCGACCCATGCCCGCGAAGATGGGGCACGATGACGCGGTAGCCACGGGCAGCCAGCAGCGGCGCTACCTCGGCAAAGGCGTCGATGGCATAGGGCCAGCCATGAAATAGCATGACAGGAACACCCGACTGCGGTCCCATCTCCACATAGCCGATATCGAGCACGCCCGCGCAAATTTGCCTTACCGGGCCGAAGGATCCAAGCATTGACGCAAGCCTACGGCTTTTCGCTGGCCCGGTGCGAGCCTGTGCAATGCCGCCGGCGGCTCCAGCGGCGATCAGAGCAAAGCCTCGCAGGAAGACCCGCCGATCTGACGCGTTGATTGCTGACAAAAACTCAGTCATCGCTTGCTCCTCCGCTTTCTCGAAACTTCGGAAGAATTAGCGACATCGACGCAGATGGCTTGTTAGCTATCGTGAGGTGTTGTGAGCGATCGGCTAAGACGGAAAGTCAGTAGAGATGCTGAGCGGCCTCCAGCGTTCAATCTCGGTCAGGCGGTTCCTGTCGGACAACGAAATCGCATCCACCGCATCGTGCCCGAGAGGCAGGCGAAGTGGCGGATTTTCCATTCCAACCAGTTTCAGGATGGCTGCTGCGCCAAGACTCGGGTCGCCGGGCTGACCGCCATGATAGGCGGCCTGCATCCGCGCTGCTCTGCCAACCACCTCGTCATACTCGGCACGTCCGCTTTCGATCGTGGTCGATGACCCTGCAAAGTCGGTCCGGAATCCTCCAGGTTCGATAATGCTCACCTTGACACCGACGAGCCTCATTTCCTGCGCCAGCACTTCCGAAAAGCCTTCAACTCCCCATTTGGCAGCCGAGTAAGCAGCGCGTCCGGGGGCGCCGATTCTTCCTCCAACCGAGGAAAACTGGACGAAATGCCCGCGCCGCCTTTCGCGCATATGCGAAATGGCAGCCTTGGTCATGATGATCGTCCCAAACAGATTGGTTTCGATCTGCCGTCGGAAGGAAGCCATGGGTGTGTCCTCGACAGATCCGATATCGCCGTAGCCGGCGTTGTTCACCAGTACATCGAGCGAACCAAATGCACCCAGAGCCGCATCAATCGCGGCAGTGGCCTGCGCTTCATCGGTGACATCCAAAGGTGCCGTCACCATACGGCCGGGCCTTTCAGCGCCAAGGCCCTCAAGTGTCGCAACATCGCGCGCCGTCGCCAGCAGATTGTCGCCCGCATCAAGAACTGCCTCGGCCAATGCGCGTCCGAACCCTCGCGAACAGCCCGTTACTACCCAAGTCCGTGTCATGATCTTTCCATTCGGCTTGTGTTCCACGCGCGGCTAAGGGTCCGCAGGCTTCGCATCCTAGCTGATGCGAAAGACGGCGGCCGTCACGTTAGTTGCCATGAAATATCGTTAGTTCAGAACGATCCCTATTCCGGCTGCCGACCATTGCTTCTGGAAGTTCGTTTGGCAGTTTCTGTCAGGAGCGGACATTCATTATGGGTGATGTGGGCGACCGAGTCTGGGTCGGTTGCTACCGTTCCGCTTTCGCCAAAATAGGGTCTGAAGCTGCACGCCCGGTATCGGAAGCGCGCAATTTGCCGACATGTGACAGTTTGTGACTTATGTAACGACGCAGCCATCGCATAGCCCGAAGATGGCGCACTCGAAGGCACGGGCGATGAATATCCGCCTGGGAACACCGCAGAATGACCGCCTTTTTGGCCAGCAAATAGTGATCAGCCAATTCCGAGGGCGCAGCGGGCGTACTGCACCTTTTGATACGAGCACCCCTTCGCCTACCTGAATAGTGGCTGCTGGCGAGAAGCCCATTGAAGCTGCCGGACCAGCTTTGGCAACCGGTAAGAAAGGTTATGCCTCATCCGTGGTGAGCGCCTCAAAGATCCTTGCTCTGAGATCAGAACCCACTCGCTTGAAGCCAAGCAGACGTGCTGCCGCCCTGACTAAATCCTCATCAGCGGCACCCGCATTATCGTCCTGAGCGATCTTGATTGCCGCTCGGATCTCAAGAAGCGAAATCGAAGACGCCTTCAAAGTGGCCCCGGTTTCGCTCGATCGATCGCGGACTGCTGGCGCATTGAGGTGTTCTTCCGTGAGGTAGAAGCCGTCATCGAACGCTATCAGGCTCCGATTTACCAGCGCCCCGAGTGCGCGCTTCGTCACATTCAGAATGCGGTTGCCAGCGCGCTCACGGCCAAAACAGGCAGAAATCCGGCGCGCCACCTCCTCGGCATTGATCGGCCCCTCATGCTCAACGATCTTTTGGGCCAGAATCTGGAGTTCCGGCATCGGTGCCTCATGCGGCTCAAATTGCGACCGCACGGGGAAATAAGCCCGCGAATAGGCTGGCATCTGCCTCTCGATCACCTCAGGCACCGGTTGTGGCTCTGCGATCGGGGGGCTTGATGGCGCTGCAGGAACCTTAGGCTCCCTGACAGGCAATTTGCCGCGACGCTCGGCTTCCCGAGCATACTCTAGGGCGTCTCGCAGCCGCGCTATCTCGCGATTGCGATTGTAGAACCAGTCAGTGCTCCAGATGCGGTGGAAGCGCCACCCGAGGTTCTCAAGCACCCCCTGCCGCAAGCGGTCTCGTTCTCGGGCCCACAGGGCAGAATGATAGGTGGCCCCGTCGCACTCCACCGCGAGGATGTAGCTGCCCGGTTGGTCAGGATGGCGCACCCCAATGTCAATTCTGAAGCCGACAGACCCCACCTGAGGGTCGGCCAGAAATCCGAACGAACGGATCGTGTCCGCGACGTCTTCCTCAAATGGCGATTCAGCATCGTCACCGGTCGGGAAATGCTCAACGATCTGACGTGTCTTGGCGAATTCGAGGAAGCGTTTCAGCACGCGCGGCCCCTCGCGCGCGGACCGGCTCACATCCAGATCACCCGGATCGAAGGACGCAAACACTTCGCAACGCAGGCGCGCGCGGGTGAAGAGGACGTTGAGCCTCCTTTCACCCCCATCGAGGTTTACCGGGCCAAAGCTCGCACCGATCATCCGGCCGCCGGGCTGGGTCGGGCCGTAGCCGACGCTGATGAAAATCACATCACGCTCATCGCCCTGAACGTTTTCGATATTCTTGATGAAAACGTCCTCTGCGCCGCCCTCGCGCAAGAAATCGTCAAGCGTCTTGTCCTTTCGCCGCTCGTGTTCGAGCAATTCGTTGATGGTGTTCTTCTGGGCGACGGAAAAGGTGACAATGCCAAGGGTTTGGTCAGGCATGTTTCGCGCATGCTTTGCCACGGCGCGAGCGAGCGCTTCGCCTTCAAGCCGGTTGTCACGCCGCCCGCCCTTGTCATAAGCGCCTTCTACCTTCGTGAAGGTGAGGCCAAAGGTTGGATCCCTTTCGAGCGGGGAAGGAGGCAGGATAAGCCTATCGGAGTAGAACTCACGATTTGAAACCCGGATTAGTGATGGGTCGCGCGACCGGTAGTGCCATTCGAGCATCCGGGCAGGCAGGCCGCGGGCTTCACAAAGTGTAAGGATGCTCTCCAGTTCGGCGACTTGAGCCGCGCCGCCAAGGAGGTCTTCTTCACTCTCCTCGGCATCGTCGACGTTTTCATCTTCACCATCCCCGCTGGTGAGACGATCGAAAAATGATGTCGGCGGCAGCTGCTTCTGGTCACCGACTACAACAACCTGTCGCGCACGAGCGATGGCACCCAGAGCATCTTCAGGGCGCACCTGACTGGCTTCGTCGATCAGGAGAAGATCGAAGGAATGTGTTCCGGGCGTCAGATATTGAGCAACGGAAATGGGGCTCATGAGCAGGACCGGCTTGATCCGCTGGATCGCGTTGGGAGCCTCTGAGAAAAGGCGACGCAATGCTTTGTGGCCGCGCTTCTTTCCCATCTCGCCTCTGACGATTTTCATCTCCCCGAGAGCACCCCGGGGCAACTGGGAAAGATGGGCAGCGACGATCCCGGTAACGTTGTCATGCAGGTGCTGATTTTCGAGCGTCGCAAATTGTGCAACCAACGCGTGACGGTCGACTTTGGCCAGATCGGCTAGTGCCGGGTTGGCCTCCAATGCGCGTCGCCATATCGCTTCAGCCCGCGCGAACCTCAGTTCTACAGTCGCGGTTTCGACATTCAGCTCCCTACTGGCGAGCCTGTCAGCAAGCTGGCCAATGCCCTCAGAATCCATGATCTTCCTAGCTGCGACCATTTCGGCCCAAGCCGGATAACGATCGACCGCCTCTGCCATCTCGTTCAACGCGTCGATGATCAGGGGCAGATCCGCCTCACGCCATCCGTCCGGGAAGCGATCGTCGCCAAGATCGAGGAATGCGCGAAGCTCATCCAGGGATTTCCAGGCTTGCGCGCCAAATATCTGCATTCTCTCGATCAGACCAACCCGATCAATTGCCAATGCAGCCGCGACCAGATCGTCGATGTCAGCTTCAATATCGGTATTGGCCTCACCCACTCGATCTGCCCATTCGCATATGGACTCGATTATGCTCCAGTCAGTGCGCTCGCCGCGCCAGTCTTCGCCGACCGCCGCTTGGCAGAATGGCTCGTCCATTGCCCATTCACCGCGTAGCCTTGCGATTTCGAGGACTCGGTCCACACATTCGAGGCGGCCGTCAGCGCTACCCGGGAGTGCAGTTTTCAGGAGCCCCGCCAAGTCGCGAGAGGCTGTACGGTAAGCGCCGCCCCATCGCGTGAAAAAGGATAGCGTCCCAGCGGCCAATGGCCCGCGCAAATGGGTGACATTGGTCGAGAATGCATGATCCAAAAACAGGTCACGGCCAGCCTCGCGCTCGTGGTGCCACTGCTTTCCAAGCGCTAGCGTCGACCTAAGCCTTGAGCGATCATCACATCGCAGCATGTTCCGGGCGAGCGCCGCCTGCGGTTGCTCCAGCCGGCCCAGTGTTTGGAGCAGCTCGACCATCATATCGGCGAGATCGAACGAGCCACACTTAGCCAATCCCAACAAATCGAGCGCGGCGTTCATGACAGCGTCGAGATTGGCAATATCATCGCGGGCAGCTTTGATCAGCGGTTTCAAACGCGTCTGGTCGACAGGTTGCAGGGATGTATTGCGGACCCCGCGGAGTGGATGGTTTGAGGGATCGCCCGCGGCTTCAATGGCAGCGCCATACCGCGCTAGCGCCGTAATTGCTCGATTTTCGGCGGCGCGATCCGTCAATGACAGGTTGGGCTTGGTAAAGGTCGGCGGCGACGCGCCGAGGCCGATATATCTGGCCTGCCGACTCAGGACACCAAAGGCGGTATCCCCAGTTTCACCCACCGGTGCATGCAGAGCCTCGGCGATCGCATTGAGCTCGTCCCGTGTCTTGTGCAGAGCATGTGGCTGATCTGGCATGGCTGGAATCGCGTTGCCAGCATTCAGCGTCCGCTTAAGTTCCTCCAGCACTTGGCGTTTATTGGCCGTGCGGGAGTGCAGCTCGAGGCAAATATCGGCGAGACCGACTTTCACCAGACGATCGTGGACCACCTCCAGAGCTGCCATCTTCTCGGCAACAAAGAGGACAGACTTACCTTCCTTCGCAGCCGCCGCGATGATGTTGGCGATCGTCTGGCTCTTCCCCGTCCCCGGTGGCCCCTGAACGACAAGGTTCTTTCCGCAACGGGCTTCCTCAATGACCTTGGCCTGGCTCGCGTCCGCATCGACTACGTGGCAGATATTTTCGGGTGGCAGCACGGCGTCGAGGCTCTCGCCATTACCAAACACGGCCTGGTCTTCCCCGAAGCCCTCATACAGCAGACCCCGGACTAGATCATGGTTCTCCAGATTGCCGTCGGGCCAAGCGTCAAGATTAAGGTCGCGATACATCAGCAACTTGGAGAACGAGAAAAAGCCAAGCTGCATTCCATTGCGGTCGATCGACCAGCGTGCCCACTTACCGACGATTACATCGACTTGATCGAAGTAATCCGATGGTCGCCAGTCGTCATCGACCTCAAGCTCCGGGAGCACCATACCGAAATCGTCCTGCCAACGCTGCTGCAGAGGCAGATTGGTCATCAGGTCGTCGGGGCGCATTCGGAGATCATAGGTCGACGTGCGCTCGTTGCGGACCAGTTCAACCGGAAGCAGCACGAGCGGCGCCTCGCGGCGAACGTCCGACTTCTCATCCTCGAACCAGGTAACGAAGCCAAACGCCAGATAGAGGATGTTGACGCCCTGTTCCTCTTCCGCCGTCCGTGCATCCCGGGCAATTTTGAGCAGCTTCTTGGCCAGCGCGTCCGGACCAAGAAGGGTGTCCAACTGGTTGTCAATGTAACGGCTATCGTTTGAACCGCCTGTACCTTCGTCATTGATGCCAGAGAGAAGGATTTCGCCTTGCTGTTGCCGATCCTTCCCTAGCGGACGGAAGCGCATTGTCCGTCCGCCAGACAGGATATCGTAGACGAAATCTGATCGCTCGTCCTCGATGTTGACGACAGCACCACGCGTATTCGCCCGGTTGACGTGCACGAGGCGGTTACGAGTGCCAGTCTCTACCAACCGTCGGCGGGTGTCATCAAATAGCTTGCGAACCTGTGAACTGGCAGCCGCGCTCAATGTGAAACTCCCCCGGGAACAGCGAATCTGTTTTGATTATTGACTGTTAGCCGTCAGGCGCAAGTCCGGCCAATAGATTGTCGCGGCTGAGTTTTCGTCAGCCACAGTGTCGGCGCACTTCCGGGGCTAACTTGGGCGCTGGCAAGCGTGGTCATTCAGGTGGCACGAACGCCAACGGCGATGGCGTGCAATGTGAATTGTAGCATGACGGTTCTTCCGGGTTCAGCTTCGCTGCACCCTGAATGGGTGGCTTACTGCCAGTCATATCCGCGCCTTCCAGCATCGGCTTTTCCCTCGTCACGATCGAGCTCCCGCCGCCGAAGGTGGGTCATGGGCTTAGTCAGGCGACGCTAGTGTCCGTTTCATCATAGCACCAGATGACTTGCCCCTGACGGAACCAGAAATGCGATCCGCAATCCTTTTTTCGCCAGACAGAGGGAAACAAGGTGGCCGTGCCGTCCGGGTGCTGGGTCAGCTCCCAGCAGGGCCGATCATCTGGCAGCAGGTTCATGTGCAAGATCCGCTGGCAACCACACGGGCAGAGCATCGCCGCTTGTTCGAGAAAGCCGTCTTCCTCGACGACGTAGATTACCTCGGCAGTGAGCGTTTCAGGGAGCGCTTCCTGCACCACCATCGTGCGATAGGGGGCCGATTTTTGTCCGTAATTGCCGCCTACGAAAAGGCGGACAAGCCAACGCCACGCTGTCAAAAGCCACTTCATGATTTCGACTTCTCAGAGAGTTCGATCATGCGCAGCAACGGTCGTACATCTCCTTTGCCGACATGAGGCTCCAGCAGCTCACACGATGCATTATGACGCTCGTACATCAGTTCCATACTGGCCAGACTGAAGGTGACCGATCCATATTCGCCGTTAGCCTCTTCTCTGAACGGGTGAAGTCTCGCGAGAAATTCATTCACGGCAAGCGATGCCGCGAACATATTCACAGTGATGACGGCAGGCCGATGGCCCTGAACACCGGCAATGTAGCCATCTTCCAACTGCTGCGCATGGGCAGCAGGATCGGTGCGGCGCAATCCGGCATCGCCGACTTGCTTCAAGGTAAAGAGCTCCCGCGTGATGAGGCTGGACTTGCCGGGAAGGAGATAATGAACGGTGCCGCACACTTCCCGTATCTTACCCTTGTTCGCGCCCTCTCGCACCGCTTCGAGGCGAACACCGATATCGAAATAAGGCTGGAGGTAGAATGACGCGAGCGTGTTCAAAAGATAGCGGCCATCGATGGTATCCATGCAGCCGAAGACGATATCGCATTGTGCTACCTCAAGCACGACATCGGGCGACCACAGATTGCCAGTGACCCGGATAACCCGCGTGCCAAGCCCGGCACGGTCGATGGCATCGCCGATCACGTCAGTTTTTGGGCGCTTTTGTGCAGCATCGGCCATGGTCGAATTGAGGATGCGATTGACGTTGCGGTCTTCAATGTGATCATCATCAACCAAGACGATTTCGCCAACGCCCAACCGAAAAAGCTGCTCTATAACGGGGCTGCCGGTGCCCGAACAGCCAACCACGGCAATCGACAACCGTTGCAATCGCTCAATCGTGCCTTCGTCGAAGATTTGAGCGTGGGATGCGGCAAAGCTAGGGACCGTTGCGTCACCGCCTGTCGGATACCAAAACTGCAAATCGTCACCAATGACACTAACGCACGCAATGGGCACAAGAACATCATCGGTTAGGACACGTCCGAAGATTTCGCCCGTTGGGAGCATGACGGCACTGCCATGGGGCACATCAAGACCAGTGAAGCCTCTAACCATCGGCAAGAGCTGACCATCGCTCGCATCATCCGTGGTGGAAAAAGCGGGATAACCCGTAGGGTGGCTATGAATCTTGATAAAGCTCAAGCCTTCCGCCTCAGCACGGTCAAGAACTCCCTCGATAGCATTAGTTTGCCATGTCACGCTCACCGCCGTTCGGCTGCATTGCGCATGGGGGATTTCTTCGATGTCGCGAACCAGCAGCCTATGCCGCCGGTCGCCATCACGGCGCCCGCAGAGAAGAACGGCAACCGCCTCCTTGCCATCGCCTGGGAAAAGATGGGCCTGCAGGCGACGGTGCTGATCATCCGTCATTGTGAGCGTGATGGGCGGGCTCATTTCTCGAACTCTCGCTGCAACCAATCTTCGATCAACACGATGTGCGTACCCAGACTATCGATGGTCGGCTTCCAAGGGTTCTGCGCCGTCCGGTGGCGTGACCAGCGCTGATAAGCAACGCCAGCGATCTGTTGGACCGCTTGCGTTGCGCCAATCGCGCGACCATCGATGCGGGCAAGTGCCGGATGGAAATAGACCATGTCCAAGGGCGTGTTGGGATACCCCGTTTCTAGCCGAATAGCGGCAGTGACAGCCTTGTGATTGTAGCCTTCGTGCGTGGGGAAGTCGTGGATGAGCACCCAATGGGAGCCATCCACGACCGTTTCCCAAGGCAGGCCGTAGTCGTTGAGGAGTTGCTCGTCTTCGGGCAACAGATCGAACTGCCGACGCATGACCCTCAGCCTTCTGTCTGATCGCGCGGAAGGGCCTTGAACTTCTCAATTCCCGGGCGACGCAGATCGACCTTTTCATCGAGCCCAACCTTCTGCAGCCGCTGCCCGGCGACCTTAACGCGCAGGGTGTATTCATTCGGCGGCAGCAAACCGGCCAGTTCGAGCACTTCACGGCCCGTGATGTACCGATCATGCGAGACGAACGGATCACCGTTCACCTTGAACTTGTACCCCCGGCAGCGGGGCGGTGCTTCCCCACGGCGGGCGTAATCTTCCAGATCGGCGATTTCTTCCAAGATTTCCTCGCGGATCGCTTCAACGATTTCGTTGGGCGACCCGTCTTCCGTCACTTCCTTAGTCATTCTGAGCTCCATGGGCTGGCGATGTTCAGCAGGCTTCGTTGCCTACACGCTTAATCTACGCAGCTTGCTAAGTATGTCAAGCAACATCTAGCACGCTTGACGCGCTTAGCAGAATGCCTATGATTCGATTTGGCGGAATTCGCCTTGAACCCACAGCTAGGAGGACCGATGAGTGACGAAACCGATGGGGGAAAAAAGGGTGAGGCGTTGGGGATTTACCTCAAAAGCCTACGGTCAGGAACAGGCCTAACCCTTCGAGAAGTCGAAGATGCGACCGGTAAAGAAGTTTCCAACGCCTACCTAAGCCAATTGGAAAATGGTCACATAGCCAAGCCTTCGCCAAACGTTCTGCACTCTTTAGCCAGTGTCTATAAAGTGCCCTACGCGAAGCTAATGGAGCGGGCAGGCTACATTTCACCGACAGCCAGAACTTCCAATACCGCCAAACATGGGCGTGCCGCGACATTCTCGATTGAAAATCTGACGCTGGATGAGGAAAAGGAACTGCTGCAATATCTTTCCTTTGTCCGACAGAAAGCCAAATCTTGATCAAACCAGATGATAGCCGTCTAACCCCGGCTCAATATGCAAAGGTAAGATCCGAAGCCGAGCGCGCCTTGTCACTGGCAGGCGCGCTTGGTCGTTTTCCGACGCCGATTGACGACATCATGGCCGCCGCCAACGTCGAGGAGGTGAAAGAAGATGTTCTCAACGAAAGCTTCATTCTGAAACTTCGCAAGCAGGCCAGTGGCGCGCTCAAGTCCGCGCTGAGCAAAGTGATCGGTCTGTTCGATGCAAAGGCGAGGCTCGTTTTCATTGATCGCAGCTTACATGCCGTAAAGCAGACGTTTGTGAGGCTGCATGAAACGGGCCACGCGTTCATGGCATGGCAGCGCGATCTTTACGCCGTGGTCGAAGACTGCGACCAGACTATCGAACCGAGCACCGCCGATCTTTTCGACCGCGAAGCAAACGTCTTTGCGTCAGAGGTCGTATTTCAGCTCGACGGGTTCACCAAGGCGGCTGAGGAACAGGAGTTTGGCATTCTGGTGCCGGTCAAACTGAGCAAACGATATGGCGCATCGATTTACTCGTCCGTGCGACGTTACGTCTCTCATAATTGGCGGGCGTGCACTGTGTTAGTGCTGAATCCACCCGAGATTGTTGCTGGTGACGGTTTTCGCGCCTCGCTGCGACGGCATTGCTCATCACCTCGCTTCACTGAGATTTTTGGCGAGATCGATTGGCCACTGGTTTTTACACCGAGCCATCCAATCGGTGCCATGGTACCTGCTTATGGACGCAAGATGTCCGGCAAACGAACGATCTCGCTCATTGACCGAAATGGCGACACTCATGAATGCATCGCCGAGGCATTCACCCAGTCTTACCAAGTTTTTGTTTTGATTCATGCGGTGAGCACGCTCACCAAAACCTCCATTATCATGCCTGGTATCAACAAAGCTTAAGCGTTGCCTGCGGCCCGCGTTCTGGACGCTTGTTCGCCCGGAACCGAGGCGGCATTCCGCCATCCGTTGACGATCATTAACGCAAGTGTCCGGGCTGCCCATTTCCCATACTTAATCGTATCCGTCCGGTGAAGGCCGCGGTGTGATGCTGGTCGGCGCGTAGCCCGGTTTAGGCGGCGATTGCTTCGGAGCGCGGCGCCCAGTTCCAGGGCAGCAGCTGATCGAGCGTGGTGACGGGATGATC